>Ga0209494_1000003_pt1 | contig 392991 bp, 392 predicted proteins | sample EN1Hudseemescosm_FD_184628 | JGI IMG/M metagenome (GOLD analysis project Ga0209494, IMG submission 184628) | Methane-oxidizing microbial communities from mesocosms in the Hudson Canyon - EN1B Hudson Canyon (SPAdes) (version 2) | ecosystem: Environmental > Aquatic > Marine > Cold seeps | place... | reverse complement strand
TTTCACCAAATGCAGCAAATACATAAAGCACAAACTAAAAAAGCTCCTAACGGAGCTTTAATAGACAAATAAATAGCTTGGCAGTGACCTACTTTCGCATGCAAAAAGCATACTATCATTGGCGCAGGTTCGTTTCACGGCTCTGTTCGGGATGGGAAGAGGTGGTTCCAAACCGCTATTGCCACCAAGCATAAACGGTAATGTTACGCTGTTTTTAATAAAACAGCCTTTAACAAATTGGAAGAAGTAAAGATTTAATGGTTTTGATTGTTTTGTCGAAATTGCTTTAGAACCAACCAAATTATTCAAGATAACAAGTATCTTCAAGTCTTAAGGTTATAGGATCAAGCCTCACGAGCAATTAGTATCAGTTAGCTTCACGCCTTACAGCGCTTCCACACCTGACCTATCAACGTCCTGGTCTCGAACGACTCTTTAGGGGGGTTAAACCCCCAGGGAAATCTCATCTCAAGGCGAGTTTCACGCTTAGATGCTTTCAGCGTTTATCTCTTCCGCATTTAGCTACCCGGCGATACCACTGGCGTGATAACCGGTTCACCAGAGATGCGTCCACTCCGGTCCTCTCGTACTAGGAGCAGGTCCCTTCAAATTTCCAGCGCCCACGGCAGATAGGGACCAAACTGTCTCACGACGTTTTAAACCCAGCTCACGTACCACTTTAAATGGCGAACAGCCATACCCTTGGGACCGGCTACAGCCCCAGGATGTGATGAGCCGACATCGAGGTGCCAAACTCCCCCGTCGATATGAACTCTTGGGAGGAATCAGCCTGTTATCCCCAGAGTACCTTTTATCCGTTGAGCGATGGCCCTTCCATACAGAACCACCGGATCACTATGACCTGCTTTCGCACCTGCTCGACCTGTCCGTCTCGCAGTCAAGCAACCTTATGCCATTGCACTATCAGTACGATTTCCGACCGTACCTAGGTTACCTTCGCACTCCTCCGTTACTCTTTGGGAGGAGACCGCCCCAGTCAAACTGCCCACCATACACGGTCCCCGATCCAGATAATGGACCAAGGTTAGAACCTCAACAACACCAGGGTGGTATTTCAAGGGTGACTCCATAAGAACTAGCGTCCCTATTTCAACGTCTCCCACCTATCCTACACAGATGTTATCAAAGTCCAATGTAAAGCTACAGTAAAGGTTCATGGGGTCTTTCCGTCTAGCCGCGGGTAGATTGCATCTTCACAACCACTTCAACTTCGCTGAGTCCCTAGAGGAGACAGTGTGGCCATCGTTACGCCATTCGTGCGGGTCGGAACTTACCCGACAAGGAATTTCGCTACCTTAGGACCGTTATAGTTACGGCCGCCGTTTACTGGGACTTCAATCAAGAGCTTGCACCCCATCATTTAATCTTCCAGCACCGGGCAGGCGTCACACCGTATACGTCCACTTTCGTGTTAGCACAGTGCTATGTTTTTATTAAACAGTCGCAGCCACCTTTTCACTGCAACCCCATCATGCTTCACGAGTAAATCGCTACACACTACCGGGGCACACCTTCTCCCGAAGTTACGGTGTTATTTTGCCGAGTTCCTTCTCTAGAGTTCTCTCAAGCGCCTTAGAATTCTCATCCTGCCCACCTGTGTCGGTTTGCGGTACGGTCTTATACAACTGAAGCTTAGTGGCTTTTCTTGGAAGCATGGTATCAATCACTTCATGTACAAAGTACACTCGTTATCACGTCTCGGTCTTAGCTCTCCGGATTTGCCTAAAGAACCAACCTACTCGCTTGAACCGGGACATCCAACACCCGGCTGATCTAACCTTCTCCGTCCCCACATCGCATTGTATAAAGGTATAGGAATATTAACCTATTTCCCATCAGCTACGCATCTCTGCCTCACCTTAGGGGCCGACTCACCCTGCGCCGATGAACGTTGCGCAGGAAACCTTGGGCTTTCGGCGAGGGGGCTTTTCACCCCCTTTATCGCTACTCATGTCAGCATTCGCACTTCTGATACCTCCAGCATTCCTCACAGAACACCTTCACAGGCCTACAGAACGCTCTCCTACCATACTAATAAATTAGTATCCGAAGCTTCGGTTACGTGCTTAGCCCCGTTACATCTTCCGCGCAGGACGACTCGACCAGTGAGCTATTACGCTTTCTTTAAAGGATGGCTGCTTCTAAGCCAACCTCCTGGCTGTCTGTGCCTTCCCACTTCGTTTTCCACTTAGCACGTCATTTGGGACCTTAGCTGTCGGTCTGGGTTGTTTCCCTCTTGACTACGGACGTTAGCACCCGCAGTCTGTCTCCCGTAATTGCATTTCTCGGTATTCGGAGTTTGCAATGGTTTGGTAAGTACGTATGCACCCCCTAGCCATAACAGTGCTCTACCCCCGAGAATGATATACGAGGCACTACCTAAATAGTTTTCGGAGAGAACCAGCTATCTCCAAGTTTGATTAGCCTTTCACCCCTATCCACAGCTCATCCCCTAATTTTTCAACATTAGTGGGTTCGGTCCTCCAGTACCTGTTACGGCACCTTCAACCTGGCCATGGATAGATCACTTGGTTTCGGGTCTACACCCAGCAACTGTACGCCCTATTCGGACTCGCTTTCGCTACGCCTCCCCTATCGGTTAAGCTTGCTACTGAATGTAAGTCGCTGACCCATTATACAAAAGGTACGCAGTCACGGAACAAGTCCGCTCCCACTGTTTGTATGCATACGGTTTCAGGATCTATTTCACTCCCCTCCCGGGGTTCTTTTCGCCTTTCCCTCACGGTACTAGTTCACTATCGGTCGATTACGAGTATTTAGCCTTGGAGGATGGTCCCCCCATGTTCAGACAAGGTTTCTCGTGCCCCGCCCTACTTGTCGTTATCTTAGTTCCACACGCGGGATTTCGTATAAGGGGCTATCACCCTCTATGGCCGGACTTTCCATTCCGTTCTACTATCGCACATGCTAAAAATAACAGGCTGTTCCGTGTTCGCTCGCCACTACTTACGGAATCTCGGTTGATTTCTTTTCCTCCGGCTACTTAGATGTTTCAGTTCACCGGGTTTGCCACCATCTCCCTATATATTCAGGAGCGGTTACCCTTGCGGGTGGGTTTCCCCATTCGGATATTTCCGGATCAAAGCTTATTTATCAGCTCCCCGAAACTTTTCGCAGATTATCACGTCCTTCATCGCCTGTAATCGCCAAGGCATCCACCATATGCACTTATTCACTTGACCCTATAACGTTAAAACCTGAACCCTTTTTAAATTCAAATTTCGTGGTGCATGAGACACCAGCTATAGGTTTTCTAAAGCAACTTCATCATTATTCAAACTGCAAATAATGATTGGTTTGTTTATTTCAACTTTAATTGTCTTCAATCAAACTTACGTTCAATCAAATTCAACAAAGTGAAATGATTTTCGATTTTGCAATCAATCAATATTGTCCGACTAAGAACAATATTGCCCATTACGATAATCAAGTCATCACAACTTAATTATCATCTTTACTTCTTCCATTTTGTTAAAGAACAGTCTAGCTAAAAAGCTAGAAGAAAATGTTGTGATCAAATTACATCACAAGACTTACTTCTAGGTTTTATTACTAATCAAAGGTTGGTGGAGGATAGCGGGATCGAACCGCTGACCCCCTGCTTGCAAAGCAGGTGCTCTCCCAGCTGAGCTAATCCCCCTATAAGGCGATGCCTGGTGGGTCTGGATGGACTCGAACCATCGACCCCCGCGTTATCAACACGGTGCTCTAACCAGCTGAGCTACAGACCCTAATTAAAGGTTCAATTAACGTCTCCGCTAATGTTGGCCAATCTTTGATACTGCTGAATACTGAACGACTGATAAGTGTGAATGCTTGCAATCGAGACAAAGTCTCTAGAAAGGAGGTGATCCAGCCGCACCTTCCGATACGGCTACCTTGTTACGACTTCACCCCAGTCATGAATACTACCGTGGTAAGCGTCCCCCCGAAGGTTAGACTACCTACTTCTGGTAAAACCCACTCCCATGGTGTGACGGGCGGTGTGTACAAGGCCCGGGAACGTATTCACCGCGACATTCTGATCCGCGATTACTAGCGATTCCGACTTCATGCTCTCGAGTTGCAGAGAACAATCCGGACTACGATCGGCTTTCTGGGATTTGCTCCCCCTCGCGGGTTGGCGACCCTCTGTACCGACCATTGTATTACGTGTGAAGCCCTGGCCATAAGGGCCATGAGGACTTGACGTCATCCCCACCTTCCTCCGGTTTGTCACCGGCAGTCCCAATAAAGTGCCCAACTAAATGATGGCAATTATTGGCAAGGGTTGCGCTCGTTGCGGGACTTAACCCAACATCTCACGACACGAGCTGACGACAGCCATGCAGCACCTGTGTTACGGTTCCCGAAGGCACCAATCTATCTCTAGAAAGTTCCGTACATGTCAAGGCCAGGTAAGGTTTTTCGCGTTGCATCGAATTAATCCACATAATCCACCGCTTGTGCGGGCCCCCGTCAATTCATTTGAGTTTTAATCTTGCGACCGTACTCCCCAGGCGGTCAACTTCACGCGTTAGCTACGTTACTCATGGATTTTACTCCACCAACAACTAGTTGACATCGTTTAGGGCGTGGACTACCAGGGTATCTAATCCTGTTTGCTCCCCACGCTTTCGTGCATGAGCGTCAATATGATCCCAGGGGGCTGCCTTCGCCATTGGTATTCCTCCACATCTCTACGCATTTCACTGCTACACATGGAATTCTACCCCCCTCTGACCTATTCTAGTCTTGTAGTTTCAAACGCAGTTCCCAAGTTGAGCTCGGGGATTTCACATCTGACTTACAAAACAGCCTGCGCACGCTTTACGCCCAGTAATTCCGATTAACGCTTGCACCCTACGTATTACCGCGGCTGCTGGCACGTAGTTAGCCGGTGCTTCTTGTCAAGGTACCGTCATTAACATAAGCTATTAACCTATATCGTTTCTTCCCTTGCGAAAGAGCTTTACAACCCGAAGGCCTTCTTCACTCACGCGGAATGGCTGGATCAGGGTTGCCCCCATTGTCCAAAATTCCCCACTGCTGCCTCCCGTAGGAGTCTGGGCCGTGTCTCAGTCCCAGTGTGGCTGGTCGTCCTCTCAGACCAGCTACTGATCGTTGCCTTGGTAGGCTTTTACCCCACCAACTAGCTAATCAGGTATCGGCCGCTCCATTAACGCCAGGTCCGAAGATCCCCAGCTTTCCCCCTCAGGGCGTATGCGGTATTAGCTAACCTTTCGATTAGTTATCCCCCATTAATGGACACGTTCCGATATATTACTCACCCGTCCGCCACTAATTCACCTAGCAAGCTAGGCTTCATCGTTCGACTTGCATGTGTAAAGCATTCCGCCAGCGTTCAATCTGAGCCATGATCAAACTCTTCAGTTTAATTTTATGACTATTACTTATTCCTCTTTCGAGGTGGTATTTCGCTTTGCTTTAATATCTCAAATTCATTTTCAAGGTGTGTCTTGTACTACATTAACTAATAAATTAATTAATGAGTTATTACATACTTGTCATAAATTTAAGTGTAAGCATTTATATCTTGAGTTACATCGAACCGAAGTTCAATGCTTATGACTCAATCACAAACACCCACACTTATCAGTCATTCTGATTGTTAAAGAACAGTGCCTTTCGGCTAAATCGTTTCACGCTTTGCGTTAACGAGGTGCGCATTGTACAGGGCTTTCAAAGCCAGTCAAGAACTAATTTCGACAATCTCAAAAGTAATTCCTTAATGCTGTAATTCTTGTTGCGCATTGCTTGAAAAGCCTCAAGCGAGGCCGCATTTTACCGTGGCTGAAAAATAGGTCAAGCGGTATTTGAATATGTTACAAATTAATTACAATTAAGCAGTTTTGCACCTGAAATGTCTATTTTTCTTTGACTGAATAGCTAATAAACAGGCATAAGAATGAGGCTTAATTAAAGTCGTTATTTTTGGCATTACCTCCCCCGTCAATATGCTTTGAGCATTATAGTTGGCACATGCCTACCCAACGCTAACCTTAGCAAACTTACGCTTGCCAACTTGCGCGACCAAGGAAGCGCCTTTGTTAATTTGCAGGGTTTTGTCTTCAACCTTCACGCTATCTATTTTGACGCCACCTTGCTTAATGATGCGCATGGCCTCACTAGTGCTTTCTACCAAGCCTGCCATCTTAAGCAATTGTGCAACGCCAACACTTTCACCATCAATTGCTAATGTCACCTCTGGCACATCATCTGGAATGCCGCCTTTAGCACGAGTTTGAAAGTCGCTTAATGCTTTTTCTGCGGCCACTTGGCTATGAAAACGGGCAACAATTTCTTGTGCAAAACCAACTTTGATATTACGCGGGTTTGCTCCGCCGTCGATTTGCGCTTTCCACTCAGCAATCGTTTCTAACGATTCAAATGAAAGCAGCTCTATATAACGCCACATCAAATCATCTGAAATCGACATAATCTTAGCAAAGATTATTTCTGGCGGCTCATTAATGCCAATATAATTACCCAATGACTTAGACATTTTATTCACACCGTCCAAACCTTCAAGCAATGGCATAGTTAATACGCATTGCTGTAGCTCTCCTGCTTGCTTTTGCAGCTCGCGCCCCATCAGCAAGTTAAATCTTTGGTCCGTTCCACCTAGCTCCAAATCAGCTTTCAGCGCAACAGAATCGTAGCCTTGCAATAAGGGATACATAAACTCATGAATGGCAATGGGCTGATTGCCTTTAAACCGCTTTGAGAAGTCATCGCGCTCTAACATGCGCGCGACAGTATGGCTGCTGGCAAGCTTCAGCATGCCAGCAGCGCCTAAGTCTGTTAACCAGCGCGAGTTAAATACAATTTCAGTTTTTTCTTTATCGAGCATTTTAAATACTTGCTCTGCATAAGACTTAGCATTTTCTTGCACCTGCTCAGGTGTGAGTGGCGGACGTGTCGCGCTTTTACCCGTTGGGTCGCCAATCATGCCAGTGAAATCGCCAATTAAAAATAAAACGTGATGTCCTAAGTCTTGTAATTGACGTAACTTATTAATGAGCACCGTATGCCCCAAGTGCAAATCTGGCGCGGTAGGATCAAAGCCAGCTTTAATTCTCAGCGGCTTGCCTTTTTTTAACTTTTCTATAAGTTCAGCCTCTATTAATAGCTCGTCTGCGCCTCGTTTAATAATGGCTAATGATTGTTCGATGTCCATATTCACTATATTTCCTAAAATATTCTAGTAAGACTGTTCTCTTAATAGCAATGTTGCTTTTTCATGAAGCTAATTTTCTGATAAGATGCATACTTTATTCAAGCACTTAAATGGCCTTCATTAATATATGATTTTTGAAAAAAACCAATTTGCTAAGCGCTATATTCTAACGCAAAACCATTTGTTAGCTGCGAGCAAGGTGAAATTACACTTAATATTTGTGGCTTTCTTATTGCCCCTTATTATTTTGATTGCTTCACTGAGCGCTGCACCCGATAGTGAAGCTGGTTATTTACCCGTAAGAACTGTTATCAACAACATTGTATTACCCTCCATCAAACACCAACAAAATCCTGATGAGTCTTTTTGGCAAACAGATGAGGTTCGCGCCAATGACACGCTGAATGTAATCTTTGATCGCATGACGATACGTGACAAAGATGCATTAAAATTTTTCACATACAGCCCAGACACTAGCGCACTCAATACACACTTAATTCCACGTCGAAACATCCTGTCTGAGTTCAATGCCGAGGGAAAACTTCTTTATTTGGCATACGAACTACCTGACCATCAACGCTTAGTGGCCAAATTAACGCCCGATGGTTTTCAAGTGCATACCGAAAAACTTGCCTTAACAAAACGTGAGGCTTCTAGGTCGGTTACGATTAAAAGCTCACTATTTGGTGCAACCAATCAAGCTGACGTGCCTGATCGAATCACATTAAAAATCGCAGACATTTTCTCTAGTGATATCGATTTTAATAGAGATCTACGCACAGACGATACTATCGATGTAATTTACGAAGAGCTTTTCAATAATGGCGACATGATAGGGACAGGCGACATTCTTGCTGTTGAAATTGTGAACCGAAATAAAACATACCATGCTGTGCATTTTGGAGCGGCGAACAGCAAATATGCTTATTACACGCCTGAAGGCGAAAGCCTATACAAATCCTTTCTACGTTCTCCACTTGAATTTACACGTGTGAGCTCATCATTTAGCCGCGGTCGTTTCCACCCCGTATTGCATCGCGTAAGAGCACATAAAGGCGTTGATTTGGCTGCGCGTAAAGGTACACGCATTAAAGCATCAGGCGATGGCGTAGTGAAATTCAAAGGCCGAAAAGGCGGCTATGGGAACGTGATTATCTTGCAGCACCGCAATCAAATGAAAACCTTATATGGTCACTTATCTGGCTTTGCAAAAGGCTTACGTAAAGGTAAAACAGTAAAACGAGGGGACATTATTGGTTTTGTCGGCATGTCCGGATTGGCAACAGGGCCGCACTTGCACTATGAATTCATGCTGAAAGGGGTTCATCGCGACCCAATGACAGTAAACCTACCTAAAGGCGCTCCGCTTGAGGCTAAATATAAACGAGAGTTTAAAGCCTCTGCATCAAAGTATATGGCAAAGCTTGAAATGTTAAACCACAACACCATGGTCGCCAGCCAGTAACATATGGTTAATACGCTATTTTTTATTGGCGTAATGTCTGGCAGCAGCTTAGATGGCATTGATGTGGCGCTGACTGAAATCACCGATAAAGCCGCCAATAACAACTGCAAAATAGTCGCAACACATTTTCAAGCATACACAAACGAAATCAAAGAGTCCTTGTTAGCGCTGCATTTTCCATCAGAAAATGAACTAGCGCAATCCGCATTAATGGCCAATCAATTGGCATCTTGCTATGCACAAGCTGTTAATACGCTGCTTAAAAAAAATAACCTTAAACCCAGTAAAATCAGTGCTATCGGCTGCCACGGGCAAACCATTCGCCATCAACCAACGTTTGATAACGACGTTGGCTACACTATTCAATTAGGCAATAACGCACTACTAGCAGAGCTGACCAACATCACCGTTGTTGGTGATTTTCGCAGTCGCGACATTGCCGCTGGTGGACAAGGTGCACCACTAGTCCCGGCCTTCCATCAAGCTATCTTTGCAAGTAAGCATAAAAATCGTGCCATCGTGAATATCGGTGGCATTGCTAATATAAGCTACTTAAGCACATCGGGGGAGGTGATAGGGTTCGACTCTGGGCCAGGCAATATACTCTTAGACCATTGGGTGAAATTAAAGCTCGGAAAAAGCTATGATGCGGATGGCGCGTGGTCTAGCAAAGGCTCTGTACAGCCCGGCCTATTAAAAGCAATGCTAAACGATCCTTACTTCTCTTTACCCACGCCTAAAAGTACTGGGCGTGACTTATTTAATGAATCTTGGCTATCACAGCATATTGCAGAACTGAATGCTAGTGATGAAGATATTGCACGCACCTTACTCGAACTCACCGTCATCACAATACATCAACACCTAATGAAGCGTTGTCATGAGGTGGATGAAATATACCTTTGTGGTGGTGGCACACATAACCAGCTCCTCGTGGCCTGCTTAAAGCAGCGCTTAGGTAATACCACTACGGGACTTACCGATGACCTCGGCGTCAATGCCGACTGGGTTGAGGCGGCAGCCTTTGCATGGCTCGCCAAACAAACCATTACGCATAAACCTGGCAACCTTCCTGCTGCGACAGGTGCAAAGGGTCTACGTATATTAGGCGCCATCTACCTCGCTTAGAACTGTTAAATTCTATTTTTACTCAACTTTGTTATTAGGGTTGCGTATAATATTCTCAATCAAACAAAATATAAGAGTGTTATATGGCAACAAAACCAACTAAAGCAACCATCAGCTTTGACAATGACAAAGCACCAGTAGAATTACCAATACTGTCTGGCACATTAGGTAATGATGTTATTGATATTCGAAAATTAGGTGCACAGGGCATCTATACTTATGACCCCGGCTTTCTATCAACTGCTTCTTGCAGTTCAGACATTACCTTTATTGATGGTGAAAAAGGTTACCTCTACCACCGCGGCTATCCAATAGAACAACTGGCTGAGAACTGCAACTTTCTAGAAGTTGCTCACCTATTGATTAAAGGCGAGCTACCTAATGCTGACGAGAAAAATAATTTCAGCCTTTCCATAGAACACGACACCATGCTGCATGACCAAATGTCGAATGTATTTAGAGGTTTTAGGCGAGATGCACACCCGATGGCCGTGATGGTGTCCGTTGTGGGTGCAATGGCAGCATTTTACCCAGAGCATACCAATGTAACAGACCCTAAATTACGTGACGACGCTGCTATTCACTTGCTAGCAAAAGCACCTACCATTGCAGCATGGAGCTATAAATTCACGATAGGCCAACCTTTTGTTTACCCGCAAAATAAATTAAGTTATGCCGAAAATTTTCTTCATATGATGTTTGCAACACCATGTGAAGAGCATGTTGTCAGCCCAGTACTGTCTAGAGCTTTTGAGCGCATCCTTATTTTACATGCAGACCATGAACAGAATGCATCCACATCAACAGTGCGCTTAGTTGGCTCTAGCGGTGCAAATCCTTTTGCCTGTATCGCGGCGGGCATTGCATCACTCTGGGGGCCTGCACACGGCGGCGCTAATGAAGCTACTTTGCAGATGCTAGATGAGATTGGTGATGTAAGCCGTATTGATGAGTACATTAAACGTGCAAAAGACAAAAATGATAGCTTCCGTCTGATGGGCTTTGGTCATCGTGTCTATCAAAACATGGATCCTCGTGCTGCCATTATGCGTGAAACTTGCCATGAAGTGCTTAACGAACTAGGACTACATGATGACCCAATGTTTAAACTAGCAATGAAATTAGAAAAAATTGCTTTAGAAGATGAATACTTTGTAAAACGCAAACTGTACCCGAATGTCGATTTCTATAGTGGCATTGTAATGCGTGCAATGGGCATTCCAAACTCTATGTTTACTGCTATTTTTGCACTAGCCCGTACGGCTGGCTGGATAGCTCAATGGAGTGAAATGCATACAGACTCCTCAAACAAAATTGGCCGCCCTAGGCAGCTTTATACTGGCAATGCTAAACGTGACTTTGTGCCAATAGATAAGCGGAAGTAGTTAAACTAACGTAACCACTATTAAAGGAATTTTTAATGGCCTGTATTAGGGTCCTGAAAGATTTCTGGCAGCCACGCTCATTACTCAAAGCTAGCCCTTCGCAAAGGCAGCAATTAAGTTGGTTGTTTTGATACAAACCATAGCCAAGCACAACCCAACACCCCTGCCAAGACAGAGGCAGATAAAATACCCACTTTTGCCATGATTAAGTAATCTGGGTTTGTAGCAGCATAAGCAAGCTCAGCAATAAATATAGACATGGTAAAGCCAATACCCGCCAATAATGCGGCACCAGCTAATTGACTAAACTTAACTCCTGTTGGTAGGTTCGTTAAACCAAGCTTCAGAAAAATCCAACACGCTCCGACGATACCAATAAACTTACCAACAACCAAGCCCACACCAACACCAAGCACGATAGGATTCGTTAACACGGCAGCCCATGAGTCAAACTGTAAGGGCACACCAGCATTAAATAAAGCAAATACAGGAATCACAAAGAATGCGACTGGCACATGCCAATAGCGTTCTAAACGTTGCAATGGTGTTTGCACATCATTAATATCGGCTTCCAAAGACTGTGCGGCCACTTGAAGCTGTTGATTCATCAAAATATTCTTGTCTGAATCCAGGCTTGTTTTGAACCGCGCAGCCAACTCCTTAAGCCTGGCAACAAATAAACTGGGGCCATATTTAGGTCTGGCAGGAACAGAAAAAGCCCCCAGCACACCAGCGATTGTTGCATGTACACCAGACTGTAGTAGCGCATACCAAAGTAGCACTGAGACAAAAAAGTAGGGAGTCATCTTGCGAATGCCGATAGTATTGAAAAACATCAATATACCTACAAACAGAGCGGCAATACCGATCCACATGGGCACCAACTCTTTTGTATAAAAGAGTGCAATTACCAATACGGCACCTAAATCATCTACGATGGCTAATGCCACCAAAAAAGTCACCAAGGTTTTGGGTACTTTATTGCCAAGCAATACTAATGCGCCGACAGCAAATGCAATATCAGTAGCCATGGGAATGCCCCAACCACGGCTTGCATCACCCCATGGGTTGAGCAAAAAAAACAAGAGGGCGGGAACAACCATGCCGCCAATAGCCGCGACAATAGGCAAGGCCGCTTTTTTTACATCGGATAGCTCCCCCACCATCATTTCACGCTTGAGCTCCATCCCGACCAAGAAAAAGAATAAAGCCATCAAGGCATCATTAACCCAGTGATGCAGGCTCATTTCTAACTTCCATCCACCAATATTCAGGCCAACCAACGTGTGCAAAATATGTGCATAAGCCTCAGAGAAGAAGCTATTCGCCGCAATCAAAGCAACCACGGCACTTACCATAAGCAAGAGGCCACTCGTCGTTTGTCCATGTACGAACTCCTCAAGAGGCGTTAATACCTTACTAAACCTTCTTTCCCACGGCGCGTAAATCACACCGTCTTGATTTTTACCGCCATCTAATGTGGGCTGATTACTCATAATGATCAATAATGCTTTCTATGATTGAGGCACAAACAAAAAACTGCATCCAATTCGAATGCAGTTATAAGAATATAATACTTTAACGGTGCTGTGAATCATTCACACAACAAATATTAGCTCACCAAATCTTGCTAAACAGAAAAAGATGAACCACAACCACATGTGCTTTCTGCTTGTGGGTTGCGAATCACAAACTGAGAACCTTGTAGATTATCTTGGTAATCAATTTCTGCGCCCATTAAATACTGCAAGCTCATCGGGTCGATTAATAGTGTGACCGTGTCTTTTTCCACCTGGGTATCATCTTCATTCACTTCTTCCTCGAAAGTAAACCCATACTGAAAACCAGAGCAGCCGCCACCGCTAACAAAAACACGTAATTTTAAATCTGCCGAGCCTTCTTCCTCAATCAACTCTTTTACTTTCTTAGCTGCATTGTCTGTAAAGACTAATGGCGCTGGGGGTGCTGGTACTTCTACTTCTGCTAAATCAGTTACTGTATTCATCACGACTCCTTCAATTCACCCACTCTAATTAATGAGACCTTAAATTGGCTCATCAGTTTCCTTGGCTTCTCCATTATGGACTAGCCTGCCATCAACTACTGAACCCGCATGCATTTCTAATGCGGTGTAATATAAATCACCCTTAATGCTCGCGCTTCTCTGCAATTCAATAAATTGTCCAGCATTAACTGGTCCGATAACAGCACCAATTAATACTATTTTTCCCGCAGTGACTGCGCCCTCTATACGGCCATTCTCACCAAGAATGATCGTGCCTTGCGAGCCGGCTTGTTCCTGTACATTCCCGCGAATAGTGCCATCCACCCTCAAGCCGCCACTAAATGTCATATCTCCAGACAAGACAGTATCTGCGCCGACCAGCGTGTCAATACGGCTATCTATTTTGTTCGATTTTTTAAAAAACATTTCAATTTTCACCTTACTTGTAAGCTAAACTATTTTTTCATCATTTCTTTATAAAATAACAAATCCTCTTTTGCCTTGAGATTCTCACCCTGAACTTTTGCAAGGCTTTTAGAAAGGCTCTTATTGGTTGCTAGCTCAATTTTTAAATCACGGTGCGTTTCAACCAACTTGAACTCAAGCATTTTATTTTGATGTTGCATTTCCACCAGCCGGCTACCAACCACTTCATAATCAGCGCGCCCATCCATCATGAAGTAAGACAAACCAAAGCCCAGCCCAACACATAAAAACGCAACAATCGCCTGGTAGTACCATGGTCTATCCACTTTAACAGCAACACGTCTAGCAGTAAGGCCATAATGATTTCGCACTCTTCGTCGAAATTTTTTCATCCCATCAAGCTCATTAAGGCATGAGTGGAACAATGTTTAGGCCAGCACGCTCTTCAATCCCAAACATCACATTCATATTTTGCACGGCTTGTCCTGCCGCACCTTTGACCAAATTATCTTGTACAACCACTATCGTTAAATAACCATTTTCTTGTGGCTGCAAAGTCACCCGCAAATGATTAGACCCTCTGACCGACCGTGTTTCAGGCAGCGTACCTTGCGACAGCACATCAACAAAATATTCTTTTGCATAACGCTGCTCATATAAAGATTGCAAGTCTACATTTTTAGCACTGCCTGTCAGTTTAACATAGAGTGTCGACAGCATCCCCCTAATCATCGGCACCAAATGTGGCACAAAAATAAGCTGTAAATCATTACCTGCTAATTGCTTAAGTTGCGCATCGATTTCAGGGTGATGCCTATGCCCAGCAAGACCGTAAGCTTTCATATTGTCACTGGTTTCAGAAAACAAGGTAGCTACAGATGCTTTTCTTCCTGCACCAGAAACACCTGATTTTGCATCAGCGATAATTGGCGTTGAAAGATCAATAAAACCTTTCTCTAGCAGTGGTGCCAAACCCAATAAAACAGTCGTTGGATAGCAGCCGGGGTTACCAATCACATTAGCTGTTTTAATATGGGCCCTATTCAGCTCAGGAATGCCGTATATAGCCTTCTGCAATACATCAGGGCAGCTATGCGGCATGCTGTACCACGCTTCAAACTCTTCCGTATCTTGCAATCTAAAATCGGCAGCCAAATCGATGACCTTCGTATTAGCAGACAACAATCCCGGCACTTGGCTCATGGCCACGCCATGTGGCGTTGCAAAGAACACCACATCGCAAATGGTCAGGTCTACCGTTCCAGGATCAGTAAAAGCAACATCAATATAACTACGTAGACTGGGAAACATGTCGGCCACAGGCAAACCTGCTTCCACACGCGAAGTCACTGCAACAACCTCTACGGATGGATGCGTAGCAAGCAGGCGCAGCAGCTCCACACCGGTATAACCAGTGCCGCCTACAATACCAACTTTTAACTTTTGATTTGACATAACATAACTATCCATAGAATGGCATTAGTATACCTGAAACAAAAAAGGCCGCGCTAGCGACCTTTTTAAATAAACATATTCCCAATACTGGAAATGTATAAACGCTAGCGTTTAGAGAACTGCTTACGGCGACGCGCTTTGCGGAAGCCAACTTTCTTACGCTCTACCTCACGTGCATCACGTGTCACATAGCCTGCTTTTGATAAGTCAGGCTTCAACGCAGCATCAAAGTCAATCAATGCACGTGTAATACCATGACGAACAGCACCTGCCTGACCAGATTCACCACCACCGATAACGTTGATTTTAATATCAAAGCTTTCCATGTTTTCAGTCAACTCAAGTGGCTGGCGCAAAATCATACGTGATGTTTCACGTGAGAAATACTCATCAACTGGCTTATCATTAACAATGATATTGCCTTTACCTGATTTTAAGAAAACGCGCGCTACTGAGCTTTTGCGACGTCCTGTACCGTAATTATATTTACCAATCATCTTCTTTTACCTTAGAGAGTCAATGCTTGCGGTTGTTGTGCAGCATGGTCATGCTGATCGCCAGCATAAACTTTTAATTTTTTAATCATTGCATAGCCCAAAGGACCTTTTGGCAACATACCTTTAACAGCTTTTTCCAATGCGCGGCCAGGAAAGCGGTCCTGCATTTTGCTAAATGTTGTTGTTGAAATCCCCCCAGGATAGCCTGAGTGAGTATGGTATTCTTTATCAGTTGCTTTCTCACCTGTTACGCGTAACTTATCAGCATTAATCACTACGATATAGTCGCCTGTATCAACGTGAGGTGTGTAAATCGTTTTATGTTTGCCGCGTAAACGATGTGCACATGCACTAGCTAAGCGACCTAAAACAAGATCAGATGCGTCAATCACAAACCAATCGCGCTTTACTTCATGTGTTTTTGCTGAGAACGTTTTCATAATATTACTACCAACTTATATAGCTTATTAAAATCAAGAGGGCGGATTATATGCTGTTGCCCGCATCTCGTCAAACAAATTTGAACGCTAAATTGAATTAATCTTATCGCCAGCAATGTTAATCCCCGTAATCTTAACATTATCTCGCACTTTCTGTCGCAATTCGTCAGTTAATACCGGTTAATCGCCAAGCCTAAATCCCCTTGCTTGATTTATTAGCTAAAGCTGGTTTGCTAACAAAAATAAACTAGCTTAGAATTTACACTCCCGGATAAAGGTGAACACCTTTTATGGCATCAAGTACGCTGCTACCATACTTAATAACACAGTAAATCCTATCCAGTTATTAGCTAAAAAAGCCTTGAAGCAATTTGCTTTAACGCGTGTCCTTATCATTTTATATTGCCGTACGGCCAAGCCAAGCACTACAACCAGCCCAACAAAGTAAATTGACCCAAACGCCATTAACTTACCCACATAAGCGAATATGCTCAACATGGCAATATAACAAACCATAATCGCGAGCACATCATATTCCCCAAAAAACAAAGCGGATGACTGAATGCCAATTTTCACATCATCCTCACGATCAACCATCGCATATTCAGTATCATAGGCAATGACCCACAATATATTTGCCGCTAATAACAGCCACGCGATAAGCGGAATATGATTTTGAATAGCCGCAAAAGCCATAGGAATACCAAAACCAAAGGCAACACCTAAATAAGCCTGTGGAATCGCTACAAATCGTTTTGTCAGTGGGTAAGTCGCCGCCACAAACAATGCGGCTACTGATAACAATACCGTTAATGTATTTAACAAGCAGACAAAACCAAAAGCAACCAAACTTAATCCCGATGCTAAAAGCAATGCCTCCTTAACACTCACTTCTCCACTGACAATTGGTCTTCGCTTCGTGCGTTCAACGTGCCCATCATAGTGGCGGTCTGCAATATCATTTATTACACATCCCGCGCTTCGCATTAAGACCACGCCAGCTATAAAGATACAAATTACTTGCCAATGTGGATGCCCACCACCAGCTACAATCAAGCCCCATAAGGTGGGCCACAACAGCAACAAAATTCCTTCAGGTTTATCTAAACGCATTAAACGTTCATACGCACTCAGCTTTTTAATTAATGTTGCTTTATTCATTACAGCCTTATTAATCACTTCCCCGTTTATCACTAAGGGCAGGCAAGAAAACTTCGGTGACTAAAATTTTAGCGGACTTTAAACTAAAAGTTGATCGTCTAGCCCATAAGTAAGTAGGGGCTTGCGGCAGGTGCACTACAGCTTTTCGATACAAGGCATGATGTTTCGATAGTTTTTTATAACTTAATAGTGTTCGCTTAACCCGTGGGTCACTAAATAGAATCTCGCCTAATGGCTTATTACCTAATTTCCCCAGTTTTGCCCACGCGCCACGCAAGCTACTATGTGGCAAAACGCTATGTGCATAAACGAGAGGCTGTTGCTTACATATAAGCAATACGTCGCGCACACTTACAGTAGCAGAGTGCTTACGTTTTAATACGGCGGCTTCATCGACAAATGGTTTAGCATCTTTTTGGGAAATTGTTTTTACATGAAAATCTACATGCCTAGATTTCAATCGGGCTGTTAATGAGCCTTCCTCCGCCAACCAGCTTCGACAGGCTGATGCTGAAAATGGTTTCCTTAACCAGTTAGATCGTAGTTTAATGTTATGTGACTTTATTCTCACAAGATAAATTATCGCATAACCACGTATGAATCGTGCTCAATGTTACCCATCTAAATAAACCATGTTTATTTAAACTTTGCCCAAGTCGACTCCATGTCGCCCCCAGCGCTGCAAGTGTTGATCCACGGCATCTGGATATTCTTTTAATAACCCATCAGCAACTTCTTTTGCTTGTTGTAGCAAGCCTTCATCGCGCATTAAGTCGGCAACTTTCAACATTAGTGCGCCACTTTGTCGCGTGCCTAAGAACTCACCTGGCCCACGCAGGTTCAAATCGGCTTGTGAGATCGCAAAGCCATCAGTGTTTTCATAAATCACCTTAAGCCGCGCACGCGCCATCTCAGACAGTTTATTTTGATACATCAAGATGCACGTGCTTTTTGCCGCGCCGCGACCCACTCTTCCGCGCAACTGATGCAACTGACTCAAGCCCATGCGCTCTGCGTGCTCAATCACCATTAAACTGGCATTCGGCACATCCACTCCCACTTCAATCACCGTAGTTGCCACCAGCAGTTGCGTTTCACCCGCAACGAAGGCTTGCATCACCGCCTGCTTTTCAGCCGACTTCATCCGCCCATGCACCAAGCCAACACTTAAATCCAAGAAATTCTGTTGCAGGTTTTCAAAAATTTCAGTGGCCGTTTGTAATTGCAGCACTTCTGACTCTTCAATTAATGGACAAACCCAATAAGCTTGACTACCCGACTGGCAAGCTTCTCTCACCCGCTGCAAAATTTCCTCTCGGCGCCGATCTGATACCAGCTTGGTCACAACTGGTGTACGCCCTGGCGGCAGCTCATCAATCACTGAAACATCCAAATCAGCGTAATAACTCATGGAAAGCGTTCGCGGAATCGGCGTAGCCGTCATCATGAGCTGGTGTGGTTCTGGCGCGCCCTTTTGACGCAACGCCAACCGTTGCTGCACACCAAAGCGATGCTGCTCATCAATAATCGCAAGACCTAACTTTTCAAACACCACCGCGTCTTGGAATAACGCATGCGTTCCAATAGCAAGCCGAGCTTTACCACTGGCGATATCACTTTGTGCTGTCTCTCGTTGATTTTTACTTTGACTACCTGTTACCCTTGCAATACCAATATTTAGAGGCGCCAACCACATTTCAAATTTTTGATAATGTTGTTCGGCTAAAATTTCGGTCGGCGCCATCAATGCCACTTGCCAACCCTGCTCAATGGCTTGCAAAGCTGCAATACAGGCAATAATGGTTTTTCCACTACCTACATCCCCTTGTAGTAAACGTTGCATCGGATGTGGCTGACTGAGGTCATGACCAATTTCCTCACTCACCTTTATTTGCGATTTCGTTAACTCAAACGACAGACGTTTTAATAGCTGCTTGACCAAGGTTTGTGAAGGCGCAATTTCAGGCGCATCAATACTCCGCCTTTTAGCATAATGTTTGCGCATCGACAGCTGCTGTGCCAATAGCTCATCATAGGACAGTCGGCGCCACTCAGCTGTTGCACGACTTTCTAATGCGACTAAATCGGCGTCTGGCTGCGGATAATGTAAGCGCTGAACGCTGTCAGAAAAACTGGGTAAATGTAACTTTTCATAAACAAATGGCGGCAAGGTTTCAACACACAGATCCATTTGCATCACCGTCTTAATCGCTTTACGAATAGATGGCTGTGTTAATCCAGCAGTGGTGGGGTAAATCGGTGTTAATTGTTCACTCAGGGCGGTGTTATTACACGCTGCTTTACATTGCGGGTGCACCATCTCATAACCAAAGTATCCATGCCGTATTTCACCATAAGCTCGTAGTTGATTGCCAACTTTTAATCCATCAATTTGACTGGGGTAGAAGTGCAAAAAACGCAACGTAAGCTGCCCACTTTCATCAGCCAAACGTGCGATTAATGCTTTACGCGGTTTATAGATGACCTCTGCATGCACAATCTCACCCTGCACTTGTACTGATTCGCCTAAACGCAAATCACGTATCGCTACAATCCGCGTTTCATCAATATAGCGTAATGGCAAGTGCAACAACAAGTCTTGCGCATGGCGCACTGCCAGCTTTGCCAAGTTGGCAACTAGCGGCTTAGAAAATGATTTAATATCATTTAATTGCATGATTAATATTGCATGGTGGTATGCATTAGTGTCGCTAACATTATTGATAAATGTTGCTGGTAAAGCGCTTAATCCAACTCCATCACAGCATCCGCCTCAAGCAAAGCCCCTTTTGGCAACGATGCCACGCCAACTGCAGCGCGTGCAGGATAAGGCTCCGCGAAGTATTCAGCCATCACGCGACTAACTAAAGCGAAGTTAGCTAGGTCGATTAAATACACATTCAGCTTAACAATATCAGACATTGAACCACCCGCCGCTTTAGCCACTGCGGCTAGGCTCTCAAATACGCGGCGAACCTGTGGCTCTATGCCTTCTACTAACTCCATCCTCGCTGGGTCTAAACCAATTTGGCCTGAACAGTAAACAGTTTTACCCACTTTTACTGCCTGTGAATATGTGCCAATAGCGGCAGGTGCTTCGTGTGTTTGAATGATTGTTTTGTTTGCCATAATTTCCCTATTCCAATTTTCTAGCCATTTGAATCAAGAGCATCACCTATTAAGTAAGCCATGTCCATTACACTTTTCCCCCACCTGTGATACGGCTAATACGCGCCACTTCTGGAATTTTCCGTAGACTACGAATGAGGCCGGCCAAATGCACGCGGTTATTCACCTGCACCGTAAAGTTAATCGTGGTATGTTTGCTACCATCTGGCTCTTGCACCCTCACATCATCAATATTAGACCCTGCATTAGAAATACCCGCCGCCAATTTTGCAAGCATGCCGCGCTCATCGGCAACCATTAGCCGCAAGTTCACTTTAAATAAACGCTTATCATCTTTATCCCACTCTACATCTAACCATTTATCAGGGTCTAGTTTAAACTTACTAATCGCCGCACAATTATGCTCATGAACTACCAAGCCTTTATCTTTATCAATAAAGCCTAAAATAGGGTCCCCGGGAATTGGTCGACAACACTGTCCAAATTGCACTGCCATACCCTCTGTACCACGAATGGTAATTTTATCGAATGGCTTTTGATCCTTCGCCACCCCGACGTCATAGTCATGCACGCCAGCTAATAACTGATGCGCAACCATTAAGCCCACTCGCTTACCCAAGCCAATATCAGCCAAGATTTCAGCTTTAGCCTTGCCACCGTAATACCGCGTAACTTTTTCCCACTGGCTATCACCTATCTTTGCAGGCTCTACATGCATGGCTCTTAATGCAACATTCAGCATTTGCTCACCTAAACGCGCAGAATCCGGCGCTTTCATTGACTTTAAGTAGTGTCGCAAATGTGAGCGCGCCTTACCTGTCACGACATAGCTCAACCATGCAGGGTTGGGTTTCGCTGTAGCTTCGGTGATAGCTTCTACATGGTCACCATTTTTCATTTCAGTCCGTAGCGGTACTAGCTCATGGTTGACTTTCGCCGCAATGCAACAGCTACCCACGTCGGTATGCACTGCATAAGCAAAATCAACAGCCGTAGAGCCCCTAGGCAATGCCAAAATATTACCTTTTGGCGTAAAGACATAAACCTCATCAGGAAATAAATCCACCTTGAAGTGCTCTAGGAATTCATGACTATCATCACTCTCAGTCTGAATCTCCACAAGACGCTGTAACCACTTATGCGTTTGTTGTTGCAGCTGTGTCAAATGAGTATCGGTTGTTTTATATAACCAATGGGCAGCAACACCCGCTTCTGCGATATTGTGCATCGCAACACTCCGTATTTGCACTTCAATTGGCATGCCAAATGGGCCGAACAGGGTCGTATGTAGCGACTGATATCCATTAACTTTAGGAATCGCAATGTGGTCTTTAAACTTGCCAGGTATCGGCTTATATAAGCTATGCAAGCTGCCTAAGGTCAAATAGCACGCCGGCCCATCCTTCACCAACACGCGAAAACCATAAATATCACCAAGCTCCGATAATTTCAATCCCTTTGAAACCATCTTTTTATATATGCTATAAATCTGCTTTTCTCGCCCCACTATCTCTGCTTCTATTTCTACATCGGCTAACTTCTTTTTCATAGCACCGAGGGTTTTAGAGATAACTTCCTTACGATTTCCACGCGCCTTTTTAACCGCTTTAGTAAGCACTTTATAACGATTAGGGTAGATATGTTTAAAGCTTAAGTCTACAAGCTCTTGATAAATAGCATTCAGCCCTAAACGGTTGGCAATAGGAGCATAAATATCGAGTGTTTCGTGTGAGATGCGCCTCTTCTTGGCGGGCGTCATCACACCTAACGTCTGCATATTGTGTAGGCGGTCCGCTAGCTTGATGAGAATCACGCGCACATCTTGACTCATCGCTAACAGCATTTTTCGCACGTTTTCTGCTTGTGTTTGTTCCGCCGTTCGTCGTTCGACTTTGTCTAGCTTGGTCAGACCGTCGACCAAGCCAGCAACTTGCTGGCCAAACTGATCGCTTAATCCCGCCATCGTAATGCCAGTGTCTTCTACCACGTCATGTAACAATGCAACCAATAAAGTAGGTACATCTAAATGTAATTTGGCTAGAATGCATGCAACGGCAACTGGATGCGTAATATAAGCTTCACCAGATTTTCGCACCTGCCCTTTGTGCGCGTTATCACTAAAACGATAAGCAGCCCAAACCTGCTCAATTTCATCTTGAGATAAATACGCTTTTAGTAAAGTGGTGAGTGGTGAGTTTTGGCTATCTGCAGGCAACCAAGGCAGCCCTGCAGCTAAATAGTGTTCCGCTGAAACTTTTTTTGCGGTTTTAGGCATCGTACTTGATAGGCATCGTACTTAAATCAGTCGCCTAGTTTCCACCCAGCATTTCCAAGCCAACTTTGCCTGCCGCGACTTCACGTAACGCAATCACCGTTGGTTTATCACGTGCGCCTTGTTGACTCACCAAGGGGTCTGAGCCCTTTGAAATTTGACGTGCACGGTATGCCGCAACTAGTGTTAGTTGAAAGCGATTCGGAATGTTACTTAAACAATCATCTACTGTAATACGTGCCATGGTGGATACCCTTTAATTAAATCAGCTTTTGAAGCAACGTGCTGTGGCGCTGCAATTGACTATTTGTTTTAAGACGTTGCGATTGAATAATCGCAATCAAATCTTGCAAAGCATTATCAAATTTATCATTAATTGTAACATAATCAAATGCAACCACGTGACGCATTTCCGCATTTGCCACAGCCATCCGCTTCGCAATCACCTCAGCACTATCTTGACCGCGGGTACTTAAGCGCTCTTCCAACGCGTCTAAAGAAGGTGGCAAGATAAAAATACTAATGGCATCTGGGTAGAGTTTTTTCACTTGCTCAGCACCTTGCCAGTCAATCTCTAACACCACATCACTGCCTGCCGCCAAAGCAGCATTCACTTTCGATTGCGATGTGCCATAGCGTGCACTGTGCACTAAAGCACTCTCAATAAAGTCGCCTGCTTCTAGCAACGCTAAAAAACGATCTTCTTTCACAAAATGGTAATGCACGCCATTGTCTTCACCTGGTCGTTGTGCACGCGTCGTATGGGAAATAGAAAGCTTAATATGCTGATCTTTTTCCAGCAGGGCTTTGACTAAACTTGTTTTTCCCGCGCCTGATGCCGCAGTGATGATGAACAGATTTCCTTGCATAAGCCTGACCAATAACCCAATTTCTATTAATGAGAAATTGTATCACTCTCCATGCACTATGCACACTTAAAAGCGATAACTGTAATCCAGGGTGAATCGTAAAGAAATTAGAAGGGCCCTCAACAAACACCAGGATGTCACTAAAACAACTGATATCTTATTATGGACACTGGCGAAGCTGCAGCAGATGCCTTTCGGTGAAACAGCCGCAATTATCAACCCAACTACGCAGCAACCATCAGGTAAAAGTAATGTTGATGATTTTCAGGTAGCGATATTGAAAAGATACTGCAGAAATTCATGCGCATTGACTAGAAGCAAACAAAAAGCAGGAATTTAAAAGCACGGTCTTTCTGCATGTTTTATAATAAGTGTTTTTATCAAAAGCTTACCCTCTATGTCAGCCATATCAAACCGCCCAAGCGGGCGTGAAAACAACCAGTTACGTCATGTAGAAATCATTCGCCACTACACCAAACATGCAGAAGGTTCTGTGCTGGTGAAATTTGGCGATACGCATGTCCTGTGCACAGCCAGCGTTGAAGAAAGGATCCCTGGATTCTTAAAAGGACAAGGTCAGGGCTGGGTAACCGCCGAGTATGGCATGCTACCCCGATCAACTGGAAGCCGCATGCAAAGGGAAGCCGCCAGAGGAAAGCAGTCTGGTCGCACGCAAGAAATTCAGCGCCTAATTGGCCGTAGTTTGCGTGCCGTAATTGATTTAAAAAAATTAGGCGAGCGCACCATCCACTTTGATTGTGATGTCATTCAAGCAGATGGCGGCACACGGACGGCCAGCATCACGGGTGCATACGTAGCCATGCATGATGCCATTACTCACCTATTAGAAAGCAAGCTACTGGCAGAATCACCACTCACTCAGGCAGTCACGGCCATTTCGGTTGGTGTATACAAAGGCACTCCTGTTTTAGACTTAGACTATATTGAAGACTCTAACTGCGATACCGACATGAACTTTGTCATGACCAGTAATGGTGGTTTTGTCGAAATTCAAGGCACGGCTGAAGGCGCGCCATTCAGTCGTAGCACCATGAATGCGATGGCAGACTTGGCTGAACATGGCATTTCGCAACTCTTATCCATACAAAAGCAAGTGCTCGGGTTGTCAGTATAATGTTTAAAAAACTCGTCATTGCGAGCGGCAATCAAGGCAAGCTGCGAGAGATACAAGCCATGTTATCTCCGCTTAATATTGAAGTCGTACCGCAATCACGCTTCAATGTACCCGAGGCGCCTGAGCCGCACTGCACTTTTATCGAGAATGCATTGGCAAAAGCACGTCACGCTAGCCTTGCTACCCAGCTACCCGCTTTAGCAGATGACTCTGGTTTATGCTTAGAAGCGCTAAATGGTGAGCCGGGCGTGCAATCAGCCTACTTTGCTGGCACACCAAGCAATGATGATGATAACAATGCGCACTTAATTCAAACCTTAGCTTCACATGAGAATCGTGCTGCCTACTACTACTGCTGTTTGGTCCTCATGCGACGACACGATGATCCTCAACCACTAATTGCAGAAGGTATTTGGCACGGGAGCATGTTAAAAGAAGCACGTGGCAGCAATGGCTTTGGCTACGACCCACTATTTTTGGATGATATGACAGGCAAAGCTTCCGCTGAGCTGAGCCCAGATATTAAGAACAAAATCAGCCATCGTGGGCAAGCCTTACGTAAAATGTTGCATTTAATTGAACGCCTCACTTATTAACCAAGCTATTTAATATATAACCTACATCATGTTAAAAACAATCCTGCCTACTTGGATACGTGACGATAAAAGTATTGTCGCCTGCACTGAAAAAATCCGTGTAATGAAAGAAAACTTTGAGGAGATACAACAAATCTCCCAAGATGCATTTGAAGACGGCTTATTAATGGAAGTCTCTGAAACTCAAATGCGCGAAGCACTGCAGCAGCTGGTTGATTCATTAGTGAACCCTTATATAAAGAAATAGCGGCCAGTTTCGACTATCGTTTTTTCAGCTTTTCTAAGGTTTTTAATCCGCAAGGCAATAGTGATTACATATTGCATAACAAAGCAGATGGCTCGTTGTTTTGTGGTTAATTACTTAATTGGAAAAGGGGTCCGCTTTGCCTAATGCAATCGAGATTTTAGAAACCACATTCGGCTATTGTAGTTTCCGCGATCAGCAGCAATCTATCGTCGAACATGTGATTGCTGGCCACGATGCTTTAGTCCTAATGCCAACAGGTGGCGGTAAATCGCTGTGTTATCAGATTCCAGCCTTAGCGAGAGATGGTTTAGCCGTTATTGTTTCCCCACTCATTGCGCTGATGCAAGACCAAGTGGAAGCATTGCAACAGCTCGGTGTATCCGCAGCCTTTTTAAACTCGAGCTTAAGTGCAGAAGACAATGCCCGCATCACTAGCCATGCTTTATCAGGCGAAATTAAAATATTGTATGTCGCCCCCGAACGATTAACTGTCGGTAGCTTTTTAAGCTTACTAGATGAAGTCAATGCACACGTTGGCTTGGCTTTGTTTGCGATTGATGAAGCACACTGTGTTTCGCAATGGGGCCATGATTTCCGCCCCGAATATCGGGAGCTCACTATATTGCATGACCGATTTCCAAATGTACCGCGGATTGCGCTTACGGCAACGGCAGATGCACCAACGCGTGCAGAAATCATATCTCAGCTCGCATTGGAAGATGCTGCACAGTTTATTTCTAGTTTCGACCGCCCCAATATTCGCTATCACGTCACGATTAAGGACAATGCACGCCAACAGCTACTGACTTTCTTAGAAAAAGAGCACGCTGATGACGCTGGCATTATCTACTGTTTATCGCGCAAAAAGGTAGAAGCAACAGCAGCCTATTTGGCAGAAAAAGGCTGGGAAGCGCTGCCGTATCATGCTGGCTTATCCCCACAAACTCGCGAGAAAAACCAACGACGGTTCTTACGTGAAGAGGGCATTATTATGGTTGCTACCATTGCCTTTGGAATGGGCATTGATAAACCAAATGTCCGTTTTGTAGCGCATCTAGATTTACCTAAAAGCATGGAAGGCTACTATCAAGAAACAGGCCGTGCTGGCCGTGATGGTTTACCTGCTAACGCTTGGATGACATACGGCATGGGTGATGTCGTCTCCATGCGGCAAATGCTAGATAGTGGCGACGCTTCCGAAGAGCGAAAACGCCTAGAACAAATCAAGCTCAACGCCTTGCTTGGCTTTTGTGAATCAACGGCTTGTCGTCATCAAAACATCTTGCGCTATTTTGATGAAACACACCCTGGTCATTGTGGGCAATGCGATAACTGTCTCAGCCCTGTTGACACTTGGTTAGCTACAGAAGCAGCACAAATGGCACTGTCTTGTGTCTTCCGCACAGGACAACGATTTGGTGCGGGGCATCTGATTGATGTGCTTACTGGTAAAATGACCGCGCAAATTGAACGGTTTAGACATAATGAAGTGAGTACTTACGGTATCGGAAAAGGGTTTGCACAGGCGAAGTGGAATAGCGTCTATCGGCAATTAACTGCTGCTGGTTACCTTGTAGCGGACATTGAGACCTATGGTGGGTTGAGGCTGACAGAAAGCGCAAGGCCCATACTCAAAGGTGAACGGGCCATATGGTTACGCCGTGATGCCGCACCAGAAAAACGTGCGAGTAAGGCAGAACGTTCTTCACGCCTAAAAGAGGCGTTCGAAGGTGCAAATGACGACCCGTTATGGCTATCGCTTAAAGCCAAACGAATGGAGCTCGCCAAAGAGCAAAGCGTACCGCCTTATGTTATTTTTCACGATGCGACCTTAATCGAAATTTTGCAGGAAAAACCAAAAAACTTAACTGCCATGGGGCAAATTACGGGAGTGGGTGAAGCGAAATTAAGCCGCTATGGCGATGCATTTTTAGCCGTTATCGCAGAAGCCGAATAATGTACGTACAATACGCAACATGATTCCAATTATCCCCGTCGCTGATATAGCAAGCATCAACAGTCCTGCGCCAGTTACAGGCGGCCCAACCATAGCAGGCTTAAAAACCTCACCACCACTTTCTTTATATATTCACATTCCGTGGTGTGTCAAAAAATGTCCTTATTGTGACTTCAACTCGCATGAGGGCCATTCTGACATACCTGAACAACAATACGTAAAAGCGCTCATTACAGATTTAGAGCAATCGGTACCGCGTGTGTATGGCCGAAAAGTAAGAAGTGTGTTTTTTGGTGGTGGCACTCCCAGTTTGTTTAGCCCAGAATCAATCAATGAAATTCTCAATGCAGTCAATATGCTAACACCCATTGAGTTTGATGCTGAAGTAACACTAGAAGCCAACCCCGGCACCGTCGATACAGCGCATTTTGAAGGCTATAAACAAGCTGGCGTGAATCGCGCATCACTCGGCATACAAAGCTTTAATAATGGCCATTTAAGCGCACTAGGCAGAATTCACGATAGCAAACAAGCCATCATGGCTGCCGAATTAGCATTGAATACTTTTGATCGCGTTAATTTAGATGTGATGTATGGCTTGCCTAAGCAAAACTTAAGCGATGCATTGCTAGATGCTAGGCAGGCGCTAGCATTCGGCTCTGATCATTTATCGTTTTATCATTTAACGCTAGAGCCAAATACAGCGTTCTATCACACGCCACCTAGCCTGCCAGATGATGATGCTAGTAGTGAAATGCAGGAGCGCATTGAAGCCCTGTTGGCAGAAAATGGTTACCAACATTATGAAACGTCAGCCTTTTGCAAACCAAAAAGCCAAGCCAAACACAATATTAACTATTGGTCATTCGGCGATTATTTGGGCATCGGCGCTGGGGCCCATAGCAAACTCAGCTATCACGACAAAATCACACGTGAAGTGAGGCATAAACACCCCAAGGCCTTTATGAGCAATGCAGAAGCAGGATCTGCTGTTGACCAAATGTGGTCTATTCCGCAAAAGGGCCTTGGTTTTGAATTTATGATGAATGCCTTGCGGTTAACCCATGGCTTCGATATTGATTTGTTTCAAGAGCGCACTGGGCTGCCGTTAATCACGCTTAAAAAACAATTAGCAGAGGCAGTGGGTAAAGGCTTATTGGTGCAAGGCCAAGGGCGCATCAAGCCGACCTTATTAGGTCAGCGCTTTTTAAACGACTTACTCACGATTTTCTTAGACTAAAGGCCCGCCAAAAGCTAAAGGTTTTATCAGCGTCTTATTGAGAATTAATTCTCTGTTTCGCGCGAACAACGGCTTGTAACACTTGCTTAGGTGCTGTACCGCCAACATGGTCGCGGCTCGCAACCGAACCATCTAAAGTGAGCACAGAAAAGATATCTTCTGTAATCGCATCACTAAATGTTAGTAGCTCATCCAAACTCAACTCAGACAAGTCGCAACCTTTATCCACTGCATACCTCACTACTAGAGCTACCACTTCATGTGCATCCCTAAACGGCATGCCTTTTTTCACTAAGTAATCGGCTAAGTCCGTCGCTGTTGCATAGCCTTCAAATGCCGCTTGACGCATATTATCTATATGGACCGTAACACCACGCATCATATCTGCATAGATTTCCAAGGTGACTAATAGCGTATCTGCCGTATCAAATAATGGCTCCTTATCTTCTTGGTTGTCTTTGTTATAGGCCAGTGGCTGCCCCTTCATGAGCGTTAGTAAAGACACTAAATGGCCATTCACACGACCTGTTTTCCCACGCACCAACTCTGGTACGTCTGGATTTTTCTTTTGCGGCATGATGCTAGAGCCTGTGCAAAAGCGATCCGCAATCTCAATAAAACCAAATCGTGGTGAACACCACAAAATCAGCTCCTCTGAAAAGCGTGATAAATGCGTCATCAACAACGCGCTAGCGGCTGTAAATTCAATGGCAAAATCACGATCAGAAACCGCATCTAGTGAGTTTTCACAAAGACCGTCGAAGTCCAATAGTTTTGCAACCATGTCTCGGTCGATTGGGTAGCTAGTGCCCGCCAGAGCAGCTGCACCTAAAGGCAGTTGATTCATGCGTTTTCTGCAATCAGCAAAACGCGTCGCGTCGCGCTTTAACATTTCATAATACGCCAACAAGTGGTGACCAAACGTTACAGGTTGTGCGACTTGCAGGTGCGTAAAGCCAGGCATAATGGTGTCAGCATGTTGCTCAGCCAGGTCCAGCAGACTCATTTGCAACTTCTCAATAGCAACAATGGCATCATCACAAACAGCACGTAAATACAGTCTGATATCAGTGGCTATCTGGTCGTTGCGGCTTCTGCCTGTATGTAAGCGCTTGCCTGCATCACCAATCTTATCCGTTAACGCTTTTTCAATATTCAGATGAACATCTTCAAGGTCGAGCAACCATTCAAAAGCGCCCGCTTCAATATCTTGCTTAACTTCGGCTAGCCCTTTTTCAATCGCTGCCAAGTCGTCTTCTGAAATTATTTTTTGTGCGCAAAGCATTTTTGCATGCGCAAATGAGCCCTGAATATCAAAGGCTGCTAAACGCTGATCAAAACCTACGGAAGCAGTATAACGTTTAACCAGCTCGGCGACAGGCTCATTAAAGCGTCCTGACCAGGCCTCTGATTTAGCGTTAAGTGATGAGGTTGTTTTTTGGTTATCTTTTGACACGTTTTGAGTGGCTTTATATTAGTTAAAGGTGAAAAATGGCTTAATAAAAAACCACTTAAAAGTAAGGCTCATAGGCATTTTAACTTAGAACGCACTATGAGTAAAAATAGTCGGGTGCCTAATTGTTCAGGTCTTAGGGATTATGCTTCGCATTAAGTGATTGTGAGCCTATTTTGGGTGTGTGCGACAACCTTGCTGGGCATGCGGCTTTTTGGCGGCGCTTTCAGCAACCCTGCAACCCATGCCACCTTAAAAGCCGCACCAAAAACCCTTGCAGCCAATATGCCGACAACAGCACTTAAATACGTAAAGCCTAAGTATTTGAACTAAAGTGCTGCTGTCGATCAAATGACTTATTTTTTATCTTTATTACTTAGTTCTTTGATTGTGTTCGCTGCCCACTCTCTACCGCCCAAGCCAAATGCCAACGCCAGCGCTAAGAAAGCCGCACCAAATACAATAATGAACAGTGAGTTAATCAATTGCACACCGATGCCTAATTGTTCTAATGCGACAAATAACGCCAAGATTTGAATGCCATACTCAACGGATGTACTAACCACTAAAGCACGCTCGAACTTGATGCTATGCAACCAAGCAAACACTAAGCGATTAATAAAGCGTGCGAGTAAAGTACCAAATATCATGACTAAAATCGCTAAAATAATACGCGGCAAATAAGCAGCTAAAGCATGTAGCAATTCGGCCACTTCGTTCAAGCCAAGCATGTTAGCTCCTGTAATCACAAACATAAGAATAACTAACCAATAAACCACTTGGCCAATAATGCCACTAAGCGTGATGTTCACACTGCCGCTACTCATAAACGCTTCTAAACCAGATTTTTGCGAAAATTTATCAAATTGAATCAACGCTAAAATACGCTTTATGGCAGATCGCACTAACTTTGCAGTGGCCCAGCCCAAAAACAAGATCACCACAACAGCTAATAACTTAGGCACAAAATGAACCAGCTGCACCCAAAACTGATTCAATGAACTTAGAAAAACCTCTACCTGATCTTGCATACAACCCCCCAAATTATCTATAGTTAAGATGGCTGGCGCTCACGAATAAGCCAGCTACTCATAAGCTTACCCTAAAAATCACTGTTTCTTATAACACTTTATCCGCCTGTCGCTATGCTAAAATCCCCAACATGACCAATACAGCAAGCAACCTTAACCCTACAAAACTCGTCATTGCCTCCCGTGAAAGTGCCCTTGCCATGTGGCAGGCCAAGCATATTCAAGCGCGCTTACAGGGTTTATATCCCAATTGCGATGTTCAAATTTTAGGCATGACCACAACGGGCGATCAGGTTTTAGATAAACCACTGGCCAGCATCGGGGGTAAAGGTTTATTCATTAAAGAGCTAGAAAATGCCTTACTAGATGGCAGAGCCGATTTGGCTGTACACAGTATGAAAGACGTGCCCATGAACATGCCAGAAGGCTTTGCGCTGGTAGCGACAGGCGAACGTGAAAACCCGCATGATGCTTTTGTATCTAACGACTATAAGTCACTTGTTGACTTGCCGCATGGCAGTATTGTTGGCACTTCCAGCCTTCGCCGCCAGAGCCAAATTCAAGCGCGTTTCCCACACCTTAAAATCGAATCGCTACGCGGTAATGTGCAAACCCGTTTACGTAAATTAGATGAAGGCCAATATGCAGCAATTATATTGGCTGCCGCTGGTTTAATTCGCCTAGAACTGGACGATAGAATCACTAACTATATCTCATCCGATGATAGTATTCCAGCAGTCGGACAGGGTGCATTAGGCATTGAGGTCAAAGATGATAGAACTGATTTAATTAGAATTTTGGCACCACTTAACCATGCAGAAACCGAACAATGCATCACAGCAGAACGTGCTTTTAGTCGCGCTTTAGCAGGTAGTTGCACCGTACCACTAGGTGCACACGCGACAATTAAAAACACCAGCAAGGATAACGAGATTCAAAGCGAAGTCACCAAAGGCAAGACTATCAGCATCACCGGCTTTGTTGCCAGCGTGGATGGCAAACAAATGTTGCGTGAAACCATGTCAGGCAATGCTAAGGATGCCGATCTACTCGGCAAGGCCTTGGCGGGCAAGCTAGTGACCCTCGGTGCGAATAAAATCTTAGCTGCATTGGATGGCACCAAGTAATGTCTGCGCCGGCCAAGCTAGGCGCTAAGCCACTGGCTAATATCGGTGTTGCGATTACACGCCCCACCAATCAGGCTAAGAAGCTCACACTATCGATTGAGGCCGCCGGTGGCAACATCATCCCATTTCCACTCATCGAAATCACGGCCTTAGATGATTACACCCGGTTTGAACAAGTCATTGCCGAGATTAATAACTATGATTGGATATTGTTCATCAGTAGCAATGCGGTACAAAACAGCATGCCAAAACTTATCAAACAAGGCATCCCAAAACGCCTGCAGTTTGCAGCTATTGGCCCAACAACGGCTGAAACGCTAAAAGGGTTTGGTTTCGACAAGGTGCTGATGCCAAAGGGGCGGTTTGATAGTGAGTCCTTACTCTCCTTGCCAGAGATGCAGCACCTTCAAGGAAAAAAGGTCATGCTAGTCCGTGGCGTTGGCGGTCGTGATGTTTTGGCCAGCACGCTCACGCAGCGCGGCGCAACTGTGGCCTTTGCAGAATGTTACCAGCGCACTAACCCACAAAGCAATTGTGACGTGTTAGCGCAAGCTTTTGCCAAACAACAATTACAACGTATTGTGGTCACCAGCTCAGAAGCAATGCGCTATTTATTGGGCATGGCAGGCGATACTGAATGGTTGAAACAAGTAACCATCTGCGTTAATCATGCCCGTGTAGCGGAACAGCCATTGGCAATGGGGCTAAAAGTACAGATTGCCCATGCCTCCGGCGACCAGGCTATACTCTCCATACTGTCGTAACAAATCGTTTTTAAGCTTGATAAAATCATGTGTCATAAAATAAAGAGCCGTGCTCTGTTCAGCAATCCACCCAAGCTAGAAACATTAGCATATTCCAAGTAAAATACGACCAATCTAATTTAGTAGCACCGCCCCAAACCCCTCAAACGAGACAATAAAAGAAAGCCACGCAATGACAAAAGAGATTGATTTATTAGAAACTTTGAACCAACGTTTAAGCTATATCGTTGGAGAAAACATGGCAACTCAGTTGAAAAATGACGGCCTTGAGCTAAACACAGACGCATTAGTATTAGCAGTAAACGATGTGATGGCTGGCGATAAATCACGTTTAACTGAAGAAGTGAAAAAAAGCACCGTTGAAGAAATTCAAAAGCTAAGCCAAGAGCAACAATCAGCTGAGCAAGCTGATAAATCTGCAAAAAATGCAGAAGAAGGTGTTGCTTACCTAGCAGAAAATAGTCAAAAAGAAGGTGTAACGACGACCGCCACTGGGCTGCAATATAAATCATTGGTTACTGGCGATGGTGAAACACCAAAAGCGGGTGATTCAGTGACCGTACATTACAAAGGCACATTGACTGATGGCACCATATTCGATAGCTCCTACGGTCGTGGAGAGCCGGCTACTTTCCCTGTGGGTAGTGTAATTTCTGGCTGGACTGAAGCACTTCAACTGATGAATGTTGGTGATAAATTTGAGCTAACAATTCCTTCTGACTTGGCTTACGGCCCAACTGGTTCTGGCCCCGTAATTGGTCCTGATGCTGTGTTGATATTTGAAGTTGAGTTGCTGGCTATAGCTTAAGATAGCTCGTTATTTTAGCCTTAATTAAAAGCCCTCTTTTGAGGGCTTTTTCACAACTGACTTAGCGCTTAGCATTAGCAAAAAAACATCTTGTAGTAACGCGGTCCATTTTATGCGTGCTTTAAATTGGACACTTTTAATTATCTACGTTAGCCATCTTACTTGAGCAATGGGCTTCGCTTAGCGCGGGACACGAACCTTAACGGGCATTCTTTTAACCATTTCTGAGTTAAACACACTAAGCCGGAAGGTGTTGATTTCAGCAGAACACCAACCTCTGCAATCTTGAATGCCTTCACTTCTTCTTCCGTATTGACGACCAAGTCAACGACACCTGAAGTTTGGCCCTTGCCCTCACTTAGGCGCAAACGTAAACGCCTCACTAAAGAATGCATCCTGTGGCAAACCATGTGCCGCAAGTATTTTCTGTGCATCACCCATCATATTCGGCAAACCGCACACATAAGCTTCATAGCCACTTAAATCAGACATGTCGGCTGTAATGGCCTGCTGCACATAACCCGTTCTTCCTGTCCAATCAGATTCGGGTTTAGATAACACGGGCACATAATTAAACGTCGGCACATGCTCTGCCCAGCGCCTGCATAAATCATCCATATACAAATCTTCCGGCTTACGCCCCCCCCAATATAAGATCATTTGGCGTTGAATATCGTTATAAAGCATATGTTCGATAATGCCTTTAATCGGCGCGAAGCCTGTGCCTGTAGCGGCGAAGATAATCGGTTTGTTGGATTCATCTCTTAGATAAAAACAACCGAATGGTGCTTCAATGCGTATGGGGGCTGTTTCTTGCAGATCATTAAAGACGTCCTCAGTAAGCTCTCCGCCCCTGACTAAGCGCAGGTGTAGCTCTAAGCCGCAGCCAGAATACGGTGCGTTGGCGATTGAAAAGGCACGGCGCTTGCCGTTCTTTAAAATGAATTCTATATACTGCCCCGGCAAAAATTGCAAGCGCTCACTGCTCGGCAGTTGAAGGTGTAACGCCACCACATCAGGGGAAAGGACTTTCTTTTTCGATACACGGGCTGATAAGATGCGCGGCATAATGCTAGGCCCTATTGACTCACGCGCATCAATAGTTAAGCTTTCTAATGGTCTCGCACAGCAAAATAATGCGTTGCCCGCAGCCAGCTCCGCATCTGTCATGGCGCCGCCTTGGTAATCGTCATGCATCACTTTGCCAGCAATAACTTTACCTTTACATGAACCACAAGAGCCTGTACGACAGCCATAGGGCAAATTAATACCGCTTTCAATCGCGGCTTCTAATACGGTTTGGCTGGGTTTAACCTCAAATACTTGACCGCTGGATTGTATGGTGACTTTTACCATCTACTCCTCCCAAAACACATTTCTAAAATCTTTTTTCTAAATGATTTCTTCTGCGCTACTTGCCAGGGCCTTCTTTATCAAAAAACATGGTGTTGTCACCTGATGCTGACTCGGTCACCTCCTCGCACTCACCTTCAATGATGTCATCATTGGCGGGTTGTGAGTCCGCATCGCGACGACTCCCCTCAAAACCACCGCCATAGGTTTGGTAGCTATCAGCATTGGCATCTATTTTCGGTTGTTGAATCGGAATCAACAATAGGATGGCTGCAATCACATCGGTAATCACGCCAGGGATAACCAATAAAACACCAGCGAATAAATTACGTGCGGCGCCAATGGCCGCTTTAAATGGGTTGCCGCCGGCTTGTATGCTTTGCATTATTTTGGCGGACATCATTTGCTTTTCGCCCTTAATGAGCTGCAAACCGAGGTAAGTAATCACGACCAAGTATAATAGCAGCCACCCGCCGTAACGATCGCCAAGCTGAAACAGCAGGTAGATTTCTGCGACGGGAAAAGCGAGTAAAATAGCGACAAGTAGTAAACGCATAATTTCCTTAATGGATGAAGCAATTAATTAAGCCAGTATCTAAAAACAATGTCAGATAACAATATGCCTGAGACTAATATTATAGTCGTGTTAACACATGTGCCAGACCAAATTTGCGCGCAAGCTATTGCTAACGCGCTGATTAAGAGCAAGCTAGCCGCCTGTGTTAGTATTGGCGCGGCTTGTCAGTCAGTATATGAGTGGGGAAGTGAAGTGCAAACGCAAACTGAGTTTCCGCTATACATCAAAACCAACCAAGATTACTATACCAAAATAGAGGCCCTGGTTGTAGAAATGCACCCCTACGAACTTCCTGACATCCTCGTACTCAGTGTACATGGTGGCTATGGCCCCTATTTACAATGGGTGAATGACCAAACTTTATGAGACAACAATGTTAAAACGTTTTTCAAAAACTGCTGCTTTGTTCAGCACCCTTTTATTGCTGACAGCACAGCTTAGCCTTGTGACCAATAGTTTCGCCGGCTTGAGTACCTTTGCGGATGAAGATGATAATTCATTCCTACATCCTGATAAAGCATTCAGCCTGGGTGTCGTCGCCAAAGATAACAGCACCTTAGAGGCGATATTCACAATTGCACCAGGTTACTATCTATATAAAGACCGCATTCAATTTGCCATTAAAGACGCTGCACTAGGGTCGATTAAGGCTGTTGAATTGCCAGCAGGGGATATGAAGGATGATCCTAATTTTGGGGCGAAAGAAGTCTATCACCATGATTTTGCAGTGAGCCTTCCCATTAAAAACGCCGCAAAAGATGTCGTTATCCATGCGCGCTATCAAGGCTGTAGTGAAAAGGGGCTTTGCTATGCTCCGCAATTAAAGGCATTGAATATTGCGATGTCTGATGCGCAGACCTCGGCCAACGTCTCGAGTGCGGCGGCCTCCAACGCAATGGTAACAACAAGCAACGAAGACGAAGCCACCACCTTATTAAAAAGCGGAACGTTATGGCTCATTGCTGGGGGATTCTTTGGCTTTGGCTTATTACTATCTTTTACGCCTTGTGTCTTACCAATGATTCCCATCTTATCTGGCATCATTGTCGGTGATAAAAAAGCTCACAAAGCGGAAACCAGCCGTCTGCACAGTTTTAATCTTTCACTGGCTTATGTATTAGGCATTGCTCTCAGCTACACCGCCGCAGGTATTGCTGCCGGATTGTCAGGGCACCTGCTCAGTAGCGCATTACAAAGCCCATGGGTACTGACAGCAACTTCTTTGATTTTTGTGGTTCTATCGTTTTCAATGTTTGGCTTTTATGAGCTGAGATTACCGAGCGCCATAGAGGAACGCATGGTCAACACCACCAACAAACTAAAAGGTGGCCAGCTCCTTGGTGTATTTGCGATGGGCGTTATTTCAGCACTTATTGTGAGCCCATGTGTTGCAGCACCATTAGCTGGTGCGCTCATTTATATTAGCCAAACGCGCGATGTTGTTTTGGGCGGCGTGGCTTTATTTGCACTATCTATCGGCATGGGTGTGCCACTTTTACTCATCGGTGCTTCTGCAGGACACATCTTGCCAAAAGCGGGTGGCTGGATGACAGCTGTACGCAACGCCTTCGGCCTGCTGATGTTGGCTGTGGCTATTTTCATCGTGTCTCATATTATTCCAATGGGGGTGCAACTAGGTCTATGGTCAGCCTTGTTGATTATTCCTGCCATCTATTTACACACTTTAAATAGCCCTCCCTTAGACAGCGCCACTGGCAGATCGCAAACTTGGATGCGCTTATGGAGAGGGTTCAGCATTATGCTACTAATCATGGGCTTTGCCTTGTTAGTAGGCGCATTATCGGGGGCAAAATCCCCCTTACAGCCGTTTTCTGGCTTAAGCCTATCCAACAATCAACAAACCCAAAATCACTTACCTTTTATACGCGTTAAAAATGCGGCTGAACTCGATGCGCGCATCGGCGAAGCGAACGGTAAAATCGTGATGCTGGATTTCTATGCTGACTGGTGTACTTCGTGTAAAGAAATGGAGCTATTAACGCTTAGCGACCCAGCCGTGCAGGCAGCCCTAAAAGATGCCGTTTTATTACAAGCCGATGTCACTGACAACACCCCTGAAGACATTGCTTTATTACAGCGCTTTAATTTATATGGGCCTCCCGCCATTGTTTTTTTCAGCCGAGCTGGGCAAGAAATCAACCTGGCTCGTGTCATTGGTTATGAGGGCGTGTCTACATTTTTGGCCTCCATTAACCGTATTAATTCACTAAAAGCGGATGAATGTAACCCCTTTCTTGCTTGCTAACTTCAACAATTCAACACCAATAGCTCAATACCAACATCTTTAATATTAATCGATTAAATACCATGTTAAATAAACTTACCACCCCCATTGGCGCCATCCTTTTATTCGTTTGCATTGCTATTCCAACTAGCTATTTTTCATCTGAAAAAAAAATGAGACTAAACGTAATTGAAGCTCCGACGGCTGAGCTATTTTCTATTACGCTGCCAGATGAGAATGGTGATCCGCAGGCCTTGAATCAGTGGCAAGGGAAAGCGGTGGTTTTAAATTTTTGGGCGACTTGGTGCGGACCATGTCGTGAAGAAATCCCAGAACTATCAGAGTTGCACACTGAATACAAAGATAAGAATGTGGTGGTGCTTGGTATTGCATTAGATGAAATTGATGCGATCAAAGAATTTGCAGAGGAAATGCTTGTTAGCTACCCACTATTTTCTGCTGAAAATGTTGGCGGCCAATTGGCAGCAACCCTAGGTAACGATAAAAATGTCCTGCCTTACACGGTGATTATTAAACCAGATGGTACGGTTGCTAACGCCTATTTTGGCCGCATTTCTAAGGCGCTTCTAGAAGAAACACTAGTTAAATTAATACCATAAAACTTAACCAGTCCATTCAGCTGCTTAGCTCGCCCACCAATAAAACATATTCATTAAACTTCGCTTAAATGTTGCAAATAAGCTGGACAAAATAGCTTAACTTCGGCAAACTTGCTCATGATGAACATATTCAAACATTGTGACAGGGCATTAAAAAATGGCAGCAAAATCAATTTTAGTAATACATGGTCCTAATCTTAACCTGCTAGGCGCTCGCGAGCCCGAGCATTATGGCCATGCAACATTAGGTAGTATCAATACCAACTTGAGTGCGGTAGCAAAAACAGCTGGCATTGCATTAGAAGCGTACCAAAGCAATGCTGAAGCAGATATCGTCGCTAAAATTCACACATTAGCAACAGAAAAAGTTGATTTCATTATCATCAACCCTGCTGCCTTTACGCATACATCAGTTTCTATTCGCGATGCTATTTCAGCCGTTAACATTCCCTTTATTGAAGTACATTTATCAAATGTGTTCACTCGTGAGAGCTTTCGGCACCACTCTTACTTTAGTGATATAGCAGTAGGCGTGATCAGCGGTTTAGGTGCCGATGGTTATGCCGCGGCACTACGCTTTGCTATTAATCAACTAAATGCTAAATTATAAAACGGATTATTTGAGGAGTTACCATGGATTTACGTAAGTTAAAAAAATTAATTGATTTAGTTGAAGAGTCAGGCATTACTGAGCTAGAGCTGACTGAAGGTGAAGAAAAAGTGCGTATTAGTCGTGCGACACAAGCTACTCCTCAAGTCACTCAACAGGTGGCCGCAGCGCCTGCTCCATTAGCGACCCCGCCTGCTCCATTAGCGACCCCGACTGCTGAGGCTGCGCCTGAGCCGATGCAAGGCCATATGGTAGAGTCGCCGATGGTTGGTACTTTCTACCGATCATCTTCGCCAGAAGCAGGTGCTTTTGTGCAAGTCGGCGATACTGTTGAGGTTGGTGAAACGCTTTGTATTATTGAGGCCATGAAGCTGCTCAATGAAATCGAGAGTGATAAAGCGGGCGTAGTGAAGAAGATATTAATTGAAAATGGTCAGCCAGTTGAATACGGCGAGACTTTATTTGTGATTGGATAATTGTATGTTTGAAAAGATATTAATTGCCAATAGAGGTGAGGTTGCGCTTCGCGTGCAGCGTGCCTGCCGAGAAATGGGTATTAAGACGGTTACGGTGCATTCCGAGGCCGATAAAGAAGCTAAATATGTCAAGCTTGCAGATGAGTCTGTTTGTATTGGCCCTGCTTCTTCTACGCTCAGCTATCTAAATATTCCTGCTGTCATCAGTGCTGCTGAAGTGACTGATGCGCAAGCCATTCACCCTGGCTATGGTTTCTTGTCTGAAAATGCTGACTTTGCGGAACGTGTAGAACAAAGCGGCTTTACTTTTATCGGCCCTAAAGCTGAAACGATTCGATTAATGGGCGATAAGGTTTCTGCCAAAGAAGCAATGAAAAAAGCAGGCATTCCTTGTGTGCCAGGTTCTGATGGTGAGTTGTCAGATGATCCAGCCATCATGAAGGCGACTGCTAAAAAAGTCGGCTACCCAGTGATTATTAAAGCGGCGGGTGGTGGTGGTGGCCGTGGTATGCGCGTTGTGCACACAGAGGCAGCATTGGTTAACGCAGTGGCCATGACAAAAGCCGAGGCTGAAAACTTTTTTGGTAACCCTGTCGTGTACATGGAAAAATTTTTAGGGAACCCTCGCCATATTGAAATTCAAGTGCTCGCTGATAAGTTTGGCAACGCTATTTACTTAGGTGATCGTGACTGCTCTATGCAACGCCGTCATCAAAAGGTGGTTGAGGAAGCGCCATCTCCGTTATTAGCTACTAAGTTACGTAATAAAATTGGTGAGCGCTGTGCTGAGGCCTGCCGCAAAATTGGCTATCATGGCGCGGGTACTTTTGAGTTCTTATATGAAAATGGTGAATTCTTCTTTATTGAAATGAATACGCGTTTGCAAGTTGAGCATACAGTAACAGAAATGATTACTGGCATTGATTTAGTACGCCAACAAATCAATATTGCTGCTGGCAAAAAGCTAGGCTTACGTCAAAAAGATGTGCAATTAAATGGCCACTCCATTGAGTGCCGTATTAATGCTGAAGATCCTTATACGTTTGTACCATCACCCGGCAAGATTCATCGTTTCCATATGCCAGGTGGGCCAGGCGTGCGTATTGATACGCATGCTTATGGTGGTTATACCGTTTCACCACACTATGATTCAATGATTTGCAAATTAATCACCTATGGCGCAACACGTGAGCAAGCCATCGCTCGTATGCGCATTGCTTTATCTGAGATGTCGGTCCAAGGAATTAAAACTAACATAGCACTACATATAGATTTAATGGCCGATGCTGCTTTCCATCTTGGTGGTACTAGTATTCACCACCTTGAACAGAAGCTAGGCCTGTCAGAAAAATAATCATGGCTTGGCTGTTACTTAGAATCCAAGCGAATAGTGAAAATGCGGGGTCCATTAGTGACGCGCTAATAGAGCTGGGCGCGCTTTCTGCAAGCATTGAAGACGCGCATGCAGAAACTCAATCTGAGCAAGCCATATTTGGGGAGCCTGGCGATCCGCCACCTGGTATTTGGCAGAAAAATATCGTGACTGCCATGCTAGATGAATCTGTAGATGTCGCACAATTATTGCGAGCACTACAAACAGAAACCAAAATCCCGCAGTTTAACTATGTGACTGAAACCATAGAAGAGCAAGATTGGGTGCGTGACACACAATCTCAGTTTGACCCTATCCACATCACTGACAAGCTGTGGATTGTACCTACCTGGCACACGAGCCCAAACGAAGCTGCAATTAATATCATTTTAGATCCAGGGCTGGCTTTTGGAACAGGCAGCCACCCAACCACGCATTTATGTTTAGAGTGGTTAACGCAGCAAAATAATTTACATGGAGCAGATGTGCTTGATTATGGCTGCGGATCTGGCATCTTAGCCATTGCGGCAAAAAAACTGGGTTCAAAAAAAACCGTTGGGGTTGATATTGATAGACAGGCGGTTATTTCAAGCTGCTTTAATGCTGAGCAAAATAAAACGACTGACATCGACTTTTACGATGCACGTGACTTTGGTAAACAAACATTTGATATCGTTGTTGCGAACATTTTATCTAGCGCATTAATGGTGCTGGCGCCAGCACTAGCAAAATATTGCAAACCTGGCGGTAAAATAGCCTTGTCCGGGATACTAGAAGAACAAATCGGAGCGCTGATTGCTCGTTACTCTGAATGGTTTACAATGGAGGCTCCGACTCAGAAAGATGCATGGGTTCTGCTAACTGGCGTTAAAAAATGAAATGCACTACCTCCTGCCCACAGTGTGACACGCACTTTTTACTCAATGATGAACTGATAGCAGCTTGTGGCGGGAAGGTGCAATGTGGCTGCTGCGAACATATATTTAATGCCTCAGACAGGCTCACTGAAGTTGGCGATGACATCACCAGTGCTGGCGAGCATCAGACCTCTGTAGAAAGCACACTTCAAGAAAGCACGGCGGCTATTAGCTCGGGTGCTGTTATGGCCACCAAAGTAAAAGAAGGGGGCCCTGAAGTAACACTTAACCTTGATAGGGTTAAGAAAAGCCATAAAGAGCCAGGCCTGCACTCTTTCCAATCCATGCTCATTGGCTTGCTTCTTTTGCTTGCTCTTATTCTCCAAGCCGTCTATTTTTTTCGTGGGGCGATTGCATCAGAGTACCCACAGTTAAAACCCTCCTTTGAGCGCGTTTGTAAGAAGCTCAAATGTGCGATTGGTTTACCGCACAATCTACACCTCATCAGCATTGGTGATTCAGCCATGCAAGAAGATAGGGACTTTCAGTCCGTAATTAATTTCTCTAGCTCACTACAGAACAAGGCAACATACCCGCAAGCTTATCCCAATATTGCGCTCACATTAACCGATAGTGATGGTGTCCCTGTGATTAAGAAATTAATGACGCCAAAAGAATATTTAGCCTCTGAGAAAAAATTTACACAAGGGCTAGCTCCCCATGAAGTTGCTAATATTAAAATAGCACTTCTCGTCGATGAGGCTAGTGTGGCGAGCTACCGTCTATTCTTATTGTACTAAGCTTTTTCTTCTCCGCGTTCTCTAGTCGGGCCTACTTAAGCTTTTTCGAACACCGCATGGTTTGCAGCCTTAATTGCTTCTACCAATTTCTCAATCGCCTGGGTCCGCACAAAACTCTTACGCCAAGCAATCGCAATTCTTCTCGTTGGTACTGGCTTGGTAAATGGAATCACCGCCAATAAAGGATTTTTATATTTTACTCTTGTCGCTGTTGATGGCAGTACGGTGATCCCTAAATTAGAAGCAACCATATTGCGGATTGTTTCTAATGAATTTCCTTGCAAGACCTCTCCTTTGCGTGACAATTCTGGGCATGCTTGTGTCACTTGATTGCTAAAGCAATGTCCATTATTGAGCAGCAGCACCTTTTCTTCAGACAATTCCTCAGGTTGAATCGTCTTTCTCTTTGCCCAATGATGACTCGCTGGCACCACTACAGAAAATGGTTCGTCATATAAGGCCTGCACTTCAATTCCAGGAAAATCAAACGGCAGCGCGATAATCGCAGCATCAATCACGCCATTTTTAAGCTGGGTCTCCAAGCTCTCCGTTAGATTCTCCTCTACTTCTAATGGCATTTCTGAAACACTCTTTCGTAAAATCGGAATAATCTCTGGTAATAAATATGGCCCTACCGAATGAATCATGCCAAGCTTAAACAAGCCTTGCAGCGGATTAGTGCCAAGCTTGGCCATTTCTTTTAAACGGCCTGACTGCTCTAATATGATGTTCGCCTGCTGAATAAGCTGCTCACCAACTTTAGTGGGCTTCACTTCACTTCGGCTACGCTCAAAGATAATCACGCCCAACTCTTGCTCTAGCTTTTTAATGCCTAAACTTAAGGCTGGCTGTGTCACAAAACACTTTTCTGCTGCACGTCTAAAATTGCGTTCTTGAGCAATGGCTACGACAAACTTAAGTTCATTTAAAGTCACGCCTCGCTCCATTCATTATTTGAATAAATCATATATTGATTAGTTTTATTAATCAACTAAGCCAACCAGTCAAATTATCGTCATGCCCAAACATTAATATGGCTCCGTAGTTAATGTAACCCCTCTATTTAATCCCTCGCTGAGGAGATTTTTTGTCATGTTTCTAAACTTAAAACAACTAATAGTGATATTTATTTTAAAATACACTATTCCTTTCAGTGGTGAGATGTGCCTGCTGATTGACCATGCCCCAAATGCGGCGTATCGAAAGCGGCGCTTGATATGGTTGTGCTCTAATAGCTTCAATTGGCAACAACGTTAAATCATTTAAAAAAACCAACCTACATGTCTAACAATTCAAGCCGCGCTCAATTTTCCATCGCAATTTTTGGAGAGGTATTAGCAGATGTTTTCCCAAATGTTACGGTACTAGGCGGTGCGCCTTATAATGTAGCTAGACATTTACGAGCACTCCAACAACACCCACTCCTCATTTCTAGAGTCGGTAATGACCCACTGAAAGAAACGCTCTTTAGTGAACTGAAAAAATTCGATATTGATGCATCATACATTCAACTAGACAGCACCTACCCAACAGGCCAGGTCACCGTGCACATGAAAAATGGTGCGCATCGTTTTGAGATTAAGCCAGACCAAGCCTATGACCACATTCATACCAGCGTTTTAACGACACAGCCAAACCTAGCATACTTTGGTACTTTGGCGCAGCGTGGTCCCGAGTCAGGCCTGGCTTTAGATGCTTTTTTAAACAAGACCACGTGTCCAAAGTTTTTAGACCTCAACTTACGTGCGCCTTGGTACAACAAAGACATTATTCAACGCTCACTTTTTCGGGCGGATGTCGTTAAAACCAACGAGGAAGAGTTAAGTCTTATCTGCAGCCTGTTTGGCCCTGTCTATGGTAATGACAAGGATCGCGCTTTATTGTTAATAAAAAAGTTTAACCTTCAACACTTATTTATCACCTGTGGCGGAGGTGGTGCCTGGGTATTATCCAATGACGGTGGAGAAGCAAAAGTAACGGGCCAAGCCTTAACCTCCTCATTGGTCGATACTGTCGGTGCGGGCGATGCTTTTTCAGCTGCTTGTATGATAGGCTTGCTACACCATTGGCCTATGCAAGCAATATTGACGCGGGCTAACGCATTCGCATCGGCTATTTGCACCTCTAGAGGCGCTACTCCAGAAACAAGTGACTTCTATTTACCTTATATTGAAAGCTGGTTTTAATCGCTTTATCTATATCAGCTGCGTTGGACTCGCTAATGGTTGGCACATGCGCAAGCTGGCGACTGGGTCGTCCACCAACTCATGGCGCACCAAAAGGGCTGCTCTTTTTACCCTAGTTGTGGCGCTCTCACTTTGTCATAAGCAGCTAATAGTTGTTGATGCATCTGGCTGCCTTCATAGTTAGCACCCAAGTCATTGAGCCCGAAATACTGGGTTTCCTGATTAAATAAGCTCCAGGCCTGTTGCAGCGTCTCTTCGCCGTACATCAATGCCAGGTTCTCTTGATACAGCGTAATGTCACCTTCCAAGCCTTCTGCAATTTGCACCAACTCTGCGATACAGCTGTATACCTTCAAGCGCGCGGTTGGTAAGTCATTAATTTGCGCAACCCACTCACAACCATCTAAGATTTCATCCTTATCGCCAGCAGCTATCGCCGCTAAGGTTTTTAATTCACCAATGCGTAAATCTAGCCACGGTGTATTGGCATCCGCACATAAACCGATCAAAATGTAGGCATGCAAGTCATCTTGAAAATTTAAACCCAACAAAAGTTCTAATAACTCGGCAGACTCTTCGCCCGCCAATGCTTGCAAGCGTTGCGCATAAGGACGTATTTGATTCCCGACGGTATTGTTTTGCCACTCTAACTCCTCTACTGGATAAACCTCACTCATGCCTGGGACGAAAATACGACACGAATACACATCTAGATGCTTAAAATCAGCAACATACAAGTCATAGCCGCTCTCTTGAATTTTATTCACACTCCAGTTGTAATCTTCTTCTGTTGTCGCGCCAAAGTTCCAGTCGACAAATTCATAGTCTGGCGTACTGCGTAAAAATTCCCAGCTGACCACACCACTAGAATCAACAAAATGAATTTCTAAATTTTGAGGGTCAGCAATTTCATCCATATCAAACCCGGGCTTAACAAAGCCAGTTAAGCTATCCAAAGCGCGGCCTTGAATCAACTCGGTCAGTGAACGCTCTAACGCCACTTCAAATCGCGGGTGTGCACCAAAGCTCGCAAAGCAGCCTTGGTCTTCTGGGTGTAATAACGTCACATTCATCACTGGATATTCACCCCCTAGCGACGCATCTTTAATCAAGATGCCATAACCTGCATCACGCAAACCATTGATTCCTGCTGCAATATTCGGATAGCGAGCAATCACTTCTTCTGGCACATCTGGCAAACAGATACCTTCAGCAATAATTCTATTCTTAATATTTCGCTCGAAGACTTCCGCCAACGCTTGGGTGCGTGCCTCCATCATGGTATTACCCGCGCTCATGCCATTGCTGACATAGAGGTTCCCTATCAAGTTCACAGGAAACAAGACTGTTTCATCATTGCGTAAACATGTGTAAGGAATCGCACAAATGCCGCGTTCTGTATTGCCCGAGTTTAAATCAATCAGCCGGCTTGCTGCCACTGTGCCTTCTGGGTTATAGAATTGTTGTAATTCCGGCGTCAGAAGCCCACTAGGCCACGCATCGCCTTGTAACGGAAACCATTGCTCATTTGGATAATGCACAAAATCAGCATTGGCGATTGTTTCACCCAGATAGAAATCCGTCCATAAATAATTAGTGCCTAACCGTTCAAAATACTCTCCCAACGCACTGGCGCGTGCTGCCAACTCTGATGCGCCCTTACCATTCGTAAACAAACGTGGGCAATCACGATTCGTTACATGAACCGACCAAATACCCTCGACCTCATTGAGCCATGACTTTTCTTCGACATGGATGCCGAGCTCTACTAACTTGCATTGCAAGGTGCTAATAGAAGACTCTAATGAGGCATCTTTACTGGTAATAAAGGTTTCGTTTGTTGTATTGGTCATGTTGTGAACTCTATGGTGAGTGGTTTAATAATTGGTGACAGAAGCATAGCATGAGAGTCTAAGCTGTTGATATCATATAAACATGAACTAGTGGAAACTCTACTAGCCAACGCCAACTAAAAAGGTGATGATTGTAATCATCACCTTTATTGACACATTAACTACGTTTGGAGAAAAGCATGGCGACATCACACATATATAAAAAGATCGAACTCGTTGGCAGCTCACCCATTGGCACTGATGATGCCATTCAAAAGGCAGTTGCTAAAGCAGCAACCAGCATTAAGCATATAGATTGGTTTGAGGTATTAGAAACCCGTGGTCATATTGTCGATGGCAAAATTGCACACTACCAAGTAACCATTAAATTAGGCTTTAGAATAGAAGATTAATTGCGCATGATTCACGGCTCTAGTGCATTACAAATCCCCGCGTTATCCGATCAGGATACACAAGCATGGATTACGTCCTTATCAAACACTTTTTCCTCATCGGAAGTTGAAATGATTAACCAGGCTTGCCAACTCGCAAGCTTGGCTTATGACGCGCAAATAGAATCAACGGGGCTTCCGCTGATGCAGCATGTGACAGGGGCTGCTGCTATTCTCGTTAGCCTACATCTTGATGCTGAGGCGGTCGCCGCTGCTATTTTGTATGCCACGCCACGCACTATCGACAACTGGCAAGAAACACTTAAGGTACGCTTCGGTAACAATATTCGCAACCTGGTTGCCGGGTTAATGCAGATAGAACAAGTACAAGCCTTTAGCAGTTTTGAGGGACTAAACCAGCAAGATAAAGATAGCAGGAACCACAGTAAGCAAATCGAAAGCCTGCGCAAAATGCTGTTAGCCATGGTGCAAGATATACGCGTGGTTCTGATTAAACTTGCTGAGCGCACGCAGGCGCTACGTAGCCTTTCCGCAATAAATACCCGACTGCAACAACAAGTCGCTAGAGAGGTACAAGGCGTCTATGCGCCACTGGCCAATCGGCTTGGGGTTTGGCAGCTAAAATGGGAAATGGAAGACCTTTCTTTGCGCTATCTAGAGCCTCGGCTTTATAAAAGCGTAGCCAAGTCATTAGATGCGCGCCGATTAGATCGAGAGCAATATATTCAGCAAGTAGAGCAAGCACTGAAAGAAGGGCTTGCCGCGGCCAATGTTAAAGCCGCGGTCGCTGGCCGCCCTAAACATATTTATAGCATTATCAACAAAATGCGACGTAAACACCTGACATTTGAACAATTATTCGACCTCCATGCAGTGCGCATCCTAGTCGATAGCGTAGACGATTGTTATTCCGCCCTTAGTGTCGTACAAACCCTATGGCCGCCCATCGCTAGTGAGTTTGATGATTACATCGCCAAACCCAAAAGCAACAACTACCGCTCATTACATACCGCCGTTAGTGGTCCCGAAGGATTAGCACTAGAGGTGCAAATTCGCACCCATGAAATGCATGCTTATTCTGAACTGGGGGTGGCTGCACATTGGCGTTACAAAGAAGGTGGCAAAGACGATGCTGCACTTGATGAGAAAATTGCTTTATTGCGTCAAATATTAACATGGAAAGCAGGGCCAAAAGATAGCGCCGGCCTGCTTGAACAATTTAACACTGAGCTATTTCAAGAAAATGTCTATGTGTTTACTCCGCAAGGCAAGGTGATTGCTTTACCAAAAGGTGCTACGCCGATTGATTTTGCCTACGCGCTACATACTGATTTAGGCCATCGCACCCGTGGCGCTAAAGTAGATGGTCATATCGTGCCGCTCAATTACCAATTACGTAATGCACAGCATGTTGAAATTCTCACCAATAAAACTGGTTCGCCTAGCCGTGATTGGGTTCGCGCAACGCTTGGCTACCTAAAAAGCACTAGTGCCCATGCAAAAGTGCGGCGCTGGTTTAAACGTCAAGCATCAGGAGATCAATCCCCCTCTAGGCGCACAAGCCAGGTGGTGGCAATCCCAGAACCGATTGAAAAATTACGGCACCATATTACACACAAAACAACACCCCGTGCTGTGCCCACCGAAGTCATACTAGATGGTGTCGGCAACCTACAAACCAACATAGCCAAATGCTGTAAGCCCGTTTTCCCAAATGCCATTATGGCCTATGTCACGCGTGACCGCGGCGTGACGGTCCATCTTCAAAGCTGTAGCTTTATTAAGCGGCTAGAAAACGAACGGCATGACCGCTTGCTCAATGCCGAGTGGCACCAACCAAAAAAATAGCTACTTCTTATTTTTGAGCTAAATAAATCGTGTGTTTGCTGCCCTTACCTTTATGCGCCCTGACGGTTTGAAGGCCGACATTATTAAAATGTGCTTTCTTCAAATTTTTGATAAAGCTTGGTTCATGCCAGGCTGACCATACGGCGAGCTTTCCCTTTGGTCGTAGTGTTTGGTGTATGGCGAGCAAGCTCTCAATGGCGTATAGGTTGCCATTATCCTTATGCGTAAAGGCCTCTGGCCCATTATCAACATCTAATAAAATAGCATCGTAAGTAGCTTGCTTGGTTTTAAACAACGCGGAAACATCGCCCATCTGTATCCGAACCCGGCCATCATCCAGAGGCCTGCCTGCACACTCACCAAGCGGGCCCTTATTCCACTCAATAATTTCGGGCACTAATTCAGCAACACACACCACAGAGCTCTGTGTTATGGCCTTAAGAGCGGCCGCTAGAGTGAGCCCCCATGCCGCCAACCAACACCTTCGCGCTCTCAACCCCCCGTATATGCGCACAACCCAACTCCGCTAGCCCCTGCTCTGAAGAATGCACACGGCTAGTCATTAACTCGCCAGACACCCCTTTTAGCCCAATTACAAACTCATTCCCGCGCTGCGTTAACCCCAGCACTCCGCCGTTATCGGGGATGTTAGCCGCGCCTAATAAAGTCGTAGGGATCATATAGCAACCTAAATTAGTTTCTAATAATTTAAAATTGAAAAAGCGGATTTTTTAAGTCCGCTTTTTTGTTTTTTATTTCTCTGTCTCTATTTGCACCAACTATAGCCCGCATCCAAAACTAAACATCTAAAGAACCCACATTCAACGCATTATTTTCAATAAATGCACGTCTTGGTTCTACATTATCGCCCATTAGTGTACTGAATATTTCATCGGCCGCAATTACATCATCAATTTGTACTTTAAGTAGGCGGCGCGCCTTGGGGTCCATAGTCGTTTCCCAAAGCTGTTCTGGGTTCATCTCGCCCAGACCTTTATAGCGCTGTACATTTAGGTTGTGTCTAGCCTCTCCTAGCAACCAATCTAAGGCTTCTTTAAAGCTGCTTACGATCTGTTCTTTTTCCCCGCGCTTTATGGTGGCCCCTGGGCCAATCAAACCCTCTAACATTTTGTACATATTATTAATTTGGCGATAATCTCCACTACCTACAAACTCATCATCAATTACGCAGCTTTGTAAGTTGCCATGTACAAACTTATTTACTTCTAAGCGGTAGGTGCTTTCTTCTTCACTAAAAGCAACTATCACTTCTGCACCGCCCGCCCCCAAGATGGAGCGTAATTTTTCTGCCGCCTCGTTAGCGCTCGCTTCGGTGCTTAAGTCAACATCTCCAGCTTCTTGAATAGCTCGCAAAACACTTTCGTCATACAGCCTTGCTATACGACGAATAACCGCTTCTGTTAAGACCATTTGTTTAGCAATGCTACTTAACACTTCTTCTTTCAATGTTGCGCCATCTGTTTTAGTCAACAACTCTGCCTCTTTAAGGCTTGATGTTAACAAATATTCATCTAGCTCTTGGTCATCTTTTAGATAGCGCTCTTCCCTGCCCTGCTTGATCTTATACAGTGGTGGTTGTGCAATGTAGATGTGCCCCCGCTCTACTAGCTCCGTCATTTGACGGTAGAAGAATGTGAGTAATAGTGTGCGGATGTGTGATCCATCGACATCGGCATCTGTCATGATGATGATGCGGTGATAGCGTAATTTTTCGACATCGAAGTCGGCTTTACCTATATTGGTGCCCAGCGCAGTAATCATCGTAGCGATTTCTTGCGAGCTCAGTAGTTTGTCGAAGCGTGCTTTTTCTACGTTCAATATTTTACCTTTTAGCGGTAAAATCGCTTGATTCTTACGGTCGCGTCCTTGTTTGGCTGAACCACCCGCAGAGTCACCCTCCACTAAGTATATTTCACATACGCTTGGGTCTTTTTCTTGGCAATCAGCCAGCTTACCCGGCAAACCCATCGTATCCATCACGCCTTTACGGCGGGTAATTTCTCTGGCTTTTCTAGCTGCTTCTCTTGCTCGTGCTGAGTCAATGATTTTGCTACAGATGAGTTTTGCGTCTGCTGGGTTTTCTGCTAAATATTCGGTTAGCTTTTCACCAACCGCCTCTGAAACAACCGGTTGCACCTCACTTGAAACTAACTTATCTTTAGTTTGTGATGAGAATTTTGGGTCTGGGACTTTGATGGACAGCACGCAGGTAATACCTTCGCGCATATCGTCTCCCGTTGTGCTTACTTTGGCTTTTTTTGCCGTTTCCGTTTGGTCTATATACTGATTTAACGTCCGCGTCATCGCAGTGCGCAAGCCCGTTAAGTGAGTGCCGCCATCGCGCTGGGGAATGTTATTCGTAAAACATTGTACGGCTTCTGAATAAGAGTCGTTCCATTGAATGGCAACTTCTACCGTCATACCATCTTTTTCACTCTCAGCATAAAACACTTTTGGGTGTAGTACTGATTTGTTTCGGTTCATGTATTCCACAAACCCTTTGATACCCCCTGAATAAGCAAAGTTTTCGGTTTTACCATTAGGGCGTTGATCAATTAACTCTATCTTCACTCCGTTATTAAGAAACGATAGCTCACGAATGCGTTTAGCTAAAATTTCAAAATGGAACTCTACCAAAGTGAAGGTTTCTGCTGAAGCTAAGAAGTGCAGCTCTGTGCCTGTTTTTGTTGTTTTTCCCGTCTCTTTTAATGGGGTCTGTGGAACGCCTCGCCTGAACTCTATTTGATGCGCTTTTCCTCCTCTGTGGATTTTCAAGCGTAGCCAGTCGGATAGTGCATTTACCACTGAAACGCCTACCCCGTGCAAACCGCCTGAAACTTTATACGAGTTTTGATCAAACTTTCCGCCTGCGTGTAGTTCTGTCATCACTATTTCTGCAGCTGATCGTTTAGGTTCGTTTTTATCCTCTAGTTTGATGCCGGTTGGAATTCCTCGTCCGTTATCCCTCACACTAATCGAGTTGTCTGGGTGAATGGTGACTTTAATATCATCACAGTGCCCGGCTAGCGCCTCATCTATGGCGTTATCCAACACCTCAAACACCATGTGGTGTAGGCCCGAACCATCAGAAGTATCGCCTATGTACATGCCGGGTCTTTTTCGAACGGCATCTAACCCTTCTAAAATCTTAATGCTGGATGAATCGTAATTTTCTTGTTGGGCCATAATTTTTTCATTTTCGTTAACTCTTATCATTTTACTGCATTATCGGGTTTTTATATACGCATTGGCATAACTACATACTTGTAATCATCATCTTCTGGCACGGTGATAAGGCAGCTACTATTCGCATCTAAAAATGAGAAGTTAATGTTTTCTTGCTGCATATTATTCAACACGTCGATCAAGTAGGTCACATTAAAACCAATATCTAGCGCTTCTTGGTCGTAAGTAATTTCTAATTCCTCCTCTGCTTCTTCCTGCTCTGTATTCGTACTGATTAATTTGAGATTATTTTCATTTACCACCATCCGTATTCCACGATATTTTTCATTTGATAAAATCGATGCTCGTTGCATTGCGGTTAGCATCGTTACTCGATTGACCGTAAAGGTGTTGCCATGTGCCTTTGGAATTACCCGGTGGTAATCTGGGAAGCTCCCATCTATTACTTTAGAAATCAAACTAATCCCGCCAAATGAAAAGTTAACTTGTCCTTCTGCTAATTCTATTGTGACTTCTTCACGACTGTCTTCCAATAGTTTAATTAACTCTATAATTGTTTTACGCGGCAAAATAACATCTTGCTTTTCATAGTTTTGGTTCAGCGTTGTGGAGGTAAAGCTTAAGCGATGACCGTCTGTCCCTACGAGATTTAATTTGCTTTCTTTCACTTCCAGTAATAAACCATTCAGGTAGTAGCGAATATCTTGCTGCGCCATGGCGAATTCTACTTGTTTTAATAGGCCTTTAAATTCACCTTGGCTAATTGTAATTTTAGTTACTTTCCCTTCTTCCTTTGTCATAACGGGGTAGTCTACTGCCGGCAGCGTTTGTAAGTTAAAGCGGCTTTTTCCTGCTTTAACTATCACTCGACTGTCTTTGATCTCCAAATCAATATCTGCGTCCCCTGGTAATGAGCGGCAAATATCCAGGATTTTTTTTGCTGATATTGTTGTGGAAAGATCTTCCTTTAATTCCGTAGCAATATTTAGAGAGATTTGCATTTCTAAATCGGTTGCTGTGAGCCGGATATTATTATTTTTCGCTTCTAACAATAAATTAGAAAGAATCGGTAAGGTATGACGTCGCTCGACTATACCTGTCACCTTAATTAACGGTTTTAATAAAACATCTCTGTTTATTTTTATTTGCATAGCTATACCTATTTTGTTGTGCTTAATTATTTATTTAATATATATATAAAACTAATAATAATAGTAATAACACCTTTTTCTGTGGATTACTCTAAATTTTTTAATTAAATCAACTTCGTACTATCGATTTAACTTTGTTTAAAACCTATTTTTTGTGTGTGGATAATATGTGTACCTATTCCACTTTAATTTAAAAGACTGATTAACACATTTTTTACCCTCAACATTCCCACATCTTTATCCGCAGCTTTAATTTTTAATGCTGAATTACTTGAATTAAAAAGCCAATATCTTTAGCAATATTTTGATCATTTAACCTAAGCTCCTCAATCTCTTTGCAAGCGTGCATCACAGTAGAGTGATGCCGGTTTCCAAATGCCTCGCCAATCTCGGGGAAGCTACGACTCGTTAGGTCCCTAGCTAAGAACATGGCAATTTGTCTAGGGCGAGAAAAAGTACGCGACCTTTTTTTGCTGTGCATTTCAGTGACCTTTAATTTAAAGTAATCCGCAACAGTTTTCTGTATATTATCTATGGTTACTTGACGGCCCCTAACGGCAATTAAATCACGCAGAGCGTCTTTTGCTAAATGTATATCGATAGCAAGGCCAGTAAACTTGGCCATGGCAATAATGCGGTTAAGCGCACCTTCTAATTCACGCACACTAGAGCGTATTTGTTCTGCAACAAAAAAAGCGACGTCCTTGCCAAGATCGATGTTAGATTGTTCTGCTTTTTTAAGCAAAATAGCAACGCGCATTTCCAGCTCTGGTGGTTCAATAGCAACCGTTAACCCCCAACTAAACCGAGTTCGAAGGCGTTCATCAACATCCGTTATTTCTTTTGGGTAAGTGTCACAGGTAATAACAATCTGTTTCTGTTCTTCAACCAAAGAGTTGAAGGCGTAAAAGAACTCTTCTTGGGTGCGGGTTTTTTTACCAAAGAATTGAATATCATCAATGAGCAACAAATCTAAAGAGTGATATTCCTTTTTAAATACATCAAAAGCTTTGTTTTCATAAGCTTTAACCACGTCGGAAACATAACGTTCAGCATGTAAATAACGAATGTTAGCATCGGGGTTTTGTTGTTTGAGCCGGTTGCCGATGGCTTGTAATAAATGTGTTTTACCCAAACCAACACCACCATATATAAAGAGTGGGTTATAAGCATGTCCAGTTTTATCCGCCACCTGAACCGCTGCCGCGCGCGCTAATTGATTGGCACGACCAGTGACATAGTTATCAAAGTTAAAAGACGGGTTGAGACCAGAAGGCCCCCCGGGGGTTTTAGTGGCGCGCTTACCGGGGCGCAGGTTTTGTTTTTTGTTGCCGGAGTTGTCTGCGGGTTTAGTCGGCCCACTTTGAACAGAAGCCTTCTCAACGGGGGGGTTCCCACGACGGGCCGAGAGCGGTTTTTTACTAACGGCGATTTCAATTAATACAGAATGAGAAAACAACTCTTCAGCAATGGTTTCTAACTTACCTAAAAAGCGACCTTTAACCCATTGTTGTACGAATTTATTTGGCGCCACCACACGGATGTTATTATCCACAATTTCAGCGTAGAGCGGTTTTATCCAGGTGTTAAATTGTTGCGCAGAGAGCTCTTGCTCAAAACGGCTAAGGCAGGCAGGCCAGAACTTTTCCATTAGTTTACCAAGCACTCCGGGTTAAGAATTAAAGTAACAAACACTACTTAAGAAATGAACGGTTTCTTTTATTCCTCAATAGCGAGCACCTACTAGACTGTTAATTCTAACCTTTTTGGTTGGGCTTATCCACAGGCAATGACAAATTGTTAGTATAAAAATACTATTGACAACCACACCTGTTATGGGTTTTAATGTTCGGCTTTGTAGCATTCGCATTTTGGAGAAGTAAATGAAACGCACCTATCAACCGTCTAAAACACGCCGCGCAAGAACGCATGGATTTTTAGTACGCTCAAAAACAAAAGGCGGCCGTAAAATTCTTGCAGCGCGTCGCGCAAAAGGCCGTAAGCGCATCGGGTTGTAATTAGCCAGTAAAGAAACACGCATATCGTGTTGAATTTATTAAGCACCGAATGATGATTAGCAATGTCAAAACCAGCATTAACTAAGCTAATAATGATTAGAAAAACGGATGAATTTTCATCCGTTTTTAGTTTTAGAAAGCGATTTTCTACATGCAATCTGGTTGTCCATTACAAGCCAAATAAGGAAGCAGTGGTAAGGGTTGGCTTTGTTGTTGCTAAAAAGGTAGCTAAGCGAGCTGTAGATAGAAACTATATGCGTCGTGTCTTGCGTGAGCTGTGTCGCCAAGATTTGCACTTATTAACGGGTGTAGATGTGGTGATTCAAGCAAAGAAGCCATTTGGTAGCCACCAATTCTTATTGGTGAAACAAGAGCTTGTTATGTTGTTTGATAAAGTGTGGCATAGAGTAACACCGGAAAGATGATGGCTAAGCTACTCATCGGGGTGATTAAGGTGTATCAGTGGTGCTTAAGCCCCTTTTTTGGAAAGGGGTGTCGGTTTGAGCCAACCTGTTCTCATTATGCGATTGAGGCGATAAAAAAGCATGGCGCAATCAGGGGTGGCTATTTAATGGTGTTACGATTAGGCCGGTGTCAGCCTTGGTGTGATGGTGGCCATGACCCGGTGCCTTAACCTTTCTTTTAACAAGAAATATTTTTTAATTTATAAAGAGTTGTATGGACATTAAGCGTTTAGTTATATTTGTTATTTTTTCCTTTTCAGTCATGATGTTGTGGGAGGCGTGGCAGGTTAAGGGGTTGCCTCAAGCAGAGGTGGCAGCAGCGGGCTTAGCGGGCGCAGCCACTGCATCAGATGCGAGCATCCCAGAAGCCGCAGAAGCGGCGAGTATTGCCCAGGTTGGGGGCGGCCAATTCAAACTAGAAGCCGGCGAGCGGATCAAAGTCAGTACGGACTTGTATCAAGCTGAAATTAGTACAGTTGGTGGAGATTTGCGCCGCTTAGTATTGAATAAGCACCTTGCGGATGGCGAAAGCCCTGGTAGCTTTGTATTGATGGATGATGGGGCTGCTAACCCCATGCTGTATGTAGCGCAAACAGGCTTAATAGGGGCAGACCTGCCTAACCATAAAACACTATTCTCAACGACAACCAACAGTTATGCGATGGAGGATACTACTGATAATTTAGTAGTGAAGCTTGCTTGGGACGGCAATGGTATTGCCGTTGATAAGGTTTATACCTTCCACCGAGGCAGCTATCAAATTGACGTGGATTACCATGTTGCTAATGCAAGCGATGCTGATATTACACCCTCTGTTTATTATCAAATTACGCATGATAGCGAGTCTAATCAAGGCTCTGCGTTTATGCCAACCTTTACCGGCGGCGCTTATTACACAGATGTAGATAAGTTTCAAAAAATAGGCTTTGATGATATGGCTTCATCTAACCTGTCACTTAAAAGCAAAGACGGCTGGATTGGTATTATTCAGCATTATTTTGCCAGCACCTGGATCCCAAAAACAGCAACTGCTAACGAGTTCTATACGAAACAGTTAACAGAGAACATGTTCGCAGTTGGTGTTGTTAACCCGATTGGTAACATTGCAGCAGGCAGTGAAGTTGACGTGAGAGCAACGCTCTTTTCAGGCCCACAAACAGAGAAAGATCTGAATGCGGCAGCAACGGGTTTAGAGTATGCGGTTGATTATGGTTGGCTAACTGTGATTGCTAAACCATTGTTTTGGCTGTTATCAAAAATCTATAGCGCGATTGGCAACTGGGGTGTGGCGATTATTCTGTTAACCGTCTTCCTCAAGGCCCTTTTCTTTAAGCTTTCAGCAACGAGCTATCGCAGTATGGCGCACATGCGAGAGATGGCGCCACGCATGCAAAGGATGAAAGAGAAGCATGCTGATAATAAGCAAGCGCTGCAAAAAGAAATGATGGAGCTGTATCGTAAAGAGAAGATTAACCCATTAAGTGGTTGTTTGCCCATCTTGGTGCAAATACCTGTTTTTATTGCACTTTATTGGGTGCTGTTAGGCTCGGTTGAGCTGCGCCACGCACCATTCTTTGGTTGGATTACTGACCTTTCAGCGAAAGACCCATACTATATCTTGCCTGTGTTGATGGGGGCATCAATGATTATCCAGACCTACTTAAACCCGCCACCAACAGATCCTATCCAAGCGAAACTAATGAAGATTATGCCGGTAGTGTTTAGTATATTCTTCTTCTTCTTCCCTTCTGGGTTGGTTCTATACTGGCTAGTGAATAACGTTCTATCGATTGCCCAGCAGTGGTATATCAATAAAACCATTCATGCAGCAGCGCTCGCTAAAAAAGGCAGTGCAAGCCGCTAGCCCACAAGACACAATAGCCGCCATCGCCACCGCAAGTGGTGCAGGTGGAATTGGCATTGTTCGTGTTTCTGGTCCGCTAAGCGAGCAGATTGCAACTGATATTCTAGGGCATTGCCCGGCCCCTCGATACGCAGCTTACTTAGACTTCAAACAAGTAGATGGCGAGCTAATTGACAGAGGTATCGCGATTTATTACAACGCGCCACACTCGTATACCGGTGAGGATGTTTTAGAGCTGCAGGGCCACGGAGGCACCGCGTTGATGCAGATTCTTTTGGCGCGCTGTATTGGGCTGGGCGCACGCCAAGCGACCCCAGGCGAGTTTACCCGTCGCGCCTATCTCAATGATAAGCTAGACTTGGCTCAAGCTGAGGCCGTGGCTGATGTGGTTAACGCAGCCACAGAGGAGGCGGCTAAAAGTGCTGTGCGTTCTCTTTCGGGTGAGTTTTCTAAGTCGGTCAATCAACTGTTGGGTGAGCTGGTTAATTTGCGTTTATATGTGGAAGCCTGTTTAGACTTCCCTGAAGAGGAGATTGATTTTATTACGCAAGGCCGCGTCGCTGAAAAAATCACCCTTAACCAAGAAGCTTTAGAAGTGATTTTTAACAAAGCACAACAAGGTGTTTTATTAAGAGACGGCATTAATGTTGTTTTAATTGGGCAGCCCAATGTTGGAAAGTCGAGCCTAATGAATGCGCTTTCTGGCGAAGAGGTTGCGATTGTGACTGCCGTTGCTGGCACAACGCGCGACGTCATTAAAAGCGCCATCCAAATTAAAGGTGTGCCACTACACGTAATTGATACGGCGGGCTTGCGTGAGACCGAGGATGAAGTGGAAAAAATCGGCATTGCTCGCACATATCAAGCCATAGAAACGGCGCACATCGCATTATTATTACTAGATGCAACCCATGGCATTGATGAGGAGGAAATGTTGATTTTAGAGCGCCTGCCGCCTAAAATCACGAAGGTTTGGGTGCACAATAAAATCGATGTGTCTGCTGAAAAGCCACAAGTACTCGAAAAGGATAAGGAAGCCCATATTTTCCTTTCTGCTAAAACGGGCGATGGTTTGGGGATTTTAAAAAGCCACTTGCTGGCGTTAGCCGGCTACCAACAAAATTCAGAGGGGGTTTTTATGGCGCGGGCAAGACATATTGGTGCGCTTAATAAGGTTCGCCAGCATCTGCGTAGTGCGGGCGAGCAAATCAACATGGCTGAGTTGGTGGCGGAAGAGCTGCGGTTAGCACAAGAATCATTAAGTACGATTACCGGCGAGTTTACCCCGGATGATTTATTGGGTGAGATTTTTTCTAGGTTTTGTGTCGGGAAATAAGCGGTGAAATAGAGCCGCCATCAACTGTTGGCACTAACGCCAGGCCATGAGTAACCAATGTAAGCTTATGTTTATATTGATATTTTATTGCAAGCGCTTCACGTGAAGCAACGCAATAGACGCGTTATAATGCCCCATTATTTTCGACTTTATCTTGGTTGTTTCACGTGAAACAACCAAGATAAAGTAACGGCGATGGCTGTTTTACGTTAAAATCCCACTCTCCCATTCTCCACGGATGTCGCGATTAAAGCATGCAGTTCCCAGATAAATTTGATGTGGTTGTTGTAGGTGGCGGCCATGCGGGCACCGAGGCAGCGTTGGCTGCTGCGCGCATGGGACAAAAAACCTTATTGCTGACACACAACATAGAAACGCTGGGCCAGATGTCATGCAACCCGTCCATTGGGGGCATCGGCAAGGGCCATTTAGTTAAAGAGGTTGATGCGTTAGGAGGCGCGATGGCACAGGCAGCTGATGAAAGTGGCATTCAGTTCCGCATTCTTAATGCTAGCAAGGGCCCGGCAGTGCGAGCAACGCGTGCGCAAGCTGACCGCGTGTTGTATAAGGCGGCTATTCGCCGCCGCCTAGAGAAGCAGCCTAATCTGTGGCTTTTTCAGCAGGCGGCAGATGATATTATTTTGGAGGGGGATAAGGCGGCCGGCGTTGTAACGCAAATTGGGTTGCGTTTTCCTTCTAAGTCGGTGGTCTTAACAGCGGGAACCTTCTTGGGGGGGTTGATCCATGTGGGAATGAAAAACTATAGTGCTGGTCGTGCTGGCGACCCCCCTGCCATTTCGCTTGCAGCAAGGCTGCGCGAGATGGGCTTACCGGCTGCGCGTTTGAAAACTGGTACGCCGCCTCGCATTGACGGTCGCACGATTGATTATAGCGTGATGACGGAGCAGCCAGGCGATAGCCCGTTGCCGGTGTTTTCTTTCATGGGCAATCAAGCGCAGCACCCGGCCCAAGTTTCATGCTGGATTACCCACACAAATGAAGCAACACACGAAGTGATTCGTAATGGCCTGCCCCGTTCGCCTATGTATACCGGCAAAATAGAGGGGGTTGGCCCACGTTATTGCCCAAGCATAGAAGACAAGATACATCGCTTTGCCGACAAAGACTCGCACCAGTTATTTTTAGAGCCTGAAGGTTTGGATACGCACGAAGTTTATCCTAATGGCATTTCTACTAGCTTGCCGTTTGATGTGCAGTTGGGGTTGGTGCGAACAATAAAGGGGCTGGAGAATGCACACATACTTCGACCCGGCTACGCCATTGAATATGACTATTACGACCCCCGCGGGCTTAAGAGCTCATTGGAGACGAAGGCTGTGCAAGGCTTGTTCTTTGCTGGACAAATTAACGGGACAACGGGATATGAAGAGGCCGCCGCACAAGGGTTGTTGGCCGGGGCTAATGCAGCGCTATATGTGCAAGGCAAGGAGGGCTGGTGTCCTGCCCGTGATGAGGCTTACTTGGGTGTGTTGGTGGATGATTTGGTTACTACGGGGGTGACAGAGCCATACCGGATGTTTACGAGCCGCGCTGAGTATCGTTTGCAGCTACGTGAAGATAACGCCGATATGCGTTTGACGGAGGTGGGCCGTAAGCTGGGGTTGGTTGGTGATGTGCGCTGGGAAGCCTTTGGTCATAAGCAAGCGGCTGTCGCTCAAGAGCAGCGGCGACTAAGAAAAACCTTTGTTCAGCCAGCAAATGTTTCACGTGAAACACAACAGGATGTTTTGGGTAAGGTGTTGGACCATGAGTATAGTTTGTTTGAGTTGTTGCGCAGGCCGGAGGTGCGTTACCAGGGTTTGCTTGACTTGATCCCTGTTGATGAGGAGCTGTCGGATGATGTGAAAGAGCAGGTAGAGATCTCGGCGAAATATCAAGGGTATATTGATCGACAAAAAGAAGAGATTGCTAAGCAAAAAGACAGTGAGCATATGAAGTTGGGTGATGCGATTGATTATGATCAGGTGCATGGCTTAAGCATGGAGGCCCGCCAAAAACTAGTAGAACATAGGCCGGAGACCATTGGGCAGGCAGGCAGAGTTTCGGGGATTACCCCGGCGACCATTTCTATCCTTATGATTTATATGAAGCGTAAGTATAAAAGGGGTGCGAGCCAAGGCGGCGAGGCAATATGAGAGACGTGGCTGAAAAATTAGCAATAGGTATTGCAGAAATGGGCTTGCAAGTTGCCCCGGAAAAACAACAAGGTTTGTTGGACTATTTGGCTTTATTGGCCAAGTGGAATAATGTCTATAACTTAACGGCGGTGCGCAATCCGTTGGAAATGGTAACGCTGCACTTGTTGGATAGCTTGAGTGTGTTGCCTTATGTCGAGGGTGAAAGTTTGTTGGATGTGGGTAGTGGGGGCGGGCTGCCAGGTGTTGTTTTGGCTATTTGTTTGCCAGGGTTGCAAGTAACCACGATTGATGCCGTGCAGAAAAAAGCGATTTTTATGCGGCAAGTCAAGGGGGAGCTAGGGTTGGATAACTTGCAGGTGGTGAATGCGCGCGTGGAGTCGTATGAGGCAGAGCCGTTTGATATGATTATATCTCGCGCTTTTTCTGATCTCGACTTATTTATGGCGTTGACACAGCATTTGTTGGCTGAGGATGGTCACTGGTTGGCAATGAAGGGTGTTTCGCCACAACAGGCTTTGGAGGCGCTTAAGGTAAAAAGCAAGGTTTGCCCATTGTCGGTGGCAGGTTTGGTAGCAGAGCGCCATTTGGCCATTATTGAAAATGTTTAGAAGGTCGGTTGAAAAATAAATGATGAGAATATTAGCAATTGCAAATCAAAAAGGAGGCGTAGGTAAAACTACAACCTGTGTAAACTTAGCGGCGAGCTTGGCTGCGCATAAGAAAAAAGTGTTGTTGGTTGATTTGGATCCTCAGGGCAATGCAACAACAGGCTGTGGTATTGATAAGTCGGGCCTGGAACATAGTATTTACGATGTGCTGATTGCGCAGAAAAAGTTAAGCGAAGTTGTGGTGAGAAGTGAAAAAGGCGCTTTTGATGTGGCGCCTTCGAATAGAGATTTGGCGGGCGCGGAAGTTGAGCTGGTTAATGAAATCGCACGAGAGACGCGCTTAAAGCAGGCGATTGCGACTATTAGTGGTTATGACTATGTGTTGTTCGACTGCCCCCCCGCTCTCAGCCTGGTCACAGTGAATGCGTTAACCGCAGCTAACTCAGTCATGATTCCAATGCAATGCGAATACTACGCATTAGAGGGCTTGTCTGACTTGGTGAACACCATTAAAAAGGTACGCGCACACCTGAATGCTACTTTAGAGATAGAAGGTTTGTTGCGCACGATGTTTGACACACGCAATATGTTGGCGAGGCAAGTGTCAGCACAGCTGGAAAGTCATTTTGGAGATAAGGTTTATAAAACAGTCATCCCGCGTAACATTCGCTTGGCTGAAGCGCCTAGTTATGGCGTTCCGGTGTTGATTTATGATCAATCTTCAAAAGGAGCAAATGCCTACTTGGCATTGGCGAAAGAAATAATTTATAAATAACACAATAAAATCAATGGGTTAGGATTTAAGGGGCGGGTTTATGGTGAGGAAAAAGGGGTTGGGACGAGGCTTAGATGCGCTGTTCGTGGGTGATGTAGATGACGCGGCTACGACGACCAACGATGGTTTACGTATGTTGCGTGTGAGCCAAATGCAAGCTGGACAATATCAGCCGCGCACCAAAATGGATGAAGCGGCTTTGCAAACATTAGCGGATTCGATTAAAGCCAATGGCATTATGCAGCCTATTTTAGTGAGAGAGGTTGCACCAGAGCAACATGAAATTATTGCAGGTGAGCGGCGCTGGAGGGCGAGTCAAATTGCTGGTTTAGAAGAGGTGCCAGTGCTGGTTCGTGAAATTGAAGACGAAGCGGCGTTAGAAATGGCCTTGATCGAAAATATACAACGTGAAGACCTAAACCCCTTAGAGGAGGCGTTGGGTATTAAGCGTTTAATTGATGAGTTTGCCATGACACATGAAAAAGCAGCGAAAGCCGTGGGGCGATCGCGCGTTGCAGTTTCTAACTTGTTGCGCCTGCTCACGTTAGCGGGCGGCGTACAAACCCTATTAATGGAAAGTAAGCTTGGTATGGGGCATGCGCGTGCTTTGATTGGGTTAGATCGTGCGCAACAAGTTATGTTGGCCAATAAAATAATGCAAGATAATTTGTCTGTGCGTGAAGTGGAGAAGTTGGTTAGGCAAGCAGATAAAGCGGCAGAACCTAAGCCAGCTCAAGCAGGTGCGGATCAGGATGTTCTGTCTTTGCAAAATATGTTGAGTGAAAAGCTCGGCACAGGTGTGACGATTACAGCCAAGGTAAACGGTACGGGAACGCTAAAAATTAATTATAGTAATTTGGATGAGCTTGAAGGGTTTATTAAGAAAATTACACATTAAGTGCTTTCACGCAATAATGCTTGACTAAAGGGGTGGATTAATTCAAAATGCGCGGCTCTGCTAAAAGCTAAAAGCCATTTTTTAAATTTAACCGGTTTTAGTTGGTTGAAAATATGAGCGATAACAATACAGACTTAACAGAAGACAACACTTTCGGGGCGATGATACGTTCACAGTTGCTTGCAACAACAGTCGTGGCGATAGTTGCCTTTGTAGTCTCTGGAATGAACGCATGTTTGTCTGCAATAGCAGGTGGGTTGGCGGTTACGCTAGCCGCATTTATTGCGGCTAAAGTGGCGATCAGCAAGCGTAAAGACGCAGCGTCAGTATTAGGAAGCATGTTGAAAGCAGAGCTGATCAAGATTGTATTGGTTGTTTTGTTTTTGTACATCACGATTAGAGAGTTTGAGGCGCTAGTGCCTTGGGCGTTAATTATAGGGTTAGCTGCGGCGGCAATTATTTCCGGCTCGGCCATTAGTAAACGTAGTAACCATTTGAAGATATAAGATATTATGACGACAGAGCATGCAACAGAGCGAGTAGCTGGGCACTCGGGTGAAATGACGACAGCAAGTGATTATATTAATCACCATTTGCAATTTAATGCACAGCCTGTTGGTGACGGTGCTAGTAGCTTCTGGAATGTGATTCACTTTGATATGTTTCTTATTTCATTGGTATTGGGGGCGATAGTCGCTAGTGCTATTTGGCTGGTCGCACGTAAAGCCCACGCAGGTGTGCCAAGCAAAACACAAGCATTTGTTGAGTTAATTTTTGACTTTGTCGACGGCCAGGTAAAGGGTATGTTTCATGGTGATCGCCATACATTTATTGCACCAACTGCATTAACCATATTTTTATGGGTTCTAGCGATGAACTTGATGGACTTAGTGCCTATCGATTGGTTTGCTAAGTTCACAGGCCTGTTCGGTGATGCGCATGCGCCCTTCCGCCCACTACCAACTTCAGATGTGAATACGACATTCGCATTAGCATTATCAGTTTGGGCCTTAATGATTTTCTTCTCCATAAAGGCTAAAGGCTTTGGAGGATTGATTCATGAAATCTTTGGTGCGCCATTTGGTATGCCTAAGCTATTCAAGCCGAAAAGCTTTATGGGCTTCATCGGCTTAATTGCCAGCCCTTTATTGTTGCTAGCGAACTTCATGTTCAACATGATTGAGTATATTTCAAAACCACTATCACACTCTATGCGTCTGTTCGGTAACTTGTACGCGAGTGAAGTGATTTTCTTGCTGATTGGTTTATTAGCAGCAACAGGCCTTTTTGGTATGTTCGGCGCGGTGATTTTAGGCGCGGTCTGGGCAATATTCCATATTTTAGTGGTGCCACTACAGGCATTTATTTTCATGATGATGACCATTGTTTATTTATCAATGGCACATGAACATCACTAAAATCCAGCTTGGAAGTAGTTTTAATTTAATTAGTAGTCTTTAACAAGAGAGGGTAACAAAATGGAAATGATTCAAGCATATACGGCGATTGGCATTGGCCTTATGGTAGGCATTGGTGCTGCAGGCGCATGTATCGGTATTGGTAATATGTGTTCTAGCTTCTTGGACGGTGCAGCTCGCCAACCAGAAATGATTCCTGAATTACAAGGTAAGGTATTCTTGTTGTTAGGTTTGATTGATGCGTCATTCATTATTGCAGTTGGTGTGGCATTATTGTTTGCTTTCGCAAACCCGCTATTAAGCGCTGTGGCGTAACTTTTACGATTGCTTAGCATGATTGGATTGGTCAATGAGCCAATCCAAATGATTAAGTTTTAAACTTGGAGCAAACATGAACTTTAATTTAACGCTCATTGCGCAAGCAGTTACGTTCGCGGTGTTGATTTTGGTCATCGTAAAATACGTTTGGCCGCCGCTTTTGAATGCAATTGAGGCGCGTCAAAAAGAAATTGCAGATGGCTTGGCAGCAGCTCAAGAAGGCAAAAGCTCTTTAGAGAATGCAGCGAAAAAATCAGAAGTAACGCTGAATGAAGCTAAGCAAAAGGCGAGCGAAATCGTTGGGCAAGCAGAAAAGCGTGCTAACGAAATCGTTGAAGAAGCCAAAGGCACTGCGAAAACAGAGGCGGGCCGCATTAAAGAAACCGCTAAATCAGAGATTGAGCAAGAGGTGAACCGTGCAAAAGAAGGGTTGCGTGCGCAAGTATCTGTGCTGGCTATTTCTGGTGCTGAAAAGATCTTGCGTAAAGAAATTGATGCAAAAGCACATACAACGATTCTTACTCAATTAGCAGCGGAGCTATAACTCATGGCTGAAATTTCAACCATTGCAAGACCATATGCGGTTGCTGCTTTTAAGTTCGCTAAAGAAAAGAATGCGCTGGCCAAATGGTCAGACATGCTGTCTTTAGCGAGTGTTGTTAGTAGTGATGAAACATTGCACGCAGCGATTCAAGATCCAAAAGTAGACGGTCAAGTTTTGCAAGATGCTTTTTTAAAAGTGTGTGGCGGAGAGCTGGACGAAAATGGCCAGAACCTGATTAAAACGTTGGCTGAATATAAGCGCTTATCTATTTTGCCTGTGATTAGTCGTGCTTTTGAGGATTTGAAGGCGGAAGATGAAGGCTCGATTGAGGCGCGCATTGTTACGGCAGTCAAACCAACTGTAGCAGTGATAAAAGACTTAGTGAAAAAATTAGAAGCTAAGTTTGGTAAGAAGGTAACCGCAGAAGTGGAAATTGACCCAGGGATTATTGGCGGCATGAAAATTATTGTGGGCGACACAGTGATTGATGCGACCATTAAAGGTCAGTTACAAAATTTAGCTTATTCGCTAACAGCATAAGCAAGCGATAAAAACTTTAGGAGTTTAGTAATGCAATTATCTACATCAGAAATCAGCGAACTGATTAAAAGCAGATTAGAAGACTTTGAGGTCAGCAATGAAGCGCGTACTCAAGGAACTGTTATTTCAGTAACTGACGGTATTGTACGTATTCACGGCCTTTCAAACGTCATGTCTGGCGAAATGATTGAGTTTCCAGGCAATACATATGGCTTGGCGCTTAACCTTGAGCGTGATTCAGTTGGTGCGGTGGTTTTAGGCGACTACGAGCATATTACTGAAGGCGATATCTGTAAATGTACAGGGCGTATTTTAGAGGTGCCAGTCGGTCCAGAGTTGATTGGCCGTGTGGTCAATGCATTGGGTCAGCCAATTGATGGCAAAGGCCCAATTAAAACAAAATTAACAGACAAAATTGAAAAAGTTGCGCCAGGGGTGATTGATCGTAAATCAGTTTCACAACCGGTACAAACCGGCTTGAAATCAGTTGACTCTATGGTGCCAGTCGGCCGTGGTCAACGTGAGTTGATTATTGGAGATCGACAAACAGGTAAAACTGCAGTAGCGGTTGATGCGATCATCAACCAAAAAGGCGAGAATATGACCTGCGTTTACGTGGCGATTGGTCAAAAAGCTTCAACTATTGCTAATGTGGTACGTAAATTAGAAGAAAACGGCGCGATGGAATATACCATCGTTGTTGCTGCAACAGCTTCTGATTCAGCTGCACTTCAATTCTTGGCGCCATATGCTGGCTGTACCATGGGTGAGTATTTCCGTGATCGCGGGGAAGATTCATTGATCGTTTATGATGATTTGACTAAACAAGCGATTGCTTATCGTCAAATTTCACTACTTCTTCGCCGCCCACCAGGCCGTGAAGCTTATCCAGGTGATGTTTTCTACATTCACTCACGTTTGCTTGAGCGATCAGCGCGTGTGAACGAAGCGTATGTTGAGAAGTTCACTAAAGGTAAAGTTAAAGGAAAAACAGGCTCATTGACTGCATTGCCAGTGATTGAAACAGCTGCTGGTGATGTTTCTGCATTCGTACCAACGAACGTGATTTCCATTACCGATGGCCAGATTTTCTTAGAAACCGACTTGTTTAATGCTGGTATTCGCCCTGCGATTAACGCTGGTATTTCAGTGTCTCGTGTTGGTGGTGCTGCGCAAACCAAAGTAATTAAGAAGTTAGGTGGTGGTGTACGTTTGGCGCTAGCTCAATATCGTGAATTGGCTGCTTTCGCGCAGTTCGCTTCTGATTTGGATGAAGCTACACGTCAACAGTTAGATCGTGGACGTATGTTTACTGAGCTAATGAAACAAGCACAGTACTCACCATTAAGCGTATCTAACATGGCGGTTACTCTGCTAGCGGCCAATAAAGGGTTCTTCGATGACGTACCAACAGAAAAAGTATTAGCTTTCGAAGCTGGCTTACACGGCCACATGAAATCTAAATACAAAAAACTGATGAATGCAGTTGAGAAAAACAAAGCCTTGAGTGCCGATGACGAAAAAGCAGTAGTCGATGCGATCAAAGATTTTAAATCATCAAGCGCATATTAATCTCTAGAAAATTAGGACAATAAAATGGCTGGTAGTAAAGAGATTAGAACCAAGATCAAGTCGGTAGAAAATACCCGCAAGATCACGAAAGCAATGGAGATGGTTGCTGCTTCTAAGATGCGCAAGGCGCAGGATAGAATGCGCGCATCACGTCCATATGCAGACAAAATTCGTAACGTTGCGGCTCACTTATCTTATACACAACCTGAATATAAGCATCCATTTTTAATTAAACGTGATGTGGTTAAGAATGTTGGTTTGATTGTAGTGAGTTCTGATAAAGGTTTATGTGGTGGCTTGAACACTAACATGCTACGCCTTTCTGTTAATCAAATGAAAACCTGGGAGACAGAAGGCAAAAACATTAAAGTCAGCGCCTTCGGTAATAAAGGCCTGAGCTTCATGACGCGTATGGGTGCAGAGGTTACATCTAACGTAACAGGTTTGGGTGATGCACCACATTTAGAGACGCTTCTTGGCTCTATCAAAGTGATGTTGGACGCTTTTGAGGCGGGCGAAATCGACCAATTATCGATTAGTTACACCAAGTTCATTAATACCATGAAACAAGAGCCTGTGATTGAGCAATTGTTACCATTGTCGGGTGACAAGCTGGGTAGTCCTGATGGTAACTGGGCTTATATCTATGAGCCTGAGCCGGAGCTAGTGATTGATGAGCTCATGACACGTTACATTGAATCAATGATCTATAGCGCAGTAGCAGAGAATATGGCTTCTGAGCAATCATCTCGTATGGTTGCAATGAAATCAGCGTCTGATAATGCGAAAACAGTGATTGAAGATTTGAAGCTTGTTTATAACAAGGCACGTCAAGCAGCGATTACAAAAGAGATTTCAGAAATTGTCGGCGGTGCCGCGGCAATCTCTAGTTAATTTTATTTATATTATAAAGTATCTGACTAAATATTGAGTTAGGAAAAAAGATGGCAAAAGCAAATCAAGCAGTAGCAGGTAAAGTAGTTCAATGTATTGGCGCGGTTGTGGACGTTGAATTCCCACGTGACAATATGCCAAAGGTATATGATGCATTGATTATTGATGACAAAGAGTCACAAGCAGAAAAAGGCTTAACATTAGAAGTGCAACAGCAATTAGGTGACGGCATTGTCCGTACAATTGCCATGGGTTCATCTGATGGATTGGCACGTGGTACCGCATTTAAAACAACAGGCTCGCAAATTACTGTACCAGTTGGTACTGGTACTTTGGGCCGTATTATGGATGTGCTGGGCCGCCCAATTGATGAAGTGGGCCCAATTGACTGTAAAGAGCGCCGCTCAATTCACCAAAAAGCCCCTGCTTTTGAAGAGCTATCACCTTCTGTTGATTTGTTAGAAACAGGGATTAAAGTGATTGATTTGGTTTGCCCATTTGCTAAGGGCGGTAAAGTTGGTTTGTTCGGTGGAGCGGGTGTTGGTAAAACCGTTAACATGCTTGAGCTAATTAACAATATTGCTAAACAGCATTCAGGCTTGTCTGTATTCGCCGGCGTTGGTGAGCGTACACGTGAAGGCAATGACTTCTACCATGAGATGGCAGAAGCTGGCGTGATTAAGCTTGACGACATGAAAGAGTCAAAAGTAGCCATGGTGTTTGGTCAAATGAATGAGCCACCAGGCAACCGTCTACGTGTAGCGCTTTCTGGCTTAACAATGGCTGAGAAATTCCGTGATGAAGGCCGCGACGTGTTGTTCTTCGTTGATAATATCTACCGTTACACGTTGGCTGGTACTGAGGTATCTGCGTTATTAGGTCGTATGCCTTCAGCTGTGGGTTATCAACCAACACTTGCTGACGAGATGGGTAAACTGCAAGAGCGTATTACCTCTACTAAAGCGGGTTCAATTACTTCTATCCAAGCGGTATACGTACCTGCGGATGACTTAACTGACCCATCACCAGCAACAACGTTCCAGCATTTGGATTCAACTGTTGTGCTTTCACGTGACATTGCTTCTCTTGGCATCTACCCTGCGGTTGACCCACTAGATTCGTCTTCACGTCAATTAGACCCGTTAGTGGTTGGTGAAGAGCATTACGCTGTAGCACGAGGGGTACAGCAAACATTGCAACGTTATAAAGAGCTACGCGATATTATTGCTATTCTGGGTATGGACGAGCTTGCTCCTGAAGATAAATTAGCGGTGGGTCGTGCGCGTAAGATACAACGTTTCTTATCACAACCTTTCCATGTTGCTGAGGTGTTTACAGGTGCTCCTGGTAAATACGTACCACTAAAAGAAACCATTAAAGGCTTTAAAGCGATTGTAGCTGGCGAGTATGATCACCTACCAGAGCAAGCTTTCTACATGGTTGGCGGTATCGAAGAGGCTGTTGAAAAAGCCAAAACACTTTAAACTAAGTTTGTGAGAAATAAATAATGGCAAATACAGTTCGTGTTGACGTAGTAAGCGCTGAAGAGGAAATCTTTTCTGGCGAGGCTGAGCTTGTTGTAGCACCAGCATCAGAGGGTGAAGTGGGTGTTTACCCACATCACGCTCCGATGATTACAATGATTAAACCAGGCGCACTACGTATTAAACTACCAGATACTAAAGAGGAAATGTTAATCTTTATCTCTGGCGGCATGCTGGAAGTGCAACCAGGTTTAGTGACCGTATTGGCAGATACAGCAATACGCGGTCATGATTTAGATGAAACTAAAGCCATTGCTGCTAAAGAGGCCGCAGAAGAAGCGATGAGAAATAAAGCTTCTGATATGGACTATGCTAAAGCACAAGCTGAGTTGACAGAAGCGGTGGCACAAATTCAAGCGATTAAAAGATTAAGTAAGCAATAAGAGATAAGAGATACATAATAAAAAAGCGGCTTTTAGCCGCTTTTTTATTATCAACTACCTGAGTACGTACATGAAGCTGCTGACCCGTAGTAGAATAACCCGTTATATGAAAAACAATCAATTAAACATTATTATCCTGGCGGCTGGCAAGGGCACACGTATGCACTCTATCCAGCCAAAAGTGCTACATCAAATTGGTGGGAAGAGCCTTTTAGGACATGTTTTAGATTGTGCTAACAGTTTAAATCCAAGCAAAATTATTGTGGTTTATGGTTATGGTGGTGAAAAGGTGCAAGCCGCCCTTCAGCAAGAAAATTTAGTCTGGGCCGAGCAAAAAGAACAGCTAGGCACAGGCCATGCAGTGCAACAGGCATTGCCGTATTTAGACGAAAATTCAAAAACCCTAATATTGTTGGGCGATGTGCCATTAATTAGTAGCGCAGCTTGCAATGCTTTGCTTGCGCAAGCAGATAGCCAACTAATGATTCAGTCATTCAACAAGTCAAACCCTACCGGGTACGGCAGAATGGTACGTAACGAACAAGGTTTAGTGCATGCTATAGTTGAAGAAAAAGATACGATAGCAGCACAACGTGACATTAATGAAGTAAATACTGGCATTATGGCCATGCCGACTAAACAGCTAAAAGGCTGGTTAAATCGATTAACGAATAACAATGCACAGCAAGAATATTACTTAACAGATATCGTTGGGTTTGCCGTTGAGGATAATATCCAAGTCCATGCTGATATCGCTGATGATGAATGGTCAGTGACTGGCGTTAACAGTAAACAGGATTTAGCTTTAATCGAGCGCGTCTACCAACAACGACAAGCAGAGGTGTTGCTCAAAAAAGGCGTAACCTTATTTGATCCGGCACGCATTGATATCCGTGGGCGGCTAGAGACAGAAAAAGACGTTACAGTCGATGTGGGTTGTATTTTTGAAGGTCAAGTGCGGCTGGGAGAGGGGGTGAAAATTGGTGCTTATTGCATTATTAAAAACGCTACCATTGCTGCTGGCACGACCATTGCACCGTTTACTCATGTCGATGATGCAACCATTGGTGAAAATAGCAAAGTAGGGCCATATGCAAGGTTGCGCCCGGGTACTGCCTTGGGTGGTGAAACGCATGTCGGTAACTTTGTAGAGCTTAAAAATGCACAAGTAGATACGGGGAGTAAGATTAATCATTTAAGTTACGTTGGTGATGCGACCATAGGCAAAAAAGTAAACATTGGCGCGGGTACGATTACCTGTAACTATGATGGCGCTAATAAGTTTAAAACAGTCATAGAGGACAATGTATTTGTTGGATCAGATAGTCAATTAGTAGCGCCTATTACCATAGGTAAAGGTGCGACCATTGCCGCTGGATCAACCATTACAAAAGACACCCCTGCCGATGCATTAACCCTGTGCCGTGCAAGAGAGCAAAAATCAATTCTCGGTTGGAAAAGACCAGTCAAGGCAAAGAAAGACTAAGCGTATGTGCGGTATTATCGGTGCGGTTGCAAAAAAAAATATAGTTTCTACGCTGGTCGAAGGCTTGAGTCGTCTCGAGTACCGTGGTTATGATTCTGCTGGTATTGCCATTTTAGATGGTGATATTAAGCGTGTCCGTGCAGTAGGCCGTGTGTCAGCAATGCAAACGAAAGCAGAGAGTGAACAACTATCGGGCTTGGTTGGAATTGGCCATACGCGCTGGGCAACCCATGGGGGGGTGACAGAACGCAATGCACACCCACATGTTTCGCGCGATGAAATTGCAGTGGTTCACAATGGCATTATTGAAAACCATGATGAACAACGTGACCGTCTAATAGCGCTAGGCTACACATTTATATCACAAACAGATACCGAGGTCATTGCACACTTAATCCATCACTTTCATGATAAGGGTGAGTCCTTACTATCATCAGTAAAGATGGCAGTTAAAGAGTTGGCAGGCGCTTTTGCCATTAGTGTTGTTACAGTTAAAGAACCCAATAGCATGATAGCCGCACGTCAAGGTTGCCCGCTACTAATTGGCTTGGGTGAAGAGGCGAACTATATTGCTTCTGATGTATCAGCGGTATTAGCAGAAACACGACAAGTCATTTATTTAGAAGATGGGGATGTTGCCGAAATAACAGCAAACGGTGTGGCCATTTGGGATGCAATAGATACCGTGGTAGAACGTGAAATACATGTGAGTGATGTGTCTTTGGCTAGTATGGAGCTGGGCCCATATACGCATTTTATGCAAAAAGAAATCCACGAGCAACCACGTGCGCTGACAGATACGATTGAAGCGTTGATTGATGATGCAAGTTTCTCCCCAGCACTGTTTGGGGAAAGTGCTGAAACTATTTTTCAGCAAGTGGATAGCGTATTAATCCTGGCTGCAGGTACTAGTTATTATGCAGGCTTAACTGCAAAATATTGGATGGAGAGTATTGCAGGCTTGCCGACTAATGTAGAGGTTGCGAGTGAATACCGTTACCGTACTTCTGTACCAAACCCGAAACAACTAATCGTTACTATCTCTCAGTCTGGTGAAACACTAGACACTATGGAAGCGCTTAAGCATGCAAAAAGTTTGGGGCAAGACCTGACATTATCGATTTGTAATGTGCAGGAAAGCGCACTACCCCGCGCCTCTGAGCTAGTCCTCTATACACGTGCTGGTGCGGAAATTGGCGTGGCATCGACCAAGGCCTTTACGACACAATTAGTCGCACTGTTTACCTTGGCAGTAGTGCTTGGCAAGCAGCATGGCCGTGTCAGCAAAGCAGATGAAGATGGTTATTTGGGTGCACTACGTCATTTACCTGTCAGTGTGCAATATGCGCTTAATCTAGAAGTGCAAATTAGTGAGTGGGCTAAACGACTTGGAGATAAAGAGCATGCCTTATTTTTAGGGCGCGGTGTCCATTATCCGATTGCAATGGAAGGCGCACTAAAGCTCAAAGAAATTTCCTATATTCATGCTGAAGCTTACCCAGCAGGGGAGCTAAAACATGGGCCATTAGCGCTAGTTGATAGTAATATGCCGGTTGTGGTGATTGCACCAAATGATACCTTGCTGGAAAAAGTGAAATCCAACATGCAAGAAGTCCGTGCGCGTGGTGGGGAGCTATTTGTATTTGCTGATGCAGACAGCCACTTTGTGGGGTCAGAAGGCGTGCATGTGATTCGTACACCACGCCATGTGGGCGTGCTTTCTCCAATCTTGCATGCCATTCCCGTGCAGTTACTGTCTTACCATGTTGCTTTGTTGAAAGGGACAGATGTAGATAAGCCAAGGAATTTGGCGAAGAGTGTAACTGTAGAATAATTTTGAATAGTGAATATGCTGGGTATCGAAACTATCTATTAAGCTATTTGTGATTCAATATTACTTGAGATAATTACATCCCCAGTAAAGCTTATAAGGTGTTTATCGAAAAGCAGCAAGCCAGGCCCTACAACCAATCCCATTCCGTTCTTTCTTTATGGGGAGCTTTACGCATAATGCGATCCCATAAAGCAGGAGGAATGAAGCGCATCAACCTAGCCACCCAGCCCATTTGCCAAGGAATAATAATAAAGCGGCGCTTCTTCTCGATGGCTGCAATACATTTCTTTGCAAAAACATCAGCACCCATTAAAAAGGACATTTTGTATTCGTTGATGCCCGTCATAGGTGTGCGAATATAGCCAGGTGCAACAGTTGTTACATCAATACCATAAGTCCTCATTTCAACGCGTAAGCTTTCAAGATAAGTAATAGCAGCAGCCTTACTTGCACTATAAGCACCTGCCCCCGGTAAGCCACGAACGCCAGCAACACTAGCGATACCCACTAATTGTGTTTGTTCAGTCAGTGGCGCTTCTTGCATAGCAGTAACAAATGGACTAAACGTCTTCACCATCCCCATTACGTTAATATCCATAATGGCTTGGAACGCTGCAATATCTTCTTGATGTTCCGTGAGTGTGCCACGGCTTACACCGGCGCTGGCAATAACAATATTGGGGGCACCAAAGCGCGCTATAAAATCGAGTGCAGCCTCATTAAGGGCTGCACCATCTCTAACATCAAGCGCATAAATGACACAGGTTGCATTATATTTAGACTCAAGTTCTTGGGCGACTTGTTTTAAAATATTTAGTTTGCGCCCTACTAAACCAAGTACCAAATTCTGGTGTGCAAAATTAATGGCGTATTTGTGAGCTAAAGCTAAGCCAATACCGCTGGAGGCACCTGTTATCAATATTTTTTTCATATGGCTTCCACTTATCGTACACAATAAAAAACCCGCTAACATAATTGCTTGGCGGGTTTAGTGAACAGTTACTTGAGCCTAGAAGTCAACTTGACCCTGTCAGCCGCCTTAATTATTTTTTTGATGCACGTATATTTTTCAGAATATAGTCAACTACTTGTAATGCTTGTGCATTACCACCAGCCATTGTACCGGAAGTAATATACTTACCATCAATAACAAAGCTAGGAACGCCAGTTGCACCTGATGAACGGAATACTTGCGCAGCACGTTTAAGCTTGGCATTAACAGTAAAAGAGTTAAACGTATCTTCTACTTTTTTGCGATCCAAACCACTGGTATTGATTATCCAATCAATAGCAGCTTTTTGCTTTGTTGGATTTAAATTTTTCTGTTTATGAATCGCTTCAAATAGCTTGTTGTGCAACTTTCCTTGAATACCCAATGCATCCATCGTGTAATAAGCTTGTGCCATCGGTGTCCAGCTAGGGTTAGGTAAGCCAGGCATGCGCTTAAAGTTAACATCAGCAGGCTTGCTCTTCAGCCAAGTATGTAATGGTGTTTCCATGTGGTAGCAATGAGAACAACCATACCAAAAAATCTCCATTACTTCGATTTTTCTTTTGTCTTCTGTTGGCAGTGTTTGCGCAACAGTATCAAACTGTTGTCCTAGTTGTGGTGCTGCCGAGGCAGTGTTGCTTAAGCCCACAGTGCTTAACATGACAATAAGCGAGAGTAACAATTTTTTCATTATTGATCCTGGATTTCGTAATTAATGGGATGTATATAGTATACCGATTGAGAGACAACACAGCTGATGCTTAATTTCAGTTAGCTTCACTTATTTTGCCTCAGTTTTCACTTTAATCAAATTAGCACTAAAGCTATTCGCTAATAAATCAGCACGAGTTTTACTAATGGAAGCAATATTTTTTAATGGCCCAACACGTACGCGGTGCCATGTACCTTGTCCAGGGGGGATGGCTGTTTGTACAAACGCTTCAAAACCTTGCAGGGCAAGTTTGGCTTTTAGATTATCAGCATCAGCCTCTGTTCTAAACGAGCCCACCTGTAAAAAATAACTTTCTTTTTTGGTTTGTATGTTAGCGGTTTTGTTTATTTGCGCAATTTCTTTTACTGCCACAGCGCTTTCTATTTTAGGCAAGATGGTATAGAAATCAAGCTTGTCTTCAGGTATTTCATTTTCTGTATTAACGCCCGGTTGTTCGGCCTTTGTACTATCAGTCAGCGGTTCGATTTTAGATGGCTTGGACTTTGGATTTTGGAATGGGCTGGTATCGCCTTTGATATACACGGTCAGTCCAGCGGTGACCAAGACGCCGAGTAAGAAGCCGATCATCAGGCCAGATAGGAATGGGCTCCCACTACTTATTTTTTTCGACTGGGGCTTGTAATCTCTATTCATTATCTGTATCCATTTATTACTACATTTACTGGGAGCTTACATTTCAAGGGGTGCGCTAACCCCAAGCAAATGTAAACCATTCTTTAAAACATGCTTTGTCGAAGTGATTAACGCCATGCGTGCCAGCTTAGTTGGCGTATCATCTACTAAGAACTTTGTGTCATTGTAATAGCTATGTAACTCACTCGCACACTCTTTTAAATAATTGGCAATCATATGTGGCGCTAAATCATTCGCTGCCTGTTGTACGACATCAGGAAACTCACTCAGCTTTTGCATGAGTATGGCCTCACGCGGTGAGGCTAATGCGCTTAAATCAGTTGCGGCTAGGCTTGATGTGTCGCCTCCCCACTGCGTTAATACGCTGCAAATGCGCGCATGCGCATACTGAATGTAATACACAGGGTTGTCATTGGTTTGCGCACGGGCAAGGTCAATATCAAATACCAATTGTGAGTCTGACTTGCGCGCTGCTAAGAAATAACGTGTTGCATCACAACCCACCTCTTCAATTAAGTCGCGCAATGTAACATAGCTACCGGCTCGTTTAGACAGCTTTACTTCTTCACCGCCACGCATTACCGTCACCATTTGGTGCAATACATAACTAGGCCAGCCCTTTGGAATGGCCACATCTAACGCCTGCAAGCCGGCCCTCACCCTTGTAATCGTACTATGGTGATCTGCACCTTGCTCATTAATCACTTTTGTAAAACCACGATTCCATTTTTCCAAATGGTAAGATACATCAGGGACAAAGTAAGTATAGCCCCCCTCTTTTTTACGCATCACGCGGTCTTTGTCATCGCCGAAGTCAGTAGTGCGCAACCAAAGTGCGCCCCCCTCTTCGTAAGTATAGCCACTCTTAATTAAGGACTGTACAGTATCTTCTACTTTGCCCGATGCATAGAGTGCGCTTTCTAATGAAAATACGTCGAATTGGATTTGGAAGGCACGCAAATCTAAATCTTGCTCATGGCGCAAATAAGCTACGCTAAAATGGCGAATAGATTCGATATCTTTTAAGTCGCCGCTGGCGGTGACTTTAATGTCATCAGCGACAATGGTTTCTTTGGCTAAATAAGCAGTAGCAATATTGGCAATATATTCACCGCGATAACCGTTTTCTGGGAAGCTAGAGTCATCGGTTGAAACACCATTCGCACGAGCTAGTACTGATATCGCCAGGTTGTCAATTTGTGCACCTGCATCGTTGTAGTAAAACTCACGAGTTACATCCCAGCCATTTGCGGCTAATAAACGCGATAAACAATCGCCCACTGCCGCACCACGACCATGGCCTACATGCAAGGGCCCAGTTGGATTTGCTGATACAAATTCCACTTGTGCTTTTTCGCCCTTGCCTGTTTGGTTTTGACCATACTTATCACCAGCTTGCAAAATGGATTTAACCACGGCATGCTTGGTATCTGCTGCTAAATAGAAGTTAATAAAACCAGCACCAGCTACTTCTACTTTTGCTATCTTGTCGCTTTGGGGCAATGCTTGAATGAGCTGCTCAGCAATCGCACGCGGATTTTGACGTAAAGGCTTTGCCAGCATCATGGCAAGGTTGCATGAAAAGTCGCCATGCGCAGCCGATTTAGGCCGCTCTAAAATAATGTTTATACTAGCCGAGTCCTCAACCAAGGTGTGGGCTGCTTGCACGAGTAGGTTTGAGATGAATTCTTTCAATGGTCGCTTCTTAAATATCGGTTAGCCAAAGCTAAATTAGAAAGTTGTATTGCATTAAATGCACGAAACCAGTATTTTAACCTATTAAGCCACTACACTAAAACTATCTATACGCCTCTTATCGCCCATGCCAAAGCAAATCCTTAGAGTTGGACTTGATGTACCGTTAAACCGCTTATTTGATTATGTAAATGACGGATTTAACGCACAAGTTGGGGCGCGTGTTGCTGTTTCATTTGCAGGGCGCAATTTGGTTGGTGTGATTGTTGAAATAACGGACACTTCTGCTGTGCCAGCAGTTAAGTTAAAAGCTGTACAGCATGTGTTCGATGGTGTGGTGTTTGATGCCAATATGTTTAAGTTGCTCAACTTTTGCGCAAACTATTATCACTACCCGCTAGGACAAGCCATGATTGCGGCTCTGCCATTGCGCTTACGTCAGATTAACCCAGCTAAGATGCGTAAAAGCTATGTTTACCAGCTTAACCAAACTGTCGACATTGCATCTTTACCGAAACGACAGGTTGTATTGAAACGCACTGTGCAAGCTTTGCAAGCCAACATCAGCTTAAGCGAGGCCCAATTAGCAGAAATCTCAACGGGTTGGCGTAAGGCTATTGCAACATTAAAAGAAATGGGTTGTTTACAGCAAGCAGAAGTCGTTGCTGTGAAAGCTAGTCTGCAATCATCCAATGTGGAGCCAACATTAAACGCTGAACAGCAGCAAGTCATACAGTCCGTTTTAGGTGAAGCCAATCACTTTAAGCCGTGGTTGCTATATGGCATCACGGGCAGTGGTAAAACTGAAGTGTATATCCAGATCCTAAAAACAGTCCTGGCTGAAAGGGGTGCACAGGCTTTAATTTTGGTGCCAGAGATTAATTTAACGCCGCAATTAGAAGCACGCTTTAGAAGCCGACTAAGTGAATACCCTTTGGCCACTTTGCACAGCAATTTAAGCGACAGTGAGCGCTTACAATCTTGGTATTCTGCTAGTACAGGGGCAGCAAAAATCGTGGTCGGTACGCGGCTGGGTGTATTTTCAGCCATGCCAAATGTGAAAATGATCATCATTGATGAGGAGCATGATAGCTCTTACAAGCAGCAAGACGGTATGCGGTATCACGCCAGAGACATTGCCATTATGCGGGCCAAGCAGTTGGGCATTCCGATTGTCATGGGTAGTGCCACTCCGTCATTAGAAACTTGGCATTTAGCAAAGAAGCAACAATATGGATTATTGCGATTAAAGGAGCGTGCCGTAGAGAGCGCGAAACTGCCTAAAATTAATTGTATTGATATCGGCAAGTCACCGACAGAAAATGGGCTGTCCCCTATTCTGGTTCGCGAGATGGGAGAACGGTTAAGCCGTGGCGAACAAAGTTTGATATTTTTAAATCGCCGCGGCTATGCGCCCGTATTGCATTGCAGCGCTTGCCAATGGGTCGCGCCTTGTGTGCGCTGCTCCGCACGCTTGGTCGTGCATCTTGGCCAAAAGCAGCTTAAATGCCACCATTGTGGACATGAGCAACGTATCCCAGTGCAATGTCCAGATTGCGGCAACCCTGATCTAAGCCCTGTTGGACAAGCGACGCAAAGGCTTGAGCAAGCGCTAGTGGATTTATTTCCCGCGGCGAATGTTGCCAGAGTCGACCGTGACAGCATACGCAATAAAGGTGCATTGACTGATTTGTTAAAAAAGGTGCAAGAGAAAGAAATTGATATTTTGGTCGGCACACAAATGTTGGCAAAAGGCCATGACTTCCCACACTTAACCTTGGTCGGTGTGATCGATACCGATACTGCCCTATTCAGTCCAGATTTTCGTGCAAGTGAGCGGCTTTTTTCTCAACTCATGCAAGTTTCAGGCAGGGCTGGCCGCGCAGAAAAGCCGGGCGAAGTGTTGATACAAACCACCTTTCCACAACATGCATTATTTGATGCCTTACGCGCACAAGATTATGAAACCTATGCCAATGCTTTATTGGACGAACGTGCTGCCATGGATTTCCCACCAACTAGCTACTTTGCCTTGTTGAAAGCTGAAGCAAGTTATTATAGCCAAGTATTAACGTTTTTAAATGATGCTGTTGCATTAGCACAGCAGATTCCCAATGAGGTGATGGTCTATGACCCACTCAGGCCGCAGTTGGAGCGATTAAACAATATGGAAAGAGGCCAATTACTGCTGCAAGCCAATAGCCGCACGGCATTCCATCAGTTTTTAAGGCAATGGATGCCGCAATTACGTGCACAGATATTGGCGAATAAGGTACGCTGGGTGCTAGATATAGATCCGATTGAGTTCTAGCAAAGCATGGTAAGCCGTTTAGCATTTTTTAGCTGTTTGCAGGTAATTCGTATAAAATTACAAAAGATATTTTTGCCAAATACCGACAGCATCAGTAATAACGAACTAGACTCCATTGAGTCTTATGAACGGATAGAGAGCAATGACCAAAACACCCCCATGCGTAATGACATTTTCAGCAACTGACCCCAGTAGCGGTTCGGGCTTGCAAGCGGATGTTTTAACTTTGGCGAGCATCGGCTGCCATCCCTTGTCCGTTGCCACTGGTGTTACCGTGCAAGATACCGCAGGTGTTGAAAATGTCATGGCATTAGATGCTGAGTGGATTAACGATCAAGCGCGGGTAATATTAGAAGATGTCAAAGTGTCTGCGTTTAAGCTGGGCTTGTTGGGTAGTGTGGAAAATGTGGCGGTGATTGCCGAGATCATGGCGGACTATCCTGATGTACCCTTGTTGATTGACCCCGTTTTAACTTCAAGTCGCGGTGATGATTTAAGTAACGAGGAAATGCAAGCTGCGATGTGTGAACTACTGTTCCCACAAGCAACACTGATTGCACCGAATAGCATAGAAGCGCGGCGATTAGCTTTTTATAATGAAGATGAAGAGGGTAAATATACTTCCTTAGAGGAAGCTTCGCAGCGCTTATTGGGGCTCGGCCCTGAGTATGTGCTGATTACTGGAACGCATGAGCGTACCACCGATGTGGTGAATGGGTTGTACGGCGCAGAAGGGCTGATTAAAGAGTATCGCTGGGAGCGATTGGCTAGTAGTTATCATGGCTCAGGTTGCACTCTAACCAGTGCAATTGTGGCGTGCTTGGCGCATGGCTTGACCATAGAAGAGGCGCTGCAAGAAGCACAAGAGTATACGTGGCAAACGCTTAAAAATGCTTTTAGACCAGGGATGGGGCAATTTATTCCTGATCGATTCTTTTGGGCGCGAGAAGAAAATGAAGCATCAGCTTCAGATTTTGAAAAGCCATCATCCATTCAGCACTAGTTCTTTAATCCACAGCCACGAAAAGATGCGATACCAAGGTTGGAGTCGCCTTGGTGCGTGATTATTACAATGTCGCTATAAAATAGCAGATAATAGCTAACAATTTAACTAAACTTTATTCGTAAGAACGAAACAATTCAAATCATGACATCACAAAATCAAATACTATTCGAAAAATCCCAGCACCTGATTCCAGGCGGCGTTAACTCACCAGTACGTGCATTTCGTAGTGTGGGCGGCACGCCAGTTTTCTTTAAAAAAGGGCTGGGGTCTAAGCTGTGGGATGTGGACGGAAAAGAATATATTGACTATATCAACTCTTGGGGGCCGATGATTGTTGGCCATGCACACCCCGAAGTGATTGAGGCAGTACAAGCTGTTGCTGCCAATAGTTTGTCGTTTGGCACGCCGACAGGTTTAGAGTTGGAAATGGCTGAGATGATTAATAAGCTGGTGCCTAGTATGGAGCAAATACGTTTAGTGAGTTCTGGTACTGAAGCGACGATGAGCGCGATTCGCGTGGCGCGTGGCTTTACAGCTCGCAGCAAGCTGGTGAAATTTGAGGGTTGCTATCACGGGCATGCTGATTCGCTGCTGGTTAAAGCAGGTTCAGGATTGTTGACGCTTGGTGAGCCAGACTCAGCAGGGGTGCCAGCAGAGGTGGCAGCCAATACATTGACCCTGCCTTATAATGATGTTGAACAGTTAGAGGCCTTATTTAAGCAATCTGCTAATGAGATTGCCTGTGTCATTCTTGAGCCGGTTGTCGGCAATATGAACCTAGTCAAGCCGACCGAAGCCTTTCTAAAAGCATTGCGTGATTTGTGTACTCAGCATGGCGCAGTATTGATTTTTGATGAAGTGATGACTGGCTTCCGCGTACATTTAGGTGGAGCACAGGCACTTTATGGTATTAAGCCGGACATGACTACGCTGGGTAAAGTGATTGGCGGCGGTTTGCCTGTCGGCGCTTTTGGCGGGCGTAAGGACATCATGTCTGGCTTGGCGCCATTAGGTAAAGTGTATCAAGCGGGTACGCTTTCAGGTAATCCGGTAGCAGTAACTGCTGGGCTTAAAACGTTAGAGTTGATTCAAGCACCAGGTTTTCATAAAAAACTAGCTGCACAGACGCAAAAACTAGTCGACGGTTTAATTGCTGCAGCTAAAAAAGTCGGCGTTACATTCAATGCGCAGGCTGTAGGCGGCATGTTTGGGATGTACTTCAGTGAGACATGCCCAACCTCTTTTGATGAGGTAATGGCTTCAGATAAAACCGTTTTTAATACCTTTTTCCATAGCATGTTGGAGAGTGGTATTTACCTTGGCCCATCTGCTTTTGAGGCAGGGTTTGTTTCTGCAGCCCACACAGATGCTGATATTGCGGCAACAGTAGCTGCGGCAGAAAAGGCTTTTCAGGAAAGTTTATCCAATAAATAGCTTTAAATTGTTCGCTATGTGATTGATAGCATGCGTATTTAACGGTATCATTCTTGGTTCCGTTAAATGCGCAAGATATGCTTGAGAATATCGTAATGAATATGAACAACCCAATTAATGACCAGGATTCAAAAGTGACTAGGTCGACAATTATCCAATCAGCTGAAAAATCGATAAAAGCAACGCCAGAAAAACAAGGCTTGTATAGCCCTGATCATGAGCATGACGCATGTGGCGTTGGCTTTGTGGCGCACATTAAAGGCAAGAAAAGTCATCAAATCGTTCAGCAGGGTTTAGAGTTGTTAACCAACCTAACCCATCGAGGTGCGACTGGTTATGACCCTAAGCTTGGTGATGGCGCTGGTTTGCTCATGCAAATTCCAGATGCATTTATGCGGGAAGAGGCAGCTAAGCTCGATATTGAACTGCCACCAATTGGTCAGTATGCGGTTGGTAATTTGTTTTTACCACAAGTATTAAGCAATAGAGCTCAATGTGAAGGTGTGATTGAGAATATTTTGCAGGAAGAAGGCCAGGTGTTGCTTGGCTGGCGCGATGTGCCTGTAGATAGTAGTAATATTGCAGAAGCAGCGCAAGATGTTGAGCCAATGATGCGCCAGGTGTTTGTCGGCAGCAATTTTGACGACCCTGAAGCGTTTGAGCGTAAATGTTATGTAATGCGTAAACGTATTGAGCATGCGGTACGTCATTTGGAAATTCACGACAACGCGTATTTCTATGTACCATCATTGTCTTCACGCACCATTGTATATAAAGGCATGTTGCTAGCGAACGAGGTCGGTGTTTATTACAAAGATCTAGTCGATGAGCGTGTGGTGTCAGCATTGGCATTGGTACATCAACGCTTCTCAACTAATACCTTCCCATCATGGCATTTAGCACATCCATTCCGCATGATTGCGCATAATGGTGAAATTAACACCGTGCAAGGCAATGTGAACTGGATGACAGCACGTCATGCAGCGATGCATTCAGATTTGTTGGGTGAGGATCTGGAAAAGGTATGGCCATTAATTATTGCTGGCCGCTCAGACTCTGCTTGTTTTGATAATTGTTTAGAGCTGTTAGTAGCCGGTGGTTACAGTGTGCCGCATGCCATGATGATGATGATTCCAGAGGCCTGGAATGATAAAGCCATTATGGATGAAGATAGACGCGCTTTCTATGAGTATCATGCAGCGATTATGGAGCCATGGGATGGTCCGGCAGCAGTCGCATTTACCGATGGTAAAACTATTGGTGCAACATTGGATCGCAATGGGTTGCGCCCAGCACGTTACTTAGTGACCGATGATGACGTTGTAATGATGGCTTCTGAAATGGGTGTGTTGACATTCCCAGAAGAAAAAATCGTGAAAAAATGGCGTTTAGAGCCGGGGAAAATGTTGATGATCGACATGGAGAGAGGCCGCATTATTGACGATGAAGAAGTGAAGGGAACGTTAACGAGTGCTAAGCCATATCGTCAGTGGATTGATGAAACACGTTACAACATTTGCGATTTGCCCAAAGTTGAGGCGCAGTATGAATTAAAAGAAAGCTTATTAGATACGCAGCAAGCTTTTGGCATGACCCAGGAGGATATTAAGTTCATACTAGGGCCAATGGTCAAGAATGGTGCTGAAGCATCAGGCTCTATGGGCAATGACGCGGCGCTACCAGTATTGTCGAACAGGCCTAAGGTTTTATATAGCTACTTTAAACAGTTGTTTGCGCAGGTAACCAACCCGCCAATTGATGCAATTCGTGAAGAACTGGTGATGTCATTAGTGACTTTTGTTGGGCCCAAGCCTAACCTGCTTGAACTGCATGAAACAACGCCGGATGCGCGCTTGGAAGGCAGCCAGCCTGTCCTCAGTGAAGAAGGCTTTGCTAAAATCATGGGCATCAAGTCAATTACCAATGGTGATTACAATTCGGCTTCATTAGATATGTGCTACCCAGCTGCAGAAGGTGTAGCGGGGATGGCATCTGCATTAGCCGCGCTATGTGCAAAAGCAGAGCAATCAGTTGTCGAGGGTTTTAATATTATTGTTTTAAATGATATGAATATGGATAGCGACATGGTTGCTATCCCAGCCTTGTTAGCGACTTCTACTGTGCATATGCATTTGGTTGACGCTGGCTTGCGTACGCAAACGGGCCTGGTTGTTTCAACAGGTTCGGCACGTGAAGTGCATCACTTTGCCTTGCTAGCAGGTTACGGTGCTGAAGCAGTATTCCCATGGTTAACTTACAAAACGATTGCTAACATTACTGACAAGCCAGAAGAGGCGAGCGAGAACTTTATTAAGGCCGTTGGTAAAGGGTTGTATAAGGTTATGTCTAAAATGGGCATTTCTACTTATCAGTCATACTGTGGTGCACATATCTTCGAAGCTATTGGCTTAAACTCACATTTTGTGGATGCTTATTTTAAAGGCACAACAACCCAAATTGAAGGTATTGGTTTAGATCAGGTCGCTGAAGAGGCACTTCGCTTGCATCAAAATGCTTTTGGTAATGACCTTGTACTTAGCAATGCTTTAGAGGCGGGCGGTGACTATGCTTACCGTGTACGTGGTGAAGAGCATATGTGGACGCCAGACTCCATTGCCAAGCTGCAAAATGCAACGCGCACTAATAAATACGATACTTATAAAGAGTATGCAAAATTAATCAATGACCAAACACGCCGTCACATGACATTGCGCGGCTTGTTTGAGATTAAATCAGCGGGCACAGCAATTCCATTGGAGCAAGTGGAGTCAGCTAAAGAAATTGTGAAGCGGTTTGCAACTGGGGCCATGTCGATGGGGTCCATTTCGACAGAAGCGCATGCGACATTAGCCGTTGCGATGAATCGTATCGGGGGCAAATCAAACACTGGTGAAGGCGGCGAAGATAAGAAGCGCTTTATCCCGATTGCAACAGATACGACGATGTCAGAAGTGTTCGGTAAAGAGTTCATTGAGGCTGATGTTAAGTTAAAAGCGGGCGACTCAATGCGCTCTAGCATTAAGCAAGTCGCGAGCGGTCGTTTTGGTGTGACTGCAGAGTACTTAGCGAATGCGGATCAAATTCAAATTAAAATGGCACAAGGCGCTAAGCCAGGTGAAGGTGGCCAATTACCAGGCCATAAAGTCAGCCAGTACATTGCTACTTTGCGCTTTAGTGTGCCGGGGGTTGGTTTGATTTCTCCACCGCCACATCATGATATTTACTCAATCGAGGATTTAGCACAGCTGATTCACGATTTAAAAAATGCTAACCCCAAAGCTTCAATTTCAACAAAACTCGTTTCTGAAACTGGTGTTGGTACGGTTGCAGCTGGTGTTACAAAAGCAAAATCAGATCACATTGTGATCGCAGGCTATGATGGCGGTACAGGTGCCTCCCCACTCACTTCAGTGATGCATGCAGGTACGCCTTGGGAGTTAGGCCTGGCTGAAACGCAACAGACATTGGTATTAAACCAATTACGCGGCCGTGTCATTGTACAAGCCGATGGCCAAATGAAAACAGGCCGTGATGTTGTGATTGGTGCATTATTAGGTGCCGATGAGTTTGGCTTTGCAACGGCACCATTGGTGGTTGAAGGTTGCATCATGATGCGCAAGTGCCATTTAAATACTTGTCCAGTGGGCGTCGCAACACAAGATCCAGCATTGCGTCAGAAATTTACAGGTGAGCCAGAGCATGTCGTGAACTACTTCTTCTTTGTGGCAGAAGAAATTCGTGAATTAATGGCAAGTATTGGTATTGCTAAGTTTGACGATCTCATTGGCCGTGCAGACTTGCTTGATATGCAAGCTGGTATCGATCACTGGAAAATTAATGGTTTAGACTTTAGTAAAATCTTCCACTTACCAGATATGCCAGCAAGCGTTGCACGCTATAACGTAGAAGGCCAAGATCACGGTTTAGTCGGTGCATTAGATAATGTGTTAATTGAAAAAGCAAAACCGGCGATTGAAGCAGGTGAGGCAGTGGTGATTGAGACGTCAATTTTAAATATCAACCGTACAGTTGGTACGATGCTATCGAATCAAATTGCCAGCAAATATGGCGATGCTGGATTGCCCGATGATACGATCAAAGTTAACTTCACTGGCACATCAGGGCAAAGTTTCGCAGCATTCTTAGCCAAAGGCATTACATTCACCTTAACAGGCGATGGTAATGATTACGTCGGTAAGGGCTTAAGTGGCGGCCGTATTGTTATTAAAACGCCAGCAGCATTTAGCGGCGCTTCACATGAAAACATTATTGTGGGTAACACGGTAATGTACGGTGCAACACGCGGTGAGACTTACTTCGGAGGTGTTGCTGGCGAGCGCTTCTGTGTACGTAACTCAGGCGCCTCAGCCGTTGTTGAAGGTGTTGGCAACCATGGGTGTGAATATATGACGGGTGGTACAGTGGTTGTATTGGGTGTTACTGGTCAAAACTTCGCAGCGGGTATGAGTGGTGGTGTGGCTTATATCTATGACCTAGATGGCGAGTTTGCTAAGCGCTGCAACATGAGCATGGTGACATTGAAAAAAGTTGAGCCAGCTGATGCTGATGTTAGCAAGGTTCAGCACTTAGGTCAGCCAGATGAAGTGACGCTAAAAGGCTTAATCCAAAACCAGGCAGATTTAACTGATAGCCGGCGCGCACAAGCTATTTTGGCTGATTGGGATAATGAAAGAACTAAATTTGTAAAAGTCATGCCAATTGAATATGAACGTGCACTAACTGAGTTAGCTGCCGCAGCAAGCAAGGAGGCCGCATAATGGGTAAAGCGACAGGGTTTAAAGAGTTCGAGCGACTATCAGAAGGGAACCTTCCAGTTAAAGAGCGCGTTCAAAATTACAAAGAGTTTATATTGCATTTAAGCGATGATGATGCAAAAACGCAGGGTGCCCGCTGTATGGATTGTGGCATTCCATTTTGTACGACTGGCTGTCCTGTTAACAATATCATTCCTGATTTTAATGACTTGGTATACAACCAAGACTGGAAGCAAGCGATTGATGTGCTGCACTCGACCAATAACTTCCCAGAGTTTACCGGCCGTATTTGCCCTGCACCATGTGAGGCAGCCTGTACGCTGAATATTAATGATGATGCCGTTGGCATTAAATCCATTGAGCATGCCATTATTGATAAAGCTTGGGAAAATGATTGGGTGACACCGCAAATCAACCCTAATAAAACAGGAAAAACAGCTGCTGTTGTAGGCTCTGGACCTGCTGGTTTAGCCGCAGCACAACAGTTGGCACGTGCTGGTCATGCGGTCACTTTGCTAGAAAAAAATGATCGTATCGGTGGTTTATTACGCTACGGCATCCCAGACTTCAAGATGGAAAAGTCGCACATTGACCGCCGTATGGTGCAGATGGAGGCAGAAGGCGTCACGTTCAAGACAAATCAATATGTGGGCGACAATGTCAATGCAGATGATATATTAAAAGCGTATGATGCTGTTGTGCTGGCAGGCGGTGCAGAGCACCCTCGTGATTTACCTGTGCCCGGACGTGAATTAGATGGCGTTCATTTTGCAATGGACTTTTTAGTGCCGAATAATAAAGCGGTGGCAGGTGATACGATTGCTGACCAAATTAAAGCGACAGATAAACATGTCGTTGTTATTGGTGGTGGTGATACGGGTTCTGACTGTGTTGGTACTTCTAACCGTCACGGCGCGGCCAGCATCACGCAGTTTGAATTGATGCCACAACCACCTGAGCAAGAGAACCGCGCCTTAACATGGCCAAATTGGCCACTTAAAATGCGTACATCAAGCTCGCATGAAGAAGGGGCAGATCGCGACTGGTCAGTGGCAACAAAAGCATTAGTTGGTGAAGATGGTAAAGTCACTGGCTTACAAGGTATTAGGCTAGAATGGAAAGGCCGAGAAATGACTGAGGTTCCAGGCTCAGAGTTTACGATTAAAGCAGACCTAGTCTTATTAGCGATGGGCTTTGTTTCACCAATCTCAAAAGTACTGGATGCATTTGGCATTGAAAAAGATGGACGAGGCAACGTAAAGGCAACGACAGATGGCGAAGGTTGCTACTTCACTAGTAAAGATAAAATCTTTGCTGCGGGTGATATGCGTCGTGGTCAATCATTAGTTGTATGGGCTATTCGTGAAGGTCGTCAATGTGCGAAAGCGGTTGATGAATTCCTGATGGGTTCATCAGCATTGCCACGATAAGTTACTAGAGTCATAGTAAGCTATATGTAGTAAATAATGGGGATACAAGCTTGTATCCCCAATTTTTTGGAAAAGAGTAATGAATATGCAAACACTTCAGAATGATACTTTTTTAAAAGCATTGATGCGCGAGCCTATTGACTACACGCCGGTATGGATGATGCGTCAAGCTGGGCGTTATTTGCCTGAGTATAAAGAGACGCGTAAAGATGCGGGCAGCTTTATGGATTTGTGCCGTAATGCGCAGTTTGCAACGGACGTGACATTGCAGCCGTTAGATCGCTACCCATTATTGGATGCGGCGATTCTCTTTTCTGATATTTTAACTATTCCCGATGCGATGGGTTTAGGGTTGTCATTTGAAACAGGTGAAGGCCCACGATTTGAGCGCACTTTGCAGCAAGAGGATGATATTAAAAAGCTGGCTGTGCCTGACATGGGCGACTTGCAGTATGTCTTTAACGCCGTATCCAGTATTCGCAAGGCGTTGAATGGTCGAGTGCCTTTAATTGGCTTCTCTGGCAGTCCTTGGACGCTGGCGACTTATATGGTCGAAGGAAAAGGCGGCACTGACTTTTTAAACATTAAAAAAATGGCGTATGCGCGACCTGATTTGCTGCACCATATTTTAGAAACAACTGCTCAAACTGTGATTCAGTATTTGAATGCACAAATTGAAGCAGGCGCACAAACGGTGATGATTTTTGATTCATGGGGTGGCGCGCTTTCACATAACGCTTACATTGAGTTCTCACTCAATTATATGAAAAAGATTATTGCTGGCTTAACTAAAACAGCCGATGGCCGTAAAGTGCCATGCGTGATGTTTACTAAAGGCGGTGGTCTTTGGTTAGAGGCGCAGGCTGAATCTGGCGCAGATGCCTTAGGTTTGGATTGGGCTGTCGATATAGGACAAGCACGAGCACGTGTGGGTGACACAATGGCATTGCAAGGCAATTTAGATCCCGTGGTGCTGCTGTCGACACCGGAGGCGATTGATAAAGAGGTTGCTAATATTTTAGCGAGTTATGGTCATGGTAACGGGCATGTGTTTAATTTAGGGCATGGCATTACACAATGGACATCACCTGAAAATGCAGCAGCTTTTCTTGAGGCTGTTCGTAAACATAGTGTTCAGTACCATCAGCGATCACAACCATCCTAGCAACAAAATAAATGTTCAGTAACGCACCTATATAGCAGACAAAAAAATGGCTCTTTATTAAAAAGAGCCATTTCAATCGAGGCTGTTACACCTCAGGTTTTATGTAACTTAAGCTTTCTGAATATTAGAAGCTTGTTTACCTTTTGGTCCGTCAGTAACGTCAAAAGTTACTTTTTCGCTTTCTTTCAAACTTTTGTAACCGCTATCAACGATTGCTGAGAAGTGAGCGAATAAATCGTCACCACCTTCGTCTGGAGTAATGAACCCAAAACCTTTTGAGTCGTTAAACCATTTTACTGTTCCTGTAGCCATGTTTTTATATCTTTCATACTTTAAATAGGGAGGCACCCTGAAAACTTGGGTTTTAAAATCATATGCCTAACTGACTTAAAATTGAAAAATCCAACGCCTTAGTACGCTTTGTACACGCTCTGTTACAGAAAGACAAGGGATAAAGCCACCTTTTTCCAAAAAAAGCACAAATAAGTGCATTTATTGGTGTTTTTGTTGCTAAACAGTCCATCGAAGCCTATACTCCGTGGGTTATTGTGACGGTATGCAATTTAGAAGATTTTGGAGTAAATAGGTGGCTAAAGAAGAATTAATTGAAATGAATGGCGTGGTAACAGAAGTGTTGCCAGATTCACGTTATCGTGTGACATTAGAAAATGACCATAAATTAATCGCCTATGCAGGCGGTAAAATGAAAAAGAACCATATTCGTATTTTGGCGGGAGACAATGTCACTTTAGAATTATCGCCATACGATATTAATAATGGACGTATTACATTTAGACATATCGAACCAGGTAGTAATAACTTTACACCTCGTAAAAGACGGTACTAAAGGTAGTTGTTATTCGTTAGATAATAAAAAAGCTCCTTTCGGAGCTTTTTTAGTTTATGCGTTTCATTTATGGCAACATGCGTTTCATGGTGTCATCTTTATCGATAAACTTATGTTTAAGAGCCCCAGCGATATGCAGCAATATAATAAAGATTAAAATAATGCCAGCAATTTCATGTATTTCATGAAAGATTTCTTTTAGTGGCTCACTATCTATACCATTTATTAGTTTAATGCCGAACCATTTCACGCCGTACTTGCTGCCAACTGATTGAATCAAACCACTGACTGGGATAATGACCATTAGCGCATAAAGCAAATGGTGCGTACCGGTCGATAGTTTGCGCTCCCAAGCTTTATAGCTAGCAAGCAGTGTTGGTGGTTTGTGCGTGATACGCCAAAAGATACGCAGCATAATTAAACCCATAATCGTGATGCCAAATGATTTGTGCAAGTTGTAGTAAAAGGCTCTAGGAGACTCTTCTTTCACTAGGCCCCAAGTGTAGATCCCCCAGTTAAAAAGATCATAGCTCATTTGTTTTGGTGCCTCTTTAGGTAAGTCAGTCATGAACCAGCCCAATGCAAGCATGCCGATTATGCCGAACCCAATCAGCCAATGTAAAAGAACGGCGGTCTTGGTATAACGATTACTCATAGCATTTTCCTTTTAATACGTTTTTAATCTTTATTTTGTGTGACAATCATAAAGTACTTTATTGTTAGGTAGCATTTTAACCGTTAACAACGAATATAATCAGCTTATGAGAATTTTAATACCATTATTAGCACTGTTAATGTTGTCTAGTTGCGCTAACAGTAAGTCGACTGGTTTCTTAGACAATATCGGTGATGGTATTTATGTGCATCATGGTGAGCATTTAGATGTTGATACGGGCTACCAAGGTGATATTTGCAATATTAGTGTCGTCGTAGGAAGTAAGGGTGTTGGTGTGATTGACACTTCGGGAAGCTTGACAGTAGGCAAACAGCTACGGGCTGCGATTGCAGAGATTACGCAACTACCTATTTTATATGTAGTCAATACGCATGTGCACCCTGATCATGTTTTTGGTAATGCGGCTTTTGTTGCGGATAAACCAACCTTTGTAGGACATGAAAAATTAGCAGAGGCGATGCAGCTGCGTGAAGAAGGTTACGCAAAATTGAATGAAAAATATCTAGGAGAGGATGCTAAAGGGAGCGATATTGTCATTCCTACTTTAGCGGTGAAAGAGTCTTTAGAGTTAGATTTGGGCGGCCGGATATTAACAATAACAGCGCACCCTGTGGCACACACCAATACAGATGTCACGGTAATTGACAGCCAAACACAAACATTATTTACTGGAGACTTATTATTTATTGAGCGCACGCCAGTGCTTGAGGGCGATATTAAAGGCTTAATCTCAACGTTAGAAACACTGAAAACATCTGCCGACGTGAAACAAGTGGTGCCTGGACATGGGCCACAAACAACCGAGTGGAAGCAAGCGATTGATAATGAACTACGTTATCTAACGCTATTGCTAAAAGACATCCGTGCAGGGATAGAAAACGATATTGGCTTAGAGGAAACAATGGACACCGCCGCAGCAAGTGAAAAAGATAAGTGGGCGCTGTTTAAAGTTTCGAATCGACGGAATGTGAACATCTTATATCCCGCTTTAGAGTGGGAATAAAAAAGCGGCTAATGCCGCTTTTTTATTAATTGCTAGATACTACTTGCGATTATCTAAACTAAAAACTGTTTGTGGGTGGCAGCTAAGTAACAACATGCCGCCAGCAATGCCCAGGTATAAGAAGAATACCTCAGGAATTTTAGTTCCTAGCACTAATGCTAAAAAGAACGCTAACCCCGCTAGTAGGCGCGCAAACAATTTCGTTTTGAAACCAACTAGCAAGCTTGTCCCTGCAATTAATTGGACCAAGATTAATATTGGCGCAAAGATAGTGGGTAATCCAAATTGACCCAATGTGACTTGATATTGCACGTAGCCATCAGGTGTATACATAATCGCACTTAGGCGTAAAAGCACTAAGCCTAAAAAAACCAATGCTAATAAAATTCGCGCTATTGCTGTTTGATACATTTGCATCGTTCCATCCTTAAATTCACAGTTTAAAATTATGCATGCATAATGCCTAAAAGCACTATGGACTGCAAGTTTTACAAACTAGGTTGTCAAAATTGATGCAAGAATTTTATCTTAAACAAGTTACTTGGGCTACACATGAAGCACAGTTACGGCTGATTCGAGAACAAGTTTTTATTGTTGAGCAGCAAGTGCCTGTCGCTTTGGAGTGGGATGAGCATGATGTGGCTGCATGGCATTTACTGGCTTTCAACCAACCAGAGGTGGTAATTGGCTGCGCACGCATTTTGCGCAGTGGCAGCATAGGGCGCATGGCGGTGCTGCAAGAAAAGCGCGGGTGCGGTGTCGGTAAAGTATTATTAAGTGCAGCTATCACACTCTGTAAACAGCAGCGCCTAAAAAGAGTGACGCTTTCTGCGCAAACACATGCCACATCATTTTACGAGCAAGCAGGCTTTTCCATCGCTAGTGATGTGTATTTAGATGCCAATATCCCGCATGTGGATATGCAGCTTATGTTTTAAGTCGCCGCATTAAAATTGTATAATCCACCATAGATTTTAAGCTGGTTTCTAGTTCAATTATGAAGGGCATGTATGTCAAAAATTATTTTAAAAGCAGGCGAAGCAACATTATACACAGAGGGTAAGGACACCTCTGCTGCAATGCCGGAAATTCTCATAGGCGCAGTTGATGGCCCAGTTGGCCAAGCATTCGCTAACTTAATGCAACAAACCAAAGGTCACACAGCCATGTTTGCTGTGCGTGACTTGAACCAAATGGTGCGTCCAGTTTGCATGACGGTACCAAAAGTGACTTTAAAAGATTCAGCTAACATTGATTTGTTCGGCGGCTTGGTACAGGCAGCAACAGCTGATGCGATTTTAGATTGTGTGATTGAAGGCATCATCCCTAAAGACGAAGTGAATGACCTTTGCATTATCAGCTTGGTATGGATTGATCCGGGAGCTGCTACAGATCCTAACTTAGACAAAAAAGACATGTACAAAAATAACTACGAAGCGACTAAGCTTGCGATTAAACGTGCATTAAATGACGAGCCTAGTATTGATGAATTAATTGCTAACCGTCAAAAAGTAAAACACTGCATGTGGGAAGATAGCTGGGATCAAGACTAAACCGCTTGTTGGCGGCCTTATCTGTTTTTTTACTTTCTTCCAATGCTTCCTCCTACTTGAAATTTAGCAGAATGTTCCTAACAGGCGTAGGCAATGCGGCACAAATCGCGTCGCCTATCTCCATCCAAACATACCCCGCCTTTTCTTTTCGAGCTGGTGTGCTGGTGACTTGTAAGGACTGCGGCGTAATGGCGAGCTTGTAGTGGGTAAAAACATGATTAACGATAGCTAACGGTTCGTCTGGTTCTACAGTTAAACCAAATTTCTCATGCGCTACTTCACTCGCAATCTCAGTCATGCTGGTTTCAGGTAAGCTCCAAAGCCCTGCCCAAATACCTTTTTGGGGGCGCTTTTCTAGTAGCACCTCATTGCCCATGCGAATGACTAGCATGGTGGTTTCTTTGTGCGGCATGGTTTTTTTCGGTTTGGGGGTTGGTAGGCTTTTCGTTTGATCGTTAGCTAATGCTTTGCAGCTTTTACTCACTGGGCAGAGCGTACATTTTGGTTTGCTGCGTGTGCAGACGGATGAGCCCAAATCCATCAAGCCTTGCGTATAAGCAATGGCGCCCTTAGGTGGATTTTCTTGTTCGGCAATAGACCATAGCTGTTGTTGAATAGCTGGCTTACCCGTCCAACCTTCGATGAGAAAGTGTCTTGCAAATACGCGTTTCACATTGCCATCTAAAATCGGTTGTGGGCGGTCTAAAGCAAAGGTTGAGATGGCAGCGGCAGTTGAGCGACCGATACCTGACAAGCTGACAATGTCGCCAAAGTCAGCTGGAAAGATACCGTTAAAATTATCGATGATGGTTCGTGCAGCATTATGTAAATTGCGCGCACGCGAGTAATAACCTAAACCGCTCCAAGACTGCAGCACTTCTTCTTGTGTCGCATTGGCAAGGTCTGCAATGGATGGAAAGCGCGCCATGAAATTAGCATAATAGCCAATGACGGCGGCGACTTGGGTTTGTTGCAACATGATTTCAGATACCCAAATAGCATAAGGGTCTGTAGTGTTTTGCCATGGTAAGTCGTGTCTGCCATGGTCTTTTTGCCATGTAATAACCTGAGCGTAAAATTTAGACATTTATTTTCGAGGGTGAATAGCATTTACCAGTAATAAAAAAGCACTAGCGCGCCAAATGCAATACGATACCAAGCAAATATAGTGAAATTGTGATTAGCAATATAGCGAATAAATACTTTAATGACAACGAGCGCAGCGATAAATGCGGTGACAAAGCCAATTAAAAATATCCACACATCATCACTAGCCAGCAAATCTTTGCTTTTGAATAAGTCATAAGCGGTTGCGGCAAACATTACAGGAATCGCTAAAAAGAATGAAAACTCAGTTGCCGCAGTGCGAGATAAACCAAACACCATGCCACCGACAATGGTTGAGGCAGCTCTAGATGCTCCAGGAATTAAGGCAATGGCTTGGATAAAGCCTATCTTCAGCGCATGCTTCCAGTCCATGTTATCTACTGAAGTCACTGTGACTTTAGGTAGCTTCCTCTCTATCCATAAAATAATAAAGCCACCAATAATCAATGCAATAGCAACTGATTTTGGATTAAACAATAAGGTTTTAATTTGATGGTGAAAGGCTAGGCCGATAATTGCCAGTGGTAAAAAAGCAATAAACAAGTTAATCACTAGTTGCTGTGATTTCTTCTCATGTAAATTGGTGGTGACATGCATGACCTTTGTACGGTACTGCCACACTACAGCTAGTATCGCGCCTAGCTGAATAATGATTTCAAAAACATCACGTTTGTCTTTGCTCAAAAAGCCAAGTACATCGCCTGCAATAATGAGGTGCCCAGTGCTGCTAATAGGCAAAAATTCAGTAGCACCTTCTACGACGCCCATAATAATGGTTTTGAGAATTAACAATAAATCCATGAGGTACTTTTCTTAAGTCGTTATTGAACAAGGGTTCATTTTATCAGCTCAGTAGCTGAGGAGGTGACGGCAAAAAACAAATGGCGCCTAATATTGCTATTGGCACCATTGTTAATCTTTAGCTTTTATTTCAGCATGCCCTAAAACTGTTCGTTATCGCGCAGGTAGCGCCACATCCCTGGTGGTAGTTTACCTAAATTTACACTTCCAATGCGTACACGCTTTAGGCCCACCACATGCAAGCCGACCATTTCGCACATTCGTCTGATTTGGCGCTTTTTACCTTCGCGTAAGACGAAGCGTAATTGGTCTTCATTTTGCCAGCTGACTTTAGCTGGTTTCAGTTGCTCACCATCTAAGCTTAAGCCGTGATTTAAACGTTCAAGGTCTGTATCGCTTAACTCTCCTTCGACACGAACCAAATATTCTTTCTCTACGCTGGTGTCTTGCCCAATCAAATGACGTGCGACACGACCGTCTTGAGTAAGCACTAACAAACCCGTTGAATCAATATCTAAACGGCCTGCCGGCGCAAGCCCTTTTAAGAATCCCCGTTGGAATTCTTTTTCATTAGCCTCGTTAAGGTCGGGATCTTCTACCCACTCATTATCTGGGTGCACTAAAACAATCGCAGGTTGGTACCCATCTTCAGCTTGGCCGCTCACATGACCAACTGGTTTATGTAGTAAGATGGTGACACTCTCGGCTTGATACTCCATGGCATAGCCGCTGACAATGATTTCTGCATCTGGGCTTACTCGTGAGCCTAACACATCAATAATTTCACCATCTACTTTTACCCAGCCATTGACGATCCAATCATCAGCCTCACGGCGTGAACAAAGTCCAAGTTCAGCCATTAGTTTAGAGAGCCTTGGCTGTGTATTGCTTTGTGTATTTGGCAGCTTTTCGGCTGCTTTTTGATGGGCAGCCGTTTTACTTGCACGGGTATTATCAAACTCACTTGCGACAAAACCATCACGTGCTTTACCACCACGCCTTGGCGGATTGCGGTAATTACCTTCGCGGTCTGCATAGTTGCGGGTTGTGTCGGCCTGTACTTTGCCGCCCTCGTCCTGCTGCTTATCCGGGACTCGGTTATTTCCCCTCTGCGATTTACGCTGTTCGCGCTCACTATTGTTATCCACAAAAGAACGGTCTTTAAACTCACTTCTTAAAATGGGGCCATCAGCCTCGGCTGGCGCTCCTTTGCTTTCATGTAAGCTACCGTCGTGTTTGTGGTTACGTTGGCGCGATGACTGTTCACCAGCACCCTTAAATGTTGGTCTAGGCGGTGGCGGTTTACTGCGGTCGCGTTTAGAAGGGTCTGCACGACGCACAGGTGATTTTCGCGCTGTGGGTTTGTCAGATTGCTTTTTGTTTAGTTTAATTGTGGTCAAAATGGGTTCCTAATTTGAAGTGCATTTTAACAGAGTAATATGTAAGTTTACATCTTGCATTAATTAAAAAGGCGGCTGCTATTTGCTGTTATCGAGGTAAGGTTTGGCGAGGCTCGTTTGGTTTTAAACCAAGGTTAACTAGGTGAAGATATTTTATAACTCAATTATTGAGAAGAGCTGATAAAGCGCTTAGGATTTCAGCTGGCGATCTCCGGGGTGGAAAAAGCAATAATTATAGGACCTAGTTGATTCCCGTTCCGGTTAGTCTGATGGATTTTTTGCAAATTTATTAGGCAAAAGCACAATAGCCAATCGTCTTTTTGGCTTTTACAGGATAACTCAAGAGCGCTATCTTAGGGGTCTTATTAGAATAGCAACTTATGGCTTATACTTCGCTATAATAGCCATTATCGTTTTTAATAATATGTAAGATTGCCTTGAATGAGTTATTGGTTTTGAATTTAATATGAAAATAGTTCCAGTTATTCTCTCAGGAGGTTCAGGCACACGCCTTTGGCCCTTGTCTCGTAAGCAATATCCTAAACAGTATTTGCCTTTAGCGGGTGATAACACCATGCTGCAAGAAACCATTCTTCGCTTGAACGGCCTAGATAATCTTGCAGATCCGATTATCATTTGTAATGCTGACCATCGTTTTTTAGTGGCTGAGCAATGTCAGAAAATTGATATTAAAAATCCAATAATATTACTTGAACCCATTGGTAGAAACACCGCCCCTGCTATTGCCGCTGCAGCACTGCAATCACTTAAAGAAACAGATGATGCGGTACTACTAGTTTTATCAGCTGACCATGTTATTCAAGATGTTGATGTATTTCATCAGGCAGTTGATATTGCTAGCCAGCAAGCACAAGAGGACAAATTGGTAACTTTCGGCATTGTGCCAACGGATGCAAATACGGGTTATGGCTATATTAAATCTTCGAAACAAAGTATTGATGGCGCAGGTAAGGTTGAAGAGTTTGTTGAAAAGCCAGATGTTAAAACTGCTGAGAAATATATAGAGCAGGGCAGCTATCTTTGGAATAGCGGTATGTTTATGTTTAAGGCGGACACGCTCATTGATGAACTAACCACTCAATCACCTGATATTGTTAAAGCCGTTAATAACTCTGTTAGTAGTGCAGTGCGTGATCTTGATTTTATTAGGCTAGATCGAAAAGCCTTTGAATCATCTCCAAGTGATTCGATTGATTGCGCTCTGATGGAAAAATCTAACAATGTTGTTGTTGTTCCACTAGATGCTGGCTGGAATGATATTGGGTCTTGGTCTGCGCTGTATGATATTGGCACAAAAGATACTAATGGTAACGTTATTCAGGGTGATGTATTTACCGAGGATACAATCAACACTTATATTAATGCTAATCACCATATGGTGGCAACTATCGGCGTACAAGATCTAGTGATAGTAGACACGCCTAATGCCACATTAATAGCAACTAAAGACAAAGCACAAGAAGTTAAAAAGATTATAGAACGGCTTCAACAACAAGGCAGAGGGGAGCAGCTTTGTCACCGCAAGGTCTATCGCCCATGGGGATGGTACGATTCTATTGAGGAGGGTGCTCATTTTCAAGTGAAAAGACTAAATGTTAACCCAGGGGCAAAGCTTTCACTGCAAATGCATCATAAACGTGCAGAGCATTGGGTGGTAGTAAGTGGTACAGCCACAGCCATTAATGGAGAAGACATCCTTACACTAACAGAAGGTGAATCAACTTATATTCCTGTTGGTACAACGCATAGTTTAGAAAATAAAACCAATGAACAGCTAGAGATAATTGAAGTGCAAAGTGGTGCTTATCTAAGCGAAGATGATATTGTAAGATTTGAAGACATATATGGAAGAATTGAATGAAGAAAGCATTTATAACGGGAATTACCGGACAAGATGGCTCATATTTAGCGGAATTGTTATTAGATAAAGGTTATGAAGTTCATGGGATATTAAGGCGTGCGTCTGTATTTACAACACAAAGAATTGAACATATTTTTGAACATGAAAGAATGTTTACTTATCATGGAGATTTGACAGATTCAAGCAATCTTCATAGATTATTAATGAAGATTAAGCCTGATGAAATATACAATCTGGGCGCACAGTCACATGTAGCTGTATCTTTTGAAGTGCCTGAATATACTGCCGATGTAGTTGGCTTAGGGGCGATTAGGTTGCTGGATGCAGTTCGTGATTTAGGTCCAGATTGTAAATATTATCAGGCTTCAACGTCAGAACTTTTTGGCGGCCTTCCAGGAACTGAACCACAAAGCGAAACAACACCTTTTTATCCTAAATCTCCATACGGAGCAGCTAAACTTTATGCCTATTGGGTAACGGTAAATTATCGTGAATCATATAATTTATTCGCATGCAATGGCATTTTGTTTAATCATGAGTCGCCACGTAGAGGTGAGACATTTGTAACTAAGAAGATTACTCAGGCAGCTGCAAGGATTTATCAAGGTCGGCAAAAAGTATTAAAATTGGGAAATATGGATGCTAAGAGAGATTGGGGGCATGCTAAAGATTTTGTCTATGCGCAATGGTTAATGCTACAGCAAGACAAGCCACAGGATTATGTTATTGCAACAGGCGAAACTCATACCGTTCGTGAATTTGTAGAAGTTGCATTTAAAGAGGTTGGTATAGATATTGAATGGCAAGGCGTTGGTGTGGATGAAAGGGGTGTAGACAAAGACACAGGAAATACTTTAGTTGAAGTGGATGAGAAATATTTCCGACCAGCAGAAGTTGAATTATTGTTGGGCGACCCTACTAAAGCTGAGAAAGAGTTGGGCTGGAAAAGAAAGGTATCATTCCGGGAGCTAGTTTCAGGGATGATTAAATACGATTTGGAAAATGACGATTTTGGTGGTAAAGAGTGAGTATAGAGTTTGATATTAAGGAGTCTGCTGTAATCAACGGTGTTTATATCTTGACACCATCAATTTCTGAAGATGCAAGGGGTAATATCTGGACTTCGTTCTTAAAAGATGAAGTTGAAGAGCTATTGCCGAGCGATTTATATTTTAAACATGACAAGTTTTCAACCTCTAAGCACAATGTTTTAAGAGGCATTCACGGCGACACAAAATCTTGGAAGTTGGTAACTTGTGTACATGGTGAAATCCAGCAAGTAGTTGTAGATTGTAGAGAAGGTTCGCCAACATATAAACAGTGGCAAGATTTCATAATCAATCAGAACAGCCAGCAGCTCATACTTATTCCACCAAATATGGGTAATGCTTATTATGTTAATAGTGAGAACGCAGTTTATCATTACAAGCTCGCCTACACGGGCGACTATATTGACGCTGATGAACAGTTTTCACTAAGCTGGAATGATGACAGTATCGGCATTAATTGGCTATCGGATAATCCATTCTTATCAAACAGGGACGCAAAGTAAGTGGAAAAAATCACACATAATGGACAAATAATATCAATTATTTACAGAGATAAGGATTGGGTAAAAGGCCTTAATTTTATAACGCCAGATGAGCTTTTTGTGCAAGTAGGGTCATGGTGGTATGACAAAGGTAGAAAGCTGGATTCTCACATTCATAAAGAGTTTGATCGCAACGCCACAAGGACGCAAGAGACAATTTACGTAAAACAAGGCTCGGTAAAAGTGTTGCTTTACACTGAAAGAGAAGAATTTTTTCAAGATTATATTTTATATCAAGGTGACCTTGCAGTTTTTGGTTATGGTGGACATGGCTATGAAATTTTAGAAGATGATACTCAAATTATTGAATCAAAAAATGGTCCATTTATTTCTGTTGATAAAGATAAAAAGAAGTTTAAGGGTTAGGTGTGAAATTACATTTAGGGTGTTGGCATAGAAATATACCTGGTTTTGTTAATGTTGATTTATGCGATATGGAACATATAGACTACAAATCAAGTATTGACGATTTATCTATGTTTGACGATGAATCAGTTTCGTTAATATATTCAAGTCATTGCTTTGAATATTTTAACCGTCAACAAGCAGTTGAAGTCTTAATGGAATGGAATAGAGTTTTGAAATCAGGAGGAATTTTGCGCCTAGCTGTTCCGGATTTTGATAGTTTAATTCGAGTGTATCAAAAGACTAATCAAATAGAAAATATCCTAGGCCCTTTATATGGAGAAATGGATATAGATACACGGGATGGCAAAACAAAACTTTATCACAAAACGATTTATAACTTTGATAGCTTATTTAAGATCCTTAATGAAAATGGCTTTTCAGATGTTATAAAATATGACTGGAAAAATACAATTCACAAAGATTATGATGATCACTCTCAAGCATATTTCCCACACATGGATAAGGAGAACGGTATTTTGGTAAGTCTTAATGTGGAGGCAACAAAAATATGAGCGATTTTATAATGCAAATGCGTCCTTGGTTTGGCGATGAGGAAAAACAGGCGCTATGTGAGTACATGGACGAAGGTGGCTTCATTACTGAGTTCAAACGTACTGGTAATTTTGAACAAATGTTAGCCGACTACACGGGTGCCAAGCATTGTGTAGTGGTGAATAATGGCACCATCAGTCTAACACTGGCGGCAATGGCAGTGGGTGTTGAGCATGGTGACGAGGTAATTGTGCCCAACTATACAATGATTGCCACGCCAAATTCGGTCAAAATGTTTGGCGCGAAGCCAGTGTTTGTCGATGTAGAATCTGAAACACTGTGTTTGGATGTAGCGTTAGTTAAGCAAGCGATAACATCAAAAACCAAGGCCATTATGTTGGTATCTGCTAATGGCCGTTATCCCAAGGCAGGCATACAAGCATTTGAAGATTTATGCAAAGAAAAAGGCTTGGTTTTAATCGAAGACTCTGCCCAGTCTTTGGGTTCTTTTTATCCAGATGGCAGGCATATTGGCACTGTCGGCCTGGTGGGTAGTTTTTCATTTTCAGCGCCAAAAATTATATCAACAGGGCAGGGCGGAGCAATTATCACTAACGACGATACGGTAGCCAATAAATTACGAAAATTAAAAGACTTTGGCAGGAGTGGTGGTGGTAATGATATTCATGATGAAATAGGCTTTAACTTTAAATTTACCGAATTACAAGCCTGCATTGGTATTGAGCAGATGAAAAAATTACCTTGGAGGGTGGATAGAAAAAAACAAATTTTGAAGCTTTATCAAGAACTGTTAAAAGAGGTTAGTCAAATACAGTTTTTTAATCAAGATTTAGAAAATACAACCCCTTGGTTTATTGACTGTCTAGCAGAAGATAGAGAAAATTTGATTGCGCATTTAAAAGAACAGAATATAGGTTCTAGGGTAATGTATCCACCCATAAATAAGCAAAAAGTTTACCTAATGCCAGGCGAACATCCTATTGCAAATTTGGTGGGTGAAAAAGGGTTGTGGTTGCCGTCATCAGGGCAATTGACTGATGACGACATTCATCGCATTTGTTTAGCCATTAATATTTTTTATAGCTAGAATGCAAATAAAAATAATTTTACTAAGAGTAGATGTTCTAGTGAATATTGTTGTCATAGATCCTCTTAAATTTATTGGATTTAATTACAAAACTGATTTAAGGAATGACATTAAATGAGCATGAAAAAAGTATATGTGTCACTGATTGCAGATTTATTGCATGCAGGTCATATTAATATATTAGCAGAGGCAGCAAAGCATGGAGAGGTTACAGTTGGGTTGCTGACATCTACTGCGATTAATGAATTAAACGATACTGTATATCTTAAGTATCAGCAGCGTGCAGATGTTGTTAAGAATTTGACAATGGTGTCAGATGTTATTCCACAAGCAAGCGCAAGCTATAAAAAAAACCTAACAACAATAAAACCTGATTATGTTGTGCATGGCGATGACTGGCTTGATAGTAAACAGTCTAAATATCGACAAGAGGTTATTGATTTATTAAGTGAGTGGGGTGGTGAATTAATCGAGATTGAATATAGCTCAGATATTAGCGATAAAAACCTTAAAAATCAACTAATGAAGTTGGGTGTAATAACTGTTCATCGTTTAGGTAGATTAAGACAATTAATTCAGGATAAACCAATTGTTCGCATCTTGGAGGCACATAATGCATTAAGTGCATTGATTGCAGAAAACACGGTTGTTGAAAGAAATGGTGAAGATGTAAGTTTCGACGGTGTTTGGTCAAGTTCTTTGACGGACTCAACCGCAAAAGGCAAGCCTGATATTGAAGTAATTGATATTACTTCTCGCATCAATGCTGTTAATGATATTTTTGAAGTAACTACGAAGCCTATGATTTTCGATGCTGATACAGGCGGTAAAACGGAACACTTTGAGTTTACTGTTAAAAGTTTAGAAAGAACAGGCGTAAGTGCTGTTGTTATTGAGGATAAAACAGGACTCAAAAAGAATTCTTTATTTGGTAATGATGTTCCACAAACTCAAGATAGTATTGAAAACTTCTGTGAGAAAATTTCTCGTGGTAAAGCGGTACAACTTAGTGATGATTTTATGATTGTTGCTCGCATTGAGTCTTTAATCTTGGAGGCAGGTATGGAAGATGCATTAATTCGTGCTGAAGCTTATATTAAAGCTGGTGCTGATGGAATTATGATTCATTCTCGGCACAAAGATCCAGCAGAAATTATGGAATTTATGCAAAAGTTCAGAGCAACCGATACAGCAACACCAGTCGTAGTTGTACCAACGAGTTTTAATACGGTAACAGTGGAAGAATTTATTGAAATGGGCGTGAATGTTGTTGTAACAGCAAACCATATGTTGCGAGCTGCTTATCCTGCGATGTTAAATGTTGCAAAATCTGTGCTTGAGAATGGTAGAAGTCTTGAAGCTGAGCCAGATTGTATGAGTATTAAAGAGATACTGAATTTCATTCCTGGTACAAAATAATGGCGCTTAATACAGTAGATTTTGTTGATTCCTTAATAGAGAACAATTACACGCATCTTTGTGTTGTTCCTTGTAGTTTTGCAAAGAATGTCATTAATGAGGCAATCAATAATAAAAGTATAGAATACTTACCAGCAGCCAGTGAGGCCGTTGCTTGTTCTGTTGCTGCCGGCCTTAAAATGGCGGGTAAAAACCCTATTGTGATTGTGCAATCATCTGGCCTTACCAACATGGCAAGTTGTATTACTAGTCTTTTAAAGCCGTATGGCGTCACTTTTCCAATTCTCACAAGTTGGCGCACTTATAAAGAGGGCGATAGTGAGATACAACACCAGCATTTGGCGACTGAATTACCAAAATTGATTAGTGCTTATGGGTATCAGCATAATATTCTTGATAATCAAGATCTGGATAATGCCATTTCTCAAATCAATGATTGTAATGAAAATCATACAATTTGCGTTATTAAACAAGACAGCTTTGATAGAGTTGAGCTGAAAACCAGACACACACTTGATTTATCTACCTACACACCTAGGAGCGAGTTCCTAGTCTCATTAAATGAGCAGTTTAAGGACAAGGATGTCTTATTTATCGGCACAACAGGTAACGCAGCAAGAGAAATGTATAGTTTTATGCCAGGTACTAACAATTTTTATATGGCAGGCAATATGGGAGGCGCATTGAGCGTTGGCTTAGGTGCTGCAAAAGCAGGAAAAAAAGTGATTGTTTGCGGTGGTGACGCTGAATTTGTCATGCATATGGGTGGCTTAACTACTGCTGGTAGATATGCGGATGAGGTCGATTTAACTTACATTCTCTTTGATAACGAACAAAATAAATCAACAGGAGGACAGAACACTTATCAAGCACATTTGGATTATATAAATGTTGCAAAAAGCTCTGGTTTTGATGTCGTTGATCATTCAATTAAAGCACTTGATGATTTTGAGTCAATAGTTAAAGATATTTATGGTTTGAAGTTTGTTTGGGTTAAATGTGGACTTGATGATGAAACACCAAGACCACCGTTAGACATTGTTAGAGTAAAGGAGTTTTAACAATGGATAGTCGTAAAAAAATATGGAATAAGGATGATAGGGTCGATCAAATTATCCTTGAAAGTTTAATAAAGCAGATGGATTTAATGTGGTAATTAAAAATTATGACTAAAAGAATAATGGTAGACATGTCTGCAACCTTGATTCATCACGGACATGTGCGCTTGTTAAAAAAAGCGTCTGAATATGGAAAAGTCATTGTAGGGTTAACTACTGATGATGAAATCATTAGTAAAAAAGGTTATCAGCCAGAATTGGACTTTGAATATAGAAAAGAAATAATGGAATCTGTTAGGTATGTAAGTGAAGTTGTTCCTGTGCCTTGGCTATTAGATGAGGAAGTCTTAGAAAAATACAATATTGATTTGCTTGTGCATGGTGATGACAATTCCAATAATATTGATGAAAATAAACTACTAATTTTTCCAAGAACGGAAGGTGTTAGTAGCGCAGACATCAGACAACGAGTATTAAAAGCAATTTCCCAGAAATCAAGTAGAAATATACTTTTAAACCCAGGACCCGCAAGCACCACGTATAGCGTAAAGATGGCACAAGTGGTGCCAGATATTTGCCCAAGGGAGAGTGAATTTGGCGATCTAATGCAATATATTTCAAGTGAACTTACGAAAATTGTGGCCAATGAAAATGATTACGCAGCAGTGCTGTTCGGTGGTAGTGGGACAGCATCAGTTGAGTCAGTTTTATGCTCTGTTGTTCCGAATGGTAAAACAGTGTTAATTGTAAATAATGGCGCTTATGGGGAAAGAATGTGCCAAATTGCATCAGTTTACAATATGAGCTATATAGAATATCCAAGCCCCTTAATAGAGCCTATTGATCTTAAGAATCTTAAAGATGTTATTTTAAACAATAAAAATATTTCACATCTGGCAATTATTCATAACGAAACAACAACAGGTCTTTTAAATAATTTGGATGATTTGGGCGAATTAGCAAAAGAGCATAATTTAGAGTTGATAGTTGATGCAATGAGTTCGTATGCTGCAATTCCTATTGATATGGAGAGGCAAAATATTTCTTATTTAATTGCAAGCTCAAACAAAAATATACAAGGAATGGCCGGAGTTGGGTTTGTTATAGCAAATAAAAACTCACTTAATAGTATAAAGAATATAAAACCACGAAGTTTTTATTTGGATTTGTATGCTCAATATGAGAACTTTTTAAGTTTTCATCAAATGAGATTTACCCCGCCAGTGCAAACCCTCTATTCTTTACGACAGGCGATACTAGAAGTAAATGAAGAAGGTGTTGAAAACCGATACCAAAGATATTCAGAGTCTTGGGAAGTGCTGACAAATTCTTTAAAGGAAATGAATTTAAAGTATTTGGTTGATGATGAGTATCATTCCAGAATAATTACCTCTATATTTATTCCTGATGGCGTTGATTTTAATCATATGCATGATTATTTTTATGATTTAGGATTCACAATTTATCCGGGGAAGGTTGATGCTTTTAATACTTTTAGGATTGCCAATATTGGCAATATTGACTGTAATGACATGAAAACTTTTATAAAGTTATTAGAGGTGTTTTTAGAAAGTCATAGTTAAGGAATATATTAAGAAAACTGCATAATGATTTCCAAAATAAAAAAATTACAGTTAAGTAATGAAGCCTTGAAATATTTTCACAACACTTCTTGGATGTTTCTGGATAAGGCGCTTAAGATGGCTGTCGGTTTTTTTGTGATAGTTTATCTGACAAGGTATTTAGGACCAGATAGGTTTGGAATGCTCTCGTATGCTGAGAGTGTTGTTAGTATTTTCTTGGCATTATCTACCTTGGGGTTGGCAAATGGCGGCCCCTTAGTAAGGGAATTGGTTAATAGCCCTGTTAAGAGAGATATGTTGCTAGGAACGGTGTTTTATTTAACGCTTTTTTCTTCTATTATAACGATCAGCATTATTTTAGGGGTGGTGAATTTTTTACCAGACGGTCAGGTGAATATCCTAATCTTGATTATATCTTTTTCGATTATTTTTCAAAATATTAATATGATAATAATTGATTATTTTCAATACAAAGTTTTATTTAAATACGTTGCTTACTGCGGTACCACTGTTTTTTTCACATCATCTGCACTAAAAATCACACTAATCTATTTTAATATGGAGCTGGTATTTTTTGCTTACGCCTTACTTTTTGATAGCGCTTTCCTATTGGTTGGACTTGCCTATATCTATAAAAAACAAGGTCTGTCTTTTATTCAATGGGAGTTTAATTTAGTTGCTGCGAAGCTATTCTTAAAAGTTGCTATACCTTTAACGTTGGTAGCTATTTCAGCATTTGTATACACACGTATTGATCAAATAATGATAAAACACATGCTTGGTAACGAAGCAGTGGGGAATTATGCAGCAGCAATTAAAGTTAGTGAATTGTTCTATTTTATACCAGGGATTATCGTGACGTCGCTATTCCCCAAGCTGGTGGCATTGAAAAAAGACAAGGGTGACTACCTTGGCCTCTTAGAAAAAATGTATAGACTAACGATGTGGATTGCCATTCCTATTGCAATCAGCATATTTCTCTTCAGTGATCTGATAGCAAGCATTTTATATGGTGGCCAATATACTCAGGCAAGCGGCATATTGGCCATTTTGTCATGGGGGTTGATTTTTGCTTCTGTTAGCGCCGTATTTGTCAAAATACTTTATGTAGAGTCTTATGAGAAAAAATATCTGTTCAAAAATTTATTTGGAGTAGTTATGAACATAGTATTAAATTATTATTTAATACTCATGTATGGCGTTTATGGCGCGGCAATTGCCACAATTGTTACGTTATTTAGTGTGAATTATATATATGACTTGTTGGATAAAGACCTTAGAAGATTTTACTATCTGAAAATTAATGCTTTAAATCCATTCAAGCTATGAAAAAGGGAAATAATTTAATCGCTATTTATGCCCCGTACGATAAAAGAGTTGAAAATGACGGTTTTTTAAGTTTCCCAAATTCAAATGAATATGTTGTGCTTGCAAAAAAAATGGAGGAATCTGGATTTGAATTACACAGTCTGGATGTGTGTAAAAGGAATAATCAATATCCTATGGTATGTATATTCCTTGATACACCGCCAGTTAAGGTAAGCACTTTGGTAGATAACAGAACAAAAACAATTGTTTTGTTAAGAGAGGCAGAGTTAAATTGTCCGGATAATTTTAAGAAGGAAAGACAGCAAGAGTTTGATCTGATACTTACTTGGAAATCCAGGCTAGTTGATAATAAAAGGTTTCTTAGTTATCCGGCTACGAGGTTGTCGAGCTTCAAACAGTTGGACAATGTTGACATCAATAATAGGAAATTATGCGTACTTATTAATAGTAATTTATCATCAAAAGTTCATGGTGAGCTGTATTCCGAGAGAAGAAGAGTTGTCGATTGGTTCTATAAAAATCACAAAGAGGATTTCGACTTATGGGGGTATGGTTGGGATAAGCTAGCATTTACTTTCTTCAATAGAACATTACTTAGTTTACAGAAGCCTAGAATGCTTATTCATCCGCTATATAAAGGTATAGCTGAAGATAAGTGTAGGACTCTTAGTAAGTACAATTTTTCAATATGTTTTGAAAATGTGAAAACGGAGAGTGACTATGTATCCGAAAAAATTTTTGATTCTCTCTTAGCGAAAAATGTTCCCATATATATGGGTGCGCCAAATATAACAAACAAAATTCCTAAAGAGTGTTTTATTGATTATAGAGCTTTTAAAAGCATTGAAGATTTGTTTTATTTCCTTCGCAACATGAGTAAAGACACATATTTAGAATATTTAAAAAATATTAATAGTTTTTTAAATAGTGAAAAAGCGCAAGAATTTTCTTTAGATAGGTGGCTTCAGGTTACTCTTAATGCCACACAGAAGCTGGTTAAGGAAAATAATGATTAAGAAGAATGAATTTAACCCCAAATTAAGAGAATTCTTTTTTAGTCCAAGTTATTTAGAGCGAAAAGAGTTGTATGACAATATTGAAAATATTTCCAAAGGTTTCTCTGGAGATATTTTAGACTTAGGTTGTGGAGCTAAACCGTACCAACATCTATTTGATTGTGATAGTTATAAAGGGCTTGAAGTAAATGGAGGGGGGGGTGACGCAGATTATTTTTACGATGGTTTTAAATTCCCATTTAAAAATAAAGAGTTTGATGGCGTGGTAAGTTTTCAAGTGATATACCAAATACCAAATCTAGATGATATTTTAAAAGAGATGAATAGAGTACTAAAAGAAAATGGAAAGCTTTTAGTATCCGTTCCATTTATTTGGTTTGATGGTGGCAGCAATATGCACAGACGATTTTCTCAAGAATATGTAAAAACAAAATTTAAACAATTTGGATTTGAAACTATAAAAGTTGAACAGACAAATTCTAATATGTCAGCATTGTGTTTGCTGACAAGTAAATATATAGAATATAAAATATCGAAAATATCATTTAGCCCCGTAAGAAAAATATTAAGATTACTAGAAATTTTACTAGTCACCCCTTTCTTTAATCTAATTGGCAGTCTTTTTTTAAAATTTATGAAAAAAGATAATGAATTATATATAGATACAATATTGTTTGCGAAAAAAGTAAAAAATGTTTAGTTTTTTTAAAAAAATATATTGGAATGTTTTTTCAACGCACCAATGGTTTATTTTGTATAGAGATAATGGTGATGGCAAGTGGATTAGACTCAAACAGCCAATTGATGTAAGTCGTGCAGATGCATTTGTGGTAATGGAAAATGGAAAAGTATATATATTTTTTGAAGAATTTAAGATTGAAGAACGCCATGGTTATTTATGTGTAGGTGAGTTAAACAAAACAAAACAAAGTTTAGACAATGTTAGAGTGGTTCTAGAAAAAAAATACCATCTTTCCTTTCCCAATGTATTTAAATACCAAGATAAATATTACATGATTCCAGAAAGTCATGAAAATAATAGTATTGAACTATATGAGTTTGTAGATTTCCCATATAAACTCAAAAAAACTAGGGATCTAATTAGTAACGTTAATGCTGTAGATAGCGTGTTCTTACAAAAAGACAACTTATGCTATCTTTTTACAAATAAATATACCCATAAGGATTGTTTACATAGTGAAAATTTATCTATATTTGTCTCTGATGATTTGTTGAAAAATGATTTTAAAGAGTTGCATCAGAACCCTGTGACAACAAACCCTGTTTATGCTCGAATGGGAGGAAGTTTTTTTGTGAAAAACAATAAGTTATTCAGAGTGGCGCAAGATTGCACAATAAGGTATGGGTACAAAATAAACTTAATGCTAGTCGATAAGCTTACACAAAATAAATATGAGGAGCATCTTTTTAAAGAGTTGTTCCCACCTAGTGGATATATAGCTTTTCATACATTGAATATTTGCAAGGGTATAGAGGTGGCGGACGGAAAGATAGTAATTAAATCACCAAGAGTGATTATTAAAAATATTGTTGAGTTTATATCATTGGTGATAAAAAGAAGGTGATGCAAAAAATAGTATTTTTTAACTCCACAATGCAAATGGGCGGCCCTGCAAGAGTGATAAATTTATGGAGCAATTATTTTGTTGATAACGGCTACGAAGTTGAAGTTGTATCAAACATTGATGTCCCTTTGTTTTATCATTTTGATGGCAGTATAAAATACTCTATTTTAGGCATTGATAAATTTCAACAAAAATGCAAAGTTAAAACTCTCTATAAAATGTTCATTTTTCTAAAAAATAGAAAAAATGAGGCCCTAGTCTTTAGTAAAGGACTATATATAGGCTATCTTTTTGTCTTAAAAAAGATTGGATTGATTGACGATAGTTTGCGACTAGTTTATGTGATACATGGTGGAACAAGTGATTTTAAAATCATTTACAACAACTTGACCAAGTATATGATTTTAAAAGTATTTGATAACATTGTGGTTAACTATGATGATTATCATAAATACAAAAAAACTGTTAGCAAATCCTTTAAACGAAAAATTATAGATAGTTTGATGGGGGATTGTTTTGATGAACTTAAACCTAAAGTCACTTGCCTATTAAACCCAGCAACATTTAGATCAAATAAAACACCAACATATGACAATAAGGTTGTTATTGCAGTTGGTAGGCTGGACTATATTAAAGGTTTTGACTTATTGATAGATAGTTGGAGTGCAATTGCTCCGGACTATCCTGGCTGGAAATTAAGAATTGTTGGTGGTGGAGAGAGGGCGCAAGATTTAATAAATCAAATAGATCAATTGTCTTTAAATAACGTTGTTGAGATGATTCCTTCGTCGGATGATGTTAAATCCTTATTGTTGTCTTCATCAATTTACGCTATGTCTTCGAGGGAAGAGGGACTGCCAATGGCTGTGATAGAAGCAATGGAGTGTGGTTTGCCTGTTGTTGCTTTCAATAATATTGGTGCAAGTTATTTGGTTAAAGATAAAGAAAATGGGCTTGTATGCGATATTGGAAATACTGAAGCATTATCATCTAACATGGAAGCATTGATGAATGATAAAGAGATGCGACAAGAAATGGGTTGTAAATCGAAGGAAATGGCACAGCAATTCCATATAGAAAATATATTTCCTATATGGAATGACCTACTGTCATAATCTAATTTTCGTAAGTTTAATTTATATATGACAACACTAATTTTTGGCAAGGACAGCAATCTCTCTAGGCGCATATTGTCAAAATTAGAGAATAGTGTATCTTTTTCAACAAGAGAAATTGTAAGTGGAGATGCAATATTAGAAAAATATAACAAAACTAAAATAAATTTAATTTTTAATAACTTTCAAACATCGACCAAATTAAATGACTTGTCATCCCCAAAGAGCTATATAGAGCAATCAATATATTCCACGTCCGTCATCTTAGAATTGATCCGGAATTACAATATAAATAAAATTGTTTATATAAGCAGCAGCTCTGTATACGGAAATAATAAGCTTTGTAATGAAGGGGATAGGCTACATCCAGGAAGCTTGCATGCTTCATTAAAAGTCGCCAATGAAGAGCTGATCTCCATGTTTTGTTTAAGTAGAGATATAAATTATACGATTGCAAGAGTTTTTAATATGTATGGGGGTGAGGACAAGTTCTCAGTAATTCATAAGATAATAAATGCACATAAAGAGAGTGGAAGGTTGGAGTTAATTAATAACGGCAGCGGAATAAGAGATTTTATACATATTGATGATGTGGTAAGGGCTGTGATTAACATTTTAGAAGTAAAAGATACAAAGATTATTAATATAGGAACAGGCGCAAAGAAATCTATTAGGTCTATATTGGACTTCTTAGAAAGTAGCAAAGGCATTAGAATTGATACTAACAATGTAAATAAAAGCGAAATCCCAATATCTATAGCTGATAATCGATTATTGGAAGAATTATTTAAAGAGATAAAGTTTATTAGAATTGAAGATTATATGGTGAAAGAACTAGGTGAGTAAACAAGTTGTATCATGCGCAGGATATGGTGGCACTGGAAGTAGTGCAATTACAGATTTGTTAAAAGAATTCGATAGTTGTCTATCGATAGGAAATGTCGAGTTTTGGTTTTTGCAAGATTATGATGGCGTAAGTGATTTAGAATATGCTTTGGTAGATGGCAATCATCGCTCTAAAGTCAGTTTGGCAATACAAAAGTATAGAAATTACATTCTCAATAATAATAAGTTCTACAGCAAGTTCTTTGGTGATGGGTTTTTATTGTACAGCAATGAATTTTTAGAAGAGCTTATTGACTCAAAATTTAGAAAAGCATGTAGTTACGCAGAAGAAACAAGCAGTTTTAAAAGGTTTTTCTTTTTTCAGTTGTCGCCATTGTTGCAAATAATATTTAAGAAAGTTACTTTTCAAAGTACTTTTGAATTTTCCCCTTGGGTGCCAGTAGTGGAGAAAACTTATACCTACCTAACACTTAATAAATTCTCCAAGGTGACAAAGAAATATACAGGCAAACTATTTGCGCATTTAGATAAAAATAATAAGCATCAAAACCTAATACTTGATCAACTTGTACCAACAACCAATATCAAAAGATATTTTAATTATGTGGACAATCTGAAAGTTATTGTAGTCGATAGAGACCCAAGGGATTTATATTTATTAAATCAACTACATTGGAAAGGTGCCAGTTACATTTGTGATACATCAGATGTTAATGAGTACATAAGTTGGTATAAATCACTAAGAATGCATAGAAATCATGAAGATTTAAATAATGAAAATATCATAACTATAAACTTCGAGGAGTTGATTTATGAGTATGAAGACACAGTGATAAAGATATGTGATTTCTTAAATATAAACATTCAAGAGCAAACTTATAAGAAGAAATATTTTGATCCAAAAATTTCTATAAAAAATACAAAATTATGGGAAAGCGAACACAATTATCAAAATGAAATTAAATCGATAGAAAAAGAATTGAGTAAATTTCTCTATGATAAATAAGAGAAGATTAGAGGAATTAATCGAACCGCATTTTTTCTCTGATTTAAAAGATGAAGGCTATGCTGTAAATCGTATAAAGTCAAATTGGTTGCTTACTTCCAATAGGTTTGATTTGGCATTTAAATTACTTTATCTTGAAATGAAAGGTAAGGGCGTAGGGTTTTCAAAAGAGTTTTATCAGAAACATATAGGCGCACTAAGTCTAGGAAAATTTACTGAACCCGGTAATGAAAAAAAAAATAGCATAGAAAATTTTATAAAGGAGTTTGACAAAACCTTCGAGAATATTCAGACAAATGGCTTTGATGAACAAAGAACCTTAATCCCTCTTTCAAAAAATGGCTCAATAGCAAATGGTTCTCATAGAGTGGCAAGTGCCATATTTCTTGATAAGGATGTCAAATCCGTAAAAATTGATACTGATAATCATATTTATGATTATCGTTTTTTTCAAGAAAGAGGCATGTCAAGCAATGTGCTGGATGTTGTGGCAACTAAGTTTATTTCATATTCAACTAATACGCACATTGCTTTCATATGGCCTTCAGCCGTTGGACATGATAAAGAGGTGGAGAGCCTTATCCCTAATATTGTGTATCGAAAGAGCGTACAGTTAAGTAAAAATGGCGCACATAATTTACTGTCTCAAATTTATTTTGGTGAAGAGTGGTTGGGCAGTGTTGAGGATAATTTCAAGGGTGCAGAAGGGAAGCTTGTTGAGTGTTTTAAAAATGACAGGCCAGTTAGGGTTATCGCTTTTCATGCGGATAGTTTGAATTATGTTGCCAAAATTAAAGATGAAATACGTAAAATTTTTAACATCGATAAACATTCAGTTCATATCACAGACACTAAAGATGAAGCGGATAGGGTTGCAAGAACAGTATTTAATGACAATAGCATTCATTTTTTAAATCATGCAAGGCCCAATAAATTTGTCTCAACGCATAATAAGGTCGCTGCTTTTAAAGTATTTATAAGTAACCGTGATGTTCGTCATGACGATGTACTACTCGATGGGTCGATGGTGTTATCTGCTTACGGGGTAAGGGAGGCGAATGATATCGATTATTTTGCGAATGACAATAGCAAGGTTGACATTCAAAATGACGCGTTCGAGTGTCATGACAGCGAGCTGAAATATCACGATATAGAGAAATTATCGCTTATCCATAATCCTCAATATTATTTTTATTTTAACGATATAAAGTTTGTGTCGTTCGAGCAAGTTTATAAAATGAAAAAAAATAGAAATGAGACTAAGGATATTGCTGATTGCAAAATGATGGAAGCATTATTGGAAAACAACAAAACCAAGGCAATGTTGAACAAATTTAGGCAATTTTTCTATTATCAAAAAATAAAGACAAGGGTGTCGCTCATCAAGTTTTTAAGGCTTGTTGGGCTACATTCCACTCTAAAGTTTTTGTATGGACTAATGGTAAAGAAATGAAAGATATTTTAATCTCTGTTATTTTGCCGGTGTATAACGGCGCACCATACCTTGATGAAGCGATTGTCAGTATATTAAAACAAACGCATGATAATTTTGAGCTTATTGTTATTAATGACGGATCTACAGATGAAAGTTTAGAAATTTTAGAAAAATATGCCATTCAAGATAGCCGAATTATATTAATCAATCGTCAGAATAAGGGTTTGGTTTATAGTTTGAATGAGGGCTTTTTAAAAGCCAAGGGTAAATACATTGCTAGAATGGATGCCGACGATGTGAGCGATCCATTTCGATTAGAAAGTCAGATTGAGCATATCGAAAAACACAATTTAGATATTTGTGGCGGACATTGCTTATTGATAGATGGTGAAGGCAAAATTAATGGATTAAATGTTGTGCCAACAAGCCATCAAATGTGTACTTTGTCATTGTTGTTTAAGGTTCCTTTTTCCCATCCTAGCGTTATGCTTCGGAAGCAATTTTTAGATAAAAATTCTTTAGAATATGGTCAATCTGTTTACAAAGTAGCAGAAGATTTAGATTTGTGGCTAAGAATGCACAAGTGTGGCGCAAGATTTGGTAATGTTGATAGAGTGGTCTTAAAGTATAGAATGCTTGGTGAGTCTTTATCTAAAGTGAATAATGCACCAATACTTAAAGAAACAAAAGCCATGCTCCATCAGTTTTATAAAGATAATCATCAGCAACTCGCCCTAATTATAAAGAACCTGCCATCAGTGTTAAATGAAGAGGAAAAATCATTGCTGGTGCGTTATATATATCAACGCGTTAAAAGATTAGACTTTTCTAATGTTGGCCTGATGAAGAAAATAGATAAGAAGATTATTCTTAATAGCATCCTATCTGAGATGATAAGGTGATTGCATATGATGTTAATAAGGCCAAGGTGAGTAATGATATTGGTTAATGCTTTAGGTGTAATTGACTCTGGCGGTATTGTTGTTTTAGATAAATTTTTATGTGAATGTTTAGAATATCCTTTGGGCCGCAGATATCTTATTATTGCAAATGATAATTTCAATATTAGGCAGTTACTTGGCAAGTATAAAGAAAACTCCTTATTTGATTTGTTGATTATTAAAAATAAGGGCTTTATGTACAGGCTTTTTTATGAAAATCTAATCTTTAGGAAGTTAGTCAAAGAGCATTGTATTGACTTAATATATAATTTTTCTGGAACTACACAATTCTTTACTAAAACTCCACAGCTGATAAAAATTCAAAATCTTTTGTTTTACTCCAAAAAACTGGATGGTTCCTATCAAGAGAAAAAGCTTTTCTTGAGGTGGCTTAAAGATATTTTTGTAAAAAGAATGATATTCATTCAAATGCTGAGTTTTGCCACTCATTTTGAAATACAATCTTCGCATGTTAAGCGGTGTTTGTCGGATTTTATTAATACTAGAAATAAATTTTTTTATGTAAAGAGTGATGTTGATGTGTCTGACATCGAATTCCACACACCAAGACAATATGATTTCGCAAAAAAAATAAAGTTTTTGTATATTGTCGGCCCTCATTTTGAGAGTTTGCATAAAAACTTTCAAGATTTCACAAATGCCATGATGAGTTTGGCTGAGGCAGGTATTGGCTTTGAAATTAATATTACATTATCTAATGAACAGTTGAGCAGCTCTAAAGTTTGGGACGCTTCTTTAGATTCGAAAACAAATTTTCTTGGCTACATAAGTGATCAAGAAAAAATAATGGAATTATTTTGCGATAATACAATTCTAATTTCCACTTCTGTTATTGAGACGTTGGGATTGCACGTAATAGAAGGTATTAAGCATGGCGTTATTACTATTGTCCCGGATGAAGAATACGCTAATACAGTTTATGGAAGTAATTTGTTTAAATATAAGTTATTTAATACAAATGCTTTGTTCAGCACTGTAATGACTATAATAAATGGCAATGGGCCTTATAGTGATAAAATTTTATCCGTACAAGATGATTTAAGGCAGAGTGAAATGAGCAAGTTTTATAGTATTCAAGATGTATTCGATGAGGTTATAAATGTTCAAGAATAAGGTTTTATTAATTACTGGTGGTACAGGGTCATTTGGTAATGCTGTGTTAAGGAGATTCTTAACCACTGATATTAAAGAGATACGCATTTTCTCAAGAGATGAGCTTAAGCAAGGCGACATGAGAAAGCGTTATAACAACGATAAGCTTAAATTTTATATCGGCGATGTAAGAGATAAAAATTCAATTGATGACGCAATTAGGGGCGTTGATTATGTATTTCATGCGGCGGCCCTTAAACAAGTCCCATCGTGTGAATTTTACCCGATGCAGGCGGTTAAAACTAATGTTATAGGGACCGAAAACCTATTAAACTCAGCTATTCGTGCAGGCGTCAAGAAGGTCATCGCACTTAGCACAGATAAAGCTGTTTATCCAATCAATGCAATGGGCATCAGCAAGGCCATGATGGAAAGGGTTGTTGTATGTAAGGGCAGAAATGTCAAAGACACTATGATTGCTTGTACTAGATATGGCAATGTGATGGCTAGCCGTGGTTCGGTTATTCCATTATTTATTGATCAAGTTAGGAATGGCAATCCTATAACTATTACAGATCCAAATATGACCCGATTTATGATGAGTCTAGACCAGGCGGTAGATTTGGTGTTATTTGCATTTGAAAATGGACAGAGTGGCGATGTTTTTGTGCAGAAGGCCCCTGCCGCAACAGTAGAGCTACTTGCTAGTACGATGAAAAATATTTTAGGCGTACCTGGGCATGAAGTAAAAACTATTGGCACAAGGCATGGCGAAAAGTTGTATGAAACTTTGCTGACGAAAGAGGAGATGGTAAAGGCTATTGATATGGGTGAATATTACCGAATTCCTGCCGATACACGAGACCTTAATTACAATCAGTTTTTCGAAGAGGGGGAGGAAGTCATTACAGAGGCGGGTGAATATCATTCTCATAATACCCATAGATTAAATGCAGAGGAGTTAACAGAGTTGCTGTTGAGCCTTAGAGAGATTCAGGATGATTTAAAGGAGTTTCAGAAAAATGGATAAGTTGAAGGTAATGACTATTGTAGGCACTAGGCCAGAGATCATCAAGCTAAGCCAAGTGATGAAAGAGTTAGATCGACACGTAGATCACACAATTGTCCATACTGGCCAGAATTATGATTATGAATTGAATGAATTATTTTTTGAACAGTTAGACATTAGAAGACCTGATATCTTCTTGGAAGCCGTTAAAGGTACACCATCAGAAACTATTGGAGATATTATCGCAAAGGCTGACAAGGTCTTCGATGAACTGCAGCCGGATGCTTTATTGATCTATGGCGATACTAACAGCTGCTTAAGTGTTATTCCCGCAAAGAAGAGAAAGATACCAATCTTTCATATGGAGGCGGGTAATCGATGCTTTGACCAAAGAGTTCCAGAAGAAGTTAATAGAAAAATTGTAGATCATTTGAGTGATATCAACCTACCTCTTTCAGAACAAGCTAGGGATTATCTGATTGCAGAAGGCATCAAGCCTGAAACAATTATTAAAACTGGTTCACCGATGACAGAAGTCTTAACTGCGAATATGGGAAAGATCAAATCTTGCGATATTCTAGAAAGAGAAGGGCTGAAGCCAAAAGCATATATTGTTATGAGTATTCACAGGGAAGAAAATGTTGACTCGCCCAAAAACTTCAGTGATTTATTAGAATCGATTGATGAGTTAGCTAAGAAATACAATATGCCAATTATTATTTCTACACATCCAAGAACAAGAAAGAAATTGGAAGATATTGGCCACAAAAACGAAAACCCTTTAATTAGATTCTCAAAACCTTATGGTTTTCATGAATATAACAACCTGCAAATGAATGCATTTTGCGTGATCTCAGATAGTGGCACTATTGCTGAAGAGGGGTCAATACTGAATTTACCTGCTGTCACAATACGTCAGGCACACGAACGACCAGAAGGCATGGATGAAACGACAGTAATCATGTCCGGATTGAATAAGGCTAGGGTTGTTCATGCAGTTGAAGTTGCTACAGCCCATAATTCACAAGATGCTAGAGTGATAAAGCCCGTTAAGGACTATGAGGCTGACAATGTTTCTAAAAAGATTTTAAGGATCATCTTGTCGTATGTTGATTATGTTGACAGAACTGTTTGGCATAAACATTAAGAGCGAAGTATACTCGCCCAAATAATTCTCTAGGTAAAGTAAGAAGCAATTATTTTCTACCTGCCACCTCATTCTACAAGGCTTTTAGTTTGAAGCGTTCTCTTTTAGCAATTTGTATATTAACTATATTGCTTGTTACTGGGTATACGGCAAATGCTTATAACGGCGATATTTATATATTTCTATTATTTTCAGCAACCTCAAATTTCCTATTGTTGTTTGGCTTCAGGGGGAAGGCTTTCTTTTTCGATACGTTTATCGGCGTATTTTTGTGGATTGCTTTCTGGTTAAAATTAGTTTTAGGCATCGCTGTGGTTGGCAGCTCGATTGCGGGTATTTCTGAGAGTGTAACAGTGCTAGATGACTCTTTGTTGGTTTCTTCAGTTGCTTTTCTCGCATTAATTATTGCGAGTTACCTTAAAGAGTTTATCTTATATAAAAATCATCATGTTAATGACAAAGGCAACGGTGCAATGTTTTTTTTATATAAAGAGCATAGAAAATATATTTTAATTTTTTATGTATTGTTATTTGTTTTTATCGCTGTTACTAATTCAATTTTTCATATATACCAAAAAGGCATTGTAACCCCGCCAGGGGTTTCCTCAGTAGCTAATGTATATAAGTTGCTGTTATTGTTTGGGCTATCTTCATTTGGTGCATTAATCCTTAGGTACGAGCTTGATTTAAAAAGTAAAACCACATTTTTTGCGCCACTCCTTGTGATTGTGGAGGCTTTTTTTACAAATGTCTCGTTATTAAGTAGAGCATTTATAATGAATATAGCCTCCCTGGGCTTTGGTTTTTTGAAGCACCTACAGCTTAATAAAATAAAACTTAAATTGAATTTTCTAATCGTTATTACATTTGTGGGCTTGGTTGCCTTTATTGGCTCTGTTCTTGTTGTTAATAGTCTTAGGCTGCAAGTTTCAGATGGAAATAGTCTTACAGTCACAGAGCATGCCGAGTCTATTAGCAACCTTGTTTTAAATAGACTAGTTGGGCTTGAAGGAGTGGTGGCAGTATCGCGCCATCCAGGGATAGGGTTTGAATTATTTAGCGCATCTTTAGATGAAAAATATGATGAACATAGCATGAGTTTTTATGATAAGAATTTTATTGACTCACCATACACTGGCTTATATGAACGAATTAAAGGCAACAACAATATAAATCATTATTCTAGCCTTCCAGGATTTATAGCGTTTTTCTATTATTCTGGATCCATGTGTTTTGTGTTTCTGATGACGTTCGTATTCGGCTTTATTGCTGTTTTTATAGAATGGCTAGCATACAATTTAAGCAGTAGAAATGTAATCTTTTCATCGCTAATAGCGCAAACTATTGCTTATAGATATATTCATTTCGGTTACGCACCATTAAATAGCTACAAGCTTTTTGGGGCTATCATATTCACTATATTTTCACTCTATATAATAGAGAAAGTATTAGGTTGTTGGTATAAAAATGTATAGAAAATCATTTATTACAGGAGCTACTTTTAGTTACATCCATGTGTTCCTATATTTTTTTACAGGCCTATTAGTAACTCCAGTTCTATTAGGCCATTTTGGCCGAGATTATTTCTCATTGTTAATGCTAATATATGCAATTATTGCTTATATTAACAATATAAAGTTAGGGCTCCCTGAGTCGTTGGCAATGCTCGTTGCCAAGCAAAGCAATACAGAGTTAAGTAAGTTTCAGATTAAAAAAAGTTTTTTAATCTTGACTATTGTTGCTTGTCTCGCTCTGTCAATTATACTTCTAACCGGCACCCTGATAACTGATTGGAGGGTAATCTTAGGAGGTGTTTATCAATTAGAAGAAGATATTGTCTTGGAAGTGCTGTATGTATTGGTCGCTTTTTCGCTTATCAAAATACCTTTGGATTTATCTCTATCTGTTTATGTCGGCTTTAATGATGTTTATTTGGAAAAAATTTACAGATCGATAAACCTAATTGTAAATCTTTTATTGGTATTGTTTGTGGTTCAGAATAATCACAATATAATATTTTTTGCCTGGTCTGCAGCTATTGCGGACTTGCTCGTAAGCCTTGTATCCTTTGTGCATGCATTATTCAAATATAAAATTTATAGATCTGCATGGCATTCAGCTAACTTTAGAGCAACAAGACTGTTACGTAGTGGTATTGATTTTTTTCAATTAAATATAACTCAGGCAATAGTTCTGGGTGCAGGTATTTTTCTTGTTAGTCATCTCCTCTCGCTGGAAAGTGTGGCTACTTATAGCTTAACAATGAAGGTTTATGCGTTCATTTTCTACGCTTTCACCATTATCAATACTGTTATCGCACCATTATATGGTAAATGCATAGCAAATAATGACCATCAAGTGATTAATAAGGTTTTCAATGTTTCAATCTTATTATTGCCATTTGTCGGGGGCGTGATTTGGATTGTAACTATTGTTTTTATGAGGCATGCTATACTCCTTTGGACATCTTCTGAGCATTTCTTTATAGGTAATTATTTTGTTGTATTTATGGGTTTGTTTCTTTATACAGTAGGATATATATATTCTTATATTACTTTAATATCTAGCTTTGGAAAGGTGTCCAGCATTCACTCCATAAGATGGGTCGAGGGTTTATTTGGCTTCTTTCTTTCCTTTATCTTAGTACATTATATTGGTGTTTCAGGCATAGCAATCGGTCTCTCTTCTGCCAGCTTACTCATTTCAATGCGATATATGCCCATACATGTAAGGAAGGTGGCATCTATTAATTTAGACTTTAGTACGCATAAAAAACATTTTTTTGTAGTGCTGCTGCCTAGCATTATTGCTGCCCTAATAATAGTAGAGTTTTATGACTCAATATGGGAGGGAATAATAGCAAGCGTTATATTACTCGCTTTCTACTCAGTTGCATCTTGGAAGCAGTTGGGCCTAGAAGATAGAAGAGATATTATTAAGCATTTATTTTCTTACAAAATGAGGTGATAAGTTGAAGAGTCGAGTTCTAATCTTGGGGGCCTCAGGGATGATTGGCCATCAGATATTTAATCATTTAAAAAATAATAGTGATTACGATCTATATAACTTTTCGTATAGAAAAAAGTTACAGGCAGATACAGTGTTGTTGGATGCGAGAGATGAACAGAATTTCATTGATAAGATAGCAAGCATTAGTCCGCATTATATTGTTAACTGTGCCGGTATTTTGATTAACGGATCAGATGCAGATCCTGAAAATGCCATCTTTCTCAATTCGTATATGCCCCACAGATTGACCAGGCTGGCAGATAAGATTAATGCAATATTAATCCATATATCAACTGATTGTGTTTTTTCAGGCGACAAGAAGGAGCCATATGTAGAAACTGATGAGAAGGATGGAAGAGGCGTATATGCCAAAACTAAAGGGCTTGGAGAGGTTGTTAATGACAAGCATCTTACATTAAGAACCTCGGTTGTAGGCCCTGAGTTAAAAAGCAATGGAGAGGAGTTATTTCATTGGTTTATGAATCAATCGGATAGCGTTTCTGGATTTACTAAAGCTATTTGGTCAGGCGTAACCACAATAGAGCTTGCAAAGTTTGTTAAGTGGTCTATCGATCATCATATAACTGGCTTATATCATGTGACCAACAACTCATCAATTAGCAAGCATGATCTTCTTCGGTTGTTCCAAAAGTATACAAAAAAAGATATCAGTATTAAGCCATTAGATGGGAAAAATGTTGATAAAAGCTTTATTGATACCAGATTATTAATAGATTATAAAATACCATCCTATGAGCGGATGGTTTCCGATATGATTAATTTGATTGCCAATAATAGGTCGCTGTACTCTCAGTATAAGGTCGGGACTTGTGACAAAGAATAAAAAGATATTAATTGTTACAGAGTGCTTTTACCCTGAAGAGTTCAAGATAAATGATGTTGCTTTGTCGTGGAAAGGTAAAGGGTATGATGTTGATGTGTTGACTTTAGCCCCAACCTACCCATTAGGCAAAGTTTTTCTGGGCTATAGAAATGGTTTCTTTCAAAAAGATGAATACCAAGGCATAAACATTTTTAGAGTGCACGCTGTTACGGGCTATAGAGATAGTGCAGTTAGAAAGGTCTTTAAATATATAAACTTTATGATTTTTGGCAGTATTGCTGCAATTTTTCTTGGCAGAAGATACGACTATGTTTTCGGGTTTAATGTGGGCTCACTAACAGATATGTTGCCAGCAGTTGTAATTCGCAAGTTATATAAGAAGCCAACTATGTTTTGGGTGCAGGATGTTTGGCCCGATAGTGTCTATGCATATGAGTTTAAAAAAACCAAGATACTTTCAACCTTGTTAGATGCGTTTGTAAAATTCATGCATCACAACATTACTGCCGTTGCTATTTCAAGCAAAGGCTTTGAATCAAAATTAGAGCCATATGTTAAGAAAGGCTTAAAGTTTAATTACGCTCCAAATTGGGCAGATGATTTAGATATGGACATGGACCCTATTGCTCTAAGCAAAACTCAAAAAATTCATTTTACTTTTGCGGGAAATGTTGGCAAGGTGCAAAATCTAGAGAATATTATCAATGCATTTTGTTTATTGCCAGATGGACATCAAAAAAAATCTCAACTGAATATTATTGGCGATGGCTCTAATCTGATTAATTTAAAAAAACTTTCGAATAACAATCCAAACATAATATTTCACGGCAAACAGATGCGTGAAGATATGGCTAAATTTTACAAAGCTAGTGATTTTCTAATTGTATCTTTAATTAATGAGCCAATATTTTCAGTAACGGTTCCTGCTAAAACTCAAACCTATATTGCGGCTAAAAAACCTATATTGGCTATTATTAATGGCGATGTGGCAGATATTGTGAATGATAATAACCTAGGGGTTTGTGCAGATCCATCCAATGTGGGCCTTATTAAAGAGGCTTTTAAAAAGTGTATAGATATGCCTGAGAATGAAAAATCTAAATTTATCATTAATAATACAAAGCTACTGGAAACGACCTTTAATAAAGATAGTATTATCAATATGCTAACCAACCAATTGGTTGGCTATAACGATTAAATGACGAAATATTTAGTAACAGGATCAACTGGATTTATTGGTAATCGACTACTAGGCTTGTTGAACACTATAGAGTGCGATGTTAGATTGCTTGCTAGATCTGAGGTCAATAATTATGAAACAGTGGTATGCAATCTGGAGCAAGATAGAATACCTAAGGGTGCTTTCGAATCTGTAGATACCGTTTTTCATCTTGCGGGCTTTGCGCATGATATGCAAGACCCCAGTAAAGTTGAAGATTTATATCGTGTAATTAACGTAGACGCTACAGTTGAGCTGGCTAGATTGGCAGTAGAAAGCGGTGTAAAACGATTTGTTTTTATTAGTAGCGTTAAGGCTGGAGGGGGTTTAGCTTCGGGCAAGTGTATTAATGAGCTTGATCAGAATGAGCCTGAAGGAGTCTATGGTAAAAGCAAACGAGAGGCAGAGTTAATGCTATTAAAAATAGGTAGCGAATCTGGTATGCATGTGTCAATCATTCGACCTTCATTGGTTTACGGCCCAGATGTTAAGGGTAATTTACAATTGATGCTATCTGGAATTAAGAAAGGCTGGTTTCCTCCTTTACCTGAAACGGGTAGCCGACGCTCTATGATTCATGTAGATGATTTAGTGCGAGCGATTTTACTGGTTGCTGAAGACAAACGAGCTAATGGGGAAATTTTTATCGCAACAGATGGCACGCCTTATTCTTCTCGTGAGATTTATAATGCTATGTGTGATGTGACAGGCAAACCAATTCCAAAATGGAGTGTGCCAAAAGCCTTCTTCGATATTGCTAGCCTGGCAAGTCCTCGCATTAGGTATAAAATTAACAAATTACTGGGTGATGAGTGTTGTTCTTCTGCTAAATTAGAGGCACTTGGATTTCAAGCTAAAAAATCTTTAAAGGGTATGAATGAAACAGATTTTTGATTTAGTTCTAGGCATTGTGATTGTTGCGCTGTTGGCAGTCCCGATGCTATTCGTTGCTATTGCTATTCGTTTAACATCTGAAGGTTCTGCTTTATACTGGTCTGACAGAGTTGGTAAAAATAATAAAATATTCAGAATGCCAAAGTTCAGATCAATGTTAATTGGTACTCCAACTGTAGCTACACATTTACTGGGCAATCCAGATTCTTACTTGTCACCAATTGGCGGATTTTTACGTCGTTCTAGTTTGGACGAGCTTCCACAATTGATTTCAATATTAAAAGGCGATATGAGCTTTGTAGGGCCTCGTCCTGCCCTCTTTAATCAAGATGATCTAATCGCTCTACGTACTGAAAAAAGTGTGGACAAACTATTGCCGGGTATTACGGGCTGGGCACAAGTGAATGGAAGAGATGAACTGTCAATTACTAATAAAGTAGCGTTAGATATGGAATATTTAAATCGTCAATCATTCTGGTTTGATATAAAAATATTGTGGATGACTTGCTTAAAGGTTGCGAAGAGCGACTGCGTTAGTCACTAACAAGGACAGTGATAATGTTAAATGCCCCTATCTCGCATGCTCCATCCAGTCAGTTAGCCATTATCGATGTGCAAACCAAGTTATGTGGTGTGATGCAAGCGACAGAGATGCAAGCCGTGATTCAGAACTGTAGCCGCTTAGCGCAAACAGCCAATTTATTAGAAGTGCCAGTCATTGCTACCGAGCAATACCCACAAGCCTTAGGAGAAACATTAGCTGACATCGCACAATACTTACTAGCGAAAAAGCCAATTGCAAAAACTGCATTCTCAGCCTATGCTGAACCAAAATTTAAATCAAAGTTACAGCGAGATAAATCACAAATCGTATTGATCGGCTTAGAGGCGCACATTTGTGTCTTGCAAACAGCGCTTGATTTAATCGCACAAGGCAAACAAGTCTTTGTCGTTGCTGATGCCATTATTTCCCGCCAGCCTGAAAACAAAGCCAATGCATTGGCACGTTTAGCCAGTGCAGGTTGCATCGTCACTAACACTGAGTCAGTTGTATTTGAATGGTTGGGCAATGCCAGTCAGGAAGCATTCAAGGCAATCTCTAAACTGATGAAGTAGGCGTGCCCACTATCAAGCTAAGTGGTTAATCAGCGCCATCGTTCTAGCGGTTGCCCCAGCGGATGCTTGGCTAAACTGAGTCGCTGCCTGGTGCATGCTGTTACGTTGGGCAGGGTTTTGTAACAAGCTTACAATTTGATGACGTAGATCAGTGGCATTGCTTACTTGAATTGCGGCGCCACTTGCAATCGCATTAGCACTCGCTTCTGCAAAATTAAACGTATGCTCGCCGATTAAAATGGGCTTGCCCATGGAGGCGGGCTCAATTAAATTCTGCCCACCAAAGTTAAGCAGGCTGCCACCGACAAAGGTGAAGTCACACGCCGAATAATAACTAAACATTTCTCCCATACTATCGCCCAACACGACTTGTACGCTCTTCTCGACCTGTGTGGCAATGGTAGAGCGACGAACAAAAGAGAAACCTTCTTCTGCTAACAATGTCGCGACGGCATCGAAGCGTTGCGGATGGCGTGGCACAATTACGGTTAATACCTTTAAGCCACGTACTGCTTCTAATATCAGTGCCTCTTCACCCTCTCGTGTGCTGGCAGCTAAAAACACGGCCCTCTTTTTGCCAAAGGTAGTACGTAATTCGATGCCTTTTTCGAGACTATCTGCTGGTGGTGTGACATCAAATTTCAGGTTGCCAGCCACACTCACATCATGCGCGCCTAATGCAATGAAACGCGCAGCATCCGCTTCGCTTTGTGCGGCAACAGCGGTTAAAGCGTTCAAGCCATTGGTCATCAAACTTCCAAGCTTCGCATAGCCCTTGGCTGACCTCTCAGATAGCCTTGCGTTCAGCAATAGCAATGGAACCTTGTTTTGTTTACAGCCGGCAATCAAGTTAAACCAAATCTCCGTTTCCATCAGTAGGCCGAGAGATGGCGTAAAGTGCTTCAAAAAGCGCTGTACAGCAAATGGCACATCGTAAGGTAAATATACGCGCTGCACGGTGTCGCCAAACAGCTGCTCGCTAGCGGCACGGCCAGTTGGTGTGGTGTGGGTGAGCAGTACCTGGTGTTTCGGGTGCTGCTGTTGTAGCGATTTAATTAAAGGCGCTGCGGCATGCGTTTCGCCAACAGAAACACAATGTAACCAAATCACTGGCTCTAAAGGCTTCATTTGACCATAGCTTCCAAAACGCTCGCCCCAGTGTTGCAGATATTCACACTGCTTCATTCCGCGCCACAAGAGTTTAAGTGGCACAAATGGCAAAGCCGCATAAAGTAAGAGCGTATATAAGAATCTTGGCATACCGCATTTTCTCATAGAACTTTCTCAGTCAATAGCCATTTGCAACACCTAGCCCAAAAGTTGTTATGCAGATATAACCTCTCGGCCCATTTAATTATTTTTTTGTGTTGTTTTTTGAGGTTGGTAATCACTCACATTGGCGGCATCCTACTAATAGCGCAATCTAGTCATTTATGCCCAATTATGGTGAAGAATACAGCCGTAAAAAGAATGTTGCAAAACACATTATAAAGGCTTAAATTATCACTTGGGACACAACATATTGTGTTGTGGGGAGGTGTTTTGATTGATGTAAATAGTGGATGTTTATATAAATCAGAACCTTAGGCGGCATGCTGTAGAGGCTGCAGTATTATTAAAAATAAAAGCGGGGATAAAAATGCTAAAAGCAGTAGAGTCAGCCAGAAAGTCAGATGCAGCATCAGGTGTAGTAGATACACAAGAAATTCCAATGCAGGATGTTTCATTAGATATTTGGGATAAAAAGTACTGTCTTAAAACTAAAAGTGGCGAACAGGTTGATAAAAACATTGAAGACTCTTATGCCCGTGTAGCAAAAGCACTTGCAGACGTAGAAGAATCTGATGAAAAGCGCGCAGAATGGAACGAGAAGTTCCTGTGGGCATTACGCCATGGTGCCATCCCCGCTGGCCGTATTACTTCTAATGCGGGAGCGCTAGAGCATAAGCCAGCCACATCCACCATTAACTGTACCGTATCAGGTGTGGTTGAAGATAGCATGGACGACGTGTTAAATAAAGTACACGAAGCTGGCTTAACACTAAAAGCGGGTTGTGGTATTGGTTACGAGTTCTCTACGCTACGTCCAAAAGGCGCATTCGTTGCGGGTGCTGGTGCGGTCACTTCTGGCCCGCTATCATTCATGGATATCTACGACAAGATGTGTTTCACCGTTTCATCAGCTGGTGGCCGTCGTGGTGCGCAAATGGCGACATTCGATATTAGCCATCCCGATGTCACAGATTTCATCAAGGCAAAACGTGAAGATGGCCGTTTACGTCAATTCAACCTTTCATGCCTCATTACTAAAGAGTTCATGGAGGCCGTAAAAGCGGATGCGGATTGGAAGCTAGCCTTTCCAGTGACAGAAAAAGAAGCCATTGTAGACGGATTAGATACCAACAATCAAGACCGAGTGGTATGGCGCGAGTGGCCAGTTAAGGATAAGTACCTGACTAAAGAAAAAGGAGTAGATGCTGGTAAAGTGGCTTGCCGCATTTATAAAACGATTAAAGCACAGCGCTTGTGGGATGTGATTATGTCCAGCACATACGACTTTGCAGAGCCAGGATTTATCCTGATTGATCGTGTTAACGAAATGAACAATAACTGGTTCTGCGAAAATATCCGTGCAACCAACCCATGTGGCGAGCAACCATTGCCACCATACGGCTCTTGCTTACTTGGCTCAGTGAACCTAACTAAGTTTGTGACGAACCCATTCACACCGGAAGCGGAATTCGACTGGGCTAAATACCGTGAAGTGGTGTCTATCTTTACGCGTATGCTTGATAACGTCGTCGAAATCAACGGATTGCCACTAGAGAAGCAACGTGAAGAAATTGCCCGTAAACGCCGTCATGGCATGGGCTATTTAGGTCTTGGTTCAACCATGACCATGATGCAGCAAAAATACGGTGATGAAGATTCATTGAAATTCACAGAAGAAGTGACTCGTGTCATGGCGGAAATAGGCTGGGAAACAGGCGTGCAGCTCGCTGATGAAAAAGGCCCGGCGCCAATCATGAATGAGAAATTCATAGTGACAGCCGACATGCTAGCGAAACGCCCAGAGATGGCAGCCGATGGCATTAAAGTAGGGAATAAGATTGCTGGTAAAGTCTTGCTCGGTAAATATAGCCGCTATATGCAGCAGTTCCCAGTTGGGTTGCGTGATCAAATCGCAGATAAAGGCATACGCTTTACGCATCATAGCTCAATTGCCCCAACAGGTACTATTTCTCTATCATTAGCCAATAACGCCAGTAACGGTATTGAGCCTAGCTTTGCCCATCACTATGCACGTAACGTCATTCGTGAAGGTAAAAAATCGAAAGAGAAGGTCGACGTATATTCATTCGAGCTACTCGCTTACCGTGAATTGATTAATTCACATGCCATGCCTTTTGGTGAGTCGGAAGAAGAAAAGCTACCAGACTACTTCATGGACTCTTCAACCATTAAAGCCAAAGCGCATGTGGATATTCAAGCAGCCGCACAAAAATGGATTGATAGTTCGATTTCAAAAACCATTAACGTGCCAACAGAATATGACTTTGAAGACTTCAAAAGCATCTATCTATACGCATACGATAAGGGCCTGAAAGGATGTACCACATTCCGCTTCAATCCAGAGGCATTCCAAGGTGTATTGGTGACAGAGAAAGATCTGGAAAGCACCACCTATAAATTTACGTTGGATGATGGTACCGAAGTTGAAGCCAAGGGTAATGAAGATATTGAGTATGATGGGGAGACACACTCAGCCGCGAATCTATACGATGCTCTAAAAGAGGGCTATTACGGAAAATTCTAGTTTTAAGCTATTGCCCCTTGAGGGCGTAGTTGGGAATGTGCTTTAAGTCCTAGCATTTTAGATGCATAAAAGAGTAAACAGATAGTTAAATTAAATAGCAAAATCAACCCATAAGGGAATGTGAGATAGCTCACTAGGAGATAAAAATGGCAATTAAAATTGAAAAGAAAATCACTGCATATAATTTAGTCATGCCAGAGACTGAAGAAGAAAAACCCAAGGCAGAAGCCGCGGCGAGTAACGTGGTGCAGATGGGTGAGCCGTTAAGCCGCCCAGAAGACTTAGTGGGGAATACCTACAAAATTAAAACACCTGTGACAGAGCATGCGCTTTACATCACCATTAACGACATCGTGATGAACGTAGGTACTGATCGAGAGCATCGCCGTCCGTTTGAAGTGTTTATTAACTCCAAAAACATGGAGCACTTTCAATGGATTGTTGCGCTAACGAGGGTCATGTCTGCAGTGTTTCGGAAAGGTGGCGATGTCACTTTCTTGGTAGAAGAGCTTAAAAGCGTATTTGAGCCAAGTGGCGGTTACTTTAAAAAAGGTGGCAAGTTTGTGCCAAGTCTAGTGGCTGAAATTGGTGAAGTGTTAGAGAAGCATCTACAAAACATCGGCATGTTAGAAAAAGCAGGCTTAGATGAGCATCAACAAAAATTGGTTGATGAGAAAAAAGCAGAGTATTTAGAAAATCATGCCCAAGCAGGCGAAAAAATGAATGGTGAAGGCTTCCCTAAGGGCGCGCAGCTTTGTCATAAATGTAATACCAAAGCGAGCATCGTGATGGATGGGTGTTTGACTTGTTTGAATTGTGGGGAAAGTAAGTGTGGTTAGTTTTTAAGTGGTAAAGAAATTTGCTCGTAACAGGGGACCTGTTAAAAGCCGGGCTACTTGGTGGCGTGACGCTAGCACGTGCGGTGAATGATGAGAGGCTAGCTAAGGAAATAGCGCACACGATTAAAAAAGCAATCAATGAGTATCCAGCCTCGCTAACTGCTTAGCGGCATTTCAGCTATCATTCATACATGACCAACTCACCCCCTGAACAACCTAACAATCCATTACATGGCATCACACTCAAGACCATCGTGACTGAGTTGGTGACGCATTATGGGTGGGAGGATTTAGAAAAGGCTATTCCCATCAATTGTTTTAGCCGTGACCCTAGTATTAAGTCGAGCTTAACTTTTTTGCGCAAAACTCCTTGGGCGAGGGAGCGAGTTGAAGGGGTTTATCTGAAAATGCTGAGGGAAGCCAAACGACCCCATTAGTTAAACCGCTTGCCGATGCCGCGATACCAATCACCCGTGGGTTTATGTCTATTATGTCTAATGAGTCGACTTTGCGCCATGCGTTGCCAGTAGCAGCATTTCTTAACTCAACATCTGTATTAATCAGCTCCTTAAAGCAATCAACTAGGATTGCTGCTCTAGCTCTGGCAATGCTTCGTTGTGAATAGCCGCTTCGAATGCCTCGAGGCGTTTGTAGACTGATAGCAATTCGACAATTTTGTACCACGACTTGACTAGGTATTGGAATGAGTCACTAACCTGTGAGAATGCGGTCAGGATTTGTTGCAAAATACCGAACGTGATTTTACCTGCAACGATGGTTGGTACTAGCAACACGTAGACAAAGATATTATCCGCTTGGATATACATGGAACGCGCCACGTTAAAGTACATATAGTGAAAATACAATTTAAAGTAGTTTTTACGCACATTGGTAAAGAGTTCTTTTAGTGAGGGTGGTTGTGCACGCGCTGCATTATCCTCGCCATAAACAAGCTCTTTGCGGTAAGCGGCTTCTACACGCTGGTTTTTAAACTCTAAGCCCGGCAATTTGATGCCGACGATTGCTAGTAATATTGTGCCGAAGATGGACCAAACAATGGAAGCATAAAAGAGTGGCGAGGCAATTTGGCCCACGATGGGTAGCTCAGATACATATTTTGACAGCTCCCACAATACGGGTAAAAAGGCAAATAGTGTCATGACAGCTTCAACCATAGAAACACCTAGCTCTTCCATAATAGAAGCAAAGCGCATGGTGTCTTCTTGCACCCGCTGTGATGCGCCTTCTATACTGCGAACTTTTGCCCATTTTGATACATAGAAGTCATTCATGGCAGTACGCCAGCGGAAAATAAAGTGGCTGACAAAAAATCGTGTGAGCACAAAGAGGACAATTGCGATAAACGCAACTTCTGCAAATTTAATAATGAGGCTGTAAAGCTGGCTTGAGGTGATGGTTGACTCTGCTGTGAGTGCGTTTTGCACGGCATCAAAAAATGGTCTGCGCCAGTTGTTAATCGCGACTGAGACTTGTACTGAAAAGTACGTAGAAAACAGGATAAGGCCAGAGCCGAAAATAGACCATCCGAGCCAACGGCTCGGCTTGAACTGAAACCAAAATAGCGCAAATAGCGTGAGACTAATGACGTAATAAAGATAAAATAAAGTAAACGAATCGGTAAAGAAATGACCAACACCAATGACTGGTTCGGTGTTGGACAAATCTAGGCTTAGTAGTGCGCCTAGTTGCGTGTTAAATGAATACCAAACAAAAATAGATAGTGCTGGCCAAGCGACTACAGAAAGCCAAAACCAGCGTGAACCTGGGAAAAATGATTTAAACATAAACGTGCTCAGATGAATCGATTACAAAGTTGGCACTAGTTTATGCGCTAAGCTTCGATTCTGCAATCAAGACTAGGCTAAATCATTAATAACGGCCATTTTGATTTGTACCATGTCTTGCATGGTATAGCCAATCCCACCAACGCCATAACCTGAATGTTTACGACCTGCAAATGGCATCCAGTCTACTCGGAATGCGGTGTGGTCATTTACCATGACAGCAGTTGCATCTAGCTGTTTGATACAATCGTTCGCCACTCGCAAATCGCCTGTGTAGACAGCAGCTTGGAATGCAAAGTCTAAGCTATTCGCTGCAGCAATCGCATCCGATATGTCTGTGTATTCGTAGAGGCAGATGACAGGCCCAAACACCTCCATTGATGACACTTTTGCGTCTGCTGGAGGGTCTAATAGCACAGTGGGCGCATAGATGGTATTCGTTAATCTTTTACCGCCTGTGAGCAGTGTTGCACCTGCGTTGATGGCCTCCTCCAACCACGCTTCAATACGGTCTACTTCTTTTGGCAGGATTAATGGACCGACCTCTGTATTATCTTTTGTCGGGTCACCTACAATCAACTTTTCTGCACCTGCGGCCAACTGTTTTACAACGGATTCGATGAGTGAGGCATGGACAAAAATGCGCTGTATGGAAACACAGACTTGCCCTGCATGGTAAAAGCCACCTTTAAGTAGCGAGGGAATTGTTTTGCTTAAGTCTGCGGTACCATCAACAATGGCTGGTGCAACGCCGCCATGTTCTAAGGCGCACCGCACGCCGGGGGCCAATTTGCTTTTTAACCACCAGCCAACTTTTGCAGAACCAATAAAGCTAAAAAAGCCAATATCAGGACTGGTGACTAAGACTTCCGCAACCTCATTATCACAGACGCAAATTTGACACCATGCTTTTGGTAGGCCAGCTTTGTGTACGAGCTCAACAAAACGATGGCAGTTAAGCGGTGTGATGTGTGAAGGCTTCACAATAACAGGGCAGCCAACTGCAATGGCTGGTGCGACTTGGTGCACAATGAGATTCAAGGGGTGATTAAATGCACTGACTGCTATGACCACGCCAATAGGCTCGTAGCTAGTGTGAGCTGTTCTGCCGATAGAGGCGGCTGTATGCCCCATGGGTATTTCTTCACCGCGCATGACATGGCTCAGCTCTTTGGCCGCTAATAGAATGCCATCAATCGCACGTGCTACTTCAACCCGCGCATCAGTAATCGGCTTTCCACCTTCTTGTGCAATGAGCAGTGCAAACTGTTCTGCTTCGGACTCGACTAGACCAGCAAGATTTTTCAAAATACCTGCACGTTCATGATGGGCTAACCAGCCAGCTTTGTTTTTAAATAATGCCGTTGCTGATGCAAGCATGGCATTAGCATCATCCACACCCTGCATTGGCAGGGCATTAATTTTCTCACCGTCAAAAGGGGAGAAAACATCTAACAGTTTACGCTGTTTGGTATTGCTCATAAGATGCAGCTCCTTTCTTTTAGCTCGTCAATCAACACTTTATTGTTTTCAGAATAATCGACTGGCAACTCAATCAGGTGGACACCACCCCGCTCATAACATTGGTTAATCAGCGGGATAAAACCATCAGCATTTTCAACCCGGTGACCAGTTGCACCATAACTATTGGCATACATCACAAAATCAGGATTATTAAATTCTAGTCCATAATCTTGATAGCCCATGCTGTATTGTTTACAGCGAATCATGCCAAAAGAATTATCATTAAGCACGAGCACGACTAAATTTAACTTTAGACGGACTGCTGTTTCCATCTCTTGACTGTTCATCATGAAGCCTCCATCACCACAAATCGCCATGACTTTACGGCCAGGGTTTAAGCGAGCCGCTTCCATAGCAGAAGGCAGGCCTGCACCCATGGTTGCTAGTGCATTATCAAGTAATACGGTGTTGGGCTGGCAGGCATGGTAATTACGCGCAAACCATACTTTATAAATGCCATTATCTAGCGCGATAATGCCATCTTCCGGCATGGATTTTCTAACATCAGAGACAAACCGTTGCGGCTTCATTGGAAAGCTGGAATCGTCTTTACCTTCTTCAATATGCTCCTGAACATGGTCACGCACTTTCATGAAGTAAGAAAAATCATGGCTTTCAGTGTTTTCTACGCGATTGGCCATGCGCTGGATAGAGGTGGCAATATCGCCTACTACTTCTAACTGCGGAAAGTAGACATTGTCGACTTGCGCTGATTTGAAGTTTACGTGAATGACTTTTGCACCGTCATGCACCATAAAAAATGGCGGTTTTTCCACGACATCATGTCCGACATTAATAATTAAATCAGCACTATTAATCGCACAATGCACATAGTCGCCATCAGATAAAGCAGCAGTGCCAAGAAATATCTCGGGATGACCACCAATCACGCCTTTGCCCATTTGCGTGTTCACATATGGGATGCCTGTACGCGCAACAAAGTCTGATAATGCTTGCCAAATACGCGCACGGTTTGCCCCAGCAGCGACCATGAGCAAGGGGTGCTTGGCCTCCTTAATCATTTTGGTGGCGATCTCTAAAATATTGCGATCCGCATGCGGATAACGGCATTTACTTGCCGTAAACACAGGGGTGGTTTTATCATTTACTGCTTCAGCAGCAATATCTTCGGGTAATTCCAAAAACACCGCACCAGGACGCTCTTCAACCGCAACACGGAAGGCCTCGCGCACCATAGAAGGAATCATATCAATATTCACGATTTGCTTGGCGTACTTGGTGATGGGTTTCATCATGCTTACAATATCAATAATTTGAAATTGACCTTGTTTGCTGTGCTTAATCGGTTTTTGCCCAGCAATCATCACTAGCGGAAAACCACCCAACTGGGCATAAGCACCTCCCGTTACTAAGTTGGTTGCACCGGGACCTAATGTTGCCATACAAACGCCTGGTTTGCCTGTCAGGCGGCCATAAGTTGCAGCCATAAATGCCGCCCCTTGTTCATGGCGTGTCAAAACCAATTCAATATTCGATTTACGTATGGCCTCTAGAAAATTCAGATTCTCTTCGCCTGGGATGCCGTAAATTCTTTCGACACCTTCATTTTCTAAGGCTTTAACAAATAAGTCAGAGGCATTCATTTGGGTTGCTGTAGTTGATTGAGTCATGATTAATTCTTTCTCGCTAATTTAGATATTAATATAACTTTGTAGGTTGATAATATCCCTTAATGACGCCAAATGAAATGGGTGGTGAATTAGGTGTTAGTGGTTATATTGGTTTTTTTATTTGGACTCGAATCGAGTAGCTTCTACCAATAAGCACTAAATCACATTTTATGATGATTTAGTACTTGGAGTTTTTAAAAAAAAACGGTATCATGCGCGGCTTGTTAGTGATTTGGGTGCTTAGCTCAGTTGGTAGAGCGTCGCCCTTACAAGGCGAATGTCAGCGGTTCGACCCCGTTAGCACCCACCATTTCAATAACAAGATAAATCATGATTGCTTTTTAGCAGTGATGTTTAGGAGCGGTAGTTCAGTTGGTTAGAATACCGGCCTGTCACGCCGGGGGTCGCGGGTTCGAGTCCCGTCCGCTCCGCCAGCATTAAAAAAGGGTTATAACCTAGCGGTTATAACCCTTTTTCATGTCTATCGATACTTTAAGGGCACTTGTAAACCGAGAGGGGATATGATTATTTTAAATAACCTTAAGTCGGTAAATGCATGGCGTGAAAGATTGCGAATATGAATCCAGACGATTTACAAAAGCTAGTAACAATGGAGATGCCTTATGGAAAACATCAGGGTAGGGTCTTGGCAGACCTGCCAGGAAATTACTTGAATTGGTTTGCACGTAAAGGATTTCCTAAGAGCGAATTAGGGCGTTTGCTGCAGTTAATGCAAGAGATAGACCATAACGGTTTGTCTGACTTGTTGAAGCCGTTACGGTAGGTTATGTCATGGTCATTTAATGTACAGGTGGGTTGTCTACATCTAAGCTGAGCGGCTTTTTCAACACGAATGATGGCAAAATAGTGGTGATTGCCGCATACACGAGCAAGCCGCCGAATAAGGCGTCACTAATGCCAAATTTTTCGTGCAAAATTCCGGCAATCACTAGTGTGAAAATCAGTGTTGGAGTGAGGGCGGCGGCAATAACAAAACTACTTTTTTTGGTGTCTTTATTGATATAAATTCTGTGTGCGGCGACGGTGCCAATTCTAAATGGCAATAAAATAGTCGCCATCCCTAGCCCTATCCACAGAGACTCCCATTGCAATGCTCCCACAGGTACTTTCATGCCTCCATAAAAGAAGTAAAACGGCACAAAGAAAGAGGCAAATAATTGCACGGCATGCAAATTGTCATCGGAGGCCAGTGTGGGCATTCTTTTGTGTAACTGCCTTGCGGCTAAGCCGGTAAAGAACGCGCCAACAAGATAGTAAACACCGAGTTGTTTAGTGAGGTAGGCTGCGATAAGACCAACCATGATGAGTAGCGAGAATTCAGAGCCTGGGGCAAATGGGATGACGATTCTCCCTAAAAATATAAACAGCAATGGCAAGCCAAAGGCAATGGCTAGGAGTGCTGCTGAAGAAATGCCTAAATCACTTGGTGAGCTAGATTTTAAGAATATAAAGAGCAGTAACAATGCCAGTAGCTCCCCGGTAATAGATTTACTTTTGATCCAAAACTTTTCGTTCTCATCAAGGTTAAGGCCTGATAGCGATTCGAGAATAAACCCCGTTGAAGGCGTGAGTAGTGCGAGGGCAATTAAACCAGAAATTTGCATGGGAAAATCACAGTAATTCATCCCTGCCCATGTGAAGGCTGCAATAGCTAAGCAGCGACTCAACAAGTGATTTAATAGTGGCCAAAACCCTTTTTTAAGCTCTTGTAAATCAACCTCTAAGCCGGCAAATAAAAATAAGGATGAGATGCCGAGGGCGGCTAAAAAGCTCAAGGTGGTATCGTGACTATAATCGGCAACACCAAAAACGGTAATCATACCTAAAGCAAAGCAGGTTAGCGGGGCAGGTATATTGTATTTCTGTAATGCTCTAGGGAAAACCAGCAAAATAAAAACAATGGATAAGTAGAGCACTTGGGTGGATATTGACGCGAATGAAAACTCGTACATATAATCTTTTTAATAAATGATTTTCACCATTATTACATAAATCTAAAGTTAACAATATTTACCAATTTAGAGGCTGGTTGACGAAAGGAGGAGGTGTTTGCACAACAAGTAAAATCATTTGTTGTGCAGGAGTTTTTTAGTCTTAGCAGTCGGTTTCGTTAGTATTTAATCCCGTGTGTAACTCTATTTCGGACCTAAGAAATCACGTTTACCCAGCGCTACACCATTGTGACGTAACAAATTGTAAGTTGTAGTAACGTGAAAATAGACATTTGGTTGCACCCAGCGCAATAAGTAGTTTAAGCCGACAAATTCTCTTTTAGAGTTACGCACCATCATTTCAATATGGCGTGTCTCTGCACCCTCTAGCTGCTCAGGTTTGATACCACTTAAAAAGTCGATGGCTTTTAGAAGTCGCTCTTCAAGTGCTTCAAACGTGGTTTCATTATCTTTATAGCTAGGTACTTCTAAGCCTGCTAAACGCGCACCCGCACCTTTGCTCATATCCGTTGCAATTTGCACTTGCCTGCTGAGTGGGTACATATCAGGTGATAATCTGGCATTCAGCAATACCGACTGTTCGATGTTGCGCGCTTTAGAAAATCGACGCCCCTTTTTGATGATGTGTAGACAGTTGTTTAAGGTAAGGATTAGCGGTGGAATGCTGATTTCATACATGTTAGCCATTGGAATACTCCTAAAAGACAAGGCTGGCTTCAGTCAAATCTTTTTTGATGTAAAGAAGGTGATTCTAGCGCATTTAATTCAGCTGCTGTAACTCAAGTTCGCGTAGCTTCGGTGCTTTTTTTGCGGTAATACCCACAACACCTAAGGTCATGAGGCCGCCAAATATTACAGAGGGAACCAACCCCACTAAGCGTGCCATCACGCCAGATTCAAATGCACCAATCTCATTGGATGAGCCAATGAATATGCCGTTGATCGCAGACACTCTACCGCGCATGCCATCTGGTGTCGCCAATTGCATGATGGTTGATCTGAGGATAACGGAAACCCCATCAAATGCACCCGCAGCCATTAAAATAACCGCAGAAAGCCAGAAGGAGGTGCTTAATGCAAAGGCGACAATACAGAGGCCGAATCCTGCGACTGCAGAGAGGAGCCATCGGCCAGCACGTAAGTTAATAGGATGCCTAGTAATCCATAAGCCTGTCAAAATTGCGCCTAGTGCAGGTGTCGCGCGCAGTATGCCCAACCCTTCAGGCCCGACTTGATATACGTCTTGTACAAAAGCAGGTAACAAGGCAATGGCGCCACCAAACAATACAGCAAACATGTCTAACATTTGTGCACTAAAGAGGACTTGGTTGCTCCATACAAAGCGTAAGCCTTCGGCAATACTTTTAAATACAGGTGCGCTTTCTTTTGCTGCTGGTTCTTGTATTGTTAATCGTAGAATCGCAATGACAGCACCTGCACACAAGGCGCTGGCTAAGGCATAAGCTGCGGCTTTACTGGCAAAGCCAACCAATAAGCCACCAGTGGCTGGGCCGACAACGGCACCAATTTGGAAGAAGGAATTACCAAGGCTGGCACCGCGGGCAAATGTGGCGCGAGGGACAATGATGGCAAATAGTGTGTTGTAGCTGGGTAAAATAAAGGCGCGTGCAAACCCAGTTAGCGTGATGGCCGCGTATATCCAAAGAACCGTATCACCGGCCACCATGCCCATGGCAATCGCGGTGAGCGCTAGGGCGCTTAGGCACAAGGCAGTAGAGGATAAGATGGCAAAGAACCGCCGTGAGTAATAATGATCAACTGCGTGACCTGCAAATAGCGCGCTAGAAAAGTATGGAATTACTTCAGCCAGGCCGATTAAGCCTAGGGCGAGTGGGTCATGCGTTAACTCATAAATATGCCAACCTGCTACCACTGCCATAATCTGGTAGGCCAATAGCATTTGGACGCGAAAAGCCAATAACTTGGAAAACGCAAATCGCTGACTGGTAAAAAGCTGATTAATAGAAAGGGGCATGCGCGCATTATAAATTTAATTTGCGTAGATTCACATCATATAAACTTAAACCATGCTGAAAACTGTAACTATTTGTTGTTTGTGTACAATGGTGCGTGTTAGCACAGTGAATAAAGCAGTAAGTATGCGCTTACGCATATGGATGAGCCGTCGTTGACCTAGTGTGACTCTGCTGATATAGATTAGGCGTGCTAACAACTCATTGCTGGGGGTCTAATTATTGGAGTTGCCGTAGTATCCTTGAGAGGCTCTCTAATTAGCCACCCAATTAGCCTAGAAGAACAGTGATGCTGCACGGAGTTCGATGGAGTGTAGCTTATTGATAAGGTTTCTTGATTTTAGTCTAAAGCTTCCAGCCATAAGCAACACCTAGTGAATCTTGATACATATTTAGATTGGCATTGCCTCCGCCAAAAATAGAAGGGATTGAATTTTTGCCGCTCACCTTGTTTTCAAATGCATGGCAATAAGAAAAAGATAGCTCAGATTTGTCAGAAAGTGAGAAGGTAGCACCCAGCGTCAGGTGATCTTGCACTACACCAGGAGCAAGAACGTTAAACAGTGTTTCTGCCTTTCGAATAGGCTAGCTAGAGTGGTTATAGCCTGCACGTAGTGTTAAGTTTTTATCGTATGAATAACTAGTGCCAACCTTGATTGTTGTTACATCTTTCCAACCAAAGCCAGAACCTTTGTTACTACCTAGCGGATTACCGCTTAAAAACAAGTTCGAGATTGAGTTGCCTACAGAATCTACCTCACTGTAGTTTATTTTTGTTATGTCAGCAGCTAGGGTTAATTTTGGCGTTGCTTTAACGGAAAGGCCTAATCCGTAGCTGGATGGGATATCAAAGCTACCTTGCTCTGCAAATAGCCCTTTATATTTGTCGAGCTTAGACATATAAGTTCTGGTTTTGTATGTTGCCCCTAGAGTGACAACGTCAGTTAGTTGGCCAATCCATCCCACATGAAGGCCTGCGCCATATGAATGGTCATGCCCATTATTTGTCACATTCCCAACAGATGAGGTGAAACTACCATTGTCAAAGTTTTGCAATCCCTTCGCCTCAAAACTTTGATATGCTAAATTAACAGCTACACCAATAGTGTTAGCTGGCGATATTTTCCAAGCCACAGTAGGAGCAATAAAAACTTGAATGAGGTCAATGCCGGCTCTATTTGCATTTGTTCCATCAAACAACGGAATGGCCTTATTGTAGTCAGTATTCATTCCGCCATTACCGTAAACACTCACCCCTACAGATAACTCATTGTTAATTGTATGGTTATAACCAAATTCCGGGATGATAAAGCTTTTAGTCTCGTTGCCTTTATATTTGCCATCATTACCAGGGCCGCCGTTGCCAACAATTTCAGACTCACGAGTTGGTTTAAACCAAGTCAAGCCGAAATCAAGACGATCTCCAATTAAACCCATACCAGCAGGATTCGATGCAGAGGCAAGTGCATCTTGTGGCAGTGCAATTGCTACACCTCCCATCCCTAAAGATTTCATGCCATAACCATGAGCAAAATATCCATCCGTTGCAAATGCATCTGTAGTGGCTAAAACTATTAAAAGTGGAAGAGCTTTGAAGCTGACATTCATGGAATAACTTTCTAATATTAGGGGTTAGATAATTTGTAATTGACGCACACTATAACCGAGAGAATTTTTATTCTATTAAATACTTAACATTATTTAAATATCTAGAAGAATCAGGCCCAAGACCGCCGCCATATTGACTACGTGCTGGGTGAGCAGGCCTCATAGATAACTCTTTTTTTGTAATCAAAGATGAAATACATTTTACATGCATTTGGATAGGTTTAGAATAATGCTTTTTAAGCTTCACATCACTATGCTCACATCATTGCCTACTATGTGTATAGTGATTAAAATTGTATAGTTTAATGTGTGACTAAACGTGTGGTATTTTATTTTTTATAGATGCATATAACTCATTGACTAATATAAAATATGATCCTTTTGTATAATATGTCGTTGACCTGTGTGACTCTGCTGATATAGATTAGGCGTGCTAACACCTTATTAGCCAGTTGGAATGAATAGTATTGCGATTTTTTAATTACAGAATGATGTTCAGTATTATTGCCGCCAGCTTAGCGGTGCTCATTGCCATGACCACCTTCAAACAAGATGAAAAGCTTCAATCTATTGAGGTGACTGTCACTGTCGATTGGGAAGGTCGGTCACTAGATGAAGAAGACATTGAGGCCATGCAATCTTTTCGGCTGCAGTTTCCACGTATTCCTATGTTGCAGTTACTCAACCCTGCTTACTTTGTGCGCGACCATGCCTATCCAGCGCGTTTAACGCAGACGATTCAATCCACATTTTTACCCATAGACACACAAGGTTTGCATGTACATGCATGGAAATCCTTAACGGATTATTGCGGCGTTGAATATCAGCACAGTCATTCATTTGCTGATGTGGCTGAAAACTGCCAAACAGGCGATTGTGGCTATACCGTTAGTTTAGAACTTGCTTACTCACAACAAGCGTTAACCAAGCTCATTGCCTGTAGTGATCAAGTGTTAGTCGATAATGGTTTTAACAAGTCGGTGCACTTTCGTGCGGGTGGCTGGCAGTTAGGCTCTAAATTGATTGCAGCGTTAGAAGCTAACGGCTTTGTTTGGGACAGCTCCCAAATTGATGCTCACCTGCTCACCACCCGTTGGCATGAGGACAGTGGCATGGTGACTACGCTGCGCCAATTACATGCGAATAGCACACCGCTAGACCAGCCTTATTTGTTGGGGAAAAAGCTAATGGAATTCCCTAATAATGCAGCATTGGCTGATTACACTAGCACTAAGCAAATAGTGACTTTGTTTAAACGGTTGATTGCCGCGAATAAACCAGTGATGGTGCTCGGCTTTCATCAAGAGACCGCGGCAGATTTTTTGGTGCGTTTAGAAAAAGCCATTCCAGAAATGGAAGCTATTGCTAAAGCTGAAAATATTCGGCTAGCTTGGGTTAGTCAGTGACAGTAGGCTTAACTTTTCGTAAAGCAGGTAAAATGTGACTTTATTTTTCAGTTGTTACGCCCATGCAAGTTGATTTGGCGCAGGCCATTGCCTTAATTAAACGTGGCGAAGTCGTCGCCATCCCGACCGAGACGGTTTATGGGCTAGCTGCGGATGCACGTAATGAAGATGCGCTCAAACAAATCTATGCCATTAAACAGCGCCCTGCCAACAACCCATTAATTGTCCATTTAGCGAGTCGTGAGCACGTGTTGGATTGGGCGGCAGAATTTTCACCATTGGCACAAAAGCTAGCCGCCGCCTTCTGGCCGGGGCCATTGACTGTCGTATTGCCAGCAAAAGATGCGGTTTCAAGTATTGTGCGAGCCGGTGAGCCGACTGTTGCCTTACGTGTGCCAGCACACCCAATAGCACAGCAAGTGTTGCAACAAACAGGCTTAGGTTTGGCCGCGCCATCGGCTAACAAATACACCCAGCTCAGCCCAACGACAGCGCAACATGTGGCTAATGGCCTAGGAAATGTAGTGCCCGTATTGGAGGGGGGTACATGTGAAGTGGGGATAGAGTCGACTATTGTTGCCGTTGATGAAGGCCAATGGCGACTGTTACGTTTAGGGATGATTGATGAAGCGCAGATAGCTTCAGTAGTTGGGGTTCAGGCAGCACTGCCAACCTTACAAGATGATAAATCGTTGCCCAAAGCGCCAGGCCAGAATTTGCTACATTACTCACCAAAAACACCGGCGCAATTATTCACATCGAGAGCGACCTTATTACAAGCCTCAGAAAAATCAGATTGTGCCGTACTGTTATTGGGAGAGGGGCAGGCTGCTAATGGCAAGACATTTAATTTACCCAATGATCCTGTTGGCTTTGCGGAGCAGTTGTATGGCACCTTGCATCAGATGGATGCCCTAGCAGTGGCTACCTTACTGATAGAAGCGCCGCCACAGCAGCCAGAATGGCTAGCCATTCATGACCGGTTGACGCGCGCATCATATAAACTTAACTAAAAATCACTTGTCATCAACGACAAAAGCGAGTAATTTTGTTAGTATTCAGTAGCGAAGCGTGGAGTTGAAATGGATAATAAGTACGGTTTAGGCAGTGCCAAAGTAGCACAGGTTAAACACGACGGAAATCATGAAGATGTCGTGGTGCACCCGACAGAATGTAAGTTTTGTGGGAGCAATGAGTTGGCATTATGCCCTACCATGCACGATCATCTCTGTAGTGCATGTGGCGAGTGGCAAAGTGATGTGCCACAAGATTATTCCACGGGCCGTAGTAGCGATTATTAAAAGTTACTACTACAAGCAGGTTTGGTTTCTTCAGCACATTCTAGCCCTGCTGTGGCGGCAGGGTGGTCAGGGTGCAACGACAAGGCTTGTTCAAAATACTGCTTGGCTTTACTCAACCCCCCTTCTTTACCCTCAGCAATGCCCGCGTAATAATAGGCTTCGGCAGACTTGGGTTCTGCTTTCACCCATAGTTGAGCGATGCGGCTCAACTCATTCCACTGTTCATTTTTAAATGGCTGTACGACGCGCATGAAAAAAGGACGCTTCTCTTCAGGCGCATCCCAAAATGGTAAAACATTGGTTTCCATCGATGTGATGTCAGGCTGTTTTAATAGTGCCTTAATCCACTTCGCGGAGACGTTGTAATAATAAGCTTGTTTACCAGGGCTTTTAAATGTGCTGATTGCCAGCAACTTTCCATCAACATCAAAGACAGGGCTGCCGCTAGCACCCATTGTGAAGGATGCACTTGTTCTAATAATGGCGCTGTTATCAAGCGGATAAAGCGCTTTGATTTTACCTTCCGAGTATTGTGGTTTTGGCGGGCCACCAGGAAAGCCAATTGAAAAAATGTTTTGCTCGTAAGTTAGATTTTCAAAGTCGCCAAACTCTACTGGTGTTAAGTCCGCATACTGGAACCGTAAAATACAGAGGTCATGCTCCCAGTCGGCTTTCAGTGCAATGGGTGTGTAATTGTCACCATATTTGGTAATACTGACGCCTGTGCTGTTGGCTAATACATGGCAGTTGGTGGCGACTAAATCCTTGCTAATGGCGACACCAGTACCCACGCCATGACCGCCTTTTTTAGTGCCAACATGGACTTTGACGACGGAAGCTTTGAGTCTGAAGCTAAGCTCGTTACGTGTCTCCGCCAATAAGTTGCTATGGATGAAGATTGATACTAAAAAAGCGGTCAATAAACGCATCGTATCGTGGTTGTCTCGTAATTAAAGTAGACTTGGAGCCATAAGATTAAGCAAGCCATGCAGGAGTAAAGTGACATTTATTATAGAACAATAGTAATTGTTATGACTTGCAATTTAAATAGGGTGCGACATTAAATTACTGTACAATATAGGGCCAAATAAAAACCTTAAGATAGTCGCATGATTATAAAGTCTGAAGTTGTTGATTTAAACACACCTAGCGGAACGATGCGCACTTATATCCATCGCCCGGCACATGGCAAAAAAGTACCTGCGATTTTGTTTTATTCAGAAATTTTTCATCAAACAGGCCCGATTGAGCGCGCTGCCAAACTGATGGCAGGGCAAGGGTATGCGGTGCTTGTCTCTGAGGTTTTTCATGAGCTAAACCCTATTGGCACAGTCTTGGGCTATGATGATGCGGGCCGCGACAAAGGCAATGCAGATAAAGCAGCTAAAGATGTGCAAGGTTACGATACTGACAACCGCGCCATGATTGAGTATTTAGTGACGCAAGATTGGTATGACGGAAACCTCGGTGCGATGGGCTTCTGCATCGGCGGTCACTTGGCTTTCCGTGCAGCATTGCAGCCAGAGGTGAAAGCTACCGCTTGCTTCTATGCGACTGACTTGCATACGAATACGATTCCAAATAAACCTGAGCAACATAGCATGGAGAAGCTGGCCGATATAAACGGTGAGTTGATGATGTTATGGGGCAAGCAAGATACCCATATTGATACTGCTGGCCGTATGCTGGTTTATCAGAAACTAACTGAAGCGAATGTGACTTTTACATGGTATGAATTTAACGGCCAACATGCATTTATGCGTGATGAAGGCGATCGTTACGATCCACAGCTAGCAATGACTGGATACCAGTTAGCAACACAAATGTTTAGTAATACACTGAAGTAGTCTTAAAAAGTAGTAACAACAAAGAGCTTAAGCTAAAAGCGATAGCTTATTTAACCATTTAAATTATCAATTTAAAGAAAGAGCATTGAAAAGATGAGCGTAAAAAATTCCGATATTGGCTTAATCGGCCTAGCAGTGATGGGGCAAAACCTTGTCCTTAACATGGCTGACCACGGCTATACCGTTTCAGTCTACAATAGAAGCCCCTCAAAAACACGAGACTTTTTAGTTGAGTGTAAAGAGAACGAGCCTTCACGCGAGCGGGTGGTTGGCCATGAAGATTTAGCCGCATTTGTACTGAGCATTAAGCGGCCACGTAAAATTGTTTTACTGGTTAAAGCCGGGAGCGCTACTGACTTAACCATCAATGCCATTCTGCCTTTCTTAGAAAAAGGTGACATTATCATTGATGGTGGTAATGCATTATGGACAGACACTATTCGCCGTGAAAAAGAATTAAAAGCAAAAGACATTGAGTTTATCGGCTCTGGTGTTTCAGGCGGTGAAACTGGCGCACGTTTTGGCCCTTCATTAATGCCTTCAGGTACGCGTCAAGCTTGGGCTTCACTTGAGCCTATCTGGACTGACATTGCAGCTAAAGTAGATCCTATTACAGGCCAACCATTAGAAGGAGGCGAACCAGGAAAGCCTGTAGAAGGTGGATTCTCATGTGCTGAATACATCGGCCCTGACGGTGCTGGGCACTATGTAAAAATGGTGCACAATGGTATTGAATACATTGACATGCAATTGATTTGTGAAGCCTACTGGTTGATGAAAACAACGTTAGATATGAAATCTGATGAGATTGGTAAAGTCTTTGAAGAGTGGAACAAAAGTGAATTATCTAGTTTCTTAATTGAGATTACAGCTGACATTCTGCAACAAAAAGATCCAATGTCTAAAGAGTTCTTGGTGGACATGATTTTAGATGCTGCAGAACAGAAAGGTACTGGCCAATGGACAGCTGCGAATGCGCTGGAGCTAGGTGCGCCAGCAAATGCGATTGCTGCTGCGGTTTACGCGCGCGGGCTTTCTAGCGTTAAAGAAGAGCGTGTTGAGGCAAGCAAGATTCTTAAAGGCCCTAAGGCCACACCTGTGTTAGATGAAGATAAAGCGGTAGTGATTGATTCAATTAAAGACGCACTTTATTGCTCTAAAATCTGTGCTTATGCACAAGGCTTCCAGCTGATTGATAAAGCACAAGTGGCTTATAACTGGAAATTGAACTTTGGTGAGATTTCTCAAATCTGGCGTGGTGGTTGTATCATTCGCGCACGCTTTTTACAGAAGATTACAGATGCTTACCAATTGAACTCACGCTTGAAAAACTTGATGTTAGATCCATACTTCACTGAAGAAATGAATCAGGGTCAAGACGGCTGGCGCAAAGTGATTGCTTTAGCCGTGACGAATGGTGTTCCTGTGCAAGGCTTTGCTGCTGCGTTAGCTTACTATGATGGGTATAGAAGCGCTGATTTACCAGCTAACTTGTTACAAGGACAACGTGATTACTTTGGCGCACATACTTATGAGCGTAAAGATAAGCCACGTGGTGAGTACTTCCACCTAGACTGGCCAGAGCCAGGCCGCCCTCAAATTGCTATTGAATAATTAATGGTTTTTTGAAGTAAAGTTAAGTAGAGAGGGTGACAGCTGTCATCCTCTTTTTTTGACTATTGTTTAGTGCTTTTTTATCGCTTGTTTCTAAAGTTTTGCGCTAAACGCAATCGCAGCTTGCTTCTAAAAACCGATGGAATTGATTGATTTTTTTTAGTTTGAGAAAGCGACTTGTTTCTGTTTCGTTTGTTTGTTGCGCTTTTGTTTTAGTGGCTACCTCAACTGAGGGTGTTTTGGCTAGCTCTGCTTTGTTAACAGCTTCTTTCACGATGTTTCCTTTTGGGAGTTAAATGCACTGAAATTTTGTTCCATTGACATAGGTTCATGTTTATATTGAGTGAAATTTAACAAGATAGTTCATAGGTGCGAATAAAAACTTTGGAGAAGCTAGTAAGATGATTAGATTTGATGGTTTTGTACTTCAATCTGTTGCGGAACAGGTGCAAGGAGCTAGCAACCACTGGTTATTTTCTTTCTAATGTTCGCAACTAAGTGTGCTTGAATACGGTTATGATAGTTAAGCTATATGAATGATAGGTGACTTGGAATAGAATGTTTGAAATTGACAATGGATAGATAAGCGAATGACTGAAACGTATTTGTTTTCCGTACATGTGGAAACGGCATATTTAGCAGACCAATCTAGCGAAGAGGATGAGCGCTATACATTTTCTTACACAGTTACCATCACGAATACTGGTAACATTGCTGCGCAATTGATTAGTCGTCACTGGGTGATTACGGATGCAGATAATCAAGCGAGTGAGGTGAAGGGGCTGGGGGTCATTGGAGAGCAACCTTTACTAGAACCCGGTGAGCACTTTACCTATACCAGTGGCACAGCGCTGAATACTGCTGTTGGCCAGATGCACGGGCGTTATCATATTGTTGCCGTCGATGGCACCTCATTTGAAGCTGAGATTCCACCATTTACTCTTGCTGCACCTAGAGTGCTACATTGAGGGCTTCATTCAGAGCGCTCTATTCAGCCATGAAAAGAATTATATTCTTTATAGGTATCATCTATATAGCAACGGCTTGTTCAAAGTCAGCTATTAACCCAGAACTTGTGGCATGCAATTGTCCATCAGCCGTTAAGAAGTCAACAGAAAAGCCGCCAGTAGACATTTCACCTTATTCGTTATTAAAACCAGCGAGTTGGCAAGATTTGGAAGGTTTATTAGAAGATGATGTTGTGGAGGCATGGCCGGCTTGGCTGCAAAGCTGTACGCGCTTGGGTGAGAAAGAAGCATGGAAAACAGCCTGTGATGCTGCAAGTGCAATGAATCAACCCAATAGCGCGCGGATTATTGATTATTTATCCAATCACTTTGATGTGTTTCATGCTCAGAATCAAGATGGCTCTACGACGGGAATGGTAACTGGCTACTATCAACCTTTGTTAAAAGGCAGTCGAAAGCAATCAAAACAGTATCCACATCCTTTATACGGCGTGCCAGCTGATTTAATTACCGTGGAACTGGCAGATGCGTATCCGCAACTTAAATATAAGCGGGTAAGAGGACGCTTAACAGGTAAGAAACTCATTCCTTATCGCACCCGTGCAGAAATTGATGTAAATCCATCGCCGTTAGCAGGGAATGAAATTTTTTGGATAGACAATAATATTGATGTCTTCTTTTTACAGATACAAGGCTCAGGTGTAGTGCAGTTAGAAAATGGTGAGCAAGTGCAAGTTGGTTATGCCAATCACAATGGCCGCCCTTATCATTCGATTGGACGTTTGCTTGTTGAACAGGGTGCGCTCACCTTGGAGAAAGCCTCGATGAAAGGAATTAAAAACTGGGCGCTGAATAACCCAGATAAATTACAGCCATTACTCAATAGCAATCCTAGTTATGTATTCTTTAGAGAGCTGCCAACAGGATTGTCTGGGCCAATTGGTGCGCTAGGTGTGCCGATTAAGGCGGAACGTAGTATCGCAGTTGACCGAAAATTTATCCCACTAGGTGCGCCAATCTTCTTGTCGACAACAGAGCCAAATAGCACAAATCCACTCAGGCGCTTAATGTTGGCGCAAGATACAGGCGGGGCCATTAAAGGTGGCGTAAGAGCGGATTTATTCTGGGGTGCTGGGGACAAGGCAGGTGCAAAGGCTGGGTCGATGAAGCAGCAAGGAGAGGTTTGGGTTTTGCTGCCGAAAGGATTTATGCTGCCTCAATGATTGGCTATGCTGAGATTTATAAATGAGTGGATGATATCAAGACAGCAGCCAATGGTATTCGAAAGTTTTGTTACTAGCGGATAAGAATTATAGGCATTTAAAAAGGCGCTATAAGCGCCTTTTTAAATGCAATAAGAACAATTATTTGTTCATTACGTACATTGTAACTTCAAAACCGAAGCGCATTTCAGTAGCTGCTGGTGTTGTCCACATAGTAGTTCTCCTTTTGTTTATATTCGTAAAGCTTATGCATTACGTGCTAAACAGTTTACTGGGGGGGGCAAAGAAAACTAGTGGCCAATCCACTTAAAATTGGCTCATGATTTTCATTAGATTGCAGCTTAAATCTGATGGATGCGCTTGATGAGCTTTTTCATGCCTTTTCGGCCGATGGTCCGTTTTAGTTTTACTTTTCCATCATATAGCCAAAACCTCAGCTTAATGGGAAGGTTGAGCTGCCGCCCACTCAGTGCTAAATACATTTGCATAAAGCGTTGGCGGCCTTCGCCATGTAACTTATGGCAAGCGCGGGTTAAGTCGGCGATTCTGAGTTTGAATGGAATGGAATGATTAAAGCTGTGAATGCGAGCAGTATCAATCAGAGAAAATTCAAGCATATTATTTGCGTGAGTATTGATTAAAATATTACCGCCAGAGTAGTCTCTGAAGTAAATGCCGCGCTTATGCATATTGTGCGAGAACTGTGCAAATTGACGATACAATCCTTCAGGTGTGAGTCCTTTATAAGATGATTCGCCACGTGCAAAGGCAGAGAATAATTCACCGATCGTGTAATCAGCTGCTACGCGCTCACAAATATAAAAGTTTTGCTTTAATGATGTGTCACCAGCTTTCTCGAAGTAAGCAATTGGTTGCGCTGTGCCTACCCCGCGTCGTAACAACTCCATTGCCCCATTCCAGCTACGTTTGGCTTTACTTGGCTTGAAGCGGTCTAGAAAGGCTTTATGTGGGTACATTTTAGCCGGCTGCTTAATCGCGAGTTGAGCCGCTGTATCTCTTGGATCTTCTATGGCCCAAATGACATTTCTTGCATGCCGTAATGACTGGTCTTTTTGTGGCGCTATCAAGCTGTCCGGGTGAAGTGCCAACATCAATTGGTTTGCTTCAGTTTTATTTTTGGCCAACAGCAAGCCTGACCAACCATTTTGATTAAATTTAAAATATTGTACATTTTCAATATGTGCATAAATTGCTAGATTTTTTGCTAAGGTCGGCGTTGGGAATAGTTCAATGTTCCAGTCCCTATGCCAACATAAGTAGATAGGTGTTTCATATACAAGTCCAGCATTCTTTTCTAATAGTGCACCATCACGGTTGGTGATTTTAGCGTTATTTAATGTGCTTTCTGCGTATATATCAGAAAGGTAGGCAACCTTGCCATTAACTGTCCAGGCGAGATGTACTTGCTGCCGTTTGTTATTAAAGTGGTGTACTTCTAGGCCGTCTGCACTAGCAACCGTCTTAATATACTGTGCGCCGCTTAAATGCTTAAGTAGCGACTGCATGGCATAAAAGCTTGGGTAGCGCTTATATTCATTTGGCACGCCATCAGCTGATTGATAATGAGCAACACGTTCTAGTGAGGGATATTCTGCATCTGTTAGACCATCGTCAATAAGGCCTTCACGGTTGCAGATAAGGGCGCCCCAATTCGCTTGTTGTAAAGCCCCTGAGGCAGCCAGCAAGGTAAAGTAGCGTGTTAAGTAATCCGCTTGTTTTTGTTTGCTATTGGTTAACATACGGCCTATACGATAGATGGCCCAAAATGAGGAAGAAGAGCTAGTTTGGGCTACACCGTAATCTAGGCCAATTTTTTGTAATATTCGCGCTTTCTTGATTAGGTTATATTTAAATAATGCCGACCATTTGTACTTGAGTATTCTGTGATCAAAGCGTTCAGGCTCACTTATTCTTTCAACAAAAAGGTTGTCAGTCTGTGTGTCTGGTAATAAGCTCTCAGTTGCTAATATCTTGAAAATACCAATGGTATAAATCGGTTCAAAATCTTGAATATTTGGCCCAAGCAACTTAATGCCACGGGATTTCACTTCTTCATGCGCAATTTTCCATGTAGTTAGGAAAGTGTGCAAGGTATAACCAGCCCAGCGCTTGCGGTTAATGGTGTTGCCAATCTCAACCTGTGCGACTGCCTCACCATAACGATCGAGTGTCGCCGCTAAAAAGACACGCCAACCTGCTTGTTCAGCAGGGTCATTCATATGTGCCGCTATCTCCGCAGGCGGAAACAGGCGTAAAGTGACATTAAACCCTTTTGTAATGAGCGTTTGTAAAAAGCGTGCATTGAAGTTGTCAACGTCATTGTAAGTAAAATCTATACGGACATTATTAATACCAAGCGCTTCTAATTGCCCAATAATGTAGTGGTCTAGTTCAATATTTTTATTGGAAGCAACGCACACCCCAAAGAAATTTTCAGGAACCGCATGATTTTGCGTGGGGAGGTGCCCGTCTTTAATACGTAAGCCACCTGTTAATATGTACTTAAAACTGTTAGTTATAAGTTGCTTGGCGGATGTGGAAGAGAATTGTTTGGTCATTAAGGCGGTATTTTAATTGGGAGCTAACCATGTCGAAAGTGTAAGTCATGATTATAAAGCTTATTTGTTATTAGTTTGTTCACTGCGTTGTTTTTCTTAAGGGTGTATTACTTATCAAAGCGATAAGCAGTTAACGTTTTACCCACTTTGCGAAAGCTTTGTAGTATTCAGGCTGACGAACACATAAGTACATCATGATCAGAGCGCTAAGCAGGGCGGTGATTAAAAAGAGCTGTGGAACATCAAAACCTAAGCTAAATGCCCAAAGAGAGAGTGCGGCAGATGCCACCATGAACAGTGCATTCATGATGTTGTTGCCTGCAATCACGCGGGATTGGTGGCTTTTAGCGGCATTAGTCTGGATGAAGGCATATAAAGGAACGATATAAAAGCCACCAAAAAGCCCAATGAGTAGCACATCACTTAATAAGTGATGGTGAGAAGCGCTGCCGAAGAAATCGGTATAACCCATAATCAAGGTGGCTTGAGGAGGTGCAATATGAATGCTGCTGCTAGTAACATACAAGTCAGCTGTAAATAGTGTTAAGCCAATACCACCTAGCATGACTAAGCCAAGCTCCACTTTGTGTTTTGAAAGTTTTTCACATAGTAATGAGCCCACACCGATACCCAATGAAAAAGTGGATAGCAATAAGATAAAGACACTTTCATCACCAAGCAATGTTACTTTAGCGAGGTTAGGTAGCTGGGCTAGTAAGGTTGCACCTAGAAACCAAAACCAAGAAATGCCAATCACAGCTAGCCATAAGGGTTGATGTTGCCAAATAAATGTGAGGTTACGTAGCGTCTCTGTGATTGGATTCCAGTTGATTGTTAATAGCGGTGCACCAGCTGGCGTATTTGGAATGCCACGACTCGTCCAGTAGCCCATTATAGAGAGTGCAATAATACAAATGCTAGTCATAATCGCACTATTGCTTTGCATGGCTAACCAGGCGCCTAATATTTGTCCAAGTAGAATGGCAATAAAACTACCCATTTCTAACATGCCATTACCGCCTACCAGCTCTGCATAAGTTAAATTATTCGGTAGGTAAGAGTATTTAACTGGACCAAATATAGTTGAGTGAGTGCCCATCAGAAAGAGAGCGGTCGATAATAAAAGTATGTTTTGCAACAAGAAGCCCGTGCTAGCAAATAGCATAATGAGAATCTCAAATGCTTTAATCACGCGGATGAGTTTTGATTTTTCAAACTTATCCGCAATTTGACCAGCCGTAGCCGAGAATAGAAAAAATGGCAGGATAAACAATCCGGGCAATAAAGTGGCCATGGTAGCACCATCAATAGTTGTTAGCTGGCTAGTACGAAAAGCAACCAAAGTAATGAGTGCCGTCTTAAATACATTATCGTTAAAGGCACCTAAAAACTGTGTAAAAAACAGTGGGCGGAAACGTTGTTCTTTTAATAGTTGAAATTGATTGCTCATGAGTGGCAGCCAGTGGTTATTAATTTAATGAGTAGAAAGATCAAAAACATGTTGTTAGGTTTTTCAGTGACTGATCTGCTCATGATAGCAATTCTGCCACCTTTCTATAAGTTAAAGTCAACCGCTAATTGGTTGTATGTATAGACCAAGTGCAAAGTGTATTCAGTGCATCAAGCATTGTTTGGTTGGGTTTGACTTCCTCTTGAGGAAAGACATCTAAAACCCCAGCTTATCAGCAGCAGATAAATTATCGTAATAATCTCCGAACTTGCTGATTTACCGTACAAAAGCCGAGATCACACCAAAATACTTTTTTTAAAAGTGGATGTAAAAACGGCCCGCAAAGCGAGCCGTTTTAATTACATTACTTACTTGAAAGTACTTACTCAGTTAGTTTGAGTATGCACGCTCACCATGGTAAGCCGTATCAAGACCTGTACGCTCTTCATCTTCTGAAACGCGCAGACCGATAACGATATCAACCAATTTGTATGCGATGAATGCAACTACACCAGACCATACAATTGTGATTAAGACGCCTTCGCCTTGAATCATGACTTGCTCAATAATCGTAGTATCCATGCCAATGCCACCTAAGCTAGCATGAGTAAACACACCCGTTAGTAATGCACCAACAATACCGCCAATACCGTGAACACCAAATACATCTAGTGAGTCATCAGCACCAAGAATTTTCTTAAGGCCAGTAACACCCCATAGACATAAGAAACCACCAGCGAAACCGATAATGATTGCGCCCATAGGGCCAACTGAACCACAAGCCGGTGTAATGGCAACTAAACCAGAAACAGCGCCACTTGCAGCACCAAGCATAGAAGCTTTACCGCGAGTCATTGCTTCAGCCATTGTCCATGCTAATACAGCAGCAGCAGTCGCTAATAATGTATTGATGAAAGCTAAGCCAGCACCACCAGTTGCTTCTAAGTTAGAGCCAGCATTAAAGCCGAACCAGCCTACCCATAGTAATGATGCACCAACCATTGTCATTGTTAATGAGTGTGGTGTGAATGCTTCTTTACCGTAACCGAGACGTTTGCCGACCATGTAAGCACCAACTAAACCAGCAACACCAGCGTTTATGTGTACAACAGTACCGCCAGCGAAGTCCAATGCACCTTTGTCCAATAGATAGCCACCAGTGCCCCAAACCATATGTGCGATAGGGATGTAGCTGAATGTGAACCAGATGAGAGAGAACAACAACACCGCGCTGAACTTCATGCGCTCTGCATATGAACCAACAATTAGTGCGCAAGTAATACCAGCAAATGTACATTGGAATGCGATGAAAATCATTTCTGGAATCATCACGCCGTCAGTAAAGGTTGCCGCTAGTGAATCCATTGTCACGCCAGATAAGAATAATTTACCTAGGTCACCATAGATAAGACCCTCACCACTACCAAATGCCAAGCTATAACCATAGACTGCCCAAGCCACTGAAATCAGTGAGAAGACAACTAATACTTGCATTAAGATAGAAAGCATATTTTTGCTACGAACTAAACCACCGTAGAATAATGCTAAGCCAGGCACTGTCATTAAGATAACCAGCAAAGTAGCTACCATCATCCACGCAGTATCACCTTTATCAACTGTTGGCGCAGCTTCAGCTTCTGCAGCAATCGCTTCAACTGGCGTATCCATTTCAGCAGCAGCTAATTGGATTACTTCAGCTGGTGCTACTTCAGCATAACTAATGCTACTTGTTAATGCACCTGCACCCATCAAGGTGACAAGTGATAATATCGATAATAATTTTTTCATTTTATTGCCCCTTATAGTGCGTCTGCGCCAGATTCACCAGTACGGATACGGTAAACTTGCTCTAAATTTAAAATAAATACCTTGCCGTCACCAATCTTGCCAGTCGCAGCCGATTTTTCAATTGCATCCACTACCTGATCTAGAATTGCATCAGGAATGGCAATTTCAATTTTTACCTTAGGCAAAAAATCAACTACATACTCTGCCCCACGATAAAGCTCCGTATGGCCTTTTTGGCGACCGAATCCTTTTACTTCTGTAACGGTGATGCCTTGTACACCAATGGCTGACAATGCATCACGCACTTCATCAAGCTTGAAAGGCTTAATTATTGCTGAAATTAATTTCATTATATTCTCCTTAGGTTTAGTGCCTTGTAGTTATCCTACCACTGCTAGCGGTGGTAGGATAATTTAGAATGCGCGACTTACTGTGAAAGTGAAACGGTCATCAGCCAAGTCCGCAACTTCTGCTCTACCGTTAAAGCTTGAACCACCCCAGCCTTTCTCAGACCAGTAGCCGCTGTCACTAGCCCCGACATAAGCAAGTTCAGCACCCCAGCCTTCGGAGCCAGCTAAAGAGAATGATTTAGCAAGAGCAAGTTTATAATCTGTATAGTCAAGATTATCTTCACCGTTTGGCGTTGTAGCAGCAATAGAAGCTGCAAGTTTCGCTTTTACGTTTAAATGACCAACATGACCACTAATAGACCAGCCATCACCTAATGGAAACTCAGCATTTAATTCAACATAAGTTGAGAATCTGGTGTCATCAGTGTAGCCAGTATCTTCCTCAAGACCAAACCAGTTACCTAGAGTTGTTGATACTTGGCCGCTGACATAGCCATATGAAAGGCCGAAGTTAGCTTCGTATGTATTCCAATCATTATCAGATACGGGTGTTGTAAGATCCGCTTTTGTACAAGCTGTACAATCAGCCCATCGACCGCCTGGGTATGTGTAGCCAATAACGCCCACTGAATAGCCAACGCCTGAATCACCGATTTCACCACCGTAACCAGCATAGATATCAAGCTCCATGTTTGCATCTGGGAAAGTATCAGATGATATGTTAGAAGCCCAAACACCAGCAGAAAATCCTGAGCTGTGCTCGGCGTCAAAACCACCTTGGATAGCAGTTTTATGGTAGGTTTGTGAAAGACCACGGACATAGTAATCGGAAGTTAATGCGGTGTTTGCGCTGAATGCCCAGTCAGATGCTTCTTCTGTAGAAAAAGCAGCGGTAGGTAAAGCCAGTGCCATCAAAATGGCAATAGATATTGATTGTTTCTGCATTGCGTACTCCTTTAAAAAATTTTATTTTATGAAATTCCCTGCTACACTTAAAATATGTAAGCAATTGTCATGCCAAAAAAATGTGTTAAAAATAATGGCATAGGATATTGTTTGGATTCATTTTTAGGATTGGCTAACTAAAATGTTGGCCATATGAAGGAGCATGCTATGCTAAAGGCGATAGTACTGAGCGATTTGTCTATAAAGATCAAGGAGGTAGTTGCATCATCTCCGTTAGGGGATGCAGAAAAAAATATTTACGCCCTATTACGGGGCGCATTCACTAAAATGGAGCTTGTTTCGCGTGAGGAGTTTGATGTGCAGTCAGAAGTGTTACGTGGTGCTCGTGAACAATTAACGTTATGCGAAGAAAAGCTAGCTAAGTTAGAGTTGTTGTTAAAAAAACAAATAAGCTAAAAATAAGTAAAATGTAAGTAGTAGAGTAATGTAACAATTGACCGAATAAAACTAAAATAACAACTTAGAAATAACTTCTAAGAAGAATAATGCATTTAGTTGTTTTATATAGCCTTGCAGTATCGACGTGGGGATGGTTAAGAGATAAGGCTATGCGTGATAAAATGTCGGATTATTCATTTTAGTGTTTGTTATGAGCCAAAACGATCCCTCACCAATAGAAGCGCAATTGCGCACCATGCTCAAAGAGCGCATTCTGATTTTAGATGGCGCGATGGGCACTATGATTCAGCAATATAAATTGACTGAGGCGGACTACCGGGGCGAGCGCTTTGTGGATTTTAAAGCGCCAGCGGGGGAACGAGAGCTGTTTGTTAAGGGCAATAATGAGCTGCTGTCATTAACACAGCCACACATTATTCAAGAAGTACACGAGAAATACCTTGAAGCTGGCGCTGATGTTATTGAAACTAATACATTTGGTGCAACGACGGTTGCACAAGATGATTACCATATGGCGGAGCTTGTTTATGAAATGAATGTGGCGTCAGCTAGGCTGGCTAAAGCCGCGTGTAAAAAATACAGCACACTAGATAAGCCACGTTTTGTGGCTGGAACCTTAGGCCCGACGCCAAAAACAGCGAGTATCTCTCCAGATGTGAATGACCCTGCGGCACGTAATGTAACGTTTGATCAGTTGGTCGCCGCCTACTTAGACCAAGCACGCGCCTTAGTAGAAGGTGGCGCAGACATCTTAATGGTAGAAACTATTTTTGATACTTTGAATTGTAAAGCTGCCTTGTTTGCTGTTGATGCCTTTTTTGAAGAAGTTGGTTACAAAATACCGCTGATGATTTCTGGTACGGTAACGGACGCATCAGGTCGGATCCTATCAGGCCAAACCGTGACTGCATTTTGGCACTCAGTTCGCCATGCAAAACCACTTACCATAGGCTTAAACTGTGCATTAGGCGCAGCGTTGATGCGCCCATATGTAGAAGAGATCTCAAGCATAGCAGATACCTTTATCTGTATCTATCCAAATGCTGGCTTGCCTAACCCCATGAGTGATACCGGCTTTGATGAGACGCCAGATGTGACTTCAAGCTTAGTGAAAGAATTTGCTGATAGTGGTTTTATTAATATAGCGGGAGGGTGCTGTGGCACGACGCCGGCGCATATTAATGCGATTTATAACGCCATTAAAGGCTGCCCGCCACGTGAAGTACCTGAACAAGAGCTGGTAACTAAGCTTGCAGGGCTGGAACCCTTTATTATTAATGAAGAGTCCTTATATGTGAATGTGGGAGAGCGTACTAACGTGACAGGTTCCAAAGCATTCGCGCGCCTGATTATTAATGAGCAGTATGAAGAAGCTTTGAGTGTAGCACGCCAACAGGTGGAAAATGGTGCTCAAATCATCGATATTAATATGGATGAAGGTATGTTGGATGCCGTTCATGCGATGACCTATTTTCTGAATCTTGTCGCTTCAGAGCCTGATATTTCACGCGTGCCAATCATGATTGACTCATCCAAATGGACTGTGATTGAGGCTGGCCTCAAATGTGTGCAGGGTAAAGCGATTGTTAACTCGATTTCGATGAAAGGGGGCGAAGAAGAGTTTTTACGCCAAGCGAAACTTTGTCGCCGTTATGGTGCAGCAGTGATTGTGATGGCCTTTGATGAAAAAGGCCAAGCTGACACCTTTGAACGCAAAATAGAAATTTGTAAACGGGCTTATGATTTGTTAGTCAGCACCGGCTTCCCACCAGAAGACATTATTTTTGACCCGAATATTTTTGCTATTGCCACGGGTATTGAAGAGCACAATAACTACGCAGTCGACTTTATTGAAGCCACACGTTGGATTAAACAAAACTTACCACATGCTAAAATTTCGGGTGGCGTGTCTAACGTCAGCTTTAGTTTCCGTGGAAACAATCCCGCGCGTGAGGCCATTCATACCGTATTCCTCTATCATGCCATTCAAGCAGGTATGACGATGGGGATTGTAAACGCAGGCATGATGGGCGTTTATGATGATTTGACACCTGAATTACGCGAATGTGTAGAAGATGTTGTGCTAAACCGTGTAACAGATTCAGCTAATCTATTAGCGCCAACAGAGCGTATGGTTGAGATCGCAGGTGCGTTGGTGGTGAGTAATAAAAAAGAAAGTACTATTTTAGAGTGGCGCGGTACGGAAGAAAATCCAGTTCCAGTCGAGAAGCGCCTTAGCCATGCCATGGTGCATGGCATTACTGAATTTATTGTAGACGATACTGAAGAAGCGCGTGCCGCGGCTGAAGCCAATGGTGGTCGTCCGATTCATGTGATTGAAGGTCCATTGATGGATGGTATGAATGTTGTCGGCGACTTGTTTGGTCAAGGAAAAATGTTTTTACCGCAGGTGGTGAAATCAGCTCGTGTGATGAAATCTGCTGTGGCGCATTTGATTCCGTTCATTGAAGCCGAAAAAGCAGTGGAAGAAGCGCGCACTGGAAAAGTAGCGAAACCAAAAGGTAAAGTGGTGATGGCGACAGTAAAAGGCGATGTGCACGATATTGGTAAAAATATTGTGAGCGTGGTGTTGCAATGTAACAACTTTGAAGTGGTGAACATGGGCGTGATGGTGCCAGCGGCAGAGATTTTAGCCATGGCGAAAGTAGAAGGCGCGGACATTATTGGCTTAAGTGGCTTGATTACACCTTCACTGGAAGAAATGACTTATATCGCCAAAGAAATGCAACGTGATGAACATTTTAGTGAGCAGAAAACACCATTATTAATCGGAGGTGCAACGACTTCACGTGCGCATACGGCAGTTAAAATTGCGCCACATTATGAAGGCCCAGTAATCTACGTGCCTGATGCTTCACGATCTGTCTCCGTGATGCAGAACTTGCTGAGTACCGATGCACGTGGTGCTTACTTGGCTGAGATTCAAGCCGATTATCAGAAGGCAAGGTTACAGCATGCCAATAAAAAAGGTGTGCCAATGCTGAAGCTTGAAGATGCGCGTGCCAATAAAGCAAAGTTAAGTTTTACCGATAACCATGCGCCAGTAAAGCCGAAGTTTATTGGCCGTCGTGTATTCAAAAATATTGATTTAAGCTTAATTGCACAATATATCGACTGGGGCCCTTTCTTTCAAACCTGGGATTTAGCTGGACCATATCCAGCCATTTTAGAAGATAAAGTAGTGGGTGAAGCTGCCACAAAAGTCTTTGCAGAAGCGCAAGACATGCTTAAAAAACTCATTGATGGCCGTTGGTTAGTGGCCAGTGGTGTGATTGCACTCATGCCAGCTAATGCAGTGAATGAAGATGATATTGAAATCTATACCGATGATAGCCGTAACGAGGTTGTATTTACTTATTATGGCATGAGGCAACAAACGCAGAAGCCTGTGATTGATGGGGCGCCGCGCCCAAACCAATGCTTAGCCGACTTTATTGCCCCGAAGGGTGTAGCAGAAGACTACATTGGCCTGTTTGCCGTAACGGGTGGTTTAGGCGCAGAGAAAATCGCAAAACGTTTTACGGAACATCATGATGATTACAGTGGCATTATGTTCCAATCACTGGCAGACCGTTTAGCTGAAGCTTTTGCTGAATATATGCATGAACGCATTCGTACGGATTTATGGGGCTATGCCCCAGGTGAAAAACTGAATCCTGATGCCTTAATTAAAGAGAAGTACCAAGGGATTCGGCCTGCGCCTGGTTACCCCGCCTGCCCTGATCATACGGTCAAAAGCGATATGTTTAACTTGTTACAGTGCAATGAAATTAATATGCAGTTGACGGAAAGCTTTGCCATGCAGCCAGCTGCATCGGTGAGCGGCTTCTATTTTTCACATGCTAAAAGCAAGTATTTCAGTGTGGATAAAATAGGAGCAGATCAGCTAGAAGACATGGCAAAACGTAGAAACTTGCCAAAAGAATATCTAGAGCGCTGGTTGGCACCTAACCTGGATTAAAACATTTAGCTTGTTATTATGTAATAAGCTTTCATATGTATAACGACAAGTTTGCGGTGAGCTTTAATCATTTGTATCAATAACTGAGAGATAAAGGTTAAGTAGCAACCCAAATGTCTGGCCGCTGTTATTTTTTATTAAATTGTATAGTAATTTTTGTAGTAAATTAAAGATAAAACATTAAATGCATATTCATATATTAGGTATCTGTGGCACATTCATGGGCGGTATCGCTGCTCTTGCAAAACAGTCTGGTTTTAAGGTGACGGGATGTGATGCCAACGTTTATCCGCCAATGAGCACGCAGTTAGGAGCGCAAGGTATTGAGCTGATTGAAGGCTACACACCCGAACAAACTAAACTCAACCCAGATGTTTATGTGATTGGCAATGCGGTCAGCCGTGGTAACCCATTGATGGAAGCCATACTGAATCAAGGCTTACCTTATATTTCTGGGCCGCAATGGCTTGCTGAGAATGTATTGCAAGGCCAGTGGGTGCTAGCTGTTGCTGGCACACATGGCAAAACAACGACAGCATCTATGATGGCTTGGATATTAGAGTATGCAGGGTTGGCCCCAGGATTTTTAATTGGTGGAGTGCCGGAAAATTTCTCAGTCTCCGCGCGTTTGCCGGGTAGGCCTAAGCAAGATGAAAAAAGCACCTCTCCTTTTTTTGTGATTGAGGCTGACGAGTACGACACCGCCTTTTTTGATAAACGATCCAAGTTTGTGCATTATCATCCACGCACTGCGGTGCTCAATAATTTAGAGTTTGATCATGCTGATATTTTTGAAGACTTAGCGGCGATTGAAAAACAATTTCATCATCTAGTTAGAACCATTCCACAAAATGGATTGGTTGTGAGCAATATAGAAGAAAGCCTTCAACGTGTGATTGATAAAGGCTGTTGGACGCCAGTAGAAACCTTCGGCAGCGAAGATAAGTGGCATGCGAAGAATGCGAAAGGTGATGGTAGCTTTGACGTGATGTTTGGCAGCGAATACCAAGGGCATTTGGCTTGGGATATTATTGGACGTCACAATCAGATGAATGCTTTGGCCAGTATTGCAGCTGCGCGACATGTAGGCGTACCTGTTGTCCAAAGTATTGAAGCTTTAAATACATTTAAGAATGTGAAACGTCGCATGGAGTTAAGTGGTGTGGTCAGCAATATCAGTGTCTATGATGATTTTGCCCATCACCCGACTGCTATTGCGACAACGGTATCAGGGCTGCGAGCTAGCGTTGGACAAGCACGCATTATTGCCGTGTTGGAACCACGCTCCAACACCATGAAGTTGGGCATGATGAAATCAGCATTGCCGACCAGCTTAGTCGAAGCTGACTTTGTACTTTGTTATGGTGGCAATGTGGATTGGGATATTGCGGAAGCGTTGCGTCCGATACAAAAAAAATCACAGGTATTGATGGATTTGGATGTGTTGATCGATGAGATTGTGAAAATAGCCCAGCCGAATGATCATATATTAGTCATGAGTAATGGTGGCTTTGGTGGTATTCACCAAAAGTTACTTAATGCATTGGCGTGAGCAAATGAGCCGGGTGGCAAAATACTTTAACAGCTTAACGCCTTTTGTCATTGCTATTTGGTTTTCTGTGGGGGCACACGCTGTGCTATTGGCCATTCAGTTTGAGCCAGAACTGAAAGCCATGGCAAAACGCTTGGTTCCGCTTGAAGTGGTGTTAGTTAATGCAAAAACAGAAAAAGCACCTAATAATGCAGAGTTGATTGCACAAGCTAACCTTGATCGAGGCGGTAATACGGATGAAGATCGAGAAATGAAAACCGTTCTACCTACCCCGCTTAAGCAAGCAGAAGATGTAGAACTACAAGAAAAGAAAGAAGCCGACGCAGCAGCTAAGTCAGTGAAGGTAAAGTCCAAAAAAGAGCAAAAGGAAAAGCGGGTTGCTGAATTAGAAAGGCAAGCTGGGGATTTAATGACGCAACTTAAAGCGGGTAGCGAAATAGTTGCTGACCCCGTCCAAAAAGCAACCACGAGGGTGGTGGAAGAAGACGTGGCAAAAGAGAATATTTTTTCTAGAAAGCTTTATCTAGAAGAACTGCTAGCAGCTGGGTTAGAAATTGATCGTTTAGAGGCGCAAATTGCTAAGCAACAAGAGGCGTATCAAAAACGCCCCAAAAGGCGTTCTTTGGGCGCGCATGCTAAGGCGGCAGATGATGCACTCTATTTAGAAGCTTGGCGTCAAAAAGTGGAACGTATTGGCAATATGAATTATCCCCAAGCGGCTAGAAATCAAAAGCTATATGGAAAGTTACAATTAACAGTGTCGATTCGTTCCGACGGATCAATAGAGGGCATTACGATTGACAAAAGCTCAGGGTCTAAAGTCTTAGACAATGCGGCGATTAATATTGTGAGGCTCGCCTCACCTTATTCGAAGTTCTCGCCACAAATGAGAAAGACAACGGATATTTTGGGAATTACGAGGACTTGGACTTTCACCAATGAAGATGCCCTCTACACCAAATAGCTGTTGGATTGAAAATAATCATGCTCGGCGTTGCTTCGCCTTGCTGTCTTGATTATGATGATTTGAAGCTAACTTAAATTAAGAGGGCATTGGAATAATTAAAACTTACAATGACTAATCACTATAAACACCATGTATTTTTTTGCTTAAACCAACGTCAAGATGGTAGATCTTGTTGCATGGATAAAGGCGCAGAAGCGGCATTTGACCATATGAAGGCACAAGTTAAAAAGCTGGGTCTAAGAGGTGAAGGAAAGACAAGGATTAATCGTTCTGGGTGCCTTGACCGTTGTGGTAAGGGGCCATTGCTAGTGGTTTACCCAGAAGCGGTTTGGTACACCTTTGGTGATAGTGACGATATTGATGAGATTATTGAGAGCCACCTTATCAATGATAAAGTCGTCGAACGATTGCTTGTCGATTAAATTATTCAGCTAATGCGCAACTAATACGTTCAGTCATTTGTGTTTTGAGTAGTGCTAAGGCAGCTAGTGTAAGTGGGGGGGGGTTGCTGGCTTGTGTCGCTTGTCCCCAATGGCTATTCGGAAAGTGTTTGTCACTTTCAAAGCGAGGAATAACATGCCAGTGGATATGTGGTGTTTTGTTACCTAAACTAGCTAAGTTGATTTTGTCTGGTTCGATCACTTCCTTTAGCGTTGTTTCAGTCGCAAACACGACTTTCATCATGCGTGCTCGGTCAATTAGCACTAAGTCAGTCATTTCTTTGACGTGTGCTTTCAACTCTACACGGCAATAAGCAGGATAGTTTGCATCATTCAACAGTACCACACGACAAAAATCATCTTGCCATAAAATAAGGTGTGTACTGGTTTGACACAGTGCGCAGCTTTCTGATTCAGCCATTTAAGAAGCTGCCAACATCCGGTCTAAGGTTAGCTTCGCTAAGGCTGCTTCGTCAGCTGGCACGGTAATTTGGTTAACAATATTACCCTGCACTAGGCTCTCTAAACACCAAGCCAAATGCTGTGGATCAATCCGTGCCATAGTTGAGCATTCACATACAACATGGCTCATAAATTGCACGTGTTTATTTTTAGGTTTCATTTCCTCAGCCAACCGGGTAACCAGGTTAAGCTCTGTACCCACTAGCCATTTGGAGCCAGGCTCAGCTGCTTTAATTGTGTTGAGGATGTATTCGGTAGAGCCTACAAAATCAGAGTTTAAGCAGACATCAAATGGTGATTCTGGGTGAGAGATGACATTGCCACCTGGGTGCTCTTTTCTAAACTGCTCAATGCTTTGTAGGCGGAACATTTGGTGTACAGCACAATGGCCTTTCCACAATAATACTTTCGCATTTTTGATTTGTTCTTCGGTTAAGCCACCCATAGGTAAGTCGGGATCCCAAATAGGCATTTCTTCTAGTGGGATACCCATTTTATGACCGGTCCATCTGCCTAGGTTTTGATCTGGGAAGAACAACACTTTTTCACGTTGCTTAAAGCCCCAGTCTAAGATTTTTGGTGCGTTTGTACTGGTACAGACAATACCGCCATGCTCCCCACAAAAAGCTTTCAAATCGGCAGCAGAGTTAATGTAAGTGATAGGCGTGATGGTTTCGTCAAAATCTAGTACTTTGTTTATTTCGCGGTAGCTACGTTCTACTTTTGCTAAATTGGCCATATCCGCCATTGAGCAGCCAGCAGCTAAGTCGGGCAAAATAACGGCTTGCTCAGGACGGCTTAAAATATCGGCGACTTCAGCCATGAAATGCACGCCCAAAAATACAATAAATTCAGCGTCCAAATCATCACAATATTTAGCTAGCTTTAGTGAGTCACCTGAGAAATCAGCATGGCGGTACACACTCTCATGTTGATAATGGTGCCCCAAAATCACCAAGCGTTTACCTAGTTTCTCGCGAGCAGCTAGAATTCGAGCTTGGCAATCATCATCTTTTTTAGATTGAAAACTGTCGAATTTAATTGGGACCGCTTGTGCTTGCATAATGTGTTTAAGGCTTGTTTCTGTAAAGGTTTATTTTATAACGATGCGATTGACAATGGAAATTACTAAAGGATTAATTGGTGCTTTTCACCTAATTTTTTCAGCGCATCAACATTAGTCCATGAAAAGACGCGCTGAGCCGCTTCGCGCCAATCCACCCATTCATAGCGTACATGTTCATTAGGAGCTAGTGTAATATTCAGCGGGGATGGTAAGGCGAGCCCAAATAAATGCTCTACATTTTCAGTTACACCTTCTGCATAGCGATGTCGCCAATGTGGGTATATTTCATAGGTGTTAGCAGTTTTCCAGTCTTGAAAGTCATATTCAAGCGCATTTAAGCCCGTTTCCTCACGCACCTCTCGAATGGCCGCCTGATAAGCTGATTCACCATCTTCAATACTGCCGGTGACAGACTGCCAAAAGCCAGTTTTGTCTGCGCGTTCCATCATCAGCACCTGTAAATCAGCTGTGTGAATAAGAATGAGCGCAGAAATTGGCGTTTTATGTTTTCGTGGCAGAGGTTAAATCCTTTGGTAATTTAAAAATAACGTTCTCTACAACGCCTTGCAGTTCGCGTATGTTTTCTGCGCCCAGTGCTTGCAAGGTAGCAATCACTTCCTTCACTAATACTTCAGGTGCTGATGCACCTGCAGAAATGCCCACTTTCTTTTTATTGGTTAACCATTCTGATTTTAATAAGCTCGCATTATCGACCATATATGCTTCCACGCCCTGATTTTCTGCTACTTCACGCAAGCGATTAGAGTTAGAGCTGTTAGTAGAGCCGACAATAATTACCAAATCACAATCTTTTGCCATGATTTTGACAGCATCTTGACGGTTTTGCGTAGCGTAACAAATGTCATCACTTTTTGGGCCTTGGATGGCAGGAAATTTCTGCTTTAGCGCTTGAATGACTTGCGCCGCATCATCCATGGAAAGGGTTGTCTGGGTAACATAGGCCAGCTTGTTGGCATCTTTTACTTGAAGTTTTTCAGCATCCTCAGGGGTTTCAACTAAATACATGCCCCCTTCAGATTGCCCCATCGTTCCTTCTACTTCTGGGTGCCCTTTATGTCCTATCATGACGATTTCCATCTCATTCTTATGCATTTTAGCGACTTCAATATGGACCTTGGTGACGAGTGGGCAGGTGGCATCATATGTTATAAGCCCGCGCACATCGGCTTCGGCACGAATCGCTTTAGAAACGCCATGTGCGCTAAAAATCACCGTACTGCCTTTCGGGATGGCATCTAAATCTTCAATGAAAATAGCACCTTTTTTACGTAACTCATCAACAACAAATTTGTTATGAACTACTTCATTACGGACGTAAATTGGGGCTCCAAACTTTTCTAAAGCTTGCTCCACGATAATAATTGCTCGATCCACGCCAGCACAGAAGCCGCGGGGGTTAGCCAATACGATATCAGCTTGAATGTTGTTTTCTAGTTGCGCCATAGTTAAACTATCATACCTGATTAAAGGCAGGATTATCACTACTGTCTTTCCGTAATTTAGGTGGGTTCAGGTATAATCAAACCCGTTTAAAAGATTACAAAAGATAGTATGACAAAAACTGCCACATTACTGATTACTTGTCCGGATGCAAAAGGCATCGTTGCGACGGTTGCCAATTTCTTGCATCAACACGATGCGAATATTTTACACGCAGACCAACATCAAGATGCAGAAAACAATCTGTTTTTAATGCGCGTTGAATGGGATTTAGATCAATTTGGTTTGGATGAAACTGCTTTTGGACAAGATTTTGAAACGATTGCGGCGCAATTTAGCATGCAATGGCAGCTTAAGCTCTCTACGAATAAACCGCGTTTAGCGCTCATGGTTTCTCAGTATGACCACTGTTTGGCTGACTTGTTACATCGTCATCAACAAGGTGAGCTGGCGTGTGAAATCCCACTGATTATTAGTAATCACTTGGATGCAAAAGTATTGGCTGATTTTTATGGCATCGATTTCCATCATGTGTCTGTGACAAAAGACACAAAAATTGGAGCTGAAAATGAACAATTCGCATTGTTTGATAGTTACAACATTGATTTGATTGTATTAGCGCGCTATATGCAGATACTGTCATCTAACTTTGTTGCACAATATCCGAAAATGATTATCAATATTCACCACTCATTCCTGCCTGCATTTATTGGGGCTAAACCTTATCACCGCGCATTTGAACGAGGGGTTAAGTTGATCGGTGCAACTGCACATTATGTGACGGAAGATTTAGATGAGGGGCCGATTATTGAGCAAGATATTGCTAGAGTGTCGCACCGAGATCAAGTGGAAGATTTGTTACAAAAGGGGCGAGATTTAGAGCGCATAGTACTGTCAAGAGCAGTACGCTGGCATATTGATAACCGAGTATTAACTTACGCAAATAAAACGGTTGTGTTTGACTAGCCGCTCTTGAATTACAAAGTAATAAATGCAAAAAGGCTAAGTTAAACTTCGCCTTTTTATTATTGTCTTCCCAAATTTAACGGTAAGCAGCAAATGATGCAACTACTAGCAGTTTTTATGGGAGTGTACTTTCTAATGCAAATAAATCAGCAATTTCCTCACGCTTTCTGACTACGTGGCATTTGTCGCCATCAACCATGATTTCTGCTCCTCTAGCACGGGTGTTGTAGTTGCTCGCCATACTCATGGCATAGGCGCCTGCTGATTTAACTACCAACACATCATTTTCTTGTAAGTTGAGGGGTCGGTCATGACCTAAAAAGTCACCTGTTTCACATACTGGACCAACAATTTCATACGTGGTTTTACCGCCGTCACGTGGTTGTGCTGGAACAATGTCGTGATAGGCATCATATAAAGCGGGGCGCATTAAATCATTCATTGCCGCGTCAACAATCGCAAAGTCCTTGCTCTCAGTTGGCTTTAGATATTCCACTTTGGTTAGCAGTACGCCTGCATTACCAACGAGAGCACGACCTGGTTCAAATAGCAGTTTGACTTGTTTCTGATTGAGTTTAGTTAAAATAGCCTGTGTATATGCTTTAAAGGCAGGGGGTGTTTCACCATCATAAGTAATGCCAATGCCACCACCAACATCAATATGATCAATATGAATGTCGTGGCTTTCTAACGCATCGACTAAACCTAGTACGCGATCTAATGCATCAATAAACGGAGCAATTTCCGTGATCTGAGAACCAATATGGCAATCAACCCCATGAATTGCAATATTAGGCATTGCTTCGGCTTCTTGATAAACCGTGATCGCATTCTCAATGGCTACGCCAAACTTGTTGTTTTTTAAGCCTGTGGAGATGTAAGGGTGTGTTTTTGCATCTACATTAGGATTTACACGTAAAGAAACCGGTGCCACCTTGCCCATGCCGCCAGCGACCTTGTTTAAGCGAACTAGTTCGCTAGCGGATTCTACGTTAAAGCAAAGAATGCCGGCATCCAATGCAGCATGCATTTCATCTGCTGTTTTACCGACGCCAGAAAACACTACTTTTTTAGGGTCGCCGCCAGCGGCTAATACCCGTGCCAACTCACCGCCAGAAACAATATCGAACCCTGCGCCTAACTGTGCAAAGACATTAAGCACTGCAAGATTCGGATTGGCTTTAACTGCGAAGCAGATTAAGTGGTCAGTGTTGGCAAGCCCAGCTTGAAAATCATTAAACGCCTGAGTAAGCGCTTGCTTTGAGTACACATAGCAAGGTGTTCCATATTGCTCAGCAATATCAGTTAAGGCCACATTTTCAGCGTGTAATACGCCATTGTTCAATTCAAAAAAATTCACAGGTTATCTTTAATCTTTCTTTAATTCTTCAGTCGGTTGATTGTCAGTTGCTGTTGTAGGTGCGTTTTGCACTTCTTTTTCCGGCGGTAATGGATAGCGCTGCTCAGGAATATATAAAGGCCCAGTCCTACCACAACCGATAAGCAGCGTATAAATAATGAGCATTAAAATGGTCAAGCATGTTTTAAACATAATGGGCTGACAAACTTAAAAAGTTAAGCGCATATTTTATCACCTTCTGTTTCATCAAGCAGAATAGAAGTGGTTTCTACCACTTATTCTGCCATTGCTACAGGATATGCTAGACAATATGCCTCTTGAATCGGGTACACCCTTAATATCGCAAAGCACCATCATTTGATGAAGAGAGGTATAAAGGTGCATTTAGTATGTCAAAGAATAACATCGGCTAGCCAGTAAGCTGTGCTTAATTTAGACATATTGTTATACTATATAAACATGTTAATCACTTGATTTTTTAAAACATATGAATTTATATCCAGTTGCCATTATCGAAAACTTTTATGAAAACCCTAATGAAATACGTGAATTTGCACTAAAACAAGAATATACATTTTGTCATGAGCGAGAAAATGTTGACTATGTTTACCCCGGTAGTCGAACAAAGGATATTTTTGATCTTGACCCAACATTGCAGGCAAAAATTCTTGAGAAGCTGATATCAGTTTTTCATAATACTGAGCATGACGTCATGCGTTGGGGCATTTCTACTAACTTTCAAAGTGTAACTGAGGAGTATAAAGAAGGCGTAATTCATACAGACCATAATACTATTTTTGCTGGGGTGCTGTATTTGTCACCTAATGCGCCTCTTGAATCGGGTACATCCTTATATCGCAAAGCCTCATCATTTGATGAGAAGAAATATAAAGATGCATTGGCACTAAATGATAGAGAGTTTAGAGAAGGCAAGGTTGTGATGCAGACAACACATCACGATATGTTTGAAGAAATTGTTCGCGTTAATAACGTGTATAACACCCTAATTCTATATGAAGGACGTCATTATCATTCTGCTAATGATTTTTTCGGCTCAAAGGTGGAAGACTCCCGACTTACCCAAGTTTTCTTTATTACCAGTATTGATGCAAAAAAACAAAGTGTGTTTCCTTTGAGTCGCGTGAAGTCTATTAAAGTTTAGCGCACTTCTAATACGCTTGCTATGTAATCAGCGTATGTTCATTTCATCATTTGGCGTGATGCATAATGTCTTTCAATCATATGCGCTGAGGTGTATACCTTCCTTATATACACACATCACACTTATCCATTCTTTGCGTTTGCCAACGTGGAATGTTCTACCAGGTAATAGCCAATTACTATTTTGAGCGCAGCTTGGCCTTTTTTCTCCAGCGTTGAGCATGCCTTTATTGAAGAATGAAACAAGGTAGATATTGAAGGCGATTGCTATCGCTCAATAATAAACTATTTCTAGGGCATAAAAAAACGGCAACCTAAGTTGCCGTTTTTTAATATTTCTATACAGAAACTACCTGTATAAGTGCTAACTTAGTTCTAGAAGAACATGATCGCACCAAGTGAAATAGTTTTTGCTTCAACATTAGCGCCGCCTGCTGCTTCATCATCATCCTCAGCAATTGAGTACTCAGCAACTAGGTTTAAATGTTTTGTAAGTGGGTGGTATGCACCAATTGTAAACATATCAGCAACAGTATCACCAGCAGCAGCTTCAAGTGTTGATTCACCGAATGAAGCAGCTAGCTTAGTACCTGCAGGGATTGTGTAAGAAGCTTGAACGTACCAGTCTTCTGAATCAACAGCATCACCAGCCTCATAAGCACCGAAACCTTGAACTGTTGTACCAACACCTTCACCTGAGTTGTAGTAACCAACTAGGCCGAAAGCACCAGCAGAAAGTGAAGTACCGATATCAAAAGCACTAGCACGGTCGTTTTGAGCTTCTACGTTTTGTGAAATACCTGAAACCCAAACTTTACCAGCGATGTCGCCAGTCCAAGAGTATGAAGCTTTAGCTTCGTATGCTGTTTGACTACCACCACGATCGTTAGCAGAACCAAAAGCTTGTGTTAAACCAACAGTAAAGTTAAGACCGTTGAAGCTTGGTGATGAGTATGCAATTTGTGATTTCCAGTCAGCATAGATAAAGCCGCGACCGATACGACCTAATGTAGTTGTGTTACCAGCTAGCGCGCCAGCACCCCAACCAACACCTAATAATGTTTGGTCGTTAAGAATAGCATCAGAAGCGTAGATACCTAAGTCTTTACCAACTTTGATAGAACCCCATGAAGCATCACCAAATGTTAAGAATGCTTGACGATTTTCTTGTTGTGAACCCTGATGACCTGCATCTGTTGTTGATGCACCTGGGTTAATGCTGACTGTAAAACCAACATCTAAGTCATTTTGGCGTGTTTTACCAGATACGACGATATAGTTTGGTAAAAGACCAGTAGTAATGTTAGCAACAGAGCTGCCATCACCGAATTCACCTGCAGTAGCGTCATCGCCGCTGAAGCTTGTGTGTGTATAGTAAGCGTTTACAATACCGCCGATGTCTAGTGTCCAATCGCCAGCTGGGATTGAGATACCAGCATTAGCGCTTGAAGCACCAGCTAATAGCGCTGCTGCAACTGCTAATTTTAATGTTTTATTCATGTAATTCTCCTAAAGTTGTTACTTAAAAGTTTTTTACTATTTTTGTGCTGCACACCCTTAATTTTATAGCTGCTAATTGAATTAACATTTATTAAGCTAAGAACGTCACAAATGAGTATGCCAAAGAAAAACACCGGCTAGCAAGTAAAACTGTGTTTATAGCTTAGGGTTTTTTGTACCTGTTGTACTTTTACAACACTATTGCAGTGTATTGGTGACTTACTCTAGCTATTTACCTGCCGATTCACCGTGCTGAGGTGGCTTGTCGTATCGGCTACCAAGCGTTGCCTCAGCGTTTGATGTATGTTGCGTTAAGTTTATCTCAGAATGTTAACGTTTCTTTTAGTGCAGCGGCATCGTAGTCACTGGTAATGATTGATTGGCCAATTGCTTGTTGCAAAATAAATCGAATTTCCCCATCTTGCACTTTTTTATCCAGACCCATTAACGCTAGATATTGTTCCACACCGAGTGAAGGTGGTTTTTGATCTAATTTCGCCGCATGGAATATCGCCTTAATCCGTTGCACGTCTTTATCTTGCAACCAGCCCATTCGCAATGAAAGGTCTGCTGCCAACATGGTGCCAGCCGCAACAGCTTCACCATGTAACCAAACACCATAACCCATGGCGTTTTCAATCGCGTGCCCAAATGTATGCCCTAAGTTTAATAGTGCTCGCTCACCCGCTTCCTTCTCATCAGCTGCGACAACCTCTGCTTTATTTTGACATGAGCGATAAACAGCCTCTAAGACAGTAGCTTCATCTAGCGCCATCAAATTTCCCATATTTTTTTCTAACCACTCAAAAAAGTCAACATCCCGAATTAGCCCATACTTAATAACTTCAGCAACACCTGCAGACAGCTCGCGCTGCGGTAGTGTTTTCAGGGTGTTGGTGTCAATCAAAACAAGTTGGGGCTGATAGAAAGCCCCAATCATATTTTTACCTTGCGGGTGATTGATGCCTGTTTTTCCACCGACACTGGAATCCACTTGTGACAATAGTGTCGTTGGTATTTGAATAAAAGGCACACCACGCAAATACGTGGCAGCAGCATAACCCGTTAAGTCACCAATCACACCTCCACCTAATGCAATTAAAGTAGTACTCCGCTCACAGCGCGCCTGAATGAGTGCATCGTAAATGGTGTTGAGTGTTTTGCTGTTTTTATACCGCTCCCCATCTGGCAATATAATCTCGACAACATCAACCCCAGCTTCACGTAGCGGTTTAGCCACACTTTCCATATATAAGGGCGCCACCGTCGTGTTGCTCACAATCGCCACACGCTTATGTTTTATGTGCGCTAGTAACAGCGTTGTTTGATCCAGCAAGCCTGCACCGATATGAATAGGGTAAGAACGTTCTGCTAACGCAACACTTAATGTTTGTTTCATCGCTTTAAATAGGCTTTCTTAATTTGATTAATCAGTCTCGCTGCTAGTTGCCCACCAGTATCAACGATTAAATTGGCAGTTTCTGTGTAGAGCGGATGCCGCTCCGTATACAGCGCTTCTAATGTAGCTCGTATATCGACGCTTTGTAATAGTGGACGCTGTTTGTCCCGGCGCACTCTTTTCCATAGGTCATCCACTGTTGCGCGTAAATAAATCACATGTCCATTGTTTTGTAAAACTTGCCTATTGGCCTCTGATAGCACAGCACCACCTCCTGTAGCCAATACAATATCATCCAATAGTGCCAGATCTTTAATCACACTAGCTTCACGTTTTCTGAAGCCTGCCTCACCCTCTAACTCAAAAATAACGGAGACTTTCACACCCGTACGCTTCTCAATTTCATGATCTGTATCATAAAAAGTTTTTCCTAATCGCTTGGAAAGCTGCTTACCGATGGTTGTTTTCCCTGAGCCCATCAGCCCTATTAGAAATATGTTGTTTTGCTTTGACACAATAAAAATGCCCACCAATTGAATGTTAGGCATTTTAAGGCAAAGTCACCATTTTGTCAGGTCGACTTATTGAACACAGCAATCACCATTAGCATCCAACACCTGCATTCCAATTGAAAACACGTTGTTAAAAATAACCCCACCTTTTCTTTCCACACACCTAAATCCTAGCAACACTCCTCCACGGTGTGAAGAGGTTTCTAGACTTAAGCGGACTAAACACACACTTTTAAACTTGTGCTATTTACGAGACAATATTCCCAGTCTAATTATCTGCTTTAATGGTTTTGGTTAATCTCCATAAGCTTATATACTGTGACTTTACATTCGTTTCATTGAAGTGATCAAGTTATGACTCCTAAAAAATGGTGGCACTTTCTCGTTCTGTTTGGGCTGGTGTGCGGTATGGCTGCCGCTGCACTAGGTGCACTTTCTATCACGCTAATCTATCCAACATTGCCTTCGTTAGAAATAATAACGGACTACAAACCAGTACAACCCTTAAGAATTTATTCAGCAGATGGTTATTTAATCGGTGAGTTTGGTGAGGAAAGACGCGCCTTTACTAAAATAGAAGACATACCGGAGCAAATGCAGGCTGCTGTTTTGGCGATTGAAGATAGACGTTTTTATACGCATGGTGGAGTTGATTTCAAGGGTATCTTACGTGCAATCAAAAATAACCTCTTAGGCATAAGTCATGAAGGCGCCAGCACGATTACCATGCAAGTAGCCAAAAACTTTTTCAGCGGGCCTAGCAGAAAACGCAACGTTATTACAAAAATCAAAGAATCGTTACTGGCTATTAAAATTGAAAAAATATTAACAAAAGACCAGATTCTTGAGCTGTATTTAAATCAAATTTATTTAGGTCAACGCTCATATGGTTTTGCAGCAGCCTCTCAGGTGTACTTCGCAAAAACGCTAGATGAACTATCACTAGCAGAAACCGCATTGTTAGCAGGCCTGCCGAAAGCCCCTTCTGGCTACAACCCTTATGTCCGACCTAAAAAAGCCATTAGAAGGCAACATGAAGTACTGCGTGATATGCAACGTTATGGGTTTATTGATAAAGCACAGCTTGATGAGGCTATGGCACAAAAGCTTGTGTTTATAAGGGCGAGGAAAAGCAAAAGCTCATTGGGTGCTGATTATGTTGCTGAATTAGTACGTCAACAGCTATACAAGCGTTACAAAAATGATATATACAACAGTGGATTCAAAGTCTACACAACGATATTAAAAGCAAATCAAGAAGCGGCTAACAAGGCTGTTGTCGATGGAATTTTGGAATACCAGCAGCGTCAAGGTTATAAAAAGGCGGAACAATGGATTGATTTTTCAGCGGCCGATGCAAGCAAGCTGAAAGAGGAAATGGAAGGAGCGCTTTCCCGTATTCATTCATACAACGGTTTTATACCCGCCATCGTTATCAAAGCCTCGTCTAAATCTGTCGAGGTATTTAGCAAAAAAGGCGAGACGCTGACCATCACTGGCAAAGGCTTGCGCTTATTAAAAAGAAATTTAGCACTCAAAAATACCAAAAAACATAAAATCAAACCTGGCTCTGTCGTGCGGATTATTAAAATCAAAGAGGGCTGGAAAATTGTACAACTTCCAGAAGTGCAATCTGCGCTCATTGCCTTAGACCCAAAAAATGGCGCAATAAAAGCACTAGTAGGTGGTTTTGATTTCCACAAAAACGAATTCAACCATGTAACCCAGGCCTACCGTCAAGCAGGCTCAAGCTTCAAACCATTTGTTTATTCAGCCGCTTTAGAAAAAGGCTTCACACCAGCTAGCATTGTTGAGGATGAACCTATTACGATGATTGACGGTAAAATTGAACCTATTACGATGATTGACGGTGAAATTGAACCTATTACGATGATTGCCGGCAAAGCTGATGATGATGAGCCATGGACACCAAAAAATTACGATGGTAAATACTCAGGCCCAATGCGGATGCGAGTGGCTTTAGCTAAGTCTAAAAACATCGTCTCTATCCGTATTTTAGACAGTATTGGGCCGCGCTATGCCCAAGACTACGCAACTAAATTTGGTTTTCTACCTGAACATCACCCACCTTACTTAACAATGGCACTAGGTGCTGGTGAAGCAACCCCTTTAGAGTTAGCAAATGCTTATGCTATTTTTGCAAATGGGGGCTATAGCATTCAACCACATTTGATTAACAAAATCACTGATAGTGCAGGCGATGTTCTTGAAGAAGGCGAGTTCCCTATCGCCAACAAAACAGCAGAACGTGTGATTGATGAGCGCAATGCATTCATCATGTCCTCTATGCTACAAGATGTGGTGCAAATAGGCACAGCACAGAGGGCTAGAACACTTGGCCGAAAAGACTTGGCTGGGAAAACAGGTACAACAAATGACACTATCGACGCATGGTTTGCAGGCTATTCACCACATGAAGTAGCCATCTCTTGGATGGGCTACGATAACCCACATTCGCTTGGTCGAGTAGAGACTGGCGGGCGGGCGGCACTACCTATCTGGATAAAATATATGAAAACAGCCCTAAAAGGCAAGCCAGACAATCCATATGAAATTCCAGCAGGGCTAATGTCGGTGCGTGTAAACCCAACAACAGGCACGCTAGCAGACGAAAATGAAGAGGGAATTTCCGAGTATTTTTATAATGAGAATCCCCCTCTGCTAGAGTTGGAGCTACCCCCGCTAATGGACATCTTTGAATCAGACTTTTCAATGGATGATTTACAAAACAATCCATTACAGCCAGGTCCGCCGCAAATTAAGAGCAATCCCATGCTAGGAATCACAAAAAAACCAGTGGAAATTACAAAAAAACCAGTGGAAATTACAAAAAAACCAGTGGAAATTACAAAAAAACCAGTGGAAATTACAAAAAAACCAGTGGAAATTACAAAAAAACCAGTGGAAATTACAAAAAAACCAGTGGAAATTACAAAAAAACCAGTGGAGTCGAATAATACTACATCGATAACAAAACCAGAGGTGCCAGAGGCTAAGCCAAGCCCCAAAAGAGGCGGTATTTCTAGTACTGACCGTGCTAGAAATATTTTAAGTCCTTCTGCCTTTTAACCTTATATTGGCTGCGTAAAGTATGAATAATTTAAGACAAACCATCGCCCAACATGCCGCACGCCTGATGGTGGAAGATGGCATTCATGACTTTGCTTATGCAAAAAAAAAAGCTGGCCAGCAAGTAGGCACCTCTGAGAATAGTGCGCTACCTAGCAATGCTGAAATAGAAGAAGAGATTAAGCTGTATCATCAACTATTCAATGAAGGCCAGCCGCAAGAACTCAAGTTACTTCGTCAAGCAGCATTAGCAACTATGCAACTGTTCGAACGATTCAACCCTTATTTAACAGGCCACGTACTAGATGGCACTGCAGGCAAGAATGCCCAAACGGAAATTCACTTATTTGTGGATAGCGCCAAAGAGGTTGAAATCTTTTTACTTAGCGAACAAATCCCATTTAAAGCAGATGAAAAAGCCCATCGCCTATCAGGTAAGCCCAGTAAAAACAAAAAAGACAGAGCATGCAAAACCGTGCCGTTATATGCTTTAGAAACGGAATATGGACTGCAAAAAATCAGCGTATTTGAATATGATGATATTCGCATTGCAACTAAGAGAGCTTCAAATCGTAGTGATGTGGATAAAGCAGGTATTGCTGAAGTAAGAGCGTTAATCAAGTAGAAAACGATGTCCAATCAACTGTTTTTGTTCTTCACTAAAGTCTTTTTAAACCCAATCATTATTCACGCTGCTGAAATAAGTAAGGGTGTTAGTTAAGTTTTTACCGATATAAATTTTTCTATTTGGGGAAGCGATTTCATAAATAACCTTTTTTATTGCGTAAGTGCTAATCTACCCCTTCAACCACCGTGCTACATCCATCGCAAAATAAGTCAAAATTCCATCAGCCCCTGCACGTTTAAACCCCAATAAGCTCTCCATCACACAAGCTTGCTCATCCAGCCAACCATTTCGCGAAGCTGCTTTTAACATTGCATATTCTCCGCTCACTTGATAGGCATATGTTGGCACGCCAAACTCACCTTTCACGCGGCGAACAACATCTAAATACGGCATGCCAGGTTTCACCATGACCATATCAGCACCTTCTTCAATATCAAGCGCGACTTCTTTGATGGCTTCATCTGAATTAGCAGGATCCATTTGGTAATTATTTTTATTGTTTTTACCTAAGTTGGCTGAAGAACCAACTGCATCGCGGAATGGTCCATAAAAAGCGGATGCATACTTAGCTGAGTATGCCAAAATGCGGGTGTGAATATAGCCATCTTCTTCTAAGGCATCACGAACTGCACCGATACGCCCATCCATCATATCGGAGGGAGCAACTACATCTGCGCCGGCTTTGGCATGACACAGAGCTTGTTTCACCAACACCTCTACTGTTTTATCATTCAACACATAACCATCATCATCAATAATGCCATCTTGGCCATGTGTAGTGTAAGGGTCTAATGCCACATCGGTAATGACACCTAAATCAGGGAAGGCTTTTTTTAAGGCTTTGATGGTTTTTGGCACTAAGCCACTTTGGTTGTAAGCTTCTTTCGCATCTAAGCTTTTAAAGTCTTCAGAAATGACTGGGAAAATAGCGATGGCGGGAATGCCTAAGGCAACACATTCTTCTGCTGTTTTAAGCAACACATCAATTGTTTGACGTTGCACACCTGGCATTGAGTTCACTTCTTCTGTTTTACCTTCGCCTTCTAATACAAATATAGGGTAAATAAGATCATTCGTCGTCAGTACGCTTTCACGCATCATGCGACGAGAGAATTCATCTTTACGCATACGACGCGGGCGCATTGCAAGAAATTGGTTAGCCATAAAACCTCCTTTATTATCTTGTGCCTAAGCACAGCAATCGTAAAACAATGCCACTTATTTAAAGTAATCTTACTATTTTATTAACGTAATTCAGCACGAAAATCCTGATAAAGCCGCACAATGTTGCTATTGCAGAAATTAGCCGAATACTTTTTTAAACTCTGCGCCTGGGTCTGGTTGCCTCATAAATGCCTCACCTACTAAAAAACCATTCACATTATGCTCGCGCATGAGTGCGACATCTTCAGGGGTGAAAATACCAGACTCTGTAATCACAAAGCGATCATCAGGTAGTTTTTTTAATAAGTCTATTGTCGTTTGTAGCGTGACATCAAAAGTGCGTAAGTTGCGATTATTGATGCCCACTAATGGTGTTGCCAACTCCAGTGCTATGTCAAGTTCTTCTTGATTATGCACTTCCACCAACACTGCCATACCTAGCTCATGTGAAACATCTTCTAATAGCTGCATTTGCTCCAATTCTAATGCGGCGGCAATCAGCAGAATACAATCTGCACCCATGGCGCGGGCTTCGACCACTTGGTATGGGTCGACCATAAAGTCTTTACGCAACACGGGCAGTTTACAAGCATCACGCGCTTGTTTTAAATAAGCTGCTGATCCTTGGAAATATTGCTCATCTGTTAAGACAGATAGACATGCAGCTCCCGCTTGCTCATAGCTTTTTGCAATTTCAGCCGGGTTGAAATCTTCACGAATCACGCCTTTTGATGGGCTAGCTTTCTTAATTTCAGCAATCACCGCTGGCAAGTTGTCTTCGTCTTTTTTAGCTAAATTAGCAACAAAGTCTCTCGGCTCTGGCTGTGCGAGCGCTTCTTCGTGTATTTCTTTTAATGATTTAACTGCACTCGCCTTAGCGATTTCCTCCTGCTTAGTGGCGAGTATTTTATTTAATATATCTGACATGTTTTTACGTCTACTTTAATTGATCAATCGTTACTGATAAGTAATGCCGTTATGTTTAATCTAACCGGCTTTGTGTGTATGGCGTGGGTCTAAATGTGACCAGTGTACGCCACCACCTTTTAAGCTTAAACTTCTCATTACCTTCCTCTAAGACTTATCTTGCCTGTAAGGCTTCTAGTTTTGTCAGCGCAGCACCATCATCAATCATCTGCGCGGCTTTTTCAATACCGGCTGCTAATGTGGTCGTAATTCCTGCTGTATAAATGGCTGCGCCTGCGTTGAGCAATATGATATCGCGTGGCGCGCCTGCTGTGCCATTGAGTACATCCATAATCATCGCTTTTGATTCCGCTGCATTCTGGATTTGAATGTCTTTTAACAGATGGAAATTCAAACCAAACTGCGTTGGATTCACCGTGTACTCTGTGACTTTTCCATCTTTTAGCTCTGCGATATAGGTATCACCTGTGAAAGAGATTTCATCCATGCCATCAGCGCCGTGCACGACTAATACATGCTCACTTCCTAGCTTTTGTAATACTTGAGCTAATTTACCTGTTAACACTTTATCAAACACACCCATCACCTGCCGACGTGCTGCGGCAGGATTGGTAAGTGGGCCAAGCAAGTTGAAGATGGTTCGCACACCTAGCTCTTTACGTACTGGTGCAGCATGTTTCATGGCGCTATGATGATTTGGTGCAAACATAAAACCAATGCCAATTTCATTCACACTGTTCGCCACTTCGCTAGGCGTTTTATTGACATCAACCCCTAGCTCTTCTAACACATCGGCACTACCGCACGTAGACGATACTGAACGGCCGCCATGCTTAGCCACTTTTGCACCAGCTGCGGCTGCGACAAAGGCAGACACCGTTGAAACATTAAAGGTTTGGATGCCATCACCACCAGTACCACAGGTATCGACTAAATGCACCGTGTCCTTGATATTAACCTTTGTTGATAGTTCGCGCATGACCGTTGCCGCAGCTGTAATCTCATCAACTGTTTCACCTTTTAATCGCAATGCCATTAATAAGGCTGCGATTTGCGCTGGCGTCAGCTCGCCCCTCATCACTTGTTGCATCACGGCCAACATTTGGTCGTGCGATAAATCCTGTGCGTCTAGTAATTGATTAAGCGCTTCTTTAAACATGGTCATTACGCCTTATTAGTAAGTCTTAATAAAGTTGTCGAGTAGCGCATGTCCGTGCTCCGTCAACACTGATTCCGGGTGAAATTGCACGCCTTCGATGGCGAGTGTTTTATGACGTACGCCCATAATTTCACCATCTTCTGTCCATGCTGTAATTTCCAAGCAATCCGGCAAGCTTTCCTTTTCAATCACTAATGAGTGATAACGTGTCGCTGTATAAGGGCCGGGTAAGCTTTTAAACACGCCAGTATTCGCATGGTGAATCAATGACGTTTTACCATGCATTAATGTTTTGGCATTGATGATTTTACCGCCGTATGCTTGGCCAATACTCTGGTGACCTAAACATACACCGAATAACGGTATTTTCCCAGCAAACTCGTTGATTAAGGCTAGGCTAATACCCGCCTCATTTGGCGTACATGGCCCAGGTGATATCACGATATGGCGTGGATTCAATTCGGCTACTTTTGCCAAGTCAATTTCATCATTGCGATAAACCTGCACATCTTGGCCTAGCTCACCAAAGTACTGCACAAGATTATAAGTAAAGGAGTCGTAATTATCGATCATTAATAACATTATTGTTTGCCCTTACTATCTAAACCTGCTTGTACTAACTCTGCAGCACGAAGCACTGCTTTTGCTTTGTTTTGCGTTTCTTCCCATTCGCTTTGTGGTACCGAGTCGGCCACGATGCCCGCACCTGCTTGCACATAAAGCTTATTATCTTTAACCACACCAGTTCTAATAGCAATCGCCACGTCCATATCACCATTAAACCCTAGGTAGCCAACAGCCCCTGCGTAAATGCCACGCTTGGTGTGTTCAAATTCATCAATAATCTCCATGGCACGCACTTTAGGCGCGCCTGATACGGTGCCAGCAGGGAATGTTGCCTTTAGTACATCAATCGCGTCCATATTCGGCTTCAATTGACCTTCTACGTTACTCACAATGTGCATCACATGTGAGTAACGCTCGATCATCATATTATCCGTGACTTTAACTGTACCTGTTTGCGCAACACGACCGACATCATTGCGACCTAAATCCATCAGCTGCACATGCTCTGCACACTCTTTTGGATCGGCTAGCAGCTCTTTAGACAATGCCATATCTTCCTCACGCGATTGGCCACGTGGGCGAGTACCAGCGATTGGTCTAGAAGTGACAAGGCCTCCTTCTAAACGCACGAGAATCTCTGGTGAAGCGCCTACCACGTGATGGTCGCCCATGTCGTAGTAAAACATATAAGGTGATGGATTTAAGCTTCTTAGTGCACGATAAAGTGACAGCGGTGAACCAGTAAAGTCTTGTGACATGCGCTGGCTTAAGACCACCTGCATGATGTCACCTTCAAAAATATAGTCCTGAGCCTTTTTAACTGCTGCTTTAAAGTTCTCTTGACCAAACTCTGACTTGGCCTCAGTCGCTACTGATTGTAGCGATTCAGGAATCTTAGCTGGTTGACGGAGTTGCTGCATTAAGCCTTGAATACGTTCGCGTGCTTGATCATAAGCGCCATCTTCTTCTGGATCCGCATAGACAATAAAGTAAAGTTTACCGCTTAAGTTATCAACGACCGCAATTTCTTCAGACACCATTAATAAGACATCTGGCGTGCCCATGACATCAGACTTTTGGCTGTTAGCCAAACGCTTTTCAATATAACGGATGGTTTCGTAACCAAAGTAACCTGCTAAGCCGCCAGTGAAACGTGGCAAGCCTTCATACGGTGGCGTTTTAAAGCGCGCTTGAAAGGTTTTGACGAAGTCGAGTGGGTTGGTGTCCTCGTGTGTTTCCAATACTTCGTCACCTTGCATCACTTGCACGCTAAAGCCGTTCGCGACGATACGTATTTTTGCGGGTAAGCCAATGATGGAATAACGACCGAAACGCTCACCGCCTTGTACACTTTCCAATAAGTATGAAAAGGGTTGGTTAGCCAGTTTGAGGTATAAAGATAAAGGCGTGTCTAGGTCGGCAAAAGTTTCTTGTACAAGCGGGATACGGTTATAGCCTTGTTGCGCCAAGGCATCGAATTCGATTTGAGTAATGGTTTGAAGCATGATTTTCCTTAAAAAGTTTTTTGCGATGTGCGCAGGCAAGTGCCAGCGCGTGAAGCTTGATTTAACCCCACCATCGCCAACTTGTTACTACATGCTTTTTAAGGAAGTTCATTGTATCTAAACTGCTTCTTAAACAGTTGCTAATGCAGTACGCATTTTACCGACAACTGTATCGTAACGGTTTGCATCTGCATCATTTGGTTTGCTAAAGATGGCGCTACCCGCTACAAATGTATCTGCACCAGCTCTAGCAATATCAGCGATGTTGTCAGGATTTACACCGCCGTCAACTTCTAGCCAGATTTTACGGCCTGTTTTTTCTTCATAAGCATCAATGCGTACACGTGCTTGTTTTAGTTTTTCCAATGTTTCTGGAATGAATTTTTGACCACCAAACCCAGGGTTAACAGACATTAATAGAACCATGTCTACTTTATCCATTACATGATCCAAATAGCTCAATGAAGTTCCTGGGTTGAATACTAGGCCAGATTTGCAGCCTAACTCACGCACCAAAGCAAGGCTACGGTCAATATGGTCTGAAGCTTCTGGGTGGAAAGTAATGATGTCCGCACCTGCTTTTGCAAAGTCAGGAATAATGCGATCCACTGGTTTCACCATCAAATGTACATCAATCAATGCGCCTGCTTTATGTGATAACTCACGAATCGCATCACAAACTAGTGGGCCAATTGTTAAGTTTGGCACGTAGTGGTTATCCATCACGTCAAAATGTACAAGGTCTGTACCTGACTTAATGACGTCTTCAATCTCTTGTCCTAACTTAGAGAAATCAGCTGAAAGAATACTAGGGGCAATTCTGAAGTCTTTACTCATGGCGCTTTCCATTCTTAATCTATTTTGAATTCATTATGTACTACTAAGCCGTTATTTTAACCCGATTTTGCTATTTGGATAAACATCTAGGCAGATGTTTTGGTGAACTAAACCACAATTCAAATGTTAGTTTATTTTCCAACAACATCCATGGCTTGTTAAAATAGCGAAATGCAGTTGTATGCCATAGGTGTCAATCACACCACCGCTCCCATAGAGATTCGCGAAAATGTCGCGTTTGGTGTGGATAATATGCGCGAAGCACTATCGGACTTGACAAGTAAAATGGCGGCCGAAGCGGCTATCTTGTCGACCTGCAACCGCACAGAAGTTTATGTACAATCAGCCGACGCTCTATCCGTGATGAATTGGTTGGCGGATTATCACCAGCTAGATATCAACCACATTCAGCCTTACACCTATACACTAGCCAATCAAGAAGCGGTAAAACATGCCTTTAGAGTCGCATCTGGTTTAGATAGCATGGTACTAGGCGAGCCGCAAATATTGGGGCAGTTCAAGCAATCTGTAAAACTAGCGCAAGAAGCCGGCACATTAGGCACTAATTTACATCAGCTATTTCAACGCACGTTTGAAGTTGCAAAGGAAGTACGTACCAATACGGATATTGGCGGTAGCTCAATCTCCATGGCTGCGGCTGCAGTTAAATTAGCCCAGCGTATCTTTGGCAACCTATCAGAGCAGAGAGTTTTATTTATTGGTGCAGGGGAAATGGTGACGCTCTGTGCCCACCATTTTTCTGCGCAAAATCCAAAAAGCATGGCCGTCGCCAACCGTACGAAAGAGCGTGGCTTAGAGTTGGCAGAGAAAATTCACGCTGAGGCCATACTGCTCAATGATTTACCAGAGCATTTTGCTGATTTTGATATCGTCATCACCAGTACAGCCAGCCAACTACCGATTGTTGGCTTGGGTATGGTGGAACGCGCGATTAAGGCACGTAAGCACCGTCCAATGTTTATGGTCGATCTAGCCGTGCCACGTGATATAGAGGCAGAAGTTGCACAGCTAGATGATGTGTTTTTATATGCGGTGGATGACCTATCTCAGGTCGTTACCGATGGCATTGAAAACCGTCAAGAAGCCGCAGTCACTGCGGAAATGATTGTATCTACGCGCGTTGAAGCGTTTATGCATTGGCTGCAAAAGCGTAACTCGGTGCCAACCATCAAAGCGCTGCGAGACCAAGCAGAAACTATGCGGACTACCGAACTAGAAAGAGCAATCAAACTGATCCAAAAAGGGGAAAGCCCAGAAAAGGCACTAGAAATGCTAAGCTTAGCCATCACAAAGAAAATGCTACATGCGCCTAGCCACGCGCTCAACCAAAGTCATGGCGACGAACACGAGCGATTAGCGCAATTACTCCGCCATATTTACCAAATTAAGAATTAAAACCTTTACATTAAGTTGAAAATGAAGCCCAGCATATTACAAAAGCTCTCTAATTTGAGCGAACGTCTCGATGAACTCAATCGTTTAATGTCGAGTGAAGACATTACCAATGACATGGATAATTACCTCAAAATCACACGTGAACACGCAGAAATCACACCAATTGTTGAGCAGTACAATACTTACGTACAAACTGAAGTGGATATGCAAGAAGCAGAAAGCATGCTTGGCGACCCTGAAATGAAAGAATTTGTGCAAGAAGAAATCAGCGTCGGTAAAAAACAGTTAGAAGAAATTGAGTTGGAACTACAAAAACTCCTCATCCCTAAAGACCCGAATGATGATAAAAATATCATCATAGAGATACGTGCTGGAACGGGTGGTGATGAGTCAGCCTTGTTTGCAGGTGATTTATTCCGTATGTATAGCCGCTATGTTGAAAAGAAGCGTTGGAAATTAGAAATTTTATCGTCTAATGAAAGTGACGTCGGTGGTTATAAAGAAATCATCGCTAAAATTGAAGGCCAAGGCGCTTACTCTAAACTAAAATTTGAATCAGGCGGTCATCGTGTGCAACGCGTACCAGATACCGAAACACAAGGCCGCATTCATACCTCAGCGTGTACCGTCGCGATTCTGCCAGAAGTAGAAGATGTGGCTGATGTCATCATAAATCCAGCCGATATCCGTTTAGATACCTTCCGTGCTTCAGGTGCAGGTGGCCAGCATATTAATAAAACCGACTCTGCCGTGCGTATTACCCATGCGCCAACAGGTATTGTGGTGGAGTGCCAAGATGGCCGAAGCCAGCATCAGAATAAAGCGCAAGCTATGCAAGTGCTCGCGGCACGGATTAAAGCGCAAGAAGTGGATGCACAATATGCTGAAATTGCCTCTGAACGCCGCAACCTGATTGGTTCAGGTGACCGCTCACAACGCATTCGCACTTACAACTACCCGCAAGGCCGCATTACTGACCATCGCATTAATTTAACGCTGTATAAAATTGATGCCATTACCGAGGGTGATTTGGATGAGTTAATTAATCCGCTATCAGCTGAACATCAAGCCGACATGTTGGCGGTGTTGGGTGCAGATAGTTAATTAACCAAATTCAGGCGATGAATGTTCATACAGTTTTGCATGAGGCAGTAACCGTACTCAAAGCATCAAATAATAGCGGCGAAGAAAAGTTAGAAGCGCAGTTGCTTTTAGAGCAACTTCTTGGCGTCAATCATGCATGGTTAATTACACATGCCGATCATGAAGTGAGTAGCGATTTGCGGCAACAATTTGAAGCGCTCATTCAACGTCGCATCACTGGTGAGCCGATTGCACATATATTGGGTGGGCGCGAGTTTTACGGGCTACTATTCAAAGTCACACCTGACACCTTAATTCCACGGCCCGATACTGAGACTTTGGTAGATGCGGCATTAGCAAAAATACCACCATCAGAAGCAACCAACATACTAGACCTTGGCACAGGCTCTGGTGCGATTGCATTAGCGATTGCTAAGCATAGGCTGAATGCGAAAGTTACTGCAGTTGATGCATCGGCAGCGGCATTAATTATCGCCCAAGAGAATGTGCAAGCGCTAAACATTCACAATGTAGCGTTAGTATTGAGCAATTGGTTTTGCGCACTAGACAATCAACATTTTGATGTCATCGTTAGCAACCCGCCTTATATAGAACAAGACGATGCTCATTTAAGTCAGGGTGATTTATGCTTTGAGCCGCTTTCTTCTTTAGCATCTGGTGAAGATGGCCTAGATGATATTCGTCAGATTATTCAAGCAGCCTCGGCACATCTAAAACCGCATGGGTGGTTAATGTTTGAACATGGTTACAGGCAAGCAGCATCAGTTGCTACATTGTTAGCAAGTGCTCACTTCTGCAACATCGAAACGCTCAAAGATTTAGGTGGTAATGACCGCGTGACCATTGGGTGCAAACTTTAGATAGCCTCATTTAAATAAGCATTTTTCAGCTTGATATAGTGGTTGGCTGAATACATGAAATGGCCAATCTCATTTTTAGTTAGTGCTCTTATTTTTTTAGCTGGCCGACCCATATACAAATAGCCACTTTCTAACACCTGGCCTTCTGGTACTAAACTACCTGCTGCTAATAACACGTGCTTTTGTACCGTAGCTTTATCCATGACGATGCTACCCATGCCGATTAAGCACTCATCTTTTATGGTGCAGCCATGCAAAATCACGCTATGCCCTATAGTGACATTGTTGCCAATCATCAAAGGCGCACCGGCTGGGTCCCAGCTAGATTTATGACTAACGTGTAGCATGCTTAAATCCTGCACATTGGTACCGTGACCAATATGGATATGATTGACATCACCACGTACTACAACACCCGGCCAGATTGAGCTATCAGCACCAATTTTCACCTCACCAATAACCGTCGCATTAAGATGGATATATACTTTTTTACCTAGTTCGGGTAGTTGATTTTGAAAGCCTTCAATATTCCGCATCACAGTCCTTGTTAATCGTTATGATTTTTTGAATTGCCACATAGTATAATACGCTCATGTCTGAAATTAACTCTGTTGGCATTGTTGCCCCAAAAACCGCACACTTTAACAAATCACTCAAGTTAAAAAGCGGCGATGTATTGCCTGCGTTTAACCTCACTTATGAAACCTATGGCGAACTCAATGCAGACAAATCCAATGCAGTGTTAATCTGCCACGCCTTATCGGGGACACATCATGTTGCAGGTCGTTACACCCTGGAAGATAAACATGCTGGCTGGTGGGATAATTTAATTGGCCCTGAGAAGCCCCTTGATACAAACAAGTTTTTTGTTATCGGTGTGAATAATTTAGGTGGCTGCCATGGTTCTACTGGCCCAGCCAGTATCGACCCAACAACGAACAAACCTTTTGGTGCAAGCTTTCCAATCGTAACAGTAGAAGACTGGGTGAAATCGCAGGCTATGCTAGTTGACTCATTAGGCATCGATACGCTTGCCGCAATTATTGGCGGTAGCTTGGGGGGTATGCAAGCTTTGCAATGGAGCATAGCTTATCCAGAGCGCATTAAACATGCCTTGGTGATTGCATCCTCTCCCAACTTGACGGCGCAAAATATGGCCTTTAACGAAGTCGCCCGGCAGGCTATTACGACTGACCCGGAGTTTTATGGTGGAGATTATTACGAGCACAATGTTGTGCCTAGGCGTGGCTTACGCATTGCGCGGATGTTAGGCCATATTACCTATTTATCTGACGATGCCATGGGTGCGAAATTCGGGCGAAAACTCAAAGACATTATCAAATATAGCTTTGATGTGGAATTTGAAATGGAATCTTACTTGCGTTATCAAGCGGATAAATTTGCAGGTGAGTTTGATGCCAACACCTACCTTCGCATGACGCGGGCATTGGATTATTTTGATCCTGCCACTGAGTTTGACGGCGATTTATCAGCGGCACTCAACAAAGTCACCGCTAAGTTTCTAGTCATTTCATTTACCAGTGATTGGCGCTTCTCACCTGACCGTTCGCGTGAAATTGTCAAAGCGCTACTAGATAATGAGCTGCCAGTGAAGTATGCAGAAGTCACTGCTGCGCATGGACACGATGCATTCTTAATGCTAGATGCACATTACCATGCCATTCTGCGTAGTTACTTAAGTAAGATTGAGGTATAAAAAACATGTCTAAACGCCTAACCAATACAAATAGTTTATACCGACAAGATTTTGCCATTATTGCCAGCTGGCTTGGCTTTGGCTCAAAGGCCCTAGATTTAGGCTGTGGCGATGGATCTTTACTCCGCTACCTACGTGATGGCTTGGAAGTGAAAGGCTATGGCGTTGAAAAAGATGACGCTAACTGGCTCGCTGCGATACAAAATGATATCGATGTGATTCAAATGGATTTGGAAGCTGGCCTTTCAGAATTTGAAGACAACTCATTTGACACCGTGGTTCTTTCACAAACCCTACAAGCCATGCGTAATACAGAAGGCATTGTGCGTGAAATGTTACGTGTCGGTAGCGAAGCGATTGTCACCTTCCCCAACTTTGGTTATTGGCGCAACCGTTTGCAAATCATGTCAGGCAACATGCCAGTGTCTGAACATTTACCTTACGAATGGTATAACACACCAAATGTACACCTTTGTACCATTCATGATTTTAATCAGCTCTGTAAACATAACAATATTGCCATCATCGAACGCAAAGTGATCACCAATGGTCGCGAAGTCAAATTGATGCCAAATTTTTTTGGTAGCCTCGCGATGTATCGCCTTAAGAGCGCTGATTAGACTGGAAACCTTATTGTTTTAATCCCAAATAAAATAGCCATACGATTCCTTTTTAACCTATTACGTCGATAAAACAAAAAATATGGCAATCAACCCAGTGAAACACATACTCTTTAACAAGCGGATGCTCGCCTGCGTTATGTTGGGCTTTAGCTCTGGCTTGCCGTTATATTTATTATTCCAACTTTTACCAGCATGGCTGCGCACTGAAGGTCTAGACCTTAAAACGATTGCCGTCTTTTCTTTAATCCAACTGCCCTACACATGGAAATTTATTTGGGCACCATTAATGGACCGCTACAACCTCATTGCCCCGATGGGCCGCCGCCGCAGTTGGATGCTACTTACCCAAATTGCCCTGTTTATCACCATCTGCGCTTATGGGTTTGTTGACCCTAAATTGAACATCACCAGTATCGCTGTTATTTCCACTTTAGTTGCTTTGTTTTCAGCTAGCCAAGACATTGTCATTGATGCTTTTAGGCGTGAAATTTTGAGTGATGAAGAACTAGGCTTAGGTAACAGCGTTCATGTTAATGCTTATCGTATTTCAGGCTTAGTCCCCGGTTCATTAGCACTGATCTTATCAGACCATCTACCATGGTCATCCGTGTTTTGGATTGTCGCTTTATTTATGATTCCAGGCATGCTCATGACCATTTTTGCTACCGAGCCCAATCGTGCAGTAGCACCTAAAAGTTTGCGCGATTCAGTCATTGAGCCATTCACTGAGTTTATTAACCGTTCAGGTATCAAGCATGCGTCATTAGTCCTGCTATTTATCCTGCTCTATAAACTAGGCGACAGCATGGCCACTGCGCTTGCCACACCGTTTTATATTGATATGGGTTTTAGCAATACGGACATTGGCGCCATCGTCAAAGGAAGTGGCTTAGTGATGCAAATCACAGGTGGGTTTATCGGTGGGTTTTGGATGCTTAAAGTCGGTATTAATCGCGGCTTGTGGGTATTTGGGATTGTGCAATTGGTGACCATTCTTGGCTTTGCATGGCTAGCCAATGCTGGCCCATTTGAAATTGTTGGTGCAACGGAGCGCTGGATGCTTGCCGTCGTGATTGGCGGAGAAGCCTTAGGCGTTGGCTTGGGTACAGTCGCCTATGTTGCCTATATGGCACGTGAAACCAACCCCGCTTACACCGCGACCCAGCTCGCCTTATTCACCAGCTTATCTGCTGTACCACGTTCTATTTTTAATGCGATGACTGGCGGCATGGTAGAAGCTCTAGGCTGGGAAATGTTCTTCTATGTATGTACATTATTGGCGATTCCGGGCATGTTGCTACTATTTAAAGTTGCCCCTTGGAATGCAAAAAAGGTAGACCTACAGAATGCAGAAGTGTAAGTCCTGTGGTTGCGGTTCGCCTATACGGCCTAATTTAAAAGGATAAGGTGGTTCTTGATTTGAGATGTGGTGCTGGACGCGATGTGTATCATAGTGTCTCAATTGGTATTGATTGGCTGATGAGCAACTTAGACTTACTCTTCGTAATCCATAATTAGCGGAGCATGATCACTAAACCGCTCGTCTTTATACACGCTAGCCGTTTTTATTTTTGAAGCTATAGTAGGTGTTGCAATTTGATAGTCAATGCGCCATCCAACATTGTTTGCCCATGCTTGGCCTCGGTTACTCCACCAAGTGTAAGCATCGCCTGTTGTATCAGGATAAATAGCTCGATAAACATCGACCCAGCCAACACGATCAAACAAGTCGGTCATCCATGCACGCTCTTCTGGTAAAAAGCCTGAGTTTTTCTTGTTGCCTTTATAGTTATTTAAATCAATTTCTTGATGGGCAATATTCCAATCACCACAAATCACAACTTCAAAACCACTTTTAATGAGCTTTTTAACATGCGTCATGAAACGCTCTAGTACACTAAACTTATAATTCTGGCGTTCTTCTCCACTGGAGCCACTTGGTAAATATAATGAAATAACAGAAAGCTTACCGAATCGACACTCTAAGTAGCGGCCTTCGAAGTCAATATCCTCAATGCCTAAACCAACAATCACTTCATCTGGTTTTTTCTTAGAATAGATACCGACACCGCTATAACCTTTTTTTTGCGCATAATGAAAGTTGCCATGGTAACCATCTGGTGCTTGCATTTCTTCCGTCAAATTATCCGCTTGTGCTTTTAATTCTTGCAGGCAAATGATATCTGGCTGCATTTTGTACAGCCATGGATAAAACCCTTTCTTAGTTGCAGAGCGGATTCCATTTAAATTCAACGTTATAATACGCATTTACTTCCTTAAAGTTATACAAAAAATGTCACTTAACCACCAAAATTTGTCACAAAACTTCATTCAATTCTGTATCGAGCAACAAGTTCTTAAGTTTGGTGAATTCAAGACCAAGGCTGGCCGACTAAGCCCTTACTTCTTTAATGCGGGATTATTTAATAATGGCGATAGTTTATTAAAGCTAGGTGAATTTTACGCGAATAGCATCGAAAAATCAGGTATTGAATTTGATATGTTATTTGGCCCGGCTTACAAAGGCATCCCGCTCGCGGCCAGCATTGCGATCGCATTTGCAAAAAGAGAATGTATTTTTCCGTATGCCTATAATCGCAAGGAAGCCAAGGATCATGGGGAGGGTGGGACAGTTGTAGGTGCGCCGCTAAATGGGAAAGTACTCATTATTGATGATGTTATTTCAGCTGGCACATCAGTACGTGAATCAGTTGAACTCATTCAGGCCCATGGTGCCATCGCTTGTGGCGTGAGTATTGCCTTAGACAGGCAAGAAAAGGGGTTGGGCGAATTATCTGCCGTGCAAGAAGTTGAACAAAAGAATACGATTCCAGTCGTCAGTATTGCTCAATTATCAGATTTATTGGCCCATATTGAAGGCAGCGATGAACTGGCGCAACACTTGCCTGCGATAGCAAGTTACCAACAACAATACTGTGTTGAAACACGTACATCAAGATAACATTCAATGCCATGAGATTATGCCTCATTAAATTATTATCCAAATTATTGCTAATAGCGAATAGTATTCGCCAGCTTAAATTTGCATGCTGATAAGAAGGTGATTAAGTGGGTTGACTCAAAAGGTGCCACACACTATGGCGATAAACCACCCATGCTTAAGTATCAAGTTTCTTTTTCAAGATTTGATTCACCTGTGCTGGGTTTGCTTTACCTTTTGAAGCTTTCATGGTTTGGCCAACAAGTGCATTAAATGCCTTTTGTTTTCCAGCCTTGTATTCCTCAACCATGCTTTGATTAGCAGCTAAGACCTCATCAACCATCGCTTCAATAGCACCGCTATCTGAAACTTGTTTTAACCCTTTCCCCTCAATAATGGCATCAATATCTGAGCCACCAGACCACATCGCTTCAAATACTTGTTTGCCTGCATTATTAGAAATGGTGCCATCAGAGATTCGCTTGACTAATTTAGCCAATGTGCCTGCATCAATCGGAGAATCTACAATGCTTTTATCTTCTACATTTAGCTTGGCCGTAATGCCGCCCATTACCCAGTTTGCGGCCAATTTAGCATCGCCACCAGCATGAATAACACTTTCAAAATAATCCGCCACCTCTCTACTAGAAGTCAATGAAGACGAATCATAAGAAGACAGTGCATACTCACTTCCAAAACGTGCTTTCATCGCTAATGGAAGTTCTGGCATGCCGGCTTTAACTCTAGCCTTATCCGCTTCAGTTACCTCTAGTGGCAATAAGTCAGGATCAGGGAAATAGCGATAATCGTTCGCTTCTTCTTTGCTACGCATCGCGCGTGTTTCACCAGTACTTGGGTTAAACAAAACCGTCGCTTGTTCTATCTTGCCGCCATCTTCCAAGGTCTCAATTTGCCACTGTGTTTCATAGGCAATCGCTTGCTGCATAAATTTGAAAGAATTTAAGTTTTTAATTTCACGGCGAGTACCTAATTCAGTTGTGCCTTTTGGTCGTACCGACACATTCACATCACAACGGAAACTACCTTCTTGCATGTTGCCATCACAAATATCAATCCACCGCACTAGCGCATGCAATTTTTTAGCATAAGCTACTGCTTCTGCAGATGAGCGCATATCAGGCTCAGTCACAATTTCCAGCAATGGCGTACCAGCACGATTCAAATCAATACCACTCATGCCTTCAACAGCGCCATGCACTGACTTGCCCGCATCTTCTTCCAAATGCGCCCGAGTGATACCAATCACTTTTTCATAAGCAGGCTGTTTTTTTGTTGCTGGCACTTGTATCGTCACTTCGCCTTTGCCGACAACAGGCAATTCAAACTGACTGATTTGGTAGCCTTTTGGCAAATCTGGGTAGAAGTAATTTTTACGCGAAAATACAGAGAGTTTTGGCACATCTGCATCAATGGCTAAGCCAAACTTAATGGCACACTCCACTGCCTCTTTGTTCAGCACAGGCAGCACTCCTGGCAAAGCCGTACTCACCTCACATGCTTGAGTATTCGGCTCAGAGCCGTATGCAGTTGAAGCACCACTAAAAATTTTTGTTTTTGTTTTTAATTGAGCATGCGTTTCCAGCCCGATAACAACTTCCCACTCCATTATGCAATTCCTTTAGGCATGGCTGTATGCCAATCTGTCACTTGTTGATACGCATGTCCAGCATTCAACATGCGTGCTTCATCAAAATAGTTGCCAATGATTTGCAAGCCTACTGGCAAGCCATTACTGAACCCTGCTGGAATGCTTATCCCCGGCAAACCAGCCAAATTGGCGGCAATGGTATAAATGTCTTGCAAATACATGGCCACTGGATCATCTGTTTTTTCACCTATTTTAAAAGCAGTAGAAGGCACAGTCGGCCCCATAATAATGTCACACTTCTTATACGCTTCCGTGAAATCTTGAGCGATTAAGCGGCGAATCTGCTGTGCTTTTAGGTAATAAGCATCGTAGTAGCCAGCGCTTAATACATAAGTACCAATCAATATGCGGCGCTTCACCTCATCACCAAATCCTTCTGCACGACTCTTCATATACATGCCCATCAAATCATCATATTCTGCAGCACGATGTCCATAACGCACACCATCATAACGAGATAAATTGGTCGAAGCTTCAGCTGGCGCTAACACGTAATAGACGGGAATAGATAAGCTTGCATTTGGAAGCGAAATATCGACAAACTCAGCGCCTAATTTTTTGTACTCAGCAATGGCTTCATCAATCACTTTTGCCACCCCAGCATCTAAACCTTCAGCAAAGTACTCTTTAGGTAGCCCGACTTTCAAGCCTGCTAGGGGCTGATTTAACCTGCTTGTGTAATCTTCTTTCGGATGGTTTAGACTGGTTGAATCACGCTCATCAAAACCTGCCATGACGTTCATCATCATCGCGCAATCTTCTGCTGATTTTGCCATCGGCCCTGCTTGATCCAAGCTAGAAGCAAAAGCAATCATACCGTAACGAGAAACCAAACCATAGGTCGGCTTTAACCCAGTAAACCCACATAATGCAGCTGGCTGACGAATAGAACCGCCTGTATCAGTACCTGTTGCCGCTGCACATAAACGTGCTGCCACAGCTACCGCTGAGCCACCACTGCTGCCACCTGGTACACGTTCTAAATCCCAAGGATTATTAACGCCACCAAAATAGCTGGTCTCATTAGATGAGCCCATGGCGAATTCATCCATATTGGTTTTGCCTAAATTGACCGAGCCTGCATTATTAAACTGTGTAATCACATTCGCGTCGTAAGGCGCTATGAAGGTTTCTAGCATTTTAGAACCGCAAGTTGTACGCCAACCCTTGGCACAAAAGATATCTTTTTGCGCGATTGGAATGCCGGTTAGTGGCGTTGCTGTTCCTGCTGCAATGCTGTCATCAGCTGCTTTTGCTTGTGCAAGGCTTTTGTCTTTATCCTGCGTAATGTAAGCATTAATGTCAGGGTTGTATTTCAGAATGCGATCTAAGAATGTTTGTGTCATTTCAACGCTAGACACTTCTTTGTTCGCCAACATTTGGCTTAATTGTTTAAGGCTTTGGTTAATCATGGTTTTTCTATCTAAAATTCTAGGCCGTCTAATTCTGAAGACGTCTGTTTGTGGCTATTCGATGACTTTTGGGACTAGATATAGGCCACTATCAACGGCTGGTGCGTTTTCTTGAAATACTTCACGTTGATTTGTCGCAGTGACAACATCCTCCCTTAAACGCTGCACCACATCTTGCGAGTGCGACATAGGAGTAATGCCAGTGGTATCGACGGCTTGCATTTCCTCTATCAGCGTCAAAATACCAGCGAGCTTATTAAGTGTTTTATCCGCTGCGGAATCATCAATTTCAATTCTTGCGAGATGCGCAATACGTTTAATGTCGGGGATGGTAAGGGCCATAAAATACGTCTATTCTTTATATCTCTTTACATTAAAGTGCTAAACAATGTAATTAAAGTTTCATTGCAACTTAATTTTAAGTCGAATATACGTTATTATACCTTGAATTTATGTCATATATAGTCCTAGGCTCCTATCTGAGGTGCTTGGGTAATAAAATCGCCAAATTAAGACCAGGGAAAAACACATGCTCGACTCGTTGCTAGGTAATTACTTCTCACGAAATGATTTAGCCATTGATTTGGGCACAGCAAATACGCTGATTTTCACATGCACCGGGGGTATTGTTCTTGATCAACCATCTGTTGTCGCTATTCGTTCTGAAGGTGGCAAGAACATATTGCTTGCTGTTGGAGCTGAAGCAAAAAAGATGTTAGGCAGGGCTCCCGGTAACATCAAAGCGATTCGCCCAATGAAAGATGGCGTAATTGCTGACTTCACTATAACCGAGCAAATGTTAAAATACTTTATCCGCGAAGCACGTGATTCTCGTTGGTTTTCACCTAGTCCACGTATTATTATTTGCGTACCTGTTGGCTCCACACAGGTAGAACGCCGTGCAATTAAAGAATCTGCTGAACGCGCTGGGGCAAAAAAAGTATACTTAATTGACGAGCCAATGGCAGCTGCGATTGGTGCAGAACTGCCGATAGGAGAAGCAACCGGTTCCATGATCGTTGACATCGGTGGCGGCACAACAGAAGTTGGTGTGATTTCACTGGGTGGTATCGTTTATGCAAAGTCTGAGCGTGTGGGTGGCGATAAGTTTGACCTGGCCATTATGGATTACATTCGTCGCAACTATGGCGTGCAAATATCAGAGCCAACCGCTGAACTGGTGAAGAAGAAAATTGGCTCTGCATTCCCGGGCTCTGAGGTCTTGGACATGGAAGTTACTGGACGTAATCTTGCAGAAGGTTTGCCACGTAAATTTACTATTTCTAGCAACGAAATTTTAGAAGCTCTGACTGAGCCACTCAATTCGATTACCGGTGCGGTTAAAGCTGCATTAGAGTGCACACCACCTGAGTTAGGCGCCGACATTGCAGAAAAAGGCATGGTCATTACTGGTGGTGGCGCGTTACTACGCGATATGGATCGCTTATTAATGGAAGAAACTGGTTTGCCAGTAATTGTTGCAGAAGACCCACTTACTAGCGTTGCGCGTGGTTGTGGTCGCGCACTGGAAAGTATCGACAAACTAGGTAGCGTCTTTTCAGACGAAACGACTGTTTATTAAACCAATTCAACTGTAACAGCATGCTTAAAGGCGTTAATCAGAGACTAGAGCACCAACAAATTCCAACTTTTTTCGTTAGCGGCAACAGCGTATTCTCACGCATGGTTTTTTTCTTTGCACTATCCATTGTTCTGATGGCCGCCGATACAAGTTTCAATTACCTTTCTCAAGTCCGTCAAGCTTTTGCTGGCGGATTACAGCCCCTAGAAAGAATAGCTAATATTCCTGGCGAACTCACTCGGGACTCAAAGAGGTACTTTGCCACTCACAATCAGTTGGTACAAGACAACCACATACTTAAGCAGCAAGCACTTGAGAATGCTGTTAAGTTACAACGTTTAAACACACTGCAAGCTAAAAATGAATATTTACGCAGCTTACTTAGTGGTGATATCCCCATTTACCCAAGAGCGGTATTAGGTGATATTGCACATGCCGGTAGAGATCCCTTTAAAAAAGTCGTGATTGTGAACAGGGGACGCCAGCACAACATTCAAACGGGCCAAGCGGTCGTCGATGCGAAAGGCGTATTAGGTCAAGTCACGCATGTCTACCCATTTAGTAGCGAAATCACGATGATTACGGACGAAAGCTTCTCCATTCCAATACAAGTTGAACGCAATCAACTGCGCGCGATCGCCTTTGGCCAAGGCGGGAATAGTCTTGATATCCCTTACCTCCCCTCAAATATTGACATCAAGGTTGGAGACAAATTAGTCACCTCTGGCTTGGATGGCATTTATCCAGCAGGCTTGGCTGTGGCAACAGTCACTAGAATTGACCAAGACCCAGAAACTTCATTTGCCAAAATAATCAGCACTCCTGCTGCCAAAGTAAGCTACCACTTGCAGCTGTTGATTTTGGAGTCCCTTGAATCGAAAGAAGCACCGTCAAATAAAGCAATAGATAACAAGGGGACTAAGCTAAATGCAAAGAACACCTAGCTTATTGCTGGTTTATGGCTTACTGCTGTTCGCTTTGCTTTGCCAGCTATTCCCTTGGGCTAGTCAAGGCATTGTTTTGCGCCCTGACTTTATGCTCGTTGTATTACTATATTGGCACTTTCGAGCACCTTATTTATGTAATGTTGGTACCGCTTGGCTGATTGGTGTATTAGTCGACCTTGCAACAGGAAGCTTGTTAGGCCAGCACGCTTTAGCGTTCACATTGACTGCTTATATTGCACTGACTTTCCAACGTAGGCTCGTTTTGTTTAGTGCGCTTCAAATCCTAGTATTTACCTTTTCTTTACTGGTATTCACTCGGTTTGTCGTGTTGTTTCTCAAATTGCTAGCAGGGAATGAAATGCCAAGCTGGCATTATTTCTGGCCTGCTGTGACGGGCATTCTATTTTGGCTGGTACTAAATGTATTTGGCGCTATTACATACCAAAAATCGAGCAAGGCGGATTAAACTCATAATATGCGCGGTAGGCTGGAATTAAAAAACTATCACCAGGAGTTGCGGCATTTTAAGCTACGCTTAATCGTGCTAGGGGGTGTTGTTCTCCTTGGGTTTGGCATCCTACTCTTTCGCTTTTATTTTCTACAAGTTTCCTCCTATGAGCATTACCATGCGCTGGCAGAAAATAACCGTATCTCTGTCATTCCAATTGTGCCAAGCCGCGGCATTATCACCGACAGAAATGGCACGATAATCGCACGCAATTCTTTTGCCTACACCTTAGAAATTACACCGGCAAAAGTAGGTGACTTAGATAAAACAATTGCTGAACTTAGTAAGTTAGTCGGAATATCGAGGAATGATATAAAGCGATTTGACGAATTGAAAGTACATAACCATGGGTTTAGACCCATCACCATTCTCACACGCTTGAGTGAGATGGAGGCGGCTAAATTTTCGGCTAACCGTTTTAGATTTCCTGGCGTTAAGATTAAGTCAAGACTGTTTCGGCATTACCCAAATGGCAAGCTGGGCGTTCATATTGCTGGCTATATCGGCCGTATTAATGATAAAGATATTGCCAAGCTTAAAAAGGAAGGCGTGCTGTCTAATTACAAAGGCTCAGATCATATTGGCAAAAGTGGCATCGAACAGTTTTATGAGAAACAGCTACATGGCAAGACGGGTTCTCAGCAAGTGGAAATCAATGCTGATGGCAAAACCGTTCGTGTACTGTCAAGCACAGCGCCCGTTTCTGGTAATAACTTAACACTCTCTGTGGATCTTAAATTGCAGGAAATTGCCGAAAAAGCCTTTGGGGCGAGGCGAGGGGCCTTAGTGGCCATTCAGCCTAAAACCGGTGAAGTGCTCGCCTTAGTCAGCATGCCCACTTTTGACCCTAACCTTTTTATAGGCGGTATTGATACCACCAATTGGCGGCGCCTTAACGAATCAGTAGACAGGCCGATGATTAACCGCCCACTGATGGGTGTCTACCCTCCAGGATCAACATTCAAACCATTTGTTGCATTAGCTGGCCTTGAAGCAGGTGAACGGATACCACCCCGCATTAAAGATCCAGGCTATTTCATTTTACCTCACAGCACCCACCGTTATCGTGACTGGAAGGTTGGTGGTCATGGCTTGGTTGATATCAAACGTGCAATCACCGTCTCTTGTGATACCTTTTTCTATGGCCTCGCTATAGAATTGGGGATAGAAAAGCTGTCTACTTTTGTACGCCATTTTGGCTTTGGTAAAAAAACAGGCATTGATATCAGAGGTGAAAATAACGGCCTACTGCCAACCCCCGAATGGAAAATGCGCCGTTATAAAGAACCGTGGTACAAAGGTGACACGGTGGTTGTCGGTATCGGCCAGGGGTATATTCTCACCACCCCGATGCAACTTGCTCACGCAACCGCCGTCCTAGCCAATAGAGGCACCGCAATGAAGCCGCATTTAGTTTCTGCAATTACGGATATAAAAACAGGTGAAACAACACCAGTAAAACCCGTGGTATCCGACCAGTTAGCACTAACTGAGAGTAATTTAGCAATTGTCAAAGCAGCCATGATAGATGTAACGCTACGAGGTGGAACCGCTTCCCGTATTGGCAGAAATTCAGGCTATAGTATTGCGGCAAAAACAGGCACGGTACAAGTTGTTGGCATCAAACAAGATGAAAAATATAATGCCAAAAATATTGCAGAGCGACATCGAGATCATGCTTTATTTATTGCCTATGCCCCAGCGGATAACCCACAAATTGCAATCGCCGTTATTGTTGAAAATGGCGGTCATGGTGGCTCTGGAGCAGGGCCAATTGCACGACAACTAATGGATTACTACTTGCTTGGGAAATTACCGCCTGGGGCCATCAAAAAGAAAGCACTCCCGAAAGGGACAGAAGAGATAACCTTGGGAGGGCCTCTGCATGATTAATCTCATTGTTCACCGTATAGGCCGGCATATAGACTCTATATTAATGAGTGGTATTTTACTCGTATTGCTGATTGGTTTGTTGATTTTATACAGCGCCTCAGGAGAAGATATTGGCAGGGTTAACGAACAACTAATCAATATTACTATTGCCATATGCATTATGTGGCTGGTCGCTAATGTCCAGCCGCAAGTTATGGAGCGTATGGCTCTACCCTTGTACTTGCTTGGGATTCTGCTGTTGTTAGGCGTTGCCCTATTTGGCAACATTAGTCATGGTGCAAAGCGCTGGCTTGATTTAGGTGTGGTCAAATTACAGCCGTCAGAGCTCATGCGGGTTGCAGCCCCGATGATGCTAGCTTGGTTTTTTTCTCAGCGTGAAGCATCACTCCGCATTACTGACTTTATTATCGCTTTTATCATTCTCTTTGTACCCGTATTCTTGATATTAAAACAACCTGATTTAGGCACCTCCTTGCTCATTTCTGCATCAGGACTATTTGTTATCTTTCTTGCTGGCTTAAGTTGGCCAATGATTATTGGCAGTGCAGTTGCTGTCAGTATGCTCACTCCAATGTTTTGGTCAATGTTGCACGATTACCAACGCATACGTATTCGCACCTTGATTGACCCCGCTCAGGATCCGCTGGGGGCAGGCTATCATATTATTCAGTCAGTGATTGCTCAGGGCTCAGGGGGGTTAACTGGTAAGGGTTGGTTAAATGGCACACAATCTCGACTAGACTTTGTACCCGAAAGAACAACGGATTTTATCTTTACTGTCTTTAGCGAGGAATTCGGCATGGCCGGCAATATGCTTTTATTGCTCCTCTTTAGCCTAATTATTGCTCGTGGCCTTTATATCGCATCACAAACTAAAAGCACTTTCTCTAGATTATTGGCAGGCAGCATCACGTTAACGTTCTTTATTTATATTTTTGTTAATATCGGCATGGTTAGTGGCATACTGCCTGTCGTTGGCGTGCCATTACCCCTCATTAGTTACGGTGGCACATCAATGGTGACGATACTGCTAGGCTTTGGCATATTGATGAGCATCCATACCCACAAAGAATTAGTTGCATGGGGATAACGACATGATGAAGAAAACATATTTTCTAATTATTGTTTGCTGCCTTACGCTCATCGCGTGTGGTGGCAATCGACTAGTCAAGCCTTCAAAAAAAATAAGCACCTCCAATAATGGTGGTTACTATGGTTCAGATGGTCCGCCTGCAAAACCCCCTGGCAATTTGGATAAGATTCCTAATGCGACCCCAAAAGTAGAAGCTTTATATAAATACTCAAGTAGGCCTTACGTTGCTTTAGGGGAAAAATATACCCCATTAAAGACGGCAAGAGGGTATAAAAGGCGTGGTGTAGCTTCTTGGTATGGCAAGATGTTTCACGGTAAAAAAACAGCTATTGGAGAGATTTACGACATGTATAGCATGACAGCGGCGCACACTGTTTTACCGCTGCCAAGTTATGTTAAAGTAACCAATATTAAGAATGGCCGTTCAGTTGTTGTTCGTGTGAATGACAGGGGGCCTTTTAAACATAAAAGAGAAATAGATTTATCTTATGCGGCCGCTCATCAATTACGCTTAATTGAAAAAGGTAGCGGCATGGTGGATGTGGAAGCCATAGACCCAAAACATTACATCGCCCCCGTCAAAGCCGGCTTAAAAAACGCTTCCCCGGAAAGGGTAGCGACAGTGACTACAACGCCTAATACTAAACAATTAACAACAGGACAGCATTACGTGCAAGCTGGTGCATTTGGCAATGAAAATAATGCCATTGCATTACAGAATAGAATAAACGGCTTAGATATTGAGGATATTTCTAAAATTAATCGCATGTATAATGATGACTTATATCGCCTGACTGTTGGGCCTTATCAAACAAGACAAGCAGCAGAAAAAACAGCTCAGCAGATTCGTAACATGCTTAACACTTCCACCATTATCCTCATTAAATAATAGAGAAACTATGCGCCAACACTTAATCACCCTCACTACTTCATTATTATTACCATTATTTAGCTGGGCAGCCACCGCACCCCCCCCGCCTTTAGAAGCCAGTGCTTATTTATTAAAAGACTTTAATAGTGGGTCAGCGATTGCTGCACACAAAGCAGGTGAAAAGTTAGAGCCGGCCTCGTTAACTAAAATAATGACAGCTTATCTAATATTTGATGCACTTAGGCAAGGTCATCTAACATTAACGCAAAATGTACCCGTCAGTAAAAAAGCTTGGAAGGCTGAAGGTTCAAGAATGTTTATTGAACCTAAAAGAAATGTCACTGTAGATGAGTTGTTACATGGTCTTATTATTCAATCAGGCAATGACGCGGCCATTGCCTTAGCGGAAGTCATTGGAGGCAGCGAAGGTCAATTTGCAGAAATGATGAACCAGCAAGCAACGAAAATTGGCATGAATCACACGAACTATGTCAATGCGACAGGGTTGCCTGATAAAAAACATTACACAACAGCCAGTGATTTAGCCCTGATGGCCGAAGCGCTTATACGTGATTTTCCAGAAGACTATGATCGCTTATATAAACAAAAAGAATACACTTACAATAAAATTACTCAGCCTAATCGTAACCGCTTATTATGGCTGGACAGCAATGTGGATGGAATGAAAACAGGTCATACAGAAGCGGCTGGGTATTGTTTAGTTTCCTCCGCCAAACGCGATAAAACACGCCTTATCGCCATTATATTAGGTGCTAAAAGTAAAGCCATGCGTGCATCTGAAAGCCAGCGGCTACTTAATTATGGTTTCCAATTTTATGAATCTACCTTGGTCTATAAAAAATCACAAACCATAGTTAACATGCCCGTTTATAAAGGCGCTGAAAAAGCAGTTTCCGCCACAGTGAAGAATGACTTATCACTATCATTACCAAAGGGTGATTATGCGAAGGTGCAAGCGACAACAACAGCTAAACAGCCGTTGATTGCGCCGATAAAAGCTGGTCAAGAAATTGGCAAAATAACATTTAGTCTCGATAATAAAGTTATCGCTGAGTGGCCACTTATTGCTGCGGCAGAGGTGGTCGAAGCAGGGTTCTTAGGTAGTATCATTGACAGGATCAAACTGTTATTAAATAGATATCGACATGACAAGTTCTAAAGATACTAACCAGCAAGAAACCTTAATTGAATTTCCATGTGAATTTCCGATTAAGGTTATGGGTGAAACGCATGATATGTTTAGCATGGAAATTATTAAAACCATACAGCAGTATGAAGCGACATTTGATGCATCAAAAATAGCACTAAAAGGCAGCTCTGGTGGGAAATACACGAGCCTCACTTGCACTTGCTATGTTGAATCTAGGACACAATTAGATAATATTTACCGTGCACTCACCAGCCATACAATGGTTAAGTTTGTGCTCTAGCAAGTCATGCAACTTATTGCGCGTCAGCTAGGCCTCACTGACTATCAAATCACGCTAGCTGCGATGCAGGCGTTTACCAATAGTCGCACTTCAGCATCTGATGATGAGCTTTGGTTAACCGAACACAATAGTGTTTACACCATAGGCTTAAACCGTAAGAACATCCGATTGCCACAGAATGACATCCCAGTCGTCAACGTGGATCGCGGTGGAAAAATCACCTACCATGGCTTGGGTCAGGTTGTGATTTATTGCTTGATTGATTTAAATAGACGTAGACTCAAAGTGCGCGAACTGGTCGATATCATAGAAGGCAGTATCATTGAGTTGCTAGCGCAACACCGAGTCTACGCATCAACGCAGAAAAATGCACCAGGTGTTTACATCGATGAAAAGAAAGTTTCTTCTGTTGGCTTAAGGCTGAAAAAGAACTGCTGTTATCATGGTTTAAGTCTTAATGTTGATATGGACTTAAGCCCTTTCAAAGCCATTGATCCATGTGGTTATGTAGGCTTAGCAATGACACAAACAAAAGACTGGAATATTGAGGAATCTCCCCAATCTATGGGTGAAGCATTACTCAGCATATTAAAGAAACAATTAAGCATATGAATAAATCGACTGATATAACACCAACGAAAGGAGCCGCTAGACCGCTGAAGAAAGTGGCTGGTGTTAAAGAAACTAGCGCTGAAAAAATGGCCCGTATCCCGATTAAAATCATTCCGCAACCCAGTATGCGTAAGCCTGAGTGGATTCGGATGAAGATGCCTAACAGCAAACGCTATCAAGATATTAAACAAGCCTTACGCAATAACAATCTACATACGGTTTGTGAGGAGGCCAGTTGCCCGAATATTGGCGAGTGCTTTAGCGGAGGCACTGCCACTTTTATGATTTTAGGTGACATCTGCACGCGTCGCTGTCCATTTTGTGATGTCTCGCATGGCAAGCCGTTGCCGCCAGATGTGAATGAACCAGCTAACTTGGCAAAGACCATTGCAGAGATGCAATTAAATTATGTGGTGATGACCAGTGTCGATAGGGATGATTTACCAGATGGTGGGGCACAACATTTTGTCGACTGCATTAAGGCGATTCGTGCGGCTTCCCCTGCGATTAGAATCGAGATTCTAGTCCCTGATTTCCGTGGCCGTTTAGATGTGGCATTACGCATCTTGGAAGAAGCGCCACCTGACGTGATGAACCACAACTTAGAAACGATCCCACGTCTGTATAAACAAGCACGTCCTGGTTCTGATTATCAGAACTCATTAACATTACTAAAAACCTTTAATGAGATGTATCCAGATATCCCAACTAAATCCGGCTTAATGTTAGGCCTAGGTGAAACAGATGATGAAATACTGGAAGTAATGAAAGATTTACGTACCCATAATGTCACCATGCTCACACTAGGACAGTACTTACAACCTAGCACTCACCATTTACCTGTGATGCGCTATGTCGAGCCTTCTATTTTTGATGCGTTTAAAGAAAAAGCAGATGCTATGGGCTTTAATAATGCAGCTAGTGGCCCCATGGTGAGAAGTAGTTACCATGCTGATTTACAAGCAAATCACGTTATATAGAGAGAACAATCATGGTCCCACATTTAACAACAGCACTCAGCGGCCCATTAATGGATTTAGAAAAGCGCATGTTAGCATCCATGCCAGAGATCGAACATTGGTTTCGTAGTCAATGGTTAGAGCATAGCTCCCCATTTTATGCTTCTGTTGATTTACGTAACAGTGGTTTTAAACTAGCCCCGGTCGATACCAACCTTTTCCCAGCAGGGTTTAACAATCTTAATCCTGAGTTTCAGAGCTTAAGCGTTCAAGCCGCGATGGTGGCGATTGAAAAAATCTGTCCCAAAGCACATAACCTGCTGATTATTCCAGAAAATCATTCACGCAATACCTATTACTTACAAAATGTAATTGCGTTAACTAACCTGCTAAAAGCAGCTGGGCTTGATGTCAGAATCGGTAGTTATTCACCTGAAATTACCGAGCCAACTCTACTCACCGCGCAAGAAGGCAATACGTTATTAATAGAACCGTTAGTTCGCGAAGGCAACCGAATTAAATTAAAAAATATTGAACTTGGTGATTTTGATAGCTGTGCTATTTTATTAAATAATGACTTATCAGGTGGCGCACCTGAAATTTTGCAAAACTTAGAGCAAGATTTAATTCCACCTCTGCATGCGGGCTGGCATAACCGCCGTAAAACCAATCATTTCTCTGCCTATAATCAAGTAGCCGCAGACTTTGCAAGTATCTTGAGTATTGATGAATGGTTACTCAACCCTTACTTTGAAAGCTGCGATGGCATTGACTTTAATGGGCGCACAGGAGAAGAGTGTTTAGCCATTAAAGTAGAATCATTGCTCAAGAAGATTAAAACTAAATATGACGAGTATGGCATCCAACAAGAGCCATACGTGATTATCAAAGCCAATGCGGGCACTTATGGCATGGGTATCATGTCAGTCAAGTCAGCGGATGAAGTGCGTGGCTTGAATCGTAAAAAACGTAATAAAATGTCGACCATTAAAGAAGGGCAGAAAGTCTGTGAAGTGATTATTCAGGAGGGGGTTTACACTTTTGAGAACATTCATGACGCCGTTGCCGAGCCTGTGGTGTATATGATGGATCACTTTGTGATTGGTGGCTTTTATCGTGTTCATACCAGTCGTGATACAGATGAAAATTTAAATGCTCCTGGCGCACATTTTGCCCCATTAGCTTTTGAAAATCCATGTACCTTGCCAGATTGTGCCGATGCCCCAGATGCTGTTCCGAATCGGTTTTATGCCTATGGCGTGGTGGCACGGTTGGCGCTATTAGCTGCATCCATTGAATTAGAAAAGTCTGACCCCATGAGTGCTGAACCTATGAGCGAGTCACACGCCGCATGAAGTTGCTCTTTATCTTAGACTCGTACGATAGCTTAAGTATCAAAAAAGATACCAGTGTTGCCATGATGCGTGAAGCCGCTAACCATGGCCATCAATTGCATGTCTGCCAGCAGCATGATGTGTATTTACGTAGTGAGATTGTGCATTTCAAAACCCAGGTATTTACTTTCTCAGAAGGTGAAAATTGGTATGCATTAGCTGAAGTAAAAGACAATTTACCCGCTAATTTTGATGCCATCTTAATGCGTAAAGACCCACCATTTGATAATGAATATTTATATAGTACTTACTTGCTAGAGTTAGCTGCCAATCAAGGTGGTACCATCATTAATAACCAAGCAACTGTCCGCAGTTGGAACGAGAAACTCTCCGTAACAAGGTTCCCGCAGTTCTGTCCTGACTTTTTAGTCACCAGCCAAGCAGATTTGATTGTGGATTTCTTAACTAAGCATGAAGATATTGTGGTTAAACCCTTAGATGGCATGGGTGGTGCTAGCATTTTCAGACTTACTAAAAATGACCCCAACCTGAATGTGATTTTAGAAACCATCACTAGTTATGGCAAAAAAACCATCATGGCACAGCAATATCTGTCAGCTATCAATCAGGGTGATAAACGTATTATTGTCATTAATGGTGAACCACTCCCTTATTCGCTGGCACGCATTCCAAAAGCAGGCGAGACACGAGGTAATTTAGCTGCTGGTGGTAAAGGTGTCGCTCAGCCACTAACAGAACGAGATAGTGAAATCGCAACAACGATTGGAAAAACCTTAAAAGAAGAAGGGTTGTTTTTTGTGGGCTTAGATGTGATTGGTGACCATTTAACCGAAATTAACGTCACCAGTCCAACGGGTATTGTGGAGTTGGCCACACAAACAGATTGTGAGCCTGCGAAGGTTTTCATGGATGCATTAACGGCCAAACTAGAATCTAAAGCCCACTAGCGTTATAGTAGCGCTTATGCATTCGATTTTCCTACTGTTCTCTGCATTACTACTCATCAGTTGCAGCCCGAAAGAACCGCTCTACAACACCCAAGCATATATATTTGGCACGCTAGTCGACATCTCAATTTATGGGGAAACTGACGAACGAGCACAAGCTGTCAGTAATGGCATTATTCAACAATATAATGTTCTTCATCAGCGCCTGCATGCTTGGAAGCCAAGTGAATTAAGTGCCATTAATCAAGCAATTTCAGAAGGTGAGCCAATTACCGTAAAGCCTGATATTGCACAAACTCTCAAGAATGCCACAGTACTTTCAACACAATCCAAGGGCGCTTTTAACCCCGCTATTGGGCAGCTGATTAAGTTGTGGGGTTTCCAAAATGATACATTTACCCCACACCAAGTCGGTGCGAATACCGTTAAGGTGCTCGTCTCCAAAAATCCACAAATGTCAGACATTGTGATTAACGGCAATCAAATCCATAGTAATAATCCAGCTGTACAGTTAGATTTAGGTGGTTACGCGAAAGGCTATGCACTCGATATTGGTCTGACTTATCTTAAAGAACAAAATGTTCGGCATGCACTCATTAATATTGGTGGTAATATTATTGCACTAGGCCAGCATGGCGAACAGCCTTGGCGTGTCGGCATTCAGCACCCCAGACAACCGAATGCCATCGCCGCCGTGGCGCTACCTAGCGGTTGGGCCATTGGCACCTCTGGGGATTACCAACGCTATTTTGAACTGGATGGGAACCGTTATTGCCATGTTATTAATCCTAGTACAGGCTACCCCGTACAAGACATACAATCCGTTACCGTATTAATACCGCCACAACAGCATGCAGGCGTGCTATCTGATGTAGCATCCAAACCCATTTTTATTGCTGAAGCTAGCGAACGCATTAGCCAAGCAAAGAGAATGGGGATTAATGACTTTTTAATCATTGCAGGGGAAAGTGATATTCAAGCCAGTGCATCGATGCAAAAAAAACTTAGTTGGCTGGATGCTAAAGTGGTAAAAAAGGTGAAAGTGATCATCCTTGAATAAACTGAAAAGCAAACTGCTATTAGGTGACTATTTGGTTATTGTTGTCAGTGCCATTACTGTCATTTTTCTATCCAAAACACTTTGGAGCAATGCACCAGCTAGCCAACTAATGATACGCCAAGCAGATAAAATCATAGGCACTTATGATTTAAACCAAACCCGTGACCTTCATCTACATGGCCCATTAGGTGATTCGCATATTAGTATCGCGCAAGGACAAGTACGGTTTAAACAGTCGCCCTGTACGAATCAATACTGCGTCCATCAAGGCTGGCTCAACCATGCAGGACAAGTGGCTATCTGTTTGCCCAATCAAATTAGCTTGCAATTGATCGGCGAAGATAAACCTTATGACTCGCTCAACTATTAGTATTCAAACAACGAAAGACGACCATCATATTGCTAAGCTCACTGCATTAGCCATCGGCTTACACGTGCTTGAGGCAATATTTCCATCACCATTGCCTGGTGTTAAACCGGGCATAGCCAACATCATTACGCTTTATGTCTTGTCTCAATATGGATTTGGCACAGCGGCATGGGTGAGTTTATTGCGTGTATTTGCTAGCAGCTTACTGCTAGGTCACTTTTTATCGCCTGCGTTTGTACTGAGTTTATCTGGCGCATTACTCAGCTTGACTGCATTATGGCTAGCTCAACACTTACCAAAGTCATATTTCAGTGCCATTACACTCAGTATTTTGGCTGCATTTGCGCATATAGCCGGACAGCTATTAATCGTTCGGCTATGGCTAATTCCACATGTCGGCGTGGCTTATTTAATTCCAATTTTTGCATTTGCAGCACTCGTTTTTGGCTTGCTCAATGGTGTTATTTGTATGCGCTTAATACAGGAAAAAATCTAACCACGCTCAATATAAACCGCTACAAACATACAATGCAGGCAATCAGCGTGGCTTCTTCAATTAAAGCCTATAATTTGAATTATTTATCAATGCCTAAATCTTGAATTTTACGTGTCAAGGTATTACGTCCCATGCCGAGTAGCGTCGCAGCTTTGATGCGACCACCACCGGTATGTTGTAGTGCCTTTACAATCACCACACGTTCAAAATCTTTAGTGGTAGCTTCTAGTATCCTTGTTTCGCCACGATTGAGCGCATCAGCAACTTCTTGAGATAGAGCATCTTGCCATGAGTTGGCTGAGGCCGTTTTAGCACTGCTTTCTTTGAGTTCTGACGGTAAGTCAGCCAGACCTACATTCGTACCTGGCGCCATCACGGAGAGCCAATGACAAACATTTTCTAGCTGACGGACATTGCCACTCCAGGCCGCATTGGTGAGGTATGTTAGTGCGTCATCAGTGAGTACTTTTGCGTCTACTCCAAGCGTTAATGCATTTTTTTGTAAAAATAATTTTACCAATAATGGAATGTCTTCACGCCGCTCACGTAAGGCTGGCAATCGTAAGCGAATCACGTTTAAACGATGAAATAAATCTTCACGGAATAATCCAAGTTTAACGTGACTTTCTAAATCTTGATGTGTAGCAGCAATCACACGGACGTTAACTTTAATCGGCTGGTGGCCCCCAACACGGTAAAACTGACCATCGCTTAATACCCGTAATAAACGAGTCTGTAATTCAGCTGGCATGTCGCCAATTTCATCTAGAAAAAGCGTACCACTATCGGCTTGTTCAAAGCGGCCACGTCTTGTTGCTTGTGCACCCGTAAATGCACCACGTTCATGGCCAAATAGCTCAGACTCCAATAAATCTTTGGGAATCGCAGCCGTATTGATAGCAATAAATGGGTTGTTTGCTCTAGGGCTGTGTTTGTGCAGGGCGCTAGCCACCAACTCTTTCCCACTACCAGACTCACCGTTTATCAGTACTGTTGCATGTGAACGACTTAAGCGGCCAATCGCACGAAACACTTCTTGCATGGCAGGTGCTTGCCCAATAATCCCTGTCGTCTCTTCTAGTGAAACACTTTCCACATCTTGACGTTGCGTTTCATCGATGGCTCGTTTAATCACATCTAAAGCCTGATCGACATCAAATGGTTTTGCTAGGTATTCGAATGCGCCGTGTTGGAATGCAGAGACAGCGCTTTCTAAGTCAGAATAGGCCGTCATAATAATGACAGGAATATCCGGATATTTTTCTTTTACCTTAGTTAAGAACTCTAAGCCAGAGCCGTTGGGCATGCGAATATCGCTCACAATGACTTGTGGCAATTCGGTCTCCAGTTTGGCTAACGCATTAGCAGTATTGGTGAAGGTTTTAAATGCCAAATCTGAGCGTGCTAGTGCTTTTTCAAACACCCAGCGAATCGATTTGTCATCGTCTATTATCCAAATTGGGCTCATATACGTTTACTTTACCTATAACTATTGTTTAATAATGGCATGTTTAATGGCCGTGCTTTCTACTGGTAGCCGAATGGTAAAGCAAGTGCTACCAGGCTGGCTTTTACAATCAATCATGCCATGATGCTGTGTGACGAAAGTTTGTGCTAATGCAAGACCTAAGCCTGCACCACCCTCCCCTTCACGGCCAGTAACCAAAGGGTAAAATATTTTATCGATCATATTGGCTGGAACTCCAGGCCCATTATCAGTGATTTCAAGCTTAATTGCGACAAGATAACGCTTTTTATTCAGTGTTACTTGACGCTCAGCACGTGTTCTTAATGTGATTTTGGCTTCAGGTGTGTTGCTAGAAAGTAAAGCCTGTGCGGCGTTGCGCGCAATGTTGAGCACGGCTTGAATCAACTTTTCTTTATCACCAGTAAAATTAGGTAGGCTGATATCGTAATCACGTTGTACGTTGATATTATTTGGAGACTCTGCTAACAAAAGACTACGTACACGCTCTAGTACTTCATGAATATTAGTCGCTTCATATTGAGGAGCACGATGCGGTACTAATAGCCTATCCATCAGGCCTTGTAGTCTATCCGCCTCGTTGATAATAACCTGTGTGTACTCACGTAAATCTTGATTTATCAGCTCATGTTCCAATAGCTGTGCTGCACCTCGCAAGCCGCCTAATGGGTTGCGGATTTCATGTGCTAGATTACGTAATAATTCAGAATTAGCCTGTTGCTGAATTAACATACGCTCTTCTTTTGCAATACGCAGTTGTTGGTCCATTTGTTGAAACTCTAATAGTATTTTAGCATTATGCATATCTATCGGCATCACCGCACATGTCACGGCGAATGATTGCTGGCGAATAGTCGTGATCTTAAATTCATGTTCTCTAAATGGGCTGTTGTTTTTAATTGCGTTATCGATCGCTAACTCAAGCACCTCAAAGTTTAAAAACACCTTTGAGATTTTATTGTTTTCCGTTTGTGTGGAGCTCATCTCAAATAAAGCCTCTGCACTTGGGTTCATATAGATGACTTGTCTTGAGCCATCCAATAATAGAACTGAGGTGGCGAGATTTTCTAAGCCTATAAAATGGACTGGAATTTTTCTTAGCATGTATTAAATAGTAGCATTAAATGTGATTAATACTTGATGTATAAGCAAAATATACGCCAGTTTGACGGTGCTGCTAATGTTTAACAGTGCGGCTAAGCACATGAGAGTTAATATAATGCGTTTCTTCATTCTAATAGCTTAGGTGAGGCGATTACTGTTAGTAATGTTGTTCTTGATGTATTGATTGACGCTTGTGTAGCCGGAAGGTAATTGAATACAAAAGAAAAGGGCAGCAAAGCCGCCCTTTACCTAGTTGCTTATTTATTGCTTAGCAACTGTAGTACATATCAAATTCTAATGGTGTTGGTGTTTGACGTTGTGCTGTCACCTCTTCCATTTTTAATGCAATGTATGAGTCTACCCAGTCTTGAGAGAATACACCACCACGTGTTAAGAACTCGCTGTTAGCTTCTAATGCCGCTAAAGACTCCTCTAATGAAGCCGCAACAGTTGGAATCAATGCATCTTCTTCAGGTGAAAGTTGGTATAGGTCTTTAGTGGCAGGTTCACCTGGGTGGATCTTGTTCTGCACACCGTCAAGGCCAGCCATTAGCAATGCTGAGAATGCCAAGTATGGGTTGGCCGTTGGATCTGGGAAACGCGCTTCAATACGACGTGCTTTATCACCATGTACAAATGGTACGCGGATAGAAGCAGAACGGTTTTTAGCAGAATAAGCCAGCTTAACTGGTGCTTCAAAACCTGGTACTAAACGTTTGTATGAGTTTGTACTTGGGTTCGTAATCGCATTCAATGCGCGCGCATGTTTGATGATGCCGCCAATGTAGTAAAGCGCAAATTCGCTTAAGCCAGCATAGCCGTTGCCTGCGAATAAGTTTTTACCATCTTTCCAGACAGATTGATGCACGTGCATACCTGAGCCATTGTCATTTAATATTGGCCTAGGCATAAATGTCGCTGTTTTACCGTAGGCATGCGCTGTGTTTAATACAACGTATTTTAGGATTTGAGTCCAATCAGCGCGTTCTACTAGGCTTGAAAATTTAGTGCCAATTTCACATTGACCAGCAGAGCCTACTTCATGATGATGCACTTCAACAGGCACACCCATTTCCTCCAATGTTACACACATTGCAGAGCGGATGTCGTGTAGTGAATCAACTGGCGGTACTGGGAAGTAACCACCTTTTACTTTAGGACGATGGCCAATATTACCACCTTCAAATGAATCGCCTGATTGCCATGCAGCTTCTTCTGAATTAATTTTAACAAAGCTCTTACCCATGCTAACGTCCCAAGCAACATTGTCAAAAATAAAGAACTCTGGCTCTGGGCCAAAGTAAGCTGCGTCGCCAATGCCGCTGGCTTGTAGGTAAGCTTCAGCTCGTTTTGCGATAGAGCGTGGGTCACGGTCATAACCTTTACCATCTGTTGGATCGATCACGTCGCAAGTTAAAATAAGTGTTGGTTCATCCATGAAGGGATCAATATTGGCAGTCGATGCATCTGGCATCAATTGCATGTCTGATGCTTGAATGCCTTTCCAGCCGCCGATAGAAGAGCCATCAAAGGCATGACCTTCAGAAAATTTTTCTCCATTAAAAGCGGATATTGGCACACTAGTATGCTGCTCTTTACCGCGCGTATCAGTGAAACGTAAATCAACAAATTTGATGTCGTTTTCCTCAATCATCTTCATTACATTTGCTACGGACATTACAATCTCCTAATATTAAGTCAGTTAATGAGGTTTAAACTTATCGTTATTTATAATAGTATAACTTCAGCATGGGATGTTGTCAGGTATTGTGCTGCTAGAAAATGGTAAATATCACCATACAAGGGCGTGCCCTTGAGCTGTCATAAGGTGCACGCCAATATAGGGCGTTAGGAGCCGTGTTGCACGACGATGGTGCATTCCGTGTGGTGGGTGCTGAAATTACCGATGCTGTGTTGCAAATGTTAGAAAAGTGATTGGAGATGAAGATGGAAGAGATTGGTGCTGTTTTAGAAAGAGGTAAAAAACGTGCAGGGGATGCAGGCTTTCCATATGCAGGTGCGTTAACACCTAATGAAGTTTATGACGTGCTGCAAAAAATGGAACATGCTGTTTTGATTGATGTGCGGACAAAGGCGGAGCTTGAGCTGGTTGGCATGATACCTGGTGTTTCTCATATTGAGTGGGCATCTTATCCGGGGATGGTCGCTAATCCTGACTTTACTAAGCAGTTAGAAGCGCAAGTTGATAAAGCATCCTTAGTGGTATTCATGTGCCGTACAGGCGGACGATCACACCATGCGGCCACACTGGCTACATCGTTAGGGTTTGCCGAAGCTTACAATATGTTAGAAGGCTTTGAAGGTGAAGCAAATGGCGAGCGTCAGCGGACATTGATTAATGGCTGGCGGCATGCAGATTTACCTTGGAGTAATTGAATCTAGATGACAGATAAATATGCAGTATTAGGTAATCCGATTGCCCATAGCAAATCACCGATTATTCATGCGGCATTTGCTAAACAAACTAATCAAGATATTAGCTATGAGGCGAAAGTCGCATCATTAGATGACTTCACTAATACAATTAATCGCTTGATTGCTGAGGGCTATAAGGGGGTGAATGTGACCGTGCCATTTAAGTTTGAAGCTTTTGACGCGGCGAATCACATTGACGATAGTGCTTTGGTGGCCGAGGCATCGAATACGCTTGTCTTTTATGAAGGTGTAACTGCTGCATACAATACCGATGGTATTGGCTTAGTGACTGATATACAGAAAAATCTAGGGGTTGCTTTGCAAGGGAAGCGTGTGCTGATGGTAGGTGCTGGTGGTGCTGCGCAAGGTGTTGCGCTTGAAATAGCGAAAATAAACCTTGCTGCATTTGTTGTTGTAAATCGATCGCTTGAAAAAGTGCATGAGATGCAGCGAAAACTAGGAAGCGCAAAAGAGAGTGACATTACAGCAATCACGGCTTCATCCTTTGATGGCTTGGAAGGGCAAGTATTTGATGTTGTGATTAATGCTACTTCGACAGGGTTAACAGGTTCTGCGCTGCCTATTCCAGACAGTATATTTACATCAAGTACGTTAGCGTACGACATGATGTATGGCCGTGAAACACTATTTATGGCGCAAGCCCGATTGGCGGGTGCGCAGGTGGCAGATGGTTTAGGTATGCTAGTAGAGCAAGCGGCCGAGGCTTTTTCTATTTGGCGCGGTGTCAGACCTGCCACAAAATCTGTGATAGCAACAATCATAGCGCTTTAGTGCTTGAATTGGCATTATTAATGCGTAATTTCTTTCGAAAATTTTCTCAGTGGTTCCTCGACTGGTTATTTAATCGGAGGCCACAAGCAATACCATTGAAATGGGGTGGCTATGTTAAACGGGTTGTCGTTTTATTCATCACATGGTTCCTTTTGTATCAAATATGGATATTGATTCATATCGCTTGGTGGGTTAAGTTTAATCCGACATCGACTGCGTTTATGCAAACACGGCTGGTTGAGCTTAGGATAGAAAATCCAAGGGCGGAATTGGAGCATTATTGGATTGATTATGCCAAAATGTCTAACAACCTTAAGCTCGCGGTCATAGCGAGTGAAGATGCTAAGTTTTTACAGCACCAAGGTTTTGATTGGGGAGGAATAGAGTATGCGATTAAGAAGAATGTTAAACAAGGTAAGTTGGTTGCAGGTGGCTCTACGATTACGCAACAATTAGCTAAGAATCTATTTTTATCAAGTAATCGTTCTTTATTCCGCAAGTTTCAGGAAGTCATTATTGCGGTCATGTTAGAACAGGTGTTGAGTAAGCAACGCATCTATGAAATTTATTTGAATGTCATCGAATGGGGTAATGGCGTATTTGGCGCTGAGGCAGCTGCCAGACACTATTACAATAAAGGCGCGCGTAGCATATCGACTACGCAGGCCGCTAAGTTAGCGGCGATGGTGCCTAACCCTCGTTTCTATGACGCACACCGCAATACCACGTATTTGAATCGGCGAATTGCAACAATCAAGGCGCGTTTACCCTTAGTGAAGGCGCCGTAAAGGATAAACATGGATTGGTACTGGATAATTGCAGGGTTGTTGGTGTTTATAGGGTTTGTTGGTTTACTGGTTCCTATATTGCCAGGTATTGTATTTATTTTTTCTGGTTTACTATTGGCCGCATGGATTGATGGGTTTGCACGTGTTAGCGAAATGACGATGATTATCATTGGCACCTTTTCTTTAATAGCATGGGCGGTCGACTTTTTTGCCTCTTACTTTACAGCAAAAAAAGCTAATGCCAGTAAGCTTGCTTTATATGGTGTGGTAATTGGGGCGCTTGTTGGTATTTCAGGGGGGGTGGTCGGGTTAATTGTTGGGCCTGTGATTGGTGCTGTAATTGGTGAATTTATTGCACGTAGAAATTCTGGCGATGCTGCACGCGTAGGGGTTGCAGCTGGGTTAGGGTTTGTAGTGGCATTAGTGGTCAAATTAGTGCTAGCCATCATGATTGCTTCTATTTTTGCCTATGCTTATTTTTATTAAGTAGCACACCCATTAATTAACTTCAGCTCTCCCTATTTGTTTGCACAATTAATATCCATTAGTAACGGCTAAGCCTTGCCTAATGTTTTATGAATATAACTATGTGAATCCACTTGGCGGTCAAAACTCTGGCAATACTTTCCACCGTCTTCTACAGAAAATGCCGTTACAAAATCACTGTATTTTTTAGGTGTCCAAACTAAATTGAATGTTGTCATTTTATATTTCCCTTTTTTTAAACGATTGTTAACCAGTTAACAATTTAACCGTCGGCTAGCGTTCTGTCAGCACGTAGGCATAGGTTTTTTTGAGCACAAACAGAATATATCGATGCTACCTAAGGTGGTGTAAGGGGTGATTGCAGTTATGAAATGCTGATGACAAAGACGTTTTTTAGATTACTTAAGCATTTCTTTCAAATACCTACCTGTATAACTCGCTTCATTCTCAGTGACGTGTTCAGGTGTCCCTTCAGCAATGACCATGCCACCGCCATCGCCGCCTTCTGGTCCCATATCAATAATCCAGTCCGCAGTTTTAATCACATCCAAGTTGTGCTCAATAATGACAATGGTATTGCCAGCATCGCGTAAACGGTGAATTACATCCAGCAGCAATTGAATATCCGCAAAGTGCAAGCCAGTCGTTGGCTCATCTAAGATGTAGAGTGTGCGGCCAGTATCGCGTTTGCTTAATTCCAACGCCAGTTTGACGCGCTGTGCTTCACCGCCAGATAGCGTAGTTGCACTTTGCCCTAAGGTGATATAGCCTAAGCCAACATCTAATAAGGTTTTGAGCTTTCTCGAAATGGTCGGTTGTGCGATGAAAAATGGATGTGCTTGTTCAACGGTCAGATTTAGAATCTCACGAATATTCTTACCTTTGAAGTTTATTTCTAATGTTTCACGGTTATAGCGTTGGCCTTTGCAAACATCACAAGGTACGTAAACATCAGGTAAGAAATGCATTTCAACACGAATAACACCATCGCCTTGACAAGCTTCACAACGACCCCCTTTAACATTAAATGAGTAGCGACCAGGTCCATAACCGCGCGCACGACTTTCTGGCACAGCAGCAAATAAATCACGAATAGGCGTAAATAATCCAGTATACGTAGCAGGGTTGGAGCGCGGCGTGCGTCCAATTGGGCTTTGGTCTACATCGACGACTTTGTCGAAAAAGGATAAACCTTCTATTGTGCTGTGTGGCGCAGGTTCTGCATTACTACGATACAAATGCTGTGAGACAGCACGGTAAAGCGTGTCATTAATCAGTGTGGATTTGCCACTGCCAGAAACGCCAGTGATACAGCTTAATAAACCAACAGGAATTTCAACGGACACATCGCGTAAATTATTGCCCGTGGCATTGCTTAATTTAACTAAGCGCTCAGGGTCACGTTTGGTGCGCACCTTGTTATAAGTGATTTGTTTTTTACCACTTAAATATTGCCCCGTCAGTGATTTTGGGTTGGCTAACACTTCTTTTGCCATGCCTTCTGCGACGATGCTACCACCATGTTCGCCTGCGCCCGGACCAATATCAATAACGTAGTCAGCGGATAGGATGGCGTCTTGATCATGCTCGACCACAATCACACTGTTGCCGATGTCGCGTAAACGTCGCAACGTTTCTAATAATCGGCCATTATCACGTTGATGCAAACCAATGGATGGCTCATCCAGCACATACATCACGCCGGTTAAGCCACTACCAATTTGACTGGCCAATCGAATCCGTTGTGCTTCACCGCCTGATAATGTTTCTGCAGAGCGTGAGAGTGATAAATATTCCAAACCGACATTAGTGAGAAATTTTAAACGGTTGCTAATTTCCTTCACGATTTTATCGGCAATAGTTGACTTAGCACCTTGCAGCTCTAGTGAGTCAAAAAATGTGTGCGCCTTTTTCAATGGCATTTCACAGATTTGATGGATACTTTTACTGCCCACTTTCACATGGCGCGCTTCGCGACGTAAACGTGTGCCACCACAGTCATGACAGCTGGAAACGTTGATATATTTAGACAGTTCATCACGTACCGTAGCTGAGTCACTTTCTTTATGGCGGCGTTTTAAGTTGTTTAAAATACCTTCAAAGCAATGCGTTTTGGTGAAGAATGACCCACGCTCATTAATATATCTGAACGCGATTTGTTCTTTACCTGAGCCGTTCAGTAGCACATCTCGTGCTTCATCCGGCAACTCTTCAAAAGCCATTTCTAAGTCAAAGTCATAATGCTCAGCTAAGCTTGACAGCATTTGGAAGTAAAACTGGTTGCGTTTATCCCAGCCTTTAATCGCACCGCTGGCGAGTGATAGTGTTGGAAAAGCCACTACACGCGAAGGATCAAAGAAGTTAACATTACCCAAGCCATCACAAGTAGGACAAGCGCCTAATGGACTATTAAAGCTGAATAGACGCGGCTCTAATTCAGAAAGTGAGTAATCACATTTTGGGCATGAGAACTTAGCAGAGAACAGGTGCTCTTTATCGGTATCCATTTCTAAAGCAATGGCTTTGCCGTTGGCTAATCTTATTGCTGTTTCGAAACTCTCAGCAATCCGTTGCTTTATATCATCACGAATTTTTAAGCGGTCAATCACCACATCAATATTATGTTTCGTGGTTTTTGCCAGTTTAGGCAGCTCATCAACTTCATAAATCTTGCCATCAACACGTAGGCGGATAAAGCCTTGTGCTTTTAAATCATCAAATAAATCTAAATGCTCGCCTTTGCGGTTAGAAACCACAGGGGCCAATATCATCAGCTTGGTTTTTTCAGCTAGCTTCAAAATGTGATCGACCATTTGACTCACGGTTTGCGCTTCTAATTTAATATTATGCTCAGGGCATTCAGGGTCGCCAGCACGCGCATAGAGTAAACGTAAGTAATCATGAATCTCGGTGACTGTACCAACCGTAGAACGCGGGTTATGAGACGTCGCTTTCTGCTCGATAGAAATCGCAGGTGATAAGCCTTCAATTAAATCGACATCGGGCTTATCCATGCGGGCTAAAAACTGCCTAGCATAAGCAGACAAGCTCTCGACATAACGTCTTTGTCCCTCTGCATATAAAGTATCGAAAGCTAAAGAGGATTTTCCAGAGCCAGATAAGCCAGTAATCACGACCAGCTTATTGCGAGGAATGTCTAGGGAAATGTTCTTTAAGTTGTGCGTGCGTGCGCCACGGATTCGAATAAAGTCTGTCATTGCTTTAACTAAAATTGAGTAACCTGCTAATATACGCAATTATTTCAAATTCAGCTAAGGTTTCATGCAAGTTTCTGAACAGATGTCGTTGACGGAACGTCGTGCGACGGTAAGTCTCGCCTCAATTTACGGTTTGCGTATGCTCGGCATGTTCTTGATTTTGCCAATATTTGCAATTTACGCGCAAACGTTAGAAGGCGGTGAAGATCATACGATGGTCGGCATGGCGCTAGGCGCTTATGGTCTAACGCAGGTCTTATTGCAACTCCCTTTTGGTATTGCCAGTGATAAATACGGCCGTAAAAAAGTAATTTATGTCGGTATGTTTATTTTTATAATCGGTAGTGTCGTTGCCGCCATGGGCACGGACATCATAACGGTCATCATTGGGCGTGCGATTCAAGGTGCTGGCGCCGTATCAGCGGTGGTGATGGCATTGGTGGCGGATTCGACTAGAGAAGAACATCGTACGAAAGCCATGGCAACCATTGGCGGCACAATTGGGGTGACGTTTGCATTGTCATTAGTAGCTGGGCCTTTGCTCAATCAATCGATTGGCGTGTCAGGAATTTTTTGGATGACGGCAATTTTGTCTCTTTTTTCCATAGGCGTGGTTAAGTTTTTAGTACCAGACCCTATTCATAGTCAATTTCATTCTGATGCCGAAACTGCCCCAGCTAAAATTAAAGAGGTTATTCGTAATGCTCAGCTACTTCGGCTCAATTTCGGTGCGTTTAGTTTGCATGCCGCACAAATGGCGATGTTTGTCGTGGTGCCATTTGCCTTAAAAGAAACCAGTGGTATGAATGAGAATCAACATTGGATAGTCTACCTGCCAGTACTGACTATTTCTTTTATACTCATGCTGCCAGCTATTATCTATGGTGAAAAACGTGCAAAACTAAAGCCAGTCTTTATCGCAGCTGTCGCGACTATGTTGTTTGCGCAACTATTGTTCGCTATCAATATTCATTCATTCTGGGGTGTGGTTGTAGCCTTGTTTTTCTACTTCCTAGCTTTTAATTTACTAGAAGCCACTTTGCCATCGTTGATTTCTAAATTGGCACCAGCCGCATCAAAAGGTACTGCTATTGGTGTACACAATACAGCGCAATCGTTTGGTATCTTTGTTGGAGCAGTTTTTGGCGGGTACTTGGCGGGTAATCACGGTTTTGCTAGCGTATTCATCTTTTGTTCAGTATTAATGGGTATTTGGTTGGTTGCTGCTTTTGGCATGAAAACGCCGCCGAGTGTTAAAACGAAGATGTATCATGTAGAATCATTGAGTGACACTGAAGCAGTGGTATTGAAAGCTAAAATAGAAAAAATAAGTGGTGTTAAGGAAGTGGCAGTACTAGCGCAAGAACAAATGCTTATCGTAAAAATAAACAACCAGCAAGCGGTTGAAGTGCAAGCGACAATCGAGCAAAACATATTGAAATTGATAGGGAGTAAATAATGGCATCAGTAAATAAAGTGATATTGGTTGGCAATCTGGGACGTGACCCTGAAGTACGCTATATGCCGAATGGTGAAGCTGTCTGTAATTTCAGTATTGCGACCACAGAAAATTGGAAAGATAAAAGTGGCGTGAAGCAAGAAAAAACGGAGTGGCATAATATTGTGATGTATCGACGCTTAGCTGAAATTGCTGGCGAATATCTAAAAAAAGGGCGCCCTGTATATATAGAAGGCCGCTTGCAAACCCGTAAGTGGGAAAAAGATGGCATAACACGTTACTCAACAGAGATCATCGCCGATCAAATGCAAATGCTAGGAAGTAAAAATGACAATGCGGGCAGTGGGGCAAGTTATGATGGTGGTCAAGCGAGTGCGCCAGATGATTTCAACCAAGCACCAGCTAAACCAGTTGCACAACCTGCTGCTTCAGCATCAGCCGCAGGCCCGGCAGGCGGCGCAGCATTTGATAACTTTGATGATGATATTCCGTTTTAATTAATATCAACATGGACTGTAAAGGGCCTTCACTATGAAGGCCTTTTTTTATAACGCTGGCTAGATGATGTGTTGGTTAGTCTAAACACTTGAATAAATTAACTAATTGACCGACATCAGTTATAATCTCGCTTTTGATTTACCGCGCAAGGTATAAAACCACATGCCAATTTATGATTTCAAATGTACAGAGTGCGACCATCAAGATGAACTGATGCGTAAAATCAGTGCTGACAGCACGATGGAATGCCCTGTGTGCCACAAAAAAACATTTTCTAAAATGCTTTCTGCGGCTAGCTTTCAATTGAATGGTACGGGTTGGTATGCAACGGATTTTAAGAATGGTGATAAGCCCGCGGCTAAAAGTGATTCAACAGCTACAAGCAAGGATTCACCTACCGTTAATGGTTAATTATGAATAAATACTTCATTACAGGTTTGCTGGTGCTCGTGCCCGTGGTGGTGACGTTTTGGGTCATCAGCACACTAATCGAAACCTTAGATCAAAGCTTATTACTGTTGCCAGCAAAGTGGCAGCCGCAAGAGTTGCTAGGCTTTAGCATGGCTGGCTTAGGTGCGATCCTTACGCTGGCAGCTGTGTTCTTAACGGGTGTGATTGCTACCAATTTTTTTGGGCAACAAATAATTCTGTTATGGGAAGCTATACTGTCTCGTGTTCCCGTGGTCAAGTCTATCTACGCTAGTGTGAAACAAGTATCTGATACGATATTCTCGGATTCAGGCAATGCATTTCGTAAAGCATTGTTGATTGAGTTCCCACGTAAAGGCTCATGGACGATTGCTTTTTTAACGGGCGAGCCAGGTGGTGATGTGAGTAGTCACTTGAAAGGAGAGTATGTCAGTGTTTATGTGCCGACGACCCCAAACCCAACAGGTGGTTACTTTCTGATGATGGAAACAAAAGACGTTGTAGAGCTTGATATGAGTGTTGATCAAGCCTTGAAATATATTATTAGCATGGGTACTGTGGCGCCAGAGCTTAAATCAGGCAGAGTATTAAAACCAAAGCAATAAAGTAACGAAACCCAAATTAAACATTAACCTTAATTAAATTGATTAGAACACTATGAAGCGTACACATTACTGCGGCGAAATGAGCCGAAAACTTATCGGAGAAACAGTGACCCTTACCGGTTGGGCGCATCGTCGTCGTGACCATGGCGGAGTGATTTTTATTGATTTGCGTGACCGTGAAGGCCTTGCGCAAATTGTGATTGATCCAGATACGGTTGAAGCCTTTGCAGTCGCAGAGACGGTACGTAATGAATTTGTATTGCAAGTGACGTGTAAAGTGCGCGCGCGTCCTGAAGGCACAGTGAATAAAAACATCTCAACGGGCGAAGTGGAAATGTTGGCCAGTGAGATTGAGATTCTGAATGCATCACTAACGCCACCATTTATGTTGGATGATGACAACTTAAGTGAAATGGTGCGTTTGCAACATCGCTATATTGATTTGCGTCGTCCAGTGATGCAAGAAAATATGAAGCTACGTTACCGCGTGTCTAAAGTGATTCGTGATTACTTAGATGACAAAGGCTTTATTGAAATCGAAACACCGATGCTTAACCGCAGCACACCAGAAGGCGCACGCGATTACTTGGTGCCATCACGTGTGCATCACGGTGAATTTTTCGCATTGCCACAATCACCGCAGCTATTTAAACAGCTATTGATGGTGTCTGGTTTTGATCGCTACTTCCAAATCACTAAGTGCTTCCGTGATGAAGATTTACGTGCGGATCGTCAGCCAGAATTTACACAGATTGACTTGGAAACTTCTTTCTTAGAGGAAGATGACATCATGGATATCGTGGAAAACATGATCCGTGACATGTTGAAAGAAGTACAAAGTGTCGTTCTCCCAGCTGAATTCCCACGCATGCCATATGCGGAAGCCATGACACGTTATGGTTCAGATAAACCAGACATGCGCGTCATATTAGAAATCACTGAGCTTTCAGATGTGATGAAAGACGTCGACTTTAAAGTATTCTCAGCCCCAGCTAATAGCGATAATGGCCGTGTAGCCGCGATTCGTGTGCCACAAGGTGCATCGATCAGCCGTAAAGAAATTGATGCTTATACTGAGTTTGTGAAAATTTATGGTGCTAAAGGTTTGGCTTACATTAAAGTTAATGATGCTAGCCAACCAAACGAAGAAGGCCTACAAAGCCCAATTGTGAAAAACATTCATGAGGCAGCCTTAAAAGCGATTATCGAACGTACAGGCGCGCAAGATGGAGATATCGTCTTCTTCGGTGCAGATACAGCCAAAATTGTGAACGAAGCACTAGGTGCGTTGCGTACTAAAGTCGGTCACGATAAAGGACATGTCGATGGTCGCGCATGGGCGCCATTGTGGGTGGTTGACTTCCCAATGTTCGAACATGATGAAGAAAATGACCGTTGGAATGCCTTGCACCACCCATTTACGAGTCCTAAGGACGGCCACGAGGACTTGCTAGACACTAATCCAGGCGCTTGTTTATCAAAAGCCTACGACATGGTGTTAAACGGCTGGGAAGTGGGTGGCGGTTCAGTCCGTATCCATAAACAAGACATACAAGCCAAAGTGTTAAAAGTGCTGAATATTTCAGATGAAGAAGCACAAGAGAAGTTCGGCTTCTTGCTAGAGGCATTGCAATACGGTGCGCCACCACATGGCGGCCTAGCTTTCGGTTTGGATCGTTTAGTCACGCTAATGGCAGGTGCTGAGTCGATTCGCGACGTGATTGCTTTCCCTAAAACGCAAAAAGCACAGTGTTTGATGTCGGATGCGCCGAATGAAGTGGATGAGAAGCAGTTGAGGGAATTACACATCCGTATCCGCCAACAAAACAAAGCCGAAGAGTAAATGCAACTCGCTAAGAGTGGACTGCAATGCCTGTAGCCGAAATTAACCACGTTAACTTTCGTACCGATCGTGAGACCATGCACAAGTTGAGAGACTTTTATTGCGACATTATTGGCTTAACAATAGGCAAGCGTGTGGCGAGCACTTCATATGGGTACTGGTTGTATATTGGTGATAATGATGTGGTACATTTGGCAGGATATAAAACGCCAGAGCCGCCGCCATTACATGTGCATGGGCCTTTTGATCATGTTTCCTTTACATTTACCGATATGCCTGCGATGGAAAAGCACCTTAAAGTCAATAAAGTTGTTTACACGACACGAATCTTAGCCAGTGGTGTGCGTCAAATTAATATGAAAGACCCAGCGGGTAATGGAGTGGAGCTTAACTTTGAAGAATATGGTGATACAGGCTATGAAATGAAGCCTTCAGGTGAGCCAAGTAATACAGCTTAAAATATTGACAGGGGCTATTGGCCATGTGATGGTGGGTGACCACACAGGTTGGCGTTTAAATGGAGCTGCAATGGCCCTAGCAGTCCTAAACTTTAAATACAGACGTTAATGGATTACAATTAAATGATGATAATGGCGATTTGAGTGGGGCGATGAGCATGAGTAAAACATTAAGTATCATTTGGATAGCAAGTACGATGCTGTTAACAACAAGTTTATCGGCATTCGCTGAGGCGGATCCTAAGCTTTGGTCAGTGATGAAAGAGGCTTTCTTTGAAAAAAGAGCAATGAAAGAAGTCAGCTTTATAAAGGTAGACGCGCCGGAGCGTGCGGAGAGTGGCGCACAAGTGCCAGTCACTTATTCCATTGATACAGCAGCGGCTAAAGCAGTAGGTGTTAAAATTGTGAAGCTATATGCTTTTGTCGATGCAAATCCGATACCACTGACAGCAATTTATCATTTAACCGATGCGTTAGGTAGCTTTCAATTGTCGACGCGTATTCGTTTTGAAACAGATGCTTTTGTCCGTTTAGTGGGGGAAGATGCAGCGGGTAACCTTTATTTGGCCTCACGTCCGATTCGTGCGGCAGGTGGTTGTGGCGGCATTGTGTCCAATGATGAGACGGCAGTCAGGGCTGCGGCAGGTAAAATTCGCATGAAGGTGGCTAAGCCCAAAAAGTTTGGCACAGTAATCTCGGCTAAAGTACATATTAAACACATCATGCGTACTGGCTTACAGCGTGATTTAGTCTCGCAAGGTTTCTTACCACCGTTTTATATTAAAACAGCTAAGTTTACCTATGCTGATGAACCATTAATGACGATTGATGTGAATGTGGGTACAGCAGAAGATCCGTACTTTAAATTCAACTTTATTCCTAAAAAAGCAGGTAAGTTTGAGTTGGTTGCCACCGACAATGAAGGTAAAGAATTTAAGAAAGCATTAGAAGTGAAAAGTTAATAGTTGATTAACTGACTTTAAAGGGCCTCCAAGTGAGGTCCTTTTTTATTGTTCTGATATTAATGCGACATTTGTTAATGCGTACTAATCGTTTAATACTAAAATAAAACTGCTAAAATAAAAAAAAGTAAGTTTATTGGGAGATGTGAAAATGAAAAGCTACAAAAAAGAACTTTGGTTTAACATTCCAGCCCGTATGGATTTTCAGAATATTACTAGTGATGTGCGGGAGTGTTTGCGTGAAAGCAGCATTCAAGAAGGTTTGGTCTTAGTGAATGCCATGCATATCTCTGCTAGTGTTTTTATTAATGATGATGAACGTGGGCTACATCACGATTACAAAGTGTGGCTAGAAGCATTAGTGCCGCATGAGCCGCTAAGTCATTATCGTCATAACGATACAGGTGAGGACAATGCCGATGCGCATATTAAACGCCAGGTGATGGGGCGTGAGGTTGTGGTTGCGGTAACGGAAGGTGAGTTAGATTTTGGCCCTTGGGAGCAGATTTTTTATGGTGAGTTTGATGGTAGGCGTAAAAAGCGCGTTCTAGTCAAAATAATCGGCGAATAAATTCAAACTATCGTCATTATTCGGCGTTAGCGACGCGCGCGGCAGATAATAAAAAAGGGAGCTAAACGCTCCCTTTTTGCATGAGAAAAATTAATTGTTCATGCCGTAGAGGTATTATGCTGAAATGGAACCTCGGTAGGTGGGTTGTATTCATGACTCACAGCGTCAGTGTGAAAGGTTTGTGCCATTTAGCTGCGAATATAGCTTTTTAATTGTGCGATTAACTCTGCTTGGTATTCAAGCATAGCTTTAACTAAGTCACCAATCGATAGTATGCCAATCATGCTCCCATTATCCATTATAGGTAAATGGCGAATGCGTTTTTCTGTCATGACGCTCATTGCAAGACTAACAAGATCAGTTGCTTGGCAAAAAATCAAATTGGTTGACATGACTTCTTTAATGGGGGTCGTTTCGGCAGACTTTCCTTTTAAAGAAACTTCTCTCGCATAATCACGTTCAGAAAAAATACCGACTAATTTTCCTGAATCCATCACGGCTAATGCGCCAATATGTGTCTCTGCCATGAGTTTTAACGCATCATAGACAGTATTTTTTGATGCAATGCTAATGGTTTCTTGATGCTGTTTTTCTTTTAATATTTGCTGTAATGTTTTCATGCTACTTCTCCCTAGAAGTGAAAATATACACCTTAAAATTCCATCTGCAAATAAATAAGATGTGGATGGCTGTTATTTATTCAGTTTATTACGGCGCCATAGAGCAAGACAACATTAACAGCATGTTAGAATTTAACTTTTCGAATGTTTGTTAAGGTTAAGTAATATGGCTGGGCATAGTAAATGGGCGAATATTCAGCATCGCAAAGGACGACAGGATGCAAAGCGCGGTAAGATTTTTACCAAGCTAATTAAGGAAATTACTGTTTCTGCACGTTTAGGCGGTGGAGATGCTGCGATGAATCCTCGCTTGCGTGCTGCGGTGGTTGCAGCGAAAGATGAGAATATGCCTTTAGATAACATTACACGTGCCATTAAAAAGGGTACGGGGGAGTTAGAAGGTGTGAACTATGAGGAGATTCGCTACGAGGGTTATGGCATTAATGGTGCTGCCATTATTATTGACTGCATGACTGACAATAAACAGCGCTCCGTTTCTGATGTGCGGTTTACATTGACCAAAAATGGCGGCAACCTTGGTACCGATGGGTCGGTAGCATTTATGTTTGATCATTGCGGACAATTAATATTCGAACCGGGTGCTGATGAAGAAGTGATTATGGACGTGGCTTTAGAAGCCGGCGCTAACGACATTGTAACCAATGATGATGGCAGTGTTGAGGTGATGACGCCGCCAACAGATTTCTTGGCGGTTAAAGAAGCATTGGAGGCGGCTGGGCATACACCTGTCGTGGCAGAGGTCACAATGAAGCCACAAAATGAAGTGGTGCTAGCCGGAGATGAGGGCGCTAAGATGCAGAAAATTCTCGATATTTTAGAAGACCTCGATGATGTACAAGATGTCTATACCTCTGCAGTGATTGAAGAGTAATTGTTTGCTGGCGCTTAATCACTAGTGAGCAATATAAGAATTCTCGGTATCGACCCAGGTCTGCGTTTCACAGGCTTTGGCGTGATTGAAAAGGTCGGTGAAAAGATTCAGTATATTGCGAGTGGTACGATTCAAACCGCGAGTGGTAAAAAGACGAATAGAGAAGAGCTGCCGGCTAGATTGAAAATAATTTTAGAGGGTTTGTTTGAGGTGATTGAGACCTACCAGCCGACACAGGTGGCGATTGAGAAAGTCTTCGTGAATGTGAATCCACAATCGACGTTATTATTAGGTCAAGCGCGAGGAGCGGCAATTAGTGCGGCAGTAATGCGTGATTTAGAAGTGGCGGAATACACAGCACTGCAAGTTAAACAGGCAGTTGTGGGAAATGGCCACGCTAAAAAAGAACAAGTGCAGGAAATGGTGAAGCGACTACTGGCGTTACCTGCGACGCCAAATGAAGACCCTGCCGACGCATTGGCTTGCGCTATTTGTCATGTACACAGCGGTCAAGGTTTGGGGCAGTTAGCTACCAAAGGTTTCCGTGTTAAGAATGGCCGCTTAATAGGTTGAAATAGAGATATTAGGATAAGAACATGATTGCTCGCCTGAATGGGATGTTAATAGAAAAAGCCCCGCCTTTGATTGTGGTGGACTGCGTTGGTGTCGGTTATGAAGTGGAAGTGCCGATGAGTACTTTCTACAATCTACCTGAAGTGGGGTCACAAGTGATACTACTCACCCATATGGTGGTGCGCGAAGATGCACAATTACTTTATGGTTTTGGATCAGCACAAGAAAAAAGCACGTTTCGCCAGTTGCTTAAAGTCAATGGTATTGGTGCCAAATCGGCACTGTCTATTTTAAGTGGTGTATCTATTGATGATTTAATCGAGGCTATTGGTAGTCAGGAAGTGGCTGTATTAACCCGTATTCCTGGTGTTGGTAAGAAAACAGCTGAGCGTTTACTGTTGGAGTTGAAGGATAAGTTTGAGGCGACGGGTTTAAGCAGTATTGTAGGACAAGCTAAGTCGGCGACGCAAGATGTGTTGAATGCCTTATTAGCACTGGGTTATAACGAGCGTGAGGCGGTGGCTTCTGTTAAGTTGCTAGACAAAGATATTTCAGTTTCAGAAGGTATTAAGCGAGCACTCAAGGCACTAGCAAAGTAAATGCAAAACTTAGCCATTAAATCAAACGTTATGGATGGAATTCAATGATTGAAACCGATCGTTTAATCGCGCCAGCTGCCGAGAGTACGCAAGAGGAAGTTGTCGAGCGTGCATTACGTCCTAAAGTATTGGATGAGTATGTTGGGCAAGAAAAAGCCAGGGGACAGTTAGAGATTTTCATCAGTGCCGCGCGCGGCAGAAGTGAGGCGTTGGATCATGTACTGTTATTCGGGCCACCAGGCTTGGGTAAAACCACATTAGCACACATTGTTGCACGTGAGATGGGCGTTAATTTACGCCAAACATCAGGCCCTGTATTAGAGCGCGCAGGTGATTTGGCAGCTTTACTCACCAATTTAGAAGCGAATGATATTTTATTTATTGATGAAATTCATCGCTTGTCACCTGTGGTTGAAGAGATTTTATACCCAGCGATGGAAGACTATCGGCTAGACATTATGATTGGCGAAGGCCCAGCTGCACGTTCTGTTCGCTTGGATTTGGAGCCTTTCACATTGGTGGGCGCAACGACACGAGCAGGGATGCTGACCAACCCATTGCGCGATCGTTTTGGGATTGTGTCTCGCTTAGAGTTTTACACGGTAGAGGAGCTGAGTAGGATCGTTTCGCGTAGCGCTGGATTGTTGGATTTACAAATGACCGCTACAGGGGCGGTGGAAATTGCAAAAAGATCTAGAGGCACGCCGCGGATTGCTAACCGATTACTTAGACGCGTGCGAGATTATGCGCAAGTGAAGTCTGATGGTGTAGTGAGTGCTGAAATTGCCGATGCTGCGTTGCAAATGTTAGACGTGGATAAGCTTGGTTTTGATGTAATGGATAGGAAGCTGTTGCAAGCAGTGTTGGAGAAATTTGGTGGTGGCCCTGTTGGCCTAGATAACTTGGCTGCAGCAATAGGTGAAGAGCGGGACACGATTGAAGATGTGTTGGAGCCTTACCTTATCCAGCAAGGGTACTTAATGCGTTCGCCGCGTGGCCGCGTGGCAACCAGTCTGGCCTATGAGCATTTTGGTCTTGCTGTGCCCAGTCATTTAGCTAGTGGTGAACACTGGCAGCAATCTTAATTTGAAAAGCTTTCTATTTTAAGTGGTCGGAATTTGAAGTTGAGTTGGCTTTCCCTATGCTAAAATCTCCTCATGATTAATCAGCAAGTTTTTCACTGGCCTGTGCGCGTTTATTACGAAGATACTGATGCAGGTGGTGTGGTCTACCATAGTCAATATTTAAATTTCATGGAACGTGCAAGGACTGAATGGATACGTTCTTTAGGTTTTGAACAAGCGACGTTACGAGGCTCAGAAAACATTTTGTTTGTTGTGCACAGTATGCAGGTGCAGTTTAAAAAGCCGGCAGAATTTGATGACATGTTGTCAGTCGATACACAATTAATAGAATTGAGACGGGGCAGCTTCATTTGTGTCCAAGAAATTGTAAGGCAGGATGTATTGTTAATCCAAGCACAAGTTAAAATAGCTTGTGTAAATGCAGTGACTTTTAAATCAAAGGGCATACCAACCCAAATAAAACGCAAGATGGAGTCTATATGAATACAGTAAATGACATGTCATTAATTACCTTAGTGACTGGCGCAAGTTTACCAGTGCAGGTGGTAATGATTATTTTGTTAAACACGTCACTATTGTCGTGGTGGTATATTTTTCTTAAGTTATTCACCATTAAAGATGCGCAAAGTAATGCTGAGGAATTTGAATCTGCATTTTGGTTGGGTGGTGATTTGGATCAGTTATATGACTCTGTGATATCTAATAAGCGCCGCGGGAAGCTGCAAGGGATGGCCAGTATATTTGAGGCCGGCTATGACGAGTTTATCAAGCATCAAAATGACGGTGATCAAGATGCCAGTGATGTTGTAGCAGGCTCGAGACGAGCGATGCAAGCAACGTTTAACCGTGAGCTAGATAACTTAGATGCACATCTACCATTCCTCGCTTCTGTTGCCTCGGTTAGTCCGTATATCGGTTTGTTTGGTACGGTGTGGGGCATTATGAATTCGTTTCGTGGTTTATCTAATGTTGCGCAGGCGACGTTAAGCCTAGTCGCACCCGGCATTGCTGAGGCGCTGATTGCAACAGCGATTGGTTTGTTTGCTGCTATTCCAGCTGTGATTGCTTATAACCGTTATGCAGCAGGTGTCGATAGGTTGGCTGTGCGGTATGAAAGCTTTATGGATGAGTTCACCAATATTTTGCAACGTCGCGCTTAACTGTTGGTTTAATACCATTAGCGAAAAGGATAAACAATGGCAAGAACACGTAAACGCCGCATGATGAATCAAATTAATGTTGTTCCGTATATCGATGTGACATTGGTGTTGTTGGTTATTTTCATGGTAACAGCGCCGATGACAAATCCAGGGGTCGTTGATTTACCCTCTGTTGGACAAACGCTGAGGCAAACTGCAGCACCTTTATTGGTCACGGTTAGGAAAAATGGAGAAGCTGAGATTGAGGCCAATATATTTTCTAGAGATCAACTGTTGGCTGAAGTGAAACAGCAGCTTAAAGAAACTCCGCGCGCAGTCGTTGTTGCTGCTGATACAAAAACCGAGTATGGAAAAGTGGTCGCCATCATGGATTTGTTAAAACAAGCGCAAGTCGAAAAAGTGGGCTTGCTGTTTACACCAGCGCCTTAATTTTATGTTTAGAACACATGAAGCTTCAATCGCATGGAAAGCTGGCTTTCTAGCAACTTTAGTGCATGTATTGCTATTGGGTGCTTTATTATTCTCATTCAATTGGAAAGCGGTACACACCATTGCGGGTGTGAGTGAGGTTGAGCTTTGGGATACATTGCCAATGGCTAAGCCAACACCAAAGAAGCGCATTGCGAAGCCCAAGCCAAAAGTGCCAAAGGTTGAGAAGCCGGAACCTGTGCTAGCTCCAGAGCCAGAAGAGGTTAAACCAGAGCCTGAAACACGCAAAGTGGATATCGAGCTAGAGAATAAGAAAAAGAAAGAAGAAGAAGAAGCAGAAAAAAAGAAGAAAGCAGAAGATAAGAAAAAGAAAGAAGAAGCAGAAGCAGAAAAAAAGAAGAAAGCAGAAGAAGCAGAAAAAAAGAAGAAAGCAGAAGATAAGAAAAAGAAAGAAGAGGCACGTAAGAAGCAATTGGAAGTATTGCAAAAACAGGTGCTAGATGATGTTGACTTAGATCAAGTAGCACTTGAAAAACTACAAGCGGAAATTCGCGGTGACAATAAGAAGCCAGCGCAGGTTTCGGATCAAGGTGTGGTGAATGAGTACGTGGCTAAGATTATTGCCAAAGTACACGGCAATGTGAACAGGGCATTATGTGCCGGTGGCAATCCAGTGGTGATATTTAAAGTGAGCTTGTTACCAACAGGAGAGTTTGTGAGTAGCCCTACATTGAGCAAGTCTAGTGGTAACGCTGCTTGTGATAATGCGGTTGAGCGTGCAATGATTGCGTCGGAGCCATTCCCATTGCCAAGTGACCCAGCTACGTTATCAGAGTTTAGAAATCTAGGCTTAACATTTAAACCAAATGCAGAGTAATGCGTGCCATCATCATTTAAAGCTTGAAAGCTGTCATAATTACCCATTAAAATGGCAGCACAATTGCTTGTAGGCAGGTAAATTTAATCTTATTTCTAATGAAAGATACTAAACACCCATGCATATTTTTAGACTAGTTATTTTTCTTGTTGTTGGGCTTTTTTCGTTCGCAGCAAACGCTGCTTTAGACATCGAAATTACGGGTGGGGGCGCACAGCAAACTCCAATTGCAGTCGTTCCATTTAGTGGCAATAAAAGTGTTAAACATGATATGGAGAAAATCATCAGTGATGATTTGTATCGTAGTGGGTTGTTTCGATCACTGAATACGCAAGGCATGGCAAGCTGGCCAACAAATGTGTCGGAAATTAAGTATGCAGAATGGGCGGCTTTACAGGCTCAGGCGGTTGTTATGGGAAATATAACCCCCTTACCTGGTGGGCAGTTCAAGGCTTCATACCAGCTAGTTGATGTGTTTAAACAGCAATTATTGGCAGCTGGGGACGAAACGTTCAAAGCTAAGCATGTGCGTCTGGCAGCACATAAGATTGCTGACGTGGTTTATGAAAAATTAACCGGTCACCCTGGTACATTTGCAAGCCGTATTGCTTACGTTAAAAAATTAGGTGCTAGGCATTACCTCTATATTGCTGACTCAGATGGCTACAATCCGCAAGCATTGGTGAATTCAAGCGAGCCTGTTATTTCTCCAGCATGGTCACCAGATGGTTCCAAAATGGCATATGTGTCCTTTGAGAAGAAGAAGCCTATTGTCTTTGTGCATACGCTTAAAACAGGTTCTCGCAAGATTGTGGCTAATTACAAAGGTAATAATAGTGCTCCTGCTTGGTCGCCAGATGGGAAGAAATTAGCCATTGTGTTGACCTATGGGGCAAACTCACAAATATTTACGATTAATGCAACTGGCGGCGGTTTGAAGCGTATTGCAAGAAGTCGAGGTATTGATACTGAGCCAGTATTTTCGCCAGACGGAAATTGGATTTATTTCACCTCGGATCGCGGCGGTAGACCGCAAATTTATAAAATAAGAGCGACTGGCGGAGGTCGTGTTAGTCGCGTCACTTTTAACGGTGCTTATAATGCAAGCCCACGCTTTTCAGCTGATGGAAAAATGCTGACGTACATCCGGAATGATGGTGGCCAATTCAAAGTGGCGATTCAAGATTTGGCGAGTGGACAAGTGCAGCTGTTAAGTACTGGTGGTCAAGATGAATCGCCTAGCTTTTCACCAAATGGGCGTGTCGTGTTGTATGCAACTAAAAAAGGATTGCGCAGTTCTTTGGCATCTGTATCAATTGATGGTAGAGTACGACAAAGCTTAAGTGAGGCGCGTGGGGATGTTCGCGAGTCAGCATGGGGCCCAATGCTTAAGTAGTTTAAAATTTGTACGATATCACAACACTTGGTAAGTAAATAACTTTCAGGAAAAGGGGAAATGCATGAAAAACACAACAAAACTTCACTCTAAATTGCTAATAGCTGCTGTTATTTCAATGTTATTAGTTGCTTGTAAAAGCACACCAATGAAATCAGCTTTTCCTGCAGATGACCGGGCGCTACCTGCTGCTGCAGATGACCGGGCGCTACCTATTGCTGCAGATGACCGGGCGCTTCCCGATAGCTCTGATATTAAAGGCACTGTGATTAATGGCTCTACAAGCAGCAACATGAGCGAGCTAAATGACCCGGATAATATACTATCAAAACGCAATATTTACTTTGATTATAATAGCGATGCAATTCGTGTTGAGTTCCGCCCAAACATAGAAGCACATGCTAAATTCTTGCAAGAACATGGTGCAGCAAAAGTAATGTTGCAAGGTAATGCTGATGAACGTGGTACACGAGAATACAACTTATCTTTAGGTCAACGTCGTTCGGTTTCAGTTAAAAAAGCACTTAACATCTTGGGCGTTTCTGATAGCCAAATTGAAACAGTGAGTTATGGCGAAGAAAATGCAAGTGCGTACTGCAGCTTTAATAGCGACAATTGCTACCAGCAAGATCGTCGTGTGGAAATTGTTTATCCAAACGAATAAAGAGTTATTAACGCATGAATAAACTGCAAGCAAGTCTTGCGATCGGCGCATATGCATTTGCACTGAATTCGCAAGCAGCCCTTTTTGACGACAAAGAGGCGCGCAAAAAAATCCTGGAGGTTGAAGCGAATACGTTGGCTAACCATGAGCTACAGGCGGCTCAAATAGAAGGGTTAAGTAAGCGTGCTGCAGATGAAATAGAAGGGTTTGCAGATGAAATAGAAGGGTTAAGTAAGCGTGTTGTAGATGAAATAGAAGGGCTAAGTAAAAGTACTGCAGGTCAGTTATTGAGTATTCACAATGAAATGGCACTGCTTATGCAGGAGATTTCTGAGCTAAGAGGAGCGGTGGAGGTTGCCAGCCATGCTTTATCAACAACAGATAAAAGGCAAAAAGACTTGTATGCAGATACGGATAGACGTATTCGTAAATTGGAAAGTAGCTTAGGAGGTGACCAAGTGAGCGAATTGGCGCCACCTAACACCGCTGGCGCTAATGATGCTGCCGCTTATAAAGCGGCTTATGGTTTTAGCCAAAAGGCTAGCCATTACGAGGCTTTTGAGGCTTATAATGACTTTATAGCTAATTATCCAGATAGCAAATACATGCCTGATGCTTTTTATGGCTTGGGTTACTCGCAATTTGCGTTAAAAAATTACAAATCCTCGATTGCTACCCAGGAAAAATTACTAGCTAACTACCCTGATAGTACAAAAGCACCCAAAGCCATGTATAGCATTGCGAATAGCCTAATACAATTGGGACAGGTGGATAGTGCGAAGAAAGTGCTACGTAGTTTGCTTGATAAGCACCCTAGTGCTACATTAATTCCGAATGCTAAAAAGCGTTTAAAGGTATTAGAATCAATTAAATAATTTAGGTTTCGAGCTGTTTTGTTTTAAGGTGATGCCGACTTCTTGTCGGTGTTTTTTATTCACAAACTTATTTTATGGTGTTGTCAGTATGGCATTAAAAATTTACGAAATTTTTTACTCACTCCAGGGCGAAAGCTCTCGGATTGGGCTGCCTACCGTTTTTGTCCGCTTAACAGGCTGTCCAATGCGTTGTAATTATTGTGATACTGAGTATGCTTTTTCTGGTGGTAGTAATCTAGAAATAACGGCGATTGTAGAACAAGTAAAAGCATTCGGAACGCCATATGTTACGGTTACAGGTGGAGAGCCGCTGGCACAAAAAGAATGTCATGTGTTGCTCAAAGCTTTATGTGATCAAGGTTTCAATGTGTCGTTGGAAACAGGCGGCGCAATGGATATTGGGCCTGTTGATAAAAGGGCCTCAGTCATTTTGGATATTAAAACACCAGGTTCTAATGAGGAAAAAAATATGCTTTGGGGTAATATCGAACACCTAAAGCAAGCAGATGAAATCAAGTTTGTGCTTTGTGGGCGTAGTGATTATGACTGGGCAAAGCAGAAAATGACTGAGTTGAATTTAGTCGACAAGTGCCCAATTCTATTTTCACCAAGTTACCACGAGCTGAATCCAACTGAATTAGCTAGCTGGGTGTTAGAGGACCAATTACCAGTTCGTATGCAAATACAAATGCATAAAGTGTTATGGGGTGAAAAGCCTGGCGTTTAATGTTCACGTTATAAATATTATTATGAAAAAAAATGCAGTTGTACTTCTCTCAGGCGGGTTAGATTCCGCCACTTGTTTAGCCATTGCAAAAGCACATGGCTTTGATTGCTATTGCTTAAGTTTGGACTATCATCAACGAAGTATTGCTGAGTTAAAAGCCGCAAAAAATATAGCGTTGCACTCAGGCGCAAAAGCACATAAAACAGTGCAATTAGATTTAAGCTTGTTTGGCGGTTCAGCGCTGACCGATGCCGATATCGATGTGCCTGAAAGTGAGACTGAGGGTATTCCCGTGACTTATGTGCCAGCACGGAATACGATTATGCTGTCGTTAAGTTTGGCTTGGGCAGAGGTGTTGAGCGCACAGGATATTTTTATTGGTGTGAATGCGCTCGACTATTCAGGTTATCCTGACTGTCGTGGTGAATACGTTAAAGCCTTCCAAGAAATGGCCAATTTAGCGACTAAAAGCGCAGTGGAAGGTCGAAAAATTACGGTGCATGCGCCATTGATTGATATGACAAAGGCAGAAATTATTGTAAAAGGCACCGGATTGAGTGTGGATTATGGCGAGACAGTTTCTTGCTATCAAGCCGATGATTTAGGACGTGCTTGTTGTGTGTGTGATTCTTGCCGCTTAAGAAAAGAAGGCTTTAATCAGGCGGGGATTGAAGATCCTACCGTTTATCAAACCCAACCAACTTCTTAGTCGCACGCTTTAACTTGCTTAATTAGACATTTCTAGCAGAGTCAGCCTGTTAATTATTCTTTGCCATCTTGTTTGAAATGACGTATAATCCGCGCCTTTCTGTAGAAAATTCATTTAATTAAGAGAATATATATGGTTGTTATTCGTTTATCACGTGGTGGCTCTAAAAAGACCCCATTTTTCAATTTAGTTGTGGCTGATTCTCGCAATCGCCGTGATGGTCGTTTTATCGAGCGCGTAGGTTTTTATAACCCTTCTGCGAGCGGTCAGGCTGAAGCATTGCGCGTTGATCATGCGCGTATTGATTACTGGACAGGTGTTGGTGCCCAGCCATCAGACACTGTTAAGCGTCTGATCAAGTTGCATGCAACAGGCCCTGAAGGTATGGCTAAAGCTAAAGCTAAGGATGAAGCTAAGGCAGAGGCAGGAAAAGCTAAAGTGGCAGCTGCAGAAGCAGCTAAAGCTAAGGCAGCAGCAGAAGCAGCAGAAGCAGAAGCAGAAGCAGAAGCTAAGGCAGAAGCAGAAGCTAAGGCAGCAGCAGAAGCTAAGGCAGCAGCAGATGCAGCAGAAGCAACAGAAGAACCTAAAACTGAGTAAGGCTTAGCCGTTTCAATGGAAACGGTAGCGGATATGTTGGTTGTAATGGGGCGTATTGTCGCCCCTTACGGCGTTCAAGGCTGGGTAAAAGTAGTCCCTAATACGGAAGCTATCAACAACTTGCTGAGTTATAAAACCTGGCAAATTGGTAAAGAAGGTAATTTCCGAAAAGTTAAGCTGAAGTCTGGAAAAGTGCATAATGATGTGCTGGTGATTAAGCTAGAAGGCATTAATGATCGTGATGCTGCTTTTGCTTGTAAGGGCTTACAGGTTGCCGTGCTAAGAAGCGAACTACCAGCACTTGATGATGACAGCGAAGTTTATTGGTCTGATTTGATTGGACTAGCTGTGAAGAACCAACAGGATGTTGATTTTGGCAAGATTACTGATGTGTTTGAGACTGGTGCGAATGACGTGATTGTCGTGAAAGGTGAAACAGAACGCTTGATTCCTTTTACAGAGCAGACCGTCATTGAAGTGAATGTTGAGCAGCAAGCGATGTTGGTTGATTGGGGCGAAGACTATTAACTGAATAAGTTAATAGATTGAAAATAATGATTGTTGATGTCATTACCCTTTTTCCAGAAACGTTTGAAGCGATTACCGCACATGGCGTAACAGCCCGTGCGTTTGATAAGGAATTAGTTGATTTTCAGTGTTGGAACCCGCGAGCGTTTACCACTGACAATCGAAAAACAGTTGATGATAGACCCTATGGAGGCGGCCCCGGCATGGTAATGCTAGCGGAACCGTTAGAAAAAACCATAGTGGCTGTTAAAAATAAGCAAAGTGATCAAGGTGTTAAGTCAAAAGTGATTCACTTATCACCTAGTGGTGTGGCTTTGACGCATGAAAAAGCAGTGTGGCTGAGCCAGCAAGAAGGTTTAGTTTTATTGGCCAGTCGTTATGAAGGCGTGGATCAGCGTTTGCTAGACGCACATATTGATGAAGAAATATCGATTGGTGATTATGTATTAAGTGGTGGTGAATTACCCGCCATGGTGTTGTTAGATGCAGTAGTTAGGTTGCTACCAGGTGTATTAGGTGATGCAGCATCAGCAGAACAGGATTCGTTTGTAAATGGTTTGCTAGATTGCCAGCATTACACACGGCCTGAAGTGTATAGGGATGAGCAGGTGCCTGAAGTGTTGTTATCAGGTAACCATGAAAAGATTAGGCAATGGCGATTAAAACAATCGCTGGCGCTAACAAGGGAGAAACGCCCGGATTTATTGGCCGCAAGGTCGTTGACGAAAGAGGAAGCTCGACTGCTCAAGGAAATAGAGCAGGAACAAGCATCTTCATAACTAAAAGGAGCAAAAAGTGGCAGATATTATTAAAATGTTAGAAGAGGAAGAAATTGCGCGTTTAGGCAAAGATATTCCTACATTCGCACCAGGTGACACATTGGTTGTTGGTGTAAATGTTGTTGAGGGTACACGTAAACGTGTGCAGGCGTTCGAAGGTGTTGTTATTGCGCGCCGTAACCGTGGCCTTAATTCATCATTCATCGTGCGTAAAATCTCTTCAGGTGAAGGCGTTGAGCGCACATTCCAACTTTACTCACCTTTGATTGCAAGCATCGAAGTTAAACGCCGTGGCGATGTTCGCCGTGCGAAACTTTACTACTTACGTGAGCGTTCAGGTCGTTCTGCACGTATTAAAGAGAAGTTGGTATTAAGAGGAAAAGCAGATTAATAGACTAGTTAATTAATTGCTGAGTAATTTTAACAGCCCTAAAGCGATTTGCTTTGGGGCTTTTTTATTTGCCATGCCTTATCATTTCAAGTCTAATAAGTGGATGGATAAACACAATCAATATCTAATGGCTGAGACTAAGATACAAACGAGTCAGCAGTTAGATGCCTTTATTGACCATCTCTGGTTAGAAGATGGCTTATCCAAAAATACACTAGAGAGTTATCGCATAGATTTAATCCAATTCAACAATTGGTTAACAACAGAGAAAACTGCGTTAATCGATGCGAATCAGATGCATATTCAGCAATACCTTGCAGTCAAGTTCCCGCAACAGAAGCCTCGCAGCATCGGGCGTTTGATTGCGAGTATGCGACGTTTTTATCGTTATTGCCTGCGAGAGAGCCTAATCTCAGAAGATCCAACCTTGCAGATTGAATCACCTAAATTACCACGCACCTTGCCTAAAAGTCTAAACGAGCAAGAAGTCGAAGACTTACTTGATGCGCCCGACATCAACCTGCCGATCGGCCTGCGAGATAGAGCGATGCTAGAGCTGTTATATGCTAGCGGCTTGCGCGTTTCTGAGTTGGTGGGGATCAAAGTGTGTGAAGTGAGTACGCAAGATGGTGTCGTCCGTGTTACAGGTAAAGGCAGTAAAACGCGCTTAGTTCCAATGGGGGAAGAAGCCGCCGATTGGGTTGTGCGCTACACACAATTTTCACGGTCAGGAATTTTGCAAAAAAAAATGAGTGATGCTTTATTCGTAACCAATCGAGGCGCTGCCATGACACGCCAGGCCTTTTGGCATCTAATTAAACGCTATGCGCTACTGGCGGGTATTGATAAGCCGATGTCACCACATGTATTACGTCACGCATTTGCAACGCACTTGCTGAATCATGGGGCGGATTTGCGGGTCGTGCAGATGTTGTTAGGACATTCGGATATATCGACTACGCAGATTTATACGCATGTGGCACGAGAGCGACTTAACAAGCTGCATTCAGCCCACCACCCAAGAGGGTAGGGTTCTTTTCTTCTTCGACAATTGAAGCAAGCTGCCATTCAGCAATAATTCTTTTTGCCTCTTCTTTATGCGTGTTGACGACGCTGACAGTGATTAAGTCCACCGTTGGTAATTCGCCTATACCACCTTGCAAATACTCACCTTGAATGAAGGATTGAATATTGTATTGCGCTAGTAGGCCTTTAATCATATTGGCGTCTAGGCTGTTGGCGGCGTGGTAGATGATAATCATGGGTATATTTCAACAGTTCCTTACGTTGCCAGACTGCATGTTGCTCGCTCGAGACGGGCGATCCCATTTCTTTAGCTAACTAACCCATGCGCTGGATTATTACTCCCAGCGCCTTCAGCCCTGGCAATATTCCAGGCTTAGCAACCTTTATTTTGACAGACTCAGCTTTAAATTCTTTCAATATCATTTTGCAAACATGTTCGGCTAAGGCTTCTAATAGTTTAAAGCTGTTTTGCGTGAGTGTTTCTCGAATGCGATTCACTACTGAACTATAATCAACCGTATCTTCGATGGCATCGCTTTGACAGGATTGACTTAAGTCGTAGCCAATTTCAATATCCAAAATAATGGTTTGCGGCTTTAAGCGCTCCCAGTCGGGTACGCCGAGTTTGGTTTTTACGCTAACTTGGTCTAAAAATATGATGCCCATAAAATTTGATGCCTAAGGTTTGGCTATGGTTTAAAATGTAATACTTAGATTTTAGTGTATATCACTGGCAAACACTAATGCTCGTTTTTTTAGGAAGTGAAGTTTATGAATGAATTAGGTTTTGTCCCTGTTGCCTTGCTGCCAGTTTTTTGGATTGTTGGTGCTTATTTATTAGGCTCTGTTTCGTTTGGCATTTTAATCAGCAAGTGTTTTGGCTTGGCTGATCCACGTACCGTGGGGAGTGGTAACCCGGGGGCGACCAATGTGTTGCGTAGCGGTAAGAAGTCGGCGGCTTTGTTGACGTTGCTTGGTGATGCTTTTAAAGGTTGGGTGCCTGTCTGGTTTGCGTTGCAATCTGATATGTTGATGTGGGTTGTGAGTGCAGTTGGTGTTGCCGTATTCATAGGACATTTATACCCAATCTACTTTAAATTAAAAGGGGGAAAAGGGGTCGCGACGGCGCTTGGTGTAATGTTGGCCATCTCGCCTTGGTTGGCTTTGGCGGCATTCGCGACATGGCTGATTGTCTTTGCCTTTAGTTACTATGCTTCATTGGCGAGCATTGTGGCGGCATTCTTTGTGCCGATTCATTCTTACTATTACCTACAACCATATAAAGATTATTTTTTAATGCTGTTGGTGTTGTCTGGACTGCTGATTTGGCGACACAGAGGTAATATTCAAAAGCTATTAAATGGTACTGAGTCTGGTTTTAAAAAGAAGAAGTAACATGCTGTAATTTTAAGGTGTCATTAATTCAGCTAAATCCCAACGAGGGCGAACGCTAAAGCTATAATCTTGTTTTCCGGCTTGCAGCGCTTCTAGTCTTTTCGCGCCAGCAAATGCAATCATAGCGCCATTGTCAGTACAAAACTCTAAACGTGGGTAGCTGACTTTGCATAATTTACGTTTAGTGGCCTTATTTAAGCTCTTACGTATTCGCTGGTTAGCGCCTACACCACCAGAGACGATTAGATTGTCTAGTCCAGTTTCACGTAATGCGGCCATGCATTTAGCGGTTAATATTTCTGCCACTGATTCCTGGAACTCCCACGCCACATCAGCTTGCATTTGTTCATCTAATGGTTGGATTTTACTAACTAGTGTTAACACGGCTGTTTTTAACCCGCTGAAGCTAAAGTTCAGATCTTTGCTATGTAACATTGGCCTAGGGAGTTTGTAGTTCGGCTTGCCTTGTAAGGCTGCTTTTTCCAATGCTGGCCCACCGGGATAGCTTAGCCCTAATAGTTTTGCCGTCTTATCAAAGGCTTCGCCTGCAGCATCATCTAAGGTGTCACCTAGTAATTGATATTGGCCGATGCCATCAACGCGCATTAATTGGCTGTGACCGCCTGAAACTAATAGTGCGACAAATGGAAACTCTGGTGGATTTTCTTCTAATAATGGTGCCAGTAAGTGGCCTTCAAGATGGTGCACGCCGATACTTGGTACGTTGAGTGAGAAGGCCAATGATTGCGCGATGCTCGCGCCAACTAATAATGCACCTGATAAGCCGGGGCCTTGGGTGTAAGCAATGCCTTCAATGTCAAGTAATGTTTTGTTGGCCGATTGCAACACTTGTTCAGTCAGTGGGAGCGCACGTCTAATATGGTCGCGAGAAGCGAGCTCTGGCACAACACCACCAAAGTCGGCATGCATCGCCACTTGTGAGTGTAGTGCATGGGCTAATAAGCCATGTTTGGTGTCGTAAAGTGCGACACCTGTTTCGTCACAAGAGGATTCTAGACCCAAAACTAACATAGTAAGACTGCCATATAAAGATTGCGTAAACTGGATTAACGCGCTAGAATACGCGGTTTTCGATGCTACATCAATGTGGCATTGGTTTTTTGTTGTTAAAGAATATTTAAGGAATGGTGATTTAATGTCTTCAATTCGCGTTAAAGAGAATGAGCCGTTTGATGTTGCGCTACGCCGCTTCAAGCGTTTGATTGAGAAAACTGGTTTGATTAATGACTTACGTGCACGTGAGTTCTATGAGAAACCAACATGGGTGCGTAAACGTAAAGCTGCTGCTGCTGTTAAACGTTGTTACCGTCGTTTACGTAGCCAACAGCTGCCGACAAAATTCTACTAGTTCATTAGTTCTTAACTGATGATGCTAAAAGCTCAGATAACTGAGGACATGAAGAGTGCCATGCGTGCGAAAGAAAGCACGCGTCTTGGCACGATTCGTTTGTTGCAAGCAGCAATGAAACAGCGTGAGGTTGATGAGCGTATCGAACTTGCGGATGCTGATGTGATTGGTATCATCGAGAAGATGCTTAAGCAACGGCGCGATTCTATTGCGGCGTATGAATCTGCTAAGCGAGATGACTTGGCTGATATTGAGAAAGCAGAAGTCGTTGTGTTGCAAGCCTACTTACCTAAGCAGCTAACAGAAGCTGAAGTGGCAGTTCTGTTAGAAAAAGTGATTGCCGATACAGGTGCTGCTAGTATGAAAGATATGGGAAAAGTGATGGCGGCCATTAAGCCATTGGTTGCTGGCAAAGCCGATATGGGTAAAATATCTGGATTGATTAAAGCGCGATTAGCTTAGTTGTTAGTCGCCAATAAAAAAAGGAGCTATAAGCTCCTTTTTTTATTGGCGCTATTCTTAAACTAAGACGATATCATCATAAGGCTGTAATATTACAAACTATGATTCCTGAACAGTTTATCCAAGAGCTACTTAATCGCGTTGATGTTGTCAACGTGGTGGATAAAAGTGTTCCGTTGAAAAAGGCAGGTGCCAATTTTTCAGCTTGCTGCCCATTTCATAACGAAAAATCTCCTAGTTTTACCGTGAGCCCTACTAAACAGTTTTATCATTGTTTTGGTTGTGGTGCACATGGTACGGCTATTAGTTTCTTGATGGAATATAACGGCTTAAGCTTTGTTGAATCGATTCACGACTTAGCTAGTCAAGTAGGGCTGACCGTGCCGCAAGAGGAGTTGACTCCAGCCGCACGTGAAACTGAGAGAAAAAATAAAACCATTAAGGTCGGCTTGCAAGAAGCATTGCAGCAAGCGGCGCAATACTACAAGGCAGAGCTAAAAAAATCACCGCGCGCGATTGAGTATTTAAAGGGGCGTGGATTAAGTGGCGTGATTGCGGCTAAGTTTCAAGTCGGTTACGCGCCTGCTGGCTGGAAAAGTTTGCAAGCTATTTTTCCTGATTATGATAGTGAAGTGCTCAACACGGCTGGATTAGTAGTTGAAAATGAGCAGGGAAAACGTTACGACCGCTTTCGCGACCGCATTATGTTCCCGATACATAATCAAAAAGGTGAGGTGATTGGCTTTGGGGGTAGAGTGATCAGCCCTGAGGATACGCCAAAGTATTACAACTCCCCTGAAACGCCTTTGTTTCAAAAAGGCCATGAATTATATGGCTTGTTCATTGCACGTCGCGCGATTAGAGATGCAGGCCGCGTATTGGTGGTTGAAGGTTATATGGATGTAGTGGCGCTTGCGCAGTACGGGATTGATTATGCGGTTGCGGCATTGGGTACGGCGACAACCCCTTTTCATATTGCTAAGCTAATGAGGCAAACCGATGAGGTGGTATTTAGCTTTGATGGTGATAATGCAGGGCGAATAGCCGCTTGGCGTGCTGCAATGAATGCATTGCCTGCATTAACCGATGGCTTGAAACTGCGGTTTATGTTTTTGCCAACAGGACATGATCCTGATTCTTATGTGCGTGAATTTGGTAAAGAGCAATTTGAAGCTGAGGTGAAAAACGCCATACCTCTGTCACAATATATTGTGCAGCACTTGAGTGAGGATAACGCACTTAACGCGCAAGAAGATAAGGTGCGATTTTTAAATGAGGCTGAGCCGATTTTAAAAGACATTAAAGCGCCAAGATTATCTTTGATGATGCGGAAGAAGGTTGCTGAGCTTGCACAAGTTAGTAATGAGGAAATGCAAAGTTTGTTAAAGCTGCCTAGTCCTGAAAAAATGGCTAGGAAAGCAGTTAAAAGACAATCAAAATCACCTTTGTCGTTAAAAAAGCAATTCATTTTATTGGCCTTAGTGCGCCCAAGCCTTGTGGTGCAAAGGGACCTTGATCTGGTGGGCGGTGAAAGTGAAGGGGATGCTTTTCTGCGTAGTGTGCTACAAGCGTGCTTGGTTAACCCGACATTTAACCCTTCTGCACTATTGCATGCAGTTAAAGGCTTGGATGATGGCTTGATGATGCGGATTCAGCGAGAACTACATCAACTTGAAGAAAATTTGGATTTTTCCCTTGAAATTGCAGGTGCTCGCACCCAACTAACAGAAGGTATGCAGCAAGCTAGAGAGACGAAATTACTGAATGAGATTAAAGAAAAGCCGATAAGCGCACTCACGACTGAAGAGCGAGAAATGCTTAAAAAATTAGGTGTTAAATAAAGTACTTTGGTTTAGGCGTTAACCGCTTTTTTGATTTAGCAGCTTGCTCGTGTTTAGGCTGTCAAAAGAGGCGAAAATCGTGTATAATGGCCGGTTCCCTGTAATTAATCATCATTCTTATTTGTTGCACGGTAGTAAGAATTAAAGACTCGAATTTAAAGGATTTGCATGGCCAGACCTAAATCAAAGAAAACTTTAGAAAAAGAAAAGCAGAAACTGGCTGCTGAGGCAGCAAAAGATCCAGCAGTGATTGCATTAGATGCAGAAAATCGCCGCTCACGATTAAAAACCTTAATCGTATTGGGTAAAGAGCGTGGGTATTTAACTTATGCTGAAATTAATGACCATCTTCCAGACGATGTGTCGAATACCGACCAAATAGACGGCATCATCGGTATGATTAATGATATGGGTATTCAGGTGCATGAGCAGGCGCCTGATACTGAATCAATGTTGATGACTGATGTGCCAGCGCCTATTTCGGATGAAGATGCAGTAGAGGAGGCTGAACAGGCATTGGCAACGGTCGATTCTGAATTTGGCCGCACAACTGATCCAGTCCGTATGTATATGCGTGAAATGGGTACAGTTGATCTGTTGACACGTGAAAGTGAAATTGCAATTGCGCGCCGTATTGAAGATGGCTTAAAGAATATGGTGCAAGCGATTGCTGCTTGTCCAACGACGATTGCGGAATTACTCTCTATAATTGCTAAAGTTGAAGCTGAGGAAATCAGTGTTGGAGACTTGGTCGACGGCCTGATCGATAATGATATTGGCTTGGATGATACTTTTGTTGCTGATACTGCGGCAGGTAAAGCTGATGAAGGCAGTGGTAAGGACAAGGAAGAGGAAGAGGAAACTGCAGAAGAGGCGCAAGCTAGGGCGGACGCGGTTGCTGCAGCGGCATTGGCTCGTTTGAAGAATGAAGTGATTACACGTTTTGCGATTATTCGTGAAACCAATGCAAGGATGAATAAAATCCGCGAGACAACAGGTTCTCAGGACCCAGAATATAAAGAATTACATGCGGTTGTGCTGAAGGAGCTCATGGTTTTTCGCTTCTCAGCAAAGCAAGTGGAAATTTTATGTGGTAAAGTCCGCACCTTGGTACAAGATGTGCGTTCGCATGAACGTAAAATCTTAGACTTCTGTGTGAATAAGTCTGGCATGGATAGAATGCACTTTATCAAGAGCTTTATTGGTAATGAGGTTAACTTGGAATGGTTTGATGGCGAGATAGCATTGGGTGCGCCTTATAGCGAAGCATTAAGTCGCTTTAGGGATTCAGTGATTGATCAGCAAGACCGCTTGATTGGTATGCAAGAAAAAGTTGGCTTGCCGATTAAAGAGCTTAAAGATATTAATAAGCAAATGACCACTGGCGAAGCAAGAGCGCGACGTGCTAAGCGCGAAATGATTGAAGCTAATTTGCGTTTGGTGATTTCAATTGCTAAAAAATATACAAACCGTGGCTTGCAGTTCTTGGACTTAATTCAAGAGGGCAACATTGGTTTAATGAAAGCCGTTGATAAGTTTGAATACCGTCGCGGTTTTAAATTCTCAACTTATGCAACATGGTGGATTCGCCAGGCTATTACTCGTTCAATTGCTGATCAGGCACGTACGATTCGTATTCCTGTGCATATGATTGAGACGATTAATAAAATGAATCGTATTAGTCGTCAAATATTACAGGAGTCAGGTGCTGAACCAGATCCTGCATTATTAGCCGATAAAATGGAAATGCCTGAAGATAAAATCCGTAAGATTTTGAAAATCAGTAAAGAGCCTATTTCAATGGAAACACCGATTGGTGATGATGAAGATTCACACTTGGGTGACTTTATTGAGGACTCTACAACGCTTGCGCCAATGGATGCTGCTGTTTATGGCAGCTTGCGTGATGCTACTTCTGAGGTGTTGGGGTCGTTGACGCCGCGAGAGGCAAAAGTATTACGTATGCGTTTTGGTATTGAAATGAATACTGACCATACGTTAGAAGAAGTTGGTAAACAATTTGATGTGACGCGTGAACGTATTCGTCAGATTGAAGCAAAAGCATTACGTAAATTGCGCCACCCTACACGGTCAGAAAGGCTGAAAAGCTTTCTAGAATCAGGGCAAGATTAAACTGCAGTAAAAGGTTTTGGCCCTCTAGCTCATGCTTGGTTAGAGCAGTGGACTCATAATCCATTGGTGCCGTGTTCGACTCACGGGGGGGCCACCAACAATGAGGGTGATACAAATAACTTTCTTACAACATACATTTAGAGGGGAATGAATTGAATATAACATTAATACTTGAGTACCTTAAAAAACACGGACAGAAGCTTGATAGAGAGATTGCCGAACAAACTGGCATTCCACTTAAAGAAGTGCATGCGTCCATTCAGGAGCTAGAGTCCAATAAAAAGGTTTCTAGCTGCAGCGTGACCCATTTTGACAATGGGGTCGCTATTGAAGGTAGGTTATGTAGGATTTCTGGGTATATTCCACCAGCAGCACCAGGTAGAAAATCTTCTCCACAGCCAGCATCATCTGGGTCTAGATGAAGTGGTTGCGATGGAGCGGTAGTTTCAAAAAAATAAAAAGCGGCTTACCGATTGGTGAGCCGCTTTTTTATGGGTGCTACCTAAGGTAAAGGTGGAAAATTATTGTGTAAAAGTAGTGTCTTTGAATAAAACCAAATAATTAAAAAAATGAAAGTAAATATTTGATATTCGCAACTTATCATCCTGGTTGGTCATCAACGATGAGTATTGTACTACCCTCAAAGGGTTGCGAGGCTATCATCTGATTATCCTAAAATAACATAATCATCTAAAAGGCTGGAGCTTATTTAAGCCGTTGGTGGGTTAGGCCTTAAATCAAAGGCGACACAAATACGTTTTTCATCTGCCTGGAACGGGATGGTGCGATGAAATAGTGAGGAAGGGAAAAGCACAATATCGCCTACATTTGGTAGTGTATATGACGCAGGAAAATCGCTTTTGGTTTTTGAGGCTTGTATTGGGTAACCATCACCATGTGTCCCATATTCAAAAGCACCTTCATTGCCATTGGGTTCAGGCATGGCCAGGTAGACGGCACCACTAATCCAGCCAATTTCGTGAATATGTGCGTTCAAATGGCCGCCTTGTTGCATATTGACATACCAAGAGCTGGTGAATTCCAGTTCGTCAGGGAATGATTGAATAAGCTCGCTCTCTGACTGAGAGAAGTGATTTTTGTAGTGTTTAAATTCTTGAATAATCAGTGCAGCTAACTGCTGGAAAGAAGCCTCAGGCCTTTTGAATAGATTGCCTGCAGATTGCTTCCCATAATGCAGCATACCTTGTACGCGTTCTGCAATATCTGCATGTTCAATATCATGGAGCAATTGCTTTCGTAAAGCGCTGTTTGGGTCTGCTAGTGTTGGGATGCTATTTTTATAAACGTAATCAACCCCATTTTGACAAAAATTATAATGATGTTCTTCCTCAAAGTTAATGGCATAGTGAGTTGCTAATGTTGCAATAAATGGAGACGTGTGACGTGTCGTTTTGGTAACATGGTCTAATGTGCTTTTAAAATCATCAAAGCGCTCAGCTTTGTATAGGCTATACATTTGGCGGGCTTGCCAGTCATCAAATTGTGAGCGCTCAAAATAGGACGCGGCTTCACTATATTGCTTTGCTAAATAACAAAATTCACCCATGTTGTAATTTGCATTAGGGTGGTCTGGGTTGCGAGACAGTGCTGCCTGATAGCTTTTGACTGCTGCATCCATGTCGCCATAGTCACGTTGAGTTTCACCTAGATTATTGTATGCATCCGTGTAGTTTGGAAATAAAGCGATAGCTTGTTGATAGCTTGTAATGGCTTCAGGCAGGTTGCCTTTATCACGTAATGCCGTACCCAGGTTAAAGTGCCCGCGCGCATCTTGCGGGTTAATAGATAGCCCTTTTTTATAGCTGGAAATCGCTTCATCTAACATACCTAACCGTTGAAATACCGTGCCTAAGTTACCGTGCGCTTCAAAAAAGTTTGGCTTGAGACTGATGGCTTTTTGGTAGGTGCTGAGTGCTTTATCAAATTGATTGACATTGCCAAGAGCAATACCAAGGTTGAAATACAAGTCGGCATTGTTTGGTTGAAGTTTGAGCGCTTTTTGGTAGCTAGGGATCGATTCTAGAAATTTTTGTTGTCCATCTAGCGCGAGTGCAAGCACATGGTGCAATATAAAGGTGTCTGTATGCTTAGCAATGAGGATTTTAGCCGTTTGTTCGGCTGCAACTAAGTGACCACCATTAAGTTGTTGTATTAATTGCTGTGTTTCATGCTGACTCGGTTGTGATGTATTTGCCATGTGCCTTATCTTGAGTTCCAACTGTTTTTTAATCTAGATGCTAGTTACTTAATAATTAAGTAGTGTTTATTCTACAATGTTTTAAATTTTTCTGTTGCACTGACGAGTGCAGAAATCACGCCTGGCTCCATTGCAGAATGGCCAGCATCTTGCACGATGGTGTATTCGGCATGCGGCATTTTTTTTGAGAGCAACCATGAGGTTTGTGGTGGGCACACCATATCATAGCGACCTTGAACAATCACAGTGGGGATGTTGGATAGAGTTTTGGCAGCCTCTAATATTGCGTCACCATCGATAAAGCATAAATGACGGATATAGTGTATTTGCACCTGTGCGCGCGAAACATCAGCCATTTGTATTGTTTTTAGTGTATCAATAGGTTGTTTGATAGCAGGTTTTGTGGGTGTTGAGGTTTTTCCCGCTATTGGATCTAAGCGCATAATGCTACCTTCATAGTTGTTCCATGCAACGGCTGCAGGGTGGCTAATTGACAAGTCCTCAGAAGCGATGCGCTTTTCGAATGCCGTTAACACGTCATCTTGTTCGTCTAAAGGCAAGTAGTCTAATAAGGTTTGCCAAACTTCTGGGTAGAAGTGCTGAATATCGCCTAGGAACCAGTTAAGTTCTGATGCGCGGCTTAAAAAGATACCGCGCAATGTAAGTGAGATAACCTGTTGAGGGTATTGTGTTGCATAGGCCAGCGCAAGCGTGCTACCCCATGACCCGCCAAAAACATGCCATGCCTCTATATCAAGGTGGGAGCGTAATGCCTCTAGGTCATTAATTAAATCAGCCGTTGTATTATTCGTTAACGCACCTTGTGGGCGACTTCTGCCACAGCCACGTTGGTCTAATAGAATAATCCTATAATGAGTCGGGTCGAAAAAGCGGCGTTGGCCTGGGTTGCAGCCACTACCTGGTCCTCCATGTAGAAATACAATAGGTTTGCCATTTTGGTTGCCGGATTCTTCGTAATAAATTTCATGCAACTCGTCTGTTTTTAGCCGGCTTGATAGGTAAGGCTCTATTTCAGGGTGTAAATTGTAAGTTAAATGACTCATTATGTGCTTTAAACTTTCCATCTGATCTAATTAAAAATTTATTTTATGACTATAGCAAAGATTGTTTTTTTGCGTAATTGTAAATAAAGTGTAACTAAAGTGTTGCAATTGGAAATAATTTGTTTTATATTTCAAACCTCACGTGAAAATGTGATCACATGCAAGTGTGAATGGAAATGCGTTTTAAGTTTGTGGTGGTCAGCATGTTGGTTTGCGCCATATTGCTAAAGCAATGAGTTTGAACGCACTACTTTAAAACCCTTAGTAATAACTTTGGAGATAAACATGCAAGTAAATAAAATCAAGCTAGCTCTAGGTCTAGTAGCTGCAACTATGGCATTGCCAATGGTTGCTTCAGCTGCTGCAGACCAAGAAGCAGCAATGAAAAATGCTAACAACTGGGCTCACCCACGTGGTCAGCATGATAATCAAGGCTACAGTGCTCTATCGCAGGTCAATAAAGGTAACGTAAAAAACCTTAAAGCTGCTTGGACATTCGCTACTGGTGTAAACCGTGGTCATGAAGGATCGCCACTAGTTGTTGGTAACATGATGTATGTACATACAGCATTCCCAAACAACGTATACGCACTTGACTTAGATGATAACCAAAAAATCTCTTGGTCATACTTCCCTAAACAAGATCCTAGCGTTCAAGCAGTTCTATGTTGCGATAACGTTAACCGTGGTCTTGGTTATGGTGATGGTAAAGTTTACCTTCAACAAAATGATGGTAACTTGGTTGCTTTAGACGCTGCATCAGGCAAAGTAGTATGGTCAGTATTAGTAAATGATCCTAAAGTTGGTGCTACAAACACAAACGCTCCTCACGTTATTAAAGATAAAGTGTTGACTGGTTGTTCTGGTGCTGAGTTTGGTGTGCGTTGCTTTATGGCAGCTTACAATGCTAAAGATGGTTCATTAGCATGGAAAGCTTACTCAACAGGTCCTGATGCTGAAGTATTAATCGGCGATGACTTCAACTCTGCTAACCCACAGTTCAGTGCTTTGTCAGTATACAAAGACATCAACGGTGGTAACAAAGAAGGCGGTTCTTTTGAAGCATTAAAAGAAGGCGAAATTAAAATCGGTGAAAAAGACCTTGGTGTTCGCACATGGTTAAAACCACAAGCTGTTAAAGATGGATGGCAGCATGGTGGCGGTTCTGTATGGGGCTGGTGGCCATATGATTCACGTACAAATCTAGTTTATTACGGAACAGGTAACCCTTCTGTATGGAACCCAGATGTACGTCCTGGTGATAACAAATGGTCAATGACTATTTTTGCTCGTGATTTAGACACTGGTGTGGCTAAATGGGGCTACCAAATGACTCCACATGATGAGTGGGATTATGACGGTATTAACGAAGTTATCTTGTTCGACAAAGGTGGAAAAACATATGCATGGCATCATGACCGTAACGGTTTCGCATATACATTCGCTGCAGGCACTGGTACATTAATTGCTGCTGAGAAAGTTCACCCATTTGTAAACTGGGCAACTGGTGTTGACATGAAAACTGGCGTACCACAAAAGCTAGCTTCAGCTTCAACTCACCAAGACTACAATGCTAAAGGCGTTTGTCCTGCTGCGTTAGGTACTAAAGATCAGCAGCCTGCTGCTTACTCACCTAAAACTGGTCTAGTTTATTCTCCACTTAACCACGTATGTATGACATACGAGCCAGTTGAGTCTAAATATACTGCTGGTCAACCTTGGGTTGGTGCTACATTGACTATGTTCCCAGGTCCTGATGGTGTTATGGGTGGCTTTGCTGCTTACAACCCAATGACTAACAAAAAAGTATGGTACAACAAAGAGAAATTCTCTGCTTGGGGTGGTGCTTTAACAACTGCTTCAAACCTAGTGTTCTACGGTACTCTTGATCGTTGGTTTAAGGCTTTAGATGCTAAATCAGGTAAAGAACTTTGGAAATTCCAAGTTGGTTCTGGTGTGATTGGTAATGCATTTACATATGGCCATAAAGGTAAACAACACGTTGGTGTGCTATCAGGTATTGGTGGCTGGGCTGGCGTTGCGATGAACCTTGGTTTAACTAACCCAACAGACGCACTTGGTGCTGCGGGTGGTTATGCTGAACTAGTTAAATACAACGCTGCTCCTGGCGGCGGTGCATTAACAGTATTTAGCCTATAATTTGGTGTTTCACCAAATTTGCTAAATTAGTTTAGTAATGCAACTTAAAACACCTCGCTTCGGCGGGGTGTTTTTTTATGTAAAGATAATAGAAATAGCCTGTATACAGATAGGCATACACTTAAGTTTGTAATTGGCCAGAATTTCACTGGCAGATTAATGATTTTAATGAGCCAATAACTTCCGTAACTGTTTATACTCCTACGCTGAGCGTAAGAATATGTCTGACTATCATAAGGAATTTAAGAAGATGTTAAAAGCAATCCAAAAAGCCGGCTTCATTGTAAGTTTGTTATTCGCCGCAAATGTATCAATGGCTGCTGCCATTGATGAAATCCCACCACTAAATCCAGATGAAGGAAGACCGGGGGAGCAAGCACGCGTTCCAACACTAAAAGAATTTAGAGTCTGTACTGATCCAGACAACCTGCCATTTTCGAATAACAAACAAGAAGGCTTCGAAGATAAAATTGCAGCTGTATTGGCAGAGGACTTAAAGCTACCATTATCATTTATGTATGCTTTTAACCGTTTTGGTTTCTTAAGAAATACCATTAAAGCAAAACGCTGTGATGTACTGATGGCCGTGCCACCTGATTATGATCCTGTGATGACCTCAAAACCATACTACCGTACTGGTCATGTTTTTGTATGGCGTAAAGAGAGTGGTTATAACATTACTGGTTATGATTCGCCGGACCTTAAAAAAGGCTTGGTTGGTGTAACAGATAAGTCACCAATTACAGTCCCATTGAATGATAACGGTATTATTGGCAATGCTAAACCTTACCGTCTTCAGCGTGATTTAAATAAACCAGCTAGCTTGATGATTGATGACCTTGGAAAAGGTGTTATTGATGTTGCTGTTGCATGGGGCCCAATTGGGGGTTACTTTGCGAAGCATTCAAAAGTGCCAATGGTTGTGAAACTTACACCCGAGTATGAGAAAAGGAATGCAAGAGGTAAGTCTTACTGGAATCTATCAATTGGTGTGAGACACGGCGAGAAAGAGCGTATGAATATGATTCAGGGCGCATTAGATCGCAATCAAGATAAAATTCAAAAAATATTAGCTGATTATGGTGTATTGACTGTGCCAATTGTTGATGGAGACAATATTTTGAAAACATTTAGAAAGAATAAAAAGACAAATTTAAAAGAAGAAATGTTGAAAGAGTGATGACTAGAACTTAAAAAGTATGTAAAATAGCCGGCTTATTTGAGCTAAGAAAAATCAAAAGTTCTGTCAGCCAAATAATTTATTATTCGTTAGGCGGTGTGCGAAGGCTATATATATTGCTTAGGTGATATATTGCTTAGGTGAAAATTAGCGCACTCAATTATTAGTTAGATACAGGGAGATCACATGTTAGGTAGGAATACATTGAAGTCAACTTTAGTAGGTGGCTTATTAGTAATAGCAGGCATGGCAGTTTCATTTCAGGCAAGCGCAGCTTGTAAGTTAGTTTCAACTATTGATGGCACACCATTAAACATTAAAGTTGCTGCTGAAGACTCAGATGCCGCAAAAACATTCTTGGAGACATGTAAGAATCCATATAATGAGATTTTTGCTAAAGATGCAAAAGCACTAAAAAAATTAGGCCGTAGAGCATATAACTACAACAACTGTACTGGTTGTCACGGTGGTAAACTAGAAGGCATTATGGCTCCAGGTTTAAAAAAGCAACCTAAAGGCGGTCAAAGTCAATGGGATAACATGTGGGTTTATCCAAAAAATGCAACAGACAAAGGTATGTTTGAAACGATTGCTGGTGGTACACCAGGTAAATCTGCCAAAGGTACAATGTTTAAATGGCATAAACAAATTGAAGGCCATACTGGTGATGGCTTGACTACGGATGAAATCTTGCAAGCAATTGCTTATATCCGTACTAAGTATGAAGGTACTGATGGCAAAACTTGGTTGAAATAACTCAGGCTATTTAGTAGTGATACAAAAAACGGTTACACATCAAGTGTGACCGTTTTTTTTTGACTATGTTCTAATGAAACACATAAAGTGTAAGCGAGTCATTGCAATTAATAAATTTAGGAGCAAGGAATGAAAGAAGCAAAAATTAGCATTGCTGTATTAGCAATTACAACAATGCTGACTGCCTGTAGCGGGGGTGATGATGCTACTGTAGCCTCTTCTGGGCCTGGGTGTAGCTTAGTTTCAACTATTGATGGCACACCATTAAACATTAAAGTTGCTGCTGAAGACTCAGATGCCGCAAAAACATTCTTGGAGACATGTAAGAATCCATATAATGAGATTTTTGCTAAAGATGCAAAAGCACTAAAAAAATTAGGCCGTAGAGCATATAACTACAACAACTGTACTGGTTGTCACGGTGGTAAACTAGAAGGCATTATGGCTCCAGGTTTAAAAAAGCAACCTAAAGGCGGTCAAAGTCAATGGGATAACATGTGGGTTTATCCAAAAAATGCAACAGACAAAGGTATGTTTGAAACGATTGCTGGTGGTACACCAGGTAAATCTGCCAAAGGTACAATGTTTAAATGGCATAAACAAATTGAAGGCCATACTGGTGATGGCTTGACTACGGATGAAATCTTGCAAGCAATTGCTTATATCCGTACTAAGTATGAAGGTACTGATGGCAAAACTTGGTTAGAATAATTTACCTTTTTTTAATTAACGCGCTTACCGACTGCATGTTCTTAAGTGCGTTTTGTTTTGTACCTATAACAGAGTAAAAGAAAAGAATATATATGACAGCTGCAAAATTACATCATATCGTTATCGTTGGTGGCGGGGCAGGTGGTTTAGAGCTTGCAACGAGCCTAGGAGACTCGCTTGGAAGGAAAAGTAAGGCCGCAATCACGCTGATTGATAGTAGTCGTACGCATGTGTGGAAACCATTGTTGCATGAGATTGCTGCGGGTAGTATGGACCCTGATAAGCACGAACTAAACTATCTTGCACAAGCGCACTGGCATAATTTTAAATTTCGTTTAGGTCGCATGAGCGGTCTAGACCGAAAGAATAAAGAAGTGCTGCTTGAACCGTATCATGATGAAGATGGATTTGAAGTAATTCCAGCAAGAAGCATTCCTTACGACAGCTTAGTGATTGCCATTGGTAGTACAACCAATGACTTTAGTGTAAAAGGCGCAATAGAGCATTCAATTGCATTAGATACACAAGATCAGGCAGAAAAATTCCATCGTAAATTGCATAACTCATTAGTGAGGGCGCAAACACAGGTGCCACCTATTGCAGCAGGTCAATTAGACGTTGCTATTGTTGGGGCAGGCGCGACAGGTGTTGAGCTAGCTGCCGAGTTACACAATACAACGCGTGAGTTAGCGGCTTATGGTTTGGATAATGTTGATGCAGAAAAAGACGTCAAGATTTCTATTATCGAAGCTAGTGATCGGTTGTTGCCAGCATTACCAAGAAAGCTAGCTGATACGGTTGAGTTGGAATTGAAAAAATTGGGTGTGCAAGTTAACACATCTGAACGTGTGACCGAGGTCACGGCTATGGGTGTACGTACGCATAGTGGTCGGTTCATTCCATCAGAGCTTGTCGTATGGGCAGCAGGGATTAAAGCGCCAGACTTCCTTAAAAATATATCCGGGTTAGAAACGAACAGCATTAATCAATTAGTGGTTGAGGAAACGCTGCAAACAACACTAGATGAAGATATTTTTGCATTTGGAGATTGTGCAGCCTGTCAGTGGGTCGGACATACAGCCAATGTGCCGCCACGAGCGCAAGCAGCGCACCAACAAGCCTCTACATTAGCTAAGACGATGAAGTATAGGGTTGCTGGTAAGAAAAAGCTTCCTGCGTACAAATATAGAGATTATGGCTCATTGATTAATTTAGGTCGTTACTCAACAGTTGGTAGTTTAATGGGCGCGCTATCTGGTGGTTCTATGTATATAGAAGGGTTAATTGCGCGGTTGATGTATCGCTCACTTTATCAAATGCACTTAGTTGCATTGCATGGATTTTTCTCTGTATTCCTGCAATCATTAGGGCGATTTATTTCGAGAAGAACTGAGTCAAAAGTTAAGCTTCACTAAATGGAACCTAACTAAATATGAGGCAATTACATTATTCGGGGATGCTAATGTTTCGGTATATGTGATTGATGGTACTCATGCTGATAATAATCACAGTGCCAAATACCATCGTGATGGTATTAATATGAATGTCGATGCGTACCATGACTAAGTAAATGCCCAACATAATGAGTATGCCAATATGCTCATTGAAGTTTTGTACGGCGATAGAGTGTCCAGACCCAACTAAATGATGCCCTCTGTGCTGCAATAATGCATTGAGTGGTACGACAAAAAATCCGCTCAATGTGCCAATGAGTAGTAAGATAAAACCAGCCATCATCCAATGTGTTGTAAATATGATAGCAATCACTAATCCGCCCATGACAATGCCTGCGGGTAATACTTTGACTGACTTCTCTAAAGTAATATATTTTGATGCGAGAAAAGCACCGATTGCAATGCCAACACCGACGGTAGCAATTAGATATGAAGACTCTTTAAACGTAAAGTCTAAGGCAAGGATAGCCCAAGTAATCACAACGAATTTAAGCGTGGCGCCAGCACCCCAGAATAGTGTTGTAACAGCTAAGGAGACCTGCCCTAAGGGGTCTCTCCACAAAGCAAAAAAAGCGTGCGTGAAGTCTTTTAGGATATAATTTAGCGACTTTTGGGCTAGTTTATGGTCAGCTGGCAGTTTTGGAATGAAGTGGTTGAACATGGCTGCAGCCACATATAAAGCAGCAATAAGCCACATTAACACATCCAAATTCTCACTAGCAAAACCACCCAGTATAGCCCCGAGAATAATGGCGATAACAGTAGATCCTTCCATCCAGCCATTGGCTTTAACTAATTGATCGCTAGGTAGCAGTTCAGTCATGATGCCATATTTTGCTGGAGAGTAAGCAGCTGCGCCAATCCCAACAATTCCGTATGCGAATAATGGGTGCATGCCCAATATCATGGATAGGCAACCAAGTACTTTTACTAGGTTAGCAAGGAACATCACACTGCCTTTAGGGAAGGCATCTGCAATAGGGCCTACAAAGGGGGCTAAAAGGATATATGAAATAATGAAGAACTGTTGCAAGAGCGGTGTATGCCATAAGGGAGCAGCAATAGAGGCTAGCATAGCAATAGCTGCAAACAAGAGTGCATTATCAGCCAGTGCAGAGAAAAACTGCGCGATCAATATGAAGTGGAATTTTTTAGTCACTATGCTAAGCCACCAGATTTTTATGGGTCATTTATAATGCCTCAGCTGCGAAGTCGGCTAAGCGAGAGCGCTCGCCACGGATCAATGTCGTATGGCCATTATGTTGCCAGCCTTTGAATCTATCGACTACGTAAGTTAAACCAGAACTACCTTCTGTCAAGTATGGCGTGTCAATTTGTTCAATATTGCCTAAGCAAACCACTTTTGTCCCTGGCCCTGCACGGGTAATGAGTGTTTTCATTTGTTTGGGAGTTAAATTCTGCGCTTCATCAATAATCAAAAATTTATTTAGAAACGTCCGGCCTCGCATGAAATTAAGAGACTTTACTTTTATACGTGTGCGGATAAGGTCTTGTGTTGCCGCTCGACCCCATTCTCCTGCATCTTCATCCGTTTGGTTTAATACATCTAAATTATCTTCTAAAGCACCCATCCAAGGCGCCATTTTCTCTTCTTCTGTCCCAGGTAGGAAGCCAATGTCTTCACCAACTGAAACAGTCACACGGGTCATAATGATTTCAGAGTAGGTTTTTTTATCGAGTGTTTGTGTTAATGCAGCTGCTAATGTCAGTAACGTTTTACCTGTGCCAGCTTGACCAAGTAGGGTGACGAAATCAACCTCAGGATCCATGAGTAAATTTAAGGCAAAGTTTTGTTCGCGGTTGCGAGCAGTAATACCCCATACATTATGTTTAGGGTTAGTGTGGTCTTGGATGACCTCTAATACCGTGCTGTTATCTTCAACCTTACGGACGATTGCGTGGAACGGTTTCTCATAATCATAATAAAGGAACTCATTAATGAGAAAGCTGTTGACTAATGGACCTGAAAGGCGGTAAAACATATTGCCTGACTCTTGCCACGATTCCATGTCTTTGCTGTGATGATCCCAGAAGTCTTTAGGTAATTCCCTGTTCCCACTATGCAGAAGGTCAGTGTCTTGTAATACTTTATCGTTAAAGTAATCTTCTGCTGCAAGACCCATTGCACGCGCTTTGATGCGAATGTTAATGTCTTTACTCACCAGAACTACTTCGCGGCAGGTATACTGCTTATGTAGGTGCAGTACGACACTAATGATTTGGTTGTCAGCTTTACTGTCGGCTAAGCCTGGTAGGTCGGTATCGACCTGATTGGCTTGTAAAAACAGCCGGCCGGAGACATGCCTATTGCCTTGAATGGCTAGTGGGCAGCCCTTTTCTAAATCAATTAAATCAGTGCCGACAATTTCCTCCAAATAACGGCTGGCTTGCCTTGCATTTCGGGCAACCTCTGTGAGCCCTCTTTTATTGTTATCTAGCTCTTCTAGCGTCACCATCGGCAAAAAGATATCGTGCTCTTCAAATCGAAAGAGTGACGATGGGTCATGCATCAATACATTAGTATCGAGGACAAAGAATTTTGCGCTTGCCGAGTTCTTTTTTGTCATAGGTTTTCTTTAGAGAATAATTAAAAAGATTAAATTGATTTCACGAATGCCAGCACCTCTTCTACATGGCCTGCCACTTTTACTTTACGCCACTCTTGGATAAGCACACCATCTTTATTGATCACAAAAGTGCTTCTTTGGATGCCACGCACTTGTTTGCCATACATATTTTTCATTTTGATGACATCGAAAATTTGGCAGGCCTTTTCCTCAGCATCTGATAGCAGTTCAAATGGGAAGCCAAACTTTGCTTTAAAATTCTCATGAGATTTAAGGCTGTCACGAGAAACGCCGACTATTTCGGTATTGGCTGCTTGGAATTCACTATAGAAGTCTCTGAACTGCATACCTTGTGTTGTACATCCGGGCGTCGAGTCTTTTGGATAAAAGTAGATAATTAGGTTTTTGCCAATATAGTCAGATAGTTTAAAGGAATGACCGCTAGTTGCAGGGAGTTTGAAATCAGAAATAGTTTTATTGAGCATAAATCTTTATAGTTGGTTCTTTGTGTATACAGTTCTATTGTTGTAAAGATTAAGAGTTAATGCAAGTATATTCGCAATTACTTTCAATCATGCTGGTTTTATTTTTTGCGGGTATTTCAATGCGCTTATTACGGAAAGGATAGTGTGATTTCCATCCCTTTTGACTGGATTGCTGACATTAGCCATTGGCTAGCTTAAAGCTGATTGGTACAGCGATGTTAAATAAACTGCCTGCTAGCGCTTTGGGCGGTGCTGGGAATGGTGCCGCTTTTTTTGCCATGGATAAAGCGCGTCTGTCCAAAGCCTTATGACCACTACTTTCACGAACGCTCGTTGAGATTACATTGCCATTGCTATCAATTTTAATGTCTAGTAATACTGTGCCTTGCCAGCCCCGTCTTTGCGCTATTTTTGGGTATGATTTATGTTGTGCAAATGCCCGTCCCAATAGCTTGCTATACGCGTTTGTAGCAGCATTGATATCGGCTTGACTCGGCCCAGGCGGGGGTGGTGGGGGTTCAATAGGGGTTGGCGGCACAATGACTTCTGGTGCTTTCTCAGCTGTTGGTTGTACTGCAACCATCTGTTGAGCCACTTCAGGTTTTTTGATTGGAATAAGTGTTGGCTTGACAATTGGCTTTGGCTTGACAATTGGCTTTGGCTTGACAATTGGCTTTGGCTTGACAATTGGCTTTGGCTTGACAATTGGCTTTGGCTTTGGCTTGACAATTGGCTTTGGTGGCTCAGGAATATCAATAGGCGGTAATGGCGCTGCAACAGGTGCTGGTGGAGCGGGTTGTTGTAACTCTATTTTTAGCACCTGTGGCTTCTTTGGTTCGGCAGGGAAGTCAAAGCTTGGCACAACGACAGCGATGAGCACATGTAACAGCATTGAGGCAGTAACCGCCCAAATAATGCTATTTTCGTCAAGCCAGGAGTTGTTAACTGAAAGTTCCAAAGTAAGGTGCCAGAGTAAGGTACTGTGAAAAGGTAAGCCTTTGATTATACTATGGCTAGCCTTGGTTTGTTAAGACGATAAACTAGTTTTTATAAACCATATTACTAACCTTATGTTAAATAACCCCTTCAAATGCTTGGATATCGACGATAGTTCCTGCTTCACAATGCCCAATGGTTTCATTTAGCACAATGAAACAGTTGGATTGACTCATGCTGCTTAATATCCCAGAGCCTTGATTCGCTAATGGCTTGACTTTCCATAAACCACTTTCTTCAAATAAGATGCCGCGTTGAAATTCTGTGCGTCCTTTTGCTTTTTTAATTGGCGCTGTGCATTCGACTTTAAACATCGGGGTAGTTTTGGCTGTATTGCCCATCAGCGTTAATAACCCTTGGCGTACAAATTGATAAAACGTCACCATGGTGGAAACAGGGTTGCCAGGCAGCCCAAAGTAATGCGCGTTACCTACTTTTCCATAGGCCAGGGGGCGGCCTGGCTTCATATTGATTTTCCAAAACAACACTTCACCATGTTTGCTCAGTAGTAATTTCATGTAGTCTGCTTCCCCAACGGATACACCACCACTGGTTAACACGACATCATGTTCGTCAGCGGCTTTTAGTAGGGTTGCTTCTAGCAATTCAGGCCGGTCTGGAACAACGCCAAAGTCTGTAATGGACACGTTTAATTGACTGAGCATGCCATAAATCGTGTAACGGTTGCTGTCATAAATCTGCCCTTGTTCCAGCGGGTTTCCGACGCTGACTAATTCATCGCCAGTGCTAAAGAACGCAACTTTTAATTGGCGCCGGACAGCAATATTGGCAACGCCCAAAGAGGCCAATAAGCCTAAGTCGGCAGCTTGCATTTGATGGCCTTTATTCAGGACGGTACCACCGAGCTTTAAATCCTCGCCTGCTAATCGCACATTAGAACCGGCTGCTGGTACTTTTAATACATTGATGTATTCACCTTTGTTGACAGTTCTTTCTTGCATGACCACTGTATCAGCCCCTTTAGGAATCACAGCGCCGGTCATGATTTTGACGCATTCGATGGCTTTTACTTCGCCATCAAATGGCCTTCCCGCAAATGCGGTACCAATGATTTTAATCATTTTGATGCCATCACTATGTTTAAAAGCAAAGCCATCCATGGCGCTATTATTATGATTGGGCACGTTGTTCGGTGACACAACATCTCTTGCAAGAATACGACCTAAACTCTCACGAATCGGTAAAGTTTCAGTTTCTGTTACTGGTGTTAAAAACTGTTGAATAAATGCACGCGCCTGTTTAACTGACATGGCATTAGGGTCGTAATCATCCATGCAGCTTGGGTTGGTGGCGAGTTGTTTTAATGTCGCTTTAGTCATGTGTCGCTTGTATCCAATCCATTATAAAGGTACAGATTACTTCCGTGTCGTTAAGTGCTAATTGCGGTTTAGTGCAAGCGATCACTTCGTCGCAAGCTACAGCAATAATATTTGGGTCATCTTCAGCTAGCAAAGGCAAGCCTAAGCTAGGGCGGTGTATTTCAATTTTGGGAATCCGTGCTTGTTTAAAGCCTTCTACTAAAATCAAATCAGCATAAGTATTATTTAATTGTTCAAGTAACGATATTAAATCCGCTTCGCCACTGTCATCTGGCGTTCGTTGCATCTCTGTCATTAACGCCCAGCGCTTGCCGGATGCAATCAATGTTTGTACAGCACCAGCTTCACGAATGTTGTAACTATCCTTACCTGAATGGTCAATATCGAACTTATGATGCGCATGCTTAATCACTGAAACACGGATATCGTATTTTGCTAACGCGGGCAGAAGCCGTGTAATGGCAGTTGTTTTTCCAGCATTGCTGCCTGCTGCAACAATGCCTAAAATTGGTGTCTTATGCATCCGCTAGCTTTAAAGCTAAAGCTTCCAGCTCTTCAAATGTATTTAAGTTTACAAAAGCTTCGCTAACCTCATTAAATTCAACCTCGATATATTGTAGGCTTTTTTGCCAAGCACTTACTTTGCGCTCGCCTTGATCTATATAAGATAATAATGAAGGTAATACAGACTTCCTCATTAAGCAAAATACAGGGTGAGTATGGCCTGCGCTTTTAGCGACAGCAATATCAGCCGACTTATCGGTTAATGTGTTTATTAACCGCTCGACCAAGTCATCCGGCAGAAGCGGTGAGTCACATGGAACTGTTAATATATAATCGTGCTCCCCATTTTTTAAGCCCAATACAAAACCAGCTAAAGGGCCGATAAAGTGAGTATGCTCATCTTGCAATATTGGTAAATCAAACGCCGTATATTGTTCAATCTGGAGGTTGGCATTAATCAGCACCTCATCTACCTGCGGTGCTAAACGTTCAATGACGTGCTGTACTAGCGGTTTATTTTGAAGTCGGACTAAGCCCTTGCCTGCACCGCCCATGCGATTGGCTTGTCCGCCTGCTAATATGATTGCAGAAACACCCATTTAAGCTTTCTCCCAAGGCAGGTCTCTGCAGCCATTAACAATTTTTAGTACCTCTGTATATCTAAGGGGTTGGGCTGCCCAGCTTTTCATGTCTTCTTTTGAGGGCATATATTTCCTTTGTGTTTTAACCGCCTGTATGAGACATGAAACGTACAACAGCTGGTGCAGCGCGTTGCAAATCAAAATCATGCCCTTTGGGTTTGACTTTCATGCTGTTTATAATAGCCTCGATAAGTGGCGTATCATCGTTTCGATGTTCCCGTAATAATGGCATTAATTCAACTTTATCTTCTTGACCTAAGCATAAGTAAAGTTCGCCTTTGCAAGTGATGCGCACACGGTTACAGTTCTCGCAAAAGTTATGACTATGCGGTGAGATAAAGCCAACTTTTGTGTGTGTGTCGGCGACATGCCAGTACTTTGCAGGGCCACCTGTTGACTCTGTACTTGGTAGTAGCGAGTACTTGCTTTTAAGTAGGTTTAATGTATCCGTATTACTCACAAAGGTACTCTCACGGGAGTGGTTCACATCGCCGAGTGGCATTTCTTCGATAAAGCTAATATCAATGTGTTTATCAATAGCAAACTGCACCAAATCAAAAGCCTCGTCATCATTGGTTCCGCGCATTAACACCGTGTTGAGCTTGATGCCTTCAAAGCCTGTTGCAATGGCACTATCAATCCCTGCGAGCACTTTTTTTAAATCACCTGTTCGGGTGATGGCTTTAAAGCGTTTAGGATTCAGGCTGTCGACTGAAATATTAATGCGTTTTACACCAGCTTGTTTTAACGACTCTGACTGTTTGCTGAGTTGGCTGCCATTAGTCGTTATCACCAATTCATCTAAACCCTCTAATTGACCAATCTCTTCAAATAACCACAGCGCATTTTTGCGTACTAAAGGTTCGCCGCCAGTGATACGTACTTTTGTAACGCCAAGCTGGACAAATACGTTAACAATACGTGCGCACTCCTCTAGACTAAGGACTTCATTACGAGGCAAAAATGTCATGTCTTCTGCCATGCAATATAGGCAACGGAAGTCGCAACGGTCGGTAATGGAGATGCGAATATAGTCGACCTGTCTACCGAATTGGTCTATTAGTTTATGCGGTTGTTTATTTGGAGCTGTAATCATATACAGAATAGGGATGTTGTTTGGTTGGTTAGCCGTTATTTTAAGCCCTTTTCAGGGTTTAACAACAATAGTTTTAGGTATATGATAGCGTAAAATCTATAATTAATTAGCATATGGAGTTAGCCTTGGCAGATAAGCTTTCCGCGGTTGAGTTAGAAAAAATAGGAGCACATATTGCAGTCCATCAAGGAATACCTGGTGGGTTGTTGCCTTTATTGCATGCAATTCAAGATGATATTGGTTATGTGCCTGAAGCGTCGTACCTGCCTATTTCAAAAGCATTGGCATTATCAGTGGCTGAAGTGCATGGCTTTGTAACATTTTATCACCACTTTAGAACCCGGCCTGTTGGCGACCATGTGTTGCAAGTTTGTCGTGCAGAGTCCTGCCAAGCCATGGGTTCGGAAAAGTTAGAGGCGGATATTAAAGCCAAGCTTGGTATTGATTATCACGAAACGACAACTGATGGAAAAGTGACCTTGTTACCTGTGTACTGTCTAGGTAACTGTGCTAGTTCACCTGCGGTGATGATGGATTGTGATGTTTATGGACGAGTTGATATGGTGAAAATTACAGAATTGGTGGGTGAATAATGGTTAAGGTTTTTATTCCTCGTGATTCAACGGCACTCTCGTTAGGCGCGGACAGTACGGTGAAAGCAATTCAAACAGAAGCTGAAAAACGTGGTGTTGAACTTACGATTATTCGTAATGGCTCACGGGGTCTATTCTGGATAGAGCCATTGGTTGAGGTGGAAACATCGAAAGGCCGCGTTGCTTATGCGCCAGTCAAGCCAAAAGATGTAGACAGTTTGTTTGATGCTGATTTTATTAATGGCGGCGACCATATTTTATCGCTTGGCTTAACTGAAGAAATTCCTTATTTAAAAAATCAGCAACGTTTAACCTTTGCGCGCGCAGGCATTACGGACCCAGTTTCATTAGAAGACTATATTACTCACGACGGCTATAAAGGTTTGAAAAACGCATTGGCAATGACGCAAGAAGACATTGTTAAAACCGTGACCGACTCAGGTTTGCGTGGACGTGGTGGTGCGGCGTTCCCAACGGGTATTAAATGGAATACCGTGTTAGGTGCTGTAGGTGAACAAAAGTATATTGTGTGTAATGCCGATGAAGGTGATTCTGGCACTTACTCTGACCGTATGGTCATGGAAGATGACCCATATGTATTAATTGAAGGCATGACCATTGCAGGTCTCGCCGTTGGCGCTACACAAGGCTATATCTATTTGCGTAGTGAGTACCCACATGCGCTGCACATCTTGAATGAGGCCATTGTTAAAGCGAATGCACATGGCTATTTGGGTGATGATATTTGCGGTTCTGGACAAAGCTTCCAGATGGAAGTCCGACGTGCAGCTGGCGCTTATGTCTGCGGTGAAGAAACTTCATTACTTGAAAGCTTAGAAGGTAAGCGTGGGTTGGTGCGATTTAAACCGCCGCTACCTGCAATAGAAGGTTTGTTTGGGAAGCCAACCATTGTTAACAATGTAATTAGTTTAGCAACCATTCCAATTATCTTGGATAAAGGTGCGCAGTATTACGCTGATTACGGCATGGGCCGTTCACGCGGCACATTGCCTATTCAATTAGCGGGGAACATTAAACAAGGTGGTTTGGTCGAGCTGGCATTTGGTGTCACGTTAAGAGAGCTGCTCTATGACTATGGCGGCGGTTCAGCGAGTGGGCGACCAATCCGTGCGGTGCAAGTCGGGGGACCATTAGGTGCTTATTTGCCAGAGAGTCAATTTGATACACCAGTGGATTATGAATCGTTCCAAAAATTGTGGGCGGTACTTGGACATGGCGGAATTGTTGCATTCGACGATACGGTCGATATGGCGAAAATGGCGCGTTATGCATTTGAGTTTTGTTCGATTGAAAGCTGTGGTAAATGTACGCCATGCCGAATTGGAGCAACACGCGGCGTGGAAGTGATGGATAAAATCACTTCAGGTACTGAACATACGAAGAATATACAAGTGTTACGAGACTTGTCCAGTACCATGCTTAATGGTTCATTATGTGCTTTGGGAGGCATGACGCCTTACCCAGTGATCAGCGCATTAAACCACTTTGGCGAAGACTTTGGATTGGGTGTTAACGAAAAAGAGGGTGTCGCTTAACCACGACAAAATAGCATCATGGATGATATTAAATGTAATACTGTAAATACTGAACCTTTGGTTTACGACTCGGAAAAAGATTACGGTACACCAAAGAAAATGAGCGAGAAGCAAGTCACGCTGAATATTGATGGCGTTGAGGTGGTTGTGCCCGAAGGTACTTCTATCATGCATGCAGCGCAACTTGTCGGTGTGACAGTGCCTAAATTGTGTGCGACTGATTCATTAGAACCATTTGGTTCTTGCCGTTTGTGTTTGGTTGAAATCGAAGGTCGTCGTGGTATGCCTGCTTCTTGTACGACTCCAGTAGTAGAAGGCATTAAAGTCAAAACGCAAACTGAAGCTTTAGCTGATACACGCCGCGGTGTGATGGAGCTGTATATTTCAGACCACCCACTGGATTGTTTAACCTGTGCGGCCAATGGTGATTGTGAATTGCAAGACATGGCTGGTGCAGTTGGTTTGCGCGAAGTACGTTATGGCTACGAAGGTGAGAATCACCTTGAGGCAGAAAAAGATGAAAGTAATCCATACTTCACTTTTGACCCTTCAAAATGTATTGTTTGTTCACGTTGTGTAAGGGCTTGTGAAGAAATACAAGGTACATTTGCACTAACGATTGAAGGGCGTGGATTTGAAAGTAAAGTATCTGCTGGTAATGAAGACTTTATGGATTCTGAGTGCGTGTCTTGCGGCGCTTGTATACAAGCTTGTCCGACAGCGACATTGATGGAAAAAACTGTGATTGAAGCGGGTACACCAGAACATAAAGTGACTACCACTTGTGCGTACTGTGGTGTTGGCTGTAGTTTTGATGCGGAAATGAAAGGTGATGAAGTCGTTCGCATGACGCCGAATAAAGACGGTGGCGCGAATCATGGACACTCTTGCGTTAAAGGCCGTTTTGCATGGGGCTATGCAACGCATCAAGACCGTATTACGACACCAATGATCCGTAAAAGCATTCATGATGAATGGCAGCAAGTTGGCTGGGATGAAGCTATTGAGTATGCGGCAAGTGAAATTAAACGGATTCAGGCTAAGTATGGCAAGGATTCCGCTGGTGGTATTACCTCATCACGTTGTACCAATGAAGAGGTGTATGTGACGCAAAAGCTCGTGCGTGCAGTGTTTGGCAGCAATAATGTGGATACTTGCGCACGTGTTTGCCACAGCCCCACTGGATATGGGTTGAAGCGAACCTTAGGTGAATCAGCGGGTACGCAGGCATTTGATTCAGTGATGCAATCAGATGTGATCTTTGTGATGGGTGCAAACCCAACTGATGCACATCCTGTGTTTGCCTCACAAATGAAACGTCGTTTACGTGAAGGTGCGAAGCTCATCGTGGCTGACCCACGTGCTATTGATTTAGTCGAGAACGAGCCACATGTGCGTGCGGACTACCATTTGAATTTACGTCCAGGCACTAATGTTGCACTAATTTCTGCGATGGCACATGTCGTTGTGACAGAGGATTTAGTACAAAAAGATTTTGTGAAAGAACGTTGTGAGTGGGATTCATTTGTTGCATGGCGTGATTTTGTGGCCAAGCCAGAAAACTCACCAGAAGCATTAGAAAAAACCCTAGGTGTTGCTGCGGATAAAGTGCGAGCCGCCGCACGCTTATTTGCCACAGGTGGCAACGCAGCTATTTACTATGGTTTAGGTGTTACTGAGCATAGCCAAGGTTCTACGGCTGTAATTGGTATTGCTAATCTAGCAATGGCGACTGGTAACATTGGCCGTGAAGGCGTGGGTGTAAACCCGCTTCGAGGACAGAATAATGTGCAAGGCTCATGTGATATGGGTTCTATGCCGCATGAGTTCCCAGGTTATCGTCATGTGCATGACGACGAAGCACGTGCTGAGTTTGAAGCTGCGTGGGGTGTGCCATTAAGTACCGACCCAGGTTTGCGGATTCCGAATATGCTAGATTTGGCAGTAGAGGGTAGCTTTAAGGCGCTTTACTGTGTTGGCGAGGATATTGCACAATCTGACCCTGATACCAAGCATGTGAGGCAGGCCCTAAAAAGTATGGAGTGCGTGATTGTGCAAGATTTATTCTTGAATGAAACGGCCATGTTTGCCCATGTATTTTTCCCTGGCGCATCATTCCTAGAGAAAAACGGTACGTTCACTAATGCTGAACGTCGCATCTCACCTGTGCGTAAAGTCATGGCACCTAAAAATGGCATGGAAGACTGGGAAATTACCGCTAAGTTTTCTACGGCTTTAGGCTACCCAATGGAATACAACCATGCCAGCGAGATTATGGATGAAATCGCTGAGCTCACCCCGACGTTTAAAGGCGTAAGTTTTGAAAAGCTAGATAAGCTTGGTAGCATACAGTGGCCTTGTAATGATGAGGCGCCAGCAGGTACGCCAACAATGCATGTGGATGAATTTGTACGCGGTAAAGGTAAATTCTATATTACCCAATATGTGCCAACGACTGAAAAGGTAAATGGCAAGTATCCATTGATTCTCACCACTGGCCGCATTCTCAGCCAATACAATGTGGGTGCGCAATCACGCCGCACACTCAACAGCATGTGGCACAATGAAGATGTGATTGAGCTGCATCCACATGATGCAGAAGAGCGTGCAATTCAAGAAGGTGATTGGGTGGGTATTACCAGCCGAGCAGGTGAGACTGTGATGAGGGCTGTCATTACAGAATGTGTGCAACCAGGTGTGGTGTATACCACGTTCCACCACCCTGAATCAGGTGCGAATGTGATTACTACTGATAATTCAGACTGGGCAACTAACTGCCCTGAGTTTAAAGTGACTGCTGTGCAGGTTGCTAGAGTGAATCAAATGTCTGACTGGCAAAAAGAGCACAAAGCATTCAGTGAATCACAAATCGAACTGACGGGTATATTGCCGACTAAGCCAGAGGTTGTTGAGTAAATATTGCTGGCATGAAGCAGCCGTTCACTAAAGATATTAACCAGCCAGTACAGCAATATCTTGTGCAGCGCTGGCGTGGTGGCGAGCTGATGCAAGCAACAGATCAGCTAGCAGAGGAAGTGCCAGTAGCTTTAGTTTATAACGGTGTGTCACATGCGGTGATGTTGGCTAGTCCGCAAGATTTAGAAGATTTTGCTTTAGGTTTTTCGTTGACTGAAGGTATATTGCAAGATAAAAGTGAGTTGTATGGTGTAGAAATACAAGCACAAGAGAATGGCATAGAGTTGCAATTGGAAATTGCAACTGAGCAGTTTGTGAAACTCAAAGAGCACCGACGGAATATTGCTGGCCGCACGGGTTGTGGTTTATGTGGGGCTGAAAGTTTAACGCAAGTATTTCGATTGCCTGCAGTCAGAGATGCGGGGGTAGCATTGCAACCCATCAGTATGCACAGTGTTTTTAAAGCCCATGACAGCATTTGCGCTTTACAGCCGATGCAACAGAAAACTGGAGCAACACATGCTTGTGCATGGGCAGATAGTGATGGTGCTATTCAATATGTACGAGAAGATGTTGGCCGACACAATGCACTAGATAAGTTATTAGGTGTTTTATGCAAACAGGAAGTAAAGGGCGGTTTTATCTTAACCTCGAGTCGAGCTAGTTATGAAATGGTGCAAAAAGTAACCATGATGGGGTTTGACTTATTGGCCGCAATTTCTGCACCGACAGGTTTGGCTGTTCGTATTGCAGAAGAGTATGGAATTACATTATTAGGGTTTGTGCGAGATCAACAATATGTGGCTTATAGTCACGCGAATAGAATGACAGAATAGGTGAGTATGAAAGCAGATAAATTAATTGTGATGGCCAATCAAATTGGTGAGTTTTTTGAAGCCAATCCAAGTAAGGAAGAGGTTGAAGCTGGTATTGCTGACCATTTAAAAGCATCCTGGAACTCGGTCATGATTAACGCCATATTAGCGCATGTGAAAGAAAATGATGGGCAGGGCTTACATCCAAGTGTCAAAGCAGCAATTCAGCAGCATATTGCTTAAGCCTTTCAATGGAGTTTGTTTCAAGTGGTTTACTCATAGCCCCCATTATTTTCATTGCGGCACTGCTATACTCATCAGTTGGGCATGGAGGCGCATCGGGTTATATCGCGGTGATGGCGCTGATGAGCATTGCACCTGAAAGCATGCGGCCGGCAGCGTTAACTTTAAATGTACTGGTCAGTTCAATTGCACTGTATAAGTTTTACAAAGTAAAAGCCTTTTCTTGGCAGTTGTTACTTCCCATTATTGTTGGATCGATACCGCTTGCTTTTCTTGGCGGCCAAATCACACTACCATCTCATATTTATAAGCCAGTTATTGGTGTTGTGTTAATGATTGCTGCTTGGCAGGTCTATCGAAGTGCTAGTTTCGAGCCATTAAGAATTAAACAACCACCAAGCAAACTATCGTTAGTAAGCATGGGTGCAGGCTTGGGTCTGTTGTCAGGTTTGACAGGTGTTGGTGGTGGTATCTTTTTAAGCCCAATTCTTATTTTAATGAACTGGGCAGAAACTAAAATGATTTCCGGTATTGTGGCAGCTTTTATCTTGGTTAATTCTATTGCCGGGTTGTCTGGTGTGTTAACACAACCTTATCAGCTTCCAAGGGGCTTGGAATTTTGGGCGCTAGCTGCTGTAGCTGGCGGTTTGATTGGTGCGGAGTATGGTAGTTGCCGCTTAGGAAATCCTACCATTAGAAAGCTTTTGGCACTGGTATTAGTGGTTGCTGGCATTAAAATGTTGTTGACGGGCTAGATTGCCTTTAGTCGAGAGATGAGGACGTTCGTTGGAACAGTCTAAAGCTTTCCTTATGTTCACTGTTGCGTTTCCCACCCCAAATATAATGCCAGCTTTGACCAAGCACCACTTCTGACGGGTTGCGTTTATCTTGAATTAAAAACAGGTCGCAGTTAGGTTCTTCACCAGGCTGGCTAGGCTGTGTTTTAACATCTACATAATAATGCAGTAAATCTATCTGATCTGCCCCAATTTTTTCACTAGTGATGCAGGCATAATCTGTTGGTAGCACATTTTTTAAACTAGTGAAAACATCACGATAACTACGTGCTGAATCAATCATGGGCAGCCATAATGTCATCAGTAACGTCCACGTAAAGGTCATGCCAATAGCCCAATTCGTTACAGCTGAACGATTCGAGTATTTAGAGCGAAGTGCAGCAAACAGCCATATTAATGTAATGGCAGAGGCTGAAACAAGCGCAAAAATACTAAAATCCAGTTTAGTGAGGCCCGACAGAAAGATTAAACGCTCTTTAAGCTTTACAGGACTTCCTGACATCATAGCTCCCCAGCCCACCCAAATAAGAGAGCCCATTAATCCGAATAAAACAAGTCCAAACCAATTCAATGCGCTAGCAGCACCACGTTTCAATGTTTCTATACTGCCGCCTGCTAGTATCGTTAATGGAATTAATAATGGCAGAGCATAAATGTTTTCATGTTCGCCGAGAAAGCCTATGCTTATAAAAGTAGCAATAAAAAACGTAATGCATAATTGAAATTTTGGTTGATTTAGTAGGCGTGTACGATAACGCCATATGCCCCAGATTGCTAACGGCAATGAAGGCCAAGCATACCAAGATAATAGTTTGAGAAAATACAAGTGATCATGATTGGCCATTACTGTTGTTGACTTTTCCAACCATCCATAAAAGAGTGAAGGCTCTAAATTTAAGCAAAGTAACGACCAGCCTAATACCATTGGGCTGGCAATTAACAGTGCCACTCCTGCCACTTTGGTAAATCTAGGCGTTCTCCAGTGTTTGAAAAAACAAGGTAATGCGATACCTGTGAGTAAGATGATGCTAAGTGGGAGTAAGCCTGTTGATAAGAAACTAACGCCCATTCCTAGCCCCAATAAACCACTTGCTCTGTATGGGCGCCTTTTGGTAAGCGCAAGCCCATAAAAACAAGTCGCTATACCTGCTAATGCTGAAGTTGCAGGGGAAATAAGGTGTGCACTGATGATTAGCCCAGCTGCACTAATGAAGATGAAGGTAGTTTGTCGGCCAATACCTCTCCCCCATAGCTCCCTCCCTGCCATGCCAGTCATGAGCAAGGTGATCAACATCCATAAGCCAGTCGCAATGCGAGCACCATCATGTATGGGTAATATGCCGCTAAACACTTTCGCTGTTAGTGCTGCACTTAAGTAGTACAGTGGAGGGCTGGATAGTTGATTGCTGCTGGCTGCGGTTGGTGCGAGGTAGTTGCCATTATCTAGTACGTTTTTAATGGTGCTGAGCGCATCTGGTTCAAATGGTTTCCATGGCTCATGGCCAATTAAACCCATGAGCAACCAAACAGCACATAGTAGAATCAGTAAGCGAACTTTGGCTCTGTCACCGACGCGTGCGCGTGGGGTAGACATATTACCTTGCCAGTCATGTTCGAGGTTGAAACGCATGTGGTTTATTTGTTATTGTTTAGTCAATAGTTTAGTTATATGGTTGAATTCTAGCGTAGCAGTTAGTTCAATAGTTTCATTTTAACATTATGAAAACGATGCATTTGTACTTTAACCCATAAAAAAAGGCAGCTTAGCTGCCTTTTAACTACACACTTTTTTATTAAAAGCATATTTAGTTTACATACCGTATTTCTTACGAAATTTATCAACACGACCAGCCGTATCTAGAATCACTTGCTTACCAGTATAGAACGGGTGAGATTTTGATGAAACCTCAATCTTAACCAATGGATACTCTTTACCGTCTTCCCACTTGATTGTATCTTTAGCGTTAATGGTAGAGCGTGTTATAAAGCTAAAGTCTGCACCGATATCTTGGAACACAACTTCTCTATATTCAGGGTGGATACCATCTTTCATAATATAACCTTATCTTTGTTTGTTAGCCGCTTAAAAGCTACTAAAATTAAATTCTTTTTCGCGAGGTCAGCATTGTATTGTGTTTTAAACAGCTAAGCAAGTGAAAATATTGCGTTTTTAGACTATTTGGCCTTGATTGACTGAGGGGTTAGCTACGACGCATGCTGTCAAAGAAGTCAGCATTGTTTTTCGTTTGCTTGATTTTGTCGAGCAAGAACTCCATCGCATCTAAATCATCCATTGGATAAAGTAGTTTGCGTAGTACCCAAATCTTCTGTAATACATCTTTTTCAATCAGCAATTCTTCACGGCGCGTACTAGATTTGTTGACATTGATTGCAGGGTAGACACGTTTTTCTGCCATACGGCGATCCAAATGGATCTCCATATTACCCGTGCCTTTAAACTCTTCATAAATTACATCATCCATACGCGAGCCTGTATCAACAAGCGCCGTAGCGATAATTGTGAGTGAACCGCCTTCTTCAATATTACGTGCGGCCCCGAAAAAGCGTTTCGGCTTATGGAGTGCATTAGCATCAACGCCGCCCGAGAGCACTTTGCCTGATGATGGAATCACCGTATTGTAAGCACGTGCCAAACGGGTAATGGAGTCGAGTAGAATCACAACATCTTTTTTGTGCTCAACTAAACGTTTTGCTTTTTCTAAAACCATTTCCGCGACCTGTAAATGGCGTGCAGCTGGCTCATCAAACGTAGAAGCAACAACCTCACCTCTTACTGAACGCGTCATCTCAGTTACCTCCTCTGGGCGCTCATCAATTAGTAGCACAATCAGTATTACGTCAGGATGGTTGGCGGTAATGGCATGTGCAATATTTTGCATCATTACCGTTTTACCACTTTTCGGGCTAGCAACTAGTAATGCCCGCTGACCTTTACCAATTGGTGCTATCATGTCGATCACACGGCTGGTGATATTTTCTTCCGCTTTAATATCGCGTTCTAGTGTCAGTGGTTCCGTAGGGAACAACGGTGTTAAATTCTCAAATAATATTTTGTGTTTTGTATTCTCCGGCTTTTCGCCATTCACTGTGTCTACTTTGACTAATGCAAAATAGCGCTCACCGTCTTTTGGTGTGCGAATCTCACCTTGAACACTATCACCTGTGTGTAAGTTGAAACGGCGAACTTGTGAAGGGGACACATAAATATCTCCATGGCTTGCAAGGTAGGATGTGTCTGGAGAGCGTAAAAACCCGAATCCATCTTGTAGCACTTCTAGCGTCCCATCGCCAAATATATTGTCACCATTTTTAGCTTTATTTTTGAGGATGGCGAAAATAACGTCTTGTTTGCGCATGCGGCTTGCATTGTCGACACCATCGGCAATCGCCATGTCGACTAGTTCGGTGACGGGTAAATGTTTTAGGTCAGATAAATGCATGAAAAAGCTCGCTAGGTGAGGTGAGGTTAATAAACAGTGAAGTCAATCGGGACTAGCTTCTAAGCGACAAAAACTAGGAGAATATTTATTAAATGTTACTGTCAATAAATGCAATTAACTGAGATTTAGACAACGCGCCAACTTTCGTGGCTTCTACATTGCCATTTTTAAACAACATTAATGTAGGAATGCCACGAATGCCATATTTAGGTGGTGTTTGCGGGTTGTCATCAATGTTTAGTTTTCCAATGGTTAGACGGTCAGCATATTCAGCTGAAATATCTTCTAGTATGGGTCCAATCATTTTGCATGGACCACACCATTCTGCCCAGTAGTCTACTAAAACTGGCAATTGTGATTGCAGTACTTGTTCTTCAAAACTAGTATCGCTAAGATGAATGATTTTTTCGCTCATGGGGGCCTCGGACGGTTGAATATTGATTGGGTTTGCCAAGTATTTTAACAAAAATAGCTTAACTAAAATAATGTCGCTGGTTAATTTAGCTGGCTGATTTATGTTTGATTTAATAGCTTTGAAAGCCAGCGTTCGCTACTAGAATCTGCTATATTATCTCTAACAGCGCAGTATTGCAACACCTGCAGCATGCTATTAAGCACTATTGCTGTTGTTTAATGGTTTTGGGATATTCCTAGCGGATTATCCCATATTCTAACACCCAAGTTAAGGGGTATCATAGTTTCGATGCGAAAACATGTTGTATTGCTATTGTTGTTTTTTACCTGCAGCATGGCGCATGCAGTAGATGAATTTGTACTAAAAGATATGTCTGGTGCTGAGCACCGGCTAAGTCAGTACGCGGGGAAATGGGTAATTATTAATTACTGGGCAACATGGTGTCCACCGTGTCTAGAAGAAATACCAGAGTTTGTCGCCTTATATGATGAGCGGAGAAATAAAGATGTAATGGTCATCGGCGTGGTGTTTGATTACAGGAGTATTAAAATAGTTAGTGATTACGTGGATGACATGTTGATTTCTTATCCTATTGTGCTTGGGAATGACAATATCATTAAACAAATCGGGTCTGCTGATCTGCTGCCAACGACTTACTTTTTTAACCCTAAGGGGGTGTTGGTTAAAGTCAAACGTGGACTTGTCTCTAGGCAGTACCTAGAGGCAGCCATGCGTGAACAATAAGCAGTCTTACCTTAAGGGTTTGCTTGTAGTTCGCTTCTCGACACTTCTATTGACTCGCCTTTGCTATTAAGAATGCTTAAATTATTCCCTTCAACAAACTGCATGAGCTCTTCAAATCCATCTCGATTAGCAGTTCTAAACTCCATACTAACCACTAAGCAACGAACGCCATCAATAATTTTAGGTTTTAAGAAGTGGGAGTAACGCAATTTTCTATCCTCACCAAACTCAGCGTAACTACTACAAATGCGATCGACCCAGTCACTAGGGCGAAAGCGATTACCTTTACGCGTGAGGCTTTGAATGATGATTTCTTCAGATGTGTTCATGTTTATTTAACGCCCTAATATTGCGGTTAGTTTAATTCTGGTACTCAAACACTTTAACGACTTTCTCTACGCCACCCGTTGTGCGTGTAATTTCTGTGGCTAATTCTGCCTCACGATCGCTTACGATCCCCATGAGGTAGACAACCTTAGCCTCGGTTACGACTTTAATGGCATTCGCCGGAAAGTTTTTTTCGGCGACGAACTTTACTTTTATTTTCGACGTAAGGTAAGCGTCTTTCGCTCTATCACTGATTGTGCTTTTAAAGCCAACGGTTATTTCGTTGGTGATATTTTTTACACTCTTGACGGATTTTGTAATGCTTTCCGCCTCTGCCTTAGCTTCTGCATTAGGGGCTTCGCCCGTTAACAATACATTCAGGTTGTAGCTGGTCACATTAACATGCGCTTCACCACCTAATGCTTTCCGTATTCGGTGGATGGCTTTTATTTCAATATTTTCATCTTCCACGTAAATGCCCGCTGTGCGCCTGTCTAGCGCGGCTACACCTCCGGCGGTTGCGCTACCTACCGTAGCTGTAAAGCAAGCAGTGAGTTGCGTGCTGATGCCTGCAATGAGGATGGCTTTAATGAGAAGCCTTGAAAAAGATAACATAGTATACTTTCTAAAATATAGTGGGGTACTTGCGTTTTTTACGCATGATACGCCGATTATGTTTTAAATGCATTACGTAGCCACTCAATATGGTCTAAATGTGCTTTATTCATTGATACTACATCAAAACGACAGGCGCAGTCTTAAATGAGTTTGCAGAAAGGACTACGCTACAAGCTTAAGCCCCTTTAGCATTTTGAAAGTTACAGCTAATTTTTCAGTCGCTACGCCTGTAGCGTTCCTATTGATTTTCATCATGTAATTTTTATGGTTGTTTTTTTGATGTTCTTTTATTATTTCTTTTTAATAGCTGTTATAAACACTTCGCGTTAAAATTTGATTGATGAGTGAATCAATATTATATGTGGTCGCAACACCCATTGGTAATTTAGGCGATATTACCTTGCGTGCTTTGGAAGTGCTGAAAGACGTCGATGTGATTGCTGCTGAAGACACGCGACATACGTCAGGCTTGTTGAGTCATTTTGGCATTACGAAAAAGCTCATTGCCGTACATGAACATAATGAGCGTAACTCAGCACAAGGCTTATTAGCACTGATTCAAGCAGGAAAAAGTGTCGCACTAGTTACGGATGCAGGCACACCTGGCATTAGTGACCCCGGTGCGGTCGTGGTCGACGTGTTGCATGAGGCAGGCATTAAAGTCATGCCTATCCCTGGCGCGAGTGCTGTGATAGCAGCATTGTCAGCATCTGGTATTATCGGAAACGGATTTAGCTTCCTCGGCTTTTTGCCCGCCAGTAGCTCACAGCGCCGCAAAACATTAGATCTGTATAAATCACTCAGTCATACGCTAGTGTTTTATGAGGCGCCACATCGTATTGTTGGTAGTGTGGCAGATATGGCGAAAGTGCTGGGTGGCGAGCGGCGCATTACCGTCGCGCGTGAGCTGACTAAAACATTCGAAACAATATATCGTTGCGCATTAAGTGACGTGCAAGCATGGATTGAAAATGACCCTAATCAGCAGCGAGGAGAGCTTGTGTTGTTGGTTGAAGCTTCGCCACCAAAAGAAGAGGCTGCAGTGAGTGAAGATGCCAAACACAAACTCAAACTATTGTTGGCAGAGCTACCTTTGAAACAGGCTGTTAAGCTGGCAGCGGAAATGACAGACGCTAAGAAAAATGATTTATATCAGATGGCATTGTCTTTAAAAGGTAGCCTTTAAAAGACGGACACTAAAAAACAAACCTTCATAAATATTTGAATTACTATGACAAAAAAAATCACAATTACACGCCCAGATGATTGGCATTTACATTTAAGAGATGGTGTAGCGCTGCAAGCGGTTGCCGCCGATGCAGCTAAGCAATTTGGCCGTGCCATTGTCATGCCTAATCTACGTCCACCAGTCACAACGACGGCATTGGCGGTTGCTTACCGTGAGAGCATCATGGCAGCGTTACCAAAAGACGCCAACTTTGAGCCGCTCATGGTGTTGTATCTGACCGATGTGACGACTGCTGATGAAATTTATAAAGCCAAAGGTAGTGGCATCGTGCATGGGGTCAAGCTTTATCCTGCCGGTGCGACAACCAACTCAGACTCTGGCGTGACTAGCCTTGAGAAGTGTGCTGATGCATTGTCTGCGATGCAAACGGTTGGTATTCCTTTGCTGGTGCATGCTGAAGTGACGGATGCTAATGTGGATGTATTTGATCGTGAAAAAGTATTTATTGATCGTCACATGAAATCGCTGATTGCCAGCTACCCAGGCTTGAAAGTGGTGTTTGAACATATTACGACGAAAGATGCGGTAGAGTTTGTGGCAACCGCTGGCCCTAATATAGCCGCGACCATTACCGCGCATCATTTGCTCATGAATCGTAATGATCTCTTTAAAGGTGGTATTCGCCCCCACCATTATTGCTTACCTATTTTAAAACGTGAAGAACATCGACAAGCTTTGGTTAAAGCTGCAACTTCTGGCAGCCCTAAATTCTTTTTAGGCACGGACAGCGCGCCGCATGCTAAAAATGCGAAAGAAGCAAGCTGTGGTTGTGCGGGTATGTATACTGCGCATGCAGCGATTGAGTTGTATGCAGAAGCGTTTGAGGCGGTTGATGCCTTAGAGCAACTGGAAGGCTTTGCTAGTTTTTATGGCGCAGATTTTTATGGCCTGCCTAGAAGTTCTGAGCAAGTAACCTTGGCGAAAGAGAGTTGGCAAGTGCCGGAAAGTTATCCTTATGATGGCGATGTGCTGGTGCCATTGCGGGCTGGGGAGTCTATCGCTTGGAGGGTTGTGTAAAGGTATGGCATGGTACGTCTGGTTGGTATTGGTTTTACTGGCACTCTCTTTCCTGACTTACTTATTGACTAAGCGTGCGCGACTGATAATGAAGCATAAAGATGATGAATTGGTTGAAATGCGCATGAAAGAAAAGTTCTGGGTAGGGCAGACTAAAGAGCAGTTAATTGATTCTTTGGGCGAGCCGTTAGCTGTTGATCAGAAGGTGTTGAAGACTAAGGTTAAAGAAGTTTGGAAGTATGAGCAGACTGGTAAGAATCGGTACGGGCTGAGAATCACGTTGGATGATGGAGTTGTTGTTGGGGGGGGTAGAAGTACAGGGGGCAGTTATAGCTAGGAATAGTGCGTCTAAAAACAATGGAGCCTGCCCTGTTGGCTCTAGAAAAACAATCTTAACCGCCATCAATTTAACAATCCGAATGTGAAGTTAGCCGGTAAGCCGGGTTTTGTCTTGTATTACTACAAGGACAGTCATTCATCTAGGCGTGTAATTACTCACACGCTCGAGCAACCTACCCACTGGCAGCGCGAGTCACGCCTATTGCCAGTCTATTTGGTCTTGCTGCAGATGGAGGTTGCCGCGTTTCACCGTAACTAAATACGCTCGTCTCTGTGGCCCTATTCCTCGCCTCGCGGCGTACGGCCGTTAGCCGTCATCTCACTCTGTGCAGCCCGGACTTTCCTCCCCTTACCACTAAGCGGCGACTGTCTTGGCTAACTTCGCCGAGTATTCTAACATCACAATCGACGTAAACACTCATACACACCAAATTCCCACAGCTTTTACACCAAAAATCCCCGAATTTACATTAAATAAACTTTTAAAGCCAGGCAAAAGGCCGCTATAGGAAATTCAGCACCCTACAAACATTCTCTGATAATTAACATTCATAAGCCCAAGTAACCTAATGATTATTAAAGGTTTTATTTTTATGCGAAAAATGACGTAAGTCCTTGTCTTGAAAGAAAAAAAGCTTGCTTTAAGCTATTTTTTGCTCTAGAGTTGCAATAAGTGGGGAGAAGTGGTGTTTTGTGGGTAATAATTAACGTATTACTAAGGGTGTTAATTATTCCCCACACCCTCACGGTGATTCTGATGAGAATTTTAACAAATAAAATTGGCGGTAAATAAAAAGTGTTTAAAGGTGCTGCAAGCTTAAATATAGATGTGAAAGGCCGGTTGGCGATTCCAGCTAAACACCGCGAGGCATTGCTTGCACTCTCTGACGGCAAGATGGTCTTAACCGCGCACTCACATCCTTGTTTGCTGTTATACCCAGCCCCTGCTTGGGCGCCTATCCAATCTAAAATCATGAGCCTCTCTAGCTTTGACAAAAAGTCTGCTGCTTTGCAACGTCGTTTGGTCGGTTATGCAGAGGATGTTGGTGTTGATAGTGCGGGCCGTATGCTTGTTTCTCCAGTGTTGCGTGAGTTAGCTGGGTTGGAGAAAGGGGTGATGTTGGTTGGGCAGGGCAGTCACTTTGAGTTGTGGAGCAAGGAAGCTTGGCTGAAGGAGAGCCAAGAGGCGGTTAATCCAGAAGGTGAGTATGAAATGCCATCGGAACTAGAAGGTTTCTCACTATGACAGAGGGCGCCATTTCAGCGCCCTCCTCAATATTAGTGCCATCTAGTTCTGAAGATGGTCAGCATATTACGGTTTTGTTGGATGAGGCTGTGGACGCACTAAACATTAAATCCGATGGTACTTATATGGATTGCACCTTTGGGCGTGGCGGACATAGCCAGAAAATATTGGAGCAGCTTGGAGATGGGGGTCGTTTATTTGCGGTTGATCGCGATTTGGCTGCTTATGTAACTGGACAAGCGATTTCTGATGCGCGATTTCATATCGAGCATTTGCATTTCTCGGAATTGAAACAATTAGCAGTAAGTCATGGCTTATCCAAAGTCGATGGCATCTTAATAGATTTAGGCATTTCGTCACCGCAGGTTGATGAGGGTGAGCGTGGCTTTAGCTTTCGCTTTGACGGTCCTTTGGACATGCGTATGGACCAAACACGTGGAAAAACAGTAGCAGAAATATTAACCAATATTTCGGAAAAAAAACTTAGAGAGGTAATAAAGGACTATGGTGAGGAACGGTTTGCTAAGCAGGTTGCAAGGGCGATTATTAAGGAGCGCACAGACGGGCGCGCCATCACCACTACAGGAAGGCTTGCCGAGGTCGTGGCGAGTGCCATCCCAAAGGTTGATCCGGGGAAGAATCCAGCAACACGCACCTTTCAAGCTTTACGGATTTTCGCAAATCAAGAGCTTGAGGAGTTGTCGATAATTTTGCCGCAGTGTATGGATTTATTGGTAGAGAATGGCCGTTTGGTTGTGATTAGTTTTCATTCTTTAGAAGATCGCGTGGCGAAGCAGTTTATTAAAGCTGAGTCGGACCGCGACAATTTGCCTTCAAACTTCCCTGTGCGCGCTAAAGATTTGCCGCAGGCTAGACTGGTTGCTGTTGGTAAAGCGATTAAGCCAAGTGCTAGAGAGGTGAAAGCTAACCCACGTTCAAGAAGTGCTGTCATGCGCGTAGCGATGAGGACAGCGACAGAATGATGAGGGCGAATATTATTTTATATGTCGCATTAATCTTAGTTGCATGTGGCCTGGTGACTTCTCAGCATGAAGCGAGAAGTCAGCATTCTGAAAGGGAGCGCTTACAGGCGGTTGCGGCGGAATATGAGGCCGAGTATGGGCAGTTGCAGATTGAACAAGGCACATGGGCGACGCACGCGCGAGTAGAGGAAGTGGCGACCACGCAATTAAAAATGGAAGTGCCAATCCCTAAGCAGATACAGGTTATCGTGTTGGATAAGGTGGGCCAATAAGATGAACCACCAACTGAGTGCTCATCAACAGCAGCGTGTGACTGGCTTCCCCGTATGGCGTAGACGCGTGCTACTTATGGGGCTGTTGATTTGTTTTATGGCGCTGGTGGGGAAAAGCATTTATTTGCAAAGCACTAAGAAAGAGTTTTTGCAAAAGCAGGGTGGAAATCGCCATATTCGCACACTATCCTTACAAGCAGGTCGAGGGAACATTACTGATAGAAATGGTGTAATTCTGGCGGGTAGCAGTCCTGTTGTTTCTGTTTGGGCTAATCCTTCATTGGTGAAAATAGATACCAAGAAAAGATTGGCACTAACTAAACTATTAAAAATAAAAACATCAACCTTGAATAAAAGGCTGGGTAACAAAACACGTAAGTTTGTGTATATCAAAAGACGTTTGTCGCCGAGCCTAGGCAGTGAGGTGAAAGCGCTAAAAATAACTGGCGTGCATTTAGAACGTGAATATAAACGATTCTACCCGGCGGGAAATATGGTTTCGCACGTAGTTGGCTTTACTGGTATTGATGGAAATGGGCAAGAAGGTGTTGAATTGGTTCGTAATGCTGAATTAACAGGCAAGGTTGGTCAACGACGCATCATAAAAGATAGAGCTGGACATATTATTGAAGAGCTGGAAGTGATGAGTGAGCCACGAGATGGTCAAGAGCTGGTGTTAAGCATTGATCGTAGAATTCAATACTTGGTATTCAGAGAGCTATCTAGATCAGTAGCTAAGTATAAGGCTAAGGCAGGCTCGGCAGTGGTGCTAGATGCTAAAACAGGGGAGGTATTGGCAATGGTGAATTTGCCAACTTATAACCCTAATAACCCAGTGAATAGTAGAGGTAAAACACGCAATCGTACATTAACTGATGTGTTTGAGCCGGGTTCTACCATGAAGCCAATAACTGTGGCAGCAGCCTTAGAGTTTGGTGGTTATTCACCAACGACAAAAGTGAAAACGGCGCCGGGCTATATGGCAATTGGTTCAGCAACAATACAGGACACGCATAATTATGATGAGTTGACTGTTGCTGAGGTGGTGAAGAGGTCATCTAATGTGGGATCTGCAAAAATAGCGCTCAGCTTGGACAAAAAAAAACTATGGAATGTTTTTAATGAAATAGGGTTTGGAGAAAAAACGGACATTCAATTTCCAGGTGAAGTGAGTGGAAAAGTCAGAGACTATAAAACTTGGCGGCCTATCGAGCAGGCAACTATGTCTTATGGGCATGGTATTAGTGTGACTTTGTTGCAGCTTGCAAGAGCGTATACCGTGTTTGCTAACGATGGTGAATTAAAACCAGTTTCATTAACCAAGCTGGATCAAGCTCCAATAGGAAAGTCTGTTTTTTCAGCAAAAGCAGCTAATAATGTCAAAGATATGTTGGAGCTGGTTGTGCAGGCTGGCGGTACTGGTGTGCGTGCACAGGTGGCTGGCTACCGTGTTGGAGGTAAAACTGGAACAGCGCATAAGCTAGGCCCTAAGGGTTATGAAAAGGATAAATATATAGGTACATTTGTTGGCCTAGCACCAGTTTCAAACCCACGTTTGATTATGGCTGTCATGATTGATGAGCCAACAACGGGCCAGTATTACGGCGGAACAGTGGCGGCGCCAGTGTTTAGCTCTGTGATGTCGGAAGTGTTGCGATTGTTGGCAGTACCACAAGATGCGCCAAACATAAATGCAGTTAGGCCGGTAGAGTCATTAGCTGATGAGCAGGAGGCGGTATGACTGCGTATGAAGTGAATGCCAATACCAACGACATTATAGCTGATAGTCGCAAGGTGACGACGGGTGCTTTGTTTTTAGCCTACCCAGGAGAAAGTGCAGACGGCAGAGATTATATTGCTGATGCGATTGATAGTGGCGCTAGTGCTGTGCTATGGGAGCCAGAAGGTTTTTCTTGGAATGATAGTTGGCACGTAGAAAATCAACCCATTCCTAACCTTAAGCAAGTTGCTGGCGTCATCGCTGGACAATTTTATGCAAACCCATCAAGTGAATTGTGGATGATTGGGGTGACTGGCACCAATGGTAAGACATCAGTGACGCAATGGATAGGGCAGTGTTTTGATTACTTGAATCAACCGTCTGCAGTCATCGGTACGCTTGGTAATGGATTGCTTCACCAGTTAATGCCAACAGAAAATACAACGCCAGATGCATTATTACTCCAGAAGCTACTGGCAAATTATGTGAAACAAGAAGTAGACACAGTTGCAATGGAGGTGTCTTCACATGGCTTGAGTCAAGGTCGTGTGAACGGTGTGGATTTTGATGTGGCGGTATTGACGAACTTATCTCGAGACCATCTTGATTATCACAGCAGCTACGAAAGTTATGCTGATGCTAAAAAGAGCTTATTTCATTTTGAGGGTTTAAAGCGTGTGGTGTTAAATGCGGATGATGATTTTGGTATTGCCATTCAGCAGGACTTGGATCAGCCTGATGTTCAAGTGCTGACTTATGGCATTGAAGCTGGTGATGTGCGCGCATCAAATATTCGTTTCGAGAGTGGTGCGATTAGCTTCTTTGTTACAACACCATTTGGTCAAGCTGATATGCAGGTTAACTTAATCGGTCGATTCAATGTCTACAATACGTTGGCAGTATTGACGACCTTGTTGATTTCTGGCGCGACATTTAATGATGCAGTTGAAGCTGTTCAAAAAATCAAACCTTTGGATGGACGTATGCAGCAGTTTGGTGGCGGTGAGCTGCCATTGGTTGTCGTGGATTTTGCTCATACACCAGACTCATTGAAAAATGTGCTGCTGGCATTGAGAGAAGAAACTAAACAGAGGTTGATTTGCGTATTCGGCTGCGGTGGAAATCGAGATCAAGGCAAGCGTACCATGATGGGAAAAGTGGCGAGTGAGCTTGCAGACATTGTGATTGTGACATCAGATAACCCGCGTCATGAGTCACCTGAAACCATTATGCGGGCAGTCATTGAGGGTGTTGAAGGTGAGTACCTTGCTGAGCAAGATAGGGCGAAAGCCATCGCAATGGCCATTGAAAATGCGCAAGCTGGTGATGTTGTAGTAATCGCAGGAAAAGGTCATGAGGCGTATCAAGAAATTATAGGGATTAAACATCCATTTAGCGATGTTGAGCAAGTGCTAACAGTGCTTAAATGTAATCAGGTGGCCAGTGCATGATGATGCTATCAGAAATCGCTAAAGCCCTAAATACACAAGTTATTGGCAAGGATGTCAATGTGCTTAGTATAGGTACAGACAGTAGGAATATTGAGGCTGGACAATTATTTGTCGCGCTTAAAGGCGACAACTTTGACGGTAATACTTATGCGGCAGAAGCCATTGGGCTTGGCGCTGCGGCGGCAGTAATTTCGGATGCTAATGTTGAGGTAAGTCCAGCAGTACTGGTTGGTGATGCACGCACCGCATTAGGCGAGTTGGCGCAATATTGGCGTCAAAAGTTCAGCTTACCTGTTGTTGCAATCACTGGCAGCAATGGCAAAACAACCGTTAAAGAGATGGTTACATCAATTTTAAATGCAGTCAGTGGAAAGGTGTTGGCCACTAAAGGCAACTTCAATAACGATGTGGGCATGCCACTTACTTTGCTGAATATGCGTGCTGAACATGAGTATGCGGTCATCGAGATGGGGATGAATCATATGGGCGAAATTCGCTATTTAACCAAAATAGCGCAACCACAAGTGGCTGTAATCAATAATGCAGGCACGGCACATATCGGTGAGCTTGGATCACGCGAGGATATTGCTCAGGCGAAAGGTGAAATCTTTGAGGGCTTGTCTGATGGCGGTATTGCCGTAATTAATGCGGATGATGATTTTGGCCCTTATTGGGAGTCTCTTAATGTGGAAAGAAAGGTTATTACCTTTGGCTTAGATGTCACTGGTTTTAGTGCGGCGGCGGATGTTTCAGCAATATATGAAACACAAGCTACGCATATGCAAGTTAAGCTAAAAACACCATCAGGAATAGTGGCGTTTAATCTTAATGTGCTCGGCAAGCACAATGTGAGTAATGCATTGGCTGCAAGTGCGGTAGCCGTTGCGTTAGGTATTAACAATGAAGTGATAGCTGCAGGATTAACACAATTTAATGGTGTGCAAGGACGTTTACAACAACATGTTGGTTATCAAGGTGCTGCCGTAATTGATGACACTTATAACGCCAACCCAGACTCGATGAAAGCGGCTGTAGACGTGTTGATGAACCAGCTGAAAAGTGATGAGAGTTACGCCATTTTTGTGATGGGTGATATGGGTGAGCTGGGTGACAATGCAGATGCGATGCATGTTGCAATCGGACAATACGCAGAGCAACAAGGTGTTTCAAAATTATTTAGTTACGGGAAATTAAGTCAGTTGGCAAGTGATGCGCTAGGGGAAAAGGGCCAGCATTTTGAAACCATAGAGGCTTTGGTTGATGCGGTTAAAAGAGAAATGCATGCGGGGATGTGTGTGCTAGTGAAGGGATCGCGATCTATGAAGATGGAGCGTGTCGTGAAAGCCATTATAAAAGGTAAAAAATTAGGGAGTGCACATTAAATGCTATTAGAGCTAGCACGCTATTACGCGCAAGATATTAGTGGGTTAAATGTATTTAACTACATTACGTTACGGGCGGTGATGGCAACATTGACCGCTTTGATTATTTCCTTTGTTGTTGGGCCAGCAATGATTAGAAAGCTGACGCAATATAAGGTTGGTCAATCGGTGCGAGATGATGGACCACAAACCCATTTAATTAAAGCGGGCACACCAACAATGGGCGGTGCTTTAATATTAGTAGCGATTGGTTTATCTACATTGCTATGGTCAGATTTAAGTAACCATTTTGTTTGGGTTGTTTTATTGGCGACATTAGGATTTGGAGCCATTGGCTGGGTAGATGACTATCGTAAAGTAGTTTACAAAAACCCTAAAGGCTTGTCAGGAAAAGCCAAAATATTTTGGCAGAGCTTTATTGGTTTAGGTGTTGGCTTATTCCTTTGGTATATGGCACAGGTGCCAGAAGGATGTGGGCAAGTGTTTGAGTGTTTGTACGCATCCGTGGTTTCGCCACAGGCCACTCCTGAGACAACATTGATTTTTCCTTTCTTTAAAGATTTGGCGCTTCCGTTGGGGTTTGTCGGCTTTTTAGTGCTCTCATATCTGGTCGTTGTTGGCAGCAGTAATGCGGTTAACTTAACTGATGGTTTAGATGGTTTGGCCATATTGCCAACAGTTATGGTGGGTAGTGCATTAGGTGTTTTTGCTTATGTGGCAGGGCATTTGTATTTCTCAGATTATTTAGGAATTCCATATGTGGCTGGTGCTGGTGAGATGCTGGTTTTTTGTGCGGCAATGGCAGGGGCAGGGCTCGGATTCTTATGGTTTAACGCCTATCCAGCAGAGGTGTTTATGGGTGATGTTGGTGCGCTGTCATTAGGTGGCGCTTTGGGCGTTGTTGCCATTATAGTGCGACAAGAAATCGTACTGTTTATTATGGGTGGCGTGTTTGTTGTTGAAACCTTCTCTGTCGCAATACAGGTGATGTATTACAAATATACCAAATTTAAAACGGGTATTGGCCAACGTATTTTCTTAATGGCACCTTTACATCATCACTATGAACAAAAAGGCTGGAAAGAAACACAAGTGGTTGTGCGCTTCTGGATTATTACCATGATGTTGGTTTTGGTTGGTCTTGCAACACTTAAGATTCGGTAACGAAATAAGGTTATACAAAATATTACATGACAATGTCGCTTAACAATAAACGGGTATTAGTGCTGGGGCTTGGTGAAACAGGCCTGTCAGCATTGCGCTGGTTATTTGCACAGGGTGCAAATGTAGCCGTAGCAGATACACGCAAAAACCCGCCTGGTGCGAGCGCAGTAAAAGCAGAAATGCCTACAGTGTTGGTGCATTGTGGTGAGTTTGATGTGGCAATGTTAAAAGCGGCTGAGTTGTTAGTTGTGAGTCCTGGTATTGCCTTGGCAGAGCCTGCTATACAAGTGGCTATTGATGCAGGAGTCGCCGTAGTTGGCGATGTTGAGTTGTTTGCACAATACCGACCAGATAGTGCGAAAGTGATTGCCATCACGGGTGCGAATGGGAAAACGACAGTAGCCACACTAGTAGGTGAAATGTGTAAGGCAGCTGGGTTGAAAGTCATAGTTGCAGGCAATATTGGCTTGCCAGTGCTGGATACATTGCAAATGGAAACGCCAGATGTTTATGTGCTGGAGCTTTCTAGTTTTCAACTAGAAACCATGAATAGCCTAAAAGCAGATGTAGCGACTTTATTGAATTTGACTGAAGACCATATGGATAGGTATGGCGAGTTGGCCATGTATGCCGCTGCAAAAGCACATATCTTCTACCATGCAGCATGCCAAGTGCTTAATCGCGATGATGCTTGGAGCATGATTATGGAGCGGCCTAGTGCTAAGGTCAGCACATTTGGTTTAGATGCTGATGCGCAGCATTTTGGCATAGACAATACGCAGGCAGATATTTGGTTGTGTGATGGCGGGCAGCATTTGATTAATGCTGCTGATTTACATTTTCGTGGCTCACATAACACATCAAATGCATTGGCTGCGCTAGCTCTTTGTCGTGCAATTGGGCTTGAGTACGCACCACTATTAAACGCTTTGTGTAACTTTAAAGGGTTGCCGCACCGTGTGGAGTGGGTAGCTGATATTGCTGATGTCGACTATTACAATGATTCTAAAGGGACAAATGTAGGTGCGACATGTGCCGCATTATCAGGCTTCTCACAAAAGATCGTGTTAATAGCTGGTGGCGATGGTAAAGGGCAAGATTTTTCACCTCTAGTCTCACCTGTAAAAAACAGTGCGCGCGCAGTTGTTTTGATTGGGCGAGATGCTACATTGATAGAGCAGACGTTGTTAGCAACAGAAGTCGCGATGTATCACGCGCAAGATATGGCTGAGGCTGTGGTGATCGCTAAACGTGTTTCAGAGCCGGGTGATGCAGTATTACTTTCACCTGCTTGTGCCAGTTTTGATATGTACAAAAACTATATAGACAGAGCTGAGGCTTTTGTTGGTGAAGTAAGACAGCTAAAGGAGGCGGTATGCTAGCATCATTCAGCACAGCTTCGCAGTCACGTGAACCTCTTACTACAGCTACTTATGATCAACTGTTGTTTTGGGCGGTAATGATATTGCTTGGTATCGGCTTGGTGATGGTTTATTCAGCATCTATTGCCATAGCTGAAGCAAGCTCGGCTGTTGGGCATAAAGGCACATATTACTTAATTCGGCAGGCAGTGTTTATAACAGTTAGCTTAGTGGCGGCTTATGTCACGTTCCAAATTTCCATGGATTGGTGGCAGAAAATGGCGCCTTACCTTTTCTTGGCAGCCATTGCTTTGTTAATATTAGTGCTGATTCCAGGAGTGGGCAGAAATATTAATGGTAGTCAACGCTGGTTGTCACTCTTTGTCATTAATCTACAGCCATCAGAGTTTATGAAGTTATTTACAGCCATGTATGTGGCAGATTATGCTGTACGCAAATCTGCCCAAATGGATAGTATCGTTAATGGATTTTTACCCATGGTTGCGGTGATGTTCTTGGTGGGATTCTTATTGTTAAGAGAGCCTGATTTTGGTGCGCTTGCCGTTGTAGCAACTATCTCAATTTCTATCTTATGGCTCGCGGGCATTAATATTTGGATATTCATTGGCTTGATTGCAGTGCTACCAGTGTCTGTATATTTCTTAATTGTGAGTTCGCCATATCGCCTGCAAAGGGTGATTGGATTTATGGATCCCTGGGCAGACCCTTTTGGTAAAGGATACCAGCTTTCACATGCGTTAATTGCATTTGGACGCGGCGAATGGTTGGGTGTTGGCCTTGGTGCGAGCGTAGAAAAACTATTGTATTTACCAGAAGCACATACTGATTTCCTATTCGCTGTGATTGCGGAAGAGTTGGGATTTGTTGGTGTGGTTGTCGTGCTCAGTTTGTTTGCTTGGATCGTAATACGTGCATTCGGTATAGGAAAAGAAGCGATTACAAATGAACGACACTTCTCTGCTTTGTTAGCACAAGGTATTGGTGTATGGATTGGCGTACAGGCCATTATCAACATCGGTGTCAATATGGGCTTATTACCAACCAAAGGATTGACGTTGCCACTACTTTCTTTCGGTGGTAGTGGACTTTTGGCAAACTGTATTGCGATGGCCGTCTTGTTACGCATTGATTATGAGAACCGCTTGATTCAGAAAGGCATGCGCGTATGACACGTAAGCCTATGCAGAATAAATTAAAAAGCACATTAATGGTAATGGCTGGAGGAACAGGTGGGCATGTCTATCCTGCTATCGCGGTGGCTGACTATTTACACGCGAAAGGTTGGAAAGTCGTGTGGCTGGCGACTGAGGGCGGTATGGAAAACCGTTTGATAGCAGACAAGCCGTATAGTAAAGCTATGATGACCATGCGTGGCATTCGAGGAAGAGGTTTAATAGGTTGGGTGTTACTACCATTTAAATTAATGCTGGCATTTAAACAAAGCGTCAGTGCTATCTTGGCGCATCAACCAGATGTTGTATTGGGGATGGGCGGTTTTGCTGCATTCCCAGGCGGAGTGATGGCTAAAGTTATGGGCAAGCCACTCGTCATTCATGAGCAGAATTCGGTTGCAGGGTTAACTAATAAAACATTGAGCCATATTGCTAGTAAAGTGTTAGTTGCATTTCCTGCGGCATTTGGTGATAAAGCGACTTTAGTCGGCAATCCTGTTCGTGGTGATATCACAACGTTAGCGGTACCTACAGTACGCTACGCAGAGAGAGTTGGGAAGTTGAAGTTGTTGGTTGTTGGTGGCAGTTTAGGGGCTGCAGCATTGAATGATGTACTACCAAAAGCATTGGCAACGATGCCGGAAGCACAGCGGCCAGAGGTGGTACATCAAGCGGGCGAAAAGCATATTGCTATTTTGGAGACTAACTACCAACAAGCCGGCGTGAGCGCAGAAACGAAAGCTTATATTCAGGACATGGCGACCATGTATGCGTGGGCTGATGTTGTGATTTGTCGTGCTGGCGCCCTCACTATTGCTGAATTGGCCTGTGTTGGTGTGGCTAGTGTGCTAGTACCTTTTCCATATGCAGTGGATGACCATCAAACGACAAATGCAGCCTATTTAAGCGAAAACAGCGCAGCGATACTCATTCAACAAACTGCATTAAGTGTAGAGAAAACCAGCGAAATATTACAGCAGTTAACACGAGAAAAGTGCTTAGCTATGGCTAATAATGCACGGGCATTAGCGAAGCCAGAAGCAACAGCATCTGTTGCTGATGCCTGTATGGCGTTGGCAGGAGTGACGGTATGAAACACAAAGTAAGAAATATACATTTTGTCGGCATCGGCGGTATTGGTATGAGCGGGATTGCTGAAGTTTTGATTAATTTGGGTTTTAATGTCAGCGGCTCTGATCTTGTAAGCAACGCAACGACGAAAAGACTGGCAGGCTTTGGTGCTAAGTTATATAAAAACCATGCGCAAGAGAATTTAGGTGATGCCGATGTTGTTGTGGTATCGGCGGCGGTTAGTGAGAAAAACCCTGAAGTAGTTGCTGCTAGGAAAAATGATATCCCTGTTGTGCCTCGTGCCTTAATGTTGGCAGAGTTAATGCGATTCAAGCAGGGCATTGCCGTCGCTGGTACACATGGAAAAACAACCACGACTAGTCTTATTGCTAGCATATTGGCAGAAGCGAATATGGACCCAACCTATGTCATTGGCGGTAAGCTCGAGTCAGTGAGTGCCAATGCAAAGCTGGGAGCGGGGGAGCATATTGTTGTAGAAGCAGATGAGTCAGATGCATCATTCCTGCACTTGAGTCCAATCCTTGCTGTGGTGACTAATATTGATCGTGACCATATGGAAACCTATGAGCATAGCTTCGATAAATTAAAGAGTGCCTTTGTTGAGTTCTTACAACAGTTGCCATTTTGGGGCATGGCTGTGGTGTGTATTGACGACCATAATGTGCGCGAAATATTGCCTCGCATAACTAAGCCAGTGACGACTTATGGATTTAGTGATGATGCCAAGGTCCGCGCTACTGAGGTCCGTGCTGATAATGGAAAAATGCATTTTAAAGTGATGCGTGTCGCGGGAGAGGCGGCTGAGTTGGATATCACATTAAATTTACCGGGGCAGCATTATGTATTGAATGCATTGGCAGCGATAGCGATTGCAACTGAGCTAAATGCACCAGATACAGCCATTGTAAAAGCATTGGCTGGATTTAAAGGTGTGGGTCGTCGTTTTGAGAATTACGGAGAGGTGTCAACAGGCAAAGGAGGTGCATTTACGTTGATTGATGATTACGGTCATCATCCAACTGAACTCCGTGCTGTGATTGCAGCAGCACGTGATGCCTTCCCGAATAGACGGTTGGTATTGGCATTCCAGCCGCATCGCTATACGCGTACGAGAGACTGTTTTGAAGATTATGTGCGCGTGATTTCAAGCGTTGATGTTGCATTGTTAACTGAAGTTTATTCAGCAGGCGAGGAGTTGATTGTAGCAGCAAATACAAATAGCTTGATACGGTCAATTCGTGCACTCGGTAAAGTAGACCCCATCTTTGTAGAGTCAAAAGATGCATTACCTGCGGCCATTATTCATGCTGTGCAAGCCGATGATGTGGTGGTTGTGATGGGTGCCGGTAGCATAGGTTTAGCCGCACATGATACTAAGGCAATGATGGTATGACGCAAATGGCATCTACATCAAGGTTATTAGAAAATGAACCAATGGCACGCTACACAAGCTGGCGTGTGGGAGGTGTTGCAGACCAAGTGCTTATGCCGACGAATGTAGAGGAATTAAGTGCGTTTTTGAAAAAATCAGACAAAGGTGAAGCGATTCATTTTATTGGGCTAGGCAGTAATTTATTGGTCAGAGATGGTGGTGTCAGAGGGACTGTTGTTGTGATGCAGAAGGCACTGAAAACAATTAGAACCGATGGTGCTTATCTTTATGCAGAAGCTGGTGTGACATGTGGGAAGCTAGCTAAGTTTAGCGCATTGAATAGTCAAGCGGGTGCTGAATTTATGGCGGGCATTCCTGGGACAGTAGGTGGAGCACTGGCAATGAATGCAGGTTGTTATGGCAGTGAGACCTGGGGCATCGTACAGCAAGTGATGACGATAGATCGGAGTGGGCAAACGCATATTAGGAACGCAGGTCAATTTATTACTGGTTATCGCAGTGTGCAATTGCCCGTGGCTGATGAATGGTTTTTAGCTGCATGGTTCACTTTAGCAGAAGGTGATGCAGACGAGTCGACTCAAAAAATTAAAGACTTGTTGGCAAAAAGGTTAGAAAGCCAACCATTGAATTATCCGAGTGGTGGATCAACTTTCCGTAACCCAGAAGGTGATTATGCGGCAAGGTTAATTGAAGTAAGCGGATTGAAAGGGTATCAAATTGGTGGTGCGCAAGTGTCGACAAAACATGCGAATTTTATTGTCAATGTTGGGGAGTGCTCTGCACAAGATATTGAACAATTGATTGTACACATGAAAAAAGAAGTGCTTGAACAGCAAGGGGTTACATTGCAACAAGAAGTGAGGGTTATCGGTGAATATGCTTAATCAATATGCCAAACAGTTTGGACGCGTCGCCGTAGTTTTGGGCGGTGATTCTGGCGAGCGAGAAATTTCATTGCTGAGCGGTGGGGCTGTGCTGAATGCGTTTGTTCGCGAAGGCATTGATGCGTATGCATTTGATCCGTCAACGCAGGATGTGACTAAATTGAAAAGTTATGATCGCGTATTTATTGCACTACATGGCAAGTATGGCGAAGATGGCACGATACAGCGTGAGCTAGATTCGATGCAGGTGCCTTATACCGGTAGCGGTGTCACGGCATCTGCTATTTGCATGGATAAGTGGCAAATGAAATTGCAGTGGGAAGAAGCAGGTGTTGTGACCCCTGCCTATGAGTTGCTACATGCGAAAAGTGATTTTTTAGGGGTAGGACAAAGGCTTGGTTTTCCAATTTTTGTTAAGCCGGCTAATGAAGGCTCTAGCATTGGAATTACTAAAGTCAAAAAAGCAGGGGAGCTTCAAGCTGCATACGAATTGGCTGCAGAGGCTGACCCGCTTGTGATTGCAGAAGTATCTATTGATGCGGGTGAATATACCGTTGCCATTCTAGGACAGAAAGCCTTACCAATTATTCAGATTGTGCCAAAAACAGAGTTTTATGATTTCGATGCTAAATACATACGAGATGACACAGAGTACCTATGCCCTTGTGGGCTTGATGCGGAGACGGAAGCAAAGATTCAGCAAGAAGCATTAGATGCATTTGATGTATTAGGGTGCAGTGGGTGGGGGCGCGTAGATTTCTTGATGGATGAAAAGGGTAAGCATTACTTTCTGGAAGTGAATACGAATCCAGGCCTGACTAGTCATAGTTTGGTTCCAATGTCTGCAGAGGCCGCTGGAATGAGTTTTGATGAATTAGTAGTGAACATTTTACGCATGACTTTAGAAGAGCCGAAGGGGTCTAGTGATGTGGCATAAGCCCAATCAATTAAATTTACTTGCTAACTTTTTATATGTGTTGGCTATTGGAATGGTTTTGTACGGTTTAGCTTTAGCGAGCATACGGTTATCGATTTTTTCTATTCATGAGGTGAAAGTGAATGGTGAGGTTGGTCATGTGAATCGAGAGCAAGTGCAAGTGATTGTAGGAGAGCACTTAAATGGTAATTTTTTCACATTGGATTTGGTTGCGATGAAAGATGCATTTGAAAAGCTACCTTGGGTACGAAAAGTGAGTGTAAGAAGGCGCTGGCCAAATACCTTGAGCGTGGAGGTTGAAGAGCATCAGGTGCTTGCACGGTGGGGTAGGGTTGGGTTGGTCAATAAACAGGGTGAATTATTTCACGCTGCTTCAGGTGCGAATTTACCCGTATTTTATGGCCCGATTGATAATGTAAAAACAGTGGCAGAAAACTACCTTTACTTTGAAAAGACTTTGAATAATATTGATATGAAAATTGTACAAATGACTTTGTCGAAAAGGCATGCGTGGGAAGTGAAAACAGATAAAAGATTAACAATATCATTAGGTCGGGTGGCTGTGCTTGAAAGATTGCAAAAGTTTTCTGCTGCCTATCAAACAGTATTAATTCATTTAAAAACAAGCATACAGTACGCAGACTTACGGTACCCCAATGGGTTTGCAGTGCGTAAGGGTGGAAAGTTATCAATACGAGTGCCGCTTATTAGCGCCAATAACGGTATTGAACTAGGCATAAAAAGGGAGCTGGCATGAGTAAAGTACGCGAGGATAAAAACCTGATTATTGGGTTAGATATCGGCACATCAAAGATTGTGACGATAGTAGCGGAGCTGTTACCGGATGGCACGATAAAAGTTATTGGTTTGGGACAGCACCCATCTAGAGGGTTGAAGAAAGGTGTGGTGGTGAATATTGATTCCACTATGCAATCGATTCAACGTTCGATAGAAGAAGCTGAACTCATGGCGAATTGCAAAATCAATACCGTGTTTACTGGGATTTCAGGTAGTCATGTGAAAAGCTTGAATTCTCACGGCATGGTGAAGATCAAAGATGCAGAAGTCATGCAAATGGATGTGGATAGAGTGGTGGAAACCGCACGTGCGATTGCCTTACCTGCTGATCAGCAGATATTACATATTCTGACGCAAGAATTCATTATTGATGGACAAGATGATGTGCGTGAACCAATGGGCATGAGTGGTTTGAAACTTGAGGTGAAAGTGCATATTGTTACTGGCGCAGTGGCTGCCGCACAAAATATTGTGAAGTGCATCAAACGTTGTGGTTTAGATGTTAGTGATCTAATTTTACAACCGTTAGCTTCAAGCAATGCAGTGCTAACAGAAGATGAAAAAGAGTTGGGCGTTTGCTTAGTCGATATCGGTGGCGGTACAACGGATATTGCGGTCTTTGAAAGTGGGTCTATTCGACACACCGCCGTGATTTCAATTGCGGGTGATCAAATTACTAATGACATAGCAGTGGCCTTTCGAACGCCGACACTGTCGGCTGAAGAAATTAAAGTCAAACATGGTTGTGCATTACGTCTGCTTGCAGAACATGGCGAATGGCTAGAAGTGCCCGGTGTTGATGGACGTGAAGCACGAAAGCTGGAATTACAAAACTTGGCTGAGGTGATCGAGCCAAGAGTGGTTGAACTCTATGAGTTGGTGCTGCAAGAATTACGCAGCAGCGGTATGGAGGAAATGATTGCTTCTGGAATTGTGATTACAGGTGGGTCTTCCATGATGCGAGGCATGATAGAGCTGGGGGAGGAAATCTTTCATAAGCCAGTCAGGTTGGGCATGCCTCGCTATGTGGATGGCCTGTTAGGGGTCATCAATAACCCGCGGTACGCCACTGGTGTTGGGCTTGTGTTGATGGGTAAGCAACAAGTGGAACGGCAATTAACAGGGCAAATGGAAATGCATCCTGTTACTAGGATGTTTGAAAGAATGAAGAATTGGTTTCAAGGTAATTTTTAAGTAGTTAGTTAAGAAATGAGTAGTCAATAAAGTAGCAATAACAGGGCGGAGCTTGTGAGAGTGGGCTCAAACATTTAGGCAAAAAGGAGGATTAACATGTTTGAAATTATGGAAAAAGCTTCACAAGAAGCAGTGATTAAGGTAATTGGTGTTGGTGGCTGTGGTGGTAATGCAGTTGACCACATGATTAGTAAGGATGTCGGTGGTGTAGAGTTTATTTGTGCTAATACGGATGCACAGGCATTACATAAAAGTGGTGCAGCAACCACATTGCAGATTGGTACAGGTATTACCAAAGGCTTAGGCGCTGGTGCAAAACCAGAAATTGGCCGTGAAGCAGCGATTGAAGATCGTGATCATATTGCTGAAATAATCGAAGGTGCTGATATGCTGTTTATTACAGCTGGTATGGGTGGTGGTACAGGTACTGGGGCCGCACCGATTATTGCTGAAGTTGCAAAAGAAATGGGTATCTTAACGGTTGCTGTTGTAACGAAACCGTTCTCTTTTGAAGGTAAGCGCACAAAGGTAGCTGAAGAAGGCTTAGAAGAGTTATCACAACATGTGGATTCATTAATTGTGATTCCAAACGAGAAGCTAATGGAAGTATTAGGTGAGGAGGTGCCTTTCTTAGAAGCTTTCCGTGCAGCGAACGATGTGCTTCATAACGCTGTCTCAGGTATTGCAGAAATCATTAATTGCCCGGGTTTGGTCAATGTGGATTTTGCTGATGTGCGTACTGTGATGAGTGAAATGGGTATGGCCATGATGGGTTCAGCTGAAGCTAGTGGTGACAATCGTGCCATTATTGCAGCAGAACAAGCGGTTGCTAGTCCTTTGCTAGAAGATGTGAATTTAGCGAATGCACGTGGTGTTTTAGTAAATATCACTGCAAATAGTAGTATGAAAATGAAAGAGTACTACAACGTGATGAATACCATTAAAGAGTTTACTGCTGAAGATGCGACAGTGATTCTAGGTACGGTAATGGACGAAAGCATTGGGGATAAACTACGAGTAACCATGGTGGCTACAGGCCTGAATGGATCAATTGCTAAACGTGAGCAAAAGCCAGAATTACGGGTGATGACTAATGTACGCACCGGCACAGATAATATGCCAGCTTACACTGAAGTAGGAGCAGTAGCTGATGATGCGCCTTCTGTGTTTAGTTCAAACAGTCGTCGTGCACAAGTAAATGCGATGAAGCAGAATGGGGTTGAGGAATATGACATCCCTGCATTCTTGCGAAAGCAGGCGGACTAGCTTGTTGATATGCCAATAGAGGTAACAGTGATTATGCTAAACTCATAGCCAAGACAATTGGTAGCAGACGTGGTGTTCGCCGATATTCGGCCATTGATGTTGAAAGAGAAATGATAGGAAATTAGTGTTAAAACAAAGGACCTTAAAGACAAAGGTAAGCGCGACTGGCGTCGGTTTGCATAATGGCGAGAAAGTGAAGCTAACACTTCTGCCTGCAGCAATCGATACTGGCATTGTGTTTAGGCGTGTCGATTTGCCCGATGCGCCTGAAATACAAGTGACCCCTGATGCAGTAAGCGATACGCGCATGTGCTCTGCCCTAGAGATAAATGGTGTGCGTGTGGCTACTGTTGAACACCTAATGTCAGCATTGGCAGGTTTGGGCGTGGATAACATTGTTGTTGAATTAGATGCATCTGAAGTGCCAATTATGGATGGTAGTTCAGGCCCTTTTATCTACTTATTACAATCAGTAGGTATCGTTGAGCAAGCGGCACCTAAAAAATTCATCCGTATCAAAAAGAAAGTGGAAATAATCAACCAGGATAAATGGGCGACATTTGAGCCTTATCATGGTTTTAAAATAGACTTTACGATTGATTTTGCACATCCAGTATTAGAAGACTCTGGCAGTAATGTAAAAATTAATTTTTCTGACAATTCCTATATTGCTGAAATTAGCCGCGCGCGGACATTTGGCTTTGTCCATGAGGTTGAGTATTTGCGTGCAAATGGTTTGGCACGTGGAGGTGGCTTGGATAATGCGATAGTGTTAGATGAGTTTCGCGTATTAAACACAGGTGGTCTGCGTTATGAAGATGAGTTTGCAAAGCATAAAGTGCTCGATGCCATCGGTGATTTGTATATGCTAGGCCACCAACTATTAGGCGTGTTTACTGCTTATAAATCTGGTCATGGATTGAATAACCAAATGATACGTGCATTATTGGCAGATACTACGGCATGGGAGTATGTCACATTTGACGATACGAGCGATGCACCAGCTGGCTTTAAAGAGCAGGCTGTGCACTTTACCCCCCCACAGTTTGGTGCCGAATTTTAATTAAAGGTGTGGTATCCATTGTTCATAACACGCATCACCATTGTAATGGTACTCATCGCTATTTTTGTCATGTTGCTTGCTTTTTTGATAACACGTAATAAGCAATATTTCATATTAATGAAGCAGGTATTGAAATTATTAATGAGTCGTTTTCTTGTTTTCTGGTTGGCTGTACTATTTACAACAGTTAGCCTTGCTAACTTAGGCGATATAAATGTTCTCAAAGCCCGTGAAGCATATGATCAAGAAAATGCTGCCGCGCTGAATGAATATACCAACAAATTAAAATCGCAGAACCATATACTAGCGCCTTATGCACAGTATTGGTTGATGATTCTTAATCTAGAGGACACAGACAACAGTGTTATTTTAAGTTTTTTAGCGGCGCATGAAGATTATGCTTTCGCACAATCGTTAAGAGGCGGCTTACTAAAAAAACTAGGCAATCAGGAAAAATGGCCATTATTTGAACGAGAACTTTCACTATATCAACCGACTAATAACACGGCAGTAGAATGCCTAGTAGCTAAAGCTGATCATGTGCGGGATAGTGGTGCTTCCTTAATGGCTGCCAAGCACTTATGGCTGACGGGTAAGAATCAGCCTCGAGAATGCAACGAGTTATTTGATATGATGGAAATTGCAGGCATCATTGATGAGGGTGATATATGGCAACGGTTTAGAATGGCATCTGGAAAAGGCAGAGTGAGATTGGCTAAAGCTATTATGAAGCGAAGTAGCGGCTACCAACCCAGTCAGAAAAGGTTAATGAGCAGTGCATATAAATCGCCCAAAAATTTTCTAAAGAAAAGACGCGTTTCATTCGGCACAAAGTTTGGACATGAAATTAACTTGTTTGCCCTGATTCAGTTGGCTAGAAGAGACACACGGATTGCTGTTAGTGCTTATAAAAGGGTAGCAAGCCTATTGAGCCGAGATGAACAATCTCATTTTAATGCGATGCTTGGGCTATTTGCTGCTAAACGCCATGAGCCAGAAGCACAATTATGGTTTCAAAAAGCGGATGTAACAACATTTAGCTCTGAGCAGATTTCATGGTACGCAAGGGCTGTTTTACGCCAGGCTGATTGGCCGAATTTATTAACGGTTATTGGAAAAATGCAACCTCAAATTGCAGAAGAAGCCCGTTGGCGCTATTGGAAGGCGCGTGCGTTAATCGCCCTAAATCGTGACAATCAGCAGGCCGTTGATATTTTGACTAAGCTTGCTATTGAGCGACATTACTATGGCTGGTTAGCGCAAGATGAGCTGGTGAATTACAATCCACCTAAGTTGGCACATTACAGTGCCACAAAGAGTGAAGTGGCTGCTATTGGAAAATTGGCGGGAGTTAAACGAGCAGAGGTTTTGTTAAGCCTAGATCTGCGGCGGGAAGGTAGAAGAGAGTGGAAGAAGGTGATTGCAGCATTTAATGATAAGCAGCTGCTAGCGGCTGCTGAGTTTGCATACAAAAAAGGGTGGAATGATTTAGCGATTAACACGGCAGATGATACGAGAGTCGTTCACAACTTCTCATTACGGTATTTAATGCCATATAAAAATCTAATATCAAATGCAGCAAATACACAAGGTGCCAACGTGGCTTGGGTGTATGGCATTGCGCGACAAGAAAGTCGTTTTATGCACTATGCGAAGTCATATGTTGGTGCAGCAGGGCTAATGCAGCTGATGCCAACGACAGCGAGGTGGGCTGCAAAACGCATAGGCGTGGAGAACTACAGGCGCAGTATGATTTATGATTTAAACACCAATGTGACAATAGGGACTTATTATTTAAGCTATACGCTAGGGCTTATGGGCGGTAACAAGGTCATGGCGACAGCAGCTTACAATGCAGGGCCAAGCCGCGCAAAAAAGTGGCTAGGTGCGCGATCTTTAGACGGGCTAATTTATACAGAAACGATTCCTTTTAATGAAACCAGAAAATATGTACAACGTGTGATGGCAAATATGCATATGTATAATCAGCAACTAGGGATTAAAGGCGTGACGCTCAAGCAATTAATGGCGCGTACACCTGCAAAGCCAGCGAGTTAAGTAATACAATTAATTGATGAAGTGGTAGGATGAAATGACAATAAAACAAATAGGTGTGATTGGTGGGTTGGGATTTGTTGGCAGTAGTATTGTCAGTAAATTAGATGCGGTGATGCTAGAATGCATCGTCAATAAAACACTTGGTGCAGCTTATAGCTGGTTTAGAACGGCTGCAGGGCGTACTATTAATGCGAGAAGCTAGTAGCTCTTTATCTGTTTACGTCGTGGGCGGTGCTGTCCGTGATGCACTGCTAGGTGTTGCAGTAAAAGACCATGATTATGTTGTTGTAGGCAGTACAGTAGAAGAAATGCTTAGCTTAGGTTACAAAGCAGTTGGTAAAGACTTCCCTGTCTTTTTACACCCAAAAACGCATGATGAATATGCATTAGCGAGAACCGAGCGTAAAACGGGTAAGGGTTACAAGGGCTTTACCGTGTATGCTTCGTCAGATGTAACTCTAGAAGAAGACCTAGCACGTCGTGATTTTACAATGAACGCGATTGCAAAATCATCGGATGGCCAATTATTCGATCCATATCAGGGTCAATTAGATATTCAGAATAAAACGATTAGACATGTAGGCGAGGCTTTTGTAGAAGACTCTGTGCGCATATTGCGTGCGGCTAGATTTTCAGCTCGTTTCCCTGACTTTATCATTGCACCTGAGACAATGTTGTTAATGCAACAAATGGTTGCTGATGGTGAAGTGGATGCTTTGGTGGTAGAACGGGTTTGGCAGGAGTTATCAAAAGGGTTGATGGAAGTAAAGCCTAGTCGTATGTTTGAAGTGTTGCGTGCATGTGGGGCGTTGCAAAAAATACTACCTGAGGTGGATAAGCTTTGGGGTGTGCCGCAACCTGAAAAGTACCACCCAGAGATTGATACTGGCGTACATGTGATGATGGCCATTGACTATGCCGCTAAAAAAGACTTCAGCTTGCCTGTGCGTTTAGCAACCTTGCTACATGATTTAGGTAAAGTTACGACAGCCAAAGAACTATTGCCAAGACATGTTGGACATGATGTGCGTGGTGCTAAATTGGTTAAGGAAGTCAGCAAGCGCTTACGTATTCCGAATGATTGTGCTCAGTTGGCATATATGGTCGCTAAGTTTCACATCAAAGAGCACAAAGTGATGCAGATGAAGCCCAGCACATTATTAACCTTCTTGATTGAGTTGGATGCGATTCGTCAGCCAGGCAGGTTTGAATCATTCTTGCAAGCTTGTGAGTCTGATACGCGTGGTCGTTTGGAATTAGAAAGCATTGCTATTCCACAAGCAGCACTGATGCGCAAAGCATTGAAGGCGGCAAATATCATTAATGCAGGCGAAGTTGCTAAGCAACAGAATTCAGCAGAGCAAATCAAGCAGGCAATCTTTGAGGCTAGGTTAGTAGCAGTGAAGGCTGCACTGCAGCAATAAGCACAACTTCGTTTCACTGCTTTACCCACAGTAATTCAATAGACGGCATTTCTCGCGTAAAATAGCGTCATGAATTTATATCCAATTGCTAAACCACTCTTGTTCCAATTAGATGCTGAGCGAGCACATGACCTAACTCTAAAAAGCCTAAAAGTCAGTGAGCGATTAGGCTTACTTAATTTTTGTTCAACACCTACTTGTGTATCAAGAGAAGTCATGGGGCTGAGTTTCCCTAATCCCATCGGGTTGGCTGCAGGCCTTGATAAAAATGGTGTTGTGATTGATGGTATGGCTGCGCTTGGTTTTGGCTTTGTAGAGGTTGGTACAGTGACGCCACGACCACAACTAGGCAACCCTAAGCCACGATTATTCCGACTACCAGCTGTAGAAGGCATTATTAACCGTTTTGGCTTTAATAACCTAGGCGTGGATCATTTAGTAGAAAATGTAAAGTCCTCTGAATTTAAAGGCATCCTAGGTATTAATATTGGTAAGAATTTTGATACGCCAAATGAGAAAGCTGTGAATGATTATCTTATTTGCATGAAAAAGGTGTACGCCCATGCCAGTTATATCACATTGAATATTTCATCGCCGAATACGAAAAATTTACGAGACTTACAAGAAAAAAATGTGCTATCAGACTTATTAGCAACATTGAAGCAGTCACAAGAAAAGCTAGCGCAACAACACGGCAAGTACGTGCCTATTGCACTAAAAATAGCACCAGACTTGATTGAGGAGCAAGTTGTGGAAATTGCTGATTTGTTAATGCAGCATAAAATAGATGCTGTGATTGCAACCAATACCACATTGGCACGCGACCAAGTGAAAGACGTTGCCAACGGAGAAGAAAAGGGTGGTTTGTCTGGTGCCCCAGTACGTAATCAATCGACTGTAGTTATTCAACAGTTATCTAAGGAGTTACAAGGTGCTATGCCGATTATTGGCGTAGGTGGTATTGCAAGTGGCGCTGATGCAGTAGAGAAAATCGCTGCTGGTGCTAGTTTAGTACAAGTCTATAGTGGTTTGATTTATAAAGGCCCCGCACTAATTAATGACGTTTGTAAAGCGCTGGGCTAGCCTATGACGGCACCTATTTTATATTCTTACCGACGTTGCCCTTACGCGATGCGGGCACGCATGGCGCTTCAGTATGCTGGTATCGATGTGGAAATACGTGAGATATCATTTAGTGACAAACCTAAACACCTGCTATTGATTTCACCTAAAGGAACAGTTCCTGTTTTAGTGTTGTCGGATACCCACCTCATTGATGAAAGTCTAGATATTATCTATTGGGCGCTAGATCAACAAGATGTGGATGGTTGGTTATCTGTTGATATTGACTTGGTAAAAGCACTCATTGCAGAAAATGATGGCTTTTTTAAAGCGTCATTAGATGCTTATAAATACCCAGAGCGATATCCAGAAAAGACACAAGCAGAACATCGTGCAAGCGGCGAAGTCTTTTTACAACAACTAGAAGCACAGCTGGAGAAGAGCGGGGGTGGTGGTTTGTTTGGTGAGTTACCTACTTTAGCTGATATTGCCATTTTTCCATTTGTACGACAGTTTAGAGGTGTAGATATCGCTTGGTTTGAAACATTACCTTATGCGCAACTAAATGTATGGCTCACAGCGCTAATTGAATCGGAGTTATTTGACAGTGTCATGCAAAAACACCCAGCCTATATTGAGTAGGCTGGGTGTTTCTAAAGCTCGCTAATACTATTAATTTCAGCTGCCAAATCTTTCTTCTTGCTATGCTTGCTCGATGGGAAAGAGAGTTTAATCTCTTCTTTACTATTAATACCAACATGAACGACACCACCATTCACTAAGCGACCAAATAACAGCTCATCGGCCAATGCTTTGCGAATCGTATCTTGAATCAAGCGAGCCATTGGTCTTGCACCCATCAGCGGGTCAAAACCTTTTTGACCTAGGTGTAATTTCAGTTCATCACTAAAGGTGGCATCGACTTTTTTCTCATGCAATTGATCTTCTAATTGCATTAAGAACTTATCAACAACACGGACAATGATTTCTTGTGAAAGCGGCGAAAATGAGACGGTCGCGTCTAAACGGTTACGGAACTCTGGAGAGAACAAGCGTTTAAGGTCGGCTGCTTCATCACTGACGTCTTTGCTGTTGGTAAAACCAATGCTCGCTTTCGACAAGCTTTCAGCACCTGCGTTGGTGGTCATGATAATTGTCACGTTTCTAAAGTCAGCTTTACGCCCATTACTATCCGTTAACGTACCGTGATCCATTACCTGCAATAAGATATTAAAGATATCTGGATGTGCTTTTTCAATCTCATCTAGAATCAATACAGAGTAAGGCTGTTTACTGATGGCTTCTGTTAATAAACCACCTTGTTCAAAACCAACATAACCTGGAGGAGCACCAATTAAACGAGACACAGCATGGCGTTCCATATATTCACTCATATCAAAGCGAATCAGGTCGATTCCCATAATGTAAGCCAGTTGTTTTGCCACTTCTGTTTTACCAACACCAGTTGGGCCGCTAAATAAGAAGCTGCCAACTGGTTTGTTACCTTGGCCGATGCCGCTACGTGCCATTTTCACAGCAGATGTGAGTGTTTCAATGGCCTTATTTTGACCAAATACAATGGCTTTTAAATCGCGCTCTAGTGTTTTTAATGTGCTTCTATCATCATTAGAGATATTTTTAGGGGGAATGCGCGCTACTTTAGCTACAACATCTTCAATCTCTTTATTGCCAATGGTTTTTTTATGTTTTGGCTTGGGTAGAATGCGTTGTGCCGCACCCGCCTCATCAATCACATCAATGGCTTTATCTGGTAAAAAACGATCATTGATATATTTGGCTGACAGTTCTACTGCAGTGGTTAGCGCGCTAGCACTATATTTAACCTTATGATGGGCTTCAAATTTTGATTTAAGCCCTTTCAAAATAGCAATCGATTCATCAATACTTGGTTCGACCACATCCACTTTTTGGAAGCGACGTGAGAGTGCATGGTCTTTTTCAAAAATACCGCGGTATTCTTGATAAGTGGTAGCGCCAATACATTTTAGCTTGCCACTAGATAAGGCAGGTTTAAGCAAGTTGCTTGCATCTAAGGTGCCACCACTCGTTGCGCCCGCACCAATTAATGTATGGATTTCATCAATAAACAGGATGGAGCCTTCTTCCTGCTCTAGTTGCTTCATGACGGCCTTTAGGCGTTGCTCAAAATCACCGCGGTACTTAGTTCCCGCTAATAAAGCACCCATATCGAGAGAGTAGACGATCGCATTTTCAAGGATGTCTGGTACATCTTTTTCAACAATTCGGTGTGCTAAGCCTTCTGCAATGGCTGTCTTGCCCACGCCGGCCTCACCAACTAAAAGCGGGTTGTTTTTACGGCGGCGGCAAAGTGTTTGAATAACACGTTCTATTTCACTATCACGGCCAATTAATGGGTCAATTTTACCTGTTGCCACTTCTTTATTGAGGTTAAACGTATAGCTATCTAATGTACTTTGTGGCGCAGCTTCATCTTCAATAGTCTCCGCACCCTCTGCGCTGCTAGGGTTCTCTCCTGGAGTTTTTACAACGCCATGAGAGATGAAGTTAACGACATCAAGTCTGGTAATGCCTTGTTGATGTAAGAAGAAAACTGCATGTGAATCTTTTTCGCCATAGATCGCGGCAAGTACGTTTGCTCCAGACACTTCCTTTTTTCCGGATGATTGCACATGTAACATGGCACGCTGTACTACCCTCTGAAAGCCAAGTGTCGGTTGCGTGTCGACTTCGTCTTTTCCGCCCACGATTGGCGTATGCTCAGCAATATGCTGATTGAGTTCTGCGCGTAGCACTTCAAATTGCGCACCACAGGCACGCAAGACATTAGCAGCGGTTGGGTTATCGGTCATTGCTAATAACAAGTGCTCTATGGTGATCAGCTCATGGCGGTTCTGCCTAGCATCCATAAAAGCCATGTGTAGACTCACTTCTAATTCTTGTGCAATCATGTATATCCTCTTCTTATTTGCGATTACGCTAGTTCTATTACACACTGCAAGGGGTGTTGTGATTCTTCTGCACTTTTTAGTACTTGGCTCATTTTGGTTTCTGCAATATCTTTTGGATATACGCCGCAGACGCCTGCTCCTTTGGTATGTACTTGGAGCATAATTTCTGTTGCTTGTTCCTGCGTTTTATTAAAAAAGTGTCGTATGATCTCAACTACAAACTCCATAGAGGTGTAATCGTCATTTTTTAGCAAAACTTTATACATAGCAGGTAATTTTGGTTTTATTTTGCTAGGCTCTATAGCAAGATCACCTGTGGGTTGTTTTGTCGCCATTTTCTTCTTTAAGAATTCTATATTCCCTATTTTGAGCTAAATGATAGAAAATTCAAGCCTAATCTTAGTAGAGTTTTATAATGGACTTGATTTAGGGATGCTTAAGGGAAGATCTTAACGCTTTTTACTACTCTATCCTGCGTGTGTACGATTTCTAAGATATGTGAGTGAATTTTAAAGCAAGTGTTTGATTCAGGAATATTTTGAAAGTGTTCTAAAACCAGGCCATTTAATGTGCGTGGGCCATCTAAGGGTAAGCTCAGATTTAATTTCTTATTTAGGTCGCGTAATGAACTGCTACCATCCACTAGCCACCCACCATCCTCTTCCTGATGGAAGCAACTAACACGGCTCGGTAACTGGGTGGTAAAGTCGCCAATCAATTCTTCTAAAATATCTTCTAGTGTCACCAAGCCTTTCATTTCACCATACTCGTTAACAACTAAAGCAATACGTTCATTTTTTTCTTGAAACTGCTGTATCTGCGTATAAAGCGGTGTGCCGGAGGGGATAAAATAGGGTTTCCTAATCACTGAACGCAATGTGTCTTTGCTCATCGCACCATCATCTTTTTTATGGTGTAAACGCAACTGGTTCATTACTTTTCGAATATGTAGTATACCGAAAATTTCTTCTGTATCACCTTCGCGTACAGGCAGTCTTGTATGTTGGCTATTCGTAATGCGTTCCAACATATCATCTAATGAGATATCAAAATTAAGGACCTCAACTTGTGTGTGTGCGGTCATTACGTCATCAACTTCAATTTTTTCTAATTCAAATAAATTGAGCAGAATGGAACGGTGTTTACTGGGTAGGAATTTGCCAGCATCGGTGACTATGCTATGCAGCTCATCCATACTGAGTGATTTGATGCCATCGCCGAAATTAATCTTAATGCCTAGTACCCTGAGCCATGCCTCTACAAATAAATTTACAAAGCAAACAACGGGATATAAAACACGCAGGAGTGGATGTAGAATATAGCTGACAAAAATACTGACTTTTTCAGCATGGGCTGCGGCGATAATTTTGGGTGATATTTCACTGAAAATAAGAATGGCAAAGGTGACCGCAACCGTGCTGCACATCAGCGTCCACTCTCCTTCTCCAAATAAGTTGACCGTAATGACGGTAACTAAGGTGGCTAATGCGGTGTTGACGAAGTTATTGCATAATAAAATAACGCCCAACAGCTTATCTGTTTTAAGCAGTAGTGCGTTGGTGAGTTTTGCACCGCGATGGCCTTCTTTGACTAAGTGGCGCAAACGGTAGCGATTGACTGACATCAACGCAGTTTCAGACATTGAGAAGAATGCTGAGAGTGTTAGCAATAGGGCTAGCCCGCCAAATTGCCAAGAAAGAGGAATATTGTCCAAGCGTATTTTTAAATCGTTTTTAAGATAAGGCTAGTTTAACCCATTAACAGGTCTGCTGTTAATGGGTTTCAATCATTGCGGGCTTACGCAGTAATTTCTTCTTCGCCTTCAGTCCTTTTCTTTTTACCCACATCACCAATCAGATTGGCACGACTAACGCCAAGCAATAGTGCAACAGGGCAGGCAACCAGTACAGCAGAGTAGATGCCGAATAGAATCCCGATAGTTAGTGCTAGTGAGAAATAATGCAGTACTTCACCACCAAATAGCAGCATAGAGCCAACCATGGTGAGTGTTAATGTATGCGTAATTACTGTACGGGAAAGCGTGCGTGTAATCGCATTGTCAATCACCTCTACCGTACCTGCTTTACGCATTTTTCGGAAGTTTTCGCGTACACGATCAAACACCACAACTGATTCATTCACAGAGTAACCAAGCACAGCCAGAATCGCAGCCAATACGGTCAAGCTGAACTCCCATTGGAAGAAAGAAAAAAAGCCCAGAATAATCACTACATCGTGCATGTTAGCAATAATGGCCGAAATAGCGAAGCGCCATTCAAAACGCATTGCAAGGTAAGCAGCAATACCAAATAAAACGATTAACAGAGCTAAAGCACCATTTTCAAATAATTCATCACCGACTTGAGCGCCGACAGACTCTACTCGACGTATTTCTACGCTGTTATCAGTTGCTTTTAGTGCGCTAGTAACTTCTTCAGATAGTTGTGCAATAGACAATTCTTTTTTGATAGGCAAGCGAATTAATACATCTTGGCTAGTACCAAAGTTTTGTACAGTGGCATCTTTTAAGTCAATACTATTAATGGCTTGCCGAATTCCATCAAGATCAGCAGCGTGTGGATAGCTGACTTCCATGACCGTACCGCCAGTGAAGTCGACACCGTAATTTAAGCCGCGGGCGCCTAAAAAGAAGACCGCAAGGATGAAGGTTGCTAGAGAGATTGTCGTTGTTAGGCGGCCATAACTCATGAACGGGATGTCTTCTTTAATTCTAAAAAATTCCATAATATTGACTCTTTAAATTATGATTGTTAATTGGCTTTTTAATCTTGGCCAATAGAAAGTTTATTGATTTTATTGCGGCGGTAACCATAAATTAAGTTCACAATGCCACGTGAAACCATAACAGCACTAAACATAGAGGTTAGGATGCCTAACACGTGAACGACGGCAAAGCCTTTAATAGGCCCTGTGCCGAACATGAATAAAGCCGCGCCCGCAATCAGTGTGGTGATGTTGGAGTCCATAATCGTACCGAATGCTTTATCGTATCCAATACGAATGCTGGCTTGTGGCGTATTGCCATCACGTAGCTCTTCTCGAATACGTTCATTAATCAATACGTTAGCATCAATCGCCATACCCAAGGCTAAAGCGATCGCTGCTAAGCCAGGGAGCGTAAGTGTCGCTTGCAACATCGATAGTAACGCGACTAATAGCAGTAGGTTAATGGCCAAAGCTGTTACCGATACCGCACCGAATAACATGTAATAGAACATCATCATTAAGGCAATAGCAGCAAAACCCCATAGGGTAGAGTTTACGCCGCTTTGGATATTTTCTTCACCCATACTTGGGCCAACAGTACGTTCTTCAATAATCTCCATTGGTGCAGCTAATGCGCCAGCGCGCATAAGTAAGGACAAGTCGCTTGCTTCACTTAAATTCTCCATGCCAGTAATTACGAATTTGGATGAAAGTTCAGCTTGAATGGTTGGTGCGGTTAAGACTTCTTTTTTACCTTTTTCAACCAAGATGACAGCCATTCTTCTGTTAATGCCATCTCTGGTTGTTAACTTCATTGAGCCAGCACCTTTAGAGTCTAGGCTCACGGAAATTTCAGCACCGCCACCTTGTTGGCTAGGCTTTGGGCTGGCTGAAACTAAGTTCTCACCTGAGAACACGACTCTTTTAGAAACCAGCAGCGGTTCTTGGATTCTTGAATAGAGTAATTCGCTGCCTGCTGGAATAATGCCTTTAAGGGCATCTTCAATTTTCCTAGGGTCGTAATTTCTTGCATCACTTCGTGTGCCATGTCCTGTGACCATGCGGACTTCCAAGGCTGCGGTGCGACCTAAAATCTCTTTGGCTTTTGCTGTATCTTGCACCCCTGGTAGTTGCACCACAATGCGGTCTAAACCTTGTTGTTGCACGATAGGCTCAGCCACGCCGAGCTCGTTAATACGGTTATGTAGTGTGAGCAAGTTTTGTTTTAGTGCAAATTCTTGAATTTGATTTTTAGCTTGTGGGCTTAACGTTGCTGTTAACGTATAGGCTGAACCACTACCAGCTGCGGTATACGTTAAATCAGGATAGCTCGTACCGAGGAATCGGCGCGCTTTCTCCATTTCAGCTTCACTCTCAAAGTTGATTGCGATGTTGAGCTTGTCGCGAGATACGCCTGTGTAATTGATTTTTTCAGTCCGCATTGCCGATCGAAAATCGCCAACGCTGCTTTCAACCGATTTAGTTAGCGCTGCATCCATATCAACTTGTAATAAGAAATGTACACCGCCACGTAAGTCCAAACCTAAGTACATCGGTTTAGCACCAATGGCTAATAGCCAATCGGGTGTTTGAGAAAGTAAGTTAAGGGCAATGGTGTAGTCTTTTCCTAAGTTCTCAATTAGCCTATCTTTTGCTTTTAACTGTTCTACTGGGCTGCTAAAGCGAACTTTAACACCAGATTCGTCAAGGTAAATACCTTCGAACGGAATGGCGGCTAAGTTTAGCGCCGCTTCAACTTTTGTCAGTAAAGATTGGTCTACTTTCAGAGAGGCTCTAGCGGGGCTTATTTGTACCGCAGGAGACTCTCCATATAAATTAGGGATGGTATATATCAACCCAATGATGACAGATGCGGCAATGAGAATATATTTCCACGTTGGATAGCGGTTCATGTTGAGGCTCGCTTAATACTTTTAAAAATGATTTAAGTTAGTCGTTCTATTTTATGGTTTATGCAGACTTTAATGTGCCCGGCGGGAGTAATGTTTGTACCGCATGTCTTTGCACATTAATGACTGTGTTAGCAGCAACCTCAATTGAAATAAAATTGTCGCTTATTTTTGTGATTTTACCGATAACACCACCTGTGGTTGCAACTTCGTCACCTGTTGCTAATGCAGCAATCATGGCTTTTGTTTCTTTTGCTTGCTTCATTTGTGGACGTATCAACATGAAATAAAACAAAACAAAAATAATGAGCATTGGCGCGAAACTCATTAAGCTAGTACTTGGCGCTGCTGATACAGCTGCATATGCGTTAGAAATGAACATGTGAGTTTTCCTATATGAAATTTAAGGCAGGATTTTAACACAGAGTTTAGTTGCTTAGCATCGCGTATGCGGTGTAACGGGATTCTTTCCTATGCAGCTTCAGTTTTTGCAATAGAAAATACGTTCCTAGGGAGTTTTTTCTCGGGTGCCTGCGCTTTTGATAAGCACTCTTTTGTGCAGCCAATACAAATGCCGCACTGTGTTCCAACACCTAGTTGGCGACTTAATGCCTTAACAGTTGTTGCACCCGCGTCTATGGCTTCATACACTTGACACTCTGTGACTGCATTACATACACAAACGTACATACTTAAACTCATGAATAGAAACGATATTGAGAATTATTATCGTTTGCAGGCGTTTTGTCAAGTTAGAAGGCTTTGATTAAGGGCAATAAAAAGCCGTTTATTCGGCTTAATTCAATGATTACTACTTAAGATTTAGCAATAGAAAACCTTAGTCTGATTCTATTTGTGACTGTAAATAGTTTGGTAATGACACATCGCTAATCAGTGTTTGTTGTGTTTCTAACCAGTCAATTGCATCTTCACAAGCAGCTAGGAGTTCTTCAAATAACTCACGTGACACAAAGTCTTGCATCTCCTCACATAAGGCAACAGCTTCAATCAATGTAGGGCGGTGTACCTCTTGTTCCAGTTTCAAATCGCTAGCTAAGCACTCAACAAGATCTTCACCGATCATTAATCGGCCAAGGTCTTGTAAGTTAGGTAATCCCTCTAGGAATAAAACGCGCTCAATCACTTTATCCGCTTCTTTCATGGTGCGAATGGACTGTTTGTATTGGTAATCGTTGAGTTTCTCTAAGCCCCAGTTCTTAAACATACGAGCATGCAGAAAGTACTGATTAATAGCTGTTAACTCATTCTTAAGTACGGTGTTTAATGTGGCAATAATTTTTTTATCTGTTTTCATTACCACTCCTTAGGCGGTTGGCGCATCTTGCATTTTGTTTTGTTGATAGTTCTCAAGACCGACTAGTTTGATGAGTTTGAGTTGTTTCTCAATCCAATAAGCATGGTCCATCTCAGTATCATCTAGCTGCGTGACTAACATGTCACGGGTGACGAAGTCATTCGCTTTTTCACAGGCTTCAATCGCTTCTTTCAAATGTTTCACCACGCTATATTCCAGTGCCAAATCATTTTCTAACATAGCCTTTACGTTGTCGCCAATATTAAGCGCATCGCGTTTTGCCACATTAGGCTTGCCTTCTAAAAACAAAATGCGCTGGATAATGAGTTTTGCATGTAGGTGCTCATGTTCAGATTCATGCAGCATATGCGCCGCTAGTTGGAGCAGCCCTAAATCAGCAACCATTTCACCGTGAATTAAATATTGATCGCTAGCAGACAATTCACCTGTTAATAGCGTATTTAAAATATCGATTATTTTTTTATCACCCTGCATTGTGGAGAACCTTTATTTAATAGTGTCTATATTACGTAAGTTCACAGAGGGAAGCAATAAAATTTTTAGTTTACTTATTGATTGTAAAGGTAATTTTAATAAAAATAACAATCGAAATCATTCTTAATTAGCTTGTTAGTTTGGTGCGGTTTTGGGTGAATTCTGTTTTAAAATCATCAAAGCGCCCTGCTTCAATCGCATCGCGCATCCCCTGCATCAGTACTTGGTAGTAATGTAAGTTATGGATGGTATTTAAGCGTGAACCTAATATTTCACCAACTTTGTGTAAGTGGTGTAAATAAGCGCGAGTGAAATTCTGACAGGTATAGCAATCACAATCAGCATCTAATGGCTGCATATCCTGTTTATAAAATGCATTCTTGATTTTGACATCACCATATTGGGTGAATAGCCAGCCATTACGGGCATTACGTGTTGGCATTACGCAGTCAAACATATCAACACCAAGACACACTGCATTCACTAAATCTTCAGGCGTACCAACACCCATTAAATAACGTGGCTTATCTGTCGGCATCTTAGGTGCGGTGTGTGCTAGTATGCGTTGCATATCCTCTTTTGGCTCGCCAACGGATAAGCCGCCAATGGCAAAGCCATCAAAATCAATTTTTTTCAAACTATTCAACGACATATCGCGTAAATCTTCATACATGCCACCTTGAATAATGCCAAATAATGCATTGTCATTCCCTTGATGTGCATCTTTACTGCGCTGCGCCCAACGTAAAGAGAGTTGCATGGAGTCTCTAGATTTTTTGTGCGTGGCTGGGTGAGGCGTGCACTCATCAAAAATCATGACGATGTCAGAATTTAAAACTTTCTGAATGCGCATAGACTCTTCTGGTGTTAGAAAACAAGTGTCACCATTAATTGGACTTTGAAACTTAACACCTTCTTCACTGATCTTGCGCATTGCACCTAAGCTAAATACTTGAAAGCCGCCTGAGTCAGTCAGGATAGGCTTATCCCAGCCCATAAATTGATGCAGGCCACCATGCGCCTCAATGACATCTAAGCCGGGGCGTAACCATAAGTGGAATGTATTGCCGAGTACAATATGGGCGTTAATCTCGTTGAGTTCAAGCGGTGACATGGCTTTAACTGTCCCATAAGTGCCAACTGGCATAAATGCGGGTGTTTGCACATCCCCATGTTTAAGATGCACGGTGCCACGACGAGCAGGGCCATCGGTGTGATGTAAAGTGAATCTCATATGGTGGTTGATGTTTAAATCTAAGTTTAAAACTGAGTAGTTTGATTTAGCGAGATACTAACACAGGATGATGTAGCTGAGAGCATACGGCTGCAACGGAGCGATATGGACATCAATGCGTATTTGTTTGTTCGTGTGCCTTACTTCTTTCTGTAACTATTTGATTAATACCCATCATCGCAATACAAAGCATTGTGTTGACCAGTGGATTATTACAGTGCTGACCTGGGGGGGTGAATGTTGTGAGGAATAGGAAGTGAAACAACTGTGTTTCGATATCATATTAACTAGAGCTATTAAATCAACGTCTAATGCGTTTAGGTTTGATATACTAAGCCCATATTATTAATTGAACGGCCTCCAAATATGGCAAAAAAAACTTCCGAGTTAGCAAAGCGTGCAACAGATGGCGTGGATAATCAGAGTTTACGGGCAAGAGGTATTTATTTATTACCCAACCTGCTTACATCAGCAGCATTATTTTCGGGCTTTTTTGCCATTGTGAGTGCGATGAATTCTAAATATGAGCAAGCCGCGGTTGCTATTTTCATCGCGATGGTGCTAGACGGTTTGGATGGGCGCGTTGCGCGGATGACGAATACGCAAAGTACATTTGGTGCGGAATATGATAGCTTGTCAGATATGGTGTCATTTGGCGTTGCGCCAGCGTTGATTGTTTACGTTTGGGCGCTTAAACCACTGGGTAAAATTGGTTGGATTGCGGCGTTTATTTATTGTGCTTGTGGGGCGCTGAGGCTGGCAAGATTCAATTCTAAAACAGAAGACTCCCTTCAAGATAAACGTTTTTTTCAAGGCTTGCCTAGTCCGGCAGCAGCAGCTTTGGTCGCTGGTTTTGTCTGGGTGTCTTATGAATATGGCATTACTGGTCGTGAGATATTTTTTGGCGCCATTAAAATGCAGTGGTTGGCTTGGGGTTTGACCGTGTTTGCAGCAGGATCCATGGTCTGTGATTTACCTTTTTATAGCGGAAAAGATATTAATATGAAAAAAAGCGTCCCATTTGTGACTATTTTAGCCATTATATTGGCTTTTGTTTTAGTCTCATATAGCCCACCTGAAGTGTTGTTTATCGTGGTGTTAGTGTATGCACTGTCCGGATATTATTTCTGGATTAGGTCGGCGATAGGTAAAGCTAAAAACAAAGCAGACTCAATATAGTTAAAAACAAATATTTTAATCTCTATTAGTTGAAAATAGTGCATTGATTAGGAATAAAAGATGAAACAAGACCAAATAATAATATTTGATACCACCCTACGTGATGGCGAACAAAGCCCGGGGGCTGCCATGACAAAAGAAGAAAAAATTCGCATTGCGCGCCAATTAGAAAAATTAGGCGTGAATGTGATTGAAGCAGGCTTTGCTGCGGCAAGTCCTGGGGATTTTGATGCGATTCAAGCGGTTGCAGGCTTAATTACTAAGTCGACTGTTTGTTCGCTTGCAAGAGCGAGTGAAAATGATGTGCGTCGTGCAGGTGAGGCGATTACGCCAGCGATGCAACATGATGAAAAGAATGGTCGTATCCATACCTTTATCGCAACGAGTAAAATCCACATGGTAAATAAATTACGCATGACGGAAGACCAAGTGGTCAAACGAGCGGTGCAAGCGGTGAAGTGGGCGTTGGAATATACGTCTGATGTTGAGTTCTCTGCTGAGGATGCAGTGCGTTCTGAGATGGATTTTTTAGTTCGTATTTTTGATGCGGTCATCGAGGCAGGTGCAACGACAATTAATGTGCCTGATACAGTCGGCTATAGCATTCCAGAACCTTGGGGTAAGTGCATGGCAACCTTGATTAAACGGGTTAAAAACGCAGATAAAGTAGTGTGGAGTACACACTGCCATAATGATTTAGGGATGGCTGTTGCCAACTCATTAGCTGCAGTCGCTAATGGTGCACGCCAAGTAGAATGTACGGTTAATGGTTTGGGTGAGCGTGCTGGTAATGCGAGCTTGGAAGAAGTCGTGATGGCGATTAATACGCGTAAAGATTACTTCAATTTAACAACCCGTATTGATGCGACACAAATCGTGCCTGCGTCTAAATTAGTGTCGACGATTACGGGTTACCCAGTGCAGCCGAATAAAGCAATTGTCGGAGCTAATGCGTTCGCACATGAAAGTGGTATTCACCAAGATGGCGTGTTGAAGCATAGAGAAACCTATGAAATCATGCGTGCTGAAGATGTTGGATGGAACACAAACAAGTTAACCTTGGGTAAGTTGTCTGGCCGCAGTGCCTTTAGAGTACGCTTAAAAGAACTTGGTATCGAGTTAAGCAGTGACGATGCCTTAAATGCGGCCTTCGCTCGATTTAAGGCGTTAGCTGATAAGAAGTCCGAAATCTTTGATGAGGATTTGCATGCTTTGATGAGTGATGAGTTTATTGGTGAAGCTAGTGAGCACTTTAAATTAGTGTATTTACAGGTGGCTTCGCAAACGGGTGGAACACCACACTCTAAGATTACATTATCTGACGATGGGGTTGAGAAAAAAGCAGAAGCCGATGGCGGCGGCCCTGTTGATGCCACATTTAAAGCGATTGAAGATATCGTTAATAGTGGTGTGGAGCTACAGCTTTATTCTGTAAATAATGTGACCAAGGGTACGGATGCGCAAGGTGAAGTCACCGTTCGTTTGTCCAAAGGCGGGCGTATTGTCAATGGGCAGGGTGCCGATACGGATATTGTGATTGCTTCGGCAAATGCATATTTGAATGGGTTGAATAAGTTATACACCAAGTCCGAAAAACTAAACCCGCAACTTTAATTTTTCGTGAAATCGAGCAAATACGGCGTTGTACTCACTTGTCGTGCTAATTGTAAATTGCAAATGCTGTGACGCCAGCACAAGAGCTGTGACAGCTTTTTTAGTTGAGCGCGTGAGTATTCACAATAATTACGCGAAATTTAGATTTCTACACAAAATGTATTGATGACTCGTAATAAACAAACCTTTTTAATCGTAATCGCTTTGTTTTTCACCTACTTCATTTGGGGCTCAACGTACTTGGCGATACGCTTTGGCATAGAAAGCTTCCCACCATTTTTAATGGCCAGCGTACGCTTTACTGTGGCTGGGATTATTTTGTATGTCGTGATGCGTTTTTGGGGAAGTGAAAATCCAACTTGGGCTGAGTGGAAAGGCGCATCGATTGTTGGTTTGCTATTGCCTGCTTTGGGTAATGGTACTGTCTGTTATGTACAGCAAACGATTAGTTCTAGTGTGGCTGCTTTGGCCATTGCAACTGCACCGATTTGGATGGCGATTTTTTCTACTGTTTGGGGCCACCATATTACTCGCCAAGAGTTGGTTGGTATTTGCCTGGGTGTGCTCGGCATTGTTTTTCTGAATGTCGGTGGTAGCTTACATGGTAACTATGTCAGTGCTTTGCTCTTAATTTTCGCGGCAGCTAGTTGGTCGTTTGGCTCTATTTGGGGAAAGCATTTGCCGATGCCAAAAGGGTTGATGGGTGCAGCATGTCAAATGATCGCTGGCGGCATTGCTTTGATGATAGCAAGCACTTACTTTAATGAGTCTTGGCCTGATAATATCTCAGCCAAGTCTTGGGGGGCAATGTTGTTTTTAATCGTGCTTGGTTCTATAGTCGCTTATAGCGCTTTCCAATATTTGCTTAAAACGGTACGGCCTTTGATTGCGAGTAGCAATACCTTTGTGAATCCGATTGTGGCTTTTACTGTTGGCATTTGGTTTGCCAATGAGCACGTGACACAATATGAATATATTGCATTGGCAGTGATATTATTAGGCGTTACTTTAATTTTAACGGCTAAAAATATAGATGTGTTTTAGAATAGGTAAAGAAAGAATATGACGCAAAACTTAGCCTTATTTGATTTAGACAACACCTTGCTAGCAGGGGATAGTGATTACAGCTGGAGCTTGTTTCTAATTGGTGAAGGGTTGCTGGATGAAAAAGACCATCACGATAGAAATGAACAGTTTTATCAAGATTACCACAATGGTTGTTTAGATATTTTCGCCTTTCTGAAATTCCAGTTGCAACCGCTGTCGCAACATCCTAAAGTCTTTTTAGATGAGCTGCATTTGAAGTACATGCATAAAGTGATTCGTCCGATGATGACGGATAAATCGCAAGCGCTTGTGAGTCAACATAAAGCGAATGGTGATTTATGTATCATCATCACGGCAACGAATAGCTTTGTCACCAAGCCGATTGCAACAGCCTTTGGCATTGAGCATTTGATTGGCACTGACCCTGAAATGGTGGGTGGAAAATTTACAGGTAATGTGAGTGGTGAGCCTAGCTTTCGGGCGGGAAAGGTATCGCGTTTAAACACATGGTTAGCTGAGCGCGGACAACAATTAGAGAGTTTTGAAACTAGTTGTTTTTATAGCGATTCACACAATGATTTACCGTTAATGAAGTTGGTGACCAACCCTGTTGCAGTGGATGCCGATGAGACCTTAATGGCTTATGCGAAACAGCAAGGCTGGCCGAGAATTAGTCTAAGGTAAATGCTATCGATTCATTAGCATTTGTAAGACAAAGTGACTGCCGACATAAGCGAGCAGTAACAAAGTAAAACCGAATAGCGTCCATCTAATAGCGGTTTTACCCCGCCAGCCATGGCGGAAGCGGCCATAGAGCAGCCATGCATAAATACACCATGAGGCAATAGAGAACACGACTTTATGTGTAAATTGTAGAGGTTTTCCAAAAATTTCCTCACTAAACAACATGCCGCTGAACACCGTTAACGTTAGCAAAGTAAAACCAATACTAATAACTTCAAACAATAAGCTTTCCATCACCATCAGTGGTGGAAAACTAGGTAGCTTAATCAATGTTGGTTTGTTGTGTAAGCTGCGCTCTACGATTGCCATGAGCAATGCGTGTAGGGATGCGAAAGTAAATAAGCTATAAGCAAGAATCGCAATGGAAACATGTGCAATGAACAAAGCACTGGTGTTTTCTGCTGGTGGCGCATAGCTTTGAATGTTGATGGCAGATAACAATACAAATAATGCGGCAGGAGGCAACACAAAGGCCTGTAAGCTGTGTAATTGGTGTTTGATGTTTGCTAGCCAATAAATAAGCGCGGTAAGCCATAGAATGGCAGACAGCGCATTAAAAAGTCCTAAATTAAAGCCACCAGCAGTAAAAATGTCTCGATAGAGCAAGTTGCCATGCAATATCAAGCCTAATGCAATCATGGCAGTATGCAGTTTTAAGGATAACGTCGCTGCGCTAGTATTCGGCTTTAGCTTTGCTGATCTCCAAAAATCGAAGGAGACAGTTAGGTAAATAAAAGCGACAGCTAAGTATGGAATTAAATGATGCATCCCGCAATTATGTCAAAACTCGCGCCAATCGCATAGCATGATGTAAAATTAGGGCAAATTAATTGAGTGATTCAAATTAGATGAGTCAGGTAAGGTAGTAAAAGATGTTAGAAAATTTAACTGGACGGCTTCAGGGCGTTATTAAGAATCTGCGTGGCCAAGCACGTCTAACCGAAGATAATATCGCAGATACGATGCGTGAAGTGCGGATGGCCATGCTTGAGGCTGATGTGGCATTGCCAGTTGTAAAAGATTTTATTGCCAAAGTAAAAGCCCGTGCTAATGGTCGTGACGTATTACAAAGCTTAACCCCTGGTCAAGCCGTGATTGAAGTGGTCAACGAAGAGCTAACCGAGTTAATGGGTAAAGCTAACGTAGCTCTTAACCTAGCGGCTGTGCCGCCTGCCGTGATATTAATGGCGGGTTTACAAGGTTCTGGTAAAACGACTACCTCAGCAAAATTGGCAAAATTATTAAAAGCCGATAAGAAGAAAGTATTACTGGCTAGTGCTGACGTTTATCGTCCTGCTGCCATTACCCAGCTACAAACATTAGCCAAGCAGTTAGACGTAGATTGCTTTGATAGTAATGTTGAGCAAAAACCTAGCGAAATTGCTGAGCTAACGATGGCACATGCTAAAGCTAATTACTACGATGTTGTGATTTTTGATACGGCAGGTCGTTTAGGCGTTGATGACGTCATGATGGCGGAAATTAAAGCCTTACACACACAACTTAAGCCAGCGGAAACCTTGTTTGTAGTTGATGCGATGCAGGGTCAAGATGCCGTGAATACTGCGAAAGCCTTTGGTGAAACACTACCATTAACAGGCGTTGTGCTTACCAAGCTAGATGGTGATTCACGTGGTGGTGCCGCACTTTCTGTACGTCATGTCACAGGTCAGCCGATTAAGTTTATTGGTGTCAGTGAAAAAGTGGATGGCTTGGAACCATTCCATCCGGATCGTATGGCGAGTCGTATTTTAGGCATGGGTGATGTGCTGGGTTTGATTGAGCAAGCACATAAAAATGTTGATATGGCAGAGGCAAAAAAAGTCGCTGATAAAATTAAATCAGGTAGTAAGTTTGATTTAGAAGACTTTAAATCGCAAATGGTACAGATGCGTAATATGGGTGGGATGGGCGCATTGATGGATAAAATGCCTGCACAGATAGCGGACATGGCTTCTAAGGTGCGTAGTGATGATGCTGAAAAATCATTGCGCCGTATAGAAGGCATTATTAACAGTATGACACCATTAGAGCGTCGCAAGCCTGAGCTAATTAAAGCAACCCGTAAAAAACGTATTGCTGCTGGTAGTGGAGTGCAAGTGCAAGAGGTTAACCGTTTGCTAAAACAATTTGGTGAAACGCAGAAAATGATGAAGATGTTTAGCAAGGGCGGCATGGGTAAGCTCATGCGGGGTATGGGCGGCATGATGGGAAAAAAATTACCCGGTATGCGTTAGTTGACCGCTTAATAAGCTGCCGACCCTGTTATTTTAAAAAATATTCATTAATATTTCGTATAAATCGCTAAACGTTATTGACCTAAGTACTGGTTTCCAGCATAATCGCGTTCTTGCATTTTTGGGTGGTAAACAAAAAGCAAGAAATCAGTAAATGGGGATTTAGCTCAGCTGGTAGAGCAGTGGACTTTTAATCCATTTGTCGCGGGTTCGACCCCCGCAGTCCCTACCAAAATATAAAGCTTAGTCAGAGATGACTAGGCTTTTTTATTACGTTGGAATTCTCTGCTGGACAATGAACGCACTTTGTTAGTAAAAACCATGCCTGAAAGTGTTATTCTTAACACCGTTAAATACCTTAAGTAACCAACATGAACGAACATATTATTTTTGATTTGGATGGCACCCTAATTGATTCGGCTCCCAGTATTGTAGAAAGCTTTATTTATGCTTTTGCTAGTCATGGAATAACACCATCTAAAACTATCACCTCAGAGGTGGTCGGCCCACCTTTGATGCCAACCTTGACCATGCTTACAGGGCAAGATGAACCTGAGCTATTACAACAATTAGCGACGAAGTTTAAAGCGCATTATGATGCAGATGGGTATAAAAAATCCACTGTATTTCCAGGGGTTCAAGCGTTGCTAGACCGATTGAAGAAAACGGATGCAACACTGTATATTGCAACAAACAAACGTGATTTTCCCACCCAGAAAATAATGGAGCATTTAAATTGGGAGCATTATTTCAAAGGCATATTTTCTTTAGATACCTATACGCCGCCACTGGCCTCTAAGCCATTAATGGTGGCCAGAATATTGGATGATTATCAAATCGACCCAGCAAAGGCTATTTATATTGGTGATCGTTATGAGGATGGCTTGGCTGCAGACCACAATCACATGGATTTTGTGATGGCGACTTGGGGGTATGCTGACCAAGTGAATACGCAACTAAAATCAAGTTGGGTTGAGTGTCTTAATGTAAAAGCATTGCAAAGCTTCCTTGTGGGTGCTGATTTATCCTGAGATGCAAGAAACTGTGAGTGTGTGTGCTTCTATGGAGCTTGGGCTGGATAATTTTACCAGCTTTCCTCTTTGTGGCACCTTAAGCACTTACCGCTGTCACAGTTGAAAATTGATCAATCTTTTGTGCGCGATATTGTAGTCGATAGTAGTGATTAAGGAAGGAGTTGAGACGGAAGAGCAGCGACAATACTTACTAGAAAATCGATGTATGAATTTTCAAGGTTATTTGTTTAGTAAGCCGCCACCCATACCTGTACTTGAGGTGTTGCTTCAATCAAGTTGATGGCGCAGTATTTTATACTCCCATTTCATCTCGTGTTTCACTAAACGCTTTAATGGCTTTATCTAGATCTTCCTTAGTGTGTTTTGCTGAAATTTGCGTTCTAATGCGCGATTTTCCTTTTGGTACAACTGGGAAGAAGAATCCAATTGCATAAATGCCTTTTTCTAGTAGCCGCTTACTCATCTCTTGCGCTAAGTTTGCATCGCCTAACATCACTGGTACAATTGGGTGGTCGCCATCATCCACTGCAAAGCCTGCTGCTTGCATACCTTTTCTAAAGTAGTGAGTATTGCTCTCTAGTTTGTCACGTAGTTCAGTCGATTGCTCAAGCCGCTCAAGTATCGATAGCGAGGCTGCACAGATAGAAGGTGCAACCGAGTTTGAAAATAAGTATGGACGAGAGCGCTGGCGCAACATATCAATAATTTCTTTACGGCCTGATGTAAAGCCACCAGAAGCACCACCTAATGCTTTGCCAAATGTACTGGTGATAATATCGACTCTACCCATCACGCCACAATATTCATGGACGCCACGACCTGTCTTGCCCATAAAGCCTGTAGCATGACAATCATCGTGATGGACCATGGCATCAAACTCGTCAGCCAAATCACAAATTTTACCCAGTTGTGCCACCGTGCCATCCATAGAAAATACACCATCGGTAGTAATCAAAATGCGACGGGCATTATTCACTTTGGCTTCTTCTAGCTTAGCGCGCAAATCTGCCATATCATTATTCTGGTAGCGGTAACGTGCTGCTTTGCATAAACGTATACCATCAATAATGGAGGCATGATTCAGCGAGTCAGAAATGACAGCATCTTCTGCCGTTAGGATGGATTCAAATAAACCTCCATTAGCATCAAAGCAGGCGGCATAGAGTATCGTTTCTTCCATACCCAAGAACTCACTGACTTTCTGTTCTAGTGTTTTATGCAAGGTTTGTGTCCCGCAAATAAAGCGCACTGAAGCTAAGCCAAAGCCCCACTGATCTAAACTTTCTTTAGCTGCATTGATGACGTCATGATCATTGGCTAGACCTAAGTAGTTATTGGCACACATATTCAATACTTCACTACCATCAGCGAGCGTGATATTGTTTTTCTGGTCAGAGCTGATAAAACGCTCTGTTTTCCATAAGCCAGCTACGTGAATGTCGGCTAAATCTTTTGCGATACTTGTTTTTGCACTTTTAAAACTCATGTTCTGCCTTTAATCTTCCCAGTTCAAAATAACTTTTCCAGACTCGCCAGAGCGCATCACATCAAAACCTTTCTGGAAGTCGGTGTAATGGTAGCTATGGGTAATCATTTTATCCAGAGGCAATCCGCTTTGCACCATCATCAAGCCTTTGTACCAAGTCTCAAAAATCTCACGGCCGTAAATTCCTTTAATGGTCAAGCCTTTAAATACGACTAAATCCCAATCAATACCAGCACCTGTCGGCATGATGGCAAGCATGGCAATATGACCGCCATTAATCATTTTACTCAGCATATCGCCAAATGCAATTGGCGAACCAGACATTTCTAGCCCAACATCAAAACCTTCAAAAATACCGAGGGAGTTCATGAATTCTTTATCAATACTTTCCTTGGATACATTAACCGTAATCACATTTGGCAATATGGATTTAATCATATCAAGCCGATATTGATTTAAGTCGGTAATCACTACATTCCTAGCCCCTGCGTGTTGAGAAACCATAGCTGCCATCATGCCAATTGGCCCGGCGCCAGTAATTAAGACATCCTCGCCCACCATATTAAAGGAGAGCGCAGTATGCACAGCATTGCCATAAGGATCAAAAATAGCTAACAAAGCAGGGTCTACTGGACGACTTGGTTTAAAGATATTTTTGGCAGGAATGGCTAAATACTCAGCAAAAGCACCTGTTCTATTGACCCCCACACCAATGGTATTTGGACACAAGTGGGTGTGACCACCTAAGCAGTTACGGCAACGACCACAAGTAATATGACCTTCGCCAGAAACGATATCTCCGACTTTTAAACCATCAACATTTGAGCCAAGATCGGCGACTTCTCCTGCAAACTCATGGCCAGTAATCATTGGCACTGGAATGGTTTTTTGTGCCCATTCATCCCAATTGTAAATATGAATATCGGTGCCACAAATGGCGGTTTTTTTAATTTTGATTAGCACGTCGTTATTACCCATCGTTGGCATGGGCATATCATCTAGCCACAATCCTTCTTTTGGATATTTTTTGACTAAAGCTTTCATTAAGATAACCTAATAATAAATGTAGGATTAACTTAACATCAGTAGAGGTGAAAGTAAATGTGGGTTTAATGTAATTGAGTTGGCTGGTATTTAAGGTCTAACCAGTACAGTCATTACTGACTTTTAATGACGCCTTGAAAGGGTCTGACTGAATGGTTGTTTTATATTTTTAGCTGGATTGCTGCTGTTTGAAAGAACAAAGGGCTAGCGCAATGCTAACCCTTTGTACTATTTGGTGCGCCCGAAGAGATTCGAACTCCTGACCCCTTGGTTCGTAGCCAAGTACTCTATCCAGCTGAGCTACGGGCGCGTTAAGGCGAGAATTATACAATAAAAAACAATTAAGTTAAGTATATATGCATAGATGTGGATAATATATTCTAGGTTGACGATAAAGTTGAAAATATTACTGGAGAATTCCTGGATGGTTTTTTGTTGATTTGTATAATAAGGGGCAGTAGTTTAATTAATATGTAAGATATTTAGATGGGATTGATGCGCCAGAGAAGAAACAAACATATGTTTAGCAATCTAAACAATCTCTAGTTGGTATGGATTGATTCTTCGTGTTATTAAAGGGTGTGCAGTTCCATTAAGCTTAGTGACCTTTTGTTGATGCTTCTTTTTCTATTGCATGCCAAAGACCTTTAGATTTACCTGAAAGCTTAGATTCTTCAACATAATATTTGAATGTAGCGATATGATCTTTTTTAGACCACGATTGGGCATGACGGTGTAGGGTTGATAGGTCTCGAAAAATTGCATTCTTTTTAGAAAAACGCCATTTAAGTTTCTCAAGATCAATAATTTTGATGCCCCATGAATCACCATCAGCTTTGACAAAGATATGTTTTAAATAAAAGCAATTATGTTGGTAGTGATAGCGATGCATATTACGTAAAACAGTAGCAATAGATTCGAATAAACGATGCTTATGTTGTTTATCTTTGAATATATCCTCTGAGAGGAAATGTTCAGAATCAAGGGGGGTGTATCCTTCCAACTCCTCGGTAATCAGAATGGCCTGAATATCACCATTGATAGTTCTTTTGGCAAAGTAAACGGGGGTCAGTGTCGGAAGCTTATGTTTGGTAAGTCGAACAATATTTTTGAATTCTCGCTCAAAAGTAGGATAGCCTTTAATGGGATGAAAAAGCGTTTTAGAAGTATGATTCTGCTGCCGCTTGATAAATATATTCACTTTCCCATTAGTGGTGTTGAGTTTAACTTTAACGACCCCACTCCAGCCCCCGCGTCTGATATTAGGCTCTTCAAACCAGTCAGATTTTAAATCCCAGATAGCATCAAAATCAACTAAATTATTTTCTTTAAGAATCTCTTGCCAGTCTTTATTAATATATTCAGTCATATTTGTACATTACGTAATACGTAGAGTCTTAACATAGTGTGGAGGGTTGTTCTACACATAAAGTTACACACAAAATAGAGTTATTTATTCCTATACTCATCTACTATTATACTATGTGATATATGGCTACAATATTAATCATCATCACTTGGAGTGACTGAATCAATAACCACGCCAGCAGCATCAACACCAACTTCAACTGTTGTTGTAACTATAGTGCTAGCCGTCGATACAACAGCACACCCTTGCATGCATGTGAATGGCATCAATACCATCGCCAGGTATTTCTTCATTATATTTAATCCAATATCAATCATAGCTAGAATCGTGAAATTCTACCTTAAGAATCAAGGCGCAGGCTCATTACACACAAAATAGAGTTATTTATTCTTCTACTCTGGATGATATTAAGATTTCATAAAAACCTCCAAGTTGGCTTATTAACTGCTGGCTTGCTCGCCTTTGTTCCCGGAACCCACCCCTCACACCTCATACTTTCTCGTTGGAATGTTGCGTTATTCTTCTTCTCTGCAGATGGGTGCACCCAGTACTTTGGAGCGCAGCCTGATAAAAGGAACAAGCTAATAATTAATAAGTGAAGAACAAGAGGATATTGACTATAACGACAGATGTGCTTTACGTTCAGCCTCTACAAGACTCACATTACCGAGGCTAAATAGGTATTCTTTTGTTTCTATGGGTAGATAGGGAAGTAGCGCTTTCTTGGGCTTTATTCTCAGCCAATAATAACCATTTCTTTTGTGATAGATACTTCATATGAGCAAACCTCCACTGAATGATTCCAGTCTATAGTTTACACACAAAGTTACACACAAAAAAGATTTACGACTGCCCGCAAACCCTTGCTACAGCTCATTTCTATATGGTGGCGGAGAGCGAGGGATTCGAACCCTCGATACAGGTTGACCCCGTATGCTTCCTTAGCAGGGAAGTGCCTTCGACCACTCGGCCAGCTCTCCGTTTTGAAACTTTTAATGCGATTGCAAGGCCGCGATGTTACGCGAAACCCATCTGAAAATCAATTGAAACAGGTTAATCAATGAAACTAATTCGCCCACGATATAAAACCAGTGATTATTATTTTATGTTTCTTCTAATTTAAATGCTTTGTGTAGCGTAAGTACGGCTAGTTCCATATGCTTTTCTTCAATCACAACTGCAATTTTAATTTCGCTAGTCGAGATCATTTGAATGTTGATGCCTGCTTCAGATAATGAGAGGAACATTTGCTTCGCAATGCCAACGTGTGAGCGCATGCCAACACCAACTGCAGATACTTTAGCGATATTATCATCGCCAATTATTTCACGGGCATTAATATTTGACTGCACTTGTGTGTTGAGAATTTCAAGGGCCTTTCCCATTTCATTCTTATGTACCGTAAAGGTGAAGTCTGTCGTTTTGGCGCCTTGGTTTTGGATAATAATATCCACATCAATATTCGCATCAGCAATTGGGCCTAAGATTTGGTAAGCAATGCCTGGGGTGTCTGGTACGCCTAGCACCATAATTTTCGCTTCATCTCGGTTAAATGCGACACCTGAAATCAGTGGTTGTTCCATATTGTCATCCTTACTATTTTCTTCAAACGTAATGAGTGTGCCGTCTCCTTCTTCTGCAAAGCTAGAAAGCACACGTAATTTAACTTTATATTTTCCTGCAAGCTCCACTGAGCGCGTTTGTAATACCTTGCTACCTTGTGATGATAGCTCTAACATTTCTTCAAACGTAATTTTGTCTAAACGGCGCGCTTTTGGCACAATACGAGGGTCGGTTGTATAGACACCATCCACATCGGTATAAATTTGGCACTCATCGGCCTCTAATGCAGCAGCTAGTGCAACACCAGTCGTATCTGAGCCACCACGGCCTAGTGTTGTGATATTACCGTCTTCATCACAGCCTTGGAACCCCGCAACGATGACCACATAACCATCTTCCAAATCCTTTTTTATGGTTTGGCCATCAATATCAAGAATGCGCGCCTTACCATTGGATGCGTCAGTTAATATTTTGATTTGTGAACCCGTATAGCTTTTTGCTTTTAAGCCGAGCTCTTGCAATGCCAACGCTGTCATGCCAATGGTCACCTGTTCGCCAGTAGAAATAATGACATCTAACTCTCTTGGGTCTGGGTTATGTGTGATTTCATTGGCTAATTTAATCAAACGGTTCGTTTCGCCAGACATGGCTGAAACGACGACGACAATTTGATGTCCTTGTTTTTTAAAGCGCCCAACTCTGCTTGCCAGACTTTTAATGCATTCTGGGGTTGCAACAGAAGTGCCACCGAATTTTTGTACAATTAATGCCATAGTTTAGTTCTTAATAATTAATGCTTCAATAATAATTACGGGCAGTTAAATTTTTTCTTTTACCCACGCTTGAACACTCGCTAGTGCTTGCGGAAGTCGACTAGCATCCGTGCCGCCCGCCATGGCCATATCTGGCTTGCCACCACCTTTACCACCAACTTGTTTCGCCACATGGTTCACTAGGTCACCCGCTTTGAATTTTGGAATAACATCTTTGGTTACGCCAGCAGCAATGCTGACTTTTTCACCATTAACCGCTGCTAATACAATGGCTGCAGATGTTAACTTATCTTTTAGCTTATCCATTGTCTCACGTAGTGTATTGGCATCAGCGCCTTCTAATGTAGCAGCGAGAACCTTAATGCCGCTAATATCGATGGCTTGTGTGGCTAAATCATCGCCTTGTGATGAAGCGAGCTTGCCTTTGGCTGTTGAAAGATCATGCTCTAGTTTTTTGACTTGATTTAGTAAGCCAGCAATTCTTGTTGGCACTTCTGCGGGCAGCACTTTCAATGTGCCAGCAACGCCACCTAGTGTTGCTTCCATGTCTTGCATATAGCTGAGCGCATTAGCCGCCGTTACGGCTTCGACACGGCGCACACTGGCGGCAATACCACCTTCTGCTACAATCGTGAATAAACCAATGTCTCCGGTGCGTTTCACATGGGTACCACCACAAAGCTCACAAGATGAGCCAATGTTTAATACGCGCACTTCGGCGCCATACTTTTCACCAAATAGCATGAGGGCGCCAGTTTCTTTTGCTGCGTCAATATCCATCATGCGTGATTGGGTTTCTAGGTTGGCAAATATTTCTGCGTTCACAATTGACTCAACCTGGCAAATTTCTTCGTTGGTCATCGGTGCGTTATGTAGAAAATCAAAGCGCGTTTTATCAGCATCAACCAAGCTGCCTTTTTGTTGCACGTGGTCGCCTAGTACTTTACGTAATGCTTTATGCATTAAATGCGTCGCTGAGTGATTGCGCATGGTTGCGGTACGTGCTTGTAAATTCACTTGTGCGGTAATGCTTTCGCCGACAGATAGTGTGCCAGTTGTTAACGCGCCATGATGGCCGAAGACGGTAGCCTGGACTTTCTGTGTGCCCTCTACATCAAACAGACTATTGCTACCTTTAAGTTGACCTATATCACCTACTTGACCACCAGACTCGGCGTAGAAAGGTGTGTTGTCTAGAATGACAACGCCTTTCTCACCCGCTGATAATTGATCAACCGCTGTACCGTCTATATATAACGCGGTAATTTTCCCGCTGGTTTCTAGCTGCCCATACCCATAGAATGTGGTGGCAACCCCATCGTATTCCAAATTAGTGGCTATTTTAAACTTGCCTGCTGCACGTGCTTGGTCTTTTTGACGTGCCATGGCAGTATCAAAGCCAGTCGTATCGACAGTGACGTCACGTTCGCGACAGATGTCAGCGGTTAGGTCTAGTGGGAAGCCATAAGTGTCATGTAATTTAAATGCAGTTTCACCATTGAATTGGTCTTTAGTATTTTTCAATTCAGTTTCTAGAATCGTCATGCCATTTTCAATGGTCTCGAAGAAACGTTCTTCCTCTTGCTTAAGTGAGGTATGAATGCGCTTTTGTTCAGTCACCAGCTCTGGATAAGCTTCGCCCATTTCATCAACTAAGTCTTGTAGCATTTGGTTGAAAAATGCTTTACGCACACCTAGTTTATAACCATGACGCACTGCACGACGAATAATGCGGCGTAACACATAGCCGCGACCTTCGTTACCAGGAATCACGCCATCAGCAATTAAAAAGGAACATGCGCGAATATGGTCGGCAAGCACTTTAAGGCTGGGATTTTTTAAGTCTCTTGTTTTGGTTTCACGTGCTGCCGCTGCAATGAGATTGGTAAATAAATCAATCTCATAATTAGTATGCACACCTTGCAGAATGGCTGAAATACGCTCTAAGCCCATGCCAGTATCAACACTAGGTTTTGGCAGCAGCAACATGGTGCCAGTTTCATCGCGGTTATACTGCATGAAGACGTTATTCCAAATCTCGATAAAGCGATCACCGTCTTCATCTGGGCTCCCAGGCTGCCCACCTGGAATGTGCGAGCCATGGTCATAAAAGATTTCAGAGCATGGACCACAAGGGCCAGTATCGCCCATCATCCAGAAGTTATCCGAGGCGTAAGGCACACCTTTGTTGTCGCCAATGCGGATAATTTTGTCTGCAGGCAAGCCGATGTCTTTAGCCCAAATGTCATAAGCTTCATCATCGTCTTTGTAGACGGTGACCAGCAACTTGTCTGTTGGTAGTTGATAGACTTCTGTTAGTAGTTCCCAAGCGAACTTGATGGCATCTTGCTTAAAGTAATCACCAAAGCTAAAGTTACCTAACATTTCAAAGAAAGTGTGGTGACGGGCTGTGTAGCCGACATTCTCTAAATCATTATGTTTGCCGCCAGCGCGTACGCATTTTTGGCTAGAAGTCGCACGGGTATAGGCGCGTTTATCAAAGCCTAGAAACACATCTTTAAACTGATTCATACCTGCATTGGTAAAGAGCAGGGTAGGATCTTCGTGCGGGACTAATGAAGCAGACGCAACAGCGGTATGGCCTTTAGACACATAAAAGTCTAGAAAGGCTTTTCTAATCTCATTGCTGCTTGGATTGTTGCTTAATTTAATTGTCATGGTGTTTCATCGTTATCGTCTTCTGCTGCTTTTAATGCTGCTTTAATCGTATCAAAACTAAAACCGCGGCTCTGTAAGAATCGTGCTTGTTTTGCCCATTCATTACGATCGCTGGCTGGCTGGTTGTATTTTTTACGCCAGACTTCCGTCGCATTTTCCAATTCATTTTCTTTTACATCTGAGACTGCTTCAGCGATTAACTCGTCTGATATGCCTTTTTCTCTTAATTCATTCGCTATTTTTGCGCCACCAAATTTCACTTTTCTGATGCGAACAAGTTGTTCCGTGAATCGGACATCTGATAGCCATCCTCGCTCTTTAAACTCAGAGATTAAGGCTGGAATATCATCGGCTTCGTCAGTGTAGGCTTGAAGCTTATTGGCTAGTTCGTATGCTGAGTATTCACGTTTACCTAAATATTCTAGTGCACGCTGACGCAACGATTTTTCTTGACCGTGTTTCAGATTACGCGTCATCCTCTTCGCGAGGTGCAATCATGTCATCAAGCAATACGGTCGAGTTAGCGCGAATTTTCGCATCAATTTCTACGGCAATGGCGGGGTTCTCTTTTAAGAATTGACGAGAGTTGTCCTTGCCTTGGCCAATTTTTTCGCCATTGTAGCTATACCAAGAGCCTGATTTTTCTACAATTTTAAGGTCGACGCCTAGCTCAATCATTTCACCTTCAAGTGAAATGCCTTCGCCGTAAAGGATGTCGAATTCAGCCTTCTTAAATGGTGGCGCCACTTTGTTCTTAATGATTTTGACGCGTGTTTCAGCACCAACCACTTCATCACCATGTTTAATCGCGCCAGTACGGCGGATATCTAAACGAACTGATGAGTAGAATTTCAATGCATTGCCGCCAGTTGTGGTTTCTGGGTTACCAAACATCACGCCAATTTTCATGCGGATTTGGTTAATAAAGATCACTAGTGTGTTCGTGCGTTTGATATTGCCAGTCAGCTTACGTAACGCCTGGCTCATCAAACGTGCTTGCAAGCCCATGTGTGAATCACCCATATCACCTTCAATCTCTGCACGTGGTGTTAACGCCGCGACGGAATCGATCACGACAATATCGACAGAGCCGGAGCGGACTAGCATATCCACAATCTCTAATGCTTGCTCGCCAGTATCAGGCTGAGAGATTAGCAAGTCAGGTACGTTAACGCCTAGCTTTGCTGCATATTGTGGATCTAGCGCATGCTCCGCATCAATAAAGGCTGCTGTGCCGCCAGATTTTTGCATCTGTGCAATCACGGAAAGCGTTAATGTCGTTTTACCTGATGCCTCAGGACCATAGATTTCAACAACACGGCCGCGCGGCAAGCCTCCTATGCCAAGCGCAATATCTAAGCCTAAAGAGCCTGTTGATACGGACTCAATGTCTGTTACAACGTCCTTATCACCCATTCGCATAATAGAGCCTTTACCAAACTGTTTATCAATTTGAGATAGGGCTGCTGCTAATGCTTTGCTTTTGTTGTCATCCATGTTGTTTTTACCTTTAATATGAGCCACTTTAATTAACTTGTAATTATTTCACAGTTTGTCTTATAAGGTAAGCGTTAAGGTGATGTGTTAGTGTGCTGGACAGCGACAAAAACACAGTGTAACGATGTGCATGATGACTCGTTGTTTGCTAGCATGTTAAATTAAGTGCACTAGACTCATCAGTCCGTTAATCAGCTGAGTAACCGACTGATGGCGAACTGTTTTGCGGTCACCTTCAAACTGTTTTTCCTCTGTAATTAACTGTCCATTTTTGATTGAGTAAGCGAAACAAACGGTCCCGACGGGCTTGTTGGCAGAGCCGCCAGATGGGCCCGCAATACCGGTAATGCTTCCCGCAATATCCGCATTGCTATTGTTGAGCGCCCCGATGACCATTGCCTGTGCAGTTTCTTCGCTTACAGCGCCATATTGGGTTAATATTTTTTTCGAAACGTTTAACATTTCATGTTTTGCTGCATTACTATAAGTGATAAAACCTCTATCAAACCAAGCCGAACTACCTGCCACATCGGTAATGGCTGCTGAGGCTAAACCACCAGTACAGGATTCCGCTAGTGCCATCGTAAAGCTCTTGTCCTTGAGTAGCAGACCTAGCTGGGAGCTAAGTTTTGTGAGGTCGTGCGTTATGAGAGTATCCATAATAAACCTTTCAAGCTAATCATGGCGTAGATGGCAGCGAGAATGTCATCAAACATCACGCCAAGTCCTCCTTTGAGTTTTGCATCACATTGGCGAATGGGAAATGGTTTCCATATATCAAATAGTCTAAACAAACAAAAAGCAACTAGCCACCACGGCCATTGGTTTGGTGTAATCGTTAGCACTAACATCATCGCGACGATTTCATCCCAAACAATGCTGCCATGATCACTAACACCTAACGCTTTCCCAGCGATATCGCAAAAGTAAACGCCAGCAATAAACAGACCAGCAATAATGGCCAGCTGTACGGTTATACTGTAACCCGCTATTAAGTAAAAAAGTGGGAGGCCAGCAATGGTGCCAAACGTACCCGGTGCTTTTGGCGGAAGGCCACTACCAAAACCCAATGCTAAAAAGTGGGCTGGGTGTGCGAGTAAGAATTTAAAATCGGGTTGTTTAATCATACTTGTACGCAAAATGCTCATAGCCTAATTGTGAAATATTGAGTGCCTTGTTATTAAGTGTCACGGTTAGCTTCCCTGTTGTATCGGTTCCACCAATACGTGTGAGGTTAAGGTGGAGCTTCTTTCCTAAGGCTAAAATTGCTTTTCGTTGTTGTTGAGCAGCTGTAAAACATAGCTCGTAATCATCGCCGCCAGCTAATATAGCTTGTTGGATATTGGATTTTTGGCTATGTGCTTTTATTGTATCTAGGCATGGAATTTTTTCTAATTGCAATGCTGCCCCTATAGCACCGGATGCTTTTAGGATGTGGCTCAAGTCAGCTAGTAGACCATCAGAAATATCAATACAGCTACTTGCAATATCACGTAAAGCCAACCCTAGTGAAACACGCGGTTGAGGCTGGTTTAAAGCGTATAAACAAAGATCTCGTGTTTCGTCATCTAAGGTCACTTTTTCTTGTAAGTACGCTAACCCTAAAGCGGCATGGCCAACTGGACCGCTGACCCAAATGTCATCACCTACTTTTGCATTACTACGAGTAATTGCTTTACCAGTAGGGGTTTCACCCATAATAGTCACGCCAATATTAAGTGGGCCCCGAGTTGTGTCGCCACCAATTAAATCAACTTCGAATTGGTTGGCACAAGCAAAAAACCCACTTGAGAAAGCTGATAGCCAGGCATGATGAACTTCTGGCAATGCAACGGAAAGTGTTGCCCACTTTGGGTTTGCACCCATCGCGGCCATGTCGGAAATGTTGACAGCTAGTGATTTCCAGCCGATGTCATAAGGCGCAGCTTCTTGAAGGAAGTGAGTGCCAACGACCGACATGTCAGTTGATATTGCTAACTGATGATTAGCTGAGGCTTGAATGAGCGCAGCATCATCGCCAATGCCCAAGTCAGTATTTTTAGGTGCCCGTATAAAGTATTGCTTAATCAGACTAAATTCAGTGGACATAGTGCTTTATAAAGTGTGGCGTTAACTTGTTTAAGATGGTGAAGCACAATAATACACCAGTAGTATCTTCTGGCCAGTCATAAAGGCCAGTATTGCGGGTTAAATAAGCCGACATGGTTTTGCTATTTTTTCTTAGGCCGAAATGTTTTGACTAGGGCTTCGTTCGTTTCAATAAATGGAGCGCCAATTAAATCCAAGCAATAAGGCACTGCGGAAAAGATTCCGTGTACCTTGGTATTACCAGCATCGTCTTTCAAGCCTTCTAGTGTTTGTGCAATCGCTTTCGGTTGACCAGGTAAATTGATGATTAAGCATTGCTGTCGAATCACAGCGACTTGGCGGGACAAAATGGCTGTGGGAACAAAGCTCAGGCTAATCTGACGCATTTGCTCACCAAAGCCAGGCATTACCTTGTCACTAACTGCTAGCGTGGCTTCTGGTGTGACGTCTCGTAATGCAGGACCTGTGCCGCCAGTTGTTAGTATTAAGTGGCAATCTTCATTATCTGCTAAATCGATGAGTGTTGTTTCTATTGCGGTTTGCTCATCAGAGATTAAGCGTCTTTCTAATGTGAAGCGGGAGATTAATGCCTTGGTTAGCCATGCTTCCAAACTTGGAATGCCGAGGTCTTCATAAACGCCTTTCGAAGCACGGTCGCTAATGGAAACTAATCCAATTTTAATTATTTTGTCTTGCATATGAATTGTTTGTTTAATATTGTGTCAATGAGATTACTAGATTATAACGATAAACTTTCAAGGGCTTGGAACTATGATGAAAAAAATGCTGGGTGTGGCTTTGTTTGTTTTGTGCATTCAAACAGCACAAGCGACTGAAAATTTATACGAGCAACATTATAAAGCGCAAAACAGTGGCAATCTAAAGTCCATGCAAGCCAGCCCTGAGACTAAGATGTATGTCAGCAATCACTCAGATGAAGACAATATTAGCATGTTAGAAACGGGCTATGACATGATAGGTAGCAGCGGCTTCGAAGCAGGCAGCATTGCACCAGACTTGGCATTAACACATGCAAAGTCGATTAAAGCCGATGTTGTATTGGTTTACAGTAAATATGCTTCAAAAAAATCAGCACTTTCAAAGCTGGTAATGATTAAAGAAGCGGCAAAGACAATGGGTGAAGTTAATCCTGAAGTAATGGAAGATGAAGAAGCCTACCAATACTATGCAAGCTATTGGGCGAAACTGCCCATGCCATTGCTTGGCTTACATGTGATTAAGTTGAAACATAAAGAAAAAAATAGTGACACGGTTGTTGCCGATGAAGGACTGAAGGTATTAGCCGTCATCAAGGGTTCTCCAGCTTTTAACGCAGGTTTGAAACGAGGTGATACGTTATTGAGTTTGGGCGGTGTTGCCTTGCAACAGCCTCAAGTGTTTCCGCAGGTGGTTAGACAGTATCAGGGTGAAAGCGTCAGTATTATTTATGAGAGAAATGGACAGTCTTCACAAGCACAAACAACGCTCAACGGGGAACCTAGAGGGTGAGTTAAAGGGTTGAAACAAGTGGTACAGCTTAATTAGCCACTGTCATTTTCGTTAATATTTTCTTGACTCTCTGTAATCTCACGAATAAGTTTAAACAGATCTCTACTGCTTTTGAGTGTTTTATTTGCTGCTTTTTCCTTATTTGCATTACGTATTAATGTGCGCAATTTCTGGATGTCCGCATGTGGGTGCTTTGTTACAAACTCTTGTAAGGTGTCTGATTGTGAGGTCGCTACCTCATCAATTAAACGATCACGCCAGCGTTCTAATGCATGAAAGCGCGCATTCTCAGCATTGTTCTTACCTTCCCAGCCGGCTAACATCTTTTTAATGGGTTCGATGTCGGCGGTGCGCATTAATCGCCCAATATATTGTAGCTGACGTTTTATTGCGCCATTTGAAGTGAGACGTTTGGCTTCTACTATTGCAGTATACAAATTTTCATCAAGATTCAACTTAATCACTTGGTCTTTTGTTAAGTTGAGTAGTTTTTTACCTAACATTTGCTGAGCCTCAGCCTCAGCCTTGAGCTGGGTTTTGCTAATATACTCTAAATCGTCGTCTTCGTTTTGCATGGATTACGTTCTCTTGTTTCAGGTTTTCTGTAAGAAAGTGCCGATACGTGGCATATGCGATGTATCATAACATTTTAAGCGATTTACTTTAATGACTGAGGAATAATGAACCAAGATACTTTAAAACAAATTAGTGAAGATGCGCTTAATCTTGCTAAGCAAGCAGGCGCATCAGATGCAGCAGTGGATGTGAGTTTTGGTATAGGACAAAGCGTTTCTGTACGTAAAGGCGAAACTGAGAATATAGAATATAACCGTGATAAAGGCATTTCGATTACGGTTTTTTTTGGGCATAAAAAGGGCTATGCAAGTAGCTCTGACTTTAGTTCAAAAGCCATTCAAGATACAGTTGAGGCAGCTTGTAATATTGCTAAATTCACCGCGGAAGACACATTTTGCGGCTTGGCAGATGCTGGCCTTATGGCAAAGGATGTTGTTGATTTAAATTTACATCACCCATGGCACGTTAGTGTTGAAGAGGCGCTGGGAATTGCTAAGCGTTGTGAATCTGCTGCGTTTAACGTCGATAAAGCGCGTATTAAAAATTCAGAAGGTGCTAGCGTTTCAACGAATGAAGGGTTGTTTGTCTATGCCAATACACATGGTTTTGTTGGTGGTTATTCAAGCTCTCGACATAGTATTAGTTGCTCTGTGATTGCTGAGCAAGATGGTGCGATGCAGCGTGATTATTGGTACACCAATGCCAGAGATGCCAATGATATGCGCTCGGCTGAGTCTGTTGGTAAGCTGGCAGGAGAACGCACAGTACGCCGTTTAGGCGCTAAGCCGATTAAAACAGGCCAATACCCGGTTTTATTTGAAGCGGCGCTGTCGAGCAGTCTGATCGGTTCGCTAGTAGGTGCAATTTCTGGCGGCAATTTATATCGGAAATCATCTTTTCTTCTTGATAGCCTTGGAAAGCAAGTCACCTCTTCATTGCTTAATATTGAAGAATTGCCACATATTGAAAAAGGGATTGCAAGTAGTCCATTCGATAATGAAGGTGTTGCCACTCAGCCACGTATGCTGGTGGAGAATGGTGTGTTGCAAGGTTATATGTTGTCTAGTTACTCAGCAAGAAAGTTAGGGATGAAAACAACAGGCAATGCAGGCGGCGCGCATAATTTAGTTGTGCAACATACCAAGCAGACGTTTGCCGACTTATTAACCTTGATGGGAACAGGGCTGCTAGTGACGGAGTTGCTAGGACATGGCTTGAATATGGTGACAGGTGATTATTCACGTGGTGCCGCAGGGTTCTGGGTGGAGAATGGCGTAATTACACACGCGGTAGAAGAAATTACGATTGCAAGCAATATCAAGGAGATGCTGAATCAAATTATTGCAATTGGTAATGATGCATTAGTGCCCAGTTCAAAACAAACAGGTTCTATCTTAATTGAACGGATGACGGTGGCGGCAGGTTAGTTAGCAGGGTTGTAAGTAATAAAAAAGCCTCTTAAATAGAGGCTTTTTTATGGTTTGCATTTTAGTGACTATAAGGCGTCCTGCACATGGCTTTCACGGCCTTGTAAATAAGCATCACGGGTAAAAGCATACGGATCTAATGAAGCATTTTCTAAAATATCTGAAATATCCAGTAGCCCAGCACGTCTGTCTATCAACTGAGTAGCACGCAATTGATTATGTAAGCGTATTTGACCAATGTTGTGAGCATAAGTAATCGGGTCACTCGTTGTTGTATCAATCACAAAGCCAGTCGCATCACGTATAGTGCTTGGGCCTAGAAAAGGAAGTACTAAATAAGCACCATTTTCCACACCCCAGTGCCCCAGTGTTTGACCAAAGTCTTCGTGGTGGACAGGGATGTAATCCATGCTTGCGACATCAATAAGTCCAGCTAAACCAAAAGTGCTATTGATAACGAATCGACCAGTGTCCTTAAATGCATGCTCAAATTTCAACTGTAAAAGATCGTTCAACACGGTTGTAAGGGACTTCAGGTTATTAAAGAAATTATTAATACCTTTACGAACAAAGGATGGCGTGACTGCTTTGTACGTACCTGCTACAGGCTTAAGGACCGCACCATCTACTGCGTCATTAAATCTATACACACCACGGTTAACTGTTTCTAGCGGGTCGTTATTTTCTAACGTAGCACAGCCCGTTGCGACGACTGACAACAAGCAACCAAGTAGTAAATTAATAAATTTTAACTGCATACTTTGCTCTCTTTAGGAGTTGTTATTAGTTAGTGGCTGGAGTTTCTTAGCAGCAAAAAATCACTACAAGCACATTATCGCTTAATAACTAACTTTTTGTCTATAAATTAAATTAATGGTCCATTTTATGGGTGAGAGGGCCTTGTTAAAAAACTGCTTAATGGTGTTTAACATGTGCTTCAGATCCAATAAATTACTCGCGGTGATAAGGGTGATTCTGTATGACCGTATTAGCACGGTAGAGTTGCTCGGTGAGCAATACACGGACAAAAGCATGCGGTAAGGTGAGCTTGGAGAGTGACCAACAAAAGTCGGCGCGTTTAATGAGTGAAGGGTCTAAACCATCAGCACCGCCGACAACGATGCTGATATCACGCCCCATTTCCTGCCACGACTTCATCATGGTTGCCAATGCGATGGTCGTTTTTTCTTTGCCATTTTCATCGCAAGCAATGATGTAGTCTTTATTCACTGCTTTTAAAATACGCTGCGCTTCAGCGCCTTGTACAGCAGGATTCTTTTTGCCATCAGAACGTTTGTCTGGCTTGATTTCTATGACTTCAACTGATAACTCACGCGGCATGCGCTTGATGTATTCAGCACAAGCCGATTCAACCCAGTTTGGCATTTTGTGGCCAACTGAGATAATCTTGAGTTTCATATTTAAAAAATGAGCGTTAAGTTTTATGATGCTGTAGTATCTAGGTCATCCGCAGAGATATGGCCGCCTTCGCCGCCCCATAACTGTTCTAGATTATAGTAGGTGCGGATGGTTGGAACCATGATGTGGACAATAATATCATCTAAATCTACCAAAACCCATTCACCCTCTTTTTCACCCTCCATACCACGAGGATCAAAACCTTTGGCTTTTAGTTCTACATAGATGTTGCTAGCAATCGCTTTGGTTTGACGTGAGGAGTTTGCACTGCAAATAATCATGTAACTCGTCATGGCAGTGAGTTTTGTAACATCCAAAACAGTAATATCAAAACCTTTGATATCCTCGATAGCGTTAACGACCGCATCTTTCATGGTGTCTAAATCGGACAAATGATGACCCTTTAACTAATTGTTTATTAAACAGATTGTGCTGGAATATTCTTTTTTAATTCTTTAATACGGTTTTGATCATCAACGTACACTAAATCCGGTTGGTATGTTGCTAACTCAAGTTCTGTATAGTCTGAGTAAGTTGCAATGATGACAATATCTTCAGGCATCGCTTTATGCGCGGCAGCACCGTTGATCGAGATAATGCCTGAATCACGTTCGGCACGAATAGCATAAGTACTAAAACGCTCAGCATTCGTGACATTGTAAATCTCAATTCTTTCATATTCATGGATATTCGCCGCTTCAAGCAACACTTCATCAATGGCGCAACTGCCTTCATAATGAAGCTCACTATGGGTGACCGTTACACGGTGAAGTTTAGATTTAAGCATCGTTCTTTGCATCAGGTATGACCACTCAATCTTACAAAGGTAGCATTGTAATCAATTCAAAGGTTTAGCGCAAAACTCAATATTGTCAATTAAACGGGTATTGGATAATGTAGCGGCACCTAAGATGACTAATTTTTCGTCATCTTGACGTGCGGGCATCAGCGTTAATGCAGAGCGAATGGAGATGTAATCAACTTCCCAGCCTTGGTTTGTTAGAGCTTCAGCCGCTTTTTTTTCGATATTTATAAAAATGGCTGGTGCGGCCTTGACCACATCTATAGCCGCCTTCAGCGCTTGGTTCAGTTCTGCAGCCTGTGTTTTTTGTTGTGTCGTAAAGTACCCATTACGTGAACTCATCGCAAGTCCGCTTTCTTCGCGCACAATATCGCCCGCAATGATTTCTATAGCAAAGTTGAATTGTTTGACCAGCTCGCGAATGATGACTAACTGCTGAAAATCTTTTTTACCAAATATCGCAACATTAGGCTGGACGAGATTAAATAGCTTGGTAATGACAGTCGCAACGCCGGAAAAGTGACCTGTCCTGCCTGTACCACATAATGCACTCGCAATGTATGGCGGCGTAATGGTCATTGTTTGATTAAGTTTCTGACCATCAAAGTCAGGGTATATTTCGGACACATCAGGCGCAAAAACTATGGTGACACCGGCTGTTTCTAATTTGGCACAATCTATTTTTAAAGTGCGCGGGTATTTGTCTAAATCAACGTTGGAATCAAACTGCAGTGGGTTCACAAAAATACTGACTACAACACAGTCTGCTTGTTGTTTTGCGATGTCGACTAGTTTGAGGTGGCCGTCATGTAAGTTACCCATAGTGGGTACAAAAGCCACTTTATTATGTGCTTTTAATGCGACCTTTAAGTCTGCACTGGTATGAATGACTTGCATTGGATTGAGCTTCACTAGTAACTATGCTCTTCCGCTGGAAAGGACTGATCCTTGACTGCGATGATGTAAGCTGCAATTGCTTTTTGTATGCTGTTGGTGTCTTTCAAAAAGTTACGGACAAAACGAGGCGATTTGAATTCACTCGGTAGTTTGTCAGCAGGACCTGTATAGATGCCAATCAAGTCTTGCAACACTAATACTTGCCCGCTACAATGCATGCCAGCGCCAATACCGATAGTTGGCGCTTTGATTGTGCTGGTAATTTGTTCAGCTAGTGTTGCAGGCACCATTTCCAACACCACCATGCTTACGCCTGCATCATCCATAGCTTTAGCATCGGTCATGATTTTTTGGGCAGAAGCTTCAGTTTTTCCTTGAATTTTATAACCGCCAAATTGATTCACTGATTGTGGCGTAAAGCCTAAGTGCGCACAAACAGGCACACCATACGAAACTAAGTAACGTGCTGTTTCAACTCGGTCGCCACCGCCTTCAAACTTAACCATACTGGCACCAGACTTAATCAACCATTGCGCATTTTTCAGCGCAGCTTCATTGTCATGCTCGTAACTTCCTAATGGCATGTCCGCAACGATTAATGTATTGGGCGCACCCTCAGCAACGCTTTTGGTGTGGTAAGTCATGTGATGCATGCTGACGTTAAGCGTGTTATCGGCACCTTGTAGGACCATGCCTAGTGAGTCACCTACTAGCAACACATCCATTCCAGCGAGCTCCATTACTTTAGCAAACGAGGCGTCATAGCAAGTGAGCATGGTGATTTTTTCACCAAATGCGGCTAGCTTGCTCAGTTTGTTTATTTTATTGCTAGTGTTAGATGACATGTGTTTATTCGAAATTAGGGTTGAAATATTCACGACGACCTTGGAATTGGTCGATACGGCCGACGAGCAAGTTCAGCGCAGATTCGTTTTTAATAATGTTGAGTTTTTCATTATTCACAATCAGTACAGGCGCAGCATCATAGTCATGAAAGTGTTCGCTATAAGCAGTTGCAAGCCGTTCTAAATACTCGGGTGGCATATTGTTTTCATAGTTAATATTGCGCTCAGCAATACGACCAGTTAAGACCCTCACAGGGGTTTGTAAATAAATTACCAAGTCTGGCTTGGGTGACTCTAACTGTAAGTGGTGAAAAACCTGATGATACAGCGCATACTCTTCATTATTCAAATTTAAGCGCGCAAATAGCGGGTCTTTTTCTAAAAAGAAGTCGGCTGTAATTGGCTGCGAAAACATATCAACTTGACTGGTGTCTGCAATTTGCCGCGCACGTTGAAACAAGAAAAATATCTGCGTCTGCAGGGCGTAACGTTTCGGATTTTTATAAAAGCGCTCTAAAAAAGGATTTTCTTCTGCTTTTTCCGATAGTAACTGGGTTGAGAATTTCTCTGACAGCATGCGTGCTAACGTCGTTTTCCCGCTGCCAATTGGGCCTTCTACAACGATAAATGGAAATTTGTCAAAAATGGTCATACTGAATGATTGCTAAGTTTCGTAATGCCTTGGTTTTGGAAAGGTTCTGCTAATTTTACAACATTCGCGTGCTTAGGAATAATATCGTGATAGCTAATTTCTAACTCTGGTACAATTTCTGCCAGCGGTAATAATACAAAGCCACGTAAATGCATGCGCGGGTGTGGCAATGTTAAAGAGTCTGTTTTTTGGTCGACATCGTCATAACAAAGCAAATCCAAATCGAGAATGCGTGGTGCATTCGGGAAAGGGCGTTCACGTCCAAAACCCTGCTCAATATCTAGCAACGCTTTTAACAAGGTTTCTGGGCTTGCATCAGTATGCACTTCTGCTACGGCATTAATAAAATCAGGCTGGTTGTCATGACCAACAGGCTCTGACTGGTAGAGGCTAGAGCACTGTATGACTTTTGTTTTCGGTATTTTTTCGAGCGCAGAAAATGCTTTTCTGACTTGTGTGGCAGGGTCGCATAAGTTACTGCCTAATGCGATATACGCTTTATGCACTGCCATTATCCGTGGGGGTAGATTTCTTTTTCGACTTGCGTCTACGTTTTCTTTTGAGCGCTGTGTCTGGCAATAACATCGCTGTACGTTGCTCCGTCTTTGCATCAGCAAAGGTTGTCCACCACTCACCAATTTCCATTGGGATTTCACCAGATTCACAACGTAACAACATAAAGTCATAAGCTGCACGGTAACGTGGGTTGGCGAGCAGGCCAAATGGGCGCTTGCCTGCGCGTTGCTCAAAGCGTGGTTGCATCGCCCAGATTTCTTTCATGGTGGCAATAAAACGGTTATGTATCGCTAGTTTCATGGCTTGGATCTGAATCACTTCATCCATTGCATTATACAAAGCAGGAATCATTGGCGCGTGTTCTTGATGTGGTTCCCATGCTTTTAATACTTCATGCCATAGTAGTGTCGCGAATAAAAAGCTTGGGTTAGATGACTTGCCTTGTATGATACGGTCATCAGTATTCTTTAATGCCAACATGACAAACTTTTCACCCATTGGCTGCTCTAACACCACATCCAATAAAGGCAGCAAGCCATGATGTAAATGTTGCGCGCGTAATATGTTAATGCTTTCGATCGCATGACCAGATAAAAATAGTTTTAACATTTCATCAAATAAACGGCTAGGCGGCACGTCATGTAATAAATCGGCTAATGCAGCAATTGGATTTTCTGTCGCTTGATCAATCTTTAAACCGAGCTTTGCAGACAACCTCACAGCACGTAGCATCCGGACAGGGTCTTCTTTGTAGCGTGTGATTGGATCACCGATCATGCGTAATACGCGCGACTTAACATCGGCAACACCATTATGGAAATCCAACACATCTTGTGTTTGTGCGTTGTAGTAGAGCGCATTGGCAGTAAAGTCGCGCCGCGCCGCATCATCTTCTAAACTACCGAAAATATTGTCGCGCAAAATACGACCACTATCACTGGTTTTAGCATCACCTTTACTGTCATGATGACCACGAAAAGTTGACACTTCAATCGTATCTCTACCCCACATCACATGCACGAGGCGGAAGCGTCTGCCGATAATGCGAGAACGGCTGAATATTTTATTCACCTCTTCAGGTTTGGCATTGGTAGCAATATCAAAGTCTTTTGGCTTAGAGTCGAGTAGTAAATCTCTGACCGCACCACCCACGATGTAAACATCAAAGCCAGCCTTGTGTAAGCCTTCGCAGGTTTTGAGAGCGGCTGAGCTAATTAATGTTTGATCAATTTTATGTTTATTAGCGGGGATTGTTTTGGCAGCGCTCGGTAAGTTACTGTCTACTGATTCACTTTTATTAAATACTTTATGCAGAAATTTTCTAATCATCTAATTTGGACCATCTCATTTGAATCATCTATTTGTTGGACGCATTGTTCCATAGCACATCAGGCACGCCTGCTTCTTTGTTTAAAATGCGACACAACACAAAGAGCAGGTCTGATAAGCGGTTAATATATTGTAGGGAAGTCTCAGTCAACTTTTCTTCCGAATTTAATGTATGCATCACACGTTCAGCACGCCTACATATCGTTCTGGCCAAGTGGCAATGTCCAGCTGCACGGCTGCCACCTGGTAAAATGAATTCTTTCAGCGGCTCAAGATTATCATTAAATGCATCTAGTGTCGTTTCTAATTCCGTAATACGCTCAGCTTTAATCAACTTCATATTAGGCATGCAAATTTCACCGCCAAGATTGAACAAATCATGCTGCACAGCGATTAAACAATCGGTAATTTGGTCAGGAATTGGCTCGGCTAGCATAATGCCAATCACGGCATTCAACTCATCAACATTGCCCATGGCATGAACGCGCAAGCTATCTTTAGGCACACGCGTTCCATCACCTAAGCCTGTAGTGCCGCCATCACCCGTCCGAGTGTAAATTTTACTTAATCGATTACCCATTGCTCATGTTTCTAATATAATTAGTCATTATAAATCATGCATAACCATTTACAGAAAAATAAGCAGACTAATACCAATACAATCTCAGCCAGCACAGAGGCAATTGGTGTGATGGACTCTGGCGTGGGTGGCCTTTCTGTTCTGCAGCATATTCACCGCCTGTTACCGTACGAGCATCTCAACTTTGTGGCAGATAGCCAATATGCACCCTATGGCAGCTTAAGCCCTAAAGAAGTCACGGAGCGTTGCTTCACCATTGCGGACTTTTTAATCGAGCAAAACGTTAAAGCCTTAGTCGTCGCCTGCAATACCGCAACTGCGGCTTCCATTCAATTAATGCGCGCTAAATACAAGCTGCCGATTATCGGCATGGAACCAGCCGTCAAGCCAGCTGCACTAGCCAGTAAAAATGGCATTATTGGCGTGCTAGCCACCGTCGGTACACTCGGGAGTGCACAGTTTGCCGCATTATTAACTAATTATGGACAAGATATTCAAGTTAATACCCAAGGTTGTATCGGTTTAGTCGAATGTGTAGAGCGTGGTGAAATCAATACTGCTAGTACTAAAGCATTAGTTGCACAATATTGTGCGCCACTACTTGCAGCAGGGGCGGATACGGTTGTATTGGGCTGTACACATTATTTTTTTGTGCGGGAAGTGGTTCAAGAAATTATGGGTGGTGATGTTGCGATAATTGACACTGGTGAAGCGGTTGCTAAGCATTTGCAAGCGACGTTAGAGGCGCAGTCATTATTAACACCTTCAGAAGTGGAATCTAATATTTCGATTTGGACTAATAATGCATCTGAGGATAGGGGTGATGTGATTCAGCAGCTATGGGGTAAGAAAGGTGCTAAGATTGAACGCATTAAGTGAATGGTTTAGTTGGCTTTGAAGCCAATCATGCTCAAACTAGGACATCTCCTCCAGGACTGCTGGCATGGTTGCAAATTGATTCGATGAGCAGTATAAAGTACGTAACTTTTGTAAAGTGATCTAAATTATCAGGCAGTGATGATGGGCACGTCACCTGGTAGATCGAGAATTCCTAGCGCGTCTGATAAATCGTATATTTCGGTTGGGAAGGTGGGAAGGCCACAAGGTAGTTTAAGTTGCGTTTCAGCTTGTAATTGGCGAGGATTGAGTCCGCTATTGATGTTAAAAAGCGGTAACGACTAATGGTGTGAAACCACTTCGCCCTCTTTTAGAGTGTACTTAGTGCCACAGTAAGGGCAGGCGACTTCACCTGTCCTTGAGATATCTAAAAACACACGCGGATGTGATGCCCATAGCGCAACTTCTTTTGTTGGACAGTGGAGTGGTAAATCTTTCGCAGTCACTTCAAGTTCTTTCACATCAGACATGGCGCCCCTTTAGATAATGAGTAGACCACAGCAGCGGTTTAAATGTGAGTCAGCCAATTTGCATGTTTCTCAGAGCGGCCATGAACGATATCAAAATACATGGTTTGTAATCTCTCCGTAATAGGGCCACGTGTACCAGTACCAATCGGGCGGTTATCTAGCTCGCGAATTGGCGTCACTTCAGCAGCAGTGCCAGTGAAGAATGCTTCATCAGCGGTATATACTTCATCACGCGTAATGCGCTTTTCAACCACTGTTAGGCCAATTTCGGCAGCCAGTTGCACGATGGTGTCACGCGTGATGCCTTCTAGTGCGCTGGTGAGGTCTGGTGTGTACAGCTTGCCTTTGCGGATTATAAAAATGTTCTCTCCAGAGCCTTCAGCGACAAAGCCATCAACATCTAATAATAAGGCTTCTTGGTAGCCATCTTGTGTCGCTTCTTGATGCGCTAAGATGCTATTCATATAGTTACCATTGGCTTTGGCTTTACACATCGTAATGTTTACATGGTGACGTGAGAAAGACGATGTTTTCACGCGAATGCCGTTAGTCAGCGCATCATCACCCATATAAGCACCCCAGCTCCAAGCTGCAACGATAACGTGTGTTGATAATGTGGTAGCAGAAATCCCCATCGCTTCAGAACCGTAAAAAGCCATTGGGCGTATATAAGCAGATTCCAACTTATTTTCACGGACAGCGGCTTTTTGCGCTTCGATTAATGCGGCTTTATCAAAAGGCATCTTCATACCTAAGATTTTCGCACTATTGAATAGGCGGTCTGTGTGATCTTTTAAACGAAAAATAGCAGGGCCTTTGACCGTTTTATAAGCGCGGACGCCTTCAAATACACCCATGCCATAATGTAGTGTGTGTGTGAGCACGTGCGTAGTCGCATCGCGCCAGTCAACTAATTCACCGTCGTACCAGATAAGACCATCGCGGTCAGACATAGAGGTTGGTATTGCCATTTTTCTGCCTTACAATTCGTTAAAGGTCTATTGTAAACTAAAGGTCGCATTTCTTTCAGCATGTTAAAATCAAAAACTTAATATTTATTGGAATTTTTGCTATGTTCGCCCTTATTGTTAGACTAAGTTGTTATCTGTTGCTGGCGTTCACATTATGTTTGTTAGTCGCGTGTGATGGGAATCAGGCTGCTAAGGGGTTTGTTGGGACTGATATTGCAGGGGCGGACTTTCCGAAACCATTGGCATTAACTGATCATACGGGTATGCCGCGTACCATGAGTGATTTTAAAGGAAAACTAGTCGTCATGTTCTTTGGTTTTACTCATTGCCCTGATGTCTGCCCAACTAGTATGTTGGATTTGAAGAATTCGATGAAGCTATTAGGCGATAAAGCCAATGAGGTACAAGTATTGTTTGTGACAGTTGATCCAGAACGTGACACACAAGAAGTATTAGCCAAGTTTGTTCCGTCTTTTGATGAGCGTTTTATTGGCTTGCGAGGCAATGCTGAAGAAACAGCTGCAACCTTAAAAAACTTTAAAGTCTACTATGCAAAAGTGCCGGGCACGAGAGGTAACGATTACTCTATTGATCATAGTGCTGGCATGTATGTGTTTGATAAGCTGGGCAAGGTTAGAGTTTATTTGGGCTATGGACAAAAACCTAAAGATATTGCGAGTGACATTCAGAAGCTTCTATAACGCCAGTGTGCGAGGGTGCGAGAATTACATCCGATGCAATTGATGTGATAGTTGTTTAAGTTCTTTTTCAGCCGTTTTATAGCTAGGGTAAATGCTGCCAACGACTGCCCAGAATTTGGCAGAGTGATTCATTTCTTTTAAGTGCGCCAGCTCATGGCAGACAACGTAGTTGATAATGCTCGGTTGTGCTTGTAGTAAGCGCCAGTTGAGGCGAATATCACCACGGATAGTGCAGCTGCCCCAACGGGATTGTGCGCTAGATAACTTCAGTGGCGGTGTAGATACCCCTAACTTTGCGGCGAATAGTTCAATGCGCCGACTAAAGTCAGTGAGTGCTTGTTTTTTATACCACTGAATCACTTTTCGCTTCACCACTTCTTCGTCATCGGATTCTGGTGAGGTGATTGTTAAACTACTATGGTTAAATTGTGGCTGTTTGTTTTTTATGCCATTCAAAACATACAGCGTGATGTCCGTGCCGAGTAATGGTATTGTTTCGCCATCTCGACAAACAATAGGCGGCACATGGTTTTGTTTACGTGTTTCTAATTTGTTAAGTATCCAGTTTGATTTTTCTTGGATTAACTTTTTTAGCTGAATTTCCAGAATGTATTTTGGCGCATGGACGACTAAGCCACCTAAAACAATTTTTAAACCAACGGTACGGCGCGGCCTGCGTTCTAATTGGTACTCAATCGTTTCGCCATTGAGAAGCATGATGGATTTCTTTTTCATCAGTTTGTTAATTAAGCGTCAACATTGTAGTTTCTATCCATGCCTCTACCTGTTTATTAACTTGGTCTGGTGTTAAACCGGAGGGCTCTATTGGTGGGCCAATCACGACTTGAATGGTACCAGGGTGTTTGATGAATGCATTTTTACACCAATATTTGCCAGCATTATGAGCAACAGGGACGATGGTCGTCTCGGTCTTAGTAGCTAACCAAGCTCCGCCGATGTGGTATTTGCCTTTTACACCTGGTGTGGTGCGGGTGCCTTCAGGAAAAATCACCACCCATAGGCCACGTGCCAATCGATCTTTGCCGTTCTCAACGAGTTTTTTAAGCGCTTTACGACCTGCGCTACGGTCAATCGGGATGGCGGCTAAGGCAACAAAAGCCCAACCTAAAAATGGAATGAGCAGTAATGAACGTTTCATTACCCATACTTGTGGTGGAAAGATGGTTTGTAGCCCCATGGTTTCCCAAGCTGATTGATGCTTGGATAAAATGATAGAAGGGTGGTCTGGCATATTTTCTTGCCCGTGCACCTCATAATTCAAGTTACAAGTAAAGCGTAGCCAGAACATGGCAAAGTGGGCCCAACCGCTAGCAATGCGAGAGCGTGTCACATTCGGGAGTGGAAGCAACAGAATAACCAAGATTGAGAATATTGGCGTGACTATGAGTAAGCCCAGTAAGAATAGAACAGATCGAATCCACAACATCAACTTACTCCGAAACGATATGCTGAACAGCTTCAGCGAGGTCGTTAAATATTAAGGTATTTTCTGGTAAGTCGCCGCCAGATAAGGTCTTTTCACCATTGCCGGTAAGAACTAGCATCGGTTGGCAGCCTGCATTGGAAAATGACTGTAGGTCGCGCAATGAATCACCAATACCAGCGACGTTTTTTAAATCGACATTAAATTGCCGCCCAATATCGGTAGCCATTTTACTTTTCGGCTTTCTACAGCCGCAATTATCTTCACTGATATGAGGGCAATAGTAAACAGCCTCAATCTTGCCGCCGGCAGACTCAATGGTTTTGTGCATTTTGTCATGAATGGCATCTAATGTAGCAATGTCATACAACCCTCGCGCAATGCCAGATTGATTGGTGGCAACAGCGACGGTAAAGCCATGCTCGTTGAGTAAGGCAATTGCTTCTGAGCTACCATCAATCGGCATCCACTCATCAGGGCTTTTGATGAAGTTGTTGTGGTCATCATTAATTACACCATCCCTGTCTAGAATCACCAGCTTCATTAAGGCTTAGCTCGCAAGTTTAGACAAATCAGCAACGCGATTCATGGTTTGATGTAGCATGGCTAACAGGCCTTGCCGGTTGGCTTTTAATGCTGGGTCATCGGCATTAACCATGACACTGTCAAAGAACGCATCAATCGGCTCTCTTAATGTAGCTAAAGCTTGCAGTGAAGCAGTGTAGTCACCAGCTTCAAATAATTGATCTGCTCTCGCTCCGGTTGTATTCAGCGCTGCAACCAAGGCTTGTTCAGCTGGTTCTTGCAATAGGTTGTCATCGGCTTCTGCTTCAACTTCGCCTTCAATTTTACGTAAGATATTACCCACACGTTTATTCGCTGCAGCTAATGCAGGAGCCTCAGCTAAGGTGGTAAACGTTTTAACTGCAGTAAGGCGTTGAGGGATTTCGCTGAGTAATGCAGGGGCTAATGAAAGCACCGCATCAACCTCTTGTGCACTCGCACCTTGGTCACGTAGGTTCACGCTTAGGCGGTCAAAGCAGAATGCTTTAATCGCTGCCAACACGTCAGCATCGCTTTTAAATTGCTGCAGAGCTAATTTGATTAATACATCAAATGGCAATGGTAGTTTTGCATCAATCAACATTCGAATAATACCTAGTGCTTGGCGGCGAAGTGCAAATGGATCTTTATCACCTGTTGGTTTCTCGCCAATGCTAAATAAACCCACTAGCGTTTCTAATTTATCGGCTAGTGCAACACAAATTCCAACTTGGCTACGTGGCAATTCATCACCTGCAAAGCGTGGTTTGTAATGGTCTTCAATCGCAAAAGCGACTTCGTCATCCAGGCCTTCATGTTGCGCATAATAGCGCCCCATAATGCCTTGTAAGCCTGGGAATTCACCGACCATATCAGTGATTAAGTCCGCTTTTGATAAGTATGCTGCTTGTTCTGTTTTTGCAACTAAATTTGTATCCCCCAGCTGTTTAGCAATTTCGCCGGCCAGCTTAACAACGCGTGTATTGCGTTCGCCTTGTGAACCAAGCTTGTTGTGATAAACCACTTTATCTAAGCTGACAATGCGGCTTTCTAATGTCTTTTTACGGTCTTGGTCAAAGAAGAATTTTGCATCCGCTAAACGAGGGCGTACAACACGCTCATTACCACCGATAACCGCGCTTGGGTCAGCAGGATTAATATTCGATACGATTAAGAATTTATTCGTCAGTTTGCCATCGTTATCTAATAGTGGGAAGTATTTTTGGTTGGCCTTCATGGTTAATACCAAACACTCTTGCGGCACGTCTAAAAATTCAACCTCATACTGACCAAGTAACACATTCGGCAACTCGACTAATGCGGCAACTTCATCTAATAAGTCTTCATCATCAATCGCGGCTAAGTCTTCTTTATCAGCAGCCTCTTTCAACTGGGCTGCAATATCAGCTTTACGCGCTTCAAAGCAGGCAATCACTGCGCCTTCCGTTTTAAGCTGCTCTGCATAGCTATCAGCATTATCTAATGTAATGACTTCTTTGAGCGATTCAAAACGATGGCCTGTTGTCGTGTTGCTAGCGCTTAAACCTAGCGCACTGATTGGTACGATTTTTTCACCATGTAAAGCGACTAGACCATGGGCGGGGCGCACAAAGTTAACTGACTCCCAGCCATCATTAACTTGGTAAGTCATGACCTTAGGAATCGGCAGCTTAGCAAGCGCCTCATCGATGGCTTTCTGTAAGCCTTCGCTTAACGTGGCGCCCGTTTTGGTAATATCTAAAAATAGACTATCTGCTTTGCCATCATTTTCTGTTCTCAAGCCTGTAACTGCAGAATCATCTAAGCCCATGCCGCTTAATCGTTTGAGCAAAGCTGGTGAGGGGTTGCCTTCTGAATCTAAGCCGACTTTGACTGGCATTAGTTTTTGCGCCACTTGTTTATCAGCTGCTTTAGATGCTACATCGGTGATGTGCGCTGCTAACCGACGTGGTGTTGCAAAGTTGGTGACAACTGTACTGTTACTGCTTAAGCCTTGTGCTTTTAGTGTTTCTGCTAATAAGCTAGAAAATGATAAGCCTAATTTTTTAAGCGCCTTTGGTGGCAGTTCTTCTACAAATAACTCTACTAATAGGTTGCTCATGCTGCGGCCTTCTTACTTTTTTTCTCTTGCTGTTTTTTTAATTGTGCAAGCACTTCATCTGCACGGTTTTTTTGCGCCATCGGGAAGCCCAAGTCTGCACGACTCTCTAGGTAGCTCGTTGCGACACTACGTGACAGATTGCGGATGCGACCCATATAGGCAGCACGCTCAGTCACGGAAATGGCACCACGCGCATCTAGCAAGTTAAACGTATGCGCGCTTTTTAATATTTGCTCGTAGGCGGGTAATGCTAATTTGTTTTCTATCAAGTGCTTAGCCTGCTTCTCATGCGCATCAAATGCAGTCAGTAAGAAGTTCACATCACTATGCTCAAAGTTATAAGCTGATTGTTCTTTTTCATTTTGTAAGAACACCTCGCCGTATTTCACGCTTGGTGAATACTCTAAATCGTAAACGTTTTCTACGCCTTGTAAGTACATGGCCAAACGCTCTAAACCATAGGTAATCTCGCCTGTAATTGGTTTGCAATTAATGCCGCCGACTTGTTGAAAATAAGTAAATTGTGTCACTTCCATGCCATTTAACCAGACCTCCCAGCCTAAGCCCCAAGCGCCTAATGTTGGATTTTCCCAGTCATCTTCGACAAAGCGTACGTCATTTTCTTTAAGGTCAAACCCAAGTGCTTCCAGTGAACCCAAATATAAATCCATGATGTTCGCTGGTGCAGGTTTAAGCACGACTTGGTATTGATAATAGTGCTGCAAACGGTTTGGGTTCTCACCATAGCGACCATCATTAGGACGGCGGCTTGGTTGTACATAAGCAGCCTTCCATGGCTCTGGGCCAATAGCGCGTAGGAAAGTCGCTGTGTGACTAGTGCCAGCACCGACTTCCATATCGTATGGTTGCAACAAGGTGCAGCCTTGTTTGTCCCAGTAGTCTTGGAGTTTTAAAATGATTTGTTGGAAGGTTAACATTGAGTGTGCTTCATAATTTGCAAAGGGTTGATTTTACTGTTTTTTGCGACTTATCACAAAGGCAATTACACTAAAACTGAAGGTGATAAATGGCCAATTGCCCCAGAGTACGTAAGGCGTAGTTCCTTCATAGCCTTGTGTAATCACGTTTAAGGTGGTTTTAGTGTCATGTGGAGCATGTGCCAGCACGTAGCCATGTTGGTCGATCAACGCAGTTGCGCCTGTATTAGTTGAGCGCAATACCATGCGACCAGTTTCTAGTGCACGTGCTTGTGAAAACTGCATGTGTTGATCGGCAGCGTAAGATTGACCATACCATGCGTCATTACTAATGTTTACTAATATCGTGGCTTCTGGCAGCTGTCGAATAATCTCTTCACCAAAGACATCTTCATAGCAAATATTGACGGCGACTTTTTGATGATTGAGTAGCATGGGTTGTTGGTGTGTGCCGCCACGTGACAAGTCGCTAAGTGGGATATCCAACCAATCACGATAAACCCATCCAAGCATTTGTTTTAATGGGATGAATTCACCAAAAGGCACAAGATGGTTCTTGCTATAGGACTGCGTTGGCGCTGTACCAAGGCTGAAGGCGCTATTAAAGTACTCCTGCGTGCCTCTATCGTAATCCACCATGCCAACAATGATGTTGCTATTGTTTTGTTTAGCATGTGTGCTCAGTGCATTGCGGGTGTTGGGGTCTAGCTGGGTCGCAATGACGGGTAATGCTGTTTCTGGCAATACGATTAAATCAGCCTGGCTGTTTTGTGTCATGGCAACATATTGCGCTATGGTGCTTTCTGTTGCATCAGGTGACCATTTGATATCTTGGCCAATATTGCCTTGAATAAGACTGGCGCTGAATGGTTCGCCAACAGGAGATGACCATGGTACAATCTTTAAAATTCCGCCGACAGCAACAAGTAGTGTGATGGTAGTAATCACATTGCTGCGCCTGCTTAAACCAACCACTTTATCTTTATTAGCAAGCCAAATGGCGATATAGGCTGCGATGGTGACGGTTATGATGGATACGCCGTAAACGCCAACGATAGGCATGTAGCCTGCTAATGGGCTATAGGGTGTTTGACTGTAGCCAATCGTTAGCCAAGGAAATCCTGTAAAGATCCAGCTACGAACCCAGTCGGATAAGCCCCACAACACAGGCGTGCTAATGGTTAAGAATGTTAGTCTTTTGCTGAAATAACCAACTAAGGCGGGGAACAGCGCCATAAATGCACATAAGAAAAACGTACAAAAGCCAGCAAACCACCAAGGCATGCTGCCAAAATCGTGTAGGCTGATGTAGACCCAGGAAATCCCAATGCTATATAAGCCTAAGCCGAATTGAAAACCTAGTTTCAAACAAGCTTTTGCTGATGGTGCTTTCGCCCATAAGTAGATGATGCCTATGAGGGAGATAATGGTAGCTGGAAAAATGTAGAATGGTGCAAAGCCAAGCACGGCAAACGCACCAAGTGAAAAAGCAATTAAAGGTTGGAAAAGTTTTTTAGGCATCGGTTGCTTTAGTTATAAGTTGTTGGAGCTTAGATTGAGCAGTATAAGTGAAAAGGAGTAAGTTAGAGTAGTTTAGATTAGGTGATATTAGAGAAGCATCATCCGCCCCAACTTAATTTTTTGCTTCAGCCTCTTAGCTTGAATAGCTTCCTAAAACGGCTTGTTGCTGCATTAAGTTCTGTAGCACGCCATACCCAAAGTCAATAATTGCTTGTGGCTCAGGATGTTGAATCTGCTCTGCAAGTTCGGTAAGCGCTTGTTTTCCAGTCATGCCCTCTTTAAGCATCTTTAATAGCACATAAGCCATCGGGTTTAATTCAATAAAGTTAACTTCAAACTCAGCATTTCTAAACACAAATAAATGTGTAGTTTTCTGTTGCTCAGGTCTGAATTGAGCAGAGATTTTCTGTACAGGGTAATCATATTGCAACAACATATGTGCAGGTGCTAAGACAGGCACTTCATTCAGCAAGTCAGTCTCTTTGCTTAATGTTGGCGTTTCAGTTGGCATTCCGCCAACGGCAAGTTCTACCCATTCATAGTGGGCGAGTTGTTTAATGTAATCTGAGGTTTCAGTATCAGCTTCTAAGAACGTAACGAGCTCTTTTGGAACCTCTCTAAAGATTGGTGAGCTGGCATGGTGGGTGGCGATGAAGCGCCTAATTATGGCATCCCAATAATTTGTGCCAACGGTTTCTTGGCATACGGGAAAGCATACGGAGGCAGCTTCAAATATATTGTTATAAACGCCTTCTCGATAGACTGCCATACGCTCTTCATCGACATTGTTTGGCTTGGGGTTATTCTCTGGGTCGCGTATATGGGCGGTGAAAGCGTGTTGGTATTGTTGGAAATCTAACATGGTGTTTTTAGATTAAGCGGCCACAGAGTTGGTGCGCTGTTTAACATCAGCAGCACCCGCTTGTAGAGATGCGATTGTATCGACTTCTTTCATTAGGATATCCAATGGTGGAATATTGATATCTCGTTCTAGTAGTGTGGGAAAGGCGCCGAACAAAGCATAGGCTTCTGCCAGCAATGACCATACCGGGTCGCTGACATCAGCGCCATGGGTATCGATTAGTAAATCAGACTTTTGTAGATAATGCCCAGCTACATGGCTGTAAACAATCCGTTCGACGGGTACTCCTTTTAAAAATACACTGGCATCAAAGCCAAAGTTAACACTATTGACGTAGATGTTATTAATATCTAAATGTAACCAGCAATCAGCCTCGGCGAGTATGGCGTTTAAAAACGTAAGCTCATCCATGGTGGCGATGGGAGGTTTTATGTAAAACGATGCATTTTCAACGGCGATACGTTGCCCTAAAATATCTTGTGTTTGTTTAATGCGGTCAGCGACGTAGTGTACGGCTTCTTCAGTAAACGGTATTGGCAGTAAGTCGTATAGATAGCCGGGTTTATTCTGATAGAAGTCGCTACAGTAGCTTAGGTGCTCGGTATAGAGTGGTATTTTATTGACAGATAAAAATTGTTTTACCTGTTTCAAGAATTTAGTATTCAGTGGGTCTGGCCCGCCGAGTGATAAGCAGAGGCCGTGGCATGCAATTGGATAGCGCTCGACGAACCAAGCTAGCTGCTTAGCGTATTTTCCGCCCGCTCCTATCCAATTTTCTGGTGCGATTTCAATAAAGTCAATATTGCTGATGAGATCATCAGGGGTCTTTTGTTGAAAATGGTGTTGAATTTGCGGAATCAGCTCTCGCTTCAATCCCAAACCAACGCCATTAATATCAGTTAATCTTGACACTATTTAATAATGCTAAGTGCTAAATAAACGTGGCTTATTTGCCACACTTTCCTTCACCGCATTTACCTTCGCCACATTTTCCATCTTCCATTTTTTTCTCTCCATCGCATTTTTCTTCACCGCATTTGCCATCCTTGGTTTTATCGGAACCACACTTACCTTCGCCACACTTTCCTTCACCGCCTTTTTTAGCGTGATTATCTGCAACTTGGTAGCCGCTAGAAAGTGTTTTAATTTCAAAAGGGTTGTCTGTTGCTGCAATAGCTGCGGTCCCCAGTGTTAATGCGAATGCGCCACCGACTGCTATGGCGATTGGCTTTTTAGACATGCTCATGATGATTTCCTTTTATGTAATGTAAATTGTTGTTACAAATAAAATGCTAGTTACACTTCAGATTCTAATGATTTAGCGATACTTTTTTTGTTTTCAGTTGGCAATGTAATATTGTTATCGTCTTTAATCGCCTCAGCCCAATGGCCAGTATGGTCGAAGAATTCATCCAATCATACGCATGCTTTCTTGAATTGTCTTTTGTCATTGCGTGCTTTTGCCAATCTTATTATGAAGTAATTCTAGATAGTGAGCGCTATCCAGTCCAGTTTCATTCTGTTGTGCCAACCAAATGGTCTCTCCCAAGCAATCTAAGACATCATGCTGTGCAGAATGTTCCTCTTGATGTTTGGTTTTTAAAGTTTCATAAACAGCGGAGATGCCAATCGGCTGATTAATGCCAATTTGCTCTAAGATAGATAAGTGTAAGCTCATGTGCAAGAATGGATTGGTTTCACCTAATTCCGGGAAGTAAGCTTGCTGTTTATACTGTTCTGGCTTATCTAAGATAGCGTGATATTCGGGGTGAATTTGCATCACACTAACCGCAATCTTTTCTAAATCCGTTAGCGGGTGTTGCTGCTTGAATTTAGCCCAGCTATTAAAAAAGAAGTTGCGCACTTCATCGCGTGATGGGTTGAATAAACTCATGATTTTATATTGAATGGTTTAGTGTTGAATAATGAGAATTAAATGGATTCATATTGAATGTTGCGCTTTTGTCCATGGCTGCCTCAGTAGCAACACTACTCATAGCTCGCCCGCCATCAGATGTGGTGAAGGAATTACTTTATCTTTGTATTCGCATAAGTCGACAATGCAACATTCACCACATTTTGGATTGCGTGCTGTGCAAGTATAACGGCCATGCAAAATAAGTAAGTGATGGGCGTCCTGCATAAATTGTTTTGGGATGGTTTTTAAGTATTTCAGTTCCACGGCTAAGACATTCCTACCTGTTGCTAGTTTAGTCCGGTTGCCTAGTCTAAATAAATGGGTATCTACCGCAATCGTGGGTTGCCCAAAAGCAGTATTTAAAATGACATTGGCTGTTTTTCGACCCACGCCCGGTAGTGCTTCTAAGGCTTCGCGTGTGTTCGGTACTTCGCTATTGTGTTGGGTAACAAGCATGTGGCAGGTAGCAATGATATTTTTAGCTTTCGCGTGATATAAGCCGATGGTTTTAATGTAACGTTCTAAGCCTTCAATGCCTAAATCATAAATATCCTGTGGCGTATTGGCGACAGCATAGAGTTTATTGGTCGCCATATTGACGCCTTTATCTGTAGCTTGTGCCGACAAAATGACGGCGATGAGCAGCTCAAATATTGAGGCATGCTCAAGTTCAGTTATTGGTTCTGGGATAGCCTTGCTTAAGCGTTCAAAAATTTGAAATCGTTTATCAGCGTTCATTGCTATAAGCCGTTAATTTTAAAGAGCCATCAATTAAGACCAGATTAATACGCTGGCTTGAGTGGTTCGCTTAGTTCTGATTCTGGTCCAGGGGTTATTGTTGGTTTTTTATTGGTTTTGTACTGTTCGGCCCAATTATGCGCGGCAATTAAAAAGGCTAAGCCAAGAAATGCGCCAGGTGGTAAAGCGGCGAGTAGAAAGCCTTGGTAATCAGGGATGACGGTTAACACTACATGCTTAAAGTTTTCCCCTAAGGCTAAATCCAAACCTGAGAATAAGGTGCCCTTGCCTAATACTTCACGCATCCCACCCAGTAACGCTAATACGATGGTGAGGCCAATGCCCATGATAAACCCATCCCAAATAGCATGCGCTGGCGGGTTCTTTGCTGCAAAGGCATCGACTCTACCTAATACAATGCAGTTGACCACAATCAACGGAATGAAAATTCCAAGCACTTTATGCAGCGGTAATGCATACGCATGAATCAGCAAATCAATCACAGTCACCAAAGCAGCAATCACTAAGATAAATACAGGCAGGCGAATTTCATTCGGTATAAATTTACGTACTGGCGAAACAGCGCCACTTGAAGCAGCCATTACGACAGCAGTTGCTAAGCCTAAGCTGACACCGTTGACTACAGTGGTCGTTACTGCCAGCGTTGGGCACAAGCCAAGTAATTGCACCACGCCTGGGTTTTGTTTCCATATGCCATTTTCAGTAATGTCTTTAAATTGACTCATTTTTACCAACCTTGTTTGCTTTCTTATCTTCTTTAACTACGTCTTTTATGATTTCTTTTGCAGTTTCTTTTAATAAGACTGTTTTGTTCTCTTTAAAATATTGTAACGCTTTATTCACTGCTTTAATCACTACTCGTGGTGTAATGGTCGCACCAGCCATGTAATCAAAAGTGCCACCATCCTTAGTGACTGTCCAATTAGAACTGTTAGTCTTTATGAGCGATTCTTGATCAAATAGTTTAATCCATTGTGATTTAGCAATGTCGATATAGTCACCTAGTCCAGGAGTTTCTGTATGTTGGATCACGCGCACTCCTGAAATAACTCCGTTATAATCAATCGCAACCAGTAGCTTAATATCACCACTATAGCCATCATGGGCGACGGCTTCTAAAATTACTGCTACTGGTTTGTCGTTCATGCGTGCAATGTTGGCTGTGGTTGGCTTTTTATTACCTAATAAAGCACTGGGTAGAATATCAATCGTATCGTTTAATACGGCATTATCATAGCGGTCGTGTGGAATGACCTGCTGAAATAAAGCAATGCGTGCAGCAGCTTCACTTTCGGCAATTGGCGTTTTTGTTACTTGGTATACGACCGTCATTAATAAGGTGAACGTGAATGCAAACGCGACCAAAGTAATAGCAGTTTTGATGGTGTGTTTGAAAATGGTTTCTGGCATCTTATTTCTCATGTCCAAACACGCGTGGTTGCGTATACATGTCAATCAACGGCACGCAAATGTTCATAAAGATAACGGCAAAAGCGACGCCATCAGGGTAGCCGCCGTACACACGAATCAAATAAGTAATAATGCCAGCGCCAGCCGCAAAATAGAGTTTGCCTTTGAGTGTGGTTGGGCCGCTAATCGGGTCAGTCAGAATAAAGAATGCCGCAAGCATGCTGGCACCACTAAGTAAATGAAAACCTGGGTTAGCAAACTGTAATGGATCAATCAGCCAGAAAATGCCAGCCATCGCTGCAATCGAACCTAAAAAAGCGGCTGGTAAATGCAAAGTGATAATACGTTGCTGCCATAAAAATAGACCACCCGCTAAATAGGCTAATGCAATAGCCTCGCTTCCTTTTCCACCTAATACACCAAAAATTGGCGCAGCTTGAATCGCATCCATACTCTGGTTTAATTTGAGCTGCGTTTTTAGGTAATCTAATGGCGTAGCTGATGTTACTGCATCCATGCTGATACTAGCAGGCAATGCATGATTGAAAATATAGTTGAACTGGTCCATGAAGCTGAGCTTGGTTTCTGCAAAGCTCAACGCTGCTGGCCATTTCGTCATGATGACTGGAAATGAAATCAATAAGACGGCATAGCCAATCATCGCAGGGTTGAATGGATTGTAACCAAGCCCTCCGTATAATTGTTTAGCAATGATGATGGCAAATGCGACACCAACCACCACCAACCACCAAGGTGCGAGTGGTGGGATTGCTAATGCTAATAACCATGCCGTAATCACCGCGCTGTAATCAGATAAGAAAGGCTGCACTGGGCGTTTACGTAGCTTCAACACCAGCGCTTCTGTGGTTAGGGCTGTGATTGTTGCTAATGCCAGTGTAATTAAAATGCCACCACCATATAACCATGCATAGACAATAATGCCAGGTAGTAATGCCAATAGCACTTTAAACATAATGCTGCTGACGGTTGGTGCATTCGTAATGTAAGGTGAGCGGTTCAAGTGGTTCTCTTAGTTATGTTCTTTAATTAGCTTTATTGTTTTTTGCATCTAATGCGGCGACTTTTGCTTCTTTTGCGCGCGCAATCGCGGCGGCTATTTTCGCCTGCTTATCCCCATCGGTTGCTTTTGATTCGGTTAAGCCTGCTGCCGTTCTACGCGCATCGGTCTCTGCAATCTCTGCTTTCGTTGCTGCGCTGACACCGGTCGTATTTTTAGGCGCTGTACTAACTACATCTTTTTGTGCTTTGGCACGTGCAATCGCAGCCGCTATCGCAGCTTGCTTATCTGTTGTCGCTAGCGATTTATCTGCAGTTTTCGCTGCTTTAGCACCTTGTGCACGAGCGGCATGTTTAGCAGCACGTTCCTGTTTTTCTCGTTCAATACGCGCTAGTCGGAACTCATTACGCTCACGTGCAAGGTCGGCCGCCTCTTGTGCTTTGTCGAGTGCAATCACTTCACTCTTAGCGTAGCGATAATATTGCACCAGTGGAATGTTGCTAGGACAAACATAGGAGCAAGCGCCACACTCAATACAGTCAAATAAATTGTAATCTTGTGCTTTTTCAAAATTATCAGATTTGGCAAACCAATACAGCTCTTGCGGTTGCAATCTGACTGGGCATGCGTCGGCACAGCGTGCGCAACGAATGCACGGCATAGCTGGTGGCGGAGGTTCAAATAAAGTCGGTGAAGCCGCTATGATACAGTTGGCCGCTTTGGTAATGGGCACATCTTCACTGGGTAAGTTAAAGCCCATCATCGGTCCACCCATGATGTAATGGCTGGTATCGGCCTTTGCACCACCAGCAGCTTTAACTAAGTGCATGAGTGGCGTGCCAAATAAAACTTCAAAATTTTGCGCTTGATTGACATTGCCCGTCATGGAAACGATGCGGCTGATTGCTGGCTCACCAAACTCGAAATAACGATATAAGGCGAGTGCCGTCGCGACATTAAAGACTTGAATGCCAAACTCAGCAGCACGCTTATTATGAGGGACTTCTTTGCCTAACACTAAATACACGAGACGGCGCGCATCACCACTTGGGTAGATGGTTGGCACGACTTTTACTTGAATGTCGGTGCCATCAACTGCAGCTTGCATCGCTTTAATGGCTTCTGGCTTGTTATCTTCAATGCCAATCACGACACTACCTGCGTCGAGTAATCGTTGCGCCACTTCGATGCCATGCACCACTTGAGCGTAACGCTCACGCATGAGTATATCGTCGCAAGTAATATAAGGCTCACATTCCGCCGCATTAATCACTAAGGTATGAATAGGTGATCTAGCTGAGCGTAATTTAATTTGCGTTGGAAAGGCGGCACCACCAAGGCCTACAATGCCTGATAAGCGTAAGCTGTCGACGAGTGTTTTGACGTCGCCTTGGCGCCAGTCTTGCGGATGGCGTTTTGTCCAAGTGCCATTACCATCAGGTGTAATAGTGATGCAACGGTCAGACAGCCCTGAAGGATGCGGAAGCACTGCATCGGCAATGGCAGCAATGGTCCCAGAAGTCGGTGCATGTATAGCAGCAGAAACCGTGCCTTCCGCCTCTGCGATTAATTGACCTTTTAATACATGATCACCAACTGCGACGGTGATATTTGGGATGTTGCCGACATGTTGACGTAGTGGTAATGTCAATTGATTAGGCAGGGGTAACTGACCAATAGGTGATTGGTTTGATTGCGCTTTATTCTCAGGAGGGTGTACCCCGCCATGAAAATTAAATACGTCTTTTGTCTTTTCTAAAAGGCCTGCAATGTTAATTGGTGCGTTCATTAATACTTTTATTTAATAGCCTTATTTAATGTTTCTGTTATTTGTAGCTTCATAACTGGATTAATGGGATTGTCGGATATTTCCATTTCCAGTTTTCAGGTGTTTCTTCAATCGGCTCCATGGTGATGCAATCCACAGGGCAGGGTGGTAAGCACAGCTCGCAGCCAGTACACTCACTCGCGACGATGGTGTGCATATGCTTGGCTGCACCAACAATCGCATCGACTGGACAAGCCTGAATACATAAGGTGCAGCCAATGCAGACGTCTTCTTCAATAAAAGCCACTGCTTTGGGCTTGGTTTCACCATGCTCTTCATTCAGCGGTTTGTATTCGACCCCTAATAAATCCGCTAATGCATGGACGCCTTCATCACCACCAGGTGGGCATTGGTTAATCTCGGCCTCTTCGTTGGCAATTGCGGTTGCATACGGCTTGCAGCCGGGATAGCCGCACTGGCCACATTGCGTTTGCGGCAATATGGCGTCAATACGCGCAACCAGCGGGTCACCTTTAACCTTGAATTTTAGCGAAGCATAGCCAAGCACCGCGCCAAGTAGGAGTGCTAAGCCAAGCATGATGTATAAGGCAGTTAACATGAATATATCAGTAACCTATTTGATCTACAGTTTTTTAATCTAAAATTTATCAAGGCCAGCAAAACCCATAAAAGCAAGGCTCATTAAAGCCGCCGTAATCATGGCGATGGCTGAACCTTTGAACGGAGTTGGTACATCAGCCGCTTCTAAACGTTCACGTAAAGAGGCGAACATAATCAGAACCATGGAAAAGCCAGCCGCGCCACCTAAGCCAAACAAAGCTGATTCAATAAAGCCATGATCCGTTTGCGCATTCAATAATGGAATGCCGAGCACAGCACAGTTACTGGTGATCAGTGGTAAAAAGATCCCTAGCATTTGATAGAGAATAGGAAAGCTTTTTTCCATCACCATTTGTGTCAATTGTACGACGCTGGCAATAACCACGATAAAAGAAAGTGTACGTAGGTATTCCAATTGGTAAGCTTGTAACAAATAGTGATCAATTACCCAGCTCGTCATCGAACCAACCGTTAACACAAACGCAGTGGCTGCAGCCATACCGATCGAGGCTTCTAATTTATTAGAAACACCCATAAAAGGGCAAAGCCCCAGCACTTTGACCAGCACAATATTATTAACTAATACGGTGCCAATTAAAATGATGAAATAGTGTTGAAAATCCATAGTTTAGATAGAACGGTTTAATTTAATTGCTTTACTTAGCCAGCATGACCAGATAAACAGCGACATGATTAGCTGGTCGGATTATATTGTGTGATTATACCGTGTTTCAGTTTCGCTTAGCAGTGCAATGTTAATATGACAGCCCTTTATCACCCTTGCGTTAAGTCAAGTACAGCTTAAATTGGAATCAACGAGAGTAAGAATATAAACAATATTTAATATACAAACAAAGAATATGTAATTATAGTTTAATAACTTAATCTAATATAAGATTTGTTTTGGTGGTAATTCTGTGGCTTTTCACAAAATTAGTCTCAGTTCAGTTAAAATGAGCGTTGTTTAAAATTTGTAGGTTTAGAATATGTTGCAAGGCAGTATGGTGGCAATTGTCACCCCTATGTTTGAAGATGGTAGCTTGGATTTGGATGCATTACGCCAGCTCATTGATTTTCATGTGGAAGCAGGTACAGACGGTATCGTCATTGCTGGCACAACAGGCGAATCACCAACGGTAGATTTCAATGAGCATTCCCTGCTCATTGAAATCGCAGTCAAACACGTTAATCACCGCGTGCCAGTTATTGCTGGTACAGGTGCTAACTCTACAAAAGAAGCCATTGCACTAACGACCAAAGCAAAAGAGTTTGGTGCGGATGCTTGCTTGTTGGTTGCGCCTTATTACAACAAACCAACACAAGAAGGGATGTTCCAACACTTTTCAGCCATTGCTGAGGCAGTGGATATACCCCAAATTTTATACAACGTACCAGGCCGTACTGGTTCCGATATTAGCAATGATACGGTACTAAGGTTGGCTGGAGTCGATAATATAGTAGGTATTAAAGATGCAACGGGCAGCATAGAGCGTGGCACAGATTTGATTTTACGTGCACCAACAGACTTCGGAGTCTATAGTGGTGATGATGGAACGGGCTTGGCCTTAATGTTATTGGGAGGTCATGGTGTGATTTCTGTCACGGCTAATGTGGCACCAAAACAAATGCATGCTATGTGCGTTGCTGCTAGAGAAGGCAAGGTCGCGGAAGCTTGTGGAATTAATGCGCAACTATTTGGTCTACATCAACAATTATTTGTTGAAGCAAACCCTATTCCTGTGAAATGGGTATTGCAACAAATGGGGTTTATTCAATCTGGCATCCGCTTACCAATGGCCAACTGTTCTGCACAACACCACGATGGCTTGCGTGCCGCAATGAAAATAGCAGGAGTTAATTAAGAATGGTGAGTTTAATGAAGAAAAGTGTTTCTAGAAAAGTATTAGGTATTATTGTGTTGTCAGCACTGCTTTTAAATGCATGCGGATTTTCAATTCCTTTTATTGATACTTCATCTGACTATAAAAAAGGTGGTGTCAGTACACGCCCTTTAGAGGTGCCGCCTGATTTGACATCGGTTAACTCTAGTGATGCGTACCATATTTCTGGAAGTACAAGTTACTCCAGTTATAGCGAAGCCCAAAAAGCTCAAGAGGTCGGTGTAGAGAAGGTACTCAGCACTACAGATGGTGTGCGTATGGAAAAAGCGGGTGGGCAACGTTGGTTGGTCGTCGATGCGCCAGCTGAGAAAGTATGGCCGGTGGTACGTGAGTTTTGGTTGGATCAAGGTTTTTCTGTCCGTATTGAGAATCCAGTAACGGGTGTAATGGAGACTGAGTGGGTGCAAACAGACGACATACTAAAAGTACAAGACGATAAAAGAGGTTATCTCGAAAGATTTGATAAATGGATGGATAAACTATCAGGTTTAGCTGATAAACGTAAGTTTCGCACGCGTTTAGAGCGTGGCGAGAAGGAAGGGACGACTGAGATTTACATGACGCACCGAGCTGTCGCAGGAGCTCCTGATGATGGTAAAGCAACAGTTCAAAATGCGAAGTTAGGTAAAGTTGATCTTGGTTATCGTCTAGATGCAGAAGCTAATGATGACGCCATTAAGCTTGATCGGTATGAGCAAGACTTAGATGCTGAACTACTACGTCGATTAATGGTTAAGTTGGGTGTGGCTGAAGCGCGCGCAAGAGAAATTGCGAATAACCCAATAAGAGAAAAGCGCGCTGAAGTTGTTAAAGAAGCAGACCGAAGTGTTACGCTGGAGCTGAAAGATAATTATGACCGCGGCTGGCGTCGTGTTGGTTTGGCATTAGACCGTATTGGGTTTGTGATTGAAGATAAAAACCGTGCCGAAGGTATGTTCTATGTACGCTATGCTGATATTGATATTGATGATACGCCTAAAGAGAAAAAAGGTTTATTTGATATGTTGGCATTCTGGCGCCATGACGAAGAAGAGATTGAAAACAAGTCTAAACCTAAAGAAGAAGACACCGTTCTTGATAAGCTGAAATTTTGGAAGGGTAAAGATGAAACAATGGATCCATCCAAAAAATACAGAATTAAAGTGTCTGAAAGTGAGGCTGGTACCAAAGTAAATATGGTTGATACTGAAGGCGGTCCCGATGCGAGCACGACAGCAAACCGCATTATTTCTTTAATCTATCACCAACTGAAATAACGCTACTGATGCGATTTGCATCGTTAGGTAGCGGTAGTGCTGGCAATAGTATGGTGATAGAGCAAGCGTCCACACGCTTGCTCTTAGATTGTGGTTTTAGTGTGAAAGAAACTGTAGCACGCCTTGCGAATCTTGCATTATCGCCTGAATCGATGACTGCTATTCTCGTAACGCATGAACATGATGACCATGCCAAAGGCGCCTTCAAATTAGCAGAAAAATTCAACATTCCCGTTTGGTTGTCACATGGCACGCGGGTGATGACAGAACGCTACCATCCCAAAGCAGCTGGCCTGAAAATCAATGAAGTTGATATTCACACTAATTTCAATATTGATGCTATTGAAGTCTTTCCCTATCCTGTGCCACATGATGCGCGTGAGCCATCACAATTCACGTTTAGTGATGGGCAACATAAGCTAGGCGTGTTAACGGATGTCGGTGTAACTACGCCACATATTGAAACTATGCTAAGCGGTTGCGATGCATTGGTGTTGGAGTGCAATCATGACGCGAGCATGCTGCAAAAGGGCCCTTATCACCATGCGCTGAAAAAACGGGTTGGTGGTCATTTAGGCCATCTAGATAATGCAAGTTCTGCAAAGTTGTTATCACGATTAGATAATACAAAGCTGAAGCATATTATTGCTGCACATTTAAGTGTAAAAAACAATACACAAGCACTGGCAAAAAAAGCATTAAGCGAAGCATTGAACTGTGATGATAGTTGGGTCGGTGTTGCTACTCAAGAGGCTGGATTCGATTGGCGTTCACTATAAAGCAACAAAAATGGTGTCAATATAAAAGTGCTAGTCGACTTTAATCGCCACACTTATTCAACCGCAATATAACCCGATAACAATGCTGTATGTAATGTTTCCGCTAGCATGCGTCGTTGCGCATCATTTAATAGAGGTGTGTTTAATGAACGCTTATCGGCTAACTCTTGAATGCATGTCTGTATGTTGGTTGGAACGCTTAACAGCTCGCCATTAATATAAAAATTATTGCTAGAAAAGAGCAGTATGGATTGTAAATCCAGCCATAGAGTCTGTTCGGAAAGTGCTTGAGAAAAATTATCAATCGTCACTTCTCCAGTGGCATCAGTATCGACTGGTTCAAAAAAAACACCTACTTTTGGCTCTGTTAACACACGCCCTAAAAAGCCGCTGATGGTGCTTTTATCCCATTTAATATTTTGTAATATTGTTTCCACTTTCGCAATCATGTCGGCACTGATTTCAGCAGGATGTTGCTGCAAACCTAAATCAGCATCTTCATACAAACCTCCTGCTTGCACGATATCTTGCAAGTGCTCTAGAAAGCCTTGCATTAATTCCTGCTTTCCGGGCGCTCTAAATCCAATAGAGTAAGTCATACAGTCATCATCTTCTGATACACCATGGTGGGCAATATTTGGCGGTAAATAAAGCATATCACCAGGAGATAGCACCCACTCTTGCTCCGCTTTAAAGTATTTCAATAGTCGTAATGGCGCATTTTCTACTAGGGTGAAATCTGTTTGCGTACTAATTTCCCAGCGCCGAGTGCCACCACCTTGTAATAAAAACACATCATAAGAATCCAAATGCGCGCCAACCGATCCACCTGTAGGCGCATAACTAACCATCAGGTCATCTAAGCGTGCGAGGGGAATGAAGCTAAACAGGCTGAGGAGTCCAGCCGCTTCAGGTAAGTGATGGTTAACGCTTTGTACTAATAACGTCCAATATTTTTCTGGTAAGGAAGTAAAGTCATCTTCATTAAATGGTGCATCTTCTACCTGCCATTGGTCGTTTTTATTTTGAATAATTCTTGCTTCTACGGTTTCTTCACACGCTAAGCCAGCCAATTCATTTGGTGTTAGCAGCCCTTCAAAATTAGGAATAGCTTGACGAATTAACAGTGGTTTCTTCTGCCAATACTCTGCTAGAAACTCGGTGGGCGTTAAATTATTTAATAATGCTAATGGCGAATCTGGTAAACTCATGGTGACATTTTAATCGGAAATTCACCCTGTATGAAAAAAATTGCAACATTAGACCGGCTGGATTAAAGTAGTTCTTTACAAAACATTAACAACTTGATCTGATCTTTTTAGGGGAGCTGCACATGAATAAGCCTGTTGATTTAGACGTAAAAATCCACCATGGTGGATGTCCACACGACTGTCCTGATACTTGTAGTATGGAGTATCACGTGCAAGATGGTACTTTACTCAAAGTAACAGGTAATAAAGAACACCCTATGACGCGCGGCGGCTTATGCATCAAACTTAAAGATTACGAAAAGCGTCATTATCACCCTGATCGTTTGCTGTATCCAATGAAACGTGTTGGTGCTAAAGGTAGCAAACAATTTGAACGCATCACATGGGATGAAGCGCTTACAACGATTACGGACAAATGGAAAACTATTATTGCCGAAGATGGCCCAGAAGCCATTATGCCTAATAGCTATTTAGGCAACCAAGGGTTGGTGCATGGTTTAAATGGCGGGGATGCTTTCTTTAATCGTATGGGTGCAACCGTTACTGAGCGAACTTTCTGTGGTGAAGGCTCTTGTACTGCATGGTTGCTCACAGTAGGGCCAACAGCAGGGATGGACCCTGAAAGCTTTGAGCACAGCAAGTACATTGTCATTTGGGCATGTAATTCTGTTAGTACGAATTTACATCACTGGCATATCATTCACGAAGCACAGAAATCTGGTGCTAAAGTTGTGGTGATTGACTCTTATGCATCACGTACAGCTAAAGCTGCTGACTGGCATATTGCCCCTAAACCTGGTACGGATGGTGCCTTGGCCATGGCGATGATGAACGTGATTATTGAAGAAGGTCTGCAAGACCAAGATTACATTGACCAATATACAGAAGGTTATGCCGGGCTAGCGGAACGTGCTAAAACACGCACGCCAGAATGGGCAGAAGAAGTTACTGGTATCGCAGCTGATGACATTCGAAAATTTGCACGAGAATATGCGACAACACCACCAGCAGCAATTCGTTTAGGCGTTGCGTTAGAAAGAAACTACGGTGGTAGCCAAGCCATTCGCGCAGTGAGCTGTTTGCCAGCTTTAACTGGCGCATGGCGTCATGTCGGCGGTGGTGCATTGCAATTTCCAGTATGGGAGCACCCTTACAAGTTTGATGTGATTTGTCGTCCTGATTTAATCCCTAAAGGCACGCAAGTCGTGAATAACTTGCAATTTGGCCGTGTGTTAACGGGTGAGATAGATCTGAAAACACCGATTAAATCTGTGATGGTCTGGAATACCAATCCACTGACACAAGCGCCTGAAGTAGACAAAATTGCAACAGGCTTAGAACGTGAAGATTTATTCACCGTCGTAGCTGATCACTTTATGACGGATACAGCCGCTTATGCCGACATCGTATTGCCTGCAGCCATGGGCGCAGAGATGGAAGACATGGTGTTGTCATGGGGCCATTTATACCTCACTTATAACGAGAAGTGTATTGAACCACCTGCTGAAGCCATTTCTAATCAAGAAATCTTTAGACGCTTAGCGAAGTTGATGGGTTATGAAGATGACAACTTCAAATGGAGCGATACCGAATGTCTAGAAAATTACGTAGATTGGGATGCAACAACCTGCGATGACATTAATTTAGATTATCTACGTGAGCATGGCTATGCACGCTTAAAAGACTTTGGTGACAAAGATACCCGTGCCCGTCATGCGGAAGGTAACTTCCCAACACCAACAGGAAAATGTCACTTCATGGTGGAAGGCGCTAAAAACTTTGTCGCAGGTCCTTTCCGTCAGATGTATGAAGGCTTCCAGGCAGGTGAAGATTTAGATTCGCTACCTGATTATGTAGAGTCACGCGAATCAGCAGCAACCAATCCTGAGTTGGCCGCTAAATATCCATTGAGTATCATTTCACCTAAGAGCCATGCGTTCTTAAACTCTTGCTATGGCAATATGGATAATCAGCAGAAAGCACAAGGTGAGCAGTTTGTGATGTTGAATGCAGCAGATGCGATTGCACGGAATGTGAAAGAGGGCAATACTGTGAAGGTGTTTAATGGTCGCGGGGCATTTGAAGGGAAAGCGGTTATTACGGATGATGTGAATGCTGGGATTGTTGTTTCCTCGTTAGGCTACTGGCGTCAACTGAATAAGGGCACTGTGAACTCGATTAGTTTGGCAGAGTTTGGGGACATGGGGCATTCGGCTAGCTTTTCGGATAATTTAGTTGAGGTTGAATTGGGATAGGTATATTAGTTTAAGTGTTTTTACAAGCTAAAAGCCACTGAATGTTTCTTTTTGAAAAATGTATTATTTCTTTAAATTGATTTGGCACTGAATTCGTTTAGTCTTTATTGAGCTATCCAGTTCAGATAAGTTTTTATATGAATATGATTTAGTATTTGGGTGTAGGCTGCACAAAGCAGAACAAAAATTGATTTCCAATCTTTTCCGTAAGATTTAGTTTATTTTCCGTAGCGCCCAAGAAGAAGCCCTTGGTATATTGGGTAAAGCTTCCTTGGTCGTCTTTAACTCAACAAATGTAATATCTTCTTTAGCATCGAAATTAATAGCATTCTACCCTGTGCTTTTTTATGGCGTGTGAATTAAGTCAAATACTTTTGTAAAAGACTTTGGCAAACTAAATATCTCTAAATTAATCAAAAATAGGGATGCAATATAGTTGCCGTTTGCTCGCGACGGGCAACCCTCGACCTGTAAGTTAAGTCAGGTGATTTACCAAAGTGCTGGACATGAAAAGCCGCAAAAAATGCAGCTTTTTTAGCATGTAGAAAGGGGCTTAAAAGGGGAGGAATACGGCTGTGGCAAGGCCTTGTGCAATGCGTGAAAGAAGACGTTGTGACTTTTCAGCTAAAGCAATGGCGTGAAGGTCTGTTCTACCAATCATTTTACCAAATTCTCTTTCAAAGCTGAGGTTGCGATCAGTTGCGTTGATTTCATTGGTGAGTAAGTATAGGTTGCCACTTTTATCACGGCTGTTAGAGAGCTTCCAAGCAGCGATTTCTATATTGCGTGCGACATTGTAAATTTTTTGGGGAGCTAGACTATCCGTCATATAGAACTCGGTTTTATTGTTATGTGCTTTGGTTAGCATGGTTTGCAAGCCCACTATAAATGGAAGGACACGGTCACCTTGATACTGCGAATCAAAGGCAAGAAAAATAGCAGTTGTATCTTGTTTGTGATCGATGGCGCTAAATTTCCATTGATGTTGCGGTGCATTTTCGAATACCCATTGCGCCATGTTCTCAGCAGAAGCTTTGTCGCTTTTAGCTAGCTCGTGAGGGTTGCGCTTATATAACTTAATCATTAAGGTGCGCAGGCTTTTTGTATTGCTTTGAAATTCGATGTCAGCCACGCGGTCAAAGTCGGATTTAGCGAGTTGGTTAATACTGCTACTATCCGTTCGTTTCGGAATGGGGTGTTTGCTAACCATATTATTACTTGCACATCCGCTTAAAAAAATAGAAAAGAAGACTGTAAAAAGGAGTCTCATGCGGCTCTTTTTGGTAGTTTGATTGCCGTGCGAGACTGCGGGAAGGTAATGCTGAAAGTACTACCTTTACCAATTGTGCTTTTAATTTTCAATGTGGCTTTATGACGGCTTAGGATGTGTTTGACAATGGCTAAGCCTAGACCTGTGCCGCCAGTGCTGCGACTGCGACCACTATCTACGCGATAAAAGCGTTCGGTTAACCTGGCGATATGCTGCCTTTCAATCCCAATGCCTGAGTCTTTTACGCTAAATACCGCTTGCTTATTTTTTAACGCCCAGCTAATAGTGACTTCGCCACCTTCAGGTGTGTACCTCACTGCGTTAGTGATTAAGTTTGTGAAGGCGCTGAGTAGCTCATCATGGTTACCTTTAAGGTTAAGTGTGTTTCTAGCCTTTAGATGGATTTGATGTTTGCCATTGCTGAGTGCATTACCATCATTTTGCAACATGGCGAGTAATGTCGACATGTTGATGGTCGAAGTGGTTGGGGCTTCACTATTTCTTTCAATGCGCGATAGCGTTAGCAGGTCTTCGATAATGAGGCGCATACGGCTCGTTTGTATAATCATTATGTCAAAATAGCTTTTTGCACTGTCACTGACGGCGCCTTTTGTATCGAGCAACGTTTCTAAAAAGCCACCGATGACAGTTAATGGTGTGCGAAGCTCATGAGAAACATTGGCAATAAAGTCTCGCCGCATGGTATCAATTTTTTCTTGTGCGGAAATATTGCGGCAGATGAGTAGTTTTTGTGAAGCGCCAAATAAAATCAGTTCCATTTGCAAGGTCGTTTCTGCATTGCGAATCGATTGAACAACAACTGGCTCCGTATATTGGTTGCTCTGCAGGTAATTAATGAATTCCGCATAGCGGACGAGATTTTGTACAGGTTGATTCATATCCCTGTTGATATCTAAGCCAAGTAGTAGTTCTGCTGGGGGATTACACCACTCCACTTCATCGCGATGGTTCATCACGACAATGCCGTCTGGTAGGGCATTGGTTGCACGTTTAAAGCCCTCTAGTGCGGCAATTAATTCGTTCTCTACTCTAATGTTTTTACGCTGGTGCCGAAATAAGCTGGAAAAAACAGCTTCCCAGGGGCCTTTCCCTTCTGGCACTTCATTCAGGTTGGGTGATTTAAGCCAAGTTTGTAATTGGTCTAGCCAATAAATAAGCTGTGCAATATACAGTGATAATGCAATACATAAAAACACTAATGCGGGGGCCACGCCTTTGGCTATCCAAATAACAAGAGTGATGACTAAGAAGCCTAAGCCTAGCCAAAAAGTTTTCCACCTAATATCTAACAAGATTGTCTACCTGTTGCCTATCTGTATTACGTGGACACATTATAGTGTTTTTTATGCGCGGGAATAAAGCATGTTTTGATTTAATTTTGAGTGTTGGGTTTATACTGCAGTGGCGGAAAGCCTGTAGCCAGAACCGCGTACAGTTTGAATTAAATCTTGATGGCCTGAGATGGAGAGTGCAGCTCTTAATCGGCGGATATGCACGTCGACGGTACGGTCTTCTATAAAAACATGGTTACCCCACACTTTGTCGAGCAACTGACTGCGTGAGTGGACGCGTTCTGGGTTGCTCATGAAGTAATGTAATAGCCTGAATTCTGTTGGACCTAACTCGACAATTTCATCATGGCCTTTAACACGCTGTGTGGCTGGGTCTAAATGCAGGCCTTGAATCTCAATTGGATCATCTGTTATTTGAGGTGCTATACGACGCAGAACCGCTTTAATCCTTGCGTTTAGCTCTTTTGGGCTAAAGGGTTTGGTCACATAATCATCAGCACCGACTTCTAACCCACGGACTTTATCAAACTCATCACCACGCGCAGTGAGTATAATGATCGGAATCTGTTTGGTGGCGCTATTTGCTTTGAGTTGTCGTGCAAAATCGATGCCACTCATTTTGGGGAGCATCCAGTCGAGTAAAATTAAGTCGGGCAGCACGTTGCGTAAAAGTTCTTGCGCATGTTCAGCGCTAATAGCGCGCATTGGCGTGTGACCTGCCTGCGTAATGTTCAGCGCTAACAGTTCTTGTATAGCAGGCTCGTCTTCTACAACTAATATATTAGCAGGCATTTTCCCCACACTTTGAAATATAAGGTGTACATCATTATGTGACTATAATATTTTAAATTTATAACATTGGGAAATATTAATCACTTTGAGTTAATAATCTTAATTGCCATTTTTTTCATTTTGTAACAGTATGTATCTTAATAAGCAGATTGAAATAGTTAAAACGTAAAAATAGGAGAGTTAGATGTTGGGGATTTTGGATAAAGAGAATACGGTGGCAAGCCCAGGCTTTAATCGTTGGTTAGTTCCACCAGCGGCATTGGCTGTACATTTATCTATTGGAATGGCATATGGCTTTAGTGTTTTTTGGAAGCCATTAGGTAATGCATTAAAAGATGGAGCAGGTGAACCGCTTGCTTCTTGCTCTGCTGGTGCATCGACCTTTGGTGATAAGTTGGCGGGTACAGCAAAAGCATTATTTGCGACTGACTGTAACTGGACGCAGTTTGATTTGGGTTGGATGTTTACGCTCTTTTTCGTCCTCTTAGGTTGTTCTGCCGCTATATTTGGTGGTTGGTTAGAGAAAGAAGGCCCTAGAAAAACGGGTTTTGTCTCAGCGATTCTTTGGGGCGGAGGGTTGCTCATTTCTGCATACGGCATTTATGTACATCAGCTTTGGTTGTTGTGGCTAGGTAGCGGGGTGATCGGTGGTATCGGTTTAGGTTTGGCTTATATCTCTCCTGTGTCGACGTTAATTAAATGGTTCCCTGATCATCGCGGTATGGCAACAGGTATGGCGATCATGGGCTTTGGCGGCGGCGCTATGATTGGCTCTCCGATTGCAACCAAGCTGATGGCGCATTTTTCTGAGGCTGGTAGTGTGGGTGTGTGGCAAACTTTTGTTGTACTCGGTATTATTTATTTCACCTTTATGGTAAGCGGCTCTTTTGGTTATCGCATTCCAGCAACAGGTTGGAAACCCACTAATTGGAATCCGCCTGCCACTACAGAAAATGCCATGATTGCTTCTAAGCATGTCCATTTAAATAAAGCGCATAAAACGCCGCAATTTTGGTTGTTATGGCTGGTGCTTTGTATGAATGTGTCTGCTTGTATCGGCATATTGGGTGCAGCATCCCCGATGTTGCAGGAAACCTTTGGCGGCGCATTGATTGGTCAGCCTGAACTTGGCTTCGAAGATGTGAAAAATGATCATGCCATGACAATAGCAGCGGCTTTGGTTGGCGCTGGGTTCGTCGGTTTGATTTCTGTCTTTAATATTTTTGGACGTATCGGCTGGGCATCTTCTTCAGATAAGCTTGGACGTAAACAGACTTACTATATTTTCTTTGTATTAGGTGCTTTCTTATACTGTTCAGCAGCTTATGTGGCAGGCTTTAAATCATTGTCATTATTTGTGGCGTGTTTCTGCATTATTTCCTCTATGTATGGTGGAGGTTTTGCGACGATTCCTGCTTATTTAGCTGATATGTTTGGGACACAATTTGTTGGTGCGATTCATGGACGCATTCTACTTGCATGGTCTACGGCAGGCCTTTTAGGGCCAGTCATTGTTAACTATATGCATGACACGCGCTTAGAGGCTGGTGTGCCTTATGGTGAGATTTATGGGCCTATTATGTTGGTGTTGGCTGGCATGATGGTCATTGGATTTATCGCTAACATGCTGATTAAACCAGTGGCTGATAAAGACTTTATGACCGATGCAGAGCTTGAGGCTGTGCGTAATGCCGGACATGAGACAGTGGTTGCGAAAACAACGACATCTGCGGCGACAGAAACGTACAGCTTAGTGATGTTGCTGGCATGGGCAGCAGTATTAGTGCCAATTGCTTATGGTGTATGGAGCACAGCACAAAAAGCATGGTCGCTATTTAGTTAAGGAATTAATTAATAGAGTCTAAATAAATGCTATTTAATTAGATGCTTAGCATGGGTTAGCCTTGTTAAATAGCGTAAAATACTGCTTTTACGGAATTGAGAGAATGTTTTGGATAAAATAGCAACCAACTTGGATGGTACTGGGAAGCGAATTGGAGTGGTGTTATCTCGCTTTAATAGTAATATTGGCGATGGCTTATTGAACGCTTGCCATGCTGAACTGTTAAAATTAGGTGTTGCAGCGGAGGATATCCGTATTGCAACAGTCGCTGGTGCACTTGAAGCGCCACTTGTCTTGCAACATATGGGGATGAGTGGACAATATGATGCGCTCATCGCACTTGGTGCAATTGTACGTGGTGAAACCTATCATTTTGAAGTGGTTGCTAATGAGTCTGCTCGTGGGGTTTCTGAAGTGCAGTTTAATACGGGTATACCAGTGGCTAATGCCATACTCACAACTGAGAGTAACGCACAGGCTGCTGAAAGGATGGGTGTTAAAGGTGTTGAAGCGGCGCAAGTTGCTATTGAAATGGTGAATTTGGTGAGTGAGCTATGAGTGATATAAAAGCCAGAAAAAAATCCAAAGGTAGCCGTAATCGCCGCAAGTCTCGTGAGCTAGCACTAAAAGCGGTCTATCGCATCATGATGAATGAAGGTGATATTAAGCAAGTGTTTTTAGATATGAAAGACGACCCTGACTACAATAAAGCAGATGAGAAGTATTTTAAGTTGTTGTTGCAGGGTGTGATTGATCAATTAGTCGTGCTAGATGCGCAGATTACCACTTTTATTGATAGAACAATAGATGAGTTGAGTCCTATTGAGCATGCGGTGTTAAGGGTTTCATCGTATGAGCTTATTTTTGATGTGAGTATTCCATACCGTGTTGCGATTAATGAAGGTGTTGAGTTGGCTAAGGCGTTTGGTGGCACTGACGGTCATAAGTACATTAATGGCGTGCTTGATAAGCTTGCGGCGTCTGCTAGGCCGCAAGAGTTTAGAAAGTAATCAGTTCATTATGCATTAATTAATTATTGGTGGATGTAAGCAATACAATTAGTGTGGCAAGTGTTTCTGATGTTGGCTTAGTTAGGATGCTCAATGAAGTGCGTCGCTAGTGATCTGACGTATGGACTGGCCATGCTAGCTGATGAGTGGTGGATATAAGGGCGGTTAAAGTTTGTGCTCGTGGCAACCTTGCTTATCTACTCTTAAATAGCTACCTTGTTCATACCAATCGCCCAATACCCAACGTTCACAAGTGTTGTTATTAATATGATGTTGATGCTGCATAGGGCGGTGCGTGTGGCCATGAATAAGCCTTGTAGGAAAGTTATATTCCAAGAAGAGCGCTTCTACAGCGGATGTATTCACATCCATAATGCCCATTGGTTTGATCGACTTTTTTTCTTCACTTTTTCTACGAATTGATTCAATGCAATCAATTCTGCTTGATAATGGCTGGCTTAGAAATTGTGCTTTCCAAGCATCACTACGCACTTCAGCTTTAAATTTTTGATAATCAGCATCATCAGTACACAACATGTCGCCATGACTCAGCAATGTTGATGTCCCATACAATGAAATAAGACTGGGATCCTGGAGTATCGTGACGTTGGCTGCCTTGGAAAATGTATCGCCGAGTAGGAAGTCTCGGTTGCCATGGATTAAGAATAGTTCGACACCTTGCTGACTAAGAGTATTAAGCGCATAAATCGACTGCTCATGCGTGCCTAGTGCTATGGTATCGTCTCCCGCCCAGTACTCAAATAAATCACCTAATATATAGAGTGCATTTGCATGGGTGGCCGTCCCTTGTAAAAAGGAAACAAAAGCATTAATGATCGCTGGGCGCGACTCACATAGGTGTAAATCAGAAATAAATAAACTGTGATCCATGTGAGTCGTTTTGTGGGGCTTTATATTAACGCTGCCATATTAGCAAAGCGTCGCTTTTTCGATGGTAACAGGTTCGGCAGGCACATCTTGATGGCCAGCTGCTGATGTTGTTTCTACTGCTTCTATTTTGGCAATCACGTCCATACCTTCGATTACTTTGCCAAATACACAGTAGCCCCAACCGCTTGATGTTGGTGAAGTATGGTTGAGGAAGTCATTATTATTTGCATTGATAAAAAACTGGCTACTGGCAGAGTCTGGAATAGACGTACGCGCCATTGCAATGGTGTACTTATCATTACTTAGCCCATTATCCGCTTCATTTTTGATTTCAGACCCTGTCTCTTTTTGTTTCATTTTGGCATTAAAACCACCACCTTGTAACATAAAGCCTTTGATAACACGGTGAAAAATTAATCCGTCATAAAAACCATTTTCTACATACTGTAAAAAATTAGCGACAGTAATGGGTGCCTTTTCAGCATCTAGTTCGAGCGTAATATCACCGAAAGTAGTTGTGAGTTTAACCATGGTAAATCCTTAAATTTTTGATAGATCGGGTATTATTGAGTAGCGACTACTGGTAACAGAGTCGCGCTTTTGATTTTAATGGCTCTTGTTGGTACATCGCTAAATCTTGAGATGCTACCAGTTGGTGTGGTGGCAATCTTTTTAACAACATCCTTGCCACTAATCACACGGCCGAATACACAGTAACCAATTTTATCTGCCTCTGGGCCTGTGTAATTTAGGAAAGCATTGTCGTTAAGGTTGATAAAGAATTGAGATGTAGCTGAGTCTGGAATAGACGTACGCGCCATTGCAATGGTGTATGTATCATTACTTAGCCCATTATCCGCTTCATTTTTAACAGGCGCACGGGTCGGTTTTTCATATAGGTCCCGTTCAAAACCACCACCTTGAATCATAAAGCCATTAATCACGCGATGAAAGATGGTTTTTTTATAGAAGTCATCTCTTACATATTGTAAGAAATTTGCAACGGTTTTAGGGGCTTTTTTAGGGTAAAGTTCAACAATGAAGTCACCTTCGCTTGTTTTGAATTCAACCTGCGTTGCTGCATAACCATTGCTTGCTATGGTTAAAATAAAAACCAAAAGAAAGTGCCTAAGAAAGCGGGTATACATCATATTTATGCAGCACCTTCGTAAATAATTTTCCACTGGTTGTTTTTATTCTTCCAATATTGTTTCTTACGCATTTTATTTTTCAATGTAGAGCCCTAAAGAAGTCTTTAATTAACGATAGTTTACTCTGCGCACGTGAGTTTCCATTGTCTAACTTAAGCACTTTGTCATAGGCTTCAGAAGCCATGCGGACATAGATATCACCTAAATTTTCATGCGCAGTAGCATAGCTAGGATGCGTTTTGATTGCTGTTTCAAGGGATTTCTTTGCTAAGTCATATTTTCCAGAGTCCGCATATAAAACGGCTAAGTTGTTATATGGCTCAGGTAAGTTTGGATAGGTTTTGGTTAACATGTTGAACGTTATGATTGCTGCATCACTTTGACCATTTTCTGCTTGAATAATTCCTTTTGTAAATAAGCCTTGCGCATCCTTTGGGTTGGCATTCAAATAAGCATCGATACGTGTCAAAGCTTCTTCTTGCTGGCCTTGCTCTGCCATTGTTGAAATATCTTTTAATTCATCAGCAATAGTTGGTGTGGCTAAAAACATTGACGCTAACAATAATGGCCCTACAAACTCTTTACGTAAAATATTGTGGATTGTCATTGTGATATACTTGTTTAATCGATAACACCCTGTATTCTACCAACAGGATTGCTAACATCCAATAGTCTTATGGGGTTTCAATGTAAATAATTGTTCTTATTGAGCTGTTAGATGGTTTTACTGCCAGATTCACCCTCAGAAATGCGAACGAATGCTAAAAATTTATAATACGTTAACACGCAACAAAGAGACATTTACCCCTATTCAACCTAATCAAGTTCGCATGTATGTCTGCGGCATGACTGTGTATGACTATTGTCATTTGGGTCATGCCCGTGTCATGGTTGTCTTTGATTTGGTTTCACGTTGGTTTCGCGCATCCAATTATGCAGTCACTTATGTCCGTAATATCACGGATGTTGACGATAAGATTATTAAGAGAGCCAATGAGAACAATGAGTCTATTGCCGAACTGACTCAACGGTTTATTGACGCCATGGGCGAAGATGCGGCTACGCTTGGTGTTGTTCGACCTGATAATGAGCCGCGAGCTACTACCCATATTGATGCCATGATAGAAATGATTCAAATCTTGGTGGAGAAGGGTAATGCTTATGCTGCAGACAATGGCGATGTATTTTATGCGGTTCGCAGTTTTGATGGCTATGGCAAGCTTTCAGGTAAGAGCTTAGATGATTTGCGCGCAGGCGAACGGGTAGAGGTCGATACATTTAAAAGGGACCCGCTGGACTTTGTGTTGTGGAAGTCAGTTAAACCGAATGAACCACATTGGGATTCACCTTGGGGCGCTGGTCGCCCAGGTTGGCACATTGAGTGTTCAGCCATGAGTGCAAAACATTTAGGCACACATTTTGACATTCACGGCGGAGGGCAGGATTTGCAATTTCCTCACCATGAGAATGAGATCGCACAGAGTGAAGCAACACATAATTGCCAAATGGCCAACTACTGGATGCATAATGGTTTTGTGCGCGTTGATGATGAAAAAATGTCTAAGTCTTTGGGCAATTTTTTCACCATTAGAGCCGTGTTGGAACAGTATGATGCAGAGGTTGTGCGCTTCTTTATTTTACGCGCTCATTATCGTAGCCCGCTCAACTATAGCGACAAACATTTAGATGATGCAAAAACTGCGCTCACAAGGCTTTATACCGCTTTGCGTGATGTGGAAGCCACATCGGATACCATTGACTGGTCTCACCCAGAAGCAGTGCGATTTAAAGCGGCAATGGATGACGACTTTAATACGCCTGAAGCGATTGCTGTTTTGTTTGATTTGGCGAATGAGGTGAATAGAAGCAAAGCAACAGAAGTTGCTGAATTGCTGAAAAACTTAGCTGGTGTGGTTGGACTGTTAGCGCGTGATGCCGATGATTTTATGCAGGGTGAAGCCGCAAATAGCACGCTGGATATTGAAGGCTTAATCAAAGCGCGTGACAAAGCAAAAGCAGCCAAAAACTATGCAGAGGCAGACCGTATTCGACAAGAGCTTACTGACGCAGACATCGTATTGGAAGATACGCCTCAAGGTACGACTTGGCGCAAGGCTTAACGGTACTCATTTTTAAAGGGTAATTTTCGATTGCTTCGACATTTAATGCGCTAAAATAAGTGTTATTATTTTTGTTAGATGACTTTTGTTAGAAAGCGCCGGGATGCCAGTTAAACTCACCACACCAGTTGCATCATCTTTATTGCCAGTTAATGGAATCACACTAGGCTTTGCTGAAGCCAATGTTCGCGCAGCTAACCGCAAAGATGTACTCGTGGTGCAGCTTGTGGAAGGTGCACACGTTAGCGGCGTATTTACACAGAACAAGTTTTGCGCTGCGCCAGTGATCGTCTGTAAGCAACATTTAGCTGCGACAAATGACATTCGCGCACTACTTGTTAATACAGGTAATGCAAATGCTGGAACTGGTGAGCCTGGATTGCAACATGCTAAACAAAGCTGTGACGTATTGGCTTGCTTGCTTGATTTAAATAGCGAACAAATTCTGCCGTTTTCAACTGGCGTAATTTTAGAACCGCTACCCGTCGATAGAATTATTAATGCGTTGCCAGCAGCAATCACTAATTTAAAAGCCGATAACTGGTTTAATGCTGCCGAGTCGATTATGACGACAGATATATTGCCTAAGGCAACATCGCGGCAATTAATGATTGATGGTAAGGCTATTACCATTACTGGGATGAGCAAAGGTTCTGGCATGATTCACCCTAATATGGCGACCATGTTGGGCTATGTGGCAACCGATGCAGTTATCAGCAAGCCTGCTTTAGATGCCATTATTGATTATGCGGTGAACAAGTCATTTAATTGCATCACGGTGGATGGTGATACCAGTACCAACGATAGCTTTATCACGATAGCGACCAATTTGGCGGGTAATGTAGAAATCACAGAAGGCAGTACTGACTTTATTACATTGCGTGATGCCATGACAGAAGTGGCGACTGAATTGGCGCAAGCTATTGTGCGTGATGGAGAAGGTGCAACTAAGTTTATGACCATTCGGGTAGAGAGAGGGAAGAATGCAGCTGAGTGCCGTAAAGTGGCCTATGCGGTTGCCCATTCTCCGCTAGTGAAAACCGCTTTCTTTGCCTCTGATCCAAATTTAGGTCGGATTCTAGCAGCCATTGGTTATGCTGATGTGGACGATTTAGACGTCAATGCTTTGTCACTTTACTTGGGTGACGTATTAGTGGCTGAACATGGTTGTATCTCTCCTAGCTATCAAGAAGAAAAAGGTGTGGCCGTGATGCAGAAAGATGATATTTTGGTTCGCATTGAGTTGAATCGTGGCCGGGCCGAAGCGACTATTTGGACTTGTGATTTTAGTTATGATTACGTTAAGATCAATGCTGACTATCGAAGCTAAAAAACCAAACAAACGCATGTCCCAATTTAATGATCTTATTTCACGTGCTGAGCAGTTAATAAGCCAGTTAGAAAGTGCGTTCCAACCAACTGCATCCGAAGTTGTTAGGAATGTGCGTAGTGGCCGTCTGGCCTATAACTTTGCATGTGATTATGCCGGGCGATTAAAGCTTAATAATGGCTAACGTGAGGCATCAAATGCATAGCAAGGTAACCCATGTTGCCGTTGCCATCTTAAAAAAAGACAATGGTGAGTTCTTGTTGGCGAGTCGGCCAGTAGGTAAGCCTTGGGCTGGTTGGTGGGAGTTTCCAGGAGGAAAAATTGAGGCTGGTGAAGCGGCAGAGCAAGCGCTTGCTAGAGAGTTAGAGGAAGAGGTTGGTATTGTGGCAACCGACTTTCAACCATGGATGCAGAAGCAATTTGATTATCCAGAGGCTCATAATTCGCCTGCTCAAAGTGTTCATCTGCACTTTTTTTTTGTCACACAATGGCAAGGGGAATTAACTCCGAAGGAGGGGCAAGAGTTGTGTTGGCAAATGCCAGGCCAAATCAGTGTCGAACCAGTGTTGCCAGCCAACGTGCCGATTATCGAAGCATTGGCTAGTCTATAACTATTACAGTCGCGTTATACTATTCAGCACTTTTGACTGGCAAGGTGACATTTCTTTCTGTTATCTTTCCGCTTGCATCTTTAAAGCAAAGTCTAAAGTTAACTTTTTGACCGGCTTTAAATGGTTCTTTTAAGTCAAATAACATGAGGTGAAAGCTGCCTGGTTTCAGTGCGACAGGTTTGTTGGGTTCTAGTGGTAGTTCATCTAGCATGCGCATTCTCATTACACCATCATTCATGGTCATACTATGCATCTCTACGGAACCTGCTGCATTGATAGCTTCTGCATAAACCAATGAGCTTTTTGTTGGACTATTTAGTGTCATATAGGCGGCACCCACTTCTTGCCCAGGTGTATTTTCTCGCACCCAAGCATTGGTGATGGTGACTTCTGTGCTGATTTGTGATTTACAGGCCGTCATTAATAAAATAAGTGGGATAAGCTTTAGTAGTTTGATCATTAATATCTCGTATAAAACGTATTTAGACTGTTGAATTAATTCAGGTCATCAACATCTGTTGGTGGATGTTTTTCAGGAATCTTGTAGTTTTCACTTGCCCACTCACCCAAGTCCATCAGTTTGCAACGTTCTGAGCAAAAAGGACGATACGGGTTTTGATGAGTGAAGTCAGATAAGGTTTTGCAGTTTGGGCAGGCGACTTGTTTAATCTTTGGGGCTGTTTTTTCTTGTTGCATAGGCTTTTGTATTAATTGAGCTGGGAAAAAATCAATGTTTTACATTAAATTACACATTGCCATTTTAAAGTGCACTCTAGCATTAGATGCTTTCTTTTTTTCGAGATGACTGCTCATGTAAAAAAGGATATTAATTATATATTTATTCCCGCTAACTTCAGGGTAGCAGCCGGCATCATCAGGCATGCTGATTTTAAGCAACTGAATTTTCCTGTCTTGAGCAATCGGTTGCTGATAAACGCCATGTTCTGCTACTAAATCACTCTCAGCGCCGCTAGAGCGTAGTAAATGTAGAGTTAATTTAATGGCTTTATACATCGGTAATAAGTGGGACAACCAAAGATTAAAGTCTTGATTACGCTCCTCTAGGCTCTTGTTAAGCCAGTAGTGGTAAGAAGGTATGTCGAATCCACATGGGCCACCAGTAAGGCCGGAGCGTTTTTTGATGCTCATGAGCCACTCATCCTTGCCTATTGATAGACTATCTGTTTTGTTCCGCAGCATGTCTACGGACTCTTTTGTTTTTTCTAGGGTTTTGCTTAACACTTGGGGTGAAATATTGGGGTTGCCTATCAAGCTTTGCATGGAGACAATTTGTTTTTCCAGCCCATTTGTAAGGTCTACTATGAGATCTCTTCGCTCTACCATGCTTAGCATTCCCAGTAATAGACTGAGCGCGTAGTGGTGGTCGCTTTGTTTGCCATTCTTAATGTGGAGCAACACTTTTTTAAATATACTCTCTAAGCGTAGAAGAATACGTATGTGTTCGTTGAGTGGATGTTCGTAGTTTAGCACTGTATGATAGCTTGCAAATTCAATCGTCTGAAGTGTTGGGATTATGGGATTATTTGACTAGCTTTGCAAGCCTTGCTGTATTCCATGTGGCGATCATTGATTTTTTGCCTTAACTCTTCAATATCTCCACTATTCTCAATTAAATCATCAGCTATGGCTAATCTTGCTTGACGTGGTATTTGTGCTTGAATAATCTTTTTAATTTGGATGTCGTTTAATTGACTACGCTGTTTAACACGCTGGATTTGTGTTCCTTCATCACAATCAATAACTAAAATACGATCAATAGCCGAAATGTAAGGGCTATCTTTATCAAGTAGCGGGACCGCTAATATAGTATAGGCAGCATCTGCATGCCCTTGGAGTTGCTTGACGGCTTCTTGGTAAATGGCTGGATGCAGAATATCGTTAAGATCAAGGCGTGCAGATTCCTTTTCAAAGGCCAGCTCCCGCATTCTTTTACGGTCTAATGCGCCTTCTTCTGTCACATAGGAGTGGCCAAATTTGGCGGTTATTTCATTAAGAAGTGGTTGGTTGGCTGCCGTTAGCTGGTGAGAAATAGTATCTAAATCAACAATAGGCACACCAAGCTTGGAAAAAGCTTGTGTGGCTTCAGATTTTCCGCAACCAATACCGCCTGTTAATGCAACTATAAACATGTCTCTACATTAAACTTATTTAAGTTAAATAGAAGCTGGCAAGTTGCTGCCCAAAGAATAAGGCGAATATAAACTCAAACATAAGATTCTCTTGTCGTGTAAACTTATCGTATCATCCCACCGTTAATTAAACTATGCAATGATGTGAAAATGGCATACCAATTACTTGAAATCAAACAGGTATGACCTCATGTGAATAAAGGTGCTCATTAGGATAGTAAAGGAAATCATCATGATTGACCAAGATGGCTTGCAAGAAGAATTAGAAAGTCTGGCAGATGATGGCAGTGTCAGTGGCTGGGACGAAGCCATCATTTGCCGAGTTGAAGTTGATTTGCTTGGTTGGCTAACGCAGTTGGCTGGCGGTAATCAATGGGAAGTGTATGCCGAAGACGAAGATGAAGCCTGCATTAGCTTTAATTTGCGGGAAAAGCTGGCCAATAACGTAACGAGAAAAGCTAAAGCTGGAAAAACAGCCGAAGTCACGTTGTATCACAATGGCTATGCTGTTGTAGATGTCGAAGGGCAGGCTTTATTCGACGGGACGTTGACTTCTGGCACCAGTGAGTGTGCACATTTAAGTTATTATCATGCCGACAGTGGTGAGCCTGTCACCTTGAATTGAGGGTGCAGGTGTGAGTTTTAGATCTGTAAGCGCTTAGAACTGGCGTTTAACAGAAAATTCAGCCAATTGAATCATTGCTGTCTTGTATTCGGAGTCGGTGAAGCCGTCGATTGCTGCACAAGCTGCATCCGCCTCTTTTTTTGCAACACTCATCACGTACTCACAAGCGTTGGTTGCCGCAACGGTAGCAAGCACAGCGGGGATATCGTTTACGCCAGCTTGATCAATTGCTTGACGAATAACTGAGGCTTGCTCTGCATTGCTTTGGTGCATTGCATATAAGACGGGTAGCGTTGGCTTGCCTTCGGCCAAGTCGTCCCCTACATTCTTTCCGGTTTTTTCTGCATCACCATTAATATCTAATACATCATCTACTAACTGAAAAGCAGTGCCTAAGTGCATGCCATAAAGGGCTAGGTTCTTTTCATCAGATGGGTTGTTGCCTTTGCTGATAACAGCGCCTAGCCGTGCCGCAGCTTCAAATAACTTGGCTGTTTTATAGTGAATGACCTTTAAGTAGGAAGCCTCTGTAACATCTGCATTGTGCAGGTGAAGGAGTTGTAGAACTTCACCTTCAGCAATGGTATTGGTCGCTTCCGATATGATGTCCATCACGCGCATTTTTTTTAGTGAGGCCATCATTTGAAACGCACGTGAATATAAAAAATCCCCCACTAGCACACTCGCCGCATTGCCAAAGATATGGTTGGCTGTGCTTTTGCCGCGACGTAGCTCTGACTCGTCAACGACATCATCATGCAGCAAGGTAGCTGTGTGGATAAGCTCGATAATTGCTGCTAGCTGATGCTGTTGGTTGCCAATGGTGCCTAATAGACCACTAGAGAGTAGCAACAGTGCCGGCCGTAAGCGTTTGCCAGCACTGCCTATGATGTGGTCACTTATTGTATTAATGAGAGACACTTCCGAATGAAGAGAGTTGCGAATCACCGTGTTGACGACTTGCATATCTGCTGCAATAGGGGATTGAATTTGTTCTAAAGACACTGGGTTAAGTTTGTTTGGAATGGATTATAATAATGCTGAGCATTTTAGCATAGAGATGCGGGTAAAATGCGGAATAGAATTTATGGGCTAAAGAATCAATTATTGTTTGCTTTATCTTGCAGATTTAGTATAATGCGCGATTCCTTTGAACGTGTGAAACAAGGCAAACCAACATGTACGCAGTTATTAAAACAGGTGGCAAACAATATAAAGTTGCTGCTGGTGACTACTTGAAAGTAGAAAAATTAGATGGTGACGTAGGTAGTAAATTAGTGATTGATAAAATCCTAATGTTAGCTGACGGTGATGATGTAACAATCGGCTCGCCATTAGTTGATGGCGCTAAAGTCAATGCAACCGTGCTTTCACACGGTAAAGGCGACAAGGTGATGATTTTTAAATTTAGTCGTCGTAAGCATTATCGTAAGACACAGGGGCATCGTCAAAGCTATACTGAAATTCAGATTGATGATATCAATGGTAAAGGCGCTGCTAAAGTAGCAGCTAAGCCAGCGGCATCTAAAAAAATAGCCGCGGCAAAGCCTTTAGCTAAGAAGGCAACAGCTAAATCTGCTGCAACAAAAGCAGGGGCAAAAAAACCGGCAGCTAAAAAAGCAGCTGCAAAATCAGCAGATAAGGAATAAATCATGGCACATAAAAAAGCAGGTGGTAGTTCACGAAACGGACGCGACTCCGAGTCAAAACGATTAGGTGTGAAAGCGTTTGGTGAGCAAGTTGTTTCTGCAGGTAGCATCATTGTCCGTCAACGAGGTACAAAAATGCATGCAGGCAACAATGTAGGTATGGGTAAAGATCATACTTTATTTGCTAAAATTGACGGTAAAGTAACCTTTTCTACAAAAGGCCCACTAAAGCGTAGTATGGTGAATATAGTCGCAGTTTAAAAAACTGTGCTTAAATAGAAAGCCCTGCCAGTAGGTAGGGCTTTTTTGTTTTAACGATTTGCAATTGTGGCGTCGCAAGTGTATAGATGTAGTTTATTGGCCTGTTGAGCAGTTTTGTGCAAGGGCACTGAGGAAAATATGAAATTCATAGATGAAGCGACAGTTAAAGTGTACGCAGGCGATGGCGGTAATGGCATTGCGACATTTCGGCGTGAAAAATATGAGCCAATGGGCGGCCCAAGTGGCGGTGATGGTGGTAAGGGCGGCTCCGTATATGCGGTTGCTGATCGTAATATTAATACCTTAGTAGATTTTCGTTATACACGGGCCTTGCGCGCACAGCGTGGTGAGAATGGCCGCAAGGCGGAGCAGTATGGTGCTGGCGGTGAAGACTTGTTGTTGCGCATGCCAGTAGGAACCGTAATTTCAGATAAGGCGACAGGTCAAGCAATTGTTGATCTAGCCGATGATGGGAAAAAAGCATTGCTTGCCAAAGGCGGCGCTAATGGCTTGGGTAACGTACACTTTAAATCTAGTATGAACCGCGCACCACGTAAATGCACCATGGGGCAAGAGGGCGAATCGTTTGAATTGTTTCTAGAGCTTAAAGTGTTGGCCGATGTTGGTTTGCTGGGTATGCCAAATGCAGGTAAATCGACGTTTATCCGTTCTGTTTCTGCGGCTAAGCCTAAGGTGGCAGATTATCCCTTTACAACATTGCAACCTAACTTAGGTGTGGTGCGCGTCGATACCAATCGTAGTTTCGTGATTGCAGATGTCCCTGGCTTGATTGAAGGAGCTGCAGATGGTGCTGGTCTTGGTGTTCGCTTTCTTAAGCACCTTGCCAGAACCTCTTTACTGTTACACTTAGTTGATCTTGCGCCACTAGATGGCGTGACTGATCCAGTAGCAGAGGCAAGGGCGATTGCCAATGAATTAAAAAAACACGACAATTCCCTTTATGCAAAACCACGTTGGTTGGTATTGAATAAAGTGGATATGGTGCAAGATGCTGAAGATGTTGCCGCTGAATTTGTTAAAGCGTTTGGTTGGGATGGCCCGGTGTTTGTGATTTCAGCCATTAACGGTAATGGATGTAAGCAGTTAACCTACGCCATCATGGAGCATATGGATGCAATAAAATTGCAGAAAGAGGAAGAACAAAACCACAATGAGCAAGTCACTACTCCAGAATAGCAAAGCTTTTGTCGTAAAAGTTGGATCTAGCTTGGTCACCAAAGATGGTGAGGGGCTTGATTACACCGCGATTAAAGCGTGGGTGGCGCAAATCAGCACTCTGGTAAAACAAGGGCAGCAGGTTGTATTAGTTTCTAGTGGTGCGGTTGCTGAAGGGATGCAGCGTCTAGGTTGGGATAAACGGCCTGTCGAAGTGCCTGAGTTACAAGCGGCGGCGGCTGTTGGTCAAATGGGTTTGATACAAACCTATGAGAGTTGCTTTGCTGAGCATGGCTTACATACTGCACAAATACTGCTTACGCATGAAGATTTGGTTGATCGCAAGCGTTATTTAAATGCGAAGGTAACACTTAAAACCTTGCTGGATTTAAAAGTGATTCCAATCGTCAATGAAAACGATACGGTTGTGACCGATGAGATTAAATTCGGAGATAACGACACGTTGGCCGCATTAGTCGCTAATTTAATGGAAGTTGATGCCTTAGTGTTGCTGACGGATCAGCAAGGTTTATTTACAGCAGATCCACGTAAAGATCCAAATGCGACGTTTATTAATTTTGAGACTGCAGGTAATCCCGTACTAGAGAAAATGGCGTCAGGCACAGGCTCTAGTGTTGGAACAGGCGGGATGCTCACCAAAATTTTAGCTGCAAAACGTGCTGCACATGCAGGCGTGCATACCATCATCGCTTCTGGTTTAGAGACGGATGTATTGCTACGTCTGAATGCAGGTGAGGCTATCGGCACGCATCTGCAATCAACCAAAACCAAAACGGCAGCAAAAAAACAGTGGCTTGCTGACCATTTGCGTACAGGTGGTAAACTGGTGTTGGATGTTGGCGCAATGAATGCATTGCAATCAGAGGGTAAGAGTTTGCTTGCGATCGGTGTGGAAGAGGTGTTGGGTAACTTCGAGCGAGGTGACGTGGTGGCTTGTGTTGACCTTGCTGGGCATGAGCTGGCGCGCGGTATTGTGAATTATAATTCGCTAGAAACGAACCGGATTAAAGGTCACGCGAGCCAGAAGATCGCGGAGGTATTAGGTTATGTTGATGAGCAAGAATTGATTCATCGAGATAATTTGGTTCTAATATAGCAGTTTGATATACCGATTTTTAGAAAAATAGCTTTGATATAAAAGAATGATTAGGAATTAATATGGATAGAAAACAACCATTGGTCGCCATTATTATGGGCTCTGATAGTGATTGGCCTACAATGAGGCATGCGGCACAAGTACTGGCAGATTTTGGCATCGCCTACGATGCTGAAGTCATTTCTGCACACCGTACGCCAGATATGATGATGAACTTTGCAACAGGCGCGGCAGATAATGGCTATAAGGCGATTATTGCTGGCGCTGGTGGTGCTGCGCATTTACCAGGGATGGTGGCGGCAAAAACGATATTGCCAGTGTTAGGGGTGCCAGTGGCATCGAAGCACTTGCAAGGACAAGACTCTTTACTGTCCATTGTTCAAATGCCAAAAGGTATTCCTGTGGCGACTTTCGCAATAGGTGATGCTGGTGCGGAGAATGCGGCACTATTTGCGGTTGCATTGCTGGCGAATCAAGATGCAGCACTAGCTGAAAAATTAACAGCGTTTCGTCAAGAACAACTTGAAAGAGTTGAGGTAATGGAATTAAGCGAGAGGCCATGAAGTCAGAGCTAATCCCCGCACCAGCTATGCTGGGTATGTTAGGTGGTGGTCAGTTAGGCCGCTTCTTTGTGATTGCTGCCCATGAGATGGGTTATCAAGTCACTGTTTTAGATCCAACTAAAGATAGTCCTGCAGGGAAAATAGCCGATGTGCATATATGTGCCGGTTATGACGATTCTGCAGCATTGGCAGAGATGGCAAAAACATGCGCTGCCATTACGACAGAGTTTGAAAATGTGCCGGCAGAGACGTTAGCGACATTAGCGGAATCGGTTGTTGTAAGGCCTTCTGCAGCCAGTGTTGCCATTGCGCAACATCGGGTTTTGGAAAAAAACTTTATTAAAGAGGCTGGCTTACCTGTAGCACCATTTGCCGTTATTGATAAGGCTGAAGATTTGCCAGAGGATGGCAATAGTCTTTATCCTGCTATTTTGAAAGTAGCTCGATTTGGTTATGACGGTAAAGGTCAAGCACGTGTGAAAACAAGAGTAGAGGCATTATCCGCTTTTGATGACTTCAAACAAGAAGCCTGTGTACTTGAGAAAATGATGCCACTAGATTTGGAAGTATCTGTTGTTTTAGTGCGAAGTGCACAGGGTGAAGTGACGAGCTTCCCAACGGTAGAGAATCAACACTTAAATGGTGTCTTAGATATTAGTATTGCGCCTGCAAGATGCTCTGACGTGGTGAAAGCACGTGCACAAGGGTTAGCTGGGAAGTTAGCAACCGCATTAGACTATGTTGGCGTGTTGGCAGTGGAGTTCTTCTTGGTTGGGCAAGATATCTTGGTGAATGAGATTGCGCCACGACCGCATAATTCAGGGCATTATACGATTGATGCTTGTGTGAGTAGTCAGTTTGAGCAGCAAGTGCGCGTATTGGTTGGTTCCCCAGTTGGTAGTGCTGCGTTGCATAGTAAAGCTGTGATGGTGAATGTGCTTGGTGATAGCTGGGTTGAGGATGTTGACCCTGCTTGGGGGAAAGCGTTTGCACATAACAACCTTAAATTACATCTTTACGGAAAGCCTGAAGCGCGTAAAGGTCGTAAGATGGGTCACTTTACTGTAATTGATAAAGATCAAGAGACTGCTTTAAATACTGCGCTGATTGCTCGCGGCGAATTAAATATTGGATTGTAGGAATTTGTTTAAATACTGCAATAAAAAAGCCTCGCAATGCGAGGCTTTTTTATTAAGCTGAACAAGTGGTTAGTTAGCTTATTACTCGGCAGGTTTTTTAGCTGCGGCAGGTTTTTTAGCTGCGGCAGGTTTTTTAGCTGCGGCAGGTTTTTTAGCTGCGGCAGGTTTTTTAGCTGCGGCAGGTTTTTTAGCTGCGG